>VOFB01001122.1_pt1 | contig 626000 bp, 503 predicted proteins | sample 5384141 | NCBI WGS metagenome assembly VOFB01 (sample SAMN12384721, study PRJNA508395) | human gut metagenome | isolation source: healthy gut A | host: Homo sapiens
TATTATCAGTATGGTTATATCATTATTCATCAATTCAACAAAAAAAAAAGAATAGTATTACAGGGATTCAAGTTGTTCCCTTGTGACGGTGTAGAAACGACCGACTCTTTTTATCGGCTCATATCGGCACTCCTGATTGTAATTGAATTGGTAAGTGGTATATGTAAGCCCGTTAGAGGCAGGAGTAAGTTTCCAACATTCCTGCAATACCTTTCTGACTTGGTGCTTCTCCACCTTTACCTGCGAATGTACCAGCAAAAGAAGAATGTCGTTGTGGCAGAACGAGAATGTGTCCGTGCCGACACTTTCCATAATGTCAAGGATAAGTTCGCACATCTCTATCTCCAATCGGTTGCGGTTGCTGCGGATAATCTTCTGCAAGGCTTCGGTATGGTTTCACCTGCATCAATGATAACAGGCAGATACTCGTTGTTGGAGCATAGCACGAACTTGGCAAAGAACGCTATCTCGTCACGGTCTTTGCCTTTGGCTTCCACCTTGTAGGAAAGTGTGGTGCTGAGGTTCTTCAACCGCTCGCTGTCCTCCCTGCGGTTGAGCAATACCTCGTCCACCACGATGAGCAGTTTTCCTGCCCAGTCGGAATTGAACTGGCTGCGGAAGTCCTCGTTGGTATTGAAAGTGACATTGTTTTGAAACACAGCTTTCAGGAAGTTCAGGAATGTACTCTTGCCCGTGTTGCGTTCTTCTGATACCAACAGCAGGATAGGCAGTTTCTGCACGGGTTGCAGGTAGAGCAATTGAAGATAGTCCATGCCCAATTCATACTGTTCACCGAAGATATGGCGCACCAATGACCGGATACAGGGAAACTCGCCTTGTTGCGGACGGTGTCCTATCGGCTCGTAGAGGTTCAGGAACTTGTCCACCACGGGACGGTAGTCCACATGGTCGGGGACGGTGCAGAAGCCGTCGTACTTCGGCACGGTGGCGAGATAGTCCTTGCCGTAGTCCTGCCGCAGTGTTTCGTTGTTCCACACGATGCGCTTCTTCACATAGCCTCCGTTCAGACGGGGCTGGTTCACTAACTTGTAGAGGGTTGTACCCACACGGATAAAGTCCTCATTTTCAAAGTTGCCTTGTTTCATTAGCACTTTTTTTTTGTTTAATCAGTGCAAAACTCGGCAATTAGCGCAGAACGGATTAACAACTCACGCATACCTCACGTAAGATTTTCTTGGATTTGGCTTTATGACATACTACAAAAGCCCGAAGAAATGCCATTCTAATGGATTTTTCTTCGGGTTTGTCGTAATCGTACGTATGAATGGCAATACACCTATTCACATACTCGTATAAATACATTGTTGGCAATGGGAATACGCATAGGTCTCACTACTTCATGTCGTCATATCATTAGAACTTATGCCTGATAATTAGACATATCCCAACCATTTATACCCAGCGAAAAGAAGATATTTGTTTTCTCTTTTCGCAAGTACAGCCTTTTAAATATGGCATTGCGCACCTGTTCCGCACCGAAGCTGTCAATGCGGAAAGCAAGTGCGACTATCATCGGAAAGCTGAACACATCGGCATGATACCCGTTCTCCTGCCGAACATACTTCTGTACCTCGTATTCTTTTAATGCTCCACTGTTATAGATGTTTCTGATGGCAGAACGAAGTGTCGGAGCAATTACTCCGAACAGTTCCACCAATTCCGGCTCGCTCATCCAAATGTTTGAGACATTCTCCGGCATGATGATATTGCCGGATTCATTCACTGTTATGCTGTTTCTTCTCATACTCATGACATCGTTATTCCGTTAAACGTCTTACTCAGTTTGTCGCCGAACATGGTCAGGTCGTTGTCGAGCTTCTGCGTGGTTATCTTTGCGTAGAGTTGGGTCGTGACTATATTCGTATGTCCCAACACACGGCTTACGCTTTCAATGGGCATCCCCTTGCTCAAAGCTAATGTTGCGAAGCCATGACGACTGCAATGAAATGATATTGACTTGGTTATGCCACATTCCCTTATCATCCGTTTCAACGGTTTGCAGATAGACCAATAGTTCAAGCCGGGGAATATACGATTGTCTTTCTGCATCGGTCGGTAGCGTTCGACTATCTGCAAGGGTATATCCAACAGTTTCACTTGGAACGGCACTTTTGTCTTGTACCGTTTGGACAATATCCACTTCTCGCCGTTCACCTCCACGATGTTGTCATTCGTCAGTTCCTGAATGTCCACGAACGACAAGGCGGTGAAACTGGCAAAGATGAAAATGTCACGGATGTATGCGAGCTTGCTGTCTGCAAACTCATGTGTCATGACCGCTTTCAGTTCATCCTCCGTCAGATATTCCCGTTCTTTCACATTGGGGCTGATATGAAACTGGATGAAAGGATTGCGCGGTATCAACCCGTTATAATGCGCTTTCATGACCACGCCTTTCAGCCACATACAGTTTGCCCATATCGAACCGTTCCGCAATCCGGCTTCAGTCGAGAGGTATGCGGCGAACTCCTTGATGAAATCGGGAGTAAGTTCCAACATGGACATATCGCTGCGTCTGTAAAACGACTTGATAAAGGCGGCTACATGGTTTCTTGCCCGTACACGTGCCCGATAGGTAGCCATTACCCTGTCTTTGCCTACCCGTTTCTTGAACACTTCGTTCTCACGGTCGGACGCTTTTAGCAGTGTCTCATACTCACTGCCGATACCCTGATAAGCATTGCTTACCATTTCAGCCGTAACAAATGGCGGTCTGAAATGCGCTGGTAATGCTTGATGATTTGAGCCTTGATGTTGTCAAGGGCAAGGTTGATATCACGTACTTCCGCACTCTTGCCTTTCGCCCTGTTCCCTTTCACGTCCCAAAGCGTTTTCGGGATACTCTACTTATAGCCGAACTGCGTCACAATCCCGTTGATTGTCACTCGTCCCATGATGGGGACAATACTGAGCGCCCGTATCCGCAGCGTCGTGCGCCGTCACCAGCGCGACGGGCAGCAGAGCCTCGACGTGGGGAATGTCCGCCTCTACCCCGACAGCCGCCGTGTGGAGGTGGCCGGGTGCGAGGTGGAACTGCTGCGCAAGGAGTACGACATCCTCTACTATTTTATGAGCCGCCCGAACCATATGGTCGATAAGGCCACGCTGGCCGAAGCCGTGTGGGGCGACCATATCGACCAGGCGGATAATTTCGATTTCGTATACGCCCAGATGAAGAACCTGCGCCGCCGGCTCCACGACGCGCAGGCCGACATCGAGATCCGGGCCGTCTATGGATTCGGCTATAAACTCGTTGCCCCATGAGGTTGGTCTATCGCATCGTGTTGCACATGTCCTGGGCCCTCTCGCTGTTGCTGGCGGCGTGGGCCGTGTTGTTCTACCTGACGATGATCGACGAGATCAACGACGAGGTGGACGATTCGCTGGAGAACTATGCCGAGATGCTGGTCACGCGGAGCCTCGCGGGGAGGGAACTGCCTGCCGCCTATTCGGGCAGCAACAACGGCTATTACCTGCACGACGTGTCGGCGGAGTATGCCGAAGGGCGGCAGCATATGGTTTTCAGCGACGAGGAGATATTTATTCCTGAGAAAGACGAAGAGGAACCGGCGCGGGTGCTGCGGACGATATTCCGCGACAGCGGAGGACGTTACAAGGAACTGACCGTGATGACCCCGACCATCGAAAAGGACGACTTGCAGGAAGCGATCCTCTGGTGGATCGTCTACCTCTATCTGTTCCTGTTGCTGGCGATCCTGCTGGTCAACGTGCTGGTGCTTCACCGTACCCTGCGGCCACTCTATGCCCTGTTGCGATGGTTCGACAGTTATACCGTGGGCGGGAAGAACGCCCCGCTGGTGAACGATACGAAGGTCGTCGAATTCCGGCGGCTGAACGAGGCGGCGAACCGTTATGCCGAGCGGGCGGAGTCCCTGTTCGAACGCCAGAAACAGTTCATCGGCAATGCGTCGCACGAAATGCAGACGCCGCTGGCGGTTTGCCGCAACCGGCTGGAGATGCTCGTAGGCGACGGCTCGGCGTTGAGCGAGGAGCAGTTGGGCGAGATACTGAAGGTGCAGGGGACGCTGGACTACCTCGTGCGGCTCAACCGCTCGCTGCTGCTGCTTTCGAAGATCGAGAACGGACAATTCCCCGAGACGGAACAGGTCGACTTCAACGCCCAGGTGCGACGTATGGCCGAGGATATGGAGGAGATCTACGCCGGGCGCGAAATGCGTTTCGAACTGCATGAGCAGGGACATCTGTTTGTGCGGATGAATCCGTCGCTGGCGGCCAGCCTGGTGTCGAACCTGCTGAAAAACGCCTATGTCCACGGTGACAGGGGCGGGACGGTGTCGGTCACTGTTGCCCCGCATGAACTGCGCGTCTGCAACAGCGGCGGCGGGGGCGCACTCGACGCGGAGCATATCTTCGAGCGCTTTTACCAGGGGACGAAGAAGGAGGGCTCGACGGGGCTCGGCCTCTCGATCGTCGACGCCGTGTGCCGCCTTTACGGGCTGCGCGTGGGATACTCTTATATAAATAGGTGCCACTGTTTCTCGGTACATTTCCGGATATAAAAAACGAAAAAAACGGATCGGGGCCGATTATTTCAACTTCATTTCAGCTTTAGGTCGCAACTTTGCACTGTGAACACAAGTCAAACCTAATATTGAAACGATTATGAAAAAGCTCATGATGATTCTCGCAGGCGCAGCCCTGCTCGCAACTTCCGCCTCCCGCCTTCGCAGGCAACGACCGTCCGATCGCCGTCGGCGAACTTCCGGCTACGGCACAGCAATTTATCAAGGCGCATTTTGCCGGCGTAGAAGTCTCCTTCTCCAAGGTGGACGAGGAGCTTTTCGACAAGGATTACAAGGTCGTGTTCGTAAACGGCGCGAAGGTCGAATTCACGAAGAACGGCGAATGGAAAGACGTTGAATGCAAATACGGTGAGGTGCCGGCCGCCATCGTACCGCAGCAGATCCGCGACTATGTCGCCAAGAACTATCCCGACCGCAAGATCACGGCAATCGACCGCGACCGCCGCGACTACGAAGTCGAACTGGACAACGGCCTCGACCTGAAATTCGACCTGAAGTTCCGTCTGATAGACATCGACAATTAATTTAACCCCGGGATTAACCTCAAATTCGGAATCGTATGAAGAAATTCATGGTATTGGTAATGGGACTCGTGTCGCTGGGTGTGATGGCGGGTTGTGACGACGACAGTAAATCGGTAAAGGTACCGGCCGCCGTGCAGGCCGCTTTCGGGGAGATGTTCCCCGCTGCAAGCCATGTCGAATGGGAAGACAAGGGCGGGTATATGGTCGCCGATTTCCGCAGCGCGGGCACGGTCATGCAGGCATGGTTCGATGCCGCCGGCAAATGGTACATGACCGAGGAGGATATCTCCTATGCCGAGTTGCCCCGGGCGGTGCGTACTGCCTACGAAGCCGGCGATTATGCCGCTTGGCATGTGGACGACGTGGATAAGCTGCTGCGCAACGGCCAGGAGACGGTCTATGTGCTCGAAGTCGAACGTGCCGAGCAGGAATTCGACCTCTATTATTCTGAGGACGGCGTGCTGTTGCGCGAAGTGCCCGACAGGGACGGCAATGACGATCACGGCGATATGCTTCCGCAGGAACTGTCGAAGGCGATCAGCGATTTCATCGCCCGGAAATACCCCGGTGCCCGTATCATCGACGCGGAGCGGGAGAAGGGAAATACCGAGGTCGATATCATCTTCGCCGGGAAAGCGCTCGAAGTGTGCTTCGGTACGGGCGACGCCTGGCTGTGGACGAAGACCGAGTTGCGTCTTTCGGAGATTCCGGATGTGGTGAGGCGGGCTTTGCAGTCATCGCAGTACGGCACGTGGGAGATCGACGATGCCGACCTCTACGAAAGCCCCGACCGCGTGTGGTACGCCATCGAGGTGGAAGACCCGCAGTCCGAACGGGAGGCGACGGTGCGTATCCTCGAGGACGGCACCCTGCTCTGATCGTCCCGTATGCTTTTGCGGAGCCTGCATCCCGGAGGTGCGGGCTCCGTTTTTTTTTGTTATAACATAGAGCTATATCGTTATAAAATAATATGATGTGTTTTTCGTACAAATTAGTAGAAACTATTGTATATTTGTATCAGGAAGAGAAAATACAAACACAAACTTAAAACAATATTACTATGTTAAGCAAAAGATTACATGACGCACTGAATGCGCAGATCAACGCCGAATTGTGGTCGGCCTATCTCTATCTTTCGATGTCGATGGACGCCGAGAACAAGGGGCTGAAAGGTGTGGCCAACTGGTTTTTCGTCCAGTTCCGCGAGGAGCAGGATCATGCCCGCATCCTGATGAACTACATCAATTCGCGCGATGCCAAGGTCGTGCTGAAGCCGATCGAGGAGGTGCGTACCGAGTGGACGTCGCCGCTTGATATGTTCAAGGACACGCTGGAGCATGAGAAGGTGGTGACTTCGATGATCAACAACCTGGCAGCCATCGCTGCCGAAGATAAGGATTTCGCATCGTCGAACATGCTCGTGTGGTTCGTCGACGAGCAGGTCGAGGAGGAGGAGTCGGCACGCGACATGATTACCGCCTGCGAGGCTGTAGAGGGTAACAAGTTCGGGCTTTATACGCTCGACAAGGAACTGGCGGCGCGTGTATACCAGCAGGCTTCGCCGCTTGCCACGGCAACCGAATAATTCGCAGCGAACCTGATTGCTGAATCTGCCGCCCCGGGAATCCGGGGCGGTTGCTTTTGCCGGATGATCCGGAAGGCCGTGTATCGGGGCAGGATGGCTGGGAAAACAGTTCCTGGAAAGCTATTGGGGAGAAGCTATTCCGGGGGGGGGCTATTGAGAGGCATGATACCGGGGAAAGCGATTCCGAGGTATCGGGCGAGGTGTCGGGCAAGGGCGATTCCCGAGGGAGATTGCGGGGCTGATATGGGAGCGAGTTACCGCATGCCGGAGCCGTACCGGCCGGGAAGGAGGCGCGGGAATGGCCTTGTGAAGAGGGCCGGGAGCGGGATGTGGGAAAACAAGAGCCGGATGCCGGGGCTCGTGCAGGGCGGATAGGGGGGGCTCACCTCATCGCTTTGCCTTGTAGTCGATCCCGGCCTTGCGGGCCTGCGAATGCTGGTACGGGCGGCGGATGCGGTAAAGGCGTCCGTCCTTGACAAGCCGCGCGCCGGTTTGGTGGAAAGCGAAGGGAATGTCTGCCGCGACGCACTGGCGGCGGATCGAAAGCACCCAGTCGTAATTGCAGGGGCGGGCTTCGTTGCCCGATTCGCCCCCGACGGATACCTCTTCGATCCCGGGGATGAGGTATCGTGCGATGTCGAGCGGCCCGAGCAGCGGGGCGCAGATGACCAGCTTGTGGCGCAGGGGGGCGTCCAGCAGCAAAGGCAGCCGGTAGTCGGCCATCGCCTGGTTCTCGACCGTGCAGCCCACGGCGAGGTTTTCGTAGCCCCCACCCCAGTCGGGCGGCAATACCTGCATGAGCCGGTCGATACGCTTGGTGATGAAGAAAAAACGCAGGTCGCTGCGTATGCGGATCATCTCCCACGCTTCGGCGCGCCATGCGTCGGCCTCCTCGACGAGGAAATCGGACGTGAAGCAGGTGTAGACCATCTCGCCGGGCGGGACTTTGTAGCGTCCGTCGCGCGTGCGGCGCACGGGGAGGTTAAAGGCCGTTGTCCTGCGTACCTCGCGGCTGTCCTTGTCGTGCTGCGCATCCTGCCGGTAGACGTAGCAGTGCCGGCAGCCTTCGCTGAGCTTGCGGCATCCGTGCCACGGGTTCCAACTGACCGACATAACCTGTTATTTGAGTTCCATGCGCAGGCGCACCATGTGGCGGCACTCGACGCCGTTTTCGAAAAACGGAGCGGGGTAGTGCTTCCGGAAGTAGTCTTCGTCGACGCCGCAGCGGACGAACCCGCAGCGTTCGTAGAGCGCAATCTGTCCCACGCCCAGATCGCCCGTACCGATTTCGAGAAGATGGAACCCGGCCGCACGGGCCGTGGCGACGGCGTGGCGGAGCATGGCCGTGGCGATGCCGCGGCGCTGGTATTCGGGCGCGACGGCGATGTTGACCACTTCGGCCGTGAACGGCCGCGTGTGCAGGAATACATACTGGCCGAGGATTTCCCCGTCACGACGTGCGACATAGGTTGTGCCGCGGTCGGCGTAGTCGGCTACGGACTCTTCCGATTCGTCGGCCAGCAGCAGCAGGTCGCGCTGCGGCGTGTCTGTCTTTACAATTTCGAGATCCATGTCAGAAAAGCGATGCGGCGCCTTCGAAGGTCGCCAGTACGACGATATAACGCAGTGTCTTGCCGGCGAGCATCGAGCCGCCCGTGAGCCAGACGTTGCTGCGCATCAGGCCGAGTACGATGGCGATGGCCTCGCCGATCGTGGGCAGGAATGCGAAGAAGGCCATCAGCGCCCCGCGCCCGGAGAGGAACCTGCGCGCCCGTGCCAGCTGTTTTTCGCTCACGCCCAGCCGGGTGACCCACTCGCTTTTTCCCAGCGTGCCGATCCAGTAGCAGCTCATGCCGCCCAGCGTGTTGCCTAGCGATGCGGCTGCGACGCACAATACCGGGTCGAGTCCCATGTGCACGAGCACGATCATCACGGCTTCGGAGCTGAACGGGAGGATGCTCCCGGCGATGAATGCCGAGAAGAAAAGTCCCCAATAGCCCCAGTCGGCCAGTATTTGCGAAAGCGATTCCATGCCTTGGTGTCCGATTTTGTGCAAGAGTAGTCTGCCTGCGGGACAAAGATAGCTTTTTTGCCCGAATGGGCTTGCAGGAGCCCTGCAAAATGCGCTAATTTTGTCTAAAACGTAAATCTGACCGCTTATGCTTAAATCGAGACTTTGTATCGCTTTTTTCGCTTTTGCCGTGGGGTGCGCCCCTGCGCAGAAGCCGCTTACCGACTATGTGAACCCCATGCTGGGGACGGCGACGCTGTGGGACAGCGTCGACCTGGGATTCAAACCCACCAAACGGACATGGGGCGCCGAGGTCTTCCCCGGATCGTCGCTGCCCAACGCCATGGTGCAGGTCAGCCCCGTTACCAAGTTCCACAGCGGTGCGGGGTACCAGTATGAAGATTCCGTGATCTACGGCTTTACGCACACCAACAAGGGGCACTGGAACCTTTGCCATATTCCCCTGCTGCCTGTGACGGGTACGCCCACGCCGGGTGACTACTGCTCGCCGTTCAGCCACGAGCGCGAGTCGGCCGCCCCGGGGTATTACCAGGTATTCCTCGACCGTTACGGCGTCGATGCACAGCTCAGCTCGACGCTGCGCTGTGCATTCCATAAATATACCTATCCCGCGGGTGCCGCGCCCGCCGTGCTGGCAGACCTGCAGCGTTCGAACGAGCATGTGCGTGCGTGGGATATCCGCAAGGAGGGCGACAACGTGTTCGCCGGCTGGCAGCAGACCGGCGAGAAGATGTATTTCTACGCCGTGGCGAACCGTCCCGTGACCGGGATAGAGCCCGTCGTCGAGGGCGACCGCGAGGTGCGCATCGTGCGTTTCGGCGAGGGTGACGGGGCACTGGAGCTCCGGATCGGGTTCTCGTTCGTGAGCGAGAAGAACGCCCGCGAGAACCTCGAGGCCGAGATGCTCGGCAAGAGCTTCGCCGAGGTGCGCTCCGAGGCTACGGCGACGTGGAACGACCTGTTGGGGCGGATCCGCGTCGAAGGCGGCACGGAGCGGGAAAAGGGGCTGTTCTATTCGAGCCTCTACCGTTCGTTCCTCTGGCCGGCGCTGCGCAGCGACGTGAACGGTGAGTTCACCGATGTCGACGGAAAGGTCATCAATCCCGGTTTCCGTTACTATACGGGCCCGTCGTATTGGGACGACTACCGCAATAAGCTGATCCTGCTGGGGATGCTGGCTCCCGATGTGGCGGCCGACGTCATCAGCTCCGATGTCGACAAGGGCGAGAAACGGGGCGGGTTCATGCCCACGTTCTTCCACGGCGACCACGCTTCGGCGTTCGTGGCCGGTACATACCTGCGCGGCAACCGCGGCTTTGACGTCAACCGTGCCTACAACCTCGTGCTGCGCAACGCTACGGTACAGGGCCCGAGCCGCCCCTGGCTCGACGAGTATGTTGCCAAGGGGTACATTTCGGAAATGGACGTCGAGAACCCCGTGACGTGGACGGTCTGCAAGGCCGCCGTCACCAAGACGCTGGAGTACAGCTACGACGACTATGCGGTCGCCCTCTTGGCCGATGCGCTGGGCGACAAGGAGAACCGCGACATGCTGATGAAGCGCACGTCGAACTATAAGAACCTCTTCGACCCCTCGACGGGGCTGATGCGCGGGCGCCTCGAAAACAGCGAGTGGATCACGCCCTTCGACGACCAGTATCCCTACTATGAATATATGTACCGCGAGGCGAATGCCTGGCAGCAGGCGTTCTTCGCACCGCACGACACCGAGGGGCTGATCGGCCTCTTCCCGAGCCGCGAGGCGTTCGGGGCGCAGTTGGACAAGCTCTTCTCGATTCCGTGGAAAGGATACGAGGTGGACAACCTTTCGGGCTTCATCGGGCAGTACTGCCACGGCAACCAGCCCGACCACAGTTTCCCCTACCTGTATTACTTCATCGGCCGTCAGGAGCGTTCGCAGGAGTTGTTGGATTACATTCTGGACCGGTTCTACGGCATGGGACCCGAAGGACTGGCGTTGTCGGGCATGGACGATGCCGGCGAGATGTCGTCGTGGTATGTCTTCAACGCCATCGGGCTTTACACCTATTCCCCGGCCGACCCCGAATATATCGTGACCGTGCCGCTGTTCGACAAGGTGCAGGTCGCGCTGGGCGACGGCAACCGCTGGACGATCCGCCACGACGGTCAGGGGCGTAAGATTACGGGCATCACCTGCGGCGGCAAGCCCGTCGACGGTTGGTTCGTGTCGCACGATGCGCTGAACAAGGGCGAACTGGTGATCGCGACCTCCGAAAAATAACGGCGCGGGGCGCGGGGATGCCCCCGCGCCTTTCGCCTCCCTCGGGCGGGAGCTTGGGCTGCCGGCCGGAAGGTGCCGGAAGGTGGCGGAAGGTGGCGGAAGGTGCCGGAAAGTGCCGGAAAGTGCCGGAGCCGGGAAGGTGCAGCCGGGTGCCCGTGCCCGGGATGATCGTTGCATGAAGCGGCGGCAGGAATACCCCTGCCGCCGCTTCATGTCGTTTCTATGGGGTTGGGGTGTTGTTGGGGTTGGCGGGGCCCGGCTGCTGTTCCGGCCGTGCGGGTCAGGGCTTTTCGGCCCAAATGCGGATGGTCGGGCTTTGCACGTGCACGCCGAATTCGGCGGCTTTGGCGAGTATGCGCCGCGCCAGTGCGGCTTTCTCCGTATCGGGAGCATAGCGGAAATAGGCTTCCGCCGCACGGACGTGCTCGGCGTCGACGAGCGGGAATTCGCGCGTTTCGGGGATGCCGAATGCCGAATCGGGAAGTTCGTGCCGCTCTGCGGCGGTGAGGCGGTCGTGCGGTTTGGTCTGTGTCGTCATGGCTGTTGCAGCATTGGTGTTGTTGCGGGGATACGCAAATTCCCGGCCAGCCACCGCTTTTTCGCACAGCGGCTGCTTCGTTGCCCAATGTGCTTCGCCCGGTGACGGCGCTTTACGCGATGATTGTGGCGACGATGCGGCGGCCCGGGGCGCGGTTACGGAACTCGCAGAGGTAAATCCCCTGCCAGGTGCCGAGGTTGAGCCTGCCGCGGGTGACGGGAACGGTGAGTTCGACGCCCGTGAGCGTCGATTTGGCATGTGCGGGCATGTCGTCGTCGCCTTCGAGCGTATGGGTGTAGTAGACCTCGCGTTCGCCTACCAGCCGGTCGAAGATCGCCCCGAGGTCGTTACGCACGTCGGGGTCGGCGTTTTCGTTGATCGAAAGCCCTGCGGAGGTGTGCTTGACAAAGAGGTGTACCAGTCCGGCGTCGGGCAGCGGCGGGAGGTGGGACAGTACCTCGTCCGTAACCAGGTGGAACCCGCGGCTGCGAGGCGTGAGTGTGAATTCTGCTTGCTGAACCATGGTGGAATATTGATGTACGTGTGCAAAGGTACGAAAAATTGCGGGCCGCCGTGTCCCGGGAACGAGTATATGTTGCCGCCGGGGTCGGGCATGGTACGGCAGCGGGAGATTATGCATCGAAATATTGGAAAATCCGGTATTTATTTTGATCTTCGCAGCACTAAATGCCGCTATCATGTCCGCTATCCTGAATTTCCTGTTCCCGGGGGAACCCCGGGATTCCCGCAGCTCGTGGCTGTTGCTTGCTGCGCGTGTCGTTTTCGGCCTGCTGCTGATGTCGCACGGCATCGCCAAGTTGCAGAACTTCGAGGCGCTCTCGGCGACGTTCCCCGATCCGTTGGGTGTCGGGAGCCGGGTGTCGCTCGTGCTGGCCGTTTTTGGGGAGGTCGTCTGCGCGGCCGGGTGTGTGGCCGGGTTACTCTACCGGCTGGCGCTCATCCCGATGGTCTTTACGATGTGTGTGGCTTTCTTTGCGGTACACGGCGGCGATTCCTTTGCCGCACGTGAGCTGGCGCTGGTTTACCTGGTTGTCTTCGTCCTGATGTACGCAGCCGGCCCCGGGCGCTACGCCGCCGATACGCTCATTGCACAACGGATCCGTGCGCCGAAGCGTTAGCCCCGGTTCTTGCCGAGGGTGGGGAGGATAGTAGGGGTGCCGTGAACCCGTTTCGTCCCCGGCTTCCGGCCAGGCGGCCGCCGCATGGAAACGATGAAGGCAGATGCCTTTTATCATCTGCCCTCAGCTTTTTGCGGTCATAGACCTTTTTCGACTTGTGTACCCGGCTGAAATTGACCGGGCGGTCGTGATTCCCGATCTCGGCCTCACGGCTTGCCCTTCGGTTTTACGGGGGCAAAGATAATCGGAATATTTTAAGGGGGAGCGCCCTGAGGCTAATTTCCCGCTCCGGTGCCGTATTATGCCTGCTGCAGGTCGGCGAACCAATAGGAATAGCTCTTTTCCGACCCGTCGTCAAGGCGGATGCGGTAACTTCGGCGCAAAGGCGTGCCGAGCCGGAACGGGACGGGGGTGCGGAAGATCGGCCCGTCGTAGCAGAATGTGTGGTATTCGCCGTTTTCGCCGTTGGGGTCGACGCCCGCAGGCAGCGAGGCGATGAATGCGGGGTCTATCTCGCGCCCGACGGCGTCGGCGCCAAGGCTGTCGGCCATCGTGGTGACGATGACCGTCCTGAGCCCCGAGGCAAGGAAGTCGTGCATCACGTCGCTAGAGGATTTTCCCCAGAGCGGTTCCGCGATCCCGATGCCGTGCGGAGCGAGTTGCTGTTCCCGGTATTTGCGAACGTCGTGCAGGAAGATGTCGCCGAAGATGAAACAGGTTACGCCCTGCGCCTTGAAATGCTCCACGGCACGGGACATGGCAGCCCCGTAGTCCTCCATATTGCCTTTCGGGGTGAGGTCGACGATGTGCAGGGGGATGCCGATACTGTCGGCCTGTGCCTGCAGCAGGGCGGTCGGGATGCCGTGCATGGTCGAACGGTGCGTGTCTCGGTTTACGGTCGTCAGCAATGCGACGATTTCGTATTTGCCCGACTGCATCGCCCGCAGCAGGGCATGGGCGGAGTCCTTGCCGCCGCTCCAGTTGAAAACCGCCTTTATCCGTTCCATGTCACATGTCCGGCGTTGTGGAAGAATCCGCAGACGAGGGTCAGGTATTCGGGCAATTTGCCGTCCGTGCCCCATTTCAGGTCGATGCCGAAGAGCTCGGCGGTAGTTTTGCCGATGTCGAATCCGCAGGCTTCGAGCGACGGACGCACCAGTTCGGGGTGTCGGCAGGGCTTTCCGTCGGGACGTGTGCAGGTGCCTTCGGGGCAGTGGAGGCATGTCCCGACGTAGGCGAACGAAAGGCCGCCGTACTGCCGTTCCATCCCGAGCAATTGCTGTTCGAGGCGTCTGCGTTCGGGCAGGATCAGCCGTCCGGCTTCCGACGAGGGGAGCCCCTGCTTTTGCGGAACGATTTTCGTAACGGTGAGCAGTGCCGTGGCGTAGCCGGAAAGGTACCTCCCGACGCTGAATCCGAAAGGGGGGCATCCCCAGCTGCGCCCGTAATTGGGGCAGGCGCGGCAGTAGTCCCCGATCCGTTCGGCATCGCGGAAACGGGCGATGTAATCGGCAGCGGGAAGTTCTGCCGAAAAATCCCGGGCCGTATATGGAAGCGAAATATCCACGTGGTAAAAATAGCGGTTTTACCGTGCCGTGGTGCCGGTTTGTGAAAATAATCCGGATTTCCGGACAATTTTTCGGAATAATCCGCTATATTTGCTTCAGATTTGGTTCTCCGCTCCCCGTCGCGGGAGGGTGTGAAGGGAATCGGGTGCAAATCCCGGACAGTCCCGCTGCTGTGAAGCCCCGTGACGTTCCGAATATCTCAGCCACTGCCCCCGCGGGGCGGGAAGGCTTCGGGACAGGGGTCAGTCAGAAGACCTGCCAGATCGATTCGTTGTCGGAAAGTCTCGCGGACTGGGCGTCTGGTTTCGGTCGTATGATGCTTTGGGATTTTATGCAATCGGCGTTTTGCAGGGATTACTGTCCTGTTTTTCGATGCGAGGTTTATGCGGACTGCCGGGCGGATCCGGACGTATTCCCGTAAGCCGTGCGGCGGAAATTTTGAGAATTGACAAACCGGAAAGGCATGGTAATATGGAACACGATGCTGTAATGAATTTTGGGATGCGGCCATGTCTTTTGTAAATAACGATGGTTATGAATATCGTACTGTATGGAGTATCGGCGGAAATCGCCGGGAAAATCGCCGGGAAATACGGCCTCAAACTGATAAGTACACCCGATAAGTTCCAGCCTTCGGGAACCGTGGTGCTGGTGCCGCCTATGGGCACCCCGCGGCAGTTGCTCGCTTTCTACAATGCCATGCTGCGCCATGAGGACGACGTCGATGCGGTGATCGTCTGCGGTATCGAATCCTGCGAGGCGGCCAGCACGGTGCAGTATTGCACGCCCCCGGGGAAATTCTTCTCGCTGGGTGGTGACCTCGAACCCGAAGAACTGGAGTCGGAGTTGTACGTGATCCTCGATTCCCTGTTTGCGGAAGGCAATCAGATCAATTTCTAAGTCCCGAGGGCAGGTATCGCCGCAGTTGCGGTGCACCGTTCCCGGCCGGCATAATCCGGAATTATATCCTCCCGTGCGCGGGCGGAACTGTTGCGTAATTTCTGCGTGCCGGGCCGTTTCGGGTATGGGTGTCTTGAGGTCGGTGCGGGGCGCCGCATGGGGTTATACCCGCGTGCAGCGTCGTGCGGCCGCGGTGCCCGGCATGTCTGCTGTGGGCATTATTTTCATATGCCAAAATTTTATTTTCCCACGCAATGCTTTGAAAATATGTGCTTTAGCACTTCTTCGGAGGCTAACGAATTGCGTCCCGTGACACTGCCGACATGATGGATGACCTGGCGGATTTCTTCGCTCAGCAGGTCGGTCTGAAGGCTGTTGTTGAGCCCGTCGAGGGCCCGGCGGAGCGCATCGCCGGCGGCCGTGAGGGCTTCATAATGGCGGTTGTTCGAAACGATTGCGTCGCCGTGGTAGAGGGCTTCCGTATCCACAAAGGAGCGTAATATCCGGCGCAGGCTCTCTATGCCGTCGCCGTTGCGGGCTGAAATGCCGATCGTGCCTTCGGGCAGGGGGCAGTCCGGTGCCGTATCCGTTTTATTTACCAGCACCAGCAGTTTCTGGTCGGCACGGAGCGGGAATTCCGGGGCAACGGGCGCACCTGCGGCAAGGCGTGCCGCATCGGTCATGTAAATCACGATCTGCGCCCGCTCGATGCTCGACATCGTGCGCTGGATGCCCATCTGTTCCAGCCGGTCGTCCGTTGCGCGGATGCCCGCCGTGTCGAGGAACCGAAAGACGACCCCGTCGATGTTGATCCGCTCCTCGATGACGTCGCGTGTCGTGCCCGCGATGTCCGAGACCAGGACGCGCTCTTCGTTGAGCAGACGGTTGAGCAGGGTGCTCTTGCCGACGTTCGGGGCTCCCGTGATCGCTACGGCGACCCCCTCCTTGATGGCATTCCCGAGCGTGAACGAATTGCGCAGGGCGTCGATATGCGCCCCGATCCGCTGCATCGCCTCCCGCAGTTGCGCGCGGTCGGCGAATTCGACCTCTTCCTCCGAAAAGTCGAGTTCCAGTTCGAGGAGCGCAGTGAGTTCCAGCAGCTTTTCGCACAGTCCTTCCAGCGCGTCGGAATAACCTCCCCGCATCTGGTTCGCGGCGAGCGCATGGGCCGCGCGCGACGATGAAGCGATGATGTCGGCCACGGCTTCGGCCTGCGAGAGGTCGAGTTTGCCCGCGAGATAGGCCCGGATGGTGAATTCGCCCGGTTGGGCCATGCGTGCGCCGGCGGCGGTGAGCAGCCGCAGGATCTCGGAAACGATGTACTGCGAACCGTGGCAGGAGATCTCGGCGGCATCCTCGCCGGTGTAGGAGCGGGGTGCACGGAATACCGTGACCAGCACGTCGTCCAGTACGCGGCCGTCGTCCACGATCTCCCCGTAGTGTACCGTGTATCCTGCTGCTGCGGCCAGCGGTTTCCGGCCGCGGAAGATACGGTCGCAGATGCGCAACGCCTCCTCCCCGCTGATGCGGATGACGGCTAATGCCCCTCCTGCGGCGGTTGCCGGGGCTGCGATGGTATCGTGATCCCGGATCATGTTATCTTCCTTCGATGCGGATTCGCTGTCCCAGACGGAGTTTATGGGCGTTTTTGATGCCGTTCCAGCGCATCAGCTGCGCTGTGGTCACGCGGTAGCGGCGGGCGATGGCGCCCAGCGTATCGCCCTTCTTGACCACGTAGACCGTACCCGAGCGTTCCTGGCGTTTCTTGTCGATGTTCGCCGGGTTGATGTACTCCTTGAGGTAGGCCGAGTCTTTGGCGAAGATCGCAGGCTCGTTGGCGACGTACTGCGTCAGGCTGCGCTGCGGAAGCACCAGCGTATAGGGTTTGGTCGTGGCCGGGATGATGTCGAGTTTGTATTGCGGGTTGAGCTGCCGCAGGGTCTCGATCGGGATGTCGATCGTCGAGGCGATCTGCCCGAGGTGCATCAGCCGGTCGATGCGGATGGTATCCGTGGCCAGTGGGATCGGGGATTCGGTGAGTTCGATGCCGTGCTGGCGGTGGTAGGCATAGGCGTACGAGGCGCCGATGAATGCGGGGACGTAGCCGCGCGTTTCGCGGGGCAGGTAGTCGTAGATGTCCCAGAATGTGCGCCCGTTGCCGCCGGAGCGGGCTATTGCCTTGTTGACGTTGCCCGGGCCGCAGTTGTAGGCGGCGATGGCCAGCGACCAGTCGTTATAGATAGCATAGAGGTCTTTCAGGTAGCGGCAGGCGGCCTGTGTCGAACGGACAGGGTCGCGGCGTTCGTCGACCAGCGAGTTGACTTCCAGTCCGTAGCTTTTGCCCGTCGAGGGCATGAACTGCCACAGGCCTGCGGCGCCCATGGGCGACACGGCCGTCGGGTGGAGCGCCGATTCGATGATCGGCAGTGCCCGCAGTTCGACGGGGAGCCCCGCCTTGATCAACTCCTCCTCGATCAGCGGGAAATAGTACTGCGACATGCCCAGAATGCGGCTGATCGTGCCGTAGCGGGAATCGGTGTAGCGGTTGATATAGCCCCGGACGATGCTGTTGTAAGGCAGCTGGATGGGCGAGACGAGCGCCCGCAGCCGCTGGATATAGACCGAATCGGGGGTCGTGCTTTCGGCCGTGCTGTCGACCAGGATGTAGTTGTCGAAAAATTCCTGGTAGGAATCCCCGCATTGCCGTTCGCGCCACACGGCGACCAGCGAATCGGCCTGTTCTGCCGTGAGCCCGAGCGTCATGTCGTCGTACTGCACCTCGGCGGGGTCGGGAAGTTCGGGCTCCTCCGGCTCGGGGGCGGCTTGCTGCTCGGCCACGGGGGGCGGCCGGGGGTGTTACGACGGCTTCGGTCTTGTTTTTCTTCTTGTCTTTTTTGCGGGGGCGGCGGTCGAGTGCCGAGGCCGGGACGGCGACTGCCAGTAGCAGCAGTATGGTCAGGAGGGTTCTCATCGGTTAGAATTTGAAACTCAGGTTGAACCCGAATACCGCACGGTTGCCGCCGGCGGAGGGAACGTAGGTATAGTCGACCAGCGGTTCGAGGTTCATCGACAGGTCGTCCGAGATGTCGTAGTCCTTGAGGTGGGCATCGACGTGGGCATCGACGATCTGTAATACGTACAGGCCTGCGGAGATGATGATGCACAGGTCGCGGTTGCGCCGGAAGTTGTTGCGCAGGTTGCGGATAAAGTCCGCCGAGTAGCGGCCGTGGAATTCGTCGGTAGGCCCGTCGGGGTATTTGTCGGGGTTCTGTTCGTAGTCGCTCAGCAGCCGGTATGCCTTTTTGAAACGCTGGTAGCCGCGGTTGTTCCAGTCGATGCAGTAGATCATCGCCGCGAAACCTCCGACCACGAAGGGGACTTTCCAGTAGCTTTTGTTGTAGATCTGCCCCGCGCCGGGGAAGATGCAGGCCAGCGTCGTGGCTTTCTTGACCGACGATACGTCGTTGGTGGCGTAGTTGACCGCCGCGTCGCCGATGAAATAGATGTACGAGGCCACCGTAAGGCCCAGATAGACCTGCCGGCGGGTGTTGCTGCGGATCATCTTGGCCTGCAGTGCGTCCAGTTCGGGCGTGCGCGTGAGGTTTTTGTCGGTGTAGGCGTCATACTCCCGCTTGAGCGGCTTGTAAGTCTTGTTTTCGTGGAGATAGAGGGCCAGACCCGCGCCCAAGGTGCCGTAGAGAACGGGCAGTTTCCAGTATTGTTTGTTGTAAATCTGTCCGTAGCCGGGCAGGACGGTCGAGATCCAGCAGACCTTCGAGAGCGACATCGAGTCGCTCATGAGCCAGCCTTTCTTGTGCCGCATGGAATCCGGTTCGGTCTTGATGCCGGCCAGCCTGAGCCGCATGAGCGAGTCCGTGGTGCGGATGTCGTCCGTACGCAATGCCGTCACGGCGAGTGAATCGGCCGTGAAGTCCAGTGTCAGGAGCGAGTCGAGTTCGCGCGTGAGGGCGTTGTTGGCCAGCGAATCGCTCTTGTGGCGCAGCGAATCCGGCTTGACAAACATGCCGCCGCGTACGATGGTGCGTCCCCCGCGGTGGAGCTGTGCCTCGGCGGGGAGCCACAACATGAGCGCTGCGAGCATCGGCAGCAGGTGTCTGAACCGGATACTTACCATATTATTTAATGCGTCCCGAAAACCGTTCGATGAACTGTTCGATATCCTTGTCGTCGCCGAACCCGATGACGATGCGCCCGCCGCCGTTCTTCGAGCGTTTGATGCTGATGTCCTGCGAGAAGAACTTTTCGAGCTGTTCCACCAGCCGCGAATAGCTTTCGGGATACTCTTCGTCCTCCATGTTTTGTGCCGCTTCGGCGGGCTGCTCGGTGAGCGTGCGCACCAGCTCCTCGGCCTGGCGTACCGAAAGGCCTTTCTTGATGATGCGTTTGAGCACGCGTACCTGCGTCCCGTCGGGGGCGCCGGCGATGGCTTTGGCGTGCCCCATCGAGATGAGCCCCTCCTTGAGCGCCAGCTGCACCTCGTCGGGCAGCTTGAGCAGCCGCATGTAGTTTGAGATGGTCGAGCGTTTCTTGCCCACCTTTTCCGAGAGGGCGTCCTGCGTCAGGTTGCACTCGTCGATCAGGCGCTGCATTCCGAGCGCGATCTCTATGGCGTTGAGATCCTGGCGCTGGATATTCTCCACGAGGGCCATGGCGTGCAGGTTCTCGTCGTCCACCTCGCGGATATAGGCCGGGAGGCTCGTCAGGTCGGCGCGCTGCGCCGCACGCCAGCGGCGTTCGCCGCTGATGATGATATATTTCCCGTCGCCGGATTTCTTGACCGTGATGGGCTGGATGACCCCCCAGCTGGCGGATCGAGTCGGCCAGTTCGTCGAGCGCCTCCTCGTCGAACTGCGTACGCGGCTGCGTGGGGTTGGGAATGATCTCCGTGATGTCGATCTCGGACATCTGGCTCATCGGCTTGAGCTTGGCGTCGACGGCGTCGGTGCCGAATATGGCGTCCAGTCCGCGCCCTAATCCCTTCGGTTGTTTCATTTCGGTATGTTATTTTCTCGGTTTGCGGTTGCGCTTGAGGAATTCCCGGGCCAGCGTGAGATAGTTCTCCGAGCCGACGGCGCCCGCGTCGTACAGCATGACGGGCTTTCCGTGCGAGGGGGCTTCTCCCAAACGGATATTGCGCTGAATTATTGTGTCGTAGGCCAGCGGCCCGAAATGTTCGCGCACCTCGTTCACGACCTGGTTGTTCAGGCGGTTGCGCATATACATCGTCAGCAGGAAGCCCTCGATGTCCAGTGCGGGGTTCAGGCCGCTTTTGACCTTGCGGATGGTGTTGAGCAGTTTCGAAAGCCCTTCGAGGGCGAGGTACTCGCACTGCACGGGAATAAGCACCGTGTCGGCGGCCGTGAGGATATTGACGGTGGTGTAACCCAGCGAAGGGGAGCAGTCGATGAAAATGTAGTCGAACCTTTCACGCACGGCGTCCACGATGCGCTTCATCACATGGTGGGCGTTCTCCAGTTTGGGCAGCTCGGTGTCGGCTGCTACCAGGTCTATCGACGAGGGCAGCAGCCACAGGTTCTTCACGTCGGGGCTTTGCAGGATGACCTCTTCGGGTTTCCTGAGCCCGGCGATGCACTCGTAGATGCCTTCGAGGTTTATGTCGAAGCCCAGGCCGGACGTGGCGTTGGCCTGCGGGTCGGCGTCGAGCAGCAGCACCTTCTTGCCCAGCAGGGCCAGCGAAGCGGCCAGGTTGATGGCCGTCGTGGTCTTGCCCACGCCGCCTTTCTGATTCGCTAATGCGATAACCTTTGCCATGTTTCGATCGGGTTTATAATCGGGCAAATTTAATGATTTTAAATGGAAATCCATAACCGTAACCGAAATTTGCTTATCTTTTCGGGAAATGGGCTGCGGCCCCGCCGGCGCAAATAAATTTGCTTTTGCCCTTGACTTGCACTATCTTTGGGCTCGGAACGAATTGATAGCAACAGCCTGTTATGACAGAAAAAAAACAAGGGGTTCCCGTGCAGGAACCCGTGCCCGCCGAAGAGCCTGCAAAGGCGGGGGACAATAATAAGATATGGCACTACAACGGAAAATTCCCCGTGGTGGTGGACTACCTGGTTTTCTTCGGCATCTTCCTGCTGGCGCAGGGCCTGGGGACTGCCGTGGCATGGCTGGCGGGGTGCAAATGGCCCGATCCGGAGCTGCTGGCCAGCCCCGACGAGGCGATAAGCACGGCGGAGCAGATCGCCGCCGGGCATTTCAATGCCATGACCTATTTCGTGTCGATGTCCGTGACGCTCGCGGGATTCCTCTTCTACCGCAGGCGAAGGCACGGCCCCACGGTCGTGGCGCGTTTCTCCCGGCGCGGGCTGAATCCCGTGCTGTTGCTCTGGGGGGTGTTCTTCATGCTCTCGACCTCGGTCGTGCTGGAGCCGTTGCTGAGCCTGATGCCCGAGGTGCCGAACGTCTACGGGCGCGGGGCGTGGGCGATCGTGACGGTCGTGGTGATGGCCCCGCTTTTCGAAGAGGTGATCTTCCGCGGCGTACTGCTCGAATCGACGCGCGTGCGGTACGGCGTGGTGGCCGCATGGCTGCTCTCGTCGGCCATCTTCGGCATCGTGCATGTCCATCCCACGGTGGTGGTGAACGCTTTTGTCATGGGCCTGGTGCTGGCCTTCATCTACCTGCGCACCGATTCGCTCTGGTCTGCGATCATACTCCATGCAATCAACAACGGCATAGCCTACCTGGCGCTGATTGCCGGACACGGTAATTCCATGCTGATCGACATGGTCGGCAGCCGGACGCTTTACGTGCTGTTTTATATTGCGGCGCTGGCTGTCTTCGCCGTTTCGGGTTACATGATGCTCGTCGCGCTGCGGCGCCTGAAAGCCGAGGATAAAAATCGGGCGGCGGCGTAATAATCTGGGCCGGGGCTGCGTTAGTTACGAGTAAAAACAGTATCTTTGTCCTCCGGATTATGACTTTGCGAACGAAAATAGCGGTCGTGGCGGCTACATTGTTCCTGGGCGGTTGCCAGGAACTGCCCGGCTATTTTGCCAGCGATACCACGCTGGCGCGGGCGGGCGGCAGCGAACTGAAGATGCGTGATGTCGAGTCGGTAGTTCCGAAAGGGGTTACGGGCGAGGACAGCGCGGCCTTCATGAAGGTCTATATCGACCGCTGGGTGCGCAAACAACTCAAATTGCAGGAGGCCGAGATCCTTTTTTCCGCCTCGGCGGACGATATCGACAAGATGGTCGAGGAGTACCGGCAGGCGCTGCTGATCCGCAAGCTGGATCAGCATTACGTCGACCGCAGCATCGACACGACCTTCACGGAGAACGAGATCGCGGCCTATTACAACGCCCACAAGGCCGATTTCCGGCTCGACCGTACGTTGGTCAAAGGGCGGATCGTGCAGTTCGGCGAAGGGTACCGCCAGGCGCGCAAATTGCGGGAGCTGATGGGGACGAAGAGCGAAGCCCGGCAGCAGGATTTCCGGGACATATGTGCGAAGAACGACTTTACGGTCACCGATTTCAGCGACCAGTGGGTGGATTTCCCGGAGTTTCTGAGTTTCCTGCCTACGCTCCGGTCGCAGAACTACGACCCGGTGCTCGCATCGACGGCCGTGCAGGCGATGCGAGACAGCCATTCGTACTATTATTTCCAGATCGACGCCGTGCGGCGCGAGGGCGAGCCTATTCCCCTCGAACGCCTGCGGAGTACGATCCGCCGCATCCTCTTCAACCAGCGGCAGAGCGAGATCATCCGCAGCCACGAGGAGGAACTCTATAACCGTGCGTGCGAAGGCGGGAGCATAAAGATTTTCGAAAACGAGAATACAAACGATAAAGAAAAAGAATAATGTTGAAAAAAGGTATGCTGGGGGCGGCTTTCGCCCTGCTCGTTGCTGGGGCCGGGGCGTTCGCGCAGAAACAGCAGGTGATGCTCGACAAGGTGGTCGCCGTCGTAGGGTCTTCGTCCATCCTCCATTCCGAAGTGGCGGAGTATGCCCGGCAGCTCACGGCCCAGCGCCGTGCCGAAGGATATACCTCCGACCGTGATCCGATGAACGAGGCGCTCGAGGCACTGATGACCCAGAAACTGCTCTTCAATCAGGCGCAGATCGACTCGGTGAAGATCAATGCCGGCGACATCGCCACGCATGTGGAACAGCAGATTCAGAACATGATCGAAACCGAGGGGTCGATTCCCAAACTCGAAGCCAAGCACCACATGGCCATTTTCAGCATCCGCGAGAACATGCGTCAGCGCTACGAGGAGCAGTCCTACGCCAGCTCCATGCAGAACGAGGTCGTGAGCAAGGTCGCGGTCATTCCGGGCGAGGTCGAGCGTTTCTACAAGTCGATCGACAAGGACAGCCTGCCGACCATCGCCGAACAGTATGTCTATGCCCAGATCACCCGTTTCCCCAAGTCGATCACGCAGGCCAAGCAGCGCACGCGCGAGCGCCTGCTCGACATGCGCGAACGGATCATTACCGGCAAGGCGAAATTCGAGAACCTGGCACGCATGTATTCGCAGGATCCCGGGACGATGATGCGCGGCGGCGAGATGGATCCCACCGAGCTCAACGGACTGGAAGCACCGTTCGCCGACGCCCTCGAGAACATGAAGCCGGGGCAGATATCGGAGGTCGTCGAGACCCGCTACGGACAGCATATCATCCAGTTGCTCGACAAGCGCGGCAGCCTCTACCATTTCCGCCATATCCTGCTGCGCCCGGTCTATACGATGGACGAGCTCAACGAAGGGGTCGTGTTCCTGGACAGCATCGCCAACCAGATACGCAAGGATTCCCTCTCGTTCGACAAGGCCGCCCTCCAGTTCTCCGACGACGCCACGTCGAAGATGAACGGCGGTATCGTCTCGAACCACGACATTCTGGAGCGTTTCAATGCCTTCGAGGCGAAGCTCACCGTGACGAAGTTCCTGCGTGAGGATTTCGCGCACTTCGGTGCACTTGACGACTACAATGCCTTGATCCGCCTCAAACCGGGCGAGATTTCGCCTGCATTCCTGACCGAGGACATCATGGGCAACCAGCTGGCCAAGATCGTCAAACTGGTGGAGATCATTCCCACGCATGTCGCGTCGCTCAACGAAGACTATCTCCGCTTGGAGGAGATGGCGCTCAATGCCAAGCAGGAGCGGGTGTTCAAGGAGTGGCTGACCAAGAAGATCGACGCCATGTACGTTTACATCGCCCCCGAATTCCGCGACGGGGAGTTCGAGAATAAAAGCTGGGTGAAATAAACCGTGCGCAGGCTCTTTACCATAGCTGCCGTCGTGCTGGCTGCGGGCAGTGTGATTTTCGCCCGCAGCGGGATGCAGGCACCTGAGGCGGAGGAGCCCGAGCCCGAGAAGAAACTCATCGACCTCAAGTCGGACAACATGGGTCCCGTGGCTCCGGGCGATTCGGTGATCTTTCTGGTGGGCAACTTCGCCGCGCAGCACAACGGCGCCGTCATTACGTGTGACAGTGCCGTGCGTTATTCGGACATGCGGATCGAGTTCTTCGGCAATGTCCTCATCAACAAGAATACGACCTATATTTACGGCGACCGCGCCGAATACAACGGCGAGCTGAACGAGGCACGGGTCTATTCCGACATCGTCAAGGTCGTCGACGGCGATGCCACGCTCTATACCTACCGGTTTGTCTTCAACACGAAGGAGAATATCGGCCAGTTCGCCGACGGTGGCGTGCTGATAAACCGGGACAACCGGCTCGAATCGGTGCGCGGCTACTATTATGCCAACACCAAGGATCTCGTTTGCGTAGACCGCGTCGAGATGCGTAACGACGAATACGAACTCAAGGGCGACTCGGTGGTCTACAACATGGCCACCGACAACGCTTTTTTCTTCGAGAATACCAACATCTGGAACAAGGACGGCGACTACCTGTATGCCGACCGGGGCGCGTACGACAAGGCCGATACGCTTTACCGGGTTACGCGCAACGGTTATGTGCTGACCGAGAAACAGGAGATGTGGAGCGACAGCATCGACTATTTCCGCGCCAAAGACCACGTGGTGCTGTGGCGGGACATCCAGATTGACGATACGGAGCACAAAGTACTCGCCTTCGGCGATTACGGCGAGTATTGGAAGGAACCGGGCGATATATTCCTCACGCGGCGACCCTCGGTGGTGAGCTACGACCTTACACAGGGCGATTCGCTCTTCATGCGTGCCGACTCGATGTTCCTCTTTACGGTCAATGAGAATGCCCGGCGCCGGGCAGAGGAGAAGGCCGCGGCCGATTCGCTTGCGCGTATGGGGGCCGATTCCCCTGCAACGGCCCGATTCGCTGGGGCAGCATCCCGATGGATTGGCCGCGACGGCCGGCCCCGAGGAGGGACGTACCGAGCCCGGACTGCATCCCGGCGACGCAGCCGATTCGCTCGCGTCGACCGGCGGGGCGGATTCGCTCGCCGCAGGTTCCGGCTCCGATTCGCGGACGCATGGTTCGCCGCGGGCGGATTCGTTGCGCATGGCCGATTCGCTCTCCGTGCCGGGCAGCCTGCCCGACTCGTTGGACAGGGCTGCCGATACGCTGACCGTTGCCCAGCGCAAGGCCCTGCTCAAGGAAGCGGCGCGCAAGGCCAAGGCCGAAAAGAAGGCCGCGGCAGCCAAAATCAAGAAGGCGCAGCTCGATTCGATAGCCGTCAGACGCAAGGAGAAGACCACGGCCAAACTGCTGTTGCAGAAGGAGCGCGAGGAGGCGCGTCTGGCCGCCCGGCGGCTGAAGGCTGCGTCGAAGCTCAAAGCCCGGCAGGCGCGTGCCGCCCGCAAGGGAAAGGTGATCCCGGTCGATTCGGCGGCCCTGCGCGAACTGGATTCGCTGATCGAGATGAACATGGCCGAACAGGATTCGCTGCTCAACCTGCTGGCAGATTCGCTGTTGTCCGACACGACAGCGATGGCGCTTCCGGCCGATTCGGTCGACTCGCTCGCCCTGCCGCGCGACAGCATCTACCGCCTGATGAAGGGGTACCGCGACGTGAGGATCTTCAGGTCGGATTTCCAGACCGTGTGCGATTCGATCGTGGCGATCAGCACCGATTCGACGATCCACCTCTATATCGACCCCGTGTTGTGGAACCAGAGCAACCAGATCACTTCGGACGTGATGGATATTTTCACCGAGCGGCAGCAGATCAAACGTGCCGAATTCATCGGCAGCCCGATGATGGCCAGCCAGCTCGATACGACACACTACAACCAGGTGGCGGGCAAGACTATGACCGCCTATTTCTACAACAACCAGATATACCGCAACGACGTCAACGGTAATGCCCAGACCATCTATTACATGCAGGACGGCGAGCCGCCCGAGATCACGATGATGGGCGTTATCGAGAGCGGCGACTGTTCATTCTATATCGAGGACAAGCAGGTGGTGCAGATCACCTACCGAACCGAACCGGTCTACAACTTCTATCCGATGGACGATATCCCGCCCACGCAGGATCTCTACCTGAAAGGCTTTAAATGGGAGGGGGCGCGGCGGCCCGTGCAGGCCGATGTGTTCGACCGCAGGATCCGACCTTCGCAGCGGAAGGAACGTACGCGGCTGCGTCATCCAGATTTCCCGATCATGATGCGCATCGAGGAGCATAAGAAACGCCTGATCGAACAACGCCGCTGGGCGGATCGCAACGACCAGGTCGACCCGCTCACCGTCGAGTGGATGCGCGAACTGGGATACGAGGTCGGGCAGCCGCGCGAACCGCAACGTCCCGCGCCGCAGGCTGAATGACCGGCACCGCAACTCTCCGCCGGTAATTCGGACGGTCTATGCAACCATACGGAAACCGTAACAAAAGGCGAAAAGCGAAAAACTTTTCGCCTTTTGTGTTATTTTTGCAGCCGGTTATTCGTCAGTTGGTTTTACACATGAAAAAAAGTCTGATTGCACTGGCATTCGGGACGCTTGCGCTGGGGATGTCGGAGTTCGTGATGATGGGCATCCTGCCCGATATTGCCCGCAGCCTCGGGGTTTCCATCCCCGAGGCCGGACACCTTATTTCGGCCTATGCCCTGGGCGTTTGCTTCGGGGCGCCGCTTACGGTGCTGGTAGCCCGGACGCGCCCGCTGAAACAGATACTGCTGGCGCTCACGGCTCTGATCGCCGTCGGGAACCTGTGCGCGTCGCTGGCGCCGAACTACTGGATGCTGATGGCGATGCGTTTCGTGTCCGGCCTGCCGCACGGTGCCTTTTTCGGTGTCGGGTCGATCGTCGCAGAGCGGGTGGCAGATGCCGGGAAGCGCACGGAGGCCGTTTCGATCATGATCGTCGGGATGACCGTCGCCAACCTGTTCGGCGTGCCGCTGGGCACTTATATCAGCAATGTGCTGTCTTGGCGCACGACCTTTGCGATCGTCGCCGTGTGGGGCGTGGTGGCGCTGACGCTCGTAAGGATGTGGGTGCCCCGCATGGAGCCGCTGCCCGATACGGGGCTGAAAGGGCAGTTCCGGTTCCTGCGCAGCCTTGCACCCTGGCTCGTGCTGGCGTCGGTGATGCTCGGCAACGGCGGGATCTTCTGCTGCTACAGCTATGTCAGCCCGCTGATGATCCATACCTCGGGTTTTACGGAGGAGAACCTTACGCTGATTATCATGCTGGCCGGTTTCGGCATGTTCGCGGGCAATATCCTCGGCGGGCATCTCTCCGACCGTTTTACGCCCGAGAAGGTCGTGCGTTTTACGCTGGCCGCGGCCACCCTGACGCTGCTCGGGATTTTCTTCGGGGCACATGTCCCTTACCTTTCCGTCATGCTGATGACGCTCTGTACGGGGTGTCTGTTCTGTGTCTCGTCGCCCCAGCAGTTGCTGATCCTGGAGAATTCGCGTGGCGGCGAGATGCTCGGCGCAGCCCTCGTGCAGGTGGCTTTCAACCTGGGCAATGCACTGGGTGCCTATTGCGGGGGCCTGCCGATCGCCCACGGGCTGGGCTACGAATATACGGCGTTGCCCGGTGCGGGTTTCACCCTGTTGGGGCTGCTGGCGGCCGTGGTTTATATCCGTAAATATCCCCGCCATGCGAAGCGATAACGGTGCGGAGCTGTTTCCGGTGGTCGACGAAGCCGGGAACGTGATGGGGGCGGCGACGCGTGCCCAATGCCACGGCGGCGGAATGTTGCTGCATCCCGTGGTGCACCTGCACCTGTTCAATTCGCGGGGCGAGTTATACCTGCAACGGCGTCCCGTGTGGAAGGATATCCAGCCCGGGCGCTGGGATACGGCCGTGGGTGGGCATGTCGACTACGGCGAGACGGTGGACGACGCATTGCGGCGCGAGGTGCGCGAAGAACTCGGTGTGACGGGTTTCGTACCCGAACGCGTGGCGGTGTACGTGTTTCGCTCGGAGCGCGAGCGCGAATTGATCTATGTCCACCGCACGGTGTACGACGGGGAGGTCGTCCCGAGCGACGAGCTCGACGGCGGGCGTTTCTGGAGCCGGGACGAAATCTTTGAAAATCTCGGCAAAGGCGTCTTCACGCCCAATTTCGAGGGCGAGGTGGAACTGGTACTCGGGGTATAGTTTTTTTTCGTATATTGTAACCTGGAAACCGACAATGAAGCGACTGTCCTGTATGTCGCAGGGCATTGTCCAGCACAGACCGGTGCGAGGCGCAGGGATTGGTGCCGTTCCACAGACGCATGTTCTATGGTGATGGCTGTCGCCGGATTTTTGCCTTCCGCAGTCGTTATCCTGTCGCCGGGGTTTCCGTCGCTGATGATTACAAAGGCCGTTAGGTCTGAAATTTGATAGAAATACCGTATGCAGTCTCTCCTTACACGTTGGGCCGACGCCCTGCTCGCATGGCTCGGGCTCACTTCCGCATTGAATAACGGCTGGGATCGTTGGGTGGCTTTCGCCCTGGTAGTGCTGTCCGTCGTGCTTCTCGATTTCCTGTGCCGTACGGTGCTCGTGCGCGGGATTAGGCGCATCGTGATGCGCACCAAAGCCACGTGGGATGACGAACTGTTCAGTTCCGCCGTGTTGAGCCGGCTGTGTAATATCGTCAGCGCTATCGTGCTGGTCATCGTCCTCCCCGTAGTTTTCGATGAACAGTCGGAAGCCAGGACGATTGTCACACGACTGATACAGGTGTACATCGTCGTCACGGTCTTCCGTTTTATCAACGCCCTGCTTTATGCGGCCTTCAATATCGTCTCGGCGCGTCCTGCGTGGCAGAACAAACCGATCAACGGATTGCGCCAGACCGGGCAGGGAATCGCAGCGCTGATCTGCGGTATCCTCATCGTCTCGATCCTGATCGGCAAGTCGCCCGCCATTCTGCTCACCGGACTGGGCGCTTCGGCGGCCGTCATCATGCTGGTCTTCCGCGACAGCATCCTCGGCTTCGTCTCGGGCATCCAGCTTTCGGCGAACGACATGCTCAAGGTCGGGGACTGGATCACCGTACCCAAATACGGTGCGGACGGTTCGGTGATCGAGGTGTCGCTCACGACCGTCAAAGTGCAGAACTGGGACAATACGATCGTTACGCTGCCGCCCTACCTGCTGGTGAGCGATTCGTTCCAAAACTGGCGCGGAATGCAGGCGTCGGGCGGCCGCCGCGTGAAGCGTTCGGTGAACCTGGACATGACGAGCGTGAAATTCTGTACGCCGGACATGCTGGGCCGGTACCGCAACATAGACATCATCCGCGAATATATCGACCAGACTGAGCAGCGGGTTGAGGAATACAATGCCGCGCATGGCATCCGCCCCGGTGAACGCAAGATCAACGGCCTGCACCAGACCAACCCCGCAGGAACATGCAGAGAGGGTAGACCGTGGCGTACGATACCGACGGGTTGTCTCCCTCGATCGTGTCGTTGGCATAGTTCAGTGCCATCGGGTTGGCCATGCTGCCGCACAGCATGCCTGCGACCGACCCGAAGTCGATGCGCAGGATGCGCAGCGCGAAGATACCCAGCAATACTACGGGGACGAACGTCAGCAGGAATCCCAGTCCGATCCAGAGCATTCCTTCGGGGCGCATGATCGTTTCGACGAAATGGGCGCCCGCTTCGAGCCCCAGGCAGGCGAGGTACATCGACAGGCCCAGTGCCCGGAGCATCAGGTTGGCGCTGTACGTGGTGTAGGTGACGATGTGGATGCGGGGGCCGAACGTGCCGATCAGGATGCCGAGGATGATCGGGCCGCCTGCGAGTCCCAGTTTGACAGGGAGACTGATACCCGGTACCGCGAAAGGGATGCTTCCCAGCAGCAGGCCCAGGAGCAAACCGATGAAAACCGGAATCAGGTTGGGTTCGTCGAGCTGTTTGACGGCATTGCCGAGGATTTTTTCGACGCCTTCGATCGCCTGCGCTTCACCCACTACCGTCAGGCTGTCGCCCAGTTGCAGCGTGAGATCGGGCGTGGCGAGCAGTTGTACGCCCGAACGATGCACCCGGCTGATGTTGATGCCGTACAGGTTTCGCAGACGCAGCGAGCTGAGTTTGCGGCCGTTGATTTCGGGGCGGGTGACGATGATCGACCGGGAGATGAGCTGGCTGTCCAATGCGTTCCAGTCGATGTCGTGCGTATTCCAGTCTTTCTGTACCCGCTCGCCGAAGAGGAGTTCCAGTGCCTGCACGTCGTCCGGCGAGGTGATTACCAGTACCAGATCACCCGATTCGAGGGTCGAGTCCGAAGTCGGAATCGAAACCTGCCCGGCACGCCAAAGGCGGGAGATGACGAAATGGTGGTGGCTGTATGCCGCGACGTCGCGGATGCTTTTACCGACGACGCCGGGGTTGGAAATCTTGAATTCGACGATGAAGATATTCTTTTTATGTTCGGCGTCCGGTTGCGGAATGTCCGAGGGCCGGGCGAAGAGTTTGCGTACGGCGATGATGCCCAGAATCACGCCTACGACACCCAGCGGGTAGGTCAATGCACAGCCCAGCGTGGCGTTGTTGCTGTCCAACTGCATCTGCGAGAGCATCTGTTGTGCCGCACCGAGCGCCGGGGTGTTGGTATTTCGCCTGAACGAGTTCCGACTCGGCTTTTTCCATGCGGGTCTTGGCATCGTTGAAATCGAAAATGGTCGAACGGCCCGATTCCGCCTTCTGCTGTTCGTAGGCGAACGCTACCTCGGCCGAGGCGAGGGCTACGCCGGCCGAACGGTATTTGCTGTACGCCGCGTCGGCGTTGTACCACGCCTGTTCGATCTCCTTGCGCAGCGCCAGCTCGGCTTCGGTCAGCGCGAGCCGCTGGCTGCGGGCCGAAAGCTGTGCCGAGCGGATATTGTTGCGCGTGGCGCGGCGGTTGAAGATCGGGATGTTCATCGACAGTCCGACGTATTCGCGGCTGTTATGGCGCATCTGGGCCCAGAACTTATCGCTGTCGGCGCTGTACACCCCCGTGCCGTAGCCGCCTGAAAGCGAGATGGAGGGATAGAGTGCCGATTTGGCAATGAGGACTGAATTCTCCGAACTTTCGAGCCGCAGCCGCTCCGCCTTGATATGCGGACGGTTTTCCACTGCATAGTTGTAGACCCCGTCTGCCGTGCCCAGCCGGTGCAGCGAGGCGAGCGTCACGCTGTCGAGCTCCGGAACCACGACGTCGAACCCTGCGGCGCTCTCGCGGTTGAGGGCCTGGCTCAGGTTGAGCAGTGCCAGTTGCAGGTCGTTGCGGGCCTGGGTCAGGCTCAGCTGGTCTTTGGCCATGAGCGCCTCGCTTTCGTACCGGGCCGATTCCGGCTGTTTGCCGGCGGCGACCAGTTCGCGACTCTGCGTGGCCTGCAGGGTGCTCAGGGCGAGCTGGCGTTCGGCAACGTCGGTGAGTTCCTTGTTGTAAAGTACCTCCAGGTAGAGTGTCATGACGTTGATCGACACGTCTTCGCGGGCACGTTCCAGATCCTGCATGGCTGCGGCCAGGTCGAGTTTGCCGCCTTTGACCTGGCGGTTGATGCGCATGCCCTGGAATACGGGGAGGCTGGTCGAGATGTTGAGCGAACCCGAGGTCTGGTTGTTGTCCTTGTAAGTATTGTCGCTCGAGAGTACGCGGCCGAACGATGCGTCGCCTCCGATCGAGGCGTTCAGGTCGGGCAGGCGGCTGTATTTGGCCGTCGAGAGTTCCACCTCGTTCTGTTCGACCTGCAGGGCGCGTTGCTGCACGTCGATGTTGTTGGCCAGGGCATAACCGATGCAGTCGTCGAGCGACCAGGGCGTGCCGGGTGCCGGTGCTGCGGCGGCTTGAGGTGCAGCCGGTGCGGTCTGGGCCTCCGCGGACATTGCGCAGAGAGCAGCGGCAGCTGTACAGAGAGCGGCGAATAGGGTGCTGGTTTTCATGCTGCGGTGCATTTGGGGTTATTTCTTCTTGTCTTCCTTCGCGCCGCGGACTTTGTCGTCGGCGGTCACGCCTTCGGTAAGTTCGATGTTGATGCCGTCCGAAAGGCCTATCTTGACCTCGCGTTTATCGAAGGTCTGCTCTGCGATGTCCTCGGCGCTGGTGAGCAGGTAGACATACGTTTTCTCACCCTCGAATTCGACGGTGCTCTCGGGAAGCGTGAGCACGCCTTCGCGGCTTTCGATCACGATGCTGGCGTTGGCGCTGTACCCGGCGCGCACGAAGACGTCGTCGGGAATCTTCACGGCAGCCTTCACTTCGAACATGATGACGCCGTTGTCCTCGGTCGCTTTGGGCGAAACGTACTCCAGGTTGGCATCCAGCTCGACGTTCTGCAGGGCGCCGATGGTCAGTTTGACGGGCATGCCTTCGTGCAACTTGCCGACGTCCGTTTCGTCGACGTTGCCCCGGAAGAGCATGTTCGACATGTCGGCTACCGTGGCGATGGTCGTGCCGTCGTTGAAGGTGTTGGCCTGGATCACCGAGTTGCCGACCTTGATCGGTACGTCGAGGATCATACCGTCGATCGTCGATCGGATCTGCGTGTTGCTCAGCTCCTTGTAACGGCTGGTGATGCCGTTCTTGACGATCTCCATGTTCTCCTTGGCGTTCTGCAGCTCCTCCTCCGCTTTCCGAAGCGCGGTGCGGCCCTGCTCGTACTCCTCGTCCGAGACGACGCCCTTGTCGTGCAGTGTTTCCGTGCGGCCGAATTCGCGGCGGGTCTGCGCCAGCGATATTTCGGCTACCGAAACGCGCGATTCGGCGCTCGAAAGCTGTCCCATCTCCGGGACGACCTTAACCGTGGCGATCACCTCGCCCTTGCGCACCATCTGCCCGGCCTCCTTGTAGACGTCGGAGACGATGCCCGAAATCTGGGGCTTGATGAGCACCTCGTCGCGGGGTTCGACCTTGCCGGTGGCGACCACGAATTGTTTGAGCGTGTCGAGTTTGGGTTGTACGATCGTGTAGACTACCTTTACCGGACGGGTCTTCTGCCACAGGAACCAGAACGTTCCGAGCAGCAGCGCCGCAAAGAGCACACCCAGAAAGATTTTCAGAAATTTTTTCATAGCCGTAATCTATTGAATTTGATAGTTATTCTTCACGTATTGCATCTACAGCCTTGATGCTCAGGGCCCGGTAGGCGGGGATGACGCCCGCCAGCAGGCTGCCCGCGACGAGGATGAAAAGCGCCAGCATGCCTGTCCCGAACGAGATCTGCCACGAGATTTCGGCCCCCTCCTGGGCCACGGTCACCGCCTGATAATAGATCGAGTCGGCGACCGACAGCACGCCGACGGCGGCCGTGAGCCCCACCACCCCGGCGATGAAGGTGAGGATGAAGCTCTCGGAAAGTATCTGCGAGATGATGGCCGTAGGCGGGGCGCCCAGCGCGCGGCGGATGCCGATCTCCTGCGTGCGCTCCTTCACCAGCACCAGCATGATGTTGCTCACGCCGACGATGCCGGCCAGCAGTGTCCCCAGGCCCACGATCCATGTCAGGAACCCGATGCCCCAGAAGAGGCTCATCACCTTGTCGAACATTTCGGCCGTGGCCATGCACCAGGCGGCTTTCTCGTCGTCCGGCGAGATCAGGTGCTTGGCGAAGATCACCGACTTGCAGGCGGTTTCGACCTCTTTGCTCGGGGTGTCCTCCCGGCCGGCGATGGCCAGCATGTGGATCGAGTTGCCCCCGCCGTACATCTGCTGCGCGAGCGAGATCGGGGCTACGACCGTGCGTTCGACGTTGCTGAACGACATGGCCGTGCTCTGGCGCCGCATGACGCCGATAATGGTGAAATAGCTGTTGTTGACTTTGATGACCTTGCCGGTCGGGTCTTCCATTCCCGGAAACAGGTCTTTCTGTATCTGGGTGCCGATGACGCAGACCTTGCGCTTCTGCGCCATGTCGACGTCGTTGATGAAGCGGCCGTAGATGATCTTCTGTGGGTTGATCTGCTGGTAGTCGGGCATGTAGCCCATCAGCGAATAGTCGCCCTTGCGTTCGTTGTAGCTGCAATGGATCTCCCCGCCCCAGTAGACGCCCGAGGCGTACTGCACCTCCTTGAGCCCCCGGACGTTTTCCACGTCGTCGTTGTTCATGCGCCACCAGCGGTTCTTGGGCATGCCCTTGTAGGGGAGAGAGGTCTGCGAAGGCTGTATGAGCAGCGTGTTGGTCGACATGTCGCCCAGCTGTGCCCGGAACAGACGTCCCAGCCCCATGCCGGCTCCCAGCAGTACGATGAGCATGAAGATACCCCAGAAGACGCCCAGCGCCGTCATGATGCTGCGCTTGCGGTTCCGGCTGATTGTCTGCCAGATTTCGTTCCAGCGGTCCGTATCGAAAAATCTCATGGCTCCTTATTTATTATAACGCAGGGCGTCGATCGTTTTCAGTTGTGCGGCCCGGTAGGCGGGGACGTATCCTGCGATCAGGCCGGCGATGACCAGCACGACCGTCGCGCTGACCGCAACGCCCAGATCGAGCGTCGGGTTGAGGAAGATCGACGGCGCATGGCCGCCGCCCGTCTGCGGCGTCTGGTTGAGCATGTAGTTGACCCCTTCCATCATCGCCACGCCGAATACCATACCCAGGTAACCGAATACGGCGGTTATCATCACCGACTCGGTAAGGATCAGCCTGATGATCGACACGGGCTTGGCGCCCAGCGCCTTGCGTATGCCGAATTCGGAGGTGCGCTCCGTGACCGTCACGAGCATGATGTTGCTTACGCCGACGATGCCGGCCAGCAGCGTCCCCAGGCCGATGATCCAGACGAAGATGTTGATGCCTGCGAAAACCATCATGAAATTCTTGTAGGTTTCCATCGTATTGTCGAGCCAGATGGCGCTTTCGTCGTCGGGGGCGAAGTGGTGTTCGGCGGAAAGGCGCCGGATGACGCGCTTTTCGAACTCCTTCATCGTCTCGGTGGTGTGGACGCCCTTGATGGTGATGATGGCATTGTTTACTTCGGGGCTGTTGGCGTTGTAGAGCAGCTGTCCGGTGGTCAGCGGGATGTAACACGACGAACTGCTGCGCTGGGCGTCGCCCTTGTAGACGCCGACCACGGTGCGTCTGGTCGGCGATCGACTGTTCATGGGTGACGCAGATGATGGTCATGCCCATATCCCGTTTACCTGCCGCAGCAGGTCCATTACCTCCTGCGAGGTGGCGCTGTCCAGTGCGCCCGTAGGTTCGTCGGCAAGGATGATCTGGGGCTTGTTGATAAGCGCCCGGGCGATGGCCACGCGCTGTTTCTGGCCGCCGGACATTTCGTTGGGCATGTGGTCGGCCCACTCGCGGAGCCCCAGTCGGTCGAGGTATTCGAGTTCGGCGTTGCGTTTGCGGCGCGAGACGCCCTGGTAATAGAGGTGGCAGGGCGACGTTTTCGACGGCGTTCTTGTAATTGATCAGGTTGAAGGACTGGAAAATATAGCCGATCATGTTGTTGCGCGCAGCAGCGGCCTGCGTCTCGCTGAGGTGCTTGATCAGGCGCCCGTTCAGGAAATATTCGCCCGTGTCGTAGTCGTCCAGAATCCCGAGGATGTTCAGCAGGGTCGATTTGCCCGATCCCGAGGCCCCCATGATCGAGACCAGCTCGCCCTTTTCGATTTCGAGGTCGATACCCTTGAGCACGTGCAGGGGTGACCCATTATTATAGGTCTTGTTGATGTTTTCCAGCTTTATCATATTGAGTCTGCCGTTGTAAAGCGGTTTGCGATGTTAGGTCTTGTTGATGTTTTCAAGCAGTCGTCGAATTGCCGCAGTCCGGATTGTGGGCCGTGGCCGATGCCGACGGAAACTTCACGGTGAAGGGAGTCCCGGCCGGGGAAACGCGTTTTGTCGTTTCCTGCCTGGGGTTCGTTACCACCGAAGCCGAGGTCGACGTGCGTACGGGGATGGGGCCGGTCAGGCTTTATGCCCCCGAGGATAACCTGAAACTGGAGAGCGTCGTGGTGACGGCCAAGGAGGCGCCCAACGCCATGGCTACGTCGCGTACGATCGGCGGCAATGCCATCGACCACCTGCAAATGGTCAATGCGTCGGACATCTCGGCACTGCTGCCGGGTGGCAAAACGGTTAATCCCGACCTGATGAAGGACAATGTCTTTTCGCTGCGCAGCGGCGGGAGCACGGCCGGCAATGCGGCGTTCGGTACGGCCGTCGAGGTCGACGGCGTACGCCTTTCCACCAATGCTTCGCTGGGCGACCCGACGGGTGCCAGCACACGTAACCTGTCGGCGACCAACATCGAGTCGGTCGAGGTGGTGACCGGCGTACCTTCGGCCGAATACGGCGACATCTCGTCGGGCGTGGTGAAAATCTCGACCCGCAAGGGCAAGACGCCCTATACGGTGACGCTCTCCACCAATCCGCGCACCAAACAGATCGCCGCCTCGAAGGGCTTCGACCTGGGGCAAAACCGCGGCGTGCTGAACAGCAACGTCGAGTATACGCGGGCCACGAAGAACCCCACGTCGCCCTACAGCTCCTATTCGCGCACGGGCATTGCGCTCAATTACCAGAACACCTTCGCCAAGGTTCTGCGTTTCAACTTCGGCGTGACGGCCAACATCGGCGGCATGAATACCGAAGACGACCCCGACGCGCAGGTGGGCGAGTGGGAGAAGGTGCGCGACAACGCCCTGCGGGCCAATACGTCGCTCAAATGGCTGCTGAACAGGCCGTGGATCACGAGCCTGGATTTCGATGCGTCGCTCAACTATACCGACAACCTTGCGCGCAAGCGCACCTACAACCTCAATTCGACCTCCCTTCCGGCAGTCCATGCCGAACAGGAAGGGTATTATATCGCCGATATGCTCCCGCCGGTCTATTACTCGACCAAATACGTCGATTCCAAGCAGCTCGACTATGCGGCCAACCTCAAGGCCACGTGGGTGCGCAGCTGGGGCGACGTGCACAGCAATGCCAAGGTCGGCGCTTCGTGGCGTGCCAACGGCAATGTCGGGGACGGGGAGTACTATGTGACCCCCTCCCTCGCGCCTAACGGGTACCGCCCCCGTCCGTATACGGACATCCCCTATATGCATAACCTCGCGGCCTACGTCGAGGAGACGCTGACCGTGCCGCTGGGATCGGCCACGCTGCAACTGATGGCCGGCCTGCGTGCCGAAAAGACCTTTATCAAGAATACGCAGTATGAGAATACGTCGAGCCTTTCGCCGCGCCTGAACCTGAAGTTCCGCATCAACGACCATCTGACTGTCCGCGGCGGCTGGGGCATCACCGAGAAACTGCCGTCGTTCAACGTGCTTTATCCGCTGCCCGAATACCGCGATACGCCCGTGTTCGCTACCAACTATGGGTCGGGGCAGAGCGCCTATGTCTACCACACGCAGCCTTACCAGATACTCTACAACGACAACCTCCGCTGGCAGCGCAACCGCAACGCCGAGGTCGGCGTCGATCTGCGTATCGGCGGCACTTCGGTTTCGCTGGTCGGCTATTTCAACCGTACCAAATACCCCTATGAACTGAGCGCCGCCTTCGAGCCGTTCTCCTATAATATGATGGGCGTGCCCTCCACGCTGCCCGACGGGACTGCATACACGATGCCGGCGAACCCGGCTTTCCGGGTCGACAGCCAGACGGGCGAAATCTTCGTCCGTGACAAGGACAACCCCTCGGCCGGCTGGATCGCCATGCAGACCACTTCCACGAAACGGACATTCGTCAAGAATACCTACCAGAACAACGGTTCGCCCGTAGACCGCATGGGGCTGGAGTTCGTCGTGGAATTCCCGCAGATCAACCCCATCCGCACACAGCTGCGGCTTGACGGGGCTTACGGCTATACCAAATACGTCAACGAGGGTGAGGCATGCTACTATCCCTCGACCTCGACCGGCGGCGAGTTCTACCCCTATGTGGGGGTTTATCTCGATAACGGGGGCAGCTCCAACGTCACCTACAACGGCCGGAAGCTGCACGCGCTGGATATGAACCTCACGGCCACGACGCATGTGCCCTCGATCCGTATGATCATCTCGCTGCGGCTCGAAGCCACGCTCGTGAAGCGCTCGCAGAACCTCTCGGAGTACAGGGGGCGCGAGTATGCCTTCAATGTCGACGAGGATCGTAACCCCACCGGCGGGAGCATCTACGACGGAGACAGCTATACGGCGATCTGGCCTGTGGCCTACATCGACCTCGACGGCAACCGCCATCCCTTCACCGACGCCGAGAAGAACGATCCGGCCTTCTCCTCCCTGCTGCTTCGTTCGGGCAATGCCTACTCTTTCAACGGCGACGGTTACGACCCCTATTTCTCGGCCAACCTGAGCATCACGAAGGAGATCGGCGACCATGTCTCCGTCTCGTTCTACGCCAACAACTTCACCAATTCGCGGCCCTTCGTCGCGTCGTACGCCACGGGTGTTAAGGCGGTCTTCACACCCGATTTCTATTACGGACTTACGGTACGTCTTAAATTCTGAAAACGATGAGAAAGATACTTTGCATATTATCCTGTCTGCTGGTGGCCGGTTGCACGTCGTTCGACAGGAACCCTTACGACGGTGCGCTGCGCGAACTCCGTGTGACGGCCGTGTATCCCGAGGGGTACGCCGGCTATTTGCGCGAAGGCGTCGCGGTGAAACTCTCCGACCGCAATACGGGCAATGTTTATACCGCCCTGACCGATGCGCAGGGCCACGCCGGGTTCCGCGTCGCTGCCGGGCATTACCGTCTCTCGGTGCTCGACCTGCCCGACGATTCGGCGGTATTCAACGGTACGATCGAGCAGGTCGACCTTGTCGGCGAGGACAAGGAAGTCGACGTGGCGCTGAAATTTTCCAAGCCGGGTACGATCCTCATCAAGGAGATCTACTCGGGCGGCTGCATGCAGGATCCGCCGGCGACGGGGACTTATGCCGACGACAAGTATATCGTCCTGCACAACAACAGTTTCGAAACCTACTACCTCGACGGCCTGTGCCTGGCGATGGTCGCGCCCTACAACTCGAACGCCAACAATCCGTGGACGAGCACCGACCCTTCGGGCAACATCGTTTTCCGCGATTACGCCGCCGTACCCGACTGTATCTGGATGTTCCCGGGCTCGGGGACAGATTTCCCGCTGCAACCCGGCGAGGATGCCGTGGTGGCCTACCATGGCGTCGACCATACGCAGACCTATTCCCAGTCGGTGAACCTCAACCGCAAGGGCTGTTTCGTGCTCTACGACATGGTATACTATCCCGGCAACAAGTTGCACCCCACGCCTGTCCCGGGCGACCAGATCGACCAGGCGCATTACATGAAGGTGCTGAAAAAGACCGGGACGAATACGGCCGTCGTCTACGTGATCTCGCAGAATTCGCCCGCCGTGATCCTTTTCCGGGCGCCCGGCGATTTCGATCTGGACGCCTATCTGGCCGACGACCTCCAGTCGACGGTTCAGAGCGGCAGTATCACCTATTCGAAGATACCGTGGGACGACTGGATCGTGGACGGCGTCGAGGTATGCAACATGACCGAGGCGACCAAGCACAAACGCCTGCACACCGATGTGGATGCCGGTTACGTCGGCTTCTCGGCCAAGGCGCAGGGACATACCCTGCACCGGAAGCTGGATGAAGCGGCCACGGCGGCTGCCGGCTTCGAAAGGTACGTGGATACCAATAACTCGTCGAACGATTTTTATGAGCGTGAGACACAATCTTTGCGAGATTAGCCTATGAGACGGATTTTAACGATACTGATGTTGGCCGCCGTCTCTGCTGCCACGGCGCAGGAGCGTTTCGACTATATTTTCCGCCGCAATCCCTGGAACGGCGGCCCGAACGCTGCGGGTATCCGGCAGGACTCCCTGAGCCGTTCCTATGCCGAGATCTATTTCACCAAGGAGAACGGCGGGCTTACGGGCCACTCCGCGTCGGACGACAGCTGGAATGCCGGGGCGAAAACCGAGTCGGTGCGCCACCTGAAAAAGGTCTCGTTCTCGGGCGGGTTCGGCTACGACTATTTCGACGGCCGCAACATGTGCGGCTCGATGTTCACCGAACCGGGGTATTATCCGGTGGACATCCTCGAATTTACGCCGGGGCGCAAGGTGCGCGAGGATTATACCTTCACGGGCGGCATGTCGGCCGTGCTGGGCAACCGGTGGACGGGCGGCCTGCGCGTAGAGTTCGAAGCCCGCAACTATGCCAAGCGCAAAGACCTGCGCCACAAGAACACACGGCTGGATTTCGAATTTTCGCCCGGAATAATGTACCACGCGGGGCGTTTTGCCGCCGGTGCGGTCTATATCGTGGGTACGAACAGCGAGAAGGTCGATGCGGAAGGCGTGGGCCCCGGTGCCGACCTGTACGAGGCATTCTTCGACCGGGGACTGCTCTACGGGTCGCTGGAGAAGTGGGGGAGCACCGACATACACCTCTCGACCAACGGCGTTTCGGGATTCCCCGTCCGCGAGAATACGCAGGGGGCGGGCGTCCAGTTGCAATACGGGCCGTTCTATGCCGACGTCGCCTACCGTAACAGGCAGGGCGAGACGGGCGAGAGCCGCATTATCTGGCATCTGTTCGAAACGCACCAAGTGACGGCGAACGCCGCCCTGTCGCTGGGAACGGCACTGCGCAGGCATTTCGTGCGCGTGAATCTCGACTGGCAGACGCTCCGCACCGACGAGAACATCATCACCACCGAGACCATCAACGGCGTGCAGACCATCACCATACACGGTTCGACACCGACTTTCGGGCGCAAGGGGCTCGACCTTGGGGGCGAATACGAGTTCGTGGCACCGCATACGGATTTGCGTGCCGGGGTCGGTTATTCGCAGCTCAACCGCGAATCGACGCTGATGTACCCCTATGTCAAGGGGCAGAAGCTCCACTTTACCAAGATATATGCCTCGCTGATCCGCACGTTCGGCCTCTGGGAGCTGACCCTCGCGGCGGATTACCGCCTGGGAGGTTTCTCGGAGTGTGAAACGCAGTTCGAAACCCCCGGCGTGCAGCCGGGCGAATATCCCGGGCAGCTGACCGCTTACTACGATTACGAAAACGAATACCTCACGGCCAAACGGCTGGGGGCGGCGCTCGGGCTGCGGCGCAATATCAAACGGTTCTATGTCGACGTGTTCGCGCGTTACGAACACGGTTTCGGACTGGAATACGTCGCGCAGCCCAACCGGGTCGCGGCGACGCTGAGTGTAGGATATAATTTTTAAATTCAAAAGGATAGATTATGAAAAAGATTTTGACATTGATGGCAGTCGCGGCGATGGCTTTTACCGCCTGCTCGAAGGAAGAAAGCACCGGAACGGGCGACAAGCAGGTGCGCATCACCCCGACGATCGCCAACCCTGCGCTGACGCCGGCAAGCATGTCGTCCGGCACGCGGGCGACGGACACCGATTTCGAGCTGAACGACAAGGTCGGCCTCACGATCACGATGACGGCGGACGGTTCGGCGTTCGTGGCGAACAAGGAGATGTCGTTCGACGGTACGGATTTCAAGACCGAGGGTTTCCTCTGGTACGAAGATGTCAACGCCACCTCGACGCTCTTCGCCTATTATCCCTACCAGGCCGGTGCCGCGGCGCCTGCGGAGTTTTCGGTAAAGGCGGATCAGAGCGGTGCGAACTACACGGCTTCCGACCTGATCGTGGCCGTGAAGACGGGGGTCAAGCCCACGCTGTCGTCCACGCAGATGACCTTCAAGCACAAAATGTCGCGGATCGTCATCAGCGTGACCAACGAATCGGGTTTCGACATCCGGGACATCGTCATCAAGGGTGCTGTCGGCACCGGGGTGCTCGATCCGGCCACGGGTGATTTTACGGCCAAGGCGGGTGCCGAGGCATCCGACGTGACCGCCAATACGGCCACTGCCGAGAAAGTTTACTACGCGCTGCTGGTGCCGCAGAACGGTGTGCAGCTCAAGGTTACGGTCACCACGGCCGATGGTAAGATGCGTACGCAGACGCTCGGCACGACCGACCTCAAGTCGGGTGAGAACCGCCGCATGGACTGCAACGTGCAGCCGGCTGACATTCAGGTGAAATTCAGCGGCCCGATTGCGGGCTGGGTCGACGGAGATGACCTGCTGCCGGACGGCGACGGCGAGGTGGAGACCCCGACCGTCGAATGGGGCGGCGTGAAGTACGAGATCGTGACGCTGAAGGACGGCCGCACGTGGATGGCCGAGAACCTGCGCTATGTTCCCGAAGGCAAAACCATATCGAGCGATCCGAAGGACGGCAACGGGGTGTGGTACCCCTGCAACCTCTCGAAAGCCGCCGACCCGTCGTTGACTGAGACCGCGGGCCTGCTGTACAGCTATCCCGTGATGCTGGGAATGACCGGCGAGATGACGGGCACCAATTTCGACCAATACGAGGGTGCGCAGGGCATCTGCCCCGACGGGTGGCATATCCCGACGAGGGACGAGTGGCTCAAGCTGGCGGGTGTCGGCAGCGGCAGCCTGTCCGACCCGACGTCGCCCTATTTCGACAAGACGCAGAGCGGCGGTTCGATTGCCGCGCTCAACAAGGACGGTTTCAATATTGCGGGCTGCGGCTATATCAATGCGGCGAGCGCCACGGCGACCCCGGCCTATATGGCCACGGTCTCGGCTGCCGACGCTTCGGCGTTCGGCATGGGATATTTCCCCAGCTCGACGGGTTACAAGGTTACATACAATACGGCCGACGATCCGGAAAGCGGCATCAAGAACATCCAGTATTATGCCGGTATGATAACTTACAACAAGAGTTACAATCGCATGACAATCGCTTACCAGGGTGGTTATGGCGCTGCCCCGGTTCGCTGTATCAAGAACAAGGAGTGATCCTCACCCCCGCACACAAACACACACAACACAAACAACAATAAATGAAACGTAAACCTAATTATTTGAAGCACCTGCTGCAATGGGGCGTACTGGCTGCCATTGTCGGCACGGTGCTTTGGGCCAAATTCAGCGAAAAACCCGTCGATGTCGAGGCTTACTGTCCCTTCGGCGGTCTGCAGGCTTTCGGAACCTATCTGGTGAACAACTCGCTGGCCTGCTCGATGTCGATGCTCCAGATCATGATGGGCCTCGTGCTCGCCGTGGGAGTGATTCTCTTCAGCAAACTTTTCTGCGGATACCTCTGTCCGCTGGGCACCGTCGGCGAGTGGATGGGGCGTGCCGGGAAAAAACTGCACCTGCAGGTCGATGTCCCTTCGGGGAGCGTCGTCGACAAGCTGCTGCGCGTGGTGAAGTACGTGCTGCTCTTCACGATCCTCTATTTCACGCTCTCGTCGAGCGAGCTGTTCTGCAAGAAACTCGACCCGTTCTATGCCGTGGCTACGGGTTTCAAGGGCGAGATCGTGCTTTGGATGTCGCTCACGAGCCTTACGCTGCTGCTCTTGGGCGGCTTCGTGGTAAAGATGTTCTGGTGCAAATATATCTGTCCGCTGGGGGCTGTCAGCAACATTTTCAAATTCACGCTGCTGTTCGTGATCGCCGCCCTCGGCGGCTGGGCGCTCGGTGCGCTGGGCGTTGCGAACGCGTGGGTCTGGACGATCGGCGGCGCATGTCTTGCCGCCTATATCGTCGAGATCGCCAAGATGCGCAGCTGCACCTTCCCCCTGATGTACATCAGGCGGGATTTGAACACCTGCAATAATTGCGGACTGTGCGAAAAGAAATGTCCTTACCAGCTTCCGATCCATGACTATGTGAAGGTGAAGCATGTCGACTGTACGTTGTGCGGCAACTGCATCGGTGCGTGTGCCAAGGATGCCTTGCAGGTCAACGGCCGTCGTTCGCTGCGCTGGGTGCCCGGGTTGCTGGCCGTGGTGCTCTTCTTCCTGGCCATATGGCTGGGTTCCACCATGGAACTGCCGACGATCGACGAAAAATGGGGCGACTACGAGAAGGTCGAGAACCTGCAGACGTTCGAGATGGAGGGATTGCAGACGATCAAGTGCTTCGGCTCTTCGAAGGCCTTCTCGGCCAAGATGCAGACCGTGCCGGGCGTTTACGGCGTGAAGACCTTCGTACGCCGCCATGGCGTCGAGGTGCTTTACGACCCGGCTGCCACCGATACGCTGAAGATACAGGCTGCGATCTTTGCCCCGACGCTGCGCAAATATGCCATGCCAGGCGAGCAGGTGCCGGTGCTCGACGTGGTGAAGCTCGGCGTCGAAGGGCTTCACGACCGGATGGACATGATCTATTTCGGCATGGTGCTCCAGAAGATCGAGGGAGTCTACGGCTTCACGTCCGAATTCGCCTGTCCGGTGGATGTGACGGTCTACGCCGATCCCGCCGCCGGTATTACCGAAAAGATGTTCGAGGAGGCGATCGACGCCAAGGAGCTGATCATCCCGGCCAAGGAGGGCGAGAAGGTGATTCCGATGCATACCGTGCTCAAAAGCTATGCGGTCGCCGGACAGGTTTCGCGCGAGGAGTTCGCCCAGATCATGTTCCGCGACGTGGAGAAGCAGGCGGGCAGGTTCATTGCCAACATCGAGAAGTGGGGCGACGACGAACAGTTCCCGAAGGCTGTCTACGAGATGGCGTTCCCCGGTATCGAGAAGATGCCGATCCGCAATGCGTTCCCCTATTTCAAGAGCTTCCTTTCGTGTACGGACGGCATCGTGTCCGTGGATTTCGTCCTGCGGGATATGAAACCCGTGATGCGTATCCACTATGTGAAGTCGATGTGGGACGACGCGAAGCTGTGGAAAGAGGTTTTCCAGACCGAAAAATGGACGCTGCGCATGGCTGACGGCACCTTCAAGGAGGCCGACCCGCGGCTGAAATTCACAACCGAGGGCAAGACCGTCGAAGAATAACCGTAAACTTATCGGGAGGGTGTCGGCGACGGTGCCCTCCCTTTTATAAGGATGAAAGATATGAGAAGATGGATAGCCTGTCTGGCCGTCGTGCTGCTCTGCATGCAGACCGCCGTGGCCGACGAGGGCATGTGGCTGATGCACCGGCTGGCGGAGATTTATCCGCAGATGAAGGCCCGGGGACTGAAAATCAAGGATAAGGAGATTTACAACGAGAAATCGGCGGCGCTGGCCGATGCCGTGGTGGCTGTCGACGGCGGCATGGGAACGGGCAGCATGATCTCCGACCAGGGGCTGATGATTACCAACCACCACGTCGCGTTCAGCGACATCTGCGCCCTGTCGACGCCCGAGTGCAACCTGCTCGAAACGGGTTTCTGGGCTCGTACGCGCGGTGAGGAGATTCCCGTGGCCGGCAAGACCGTGTGGTTCGTGCGCAAGGTGGTCGACGTGACCGACGAGGCCAATGCGCTCAAGGAGGAGATGAAAGCCGCCGGGAAATGGGGCATGATGGCCCCGCGCCGCCTCTATGCCGAACTGGAAGGGCGCTACGGCCGGGAAACGGAGTGCGAGGTGTCGTGCTACTCGATGTGGGGCGGCAAAATGTACCTGATGTTCTATTACGACGTCTATAAGGACGTGCGGCTGGTGGGTACGCCGCCTGCGTCGATCGGTGCCTTCGGCGGCGATTACGACAACTGGGGCTGGCCCCAGCACAAGGGCGATTTCGCGCTTTACCGCGTTTATGCCGACCGGGAGGGGCGCCCTGCGGCCTATTCCGCCGACAATGTGCCGCTCAAACCCCGCCGCGTGTTGCAGGTCGCCACGGGCGGCGTGCATGACGGCGACTTCGCGATGGTGATCGGATTCCCGGGGCGTACGAACCGCTATGCGTCGTCGTTCGCGGTGGCTGAGAAACAGTGTGTCCGCAACCCGATCGTCGTGGCCAACCGCCATGACCGGATGGATATTCTCAAACGCCATATGGAACGCGATCCGCGGGTGCGCATGGAGTATTCGGATGCCTATTTCGGCCTGAGCAACTACGCCGACTACGCCAAGTGGGAGAACAAATGCCTGCGCCGCTTCGATGTCGTGGCGATCCGTGAGGCCGAGGAGGAACACCTGCAGCGCTGGATCGAGGCCGATTCGGCCCGCAAGGCCGAGGACGGGACGTTGCTCGAAGAGCTCGCGCGCGGTTATAAGGCGCGGCAGGGCGCCGAGCGCAACCTCAATTATTTCCGCGAGGCATGGCTCGGCCCCAGCGAGGCGCTGCTCGTGGCCAACCGCGTGTCGTCGTACCTGGGCAAGCTCGAACGGCTGAAGCAGGACTCGCTGATCGTGGATTCGAAGGATGCCCGGAGCGTCGTGGCCGGGAGCGGCCGCCTGAGCCGTAACTACGATGCCGCGACCGACCGCGACCTGTTGGCGCGGATGGTAGTGAACTTCACGGCCAACGTGCCGCGCGAGATGTGGGGTGCGCAGTTGCAGGCGATGTACGACAAGGCGGGAGGCAATGCCGACCGCATGGCGCGTGCGGCGTTCGATGCCTCGTTTTGCAGCGATCCTGCGCGTTACGACGCCTATTTCTCGAAGAACCGGTCGGTTGCCGAAATACGCCGCGACCCCATGGTTGCGCTTACCGAATCGGTCACAGTACAACGTTTTACGGGCGGTGTGGACAAGGCCGAGAAGCGCGGCCGTGCGCGTGTCGGGCGAAGCGAGAGCCGCTATGCCGACGTGCTTTACGATTTCCGTGCTTCGGAAGGGCTGGCGCAGTATCCCAACGCTAACTCGACCATGCGCCTGACCTACGGTAGCGTGCAACCCCTGAACCCTTCGGACGGCGTGCATTACGATTCGCGTTCGACGATCGCGGGCTATATGGAGAAGTACAACCCCGACGAATACGAATACCGCGTCGACGCCGAAGCGTTCGCAGGCGGCTTTTTCCAACTCTTCGCGGGCCGAGGGTGGGGGTGTGGCGGCCACACGGTCGATCAGATCCCCGTCCGGGCACGCTCGATAAGCGTCCCGTTTGATCGGGGCGCTATTTGCCGTAGCCGAAGGTCGCAGGCGGCACCGTCGCGCACCGAGGGGTGACGGTATTGTGCGGCCGCGCAGATGCGCAACGCCGTATTCGGTCACGATGTGCTGCACCATGTGGCGGGTCGTCACGACGCCGGCGCCGGGCGTCAGCAGCGCCTTGATCTTCGATTCGCCCTTGGGGGTGGTCGAGGGGATGGCGATGAAGGTTTTACCGCCCTCGGAGAGGGCGCCTCCGTACATGAAGTCGTGCTGTCCGCCTACGCTCGAGTAGATGCGCGCGCCGATCGAGTCGGCGCAGATCTGGCCCGTGAGGTCTACCTCCAGCGCCGAGTTGATCGCCATCACGCGCGGATTCTCGCGGATGCGGAACGGGTCGTTCGTCCATGCCACATCCTTCATGATCAGGTCTTCGTTGTAGTCCATGTATTCGTAAAGCCGCTTCGAGCCGAGAGCCAGCGACGCGAGGTTTTTGCCCGGAAGCACTTTTTTCTGCGAGTTGTCGATCACGCCGCTTGAGCAGGGGTACTACGCCGTCGGTGAGTGCCTCGGTATGCAGCCCGAGGTGTTTATGGCCCAGGCGCCGCGAGCACGGCGTTGGGGATGCCGCCCACGCCGATCTGGAGGGTCGCACCGTCGGGATCAGCTCGGCGATGTAGCCGCCGATCTTGCGGTCGATTTCGTTGGGCTGGGCGGTCGGAAGCTCCACCAGAGGTTCATCGACTTCGACGGCCGCGGCGACGCGCGAGAGGTGGATCACGGCATCGCCGTAGGAGAACGGCACGTGGGGGTTGATCTGCGCGATGACTGTCCTCGCACATTCCACGGCCGAAACGGCCAGGTCGGCCGAGGTGCCGAAGCTGCAATAGCCCTCCTCGTTGGGGCGCGAGACAGTTGAGCAGCGCTACGTCGATCGGGCAGCGTCCCCTTGCGGAACAGCCCGGGATCTCGCCCAGAAAGGCCGGGGTCGACTGTCCGTACCCCTGAGCCATCCAGTTGCGCACGGAGTTCGACACGAAGAGGCTATATACGAGGAAACTGTCTTTGTATTCGGGCTTGCAGTAGGGCGCTTCCTCCCTCCCGACGGCGAAGGCGGAGTAGAGCGTTACGTCGGTGAGCTCGGCGGCACGGTCGGTCATGGCACGGACGAGTACTTCGGGGATCGAGGTGCTGCCCTGAATGTAGACGCTGCTGTGCGGGCAGATGAGCTTCGCAGCTTCAGCGGCAGTTCGGCATGGGGCTGTCGTGAATCGGTGAAAGGAAAATTCGGTCCCGTCGTCGGCCGGAGACGGTAGGTTTTGTCTTTTTTGTTGGTTATTTGAAGGAGCCGAATTTATTCGGCTCCTTCTTTAGGCTTATCGGTGGTTTTGCCCGAAGGCGGTTAGGCGTGTTTCGAGCAGCTCGAACTGCTCGTTGGGGGAATGGTTCGGATGTTGCGAAACGCAGCAACCCGGGACGATTTCACAGCGACCCGGAGCTGCAATGCCGGATTTATTTGGCGGTCCTGCCGGTCGATGTGAGCGATATGGCGCAGATGCCGTAGACGCGCACGCAGTTTCGCTCAGCAGATCGCGCCGCAAAGCTGGCCACCAGGTCGGAACTCGGCATCGAACCGTAGCCTACCGTGAAGAAGAATCCGTCGCTCACGTGTTCGTCCTGGTCTTTGTCATAGACGATGTGGAAACCGTGACGCTCGAAGAGTTCCTTGACGCGGTGAGCGCGGTGTGCGTATTCGCGGGTGTGCCCCACGAAGTCCAGCTTGCCGTCCGCCGCCGCTTTGAACATGGCCGCCAAAGCGTATTGAGCCGAGTGACTTGCGCCTGACGATGCGGCGTAGAGGAATGTCAGGGCGTAGGATTCGGCGAAACGGCCGATGCCGTAACGCTCCTTGAGAGCCGGATAGAAGCGGTTGCGCAGTTTGTCCGAGATCGCTGCGATGGCGATGCGCTGGCCGGCGTAGCTGAAGATCTTCGAGCCGGAGATCATCAGCACGTAGTTATCCGTATAGCGGGCTGCGGTGGCCTGGAACGGAGCCTGGAAAGGATGTCCCAGCTCCTTGCGGAAGTCCATGCCCATGTAGGCCAAGTCTTCGAGAACGATCGTGTCGTACTTGTTTGCCAACTCGCCGATGGTGCGCAGTTCGCTCTCTGTGAGGCATATCCACGCCGGATTGTTGGGGTTCGAGTAGACGATGGCGGCGATGTTGCCCTGTGCGAGGTAGCTTTCCAGCTTCGGGCCCAGTTTCTCGGCGCGGAAGTCGTAGATGTCGAACGATTCGTGCTTGATGCCCAGGATGCGCACCTGCTGGCGCTGCACCGGGAAGCCCGGGTCGATGAACAGAATGGTGTCTTTCTTGGGGTCGCACTGCGAGCTGATCTGGAACAGGCAGAAGCCGCCCTGCATCGAGCCGACGGTCGGGATGCATCCCTCGGGGGCGACGTCGATGTCGAGGAACGCCTTGACGAAGCGCGAAGCCTCGCTCTTGAGCGGGGCGATGCCCGTGATGCTGGGGTAGATCGAAGCGTGTCCCTGGGCGAGGGCCTGCTGTTCGGCTTCGACGCCGACAGTCTCCGGCGGAAGGCCCGGAACGCCCATTTCGAGGTGCAGGAATTCGGTGCCCGAGTTCTTCTCGAGGGCGCCGCCGACGGCTCCGACCTGACGGATCGTGGCCTGTGCGAAGTTTTCGATGTCCATGGCGGCGAGCTGCTCGTCGAACATCTTCTGCGGAATGAGAGCTGCCATTACTTGCGGTGTTTTTGTGCGTATTCGTATCCGGCGCGGAACGCCTTGAGGTTCATTTCGACGATCTGCTCGCCTTTGCGGGCGAAGATGCTGCGGATGCCCGCCTCGAACTTGTCGGCGTCGAGCCCCAGGAAAGGAGCGGCGGCGCCCAGCAGCACGATGTTGGCGGCACGGGGCGAGGATTGCTCCTTGGCGATGGCATCGACATCGATCAGGATCGCATGTTTGCGCTTCCCGAGTTCAGCCAATACGGCCTCCGGTTCGGGGTAGTTGTCGATGTTTACGAACGGCGTAGTGTTGGCGATCACCCAGCCCTCCGGATTCAGGTAGGGTACGTAGCGCAGCGCCTCCATCGGTTCGAGCGAGATGATGATATCGGCCGCGCCTTGGGGGATCAGGTCGGAGAGGATCTCGTCCGAACTGATGCGCAGGTTCGACTGTACGTCGCCGCCCCGCTGGCTCATGCCGTGGACTTCGGCCTGCTTGATGTGCAGCCCCTGGTCGAGGGCAGCCCTGCCGATGACGGTGGCGATCGAGAGGATGCCTTGTCCCCCTACGCCCGAAAGTATGATGTCCCGTTTCATGGTCGTACTACTGTTTTTTTGCGTTGTGGCGTTTGGCGGTCTGGATGCACTCGCGGCGGGGGATGATGACCGAAACCCCTTTGTATTCGATCTCTTCGCGGATCGTGCGGCGGATCTCCTCCATGTTCTTGGGCAGGGGTACCACGACGCGGATGTGGGCGGGGTCGACGCCCAGGCCGGCGCATATCTGTTCGAGGCGTCCCGTGCCGGCCGAATCCTGGCCTCCGGTCATGCCGGTGGTGAGGTTGTCCGAAATGACGACCGTGATGTTGCTCCCCTCGTTCACGGCGTCCAGCAGCCCGGTCATCCCCGAGTGGGTGAAGGTAGAGTCGCCGATTACGGCCAGGGCGGGGTGCTGTCCGGCGTCGGCAGCGCCCTTGGCCATGGTGATCGAAGCGCCCATGTCCACGCAGGTGTCGATCGCCCGGAACGGCGACAGCGACCCGAGCGTGTAGCAGCCGATGTCGCTGAATACCTTGGGCCGTGCGTACGCTGTCCGGAGTCAGTTCCCCGGTGCGGGGCAGTTCGCCCGACATGCGGCCGCGGATCTCAACGGGCGCAGGCAGGATGCCGCGCAGGGCTTCTTCGACGACGGGTTGTCCCTCCTCGATGATGAGCAGCGCCTTGCATTCCGACGCCATGCGGCGCACGAGTTCCTGCGGCAGCGGGTATTGCGATATTTTGAGCACCGGGTGCGGGCATCCGTCGGGATAGTTCTCCGCGAGGTAGTTGTAGGCGATGCCGCAGGCGATGATGCCCAGCGATTTGTCTTCAGCATCGGCGTAACGGTTGAAGGGGCTTGCGGCCGCCTCCTCTTCGAAGCGGGCATAGTCGGCGAGCAATGCCTCGTATCTTACGCGCGAATTGCCCGGCATCAGCACCCATTGGCGCGTCCGGGCGGGATAGGCGAGGCTGTTCTCGGGGCGTGCCTCGCGCGGTTCGACCACGGCACGCGAGTGGGCCATGCGGGTCGTCAGGCGCATCAGTACGGGAATGCGGTATTTCTCCGAGAAGTCGAACGCGGCCTGCACCATCTCGTAGGCCTCCTGCTGCGTGGAGGGCTCGAACGTCGGGACAAGGGCGAACTGGCCGTAGAAGCGCGAGTCCTGCTCGTTCTGCGACGAGTGCATCGAGGGGTCGTCGGCCGCGACCACGACCAGCCCGCCGTTGGCGCCGGTCATCGCCGAATTGACGAATGCGTCGGCGGCGACGTTCATGCCCACGTGCTTCATGCAGACCAGCGCCCGTTTTCCGGCAAACGACATGCCCAGCGCCTCCTCCATCGCCGTCTTCTCATTGGCCGACCATGTGCAGTGGATGCCCCGCTGGGCGGTGAGCGGATGTCCTTGTATATATTCGGTGATTTCGGTCGAAGGCGTGCCCGGATAGGCATATACGCCCGACAGTCCGGCGTGGAGCGCCGCCCAGTGCGAGGGCTTCGTCTCCGAGTAGTAGTTCCCGTTGTGCCATGAGGTCGTGCAGTTATGCTGTTTTTACAAATTTAAGGAATTTTTAATTAAAAATTCACTTTTGGTGATAAAAAATCACGCAAAACCACATTTAATATTTAAAATATTATATAAATAAGTGTTTTTGAGAAAAATTGTAATATGCCATTCGTTCCATACAATGACGACTGGCAGGAGCGGGTATAAAAAAGCAGCCGATCCCGAAAGACCGGCTGCCCCGTTTGCGTCATTTATTCCCCGAATAGTGTTTTCAGTAATTCGGGCGTTTCGATTTCTTCACAATTTATGCTTCCCAGAAGCACGCGGCCCTTTTCGGTCAGCGAAAAGTACATCTGCCGCTTATCGTTCGTGCCCAACTCCCGGTTTACGTAGCCTTTCCCTTCGACCGAGCGGAGCACCTTCGAGGTGTTCGACGGAGTAAGCCCCAGCATTTCGCCCAGCTCCCCGCAGGAGAGACGTCCGGCTTTCGAAAGGCTGCATAAGGCCATGCCTTCGTTCAGGCAGATCCCGTATGAGCGTTCGAGTGCCGCTTCGAACCGGTTGACAGCCCGTTGCAACTCGCGGATCCTACACAGTTTTTCCATTGTCTGCCGGTTTGTGTATGGCCTGTTTGCCGCAGTGCCCGACGCATTTGCCGCATTCGATACACTTCTCCGGGTCGATGACCGGAAGTCCGAATCCCGATTGTGTGATCGCCCCGACGGGGCAAACCGTCAGCAGCGGGCACCGGTGGTTCTGCGGGCAGCGGAGATTGTCGACGGTGAGTGCCATGCCTGTCTACTTGTTGAGCAGTACCTTGTCGATGGCCTCCTTGAGCGACGCCTTGGGCAGGGCACCCTGTGCGATCTGGGGCTTGCCGCTGGTGGGGATGAAAAGCAGCGTCGGGATCGAGCGGATGCCGAACGCGGCGGCGAGTTCCTGCTCCTCTTCGGTATTCACCTTGTAGATGTAAATGCTGTCGCCGTACTCGGCAGCCAGCTCTTCCAGAACCGGGGCGAGTGCCTTGCAGGGGCCGCACCACGATGCGTAGAAGTCGATGAGCGCCGGTTTGTCGCCGAGGTACTTCCACTCCGTAGGGTTCGTTTCGTAATTTGCGACTTTGGTCAGGAAATCCGCCTTGGTCAGTGCGATCGTTTTCATGGTATTCTCTTTTTTAGTGTTGTTTTCCTTGTTGCTGCCGTTTGCGCAGGCTGCCAGGCCGAGCATGCACATCGTGGTCAATAATAGTTTTTTCATGGTCATTATCCGTTTTTATAGTTCTTCTGTATCAATAACGATGCAAAGATATAGAATATTTTCCATTAAAACAAATTTCCTGTGGAAAATAATTGTCGGATAAAAAATGAATTATTAAAATGCCGGGAGCGCGATAGTCGTTATAATAACAATCGAACCGATCCGGAACGAAAGGTTCGATTGTTTTTGGGGGTTACCACAATTCCATCTGAACGGCTTCGATATGGCACTTTTCAGGGATGTAGATGCAGCCGGGATTCTCCCGGATCGTCCGGGTAATGAAATCCCTGAATTTTCGTTCAGAATCTTCTTCGTTGAATATGTCCCTGCCGATTATTTCATTTAGGGCGACCCAGTTGAACGTATTGGCTTTGTTGAAGAATCTTCGGAACCATATTCTTATTTCTGTTCCGTTCCGCACGCGGATGCTGGAACTGTTTTCCGAATTGTTGCTTGTCTTCACCTGGAGTAAAGAGCCGTCTTCCTTGCAAAAGTCGACCGCGTCTATGGTGCTTCCCCAGCAGCAATACCAGCCATACGGGTGCAAAATTGTCGCCAGATATTCTTCGAGCAGATTGCCGACCATCCCCTCGATTGTCATCATGAGGGAGTGCCCTTTTTCAAGAGTATCTGCGAAATTGTCGTCGATATCTTCTCTTCGGGTTCGGAGAATTAATTTTACGGCGGGATCTGGTTTTGTCTGGGATTTTTTGCCATGCCGTTTCGACGGCCTGCCATTGTATCCTGAAAAGTATCGTGAAACCCATTTCTTGACATATTCTTTGAGGGGGATGGGCTCATCCTGGTTAAACCCCAATGCCGGTAGATTGCGTATATCGCTAAAGGCCACACTCAGGACGACTCCTAATTCTTTCGTGTAGGCGTCTTTTGCAAAAGTTTTCGCAAGCGAGATCGCTTTATCGCCTGAAAAATCATCGAATTTAGTGGTTTCTTTCATTGGGGGATGTTTTTCTGATAAAGTTAATGATTTTTTGCTTTATTTATGGCGTTATCCCCGGGTTTTCTTTTCCAATCGGTTTGCACCTTGGTTTACATAAACGGTAAGAACCGAGGGAAAACAGGCTTGAAACGAGGTGCGGAAAAACTACCTGCATTGCCGAAAGAGTTTGGTTTCAGTGATGTAACTCGCTAAAAAACAATAGAGGGAGCAATTTTCTTTGCTCCCTCTTCGTGACACCGACAGGACTCAAACCTGTAACCTTCTGATCCGTAGTCGTCAGCCCGTTATTTTTATTGTTTTCGATATTATTTGTAATTATACTGTAAATTACTATAATTCAGCGGCGAATATATAAATTTATTTTTGATTATGTTTGCATGAAATTGATTGATTTTATACCTTTGTGTTTAGATTGTGTACCCGTTTTGTATGTAATAATACGCTGGTTTACAATAATAGCCGATAGTGTTTTTTGCGGTTGTGTTTAAAATTACATAAATATTCCGAAAAGACAATATATATACCACGCAAAGATGAATTTTAATTACTCAAAGGATGGAATAACGGTTGCTGCTATGCTGGACACGGGACACCCGAGAGATGGGGGGCGATTTTCTGTTCGTGTTCGTGTTACATATCGACGCAACCGAAAGTATTACCCGACTGGTAAAGCGTTGACGCCGGAGGAGTGGGACGCATTACCGACAACTCGATCCCGCGCATTGCTTGATGTACGCGCAGATATAGAAAACAGTTATAGTATTGTTCTTGCGGCGGCCAAAGCTATTGCCTATACTGGCAATTTCTCTTTGGAGGCACTTAATGAGCGATTGAAGGGGGCGGCATCCGATACCTTAAACACGATGTTTAAAGCCAAAATAGACGAATTGAGGAAATCGGGACGCATCGGCACCATGTTGGTATATGACAATGTGTTAAAGGGTGTCGAACGGTTTGCCGGGAAAAATGTGCTACTTGAGGCTGTAACTACAAATTGGGTGCGGAGGTACGCAGACTTTCTCCGTAATGAAGGTAAAGCACAAACCACAATTTCAATAAATCTACGCCACCTCCGCGCGCTCCTCAACGATGCAAAGCGCTTGGGAGTGCTCAAAGAATCGCAATACCCCTTCGGTCGGGGGCGGTATGAAATACAGGCCGGCGAAGGGCGCAAGTTGGCTTTGTCGCAAGAACAGATAGCCACCATAGCTAAATACGAAGACGGTACGCAGGCTACGGCTAAATACAGGGATTATTGGTTATTCCTCTACCTATGCAACGGAATAAATGTTGCCGATTTCGTGAAATTGAAATATAATAACATATCCGACGGGGAAATTCATTTCGTGCGTCAGAAAACCGAGTTTACCACCAAAACCCGTAAGGAAATAAGTGTCGTTATAACCCAACCTATGCAAACGATTATCGACCGTTGGGGAAATACCCCCGCCACCCCGAATACATACATATTCCCGGTGCTGGACGGTTCCGAGGATGCTATTCGGCGAAAGCAGAAGACCCAGTATTTTACGCGAGCATTTAATAGACGAATGGCTGAGGTGGGCGAAAGGCTCAATATCGGGCGCATTTCAACATACACTGCTCGTCATTCCTTCGCCACCGTATTGAAACGATCCGGGGCGAACATTTCTTATATATCTGAATCGCTCGGGCACCAGGATTTGAAAACTACGGAAAACTATCTTGCCAGTTTTGAAAAGGAGGAGCGCACGAAGTGGGCAGAAATATTAACTAAATTCGAGTGAGTATGGATATAGCTACAATTACAGATGTTTTGGACTATGTGCGTAAATGTTCTAAACTTGTGAACGCATTTATTATAGGAATTATAAGGCAAACACAAGCCGATGATCTTACCAAACCAATAGAAAATGTAGAAAACTACGATTTTTCAATAGATGGACATATAGATTTACGCCTTAAAGCATTAAATATTATAAAATTAATCTCGGACGATAAACGGGAAAAAGTTGCAAATTTAATTTTTGAGAATTATAATGCTTGTATTAATTATGAAGTGAATGAATATGTGCACCAACTGCGAGCAGATAAAAAAGAAATATTTTGGCGGGAAAGGTTGCGGGACACCTATCCGGCTATATTTGATTCAGTATTTTCTGCTTTAGTATTTATTTATAAAATTCATGATGTCATAACCGAATGGGTATGCGATGGGGTTGAATGCTACCAAATTGGGAATATGTCAAGCTTGTTATCAGGTGTTGGATTCAAATGCAAAAATCCTTATGTTGTAAAATCAGAAAAATTGTTAATGGCACCTAAAAATAGCTATTATTTATCTAATAGTAAAGGTATAAAAGATATATATTTATGGCTTATTGAATTAGTTGATTTTGTTGCGTATGATGGAATTTTAGAAGGGTCTAATATTCCAGATGATATAGATCGGCATATGTATGGATTAGGACGTAGAGGACATATTTATGGAGAAGAATATATAATGGCAACAAATGCTATTCTAACAAGAATGGATCAAGCAGCACGAGAGGCCGTAATATGTACACTTATTCAGTATGGATGGCGCATATTTGGCACTGATGATCGTTTAAAGCATTATATCAATCATGAAAAGCGTATCGCAGAACAGTCGGAAAACTTCAATAATATTTCATCAGAAGAAAATTATTTTTGGGAGGCAATTTCAGCATTGGCGACATTTTATAGCGGTATTGCGGAAGTGTGCATTAAATATAAAATTTCGGATATTAAAAACGACAAGAATTTACAAAGGTTTTGCCACGCTATTTTTAGTTGGGGTAAAGATGCTGGAGATGAAGTTCCCGAAACCCCTATAAAACGAGGACGAAGGTCGTGCCGCGAAATGGCATTGAAGGATTATTTTACTTTAGACGCAGATATTGAAATTGAACGAATTGTAGAAACTATTGCGATAAAATCAGGTATACCTCGCAGTAAAATTGTAGCAGAAGAAATAATGAGACTAAAAGAAGAAGGTAAGATTATAGAATTAAATGGCAGATTGAGCGGATTTATTAACCAATTAAGAGGCATTATACCGGACTTACCCACAAGGCAGTCAATATGCCAATACTTGCCCCCAATGTAAAATACTTTGCAATTTTTTGCAACTAACAAGAGAAGCGCCTTTGCACCTACATGTAGGGGCGTTTTCAGTTGCAAATATTATTCCCTTATTATTTGCAATTTATATGCATTTTTTGCAAATAAAACATTATGCACCTTTGCATTGTGGTCGATCACGAGCCCGGACGCGGGCAAATTTTGAATTTTTAAAGCCACAATGTTATGGAAGTACAAACTCCGGCAACAGTATATGTTGCATCATCAGAACAACTGGAAGGCTTGATCTTAAAAGCAGTCCGCACCATTATCCCAGAGCTGGCAGGTTATAAGAAGCCAGCCGAGGAAGCATCCGACACCTTGACAGCCGAGGAGGCGATTGTCTTCCTACAAGCTATGGGATACCCGACTACTCTTTCCAATCTCTATGGGTTGACATTTAGAAATGCGATCCCCTATCGTAAGGTGCGCCGGCGCCTTGTGTTCTCTCGCACGGAGCTCACAAAATGGATTGAGGCAGGCACTTTGCGTCCCGAGGAACAGCGGGCGGCCGCAGCATTGCGGATCGCACAGTCGGCAAATAACCAGCAATAGCACCAGGGCTATGTATGAAATGAAGATCGCCGCCGGCGCTCGAAGCGAGCACGCAGCGGCAACCCTTGGTGTCCATACCGACAAAGGTACGCAAAAAACTTTGGCTTTCCACCAGCAGAGGGTCTATGATTTGCTTCAATCAGGCAAAAAATATTCCGCCGCAGACATTTCCGTCGCCCTACGATTATCCGATCCTCGGAGTTGCATACGCGATTTGAGGGCCAAAGGCATCGACATCCTCGATGAATGGGTGCCCAGCGAGCACGGTTCTCGTTTCAAAAGGTATTATTTGGAAGGAGGTGCGGAATGATTAGCAAGGGTTTCTATGTATGGACGAGTGATGATAGGTTTAAAAACTTAAGTCCTATCGAAATCTTCATCAATTCAAATGGCGGTATCACATTATGCGAAGAATCCGACGATAACATGCCAATTGAGTTGCAAAGTCTCATCGCCTTATCCCCCGATATGGTGGATGATGTAATCGAAGCTTTACGTGTGTTAAAATCCGAAATATAGCTCCCTATGAAACGAACAAATAGAAATTATTTCCCCCACGAATACACCGCTAAAGATGATCCAAAATGCGAGCGGTTAATCTTCGAGATGGGGATGGAAGGTTACGGCATATTTTGGGCCTTGCTGGAAGTTTTAAGAGCGCAACCCGACTATACTTATCCATTGGAAAACATCCCACTTGTGGCGTACAAATATCGCACAGAATCGGAAAAGGTGCGCCGCGTTGTATTTGATTTCGGACTATTTAATGTTGTTGATGATAAAATATTCTTTTCCAATGGGTTAATACGTCGTATGCAGCCTATGGACGAAGAACATAAAAGCAGATCCGAAGGGGGTAAAAAAGGAATGGCGAACCGATGGAAAAATAACTCAGTTATTAAGAGTGCTAATAACACAGTTGATAACTCAGTTAGTAACACTCTTAATAACAATAAGAATAGAATAGATAAGAACAGAACAGATAAAAAGAAACTCTCTATCGAGAGTAAAGAAAGCACGGACAAGCCGTGCGATGGGACTACTAAACGCACGGCGTTTGTCGTCCCCGCGATCGAAATAGTCAAAGATTATTTTTCTACGATCAAAGGAGGCGATACGGATGCGGAATGCTTTTATGACCATTTCACGGCCAACGGCTGGAAAGTATCCGGTAAATCCTCAATGAAAGATTGGAAAGCCGCCGCGCGAAATTGGATGCGCCGCAAATCCGAATTCAGCAACACGACCCAAAATCAAACTAACCATGAAACGAAACGAATTTACAAAGACCTGTAACCGCCCGGCTCCTACTGAAGGTCTCCCGGAATCGCCCGAGCTTGAAAGAGCCGTTTTGGGCGCTTTGATTCTCGAACCGGATCAACTGCCCGACGTGGCGGAAATCGTCGAAATTTCGGCATTCGTAGACGCAAAAAACGGCAAAATCTACGGCGAGATGCTCTCGATGTTGGAGCGTGGCGATAAAATCGACCTCTATACGCTTTCGCAACGGCCGGAACTGAAAGACCGTGATATGTTGCGCTACTTCTCGGAGCTGACCAGCGCAGTAGGTTCCGGCGTTAACGTGCTGGATCACGCCCGGCAGCTCGCAGACACCGAAACCCGGCGGCGTTTATGCCTTTTCGGCTACGAACTCGCGGCACGCGCAGTGTCGGATCCCGACGGCGTTGTGGATTGGGCTACATCGGAGATAACCGCAATTGCTGATCGGGTCTCGCGGCCGGATGACATTGCGCCGTTGTCGGATGTCGTGCGAGCTACCCTCGACGACCTGGAGCGACGACAGCAGGCCAGGCAAGCGGGCGAGTGCATCGGTATTCCTACGGGGCTACGACGGCTTGACGCATTGACCGGAGGCTGGCGTGGCGGCCAGCTTGTGGTACTGGCTGGTCGCCCTGGGACGGGGAAAAGCGCCACGATGTTGCATTTTGCCCGTGCTGCGGCCGCGTCGGGCGTTCCGCTTTGCCTGTTCTCGTTAGAAATGCCTTCCGGCCAACTGGCCGGGCGTATGCTGGTCGGCAGCTCGGGTGTAGATTCGGGGGCGTTCCGCACCGGTAATGTCGACGCTTCGGGCTGGACGAAGATAGAGACGGCCGGCGCCACCCTTTCGACTATGCCTATTTTCCTCAACGATAGCGCCAACATCACGATAGGGGCTATCCGCTCTCAATGTAAGGCGATGCACCGCCGGGGCAAGTGCGGTATGGTCATTATCGACTACCTGCAACTTCTCGACACCTCGACCCGCAACCCGAACAGCACCCGCGAACGAGAAATAGCTGCCGCCAGCCGTGCGGCTAAACTGCTGGCAAAGGAGCTTAACATCCCTGTCATCATGTTGTCTCAGCTTTCACGCAAGGTGGAAGAACGCGCTGATAAAACGCCGTTATTGTCAGACTTGCGGGAATCTGGAGCCATCGAGCAAGACGCAGATATGGTCGCGTTTATTGATCGTCCGGCGATGTATGGTGCGCAAATGATTACCACGACCCGCTACGGGCTTATATCGTCCGAAGGCGTCGGGGTGCTGCATATAGCTAAAAATAGAGAGGGCGCGGCAGGTCGGATATACTTTCGGCACAATGAGAGCCTGACCCGGATAACGGACTATGAGAATACGGCGGCGGACACAACCGGGGAGGCCGAGCCATTTTGACGTAATGCGCGATTTGAGCACCTGAAATTTCACGGGTGGGACAAGTGCCCACGATGTGAAAGAAAATAGAAAATTCAGAAAGCCTATATGAAAAAACAGCTATTATACCCGCCTTTGCGGGACGAGTTTACCAAGTTCGGCGACAAATTCGAGAAAATCGCCCATAACGAGGCTAACGGGATGTACTGCTACAAACGCACGACGCCCGGCGGGCTGACCTATTACGAGGTGTTCAGAGCGCCTAAGGCCAAAGACGAGGACGGAAATATTTATCACCACTATCCGAGTTCTGCGCAATTCGGATTCGGCACGGCCCTTTGCATCCGCGGAGGAGAAAAGCGCACAGCCGACAAAATCGCCTTCTATATGGCCAACGGATTTATAGCTGGACGCTGCCAGGCAAGCCCGTAAAAAATAGGGGGGCGACACCTGCGCCGCCCCCTATCCAGTTCCAACAATACCCTACATGATTATACGCGACAAATATAGGACTATCACAGCGAAAAACAAGCGCAAAATATGCAGATTATGGGTAGGCGAGCGGAAGGGCGGCCAGCTATCGCCGATTATACGGTATGGACAAATGAACTGAGCCGGGAAGAACTGATGATAATATTGGAGGGGCAGCGGGTTCACAGAATCAACCAAGCTAAGAGAAAATTGCAGTCCCTTCGGGAAATTAGGAATAAAAGCCGTGGATTCCGGCATAATCACCAATTAATCAACAATCAACATCATGATGAAGAAAACAAACAGCATGACAATCAAGAAAATGGAAACAGGAAACGCCGAAATTCTTACCGATGGCGAAAACGCCGCAAGGGCAGGCGCTAAACCCCAAATAAAGATATACAGAGAGTATAATATTCGGGAACAAATTGCTGCCGGTGGAGCTGGTGATTGGCAAATACGTATACGCAAATATACGGTTTCCCTACGCTATGTCAACGAGGCGCCCAAAGGAAATAGTCTCGAAACTTGCCAGCTTGTGACCTGTCCGCGCCAACGCTTGGTAGCCATAGTATACAAGGATAAAGATGGTATATCCCAAGCTATTTACCAAATAGCAACACCGGCAAAAGGGGCACATATTGCCACAGATAACGCAACTTTTGTAAAGTTGTTCGGGTATCTTGGAAGGCTGTGTGGTCTCGAGGTATCCAGCGATAAGGGGATGCGCTTCATTGGTGGAAAATGGGGGCGCATAGCCCAAACACAACCGATTACTCCCGAAGAACACCACAGGGGGATAACCCAGGATACGCAGCGATGGGTATGCGTAAAAAACAATTACTAATATAAAACCATGTAAATGAATATGGAGCAGGATTCTCTTCATAAGATTATCACAATCGAGATTGAATATTCGAAGCTTGTCAAAAGCTGGGCGGAAGCACAAAAGGTAATTGATGATACCAGGCAGTCTATCAAGAATCTCAAAAAAGAGGATGCGGACTACTATCAAAAGATGGCCTTATATAAAGCCGTAATCCGAGAAAAGACCGATGCGCAGCGTCAATTGATGAAACAGATCAACGAGCAAGTCAAGAAAGATGCGCAACTCGATGGATCCGTTAATAAACTGCGGCGTGATATTTCGAAGTTGACAAAAGAGTATTATGCACTATCCGAAGCTGACCGAAAAGCGGCAAAAGGGATGAAGATGGCCGAACAGGTGCGTAATATGCAAACGGAGGTTAACAAGGCCGAGCAGGATTTATTAAATTTCCGGTCGAATGTTGGCAATTATGCAAGTGCGTTGAGCCCATTGTCTTTTCAGGTACAACAAGTGGCTCGGGAGCTTCCGTCGCTTACGATGTCCGCTCAACAGTTCTTTCTTGCAATCTCCAATAACCTCCCGATGCTTGCCGATGAACTGAAACGGGCTTCGACCAACAATAAATTGCTGCGTGCCGAAGGTAAAATGACTATCCCGGTGTTTCGGCAGGTTCTTGCTTCCATTCTTTCATGGCAGACGGCTTTGGTTGTAGGCATAACCTTGCTAACGGCATTCGGCAAGGAGATCGGAACGTGGGTAAAGGGCTTGTTTAGCGCAGATAATGCGTTGTTAGATATTACTCAACATACGCAAGAGATAAACCGGGAGGTTGAAACCAGCAGGGCAGAGTTGAGGCGGGAGTTCGACGCCCTGCGTGAGGCAAAAAAAGGTACCGCCGAATATGCTGCCGCCCGCAAAGTCATAGAGGATAAATATGGGGACTATCTCTCTAATCAAAGAGAGGAAATCCGGAATTTAGAGAACCAAAAAGCGGCTTATGACGCCCTTGCAAGCAGCATTACAGCGGCTGCTATTGCTAAGGGGTTGGAAAAATCCAATGCTAATGCTGCCGAAGAATATGGCGAGGTAATGGATAAAGCCTTCAAAGGCGTGCAGGATAAGTTCATTAAGAAATTCGGCCGGGAGGCCGGGATTGCTTATTTTACAGAGTTTCGTGCCGGGTTAGATAGCGAAATTCCGGAATTGAAAGAACGTGCGCAGGAAATATATGCTTTATTTGAGAGTGCCCCTGATGGAATGAATATTATTGATACGTGGCGAGAAATATTCACGGGGCAAAAAATAGGTTCCACCTCGCACAATGAATTGGAAAATACGCTGCAGAAAGTGCGAGGCGCAATGGATCGGTATAACGAAACCCTTTCCGCAAATAAAATAGCGATGCAATCGCTTATGCATATGTATAAGATCGGCACAAAAGAAGAAGGGAAAGCTATCGAAGATTTAATCAAGCGAAAGGAGAAAGAACTTGCCGATATAAATAGTATCATTGCAACCACAGAGGACGAGATAATTTCAAGGAATAAAAAGGCCGAGGCCGTCGAAAACGAGATCAAACGACTGAAAGAATTAGGTCGAACTAATGAGACGGCGCTTAATGTCGCTAATAAGATAGAACGACAAGCCGCCAAAACGCAACTTGATTTAGAAAAGCGATTATCAAAATCTACTCTTGAACTCAGACAGGCGAGCCTTGAAAAGGAGCTGGAACTTTCCCGGATGCGCTTTGCGTGGGAGCGGCAGGAGTTGGAGAACAAACTCAAATACGATAAAACGTTGACTGCAAAATCCCGTGAGGCCATAAATCAGCTAATCATGAATATGGAGGAGCGCAGATATAAAGAAGAAGCAGAAATTCGCCAGCGGTGGGCAGCTAAGGAATATGAAGAGGACAAACGCAATGAAGAAAACCGGATACTAATGCGATTGAAGATTCAAGGCGAAATGAATCAACTCGCCGCAGCCCAGGTAAAAAATAAAAATTATGCGGCTTTAAATAGCGGTATTCAACGTGAAGAATTGAGGGCACGACAGGCCATAGCGGACGAGGAATTGCGCCAAGCCCAGGCAAATTTAGACGCAATAACTCAAATGGCCGAGGAGGAGTGGGTTGCCAAATACAATACAATGCAGCAGTATGAAATCGCACGACTTGAAGCTGAAAACAGGGTGCAGGATGCAATTAGAACGACCACACAATTAGCTATTCAGGGAGAAATAGATCAACTAACTGCAACGCAGTCTATGGTAGGTAGCTTGCACGGACTTTTCGGAGCATTAGGGGATGATTTTGAAGTATTTGCCATCGCCCAACAAGCTCTTGCAGTGGGACAAGCAGTTATTGACGCGCAAAAAGCGACAATGGCGGCTATGGCAGCCTGTATGCCGTTAGGGCCGATTGCTGGCCCAATAGCATTTGCGGCACAAAAAGCATTAATCCAAACCCAGCTCGGGATAAGTTTGGCAACAATTCTCGCACAAACTATCCCTTCATTTTTTGCACAGGGAGGGCTTGTCACAGGCCCCGGTACCGGCACCTCCGATAGCATTGTTGCCCGTGTATCAAATGGCGAAGCCATCATGACCGCCCAGGCCGTGAATGACTGGGGCGCCGTATTATCCGCGATGAATGTTTCCAGTGGAGGCAATGCTATCCAAGTATCCAATCTCCCCCAGCGCGGAGACGGGATGCGTGGGATGAAGCAGATAATTCAAGAAGCTATGTCGGAAATGCCTGCCCCGGTTGTTTCTGTTGTGGATATTAATAAAGGGCAAAAGCGTGTAAAGGTATCCAGTAACTTGGCAAAGTTAGGACGGATAAAATACAAATAATAACAAGAGCGACTACTGCGTGTAATGATGCACGCCACTGAACGACGACGAAATGACGAGGGGCGGAAATACTCTGCCCCTTTTTGTTTATCATTTGATTTATCAAGCTGTTTCGCAGACGTGACACTGAAATATGAGCCGGAATAAATAATTAATTTACGAAGGAGGGAAAAATACCCGCCTTCGTATGTAAGGTAAATCTTACTTCCACAAACACGTACCAGTAGTTTTTCCCCACGATAAAAAAACTGCTATTTAATCCAGTACTTTGTGCCGGGATGGAGCGAAAACAGTATAGCAAATCAGCCACCTCAACGGGTGGCTGGTTTCGTTTATCATTTCTTGTATCCGACCGGCCGTCGGGGTTTGTCAATGGTAGGTGTTTTGACCGACAGAGCTGCAATAGCCTGATAGATGTTGTCGAGTTCTTTGCGCATATCCTCCGATAGGTCATTGACCGCTTCGGCATTGTCTTCGTCGGCTCGCTCCAGTAGTGCCAGTTTTGCCCGGATTTCGGCCAGTTCTGCCGTTATCTGAGTTGTGGTGGTAATGTAGTTGCGCATTGCTACAAAAGCCCGCATAATGGCCCTATTTACCCGTATTGCCGTTTCGCTGCGTAGAACACTCGAAAGCATTGCGACACCCATTTCCGTAAAGGCAAACGGCGGATATTTAGGATACTTGCCCCGCCCGTCGATTTCTAAGGACGCAATTTGCGACCTTAATCTGTCTTTCAATGCGTTATACTCGCTTTCGGAGAGTTCAAACATAAAATCCTCGCCCTCGAAACGCTCGATATTGCGCCTTACGGCCTCTTTCAGTCGTTTTGTCTCCACTTGATAGAGTTCCGCCAAATCGAAGTCCAGCATCACACGCTGGCCTCGTATCTCGTATATCTTGCTTTGTATAGGTTGTAGTTCCATAGGTCGGTATCGTTGAGATTTATGCCTCGTACCCTTCGTAATAGTACGATTGTTCTATTCCCTTGAAAATAACCTCCCGATCATCCGTGCGGTCGGTCAATGCCTGGCCGAGCAAGGCGCGTAATTCCAGATCATTGATCGGGCTGCGTTCCATAGCCTGCAAATACAAATCCTTATCCACCTTCCGCCAGTCCACAACCTGCATCAATCGTTTTTTCAGCATCATGTCGAGCCAAATGCGGGTGGCCCGACCGTTGCCCTCCATGAAGGGGTGGGCAATGTTCATTTCGACGTATTTCGCAATTATTTCCTCAAAGGTTGTTTCCGGCATTTGCTCGATCACCGGGAGGATGGCACCCAGATAAAGGCAATTTGCAAATCGGAAGCCCCCCTTTGCGATATTCAGCGTCCGGATTTTTCCGGCAAAGTCGTACAACCCACCGAACAAATAGCGGTGAATCTCACAAAGCCCGGCCACGGTTCCGACCTCTATGCGGTCGATGTCCCCCGATTCGAATAGGGCGCGCGCTTGTTCGAGGCTGGCCGCATCAATCTGGTATGTTTTCTTGTTCATGATGTTAATTTTGCGTGTTATCGACAATAGACAGATACCGCCGCAGGGACGCTATTTCCGCCCCTATTACAAGCCTTTGAAAGGCATCGGGGTGTTGCTCGACGTGTGATTGTTCCAATGCCTTGTAATAGCCTATTTTCGCTTCGTCCGAGCCTTTGAGGTTGACGAGCGTGTAGCCGTTGCGCAATAGGTATAGATTCATCAACAGACGGGATGTGCGCCCGTTTCCGTCGATAAACGGATGGATTCGTACCAACTCGTCGTGAAGATATGCAGCTACCAAAACGGGGTGCACGGCCTGTGCCTCCATTTCGGCAAACCTCGACATGAAAGCCTCCATTTGCGGGGCGATAAGGTACGGTTGCGGCGGTGTGTGGGTGCTGCCCGAAATCATGACAGGCACGGTACGATAACGTCCGGCGTTCTCCCTGTCGATCCCGTGCAGTATAAGGGCGTGTATCTCCTTTATCGTTCGCTCGCTTATCTCCGTACTGCTGCGCGCAAAATCTTTGATGTAGTCGATGGCTTCGGCGTGGTTGATCGCTTCGAGGTGTTCGCGCATCGACTTGCCCGCGATCGTTACGCCCTCGTTCACTACAAGCTCCGTTTCTTGCAGGGTCAGCGTGTTCCCCTCGATACGGTTGCTTTCGTAGGTGTATTCGATTGCGAATGCCCCCTCGATCTTTTTCAAAGCCTCAACGGGCAGCGGGCGCAATGCGGACAAACGAGCCTTTAATGCGTCGCATTCCTGCAATAGTTCGTGTATCGTTTTCATATTATTCCCCCTTCTCCACCTTGATAAGTTTGCCGCAATGCGGGCAGGTGATTGTGTTCGTCGGTTGAGGGGCGAAAAGCTCCGCGGGAGTAACCTCCAAAGCATCGGCCATTTTTTCGAGCGTGTCAAATGCTGGCTTTTGCTTTCCCGTTGCTATACCGCTAATAGACGGTTGGGAAATTCCAATCTTTTCGGCCAACTGATTCAGCGTTATGCCCTTTTCTTTACATAACTCCTTAATTCTTAGTTGTATCATACTTATAAAGCATTGGTTTGTAATGCAAATATAGGCGAATTATAAGGTAATGCCAAATAAATAAGCGAAAAAAAATAGTATTATTTTGTATTTTCTTGTGGAAATCCTTGGTTGTTACAAACTAATGCCTTATATTTGCATTGAGAAAACAAGCTAATACCTAATAAATCATGAAGGCAACAACCAAATACAACCTTTCGAAGATCATGAAAAACGCCTGGTATCTGAAACGCGCCAACGTCTCAATGTCGTTCTCGACCTGCCTCAAGAAGGCTTGGCGCAATGAGAAGTTGGCGATCATGACGGCGAAGATCGAGAACCGCCCGACGGAACAGCCGAAGGCCACGGAGTACCGCCCCGAGCTGCTGATAGTGCCCGCGGACTATTACGGCAACAGCAGAACGTACTACGGCGACTAAAAAATAGCGAGATTCAACCAAAATCACGATAAAATTATGAAAAAGAACGTAAACACGACGAGTTCCCCGGGAATAGATTGGCGGGCGGAGTATTGGAAAGGTGTACGCGATTACATCGAACAGGGTGATCGCCTTATCAAGGCACAGCAGCGAATAGTCGAACTAACAAAAGAGCTTATAGAATGCCGTGATATTTTGGCCGGCAGGCGCACAATCAATCAATACCAATGCAAAACCAGCAAACTGAGTTAATACCATGACCACAGCATTAACCCCGTCCGACATTCGGACAATGGCCCGCAAAGCGGCCGATTACATTACCTTCCACTGCGACGGCCTCAGCAGGGGATTTGAGATTACCCACAAGGGATATATAGCCTTCATCAACTACGAGGCGAAGATGTGCAACGACGAGAGGCAAGACCTCGTGCTGGTGCCGGCGGTTTGGGACGCCGAAGGCAAAGAGTATCCCGATATATCCGAAGCCTTGCAATTAATGTTGAACTAATCATCTACGGTTATGATCTACGAACTATCCTTTGAAGGGCACACGGTGGGATATTTCCCCACCGAGGCCGAAGCCGTCCGCCGGGCAGGTTACCTCCCGAAAGGCAGGTACACGATCCGAGAATGGGAAAGGGACGGCGATGTTTTGATGTTTCACCCACAAACAAACAGGGAATATGAGTTTACAAACGAATAAACCCTCCGACTTTAACAGCCTTTCGGAACTTTACATGAAAGCCAGCGAAGCCCGGTTTCAATTACTCCAAGAACGTAGCGAATTAGTCATGGAGATTATCGAACTACGGATGCAGCTGCAAGAACTGCGGGCGCAGGTATCGCCGAGCAAGGCCGTTCAAAAGCCGAAAGGATTATTAATGAAACTTACCCGATAAAAAACTATTGTATTATGAACAGAGACCAAATTTTACGACGGAACGACGAGATAACTGCGGAGACAGATGCGGTAATACGCAGAGGGAAAGAGATTGTGTCCAAATTGGAGAGCGGCGCAATAAAACCGGATGATCCACAGGTAAAGGAGGTACTCCAGCAGCTTATAGAGCGACGGAGGATCGGCAACGAATTTAATGCCGAACTAACCCGGTTGGTGCATGAACAGAGTGACGAACCCACCCGCACCCCACGTTGAGGAATTCCGCATATACCCCGAGGATACCCCAGCCGTCAATCCGGGCGGCTGGGTTGGTTGTTGGCGTCTATTGTGTCCAAAATACACAAAGGTTACACAAAGGGTAAAAGGTTGTGCCGGCGTCGTTATTCCCGACGCTCTAACGATTCGTTATACCGATTGGATAAAACCCCTAAAAACCGCTAAGGTTTTGCTAAGGGTAAAATGGTGAGATTACGGGGTGGTTACGGGGAGGGTATTTTCAATTTGGGCACCGAAAAATCGACTTTGAAACGACTTGATGACCCCAAGGTTACCCCAAGGAAAAACAAGCCTAAAACAAGCCTAAAACGTAAAACAACGGGGTGGTTACGGGGAGGGTAAAACAAAAACAACGTCAAGGTTACGTCAAGGGTAAAACGGAAACGACGGTAAGGTTACGGTAAGGGTAAAACGGAAACAACGGCAAGATTACGGCAAGGGTATAAAGAATTACAACGAGGTTACAACGAGGGAAAAACAACCCCAAGCAAGGATAATTTTTGCACGTCACTACGCGCGCGTGCGCGAGGCAATAGAACTCACGAAACACTTTTACAGGTATATATAATGAATTTTCCGACGTCTATGCGCGCGCGTGCGAGATGAACCCGGACGCCGGCAGCTCTTAATACGGTTTGTGCGACTTATCGAACAATTTAATGCGTTTGTGTGGTGTTTTTACTGGGTGTTGTGTGAACTTTTAGAACAATAAGACGGAAGCACGCCGGCCAGCTCTGCGCCTTCGTCGTCGTTTCGTTCGCGTCCCCGAGCTGGAATAGGTGCCGTATCAAATGAAAATTACGGTAAGGTTAGGGGGCAATCGCAGTTTGTAAAGATGTGTTTAATTTGTGTACCTGCTAATAAAAGAAAAACCACCTACATTGCTGTAAGTGGTTGATTTTCTGAGTGACACCGACAGGACTCAAACCTGTAACCTTCTGATCCGTAGTCAGATGCTCTATTCAATTAAGCTACGGTGCCGAATTGCAGGTGCAAATATAGGGTGAAAATCCTAAACACGCAAATTATTCCGCAAATTTTTTAATAAAAAGATGTCTCATTTTGTGCCGGAAGTATACACCATCCGGATTATCAGGGGGTTGTTGCCGCGGCTATTCCAGCATTTCGGCGAGTTTCTTCGAAAGCTCCCCGCCGCGCAGGTTCTTCGCTATGATGATGCCGTCGGGCGAGATCAGGAAGTTCGCGGGGATCGACGTGATCCCATAGGCTGCGGCGGCCGTGCTCCGTTTGTCTGCGTCGATGCCCAGGACATTGATCCACGGCATGTCGTTGGCCGACGTGAACGACCGCCATTTTGCCTCGTCGTTGTCGAGCGAGACGGCGTAAATTTCAAACCCCTTGGCTTTGTATGCGGCGTATGCCTCGCGCAGGTGGGGGATCTCGTGGCAGCAGGGGGCGCACCACGTCGCCCAGAAGTCGAGCAAAACCCAGCGTCCCGGTTCCACCAGCGACGAGAGCGATATGGGTTCGCCTTGCGTGTCGGTCAGCGTGAGGTTCGTAAAGCGGTGGCCGATCTGCGCGTTTTCGAATCCCGCCAGTTCCTTTTGCAGTTCCTGCATGATCGTATGCGCCTGCATTCCGGGTGAAAACGCAGTCATACAGGGCCTTATCTGCGCCCGTCGGGTGTCGTCCTGCAGCATATTCGGGAATTCATAGGCTGAGAAGAGCCATAGGCCGAAGATATTGTCGAGGTTGGCATTCATCATCGCGCGGGGAATCTCCTCAAAGCGTGCGAAGATGGCTTCGACTTCCTCGTGCGGAGTGGCCGGCGTCATTTTGATGTATTCGTTGCGGAGCGCCTCCAGTTTCCTGTTTAGCAGCAGCAGGCTGTCATTCAAAGGTGTGCCCGTCGCTTCATACACGCCCTCTTCGCGGGGTTCCAGCCGGATGTCGCCCGCTTCCAGAAAGATAAGCGTAGGCGTCAGGAGCCGGTCGCGGTCGCTCAGGGTGGCGATGTCGGTGCCGGCGACCTTGCCCTTGAGTCTGAACGTCGTGTCGGCAGTCATTACGCCGGAGCTGATTATGGATTTGTTGCTGGCGAAGAGGAAAACCGAATCGCCCGGTGCGAGGCCGTAATGGCCCGAGACGGTGTAGTTCGAACCCCCGCAATTGCATAACAGGAATGCGGCGGACAGGAGGACGGTGATTATTTTCATGGTCAGTAATTCGGGGGCTATTTTATCTCCCGGTCGGGATGGTCTTTCAGGAATTTCTCCCAACTCTGGGAGCCGCGTTTCGAAGCTGCTTTTTTGCCGCCGCCCAGCCCTTTTACGCGCTCGTCGCCCAGAGCCGTGTTGAGCGGGCTGGCCGTTGTGAAGTGGTGGCACAAGGCGACGGCCATGCCGTCCGTGGCATCGAGCCGTCTGGGGGGCTGATCTATCGAGAGGATACGGCAGACGATGGCGGCGACCTGTTCCTTGGCGGCGGAACCGCGCCCCGTGATGCTTTGCTTGATGCGCATCGGGGCGTATTCCGAAACGGCGAGGCCGCGGCTCAGCGCAGCTGCCATAGCTACGCCCTGCGCCCGCCCGAGTTTGAGCATCGACTGCACGTTTTCGCCGAAGAAGGGCGATTCCAGCGCCACTTCGCGCGGGGCGTACTGGTCAATCAGCGCCCCGACCCGCTCGAAGATATAACGTAGCTTGGCATAGGGATCTGTCAGTTTGTGCAGGTCGATGTCTCCCAGTACGACGGAACGGACGTTGCGCCCCTCGATCTCCAGCACCCCGTATCCCATGTAATTGGTGCCGGGGTCGATGCCCATGATGCGGTATGTCTCCTGATGTTGCATTTTTTTAAGCAGGTTGTTATCCTTTTGTTATTCGGAATAAAGACAGGCGCTTCTTCCGATATTTCAATATGTGGGATGCCTCGCCGCAGCGGATGAAGATCCGGTAGTCGGAAGCATCCCGAATATGCATGCTGGAATATATTTCCGGCGTTGCATGGTGTTCGGGCCGATGGATGTCCGTAAGGCCGTGCTCGTGTTTTCGGGCAGGGGCGTTTCGGCTTTTTGCAAAGAACCGTTCCGGCGGCCCTGAGCGGAGGCGGACGGGTATCCCGTGCAGGACGGATTACTCGGCGAGCAATTCGGCGACTTTGCTGCAAAGGTCTTCGCCGCGCAGGTTCTTGGCGACGATCCGGCCCTGGGCGTCGATCAGGAAATTCGACGGGATGCTTTGCACGGCATAGTCTTTCGCCGCGAGGTTGTCAAAGCCGTTGAGGTCGCTGACCTGCACCCAGCCCATGCCGTGCTCGCGGATGGCGCCGAGCCATTTGTCGTTGTCGTTGTCCAGCGATACGCCGTATATTTCTAAGCCCTGGCCGTGGAACTTGTCGTAAGCCTGCTTCAGATGGGGAACCTCCTCCATGCAGGGGCCGCACCACGATGCCCAGAAGTCCACGAGCGTGTATTTGTTGGCCGGGTTGTCGATCACCGAGGTCAGGGTAACGATCTGCCCGTCGGCATCGCCCTGCATGATGTTCATGTAGGGCTGGCCGATGTCGGTCTTGAGGCGTTGCGCCGCAACCGTCCTGAGCGCGGCTAACTCCCGGGACTTTTGCATCCCGGGCGAAAATTCGGCGATCCGGTCGAGCAGCTCCTGGCCCGAAAGCGTGGGGGCCATCCCTTCCAGGGCCATGATTCCGAACGCATTGTCGCGGTTGGCTTCCGCCGTTTTGCGGGGGAGTCCGCCCAGTTCGTCTTCGATCTCCCGGCGACGTCCTTCGGAGGTGCCCTCCCGGTGGTATTCATCCATCAGCGTCATGGCCGACGCCCGGAAAGCGGAGCTCGCATCGTTTGCCGGAGTGCCCGTCACACGCGTTGACCCGGCCGGGGCGTCGGGGTTGTCCTCGATCGAGACTGTCCCCGGTTCGGGGAAAAACATCGTCCCGAACCGCTGTGCATCCCCTTCGCGGGAATCGGTGACGGTGCGCCGGGCGGTGATGTCCGCCGGGCCTTCGAAGCGGAACTTGCCGCCTTCGACGACGGCCGAGTCGATCAGGCTGTCGCCCTCGAACATGTAGACAGTGCCTTCGAGCCCGGCGATGTGCCCTTCAACGACGTATTTGGATCCGGTGCCGCAACCGCATAACAGGACTGCGGCCGATGCGAAAAGGAGTGTTTTTTTCATAGGACGGGGTAGTTTTATCGAAAAGCCCCTCCGGGGCATTTGCGGCTCGGAGGGGCTTTTTATTCGCGGCGGGCTACTTTCCGAGGAGCTCCTCCACTTTCTTGTAGAGGTCTTCGCCGCGCAGGTTCTTGGCGACGATCACGCCCTGGGCGTCGATCAGGAAATTCGACGGGATGCCCTGTACCGCATAGTCTTTGGCAGCTCGGTTGTCAAACTGTTGCAGCTCGCTGACATGAATCCAGTCCATGCCGTTGTCCTTGACGGCGGCGAGCCACTTGTCGCGGTCGCGGTCGAACGAGACACCGTAGATTTCGAAGCCTTTTTTGTGGAACTTGTCGTAGGTCTCTTTCAGGTGGGGAACTTCGCCCATGCAGGGACCGCACCACGAAGCCCAGAAGTCCACGAGCGTGTATTTGTTGGCCGGGTTGTCGATCACCGACTTGAGCGATACGGGCTGCCCCTCGGCATTGTTCTGCACAATGTCGATGTAGGGCTGGCCGACGTCGGTCTTGAGCTTCTGTTCGGCCGAGGTTTTCAGCTCGGTCAGTTCCTTGGTCTGCTGCATCTCGGGCGAGAACTTGGCGATTTCGTCCAGGGTTTCCTGTCCCGAAAGTTCGTAGGCCCGGTTGGGCATCAGTACCACGCCGAAGAAATTGTCGCGGTTGTTGTCGATTGTCGTAAGAGTCAGTTGCTCGAACTCCTTTTCGATGGCCTCGCGGCGTTCGTCGGTCGTAGCCTGGTCGCGGTATTCCTTGATCAGGGTGCGGCTGGCTACCGAATAGGCGTCGCTGGCGTCGTTGGCCGGCGTTCCGGTGGTATGGCGGACTTGTGCGTCCTCGGCGTCGCTCTTGATCGAAATATTGCCCGGTTCGAGGATGAACTGCATGGCGAATGCCTGCGGCTGTCCCTCGCGCGAGTCGAGCAGGTAATGTACGGCCGGCGCCCCGGCGTTGCCCCGGAACTGGAACTTGCCGGCCTTGACGGCTGCCGAGTCGATCAGGCTGTCGCCCTGGTACAGGTAGACCGTTCCCTCGAGCCCGGCGATGTCGCCGTCGATGATGTATTTGGGCTGGTTGCTGCAACTGCACAGCACGGCTGCGGCTGTTGCGAATAGAAATAATTTTTTCATAATGCGAAGGTATTGGTTATTTTTTTGATGCTGCGAGTTGCTTCTCCAGCTCGTTTACGCGTTTTTCGAGTTCGGGCAGCCGTTTGAAGACCGTCGCCGAACGGTGGTACTGCATGCCGGGCAGCGCCGGGTAGCCGAAACGGATCTCACCGTCGGGCACGTCCTTGTCCAGGCCGCTCTTCGAGCCGATCTTCACGTTGTTGCCGATGTTGACATGGTCGGCAATACCCACCTGCCCCGCGAGGAAGCAGTTGCTGCCCACCTTCGAGGTGCCTGCGATGCCGGTCTGTGCCGACGAGACGGTGTTCTCGCCGACCTGCACGTTGTGGCCGATCTGGATCAGGTTGTCCAGTTTCACGCCCCGCCGGATGACCGTCGAATCGGTTTTGGCGCGGTCGATGCAGGTATTGGCGCCGATCTCCACGTCGTCTTCGATCACGACGTTGCCCAACTGGGGGATCTTGTCGAACCCGCCTGCGGCATTGGGCATGAATCCGAATCCGTCGGCGCCGATCACGGCGCCCGCGTGCAGGATGCAGTTGCGGCCGATAAGGCAGCCTTCGTAGACCTTGACCCCCGGATAGAGGATGGTGCCTTCTCCCACACTTACGCCCGTTCCGAGGTATACCTGCGGATAGATCTGGCATCCGTTGCCGATCTTTACGTCGGCCTCGATTACCGCGAAGTCGCCTATGTAGCACCCTTCGCCCACCTGGGCTTCGGCGCAGACCGAGGCCAGCGGGCTTATGCCGCTGCGGCGGGGTTTTGCGGCATTGTACATTTCGAGGAGTTTCAGGACGCAGGCGCCTGCGTCGTCGACCTTGATGAGCGTCGCCGAAAGCGGCTGCGCGGGTTCGAACGTGCGGTTGACCAGCACGACCGACGCTCCGGTAGTGTAAATATAGGCTTCGTATTTGGGATTGGTAAGATAGCTGAGCGAGCCGGCCTTGCCTTCCTCGATCGAAGATACGGTGTGTACTTTCGCCTCTTTGTTGCCGACGATTTCACCGCCCAGGAATCCGGCGATCATTTCGGCTGTGAATTCCATCATAAAATAATTATAGGTATTTGTTAATATCTACTCCCACGGGCATGAACTCTTCCACCGAACGGCCGAACGAAAGCACTTCGCGTACCGTCGACGACGAAATGTCGGCCACGGGCGCCGGGGTGAAGAGCATTACGGTCGTGATGTCGGGGTAGATGCGGTGGTTGGTCGCCTCCATCGTGCGTTCGTACTCGAAGTCGGTTGTGTTCCGCACGCCGCGGATAATGGCGCAGGCTCCCATCTCCTCGGCGAATTCGCCCGTGAGCCCCGTGTAAATCCGGGCTTCGACACGCGTATTCCCGGCATAGAGGTCGTCGATCAGCCGCTTGCGGTTGGCGACGGTCAGCAGCCCCGGTTTCGCGGTGTTGTTGCCGATGCCGATGACCACGCGGTCGAAGAGATTGAGCGCTTCGTCTACCAGCGCGGCATGGCCGCGGGTGAACGGGTCGAACGATCCGGGGAAAATAGCAGACCTTTCCATATCGGACAAAGGTAATAATATTTGGGAATACCGGATTAAAAAATGCGAATTAATTTACCGTTCGAACTTTACATAGTCCGAATAAATGATCCGCGTATGCGGATTCGACGATACGATCTCCTGGCGCAGGGCCTTCGTGCCCCAGCGGATGAAGAGGAAGCGCCGCGGGACGCGGTGCACGACCTGCCGCAGGGTGTCGGTGCTCTGCACGCGGCAGGCGACCGAGTCGGTGCGGATACGCCCTTCGACCGTAACCCAGGCGTCGCGCCAGCGGAACAGTTTCAGGGTGTCGCGGATTCGGAGCGTGTCCCGGCGGAGCAGGACGACGGTGTCGCGGACGGGCGTGCGCAGGTCGACGCTCGTGGCGGTGACTGTTTTGGCGACGGCTTCCAGCCTCCGGAGCCTGATGCCGAGGCGGCGGATGGTGTCGGCATCCCCGGCGCGGAGGCGTTCGAATTCGGCGCAGCGCAGACGCAATGCCTGCACCGAGGCTGCCTCCTGTCCCAGCCGGGTGCGGTAGTGTTCGATGCCCGAGGCCAGGGCATTCTGGTTCTGTGTGAGGCGGCGGGTTTCGTGGCGGTAACGGGTATAGCCGTATGCCAGCAGCGCCGTTATGAGGACGGCGTAAAGGAAAAGGTATTTTTTCATGGTTTCCGGGTTTTGCGGCGAAGATAGCGCGTGCCCTCCCGGGTGGGTTTCTACATATTCGGAAACAGCCCGCGGAGCGCCCCGGCGATGCGTTCGGCGAAGATGGCCATGTAGGGCTGCCCGTCGCAGCGGGAAAGGGCGGTGACGCCCCGGTGGTCGATGAAGAAAAGTTCGTCCATGCGCGGCAGGTCGTCGCGCCCGACGGGCGAAGCGGCCAGTTCCAGCCCGGCGGCGCGGATGCTCCTGACTGCAAGGCTGCGCCCGATGCTCGCTTCGCCCGGCGGGGCGTAGACCCGCCTGCCCCGGATGGCGAACAGCGCCGCTTCGTCGGCCGCCATGAGAGTCCCGTTGCGGTCGCAGCGTACGGCGACGCTCGCACCCTGCAACCCGGCATATTGCCGTGCCAGCTCTACGGCAGCCTCGCGTGCCGAGGTGGGGGCGTCGAACAGCGGCGGTTCGTATTGCAGCGTCACGGCTTCGGGCATCAGGCTGCGCAGGTCGTAGCCGCGGTAGAGCGAAACGCCTTCGAATTCCAGCCGCAGGGAGCCCGATGCCGGCAGGACGAGCCGCACGAATTTCGAACGGTCGCTGCCGGGGGCTTCCCGTCCGACCACCGCCGCGACGGCCGTCCCGACCTCCCGGGCGTCCTGTGGCCCCGGGCACCCGAAGAGCGTGCGCGACCAGCGGTCGAGTACGGCCAGGTGTTCCCGCAGGCAGAGGCACTCTCCGTCGAGGACATGTACGGTCTGGTATAGGTAGACCTCCTGCATCAGAGTAGGAAGATTTTGAGCAGCAGTTCGCGCAGCAGCTCTCCGTCCGACGCTCCGCCGGCGTTCATGCCCTTGCTTTTGGCGTCGTATTCGCGCAGCAGGCCGAGGATGTTGAATACCCTGCGGTTGTCCCAGTTGGCGGCGTTCTGCTTGATCTCGCCGATGACATAGACGTTGCTCTTCTTGAGGATGCGCATCAGCTCCGTGTCGGGCGGGAATGCGGTTCCCTTGTGCCGCGAGAGCCAGCGGAGGTAGTTCACGACGAAGAGCTCCTTGAACTGCCCGAAAAGCGCCAGTACGGTGACCAGCAGCGGGTTGTCCTTGGGGTTGCGGGCGAAGTGCTCGGCGATCATCAGCGCGCGCGCCATGTCCCTGGTCACTACGGCCTTGCATAGCTCGAAGTTGTTGAAATCCTTCGAGATGCCGATGTTGGCCTCGATGTCGGCGTCGGTGATGCGCTTGGTCCCTTCGGGCAGCGAAACGACCAGCTTGCCCAGCTCGTTCGAGATTTTCGAAATGTCGGTTCCGAGGTGGTCGGTGAGCATCGAGAGCGCCTTGGCGTCGATGGCCAACCCTTTCCCGGCGATGAATCGCTGGAGCCACGAGGCGATTTCGTAGTCGCGCGGGCGCACCGATTCGAGCACCGCTCCGTTGGCGGCGCAGCCCTTGTAGAATGCCGAGCGTTTGTCGGCGTTCTTCTCCTTGTGGCAGATCACGAGGATCGTCGTGGGCGACGGCTTCTGGGTGTAGAGCGAGAGTTTGTCCAGTCCGCGCAGCTGCTGCGCCTCCTTGAGGATGACGACCTGATACGATCCCATCATCGGCATCTGGCGGCAGAGGTTGATGACCTGCCCCGCCTCGGAGTCCTTGCCGTAGACGGTGAGCTGGTTGAAAGCCCGTTCGGCTTCGCCCAGCACGGTCGTGGCTATCTGCTCGGCGATGGCGTCGATGAAGTAGCTCTCTTCGCCCATGAGCAGGTAGATGGGGACGAACCGCCGTGCGGCGATCTGGCCGGCGAGTTGTTCGTATGCGGCGACGGAATCCTTGAATTTCAGTACGCTTTTAGCCATGTCAGACGATTTCTTTGGTGATACGCAGCACGTTCTCCGTGTCGGGCGTCAGGCGGTAGCGGTCGTCGATGCGGCGGCCGACGAGCCATACGATCTCGCCGCCCGACAGCAGTACGAACTGCCGCTGTTTTTCGGCCATCGAGACCTTGGCGTCGATCAAAAAATCGCTCACTTTCTTGCGCCCCGTCATGCCGAACGGCACGAAGGAGTCGCCTTCGCGCCAGCGGCGCAGCGTGAGCGGGAATTGCAAGCGGTCGGCATCGACCTGGGCGATATGCTCCGGTACGCCGAAATTCTTGATCGTGTCGATGTCCGTATACTCGAAGTAGAGCACCGAATTGCCGCAGTAGCTCCGCTGTGCACCCCTTTCCACCTGCGTCATGCAGGCGTCGTCGGGGGTGATCGGCGCCACGACGATGGTGCCGCGGTCGACGTAGGCCACCCGTTCGCGCGAATAAAAGCGTCGCCCCGTCATGTCGTGCCGGAGCGAATGGCAGAGCGAGTCGACGACGTCGCCCTTGAACCCGTAGGCCGAACTCAGCAACTCGTAAATCACGAACTCCTGCGGGAATGCCGGGTCGATGCGGTCGAGGTGGATCGTGTCGAACCCGTCCGCCGAAGTCACCGCCTCGCCGCGGATACGTTCGATGCCGTGGTTGATGAATAGCTGGGCATCGGTCAGGCGTGCCAGGTTGCGGCTCATGAGGCTCGTGAACTTGGGGTTGATCTCCCGGATGCGGGGGATCAGTCCGAGCCGGATCTTGTTGCGCAGGTATTTGGTCGAGCGGTTCGACGAATCCTCGCGGAAGGGGATGCGGTTGGCGACGGCGTACTCGAGGATCTCCTTGCGCGAAGCGAACATCAGCGGACGGATGATCCTGCCGACCTGCGTCGAGATGCCCGTCAGCCCGCGCAGCCCCGTGCCGCGCAGCAGGTTGATGAAGAACGTCTCGATCGAGTCGTCGGCATGGTGGGCGATCGCCACGGCCGTGTAGCCCTGCCCGCGGCTCAGGGTGTCGAACCACGCATAGCGCAGGCGTCGTGCCGCCATTTCCATCGACTCGCCCGTGCGCTCCATTTCGGCCGTGGTTTCGAACCGCTTGTTGTAAAACTCCACGCCGTACTTCTTCGCTTCCTCTTCCACCAGCACCTCGTCCTCTTCGCTCTCGGCGCCCCGCAGCTGGAAATTGCAGTGCGCCACGCCCACCGAATAGCCGCTGCGGGTGAAAAGCGACAGCATGACCATCGAATCCACGCCCCCCGAAACGGTCAGCAGGATGCGGTCGTCGTGCGTCGCCAGGTCATTCTCGGCGACATACCTCTGGAAAGCCTCTAAAAGTGCCATATTACAATATGTTGACTTCGGTGTCTATCTCTATGCCGAACTTTTCGTGTACGCGGGCCTGTACCATGCGGGCGAAATCGAGTATCTCGCCGCCCGTGGCGCCTCCCAGGTTCACCAATACCAGTGCCTGCCGTTCATGGATGCCTACCCGTCCGCTTCGGCAGCCTTTCAGCCCCGCCTTGTCGATGAGCCACCCGGCGGCGAGTTTGGCCTTGCCCGAAAGGGCGGCGGGGTAGAGCGGCATGTCGGGCCAGCGGGCCCGCAGTTGCTGCGCCACGGATTCATCGACGACCGGGTTTTTGAAGAAGCTGCCCGCGTTGCCCGTCACCTTCGGGTCGGGTAGTTTGGCGCGGCGGATGGCGCAGATCGCTTCGCGGATGTTGCGCAGCGTCGTGCCGCCGCGGGATTCGACTTCGCGCTCCACGTCGCCGTACCCCAGCCGGGGTTGCGGCGTACGCGAAAGGCGGATGTCCACCGCCGTGATGACGACACGTCCCCGCAGGTCGTGCTTGAAGATGCTTTCGCGGTAACCGAAACAGCAGTGCGCGGCGTCGAGCGTCATGCATTTGCAGTTTTCCACGCAGAACATGTGTACCCGCTCGATCGCGTCCTTCGCCTCGCAGCCGTAGGCGCCGATGTTCTGCACGGGCGCCGCCCCGGCCTTGCCCGGGATTAGCGAGAGGTTTTCGAGCCCCCACAATCCGCGCTGTACGGCCCACTCCACCAGGTCGTCCCATTCGACCCCGGCGTCGGCGCGCACGTGTACCGTGCCCCCCTCTTCGCCGAGCAGGGCGATCCGCTGCGAGACGGGGGTCAGCAGCAGCCCGTCGTAGTCCTGTGTGAAAAGTATGTTGTTGCCGCCGCTCAGGACGCTCCAGCGGTCGGGGATTCCGCCGCCGAAAATCGCGTGCAGATCCTCCTCGGTCTCGAATTCGACGAGCCGGGCGGCGTGCTGCTCGACGCCGAAACTGTTGCGTCCGCGCAGGCTGGTTTGGTGAAATTCTCGGATCATGATGTGCAAAGTTAGAAATTATTTCGTTATCTTTGAAGATAATTCCGATCCGACGAAAAACTAAAGACGATAGAACCATGTTTACCGAAAAAGATTTACAGCAGATCGAAAAACACGGGCTGACTCCCGACGCGGTCGAGCGCCAGCTGGAGAATTTCCGCCGCGGGTTCCCCTTCCTGAAGGTTGTGCGCGCCGCATCGCCCGGCGACGGGGTGATGGTCGTGGGCGACGCGGAGGCTGCCGCCGCCGTGGCGCGTTATGAACGGGAGGCCGACCGCCTGGGCATCGTGAAATTCGTGCCAGCCTCGGGTGCCGCGACCCGTATGTTCAAGGAGTTGTTCGAGTTCGTCAACGAGGGTAAGCGCGGCAAGGGCATCGACACGTTGCTGGACAATATCGGGCGCTTCGCCTTCTGGCCGGAACTCAAGGCCGTGCTGCCGCCCGATGCCGACGACAAGGCAACCGTGCGTGCCATCGTAAAGGACGGGCTCGGCTACGGGCAGAAGCCCAAGGGGCTGGTGACCTTCCATGCCTATCCCGAAGGGGCGCGCAAGGCGGTCGAGGAGCACCTGGTGGAGGGCGCGGTCTATGCCGCGGCCAGAGGCGTGGCCCGGATCCATTTCACCGTGTCGCCCGAGCACATCGCGGGCTTCGAAACCCTCCTGGCGGAAAAGGTACCCGTGTACGAACAGCGTTTCGGCATCCGTTACGACATCTCGTTCTCGGTGCAGAAACCTTCGACCGATACGATTGCCGTCAATCCCGACAACACGCCCTTCCGGCAGGACGACGGTACGCTGCTCTTCCGCCCTGCGGGCCACGGCGCGCTGATCGAAAACCTGAACGAGATCGACGCCGACGTGGTGTTCATCAAGAACATCGACAACGTGACGACCGATGCGCAGCGCGGCGATACGATCCGCTATAAAAAGGTATTGGCCGGCATCCTGCTGGATTTGCAGGATCGGGCTTTCGAGTACCTCAAAGCGCTCGAGGTGGGCGGCGCCGAGCTGGAGCCGATCGTGGAGTTCATCGAACAGCGTTTGTGCGTCAAACTGCCCGCCGACTACGATTCTGCCCTGTTGCGCGCCGTGCTCGACCGTCCGATCCGTGTCTGCGGCATGGTTCGCAATGAAGGCGAGCCGGGAGGCGGCCCGTTCTGGGCTTCGAACGCCGATGGCACGCAGTCGCTCCAGATCGCCGAGTCGAGCCAGATCGCACCCGCCGACCAGCCGCTGATGAAGGCCGCGACGCATTTCAATCCCGTAGACCTCGTGTGCGGCGTCCGGGATTCCAAGGGGCGCAAGTTCGACCTGCGGCGTTATACCGACCCTGCGACAGGCTTTATCTCGTCCAAGTCGAGCGGTGGCCGCGAATTGCGTGCGCAGGAGTTGCCCGGTTTGTGGAACGGCACGATGTCGCGGTGGAACACCATCTTCGTGGATGTGCCCATCACGACCTTCTCGCCCGTGAAAGTCGTGCAGGATTTGCTGCGTCCCCAGCACCAGTGACCCCTGTGCGAACCCGATAAGGCGGATGCCGCGTGAGCGGCGTCCGTTTTTTGTGGGGCTGCCGCCTTCCCGCGGGGCCGTCCGTTTTTTTACGGCGCCGGTGGGTTTTTACCGGACAGCCTGCGGCGGGCGGCGGGTTTCCCGGCCGTAAGACACTTCATTTCGCTTCGAAACTTCTTCTTTTTGTTCTTGAATTTTGTCAAAAAAGGACAAATTATTGCAGTGTGCCTCAGTTTTCTGATAATCTTTTATATATTTGTGTGCATATTTTGAAAAACGATAATCAAAACTAAATAACACTATGGAAAACAAACTTCAGGAGCTGACCAAAAAGCTCTACGACGAGGGGCTGGAGAAAGGACGCGCCGAAGCCGACCGTCTGGTCGGGGAGGCTAAGAACGAGGCGGCGAAGATCGTCGCCGAAGCCCGCGCCCAGGCCGAGGAGATCGTCAAGAAGGCCCGTGACAAGGCCGAAGATGTCGAGAAGAACACGATGACCGAAATCTCGCTCGCCGGCAAGCAGGCCGCCGCGAAGATCAAGTCGGAGATCGCTGCGATGATCGTCGCCAAGGCCACTGCGGCCGGGGTGAAGGAGGCTGCGCTCGATCCCGCATTCATCAAGGAGATGCTGCTGGCCGTGGCCGGGAACTGGAACGGTGCCGATGCGGGCAAGGTGGAACTGAAAGCCCTGCTGCCCGAGGCCGAGCGCACCAAGCTCGACGCGGCGTTCGGCAAGAGCGCCCGGGAACTGCTCGCCGCCGGTATCGAAGTGGGCTATTCGAAGGAGGTGAAGAGCGGGTTCAAGGTAGGTGCCAAGGACGGCGGTTACTACATCTCGTTCTCCGATGCCGATTTCGACGCCTTGCTGGGCGAATACCTGCGCGAGAAAGTATCGGACATGCTTTTTAAGGCGTGACGCTATGTTCACGACGAATTATTATTGTCTGGTAGCCGGGCTGAAGGAGTATTCGCTCGATGCCGACACCAAGGGTTTCGATGCCAAGGCCATCGTCGGGGAGATCCTCGAAGGGGTGGACGGGGCCGATGCCGACGCGGTGCGGCTGTTGTACGGCTATTACGACTGTGAGAATATCGCTTCGCTGCGTGCGGGGCGCTCGGCGCACAATCCGCTGGGTAACTTCACACGCGAGGAGCTGGAAGAGGAGGTGAAGACTCCCCGGCGCCTGCCGGCGCCCGTAGCCCGCGTATTGCGCGCCTTTGCCGACCCCGAAGGCGAGGATGCCGAGGAGGTCGATACGGCCGGGCGCTTCGAGAGTGCGCTCTTCGGAGCCTACTACGAGGCTTGCAGCCGTTCCCGGAGCCGTTTCCTGCGCGCATGGTCGGAGTTCGACCGCAACCTGCGCAATGTGACGGCCGCCGTGACGGCCCGTGCGGTGGGGCGGCCCGTCGAGGAGGTGACCGTCGGCGGGGGCGACGTGGTCGAACAGTTGGAGCGTAGCTCGGCTGCCGATTTCGGGCTGCGGGGCGAGTTGCCCTACATCGACGCCGTGATCGCTGCCGTGAACGACGAGGCCAACCTCGTGGAGAAGGAGCACAAGATCGACCTGATCCGCTGGAACGAAGCCGTGGAACTGGCGACGTTCGACTATTTCGACATTAATTCCATCCTGTCGTACCTGTCGCGTGTCAACATCGTGGCGCGCTGGACGCAGCTCGATGCGGTGCGCGGACGCGAGATGTTCGAGCGTTTGATGGCCGAGCTGGATGGCAAAGGGCTGATAGAAAATAAACAATAGGATAATTCATGAAAACTACAGGACGTGTAAATGGTATCATCTCCAATATCGTAATCGTCAAGGCCGACGGAGCCGTGGGCCAGAACGAGATATGCTACGTGTATGCGGGGGATACCAAGATGATGGCCGAGGTCATCAAGGTCGTAGGCGACAGCGCCTATGTCCAAGTTTTTGACAGCACCCGGGGGCTGAAGATCGGCGACAGGGTCGAGTTCGAGGGGCATATGCTCGAAGTGACGCTCGCTCCGGGCCTCTTGTCGCGCAACTACGACGGTCTGCAGAACGACCTCGAAAAGATGGACGGCCTGTTCATCGCGCGCGGTTCGATCACCGACCCGGTCGATTTCTCGGCCGAATGGGAGTTCGCCCCGCTGGCGAAGGCGGGCGACAAGGTTTCGGCCGCATCGTGGCTGGGCGAGGTCAAGGAGCAGTGGGTGAGCCACAAGATCATGGTGCCTTTCACGATGACCGGCAATTATACGGTCAAGAGCATCGTTGCGGCCGGGAAATACAAAGTTACGGACACGGTTGCCGTGGTGACCGACGACGAAGGCCGGGAGCACGGGATCACGATGGTGCAGAAATGGCCGGTCAAGCAGGCCGTGCGCTGCTACGTCGAGAAGCCGCGCCCCTCGCGTGTGATGGTGACGGGCGTCCGTGCCATCGACACCTTCAATCCGATGGCCGAGGGTGGTACGGGTTTTATCCCCGGGCCTTTCGGCGCCGGCAAGACGGTGCTCCAGCACGCTATTTCGAAGCAGGCCGATGCCGATATCATCATCATGGTGGCGTGCGGCGAGCGTGCCAACGAGGTGGTGGAGATTTTCAAGGAGTTCCCCGAGTTGATCGACCCCCGGACGGGGCACAACCTGATGGAGCGTACGATCATCGTCTGCAATACGTCGAACATGCCCGTTGCGGCGCGTGAGGCGTCGGTGTATACGGGTATGGCGATCGGCGAATACTACCGTGCCATGGGGCTCAAGGTGCTCGTGATGGCCGACTCGACGTCGCGCTGGGCGCAGGCGCTGCGCGAGATGTCGAACCGTCTGGAGGAGCTTCCCGGACAGGACGCCTTCCCGATGGATCTTTCGGCGATCATCTCGAACTTCTACTCGCGTGCGGGCCTTGTGAAACTCACCAACGGCCAGACCGGTTCGGTGACCTTCCTTGGGACGGTGTCGCCCGCGGGCGGTAACCTCAAGGAGCCGGTGACCGAATCCACCAAGAAGGCGGCGCGTTGTTTCTACGCCCTCTCGCAGGGGCGCGCCGACTCGAAGCGCTACCCGGCCATCGACCCGCTGGAATCCTACTCGAAATATCTCGAGTACCCCGAGATCCGCGAATACCTCGACGATCATATCGAGAAGGACTGGGTAGACCTCGTGTATGCCGGCAAGACCATCGTGCAGCGCGGCAAGGAGGCCAACGACCAGATCAACATCCTGGGTGACGACGGCGTGCCGGTGGAGTACCACGAACGTTTCTGGAAGTCGGAGCTGCTCGACTTCGTGATCCTCCAGCAGGACGCTTTCGACGACATCGATGCCAACTGTCCGATCGAGCGCCAGAAGATGATGTATAAAATGGTGCTCGACATCTGCCGGAAGGATTTCGCTTTCGCCGATTTCGAGGAGTGCTCGCAGTTCTTCAAGGGTCTTATCAACCTCTTCCGCCAGATGAACTATTCGCAGTGGCAGTCGGAGAAGTTCGAAGGCTACCGCAAGCAGATCGAGGAGTATGTGAGTGAAAAATCAAATAAGCTTTAGACCATGACAACACGAGCTTTTCAGAAGATATATACCAAGATCGATAACATCACCAAGGCGACCGTGACCCTGCGGGCGCAGGGCGTCGGCAACGACGAACTGGCCACCGTGGGCGGCAAACTGGCGCAGGTGGTGAAAATCATGGGCGAGAACGTGACGTTGCAGGTTTTCGCGGGTACCGAGGGATTGGCGACCGACTCGGAAGTGGTCTTCCACGGCGAACCCCCGAAACTGCGCGTGTCGGACAACCTCGCGGGCCGCTTCTTCAACGCCTACGGCGAGCCGCTCGAAGGCGGTGAGATCGTCGAGGGCGAGCCGCGCGAGATCGGCGGCCCGACGGTGAACCCGTACCGCCGTATCCAGCCTTCGGAGCTGATCGCCACGGGTATTGCCGGCATCGACCTGAACAATACGATCGTGACGGGGCAGAAGATCCCTTTCTTCGCCGACCCCGACCAGCCCTATAACGCCGTGATGGCCAATGTGGCGCTGCGTGCCAAGGCCGACAAGATCATCCTGGGCGGCATGGGACTCACCAACGACGACTTCCTCTATTTCAAGTCGGTGTTCGAGAACGCCGGTGCGCTCGACCGCATCGTGTCGTTCGTCAATACGACCGAGAACCCGCCCGTGGAGCGTCTGCTCGTCCCCGACATGGCGCTTACGGCCGCCGAGTACTTCGCGGTGGACAAGGGCGAGAAGGTGCTTGTCCTGCTGACCGACATGACGCTCTATGCCGATGCGCTGGCTATCGTGTCGAACCGTATGGATCAGATCCCGTCGAAGGACTCGATGCCCGGTTCGCTCTACTCCGACCTGGCCAAGATCTACGAGAAGGCGGTGCAGCTGCCCAACGGCGGCTCGATCACGATCATCGCCGTGACGACCCTGTCGGGCGGCGACATCACGCACGCCATCCCCGACAACACGGGTTACATCACCGAAGGCCAGCTGTTCCTGAGGAACGATTCCGACACGGGCAAGGTCATCGTCGACCCGTTCCGTTCGCTTTCGCGTCTGAAGCAGCTCGTGATCGGCAAGAAGACCCGCGAAGACCATCCGCAGGTGATGAACGCCTGCGTGCGTCTGTACGCCGATGCCGCCAATGCCAAGACCAAGCTCGAGAACGGTTTCGACCTCTCGGACTACGACGAGCGTACGCTGAAATTCGCGTTCGACTATTCGGAGAAACTCCTTTCGATCGACGTCAATATCGGCATCACCGAGATGCTCGACACGGCGTGGGGGCTCTTTGCCAAATATTTCTCCAAGGAGGAAGTTGCGATCAAGGAGGAACTCATCAAAAAGTATTGGAAAGAAGCGTAAGGCACGATGGCAATCAAATTTCAATATAACAAGACCTCGCTCGGCGACCTCGGCAAACAGCTGAAAATGCGGCAGAAGGCGCTCCCTACGATCAAAAGTAAGGAGTCGGCCCTGCGCTCCGAGGTGAAGAAGGCGAAGGACTCCGCGGGCGATTACCGCCGTCGGCTCGATGCCCTGAAGGCCGAGTACGACTACATGGTGTCGCTATGGGGAGAGTTTGATTGTGACCTCTTGCGCATCGCTGATGTCGAACTTTCGGTACAGAAAATCGCAGGTGTGCGTACGCCGGTCCTGCAGGACGTGAAATTCGAGGTGAAACCCTACGATCTTTTCTCGTCGCCCGTCTGGTTCGCCGACGGAGTCGATATTCTGAAGCGCATGGCGCAGCTGGGAATCGAATTCGAGGTGTATAACCGCAAGATGGAGTTGCTGGATCACGCACGCCGTAAAACCACTCAGAAGGTGAACTTGTACGAAAAGGTGCAGATACCCGGGTACGAGGACGCCATACGTAAGATCAAACGCTTCATGGAAGACGAGGAGAACCTTTCCAAGTCGGCCCAGAAGATCGTGAAAACCAAACAGCAACAGGCCGGGGAGGGCGCGATGTTATGATAGCGAAAATGGCAAAATACGACTTTGTGCTCTATGCGGCCCAAAGTGAGGATTTTATCGAGAAGCTGCGCGAACTGGGCCTTGTCGACATCACGACGACGGGCTGGGAGCCTTCGGAGGAAGACCGGCAACTGCTGCTCGATATCGAGGGGCATACGAAGGCCGCCGACTTTCTGCGGAATTTCCGTGCCGGGGAAGGTCGTTTCGAGGCCGGTGCGAAACCCTTCGCCTCGGGTGCCGAGGCCTATGAGCACTATGCCGCCGCACACCAGAAGGCCACGGCGCTCGCCGCCGAGATCGCCCGCCTGGAGAAGTCGGCCGACGAGCTGCGGCCGTGGGGCGAGTTCTCGCCCGAGCGTACGAAGGCGCTGGCTTCGCAGGGCATCGTGCTACGCTATTTCTTCACCCCGAAGAGCAACTATGACAAGTTCGGGCCCGAATGGTCGGAACGCTATACGCTTTCGCTGATCAACCGTACCGATTCTACGGCTTATTTCGTCGTCGTGACGGCCCCGGGCGAGGATGTGACGCTCGATGCGCAGGAGATGAAGGCTCCTTCGATGGACGTCCGCGAGGCGGAACGCCGTATCGCCGAGGCGAAGCAGGAATTGCGGGCTCTCGACGCCGAATTCTCGCGCGTCGCGGCTTCGGAGAAGTTGCTCGCGGCACACGCTGCGCAGCTGAAGGAACGCTTGCAGGGCGTGCGCGTGAAAGCCACGGCGCAGCAGGCCGCCGACGGTACGCTGGTCGTCATGGAGGGCTGGGCCGAGAAGGAGACCTCCGACAAGGTCGACGCCCTGCTGGAGGCGTATCCCAATGTCGTTTATCTCAAGGGAGACCCTACGCCCGAGGACGATACGCCCGTGAAGCTCAAGAATAACCGGTTCGCGCGCGTTTTCGAACTGGTGGGCGACATGTATGCCCGGCCGAAATACGGCACGATGGACCTTACGCCGTTCTTCGCACCGTTCTACGTGCTTTTCTTCGGCATCTGCCTGAACGATGCCGGCTACGGTGCTATCCTGGCGCTGCTGGGAGCCTGGATGCTCTCCAAGAACCGCAAGCCCGGCATGATGCGCCAGGCCGCGTGGTTCGCCACCTTGTGCGGCGTGTCGACGATCCTCTTTGGGCTGCTGTGCGGTTCGTTCTTCGGCATCAGCATGTCGGAATGGTTCCCGTCGATCCATTTCTTCGATTTCCAGGGCCAGTTCTTCTCGATCGCGCTGGCCATCGGCCTCGTGCAGATCATGTTCGGCATGGTGCTCAAGATCGTCATGATCTCCTCCACCGTCGGGTTCCGCTATTCGCTCGGTTCGCTGGGGTGGCTGCTGGTCATTTTGGGCGGGAGCCTTGCCGCCGGACTGCCGATGCTCAACTCCGGGTGGGTGATCCCGTTCTACACCACCTCCTCGCCCGCGTTCTATGCGACGCTCGGCGTGGGTGCGGTGCTGATGCTGTTCTTCAATTCGCCGGGCAAGAACCCGCTGCTGAATTTCGGGCTGGGATTGTGGGATACCTATAATAATCTGACGGGCATCCTCTCCGACGTGCTGTCGTACATCCGTCTGTTCGCCATCGGACTCTCTGGCGGCATCCTCGCCACGGTGTTCAATGCGCTTGCCGCCGGGTTCGTGCCCGAAGGTTCGGGCATCATCGTGCGGCTGCTGATCATGATTCCGATTCTGCTCGTCGGCCACGGCATCAACCTCTTCATGTCCACCATTTCGTCGTTCGTGCACCCGATGCGTCTGACGTTCGTCGAATTCTATAAAAATGCAGGTTTCGAAATGTCGATGCGTTCGTTCGAGCCCCTGCGCAAAATCGAAAATTCGGAAAACAAATAACAACTAAAACAAATTACAATTATGGAATCAACAACTGCAATTATTTTGGGCTATCTCGGCGTAGCGCTGATGGTAGGCCTTTCGGGCGTAGCGAGCTGTATCGGTACTTCGATCGCCGGTATGGCATCGGTAGGCGCCATGAAGAAAAACGGAGGGGCTTTCGGTAGCTACATGATCCTCTCGGCCATCCCCGGTTCGCAGGGTCTCTACGGTTTCGTGGGCTACTTCATCATCAAGGGCTTCCTGACCGATTCGATGACGCTGCTGCAGGGTGCCGCCATCTTCGGCGCCGGTCTGCTGACGGGTCTTGTCTGCCTCGCTTCGTCGTACTTCCAGTCGAAGGTGTGTGCCAACGGTATCGCCGCAATCGGCAACGGCCACGACGTGATGGGTAAGACGCTTATCCTCGCGGCATTCCCCGAGTTGTACGCCATCCTTACGGTGGCTGCCGTGTTCCTGATCGCGGGTGCGATCTAAACGGCCGCAGCGGCAAATCGCTCCGCAGGGCGGGACATTCCGGTGTCCCGCCCTGCTTTTTTCAGGGGTGTGGCTTGAATTGTACTTATATTGCATGAATTGATACTTGCCGAAACCCGGAAATGTGTAATTTTGCATTAACTCGAAAGTTCCGGGCAATTGTTTTTCCGTCGGGATGGGACAGTTACAAGTTTTTAAGTGGTATAATTAGGGATTCAGGCTCGGCTGCATCAGTAGCCGGGCTTGAGTTTGTTGGTGGGTTGACGGAAGGGAACGCCGTCTCCGGTCGGGCAGAGATTCCGGCATTGCCGGTAACATTGCCTATGCCTTATCCTGTGGCTCTTCGGGCACTTCGTCGACCTCCTGTTTGATCTGGGAGAGCTTCTCCTTGCGGTATACCTTGGGGGTGCAGCCGTATTTGGCGGCAAAGCACTTGAAGAATGTGCCCCGGTTGACGAACCCCGCCTTGTAAATGATCTCGTCGATGGAGAGCTTGGTCGAGGTGAGCAGCTGCTCGGCCTTGGCCAGCCGGTACTCCTTGATGATGGTGGTCGGGGTCTGGTTCAGGATGCCTTCCAGGCGGCGGTAGAGGTTGCGGATGCTGACACCCATCTCGTCGGCGATGAATTTCGTAGAGATTTCCGTGTTGGAAATGTTGTCGTTGATGATCTTCAGCATCTTGTCGATGAATTCCTTGTCGTCCTGGTGGAGCATCTTGCCGTCGGAGAGTTCGAAGGCGCTGATCGACGATTTGTAATAGTCCTTGAGCGAGCGGTTGCGTTTGAGCAGCTGCTCGGTCACGGCCTTCAGGTATTCGACGTTGAAGGGCAGCGTCAGGCAGATGTCGGCGCCGGATTCTACGCCTTTGATGCGTTCGTCGACCTGCTGTGCCGTCGAGAGCAGAATCACCGGGATATGCGAGGTCAGCTTGCCCTCCTTGATGAACTTGATGAGCGACAGGCAGTCCGATTTCTCCGAGAGCGCATCGCAGATGATGATGTCGGGGTGCATCTGTTTGAGCAGTTCGATCATCGCGTTCAGGCCGTCGGGCATTTTGATATTGTAATCCGGGGCGAACAGCTCAGCCACGAAATTCATGATCTCCGAATCGTCGTTGACCACGAACATCGTCCGGCGGTTTTTGTCGAACGTGAATTCGCGTTGCGTGACGGTCGGCAGCGGCAGCCCGTAGTTCGTGTCGATCGGCACGATGTTGTCGTTCACGGACGTGTTCTCGGCGGTTACTTTCAGCCGCGGCAGCCGCACGGTGAACGTCGTCTGGGCATTGGGGGTGCTTTCGACCGTGATCTGGCCGTGCATGCGGGTCACGATGCTGTGGCAGATCGCCAGCCGCAGGTCGCCCTGGAACGAAAGCCCCCGTTCGCTCTTGCGCTCGAAATAATCCAGCACGCGGTAACGGTCGAAAATGGCCTCGATGTCGTCGAGGTTGACCCCGATGCTGTCGTTCGCGGCCGATATGAACAGTTCCCCGTCGTCGTTGCGGATTGTCAGGTTCACCGAACCGTTGTAGGGCGTGTGCTTGAATGCGTTGGACAACAATGTGTTGAGGATCGTCGAAAGTCCTTCTCGGTCGCTCGGCCATGCCAGGTTGCGCTCGATGTCCAGCTTGCAGTGGATGCTGTTCTGCTCGGAATATTCGCTGAAGGTCTCCGCGATTCCCTGGGCGATTTCGGCCACGGGTACCAGCTCGATGTTTTCATTCTCATCGTTTTGCGAGGTGCGGATACCGCGGAACTCGTGGAGCATGTAGATCAGGTCGTGGAGCTTCGACACGTTCTGCCGGATGGTCTGTGCGTATTTGAGGATATAGGAGTCCGATTTACGGTAGGTAATGATCTGCTGGCAGGGCCCCGAGATCATCGTCAGCGGCATGGACAACTCCTGTGTGATGTTCGAGAAAAATCGCATTTTCGATTCGTAGACCTCCTCTTTGCGCCGGCTTTCGAGGCGTTGCAGTTGTTCGGCCTTGCGTTGCCGGTAGCGGAGCAGGTAATAGCGCAGGGTCATGGTGACGGCGGCCAGCGCCAGCAGCATGTAGAGCAGCTTTGCCAGAAATGTGGCGTACCAGGCCGGTTTGAGGCGTATTTCCAGTGAATAGACGGGACTTGTCGCCCCGGTGATGTTATTGCGGTAGCGTACGTCGAGCCGGTAGGTGCCGGGCGGCAGGTCGGCGAAGGACAGCTTCGACGAAGTGCTCGTCCATTGGTCGCTGAACCCGTCCAGCCGCGTGTAATAGGTGTAGTTGCTGCCGTTGACGTAGTCGAGAGCCGATACCGTGATCTCGTAGATGCGCTGCCCGTGCCGCAGCGTCAGCGCGCCCTTGTCGGAGAGCAGGTTGCCGATGTTATGCACCCCGTCGTTGAGGCGCACGTCGCGGAAGAGGATCGGCGGGTTGAACGACTGTTCCTCGAAGCCGGTTTCCTCGACGGTGACCAGCCCGTTGATGCCGCCGAAGAAGAGCAGCCCCGTCTGCGGGTCGGTGAAGTAGGCCCCGTCGCTGTATTCGATGGTGTTCAGGCCGTAGGAATATCCGTAGGTCACCACGTTGCCCGTGTGGGGCGTGTACTGCACCAGTCCTCGGTTGGTGCTCAGCCAGAGGTCGCCCTTGCGGTCGTCGAGGATGCCGTGCACGGTGTTGGTGATGCCCGGGATGAGCGTCGTGTCGCGTGCGACCTGTATCAGTCCGCCGCTCGTGCCGAACCAGAGGCTCTTGTCCTGGGTCTGGTGGATCGTGAAGATGTCGTTGACGATGGCGCTGCGGTTGTGGTCGAATTTGGCGATCTGGTGCGTATTCGTATGCGTGTTGTAGCGTACGGCCCCGCCTCCGCGGTTGCCGAACCACATGATCGAATCGTTCTGCTCGTAGAGGGCGAAGAAGAATTTTTTGACCTCCAGTTCCTCGTTGAAGTGGAGCCGCTTGACCTCGCGGATTTCAGGATGGGTCTGCGATCCGCCGAGCGTGATGCGGAATATACCGCAGCCTACCGAAGCCACCCACAGGGTGTCCGGCGCCGTCTCGCGCAGCGTGTGGATGAACCGCATCTCCTCGGGGACGCCGAGGCGGTGGATCCTTCGGTCGGCATAGGAGTAGTAGTTCAGCCCGTCGCCGTCGGTGCCGATCCACAGCAGGTTGCGGCTGCTTGCGGCGAAAGTGTAGACCGAGTTGTCCAGCAGATCGCTGTTGGCCGTGGTTTTCTGTTCGACATGGGCTGCGTCGAAGGTCTTTCTGTCGTAGAAGTTGGGGATGCGCAATAATCCTTCTCCCTTGGTGCCCACCCACAGGCTGCGTTCGTGGTCGACGTAGAGCGCACGCACGGGCTTCGAAAGGTTGTAGGGCAGGTCGTTGAAGGTGATCGAGCGGAAAGCCACCGCATTGCGCGTGTACTGGTAAAGCCCCTGCCCGTCGGTGCCGATCCATACGATCTCCTGCCGGGCATCGCGCAGCAGCGTCATGGCGCCGCAGGTGATGTTGATGTGCTCCGTGACGTATTTTACGCTGTTTTGGGGGGTGGTTTTCAGACGGACGACGCCGTTGGTGTTGAACGACACGAGGTAATCGTCTCCGTCGCTGATGATGCGGGACACCTGTCCCATGGCGGCCAGCTCCTCGCGCATATCTTTTATATATATGATCTGACGGCTTTTGATGTCGAACTCGTAGAACACTTTGTTCCGGTCGATGAAATAAACCCTGTTCCCTTCGCGGAATGCGAATTCCGGGAGCGAAGGCAGGGCTATCTGCTGTGTTTCGCCGAATCGGATGTCCCCCTGCCCGTCGGCGGGAATTTTCACCGGCATACAGAAAATACCCTTGCGTGAAAAGCTCCACAGGTTGCCCTCGTCGTCGAGCACCATCTCCAGAATGTCGGCATACCGCCCTTGCTGCATCGGCCTTGTGGGGGCGAATTCATGGCGCGTGCGGTCGTAGTAGCTGAATTTGTTGTCCTGTGTGATGACGATCACCTCGTCGCTGCTGCGGGTGACGACCCGGTACATACCCTGGAAACAGGTGTGCGGTTCGACGTGCTTGCTGTCCGGATCGAACAGGTCGAGCCCGTAGTTCGTGCGTATCCAGAAAAGCGAGTCCGTCGTCACGGCGATCTCCTCGATGAGGTTGCCCGACAGTGGGGTATATTCGCCCCAGTCGTTCGGGAAGAGGCGCATGCGTTCGCCGTCCCACATGTTCAGCCCGTCGCACGAACCGACCCAGATGAACCCGTGTTTATCCTGTGCCAGCGAGAGGATGGCATTGTTCGATATACCTTCGCGGCTCGATATCTGCCGCAGGTTGCTGGCTTGTGCCGCTGTGCTGCACAGCAGGTGTATACAGACCAGGTAGATTATTCGTTTCATGGAGGGTTGCGGTTTGTGGAAATTTTATGTTGGTTGTGCAAATTTATGCAATTTTTTTCGTAAAAACAGACTAACCATTGTCATTTTGGGCATGAAAACAGACATATTTCGTATCTTTGTCCCCGGGAAATCCCCTCTGGAGCCTCTGTTTCGGCGGTGGCCGGTGGTAAAAAACGGAATATTTTGTGTTTGGCACGGATGTGTACTATTTCTTCATGGATACGGACTGCCGATCATTCCGGGTTTCCTAATTTTGTTAGCGGAAAACCTAAAAACCTTATTGCCCTATGAAAAAAATCGTACTCCTGTCGCTGTCTGTTTTCGCGGCGTTTTCTCTCTCTGCCCAGCAACCCCGCGACTGGGCGCAGTACGGGCGTTACGAACGGCAGAATGCCGCCCTGGCGGGTGAACCCGTCGAAGTGGTCTTCATGGGCAATTCCATTACGGATAACTGGATCGGGGCCGATCCCGACTTCTTCGCCCGCAACGGCTTCGTCGACCGGGGTATCAGCGGCCAGACGACCGCCGAGATGCTCGCGCGTTTCCGCCGCGACGTCATCGACCTGAACCCGAAGGCCGTGGTGATCCTTGCCGGTATCAACGACATCGCTCAGAACAACGGCGCCATCAAACTCGAAAACGTCTTCGGCAACATCGTCTCGATGTGCGAACTGGCCAAATTCAACGGAATCCGCGTGGTGCTCTGCTCGGTGCTGCCCTGCGACCGGTTTTCGTGGCGTCCCGAGATCAAACCTGCGGCAGCCGTCGCGGAGCTCAATACGATGCTCAGACAGTACGCCGCCGAACATAAGATCCCCTATGTGGATTACCATGCGGCGCTGGACAACGGCTCCGGCGGCCTGGACGCCCGGATCTCCCGGGACGGCTGCCATCCGACCCTGTACGGCTACACGCTCATGGAGCCGATGGTCGTCGAGGGGATCAACAAGGCCCTCCGTACGAAGCAGGCGCGGTATACCACCCCGATACCCAACGAATAACCGATAACAGATAATGAAGAAAACACTCCTCCTCACCGCTGCGGCAGTTGCCGCATGTGCTTTTGCCGCCTGTGACCGGACGTCGCCGAGCCAGGCCCGCAACCTCGAGCGTGCCAAGGCTACGCTCGATTCGGTCTATGCCTCGTATGGCGTCGCCGACCGCTGCCTCTTGCGCGAAAACTATCCGTTCAATGCCGATTACAAAGCGGGTTATCTCGCCTCCGAAGACCAGGCGCGTCCGAATCCCTATTCCTACCTGTGGCCCTTCTCGGGAACGCTCTCGGCTGTAAATACGATCCTCGAGGAGGATGCCTCCTATCGCAGCGTGCTCGACGGCCGTGTGCTGCCGGGGTTGGCCGAGTACCTCGACACGACGCGGATGCCGGCGGCTTATGCCTCCTATATCAATACGGCTCCGGCGTCGGATCGTTTCTACGACGACAACGTGTGGCTGGGCATCGACTTCTGCGATATCTACGAGGCTACGGGCGACAAGAAATACCTCGCCCAGGCCGAGATGATCTGGAAATTCATCGAGAGCGGCACGGACGACGTGCTGGGCGGCGGCATCTACTGGTGCGAACAGCAGAAACATTCGAAGAATACCTGCTCCAATGCTCCGGGAACGGTTTATGCGCTGAAACTCTATGCCGCGACGGGCGACGGCCGCTACCTCGAGCAGGGCAAAGGGCTCTATGCCTGGACAAAGGAGCACCTGCTCGACACCGGGGACGGGCTCTATTTCGATAACGTGTCGCTCGACGGCAATATCGGCCGTGCGAAGTTTGCCTACAACAGCGGCCAGATGGTACAGGCGGGGGCGCTGCTTTACAAGGCTACGGGCGATGAAAGCTACCTGAAAGATGCGCAGCGCACGGCCGCCGCATGCTACGACTATTTCTTCGAGGAATTCACGCCCGCGGACGGTGAGGCATTCCGCATCATCCGCAAGGGAAACGTGTGGTTCTCGGCCGTGATGGTGCGCGGGCTCGTCGAACTCTATGGCATCGACGGCAATGCCGCCTATGTCGATGCCGTGCAGCGCAGTCTGGACTATGCCTGGGATCATGCGCGCGACGGGCGCGGGCTGTTCGAAACCGATTTTACGGGCGCGGACAAACAGGCTGAGAAGTGGTTGCTCACGCAGGGTGCCATGGCCGAGATGTACGGCCGCATGTCCGGCGTCGGACTGAAATAAACCGCACAAAACCTGCAACCTGATGAAACGAAAAATCTTCTTCATACTATTGGCCGCGGTATTCGCCGCGGGGATCGCCTTTGCGGAAAAGTTGCCCGTGGCAAAGGCTTTCCGCCCCGAAAAAGAGTTGTATAAAACATTCGCTAATCCCGACGCGCGCCATCGTCCCTATGTGCGCTGGTGGTGGAACGGCGCCCGTGTGAACGAGCAGGAGATCCTGCGCGAGCTGGACGTGATGCACAAGGCCGGGATCGGCGGCGTGGAGATCAACACCATCCAGTTCCCCGACCAGACCGCCGATACGGTAGGCTGTGCCGCGCTGACATGGCTGAGCGACGAGTGGATCCGCATGGTCAACGTGGCTGCCGACGGCTGCCGTGAGCGCGGCATGGTCTGCGACATCATCGTCGGCTCGGGCTGGCCCTTCGGCGCCGAATACCTTGCGCCCGAGGAGCAGGTGCAGATGCTCTATCCCGTTACGGTCGATGTCAAGGGCGGCCGGTTTACCATCGGCCGCGACGAGGTGCTCGACATGGCCAACGCCCAAGTGGCCAATCCCCGCAGCAACCCGACCAAGGAGCTTCTGTTCATCCGCCTGATGCCCAAGCATGTCGCCCATTTCACCGAGGGCGTTTCGTACGACGACCAGGCCGGCAACGATACCATCACGGTCGATGTCCCCGAGGGCGAACATGTCCTCTACTTTTTCGTGAAGCTGAACGGCTATTCGCGTGTTATCCTGGGGGCTCCGGGCGCCAGCGGGCCCGTGGTGAACCACCTCGACGGTAAGGCCGTGGAGCGTTACCTCGATAAATTTTCCGATGCGATGCATTTCACCCGCGGCAAACTCAAGGGGGAAATCCGCGCGGCGTTCTGCGACAGTTTCGAGCTGGAAGGCAACAACTGGACGCCCGGCATGTTCGCCGAGTTCGAGAAGCGTATGGGTTACTCGCTCTATCCGTTCCTGCCCTATGTGTTCCAGCGTACCGGAGCCATGGGCGAACCCGTCCGTGAGGCTTACGGCTGCAGTTTCTCGCCCGAAGTGACGCGCGACGTGATCGAGCGTGTCCGCCACGATTTCTGGCACGTGCAGATGCAGCTCTTCAAGGAGAACTTCATCGACGTATACAATGCGTGGTGCCATCGCAACGGGCTCAAGTCGCGCATCCAGGCCTACGGCCACCAGCTCCATCCCATCGAAACGTCGATGTATCTCGACATCCCCGAATGCGAATCGTGGATACACGACGGTATCGGCCGGGTGATGGAGCCCAACCAGTACCTTTCGGGACGCGGTTACAGCATGGTCAACAAGTTCGTCGCTTCGGGGGCGTTTCTGGCCAACCGCAACATCGTGAGCTGCGAAGAACAGACCAACGTGGGCAATATCTTCCAGACCACGCTCGAGGAGGTCAAGGTGACGGGCGACCGCAGCAACCTTTCGGGCGTGAACCACTCGGTGCTCCACGGCTTCAATTACAGCCCCCGCCAGAAGGATTTCTTCGGCTGGATACAGTTCGGTACTTATTTCAACGAGAACAATACGTGGTGGCCTTATGTGCGTCCGTGGATGGATTACAAGGCGCGTGTCTCCGCCCTTTTGCAGAACAGCGTCTATCAGGCCGACATCGCCATCCTGCCGCCGCTCGAAGACCTCTGGTCGATCCACGGCATGCAGCGTGACCCCTATCCTGGCGTCACCTATCCCGCCTATGCCAACGACCTCTGGGAGGCCGTCCAGCAGAGCGGCAACGGCTGCGACTATGTCAGCGAGAAGGTCATCTGCCAGTCGTCCGTCGCGGGCGGCCGGCTCCGCTTCGGTTCGCGCAGCTACAAGACCCTGTTGCTGATGGAGGTCGAGAGCCTCGAACCCCGGACCGCTGCGCGCATCGCCGACTTCGTGGCAGCGGGCGGACGTGTGATCGCCATCGGGAAGGTGCCCCACAAGGGGCTCGGCTTCCGCGATGCCGCGGCGAAGGATGCCCGTGTGAAGGCGATCATCGACCGTGTCGTGACGACCTGGCCCGACCGTTTTGTCCGTGTCGATGCCCCGCAGGGGGATATGCTCGGCTGGTACCGCACCTTGCAGGCGGAATACGGCCTGACCCCTTATGCGAAAATCTCCGACCTCGACCGTTTTATGATGATGAACTATTACAAGTCGGGCGACAGGGATATCTATTTCGTCGTCAACTCTTCGATCGAACGTTCCATGCAGACCCGGCTCGAATTTCCCGCCGAGGTAGCTGCCAAGCAGGCCTGGGTCTGGGATGCCGAGACGGGCGTGCGGCATATGCTCGACATGCGGAACGGTACGCTGGAGTTGTGCCTGACGCCTGCCGAGGCGAAATTCATCGTCTTCGAGAAAGACCGCGGCGGCCAAATGCTGCCCGCACCTGCACCCCGCAGCGCGAACCCCATTGCCCTCAACGGCATCTGGGATGTCAGGGCCACGCACCAGGTGGATAAGAGTACCCGGGAATTCTCCCTGACCGACCTCGTGGATCTGCACAGCCTGCCGTTCCCCTGGTTGCAGAGCTTCGCCGGCACCATCGAATACACCCGCACGGTCGATGTCGAAGATCCGGCGGCCTACCATACGCTCGATGCCGGCCTTACGCATAACGGCATCACCGAACTTTTCGTCAACGGCGAGCCCGCGGGCATACGCTGGTACGGTGCACGTACGTTCGACGTAGCGGGCAAACTCCGTAAGGGCACGAACGTCCTGACGATCCGTGTCACCACGGTGCTGACCAACTATGCCAAGGCCCGTGCCGCCGACACTCCGACGGCCGCCCGCTGGGAATGGGCGCAGCGGCTCAATAAGGAACTCGGCCTGCGCGGCCCCGTAACCCTGTACTGATAACTTAAAACCCTAATAAAGTAATTCTGTAAACGACTATGAAAAACAAAAACATCTCCCGGGCTTGCCTTGCTGCGGCCCTCGTCATGGCCGGTACGGTTTCGGCACACGCCTCGGCGCTCCGCAGCAGTGCTCCGGAAACCGAAGCCGCGGTTATGATTATGGACAATACGCGTATGGCCAGGCCCAAAGCGAAGATCGTAAAAGAATATGCCCCGACCAACCGTCCGGCCGAGTCCGAGCGTCTGTTCCGCTCCGAGGCCGTCGAGGCCGAGATCGCGCGCATCAAGGGCGTGCTCTCCAATGCCAAGCTGGCCTGGATGTTCGAGAACTGTTTTCCCAACACGCTCGACACGACGGTGCGCTACCGCAAGGACGACAACGGCAAGGACGACACGGTGGTTTATACCGGAGATATCCATGCCATGTGGCTCCGCGACTCAGGTGCGCAGGTGTGGCCCTACCTCCAGCTGGCCAACAAGGACGAGCACCTGCGCAGTATGCTGGCCGGCGTTATCCGCCGCCAGTTCAAGTGCATCGAGCTCGATCCCTATGCCAACGCATTCCTCGATCCCTACGATCCGAATCCCGACCACCAGTGGATGAGCGACCAGACCGAGATGCGCCCCGAACTCCACGAGCGCAAGTGGGAGATCGACTCGCTCTGCTACCCGCTGCGGCTGGCTTATGAGTACTGGCTGGTGACGGGCGACGCTTCGGTTTTCGACGAACATTGGATGGCGGCCGTCAGGAACATTCTCAAGACGTTCCGTGAACAGCAGCGCAAGGAGGGTGTCGGCCCCTATACGTTCATGCGTGTGACCGACCGTCAGCTCGACACGGTCTGCAATGCGGGCAAGGGCAATCCGGTGAACCCCGTCGGGCTGATCGCTTCGGTGTTCCGTCCTTCGGACGACGCGACGACGTTCCTCTTTCTCGTGCCTTCGAATTTCTTTGCCGTGACTTCGCTGCGCAAGGCTGCCGAAATCCTGACCAAAGTCAACGGACAGGCCGCCTTGGCTGCCGAGTGCACCGAACTGGCTGCCGAGGTGGAGACGGCGCTCAAGAAATACGCCACCTACAACCATCCCGAATACGGGACGATCTACGCCTTCGAGGTGGACGGTTTCGGCAACCGTTTCCTGATGGACGACGCCAACGTGCCGAGCCTGCTGGCGATGCCTTATCTGGGCGATATGGACGTGAACGATCCGATCTACCAGAATACCCGCCGTTTCGTGTGGAGCGAGGCGAACCCCTACTTCTTCCGCGGTTCGGCGGGCGAAGGCATCGGCGGTCCGCATATCGGTTACGACATGGCATGGCCGATGAGCATCATGATGAAGGCCTTTACCTCGCAGGACGATGCCGAGATCAAGCGCTGCGTAGAGATGCTGATGACCACCGATGCCGGTACGGGCTTCATGCACGAGTCGTTCAATGTGAACGACCCGACGGATTTCACCCGCTCGTGGTTCGCTTGGCAGAACACGCTGTTCGGCGAGTTGATCCTCAAGCTGGTGAACGAGGGTAAGGCCGACCTGCTGAACTCGATTACGGTAAAATAACAGGTTCGTTTTTTTTCAGGAGGGCCGCGGGAATATCGCGGCTCTCCTGTCGTTTTTTTGCTATCTTTGTATCCGACCCAAATTATTATCATTATGAAGAAACGACTTCTGGCATTGTTCTGCGCATTGGCTGTGGGCGGTGCCGTTACGGCCAAGACCGTCGGTGCGACGTCGCCCGGCGGAAACCTCCGCATGGAAATCGAGGTGGCTGACAAGATCAGTTATACCGTCTGGAGCGGTGCGGACAAAGTCCTCGATGCCTGTACGTTGTCGCTGACCCTGGCAGACCGTACGCTGGGCGAGGCTCCCCGTCTGCGCAGCGTGAAACGCTCCTCGGCCGACGAGATGCTCGAACGCCGCAACCCGACCAAGGATGCCGTCGTCCGGAACTGCTATAATGCCGTGCAACTCAGGTTCGCCGGCGACTACGCGGTGGAGTTCCGCCTTTTCGACGACGGTGTGGCCTACCGCTTCGTCACCTCGCTGCCCGGCGAGGTCGAGGTGCTCGGCGAAGAGTGCCGGCTGGGACTGCCCGCCGGAAGCGAGGCGTGGCTCTCCGAGGTGAACGGTTTCCGTTCGATGTACGAGGAGCCCTACACCCGTGTGGCGATGTCCGGGTATGCCCCTTCGGACAAGATGAGCTACCTGCCCGTGCTGGTCGGGATGCCGGGGGGCAAGAAGCTCCTGCTGGCTGAGTCCGATGTACGGGACTACCCCTGCATGTTCGTCAGGAGCGACGGACGGGGCGGTTTCGAATCGCTTTTCCCGCGCGTGCCGAAGGAGTACGGCCCCGATGGCGACCGCAGCCTGAAGGTGCTCTCCGAAGAACCCTATATTGCCAGGACGCAGGGGACGCGCACTTTCCCGTGGCGCCTTGCCGTCGTGGCCGAGGAGGATGCCGACCTGATCGAAAACGAACTGGTGTGGCTGCTGGCCGCTCCCGCTGCCGATACCGACTGGGAGTGGGTGAAGCCCGGACTGGTCAGCTGGGACTGGTGGAACGGCATGCGCCTGACGGGGGTCGATTTCCGTGCCGGGCGCAATACCGAGTCCTATCGTTACTACATCGACTTCGCAGCCAAATACGGCGTTCCCTATATTATCATGGACGAAGGCTGGTCGGCATCGACGACCGACGTATTCCGTCCCAATCCCGACCTCGACCTGCCCGGCCTGATCGCCTACGGCAAGGAGCGCAACGTGCAGATCGTGCTGTGGCTGACATGGCTCGCCGTCGAGAAGGACATGGAACGCCTTTTCACGACGCTCGAAGAGTGGGGCATCCCGGGCGTGAAGATCGACTTCATGGATCGTAGCGACCAGTGGATGGTCAACTATTACGAGCGTGTGACCAAGTGTGCGGCCGATCATCATATCTTCGTCGACTGGCACGGCTCCTATACACCCAAGGGTCTTTTCCGCACCTATCCGAACCTGCTGACCTACGAGGCGGTGCTCGGCATGGAGCAGGGCGGCCGCTGCAAACCCGACAACAGCAATTACCTGCCTTTCATCCGCAATGCCGTCGGCCCCATGGACTTCACCCCGGGCGGGATGTTCTGCTCTCAGCCCGAGGATAACCGTTCGACGGGTTCGAACCCGATGGCCTCGGGGACGCGCGCTTACCAACTGGCACTTTACGTCGTCTTCGAAAGCCCGTTGCAGATGATGGCCGACAACCCGGTCTATTATTACCGCGAACATCCCTGCACGGAGTTCATCGCCTCGGTGCCTACGACCTGGGACGAGCTGCGCGTGCTGCGTGCACGGTGCGGCGAACAGGTCGTCATGGCGCGCCGCAAGGGCGACCGGTGGTTCATCGGGGGCATTACCAACAACCAGCCCTATTCCACCGAGGTCGCGCTCGATTTCCTGCCTGCCGGGCGCAGTTATACGATGACCTCGTTCGAGGACGGTGTGAATGCCGACCTGCAGGCCATGGATTACAAGAAACGTGAGCGGAAAGTCGATGCTTCGACCGTCGTGAAGATCGACATGGTTCGCAATGGCGGCTGGGCGGCCGTAATCGAATAGGCGTGCCCGGGCCGGAGGCCATCCGCGATCGGTAGGCGGACAGTGCCCGGATTTGCTGTAAAAAACGAAAGGAAGTGCGAATAACGCATTTCCTTTCGTTTTTTCGTTCCTGTGTTTTTCCTGGCGAGCCCGGGAGGGTTTCAGGCCTGCGGGGCATATTCCCGCATCCCGTACAGCTGGTCGCGCAGGCGAGGGGTGAAACCCGCCTCGCGGATGGCTTTGCGGATGCCCTCGGCGTCGAAACGGTTGTGCGCTCCGGCCGAGGAGACGACGTTTTCCTCGATCATGATCGACCCCATGTCGTTGGCGCCGCTGTGCAGGGCGGCTTGTGCCGTGGCCTTGCCCACGGTGAGCCACGAGGCCTGGATGTTGCGGATATTGCACAATACAAGGCGGCTCACGGCGATGATGCGCAGGTATTCCAACGGAGAGAACCGTGTCGTTACCCCCTGGCGTTCCAATTCGGTGTCCGTCGACCGGAAGATCCACGGGATGAATGCGATGAAACCGTACTTTCCTTCGGGGCAGCGGGCCTGCAGGTCGCGGATACGCAGCAGGTGGTCTACACGCTGGTGCGGGGTCTCGACATGGCCGTACATCATCGTTGCCGAGGTCGGAAGGCCGAGGCAGTGCGCCTCGTGCATCACGTCGAGCCACTTTTCGACCGACGGCTTGGCGGGCGATATGGCCCTGCGTACGACGGGGTCGAGGATCTCGGCGCCGGCACCCGGAAGCGAGTCGAGCCCGGCTGCCATCAGGCGGCGCAGGGTCTCCAGGGTCGTCAGGCCGCTGATGCGGGCGATGTGCGCCACCTCGGGCGCACCCAGCGCATGCAGCCGCAGCGTGGGGTAGAGCGCTTTCAGGTCGGAGAAAAGCCGCTCGTAGAAGTCAATGCGCAGTTGCGGATGCAGGCCGCCCTGCAACAGCAGCTGGTCGCCGCCCAGCTCCAGCGTACGGTCGATCTTCTCGCGGTATTCGGCCAGCGTGGTGACGAATGCCCGGTCTGTCTGGTGGGGCTTGCAGTGGAAATTGCAGAACCGGCAACCCGAGATGCAGACGTTGGTGATGTTGACATTGCGGTCGATCTGCCAGGTCACCACCTCCGGGTCGGGAACCATGGCGCGGCGTACCTCGTCGGCCACGAGCGCCAGCTCCTGCAACGGGGCCTGGTCGTAGAGCCGGTAGGCCTCCTCGCGTGAGAGCGGCTCCCTTCGCCGGCATTTGTCGTAGATGCGTTGCACGGCTATCGGTTTTTGCGGCGGGTGCTGCGGCGTACCTTGGGGCCGTCCTCGCGTGACGCGGGGGCCATGGGGCGGCCGTTGTCTATCAGCAGCTCGAAATCGAGCTGGCGCTTCTGCAGGTCGGCACGTTTCACGCGGATGCGTACGGCGTCGCCCAGCGTCATGCGGCGGCCTGTCGAGCGGCCGACGATCTCGTAGTTGGCTTCGTCGAACTGGAAGAAATCACCTTCGATGTCGCGCAGGAACGACATGCCCTCGATGTGGGTTTCGTCCAGCTCGACATAGATGCTCCATTCGGTGAGCCCCGAAATGTGCCCGTCGAACTCCTCGCCGATGCGCTCCTTCATGAATTCGACCATCTTGTACTTGATCGAGGCGCGTTCGGCCTCGGAGGCGATCACCTCGCGTTCCGAAGCGCGGGCGCACAGATCTTCGAGCGTCGTCTTGTCTGCCGCCTTCTCGCCTGCGAGGTAACGCGCCAGCAGCCGGTGGACCATCATGTCCGGGTAGCGGCGGATCGGCGAGGTGAAATGCGTGTAGTAGGGGAATGCGAGGCCGTAATGGCCGATGTTGTCGGTCGTGTAAAAAGCTTTGGCCATCGAACGCACGGCCATCGTCGATACGGCGTTCTCCTCGGTCGTGCCCTTGATCTGGGCGAAAAGCTTGTTCAGCTCCTTGGCCACGGCACGGCCCTTGGTGGCCTTGAAGATATGTCCGAAGCGCAGGATGAACTGCCGGAAACGGTCGAGCTTCTCTTCGCTCGGCTTGTCATGCACGCGGTAGACCATCGTGCGTTCCACGGTGCGCCCCTTGTCGGTCTTGCGCTTGCCGCAGAACTCGGCGACGCGGCGGTTTGCCAGCAGCATGAACTCCTCGATCATCTGGTTCGATTCCTTCTGCTCCTTGAAATAGACGCCGATGGGCTTCCCAGCCTCGTCGAGTTGGAATTTCACCTCCTCGCGGTCGAAGCTGATGGCCCCGTTTTTAAAACGTGCCTTGCGCAGCGCCTGCGCCAGCCGGTTGAGGGTCAGCACCTCTTCGGCGAAATCGCCCCGTCCCGTCTCGATGATCTCCTGCGCCTCGGCATAGGTGAACCGGCGGTCAGAGTGGATGACCGTGCGGCCGAACCATTCGTCGAGCAGTTCCAGCCCTTCGTTGATCGTGAATACCGCCGAGAAACAGAGGCTCGCCTCGTGCGGGCGTAGCGAGCAGAGCTCGTTCGACAACCGCTCGGGCAGCATCGGGACGGTGCGGTCTACCAGGTAGACCGACGTGCCGCGTTCTACGGCCTCGTCGTCGATCGTCGATTGGGGGCGCACGTAGTGCGTCACGTCGGCGATATGCACGCCGATCTCCCAGATGCCGTCCCGGACCCTGCGCACCGAAAGCGCGTCGTCGAAGTCCTTGGCGTCGGCCGGGTCGACCGTGAAGGTCGTCACATTGCGGAAATCGCGGCGCTGGGCGATCTCCTTGGCCGTAATCCGGCCGTCGATATCCTCCGCCGCCTGCTCGACTTCGGGCTCGAAGCGGTAGGGCAGCTCGTATTCGGCCAGAATGGCGTGCATCTCGGTGTCGTTGTTGCCCGCCATGCCCAGCCGCTCGATCAGCTCGCCCACGGGGCTCTTGCTCCCTTCGGCCCAGTCGGCGATGCGCACGACGACCTTTTCGCCGTCCTTCACGTCGGGGTACAGCCGTTTGGAGAGGTAGATGTCCATCGGCATACGGCGCGAATCCGCCCGTACGAATATCTGGTGTGCCCCTACTTCGGCGATGCCGACATAGGGTTTGCGGCTGCGTTCGACGATGCGCGTGATTTCGCCCTCGAATTTCCCGTCGCGGCCGCGGTGCATGGCCACCACCTCCACGCGGTCGCCGTTCAGGGCGTTGGCCGTGTTGCGCTGGTTGACGAAGATATCTTTCTCCTCACCTTCGACGCGCACGTAGATCGACCCCGTGGCCGTCATGTCCGCCACGCCTTCGAAGTGGGGCAGGTGCTTGTGCGTGAGGCGGTATTTCTCGCGGGCGCACTCCTCGACGATGCCTTCGTCGTGCAGGCGTCCCAGTATTTCGAACGTCTCGCGGCGTCCCTCTTTCGTCGCGCCGCCCGAAGCCGACGCGAGGTGTTTGAGCGAGAATTTATTATTGGGGAATTCACGGAAGAGACTCAGGATGACTGCCGCCCGGTCCGTGTTTTTCGCACCCCTTGCGGGACGGCTTCTTTTGTGATTGCTTTTTCATTTCTTCAGAATTTGGAGGGCAAGGCGCTTCATGAAGCCGATGCCCACGTTGATAGCCCCTTCGTCGGGGTTGAACGTCGCCGTGTGGGGCCGTCCGGCCGCGGCGCCCACGCCCAGCCGGTAGAACAGCGACGGGTATTTGGTACAGTAGAAGCCGAAATCTTCGGCCGTGGTGCGCAGCGGCAGCATCTCGACCTGCAGTTTCTCCTCGCGGGCCAGTGCCGCGGCCTGTTTCACGAGGTGTTCGTCGTTGACCACGCAGGGGTAACCGTGGCTGATGTCGACGGCGATCCGCACCCCCAGGCGCTTGTCGATCTCGGCGGCGATGTTGCGAATGCGCTGGTGGATGATTTCGCGTTCACGCTCGTCGAACGTGCGCAGCGTCCCCTCCAGGTAGACCTCGTCGGGGACGATGTTCGTGGCGCCTCCGGCCTCTATGCGTCCGATCGAGAGCACGCACTCCTCGTGGTTGAGCGCGATGAGCCGCGTCACGAACTCCGCGGCGGCCGCTACGGGGTCTTTCAACTGCGGGCGCATGGCGCCGTGCCCGCCCGTACCGTGCACCGAGAAGCGCAGTTCGTCGCTGGAGGCCATGTATTTCCCGGCGCGGAATCCCAGCGTCCCGACCTCCAGCTGCGGCTCGACGTGTTCGCCGACCACGGCCCGGACGTCGTAGCCTTCGAACGGATTTTCGGCCAGCACCAGCGACGCACCGCCCGGGTTGCACTCCTCGCCCGGCTGGAACAGCCCGAAGAGCGTGCCGCGGAAGTCGGGTTCGGCGGCGAGCTGCTGCAATACCCCGAAGAGTACCGCCGCGTGCATGTCGTGGCCGCAGGCGTGCATGACGCCGGGGGTGCATGACCGCCAGCCGATGTCGTTCTGTTCGGTGATCGGCAGGGCGTCGATGTCGGCGCGCAGTACTACGGCGCGGCGTTTGGGATCGGCTTTCCCGCGGCCTTCGATCCAGGCCAGCACGCCCGTTCGGGCGATAGGACGGTGCTCGATGCCCAGCTCCGTGAGCCGGTCAGCGATGAAGGCCGCCGTGTCGTGCTCCCTGAACGACAGTTCGGGGTGTGCATGCAGGTGGCGGCGGAATTCAGTGGGATTCATTCGTGTCGTTTAAAATATCGCTTTTGCAATCTTGATGATGTTGTCGGCCTTGCCCATCGGGTAGTAGTGCAGGACGGGGACGCCCGCTTCGACCAGCTCCCGGCTCTGGGCGACGGCCCACTCGGTTCCGATTTCGCGGACGGCCTTCGGGTCGTCCTTGTGGCGCAGCACCTCGCGCCCGAGTTCCTCGGGGATATGGCAGCCGAAGGTCTGGGGCAGTAGTGTCAGGTGGCGCACCGTCGATAACGGCTTGATGCCCGGGATGATCGGGACGGTGATGCCGGCCTCACGGCACCGGCGCACGTAGTCGAAGAACCGCGCGTTGTCGTAGAAGAGCTGCGTGACGACGTATTCCGCCCCGGCGTCGACCTTCGCCTTGAGGCAGGCGATGTCGGCCTCGGGCGAGGCGGCTTCCTCGTGCATCTCCGGGTAACCCGCCACGCCGATCGAGAATTTCGAGTGGTGGCACTCCTCCACTTCGCCGTCGACGAACTCGCCGCGGTTCATGGCCGCGATCTGCCGCACGAGGTCGACGGCATGCGTATGTCCCTGCGGGTGGGGCATGAAGAACTTTTCGTTCTGCGACTTGTCGCCGCGCAGCGCCAGTACGTTGTGCAGGCCGAGGAAATCGAGGTCGATCAGCGCATCCTCGATGTCGTATTTCGACTGCCCGCCGCAGATCAGGTGCGGCACGACTTCCACGTCGTATTTCTTCTGGATGGCGGCCGAGATGCCTACCGTGCCGGGGCGGCGGCGCACGACGTGCCATTCGACGCTGCCGTCGGGGCGCACCGCCTGCTTGATGCCTTCGCGGTGGAACGTCACGTTGATGTAGGCCGGGTCGAAGCCGATCAGCCGGTCGATGCTTCCGAAGACGCCGCAGCAGCCGTCTCCTTTGAGCGGCGGCAGCAGTTCGAAGGCAAAGCGCGTACGGCGTTCCGAAATGGCTTTATTGATGATGTCTACGACATTCATGGGGTTTTAGATATTATGCGGTATGAGTTTTTTGACCAGTTCGACATCAAGCCCGAGGCGCCGGGCATAGTCGAGCAGTTGTTCGGTGTCGACCGTGCCGACCGAGAAGTAGTCCGCGTCGGCCAGCAGCAGTCCGCAGAGTGCCTCCCCGGGATCGACCATGTAATTTTCCGTGAGTTTCATGCCCGTGGTCAGCTCAGCCGCCAGCAGGTCGAAGACCTCGCGCTTGAGCGAGTGGTCGGGTGACGCCGGGTAGCCGAACGCCATCCTGCGGCCGCGGTATTCGCCGCGGATGACCTGCCGGGGAGTGGGCGCTTCGCCGGTTTCGTAGCCCCACATCTGCCGCCGCACGAACGAGTGCACGGCTTCGGCGAACGCCTCGGTCAGGCGGTCAGCCAGCAGCTTGGCCATGATGGCGTTGTAGTCGTCGCCCGCAGCGCGGAATTTTTCGCACAGCTCCTTCAGCCCGATGCCCGCCGTCACGGCGAAGCAGCCGATCCAATCGCCTTTGGGGGCGATGAAGTCCGCCAGCGAGAGGTTTTCCTGCCCGCGGGTCTGGTTGCGGAGCATCGCCAAGCGGTGTTCGCGGCCCTTGGGGTCTGTGATCCAGATGTCGTCGCCCTCGGAACGCGCCGGGAAGATGCCTACGGCGGCCTGCAGCGTGAGCAGTCGCTCGTCGCGGATACGTGCCAGCAGCGCCTGCGCGTCGGCGAAGACCTTGCGGGCCTCCGCCCCCTTTTCGGGGTGGTCGAGGATCTCGGGGTAACGCCCTTTCAGCCCCCATGCCGGGAAAAAGAAGCTCCAGTCGATGTAGGGCTCGGCATCGGCCACGTCGAAATCGGGGAAGACCATCCGTCCGGGGTGCGCCGGTACGACGGGACGGTGCGGTGTGGCGCCCTTGCGGGCTTTGCGCGCCTCGGCGATCGGGATCAGGTTGCGCGTGCGCTCGGCGTGCTCGTATTCGCTCCGCATAGCCTGCTGTCCGGTGCGGACTTTGTCGGCGTAAAGCGCCCCGTCGGAGCCCAGCAGTTGTGCCAGTATCTGGCTGTTGCGGCTGGCGTTGGGCGAATGGACAACCACGCCCGCGTAGACCGGGGCGATCTTCACCGCCGTGTGCAGGTCGGAGGTCGTCGCCCCGCCGATAATGACCGGGATGCGCAGGGCGCGGCGTTCCAGCTCCTCGCAGACATGCGCCATCTCGTCGAGCGACGGGGTGATCAGCCCGCTCAGACAGATGCAGTCGGCGCCCCACGCCACCGCCTCGTCGACGATCCGCTGCGACTCGACCATCACCCCCAGATCCTTTATTTCGTATCCGTTGCAGGCCATCACGACCGCCACGATATTCTTTCCGATGTCGTGCACGTCGCCTTTCACGGTGGCGATCAGCACCTTGCCCGCGCGGTTCGACACCCCGGCCGCCCCCTGCTCAATGTAGGGCGTAAGCGCCGCCACGGCGCGCTTCATCACGCGGGCGGTTTTCACGACCTGCGGCAGGAACATCTTGCCTTCGCCGAAGAGCGTGCCGACATGCTCCATGGCGGGCATCAGCAGCGTGTCGATCACGGCCATCGGGCTGCCCAGGGTTTCGTAGCCCTCCAGCGCGTCCTGCTCGATGTAGTCCGCTACGCCCTTGAGCATGGCGTGGCCGATCCGTTCGGCGAGCGTTCCCGCGCGCCATGCGTCGGGGGCCTGCGGCTGGGTCTGGGCCGCCGTGCGCACCTGCTGCGCATATTCGGTGAGCCGTTCGGCGGCGTCGGCCCGGCGGCAGAGGATCACGTCCTCGACGCGTTGGAGCAGTTCGGGTTCGATCTCGCTGTAAATCTGCACCATTTGCGGGTTGACGATGCCCATGTCCATGCCCGCGCGGATGGCGTGGTAGAGGAACGCCGAGTGCATCGCCTCGCGCACGGCGTTGTTGCCGCGGAAGGCGAACGAGAGGTTCGACACGCCGCCCGACACCTTTGCGTAAGGCAGGTTTTCCTTGATCCAGCGCGTCGCGTCGATAAAGGCTTTGGCGTAGCCGTCGTGTTCGGGAATTCCCGTCGCCACGGCCAGTATGTTGGGGTCGAAGATGATGTCTTCGGCAGGGAATCCCGCATCGGTGAGCAGTTTGTAGGCGCGTGAGGCCACCTCCGTCTTACGTTCGTAGGTGTCGGCCTGTCCCCGCTCGTCGAAGAGCATCACCACGGCGGCCGCTCCGTAGCGGTGTATCTCCTGCGCGCGGCGCAGGAATTCGGCTTCGCCCTCCTTGAGCGATATGGAGTTCACGACGGCCTTGCCCTGTGTGACCTGCAACCCGGCCACGAGCACCTCCCATTTCGACGAGTCGATCATCGCCGGCACGCGGGCGATTTCGGGCTCCGAGGCCATCAGGTTGAGGAACGTGCGCATGGCCTCCGCCCCGTCGATCAGGCCGTCGTCCATGCAGACGTCGACGAGCTGTGCTCCGGCGTCGACCTGTGCGCGGGCCACGGAGAGCGCCTCGTCGTAGTCGCCTTCGCGGATCAGACGGGCGAATTTGGCCGAGCCTGCGACGTTGGTGCGCTCGCCGACGTTGACGAAATTGGCTTCGGGGACGATGCGCAGCGGTTCGAGGCCGCTCAGCGTCGTGACATGTTTGGGTGCCGGCACGGGGCGCGGGGCGTAGTTCCCTGCGATCTTCGCCAGCTCGAAGATATGTGCCGGCGTGGTGCCGCAGCATCCGCCGACGATGTTTACCAGCCCGCGGCGCATGTATTCGCCGACGTCGCGGGCGAACATCTCGGGTGTTTCGTCGTAGCCGCCCATGACATTGGGGAGCCCGGCGTTGGGGTGTGCCGAGATGCGGAATTCGGCCACCGCGGCCAGCCGTTCGAGGTAGGGCATCAGTTGTCGGGCGCCATAGGCGCAGTTGAAGCCGACGGAGAGGAGCCGCGCATGCGATACCGAGGCGTAGAAAGCCTCGACGGTCTGTCCCGAGAGGGTGCGGCCGCTGGCGTCGGCCAGCGTGCCCGAGATCATGACGGGGATTGCGCGTCCGAGCTGGGCGGCCAGCGTGTCGATGGCGTAGAGGGCGGCCTTGGCGTTGAGCGTGTCGAAAACGGTTTCGACCAACAGGACATCCGCGCCGCCGTCCACGAGGCCGCGCGCCTGTTCGGTGTAGGCTTCGGCCAGCTGCGTGAAGGTCACCTCGCGGGCTGCGGGGTTCCCGACGTCGGCCGACATCGAGGCCGTGCGGTTGGTGGGCCCCATCGAACCCGCCACGAAGCGGGGTTTCTGCGGGTTGCGGGCCGTGAATTCGTCGGCTGCGCTGCGTGCCACCCCGGCCGCCGCGCGCGAAATCTCATAGGCGTATGCCTCCAGCCCGTAGTCGGCCAGCGACACGGCGTTGGCGTTGAACGAGTCGGTTTCGATGATGTCGGCGCCTGCGGCGAGGTATTTTACGTGGATTTCGCGCACCGCCCCGGGGCGTGTCACCGCCAGCAGGTCGTTGCAGCCTTTGAGCAGTACGTTCCAGTCGCGGAACCGTTCGCCGCGGTAATCCTCCTCCGTGAATCCGTACTGCTGCACCATGGTGCCGAAGCCGCCGTCGAGCAGCAGGATGCGGGATTCGAGCACCTCGTATAACTTGTTTGCCATTTACTTTCCGATGATTTCTATTTCGAAGAGTTTGCTCCAGTTCTTGCCGGTCACGAAGATGCGCTTCCCGGCGGCATCGTATGCGATGCCGTTCAGTACGTCGGTCGTGGGCGTAACCTCCTCGTCGGGCAACAGTCCCGTGAGGTCTACGACCCCTTCGACCACGCCCGTCGCCGGGTCGATAATGACGATCTGGTCGGTCGTGTAGACGTTGGCCCACAACTTGCCGTCGATCCACTCCAGTTCGTTGAGGAAATTGATCGCTATGCCTTTGAGCGTCACCGTCGTGCGTTTCTCGCGTTTGAAGGTCGCAGGGTCGAGCGTGTAGATATTGGCCGTGCCGTCCGACATGTAGAGCTTCTGCCCGTCGGTGGTGAGTCCCCAGCCTTCGCCGGGATAGCGGAACTCCTTGATTTTCTTGCCTGTTTCCAGGTCGTAGACATAGGCTTTGTTCGATTGCCACGTGAGCTGGTACAACTTGCCGTCGAGCAGCGTGATCCCTTCGCCGAAATCCTCCTGCGGCAGCCGTGCGAACACCTCCGTGCGCCCGGTTTCGAGGTCGAGGGTCTGCACGACCGATTCGCCGTGCTCTCCGGTGCCTTCCCACAGCATGCCGTCGGCGAATTGCAGCCCCTGCGTGTAACTGGTCGTCGGGTGGGGGTGTACACTCCGTACGGCATATGTGTATTCTTTCGGCGCTGCCGGGGCTTCGGGGCGCTTGGCCCGCGCCTGGTTCCCGCCGCATGCTACCAGCAGTAGGCCGGATAACAGGACGCTTGCGAACTTTTCCATTTTCTCGTTTTACTTGGAGGCAAAGATACGAAAAACCCGGCATATGACGAATTTTTTATCGTTCATTGCACAATCGGTGCGGCGGCGGACGTCCGGGACAGCTCCGCAGCGCCTGGCCGTCCGGCAGGCAGTATACCGGCCGGGTCTGCCGCCTGCCTGTCCGTCCATCCGCCGCTTGGCCCTTTGTCGGCTTGTCGCCTGCCAACCTTCCGCCTGCCCGCTGTTTCCCGCCGAACGGGCTGGTATACATATAATTTGGAAAAATTGTTGCTTTCTCGGTGAAAATCGCTATCTTTGCAACCCGATTTCGGAACGGAAAAATAGGATAACAACAATATAGCAACCATTCATTATGAAGATCGTAAGAGAACAACGCGAAGAAAACAACTCGCTGCTCCGGGTGACGGTGGGCGAGGAGGATTACGGCCAGGCCGTCGAGAAGGAGCTGCGCGAGTACAAGCGCAAGGCCAATATTCCCGGTTTCCGCCCCGGCATGGTGCCCATGGGCCTCGTCAAGAAGATGTACGGCAAAGGCGTGCTGGCCGAGCAGGCCTACCGCACCGCCTCGAACTCGGTGTTCGAGTATCTCCAGAAGGAGAACATCGACTACTTAGGCGACGTGATCCCTTCGGAGGAGCAGGGCGACTTCGATTTCGAGAACGGCACCGAATTTGATTCATCTTCGAGATCGGCGAAGCTCCCGAGTCAAACTCGATCTTTCGGACAAGATAAGGTGACCTACTACACGATCAAGGTCGACAAGAAGATGCACGACGACTACCGCAGCAATTTCCTGCGTCGTTTCGGCCGTCTGGTGGATACCGACAAGGTAACGGCGGACGAAGCGCTGGAGGTGACGCTCGACAACGGTGATATGAAGATTGAGGGCGCTTACGTCGGACTGATTTCGATGAACGAGGAGGAGCGCAAGCCCTTCATCGGCAAGAAGGTCGGCTTCAAGACCACGGTCAACGTCAATGAACTTTACAAGACTCCGTCGCAGCGTGCTGCCGTGCTGCAGGTCAAGGAGGACGAGTTGGAGGGCATCAAACCCGAATTCTCGCTCGAAATCACCAAGATCCGCAAGTTCGCCGAACCGGAGCTGAACGAGGAGTTCTTCAAGATGGCTTTTCCTGCGGGCAACGTCAAAACCGCCGAGGAGTTCGAGGCGTTCGTCGATGCCGAAATTTCGAAAGAGCTGCGCCGCGAGAGCGACTATCTGTTCACGTTGCAGTTGCGTGATTTCCTGTTGAAGAAAGCCGGGCTGACCATGCCGGTCGAGTTCCTCAAGCGCTGGCTGTACGTCATCAACGAAGGCAAGTTCACCAAGGAGGAGATCGAGAAGGATTTCGACGCTTTCGTAAAACTGTTCACTTGGAATTATCTCCAGAAATATTTCATCAAGCAGGATAACCTTACGGTAACCCCCGAAGAGGCTACTGCAGAGGCCAAGGCGTTGGCACAGGCCCAGTTCGCTCAATACGGATTGCCGACGGCTCCGGAAGATATGCTGGCCAATTACGCCAAGAAGATTCTCGAGGACCGCGAGCAGGGACAGAAGATCTACGAGAAGCTGTATGAGATGAAGGTGGTCGAGGACGTGAAGTCCAAGATCAAGGTGACCGAAAAGGCCGTTTCTGCCGAAGAGTTCGCAAAACTGGCCAAGGAGATTTAAGAAACAGCGGAAAATTGGTATCCGATCAGAGCTTTGAGGGTTTGATTTTTGCAATCACTCCCTCAAAGTCTGTTTAGTAGTCATACTTCTGTTTTTTGCTTCTTCCCTCGTTTTTGCCGGATTCGAGCCTGCATCGTGTGTTGGCCGGGTACGGGAAATCGAGTAGGACCGGAGGCAAGTCGCGGAAAAATTTTTGAACCGGCTTCCGATGTTTTTTATTAACTTGCAAACTGTTCGGTTATGAATGAATTTGAAAAATACGCCACCCGGCATTGCGGTATCAATAGTCTGAAACTGCATGATTTCCGCTCGCAGTACGCGGCCTACGTGTCGCCGACGATCATCGAGGAGCGCCAGTTGAACGTGGCGACGATGGACGTCTTTTCGCGTTTGATGATGGATCGCATCATCTTTGGGGGCTCCGATCTACGACGATGCGGCCAATATCATCCAGGCACAGCTGCTCTTCCTGGAGTCTGCCGACCCGGAAAAGGACATCCAGATATATATTAACTCCCCGGGCGGATCGGTGACGGCCGGATCTGGGTATTTACGACACCATGCAGCTCGTCAATTCCGACGTGGCGACCATCTGTACGGGCTGGCCGCCTCGATGGGCGCCGTGCTGCTGACCGCCGGTGCTGCAAGGCAAGCGCTCGGCGCTACCCCATTCGCGGGTGATGATCCATCAGCCGCTGGGCGGGGCTCAGGGGCAGGCGTCGGACATCGAGATCACGGCGCGTGAGATCATGAAGACCAAGCGCGAGCTGTACGAAATACTCGCAGCGCATTCGGGCGTTTCGGTCAGGAAGATCGAGAAGGACGCCGACCGCGATTACTGGCTTTCGGCCCGCGAGGCGAAGGAGTACGGGCTGATCGACGAGGTTCTTTCAAAACGTGGGAAGTGATGGCGCAGAATAAGAACAACAATAACCATCGGGGCGGAACGGGCGGCGACAGCTGCTCGTTCTGCGGTGCCAAGCGCAGGGATGTGGAGATCATGTTTCAGGGCATCGACGGCGCCAACATCTGCAACAAATGTATTGAGAACGGCTACCGGATCATCGTCGAGAACGACGTGGCTTCGGAGCGCGGCGGCAGCGCCGCCGCTGCGCCGCTCAAGATGGAGGAGCTGCTCAAGCCGGCGCAGATCAAGGAATTTCTCGACCAGTATGTCATCGGACAGGACGACGCCAAGCGCTACATGGCGGTGGCGGTCTACAACCACTACAAGCGGCTGCTTTACGCCCCCAAGGACGACGACATCGAGCTCGACAAGTCGAACATCGTGCTCGTGGGACCCACGGGTACGGGCAAGACGCTGATGGCCCGCACGATCGCCAGGTTGCTCAAGGTGCCCTTCACGATCGTCGATGCCACCGTGCTGACCGAGGCGGGCTATGTGGGCGAGGATGTCGAGAGCATCCTTTCGCGGCTGCTGCAGGTCGCCGACTACAACGTGGCGCAGGCCGAGCGGGGCATCGTTTTCATCGACGAGATCGACAAGATCGCGCGCAAGGGCGACAACCCCTCGATTACGCGCGACGTCTCGGGCGAGGGCGTGCAGCAGGCGCTGCTGAAGATACTCGAAGGGACGGTGGTGAACGTACCGCCCCAGGGCGGGCGCAAACACCCCGAGCAGAAGTTCATCCAGGTCGACACGCGCAATATCCTCTTCATCTGCGGCGGCGCGTTCGACGGCGTGGAGAAGAAGATCGCCCAGCGTCTGAACACCCGCGCCATGGGGTACGGGCGCCTGAATGCCAACCGGATCGACCGCAACAACCTGATGCAGTACATCACGCCGCAGGACCTCAAGTCGTTCGGACTGATTCCGGAGCTGGTGGGGCGTCTTCCGGTGCTGACCTACATGCAGCCCCTCTCGCGCGAAGCCCTGCGGTCGATTCTCACCGAACCGAAGAATGCCATCGTCAAGCAGTACAAGCGCCTGTTCGAGCTGGACGGCGTGAAGCTCTCGTTCGACGAGGCGGTGCTGGACTACATCGTCGACAAGGCCGTCGAATTCAAGCTCGGCGCCCGCGGCCTGCGCTCGATCTGCGAGGCGATCATGATGGATACGATGTTCGACATTCCCTCGACGGATGTGCGGAAATTTACCGTTACTTTGCCTTATGCAAAGAAAAAGATAGAAAAAGCAAATATTTTGGAGTTAAAACAGGTTGGATAATATCTTTTTTATTACTTTTGCAGCGAGAACCCTAAGACAAAACCATAAAACCACAGACTGATATGTCATCTACCAATTCCAAACTGACCCGTGTGGCCGACAATATCCGTATCCTTTCGGCCGCCATGGTCGAGAAAGCCAAATCGGGGCATCCCGGCGGCGCCATGGGCGGTGCCGACTTCATGACGGTGCTCTATACCGAATTCCTGCGGTACGACCCCGATAACATGGCTTACCCCTACCGTGACCGTTTCTTCCTCGATCCGGGGCATATGTCTCCGATGCTCTACTCGGTGCTGTCGCTGGCGGGATACTATACGACCGAAGACCTGCAATCGCTGCGCCAGTGGGGCAGCGTGACGCCCGGCCACCCCGAGGTGGACGTGATGCGCGGTGTGGAGAATACCTCGGGCCCGCTCGGGCAGGGACATGCCATGGCGCTGGGCGCCGCCATCGCGGAGCGGTTCATGGCGGCCCGCTTCGGCGAGTGGATGGCGCACAAGACCTATGCCTACATCTCCGACGGCGCCGTCGAAGAGGAGATCTCGCAGGGCGTGGGACGCATCGCAGGGCATCTGGGGTTGAGCAACTTCATCATGTACTACGACTCGAACAACATCCAGCTTTCTACGAAGGTGGATGAGGTTATGACCGAGAACGTGGCCATGAAGTACGAGGCGTGGGGGTGGAACGTGCTGTCAGTGGACGGGCACAATATCAACGAAATCCGCGAGGCGCTCGTGGCGGCCAATTCCGAAACGGAACGCCCGACGCTCATCATCGGCCATACGATCATGGGCAAGGGTGCCCGCACTACCGACGGCGGGAGTTTCGAGGACAAGGTATCGACCCACGGGCAGCCGCTTACGGCGGCAGGCGCCGATTTCGCCGCCACGGTGAAAAACCTCGGGGGCGATCCTGAAAACCCGTTCGCCGTGTTCGAAGAGAGCCGCGAGGCCTTTGCAGAGCGCCGCGAAGCGCTCCGTGCATGGGCTGCCCGCCAGGCCGGGGTCGAGAAGACGTGGCGCGGCGAGCACGGCGAGCTGGCCCGCAAGCTCGACATGTTCCTTTCGGGGCGCCTGCCCGAGATCGACTACAAGTCCATCGAGGTAAAGGCCGGCGTTGCGACGCGCGCGGCATCGGCCACGGTGCTGGGCGTCTTTGCCGAGAAGATCGAAAATATGATCGTGGCTTCGGCCGACCTCTCCAATTCGGACAAGACCGACGGCTTCCTCAAGAAGACCAAGGCCTTCACGAAGGGCGACTTCAGCGGCAAATTCTTCCAGGCGGGAGTCTCGGAGCTGACGATGGCCTGCGTGGCGAACGGCATGGCGCTGCACGGGGGTGTGATCCCGGCCTGCGGCACCTTCTTTGTTTTTTCGGACTACATGAAACCCGCCGTGCGCCTTTCCGCGCTGATGCGCCTGCACGTGATCTATGTCTGGACACACGACTCGTTCCGCGTGGGCGAGGATGGCCCGACGCACCAGCCCGTCGAACATGAAGCCCAGATACGCCTGATGGAGCACCTGAAGAACCATCACGACGAGCGTTCGATGCTTGTGCTGCGTCCAGCCGACGGCGACGAGACGGTCATGGCCTGGAAGCTGGCCGTCGAGGAGCATCGCCCCGTGGCGCTCGTGCTCTCGCGCCAGAACATCAAGACGCTGCCGGCATTGGGTACGAGCCGCCGCGAAGAGGCCGCGCAGGTTTCGAAGGGCGGTTACGTGGTGATGGATTCGGCTAAACCCGAGGTCGTCATGGTGGCTACCGGCTCGGAGGTCGCTACGCTTGTCGAAGGGGCCGAATTGCTTGCTGCCGAAGGTATTTCGGTGCGCGTGGTGAATGTCCCGAGCGAGGGCCTGTTCCGTGACCAGCCCAAATCCTATCAGGAGGGCATCCTGCCTGCCGGCGTCGTCCGCTACGGCCTGACATCGGGACTTCCGGTGAACCTGATGGGTCTTGTGGGCGAGAAGGGCATGATCCACGGCCTCGACCACTTCGGCTGGTCGGCTCCCTACACGGTGCTCGACGAGAAGTTCGGCTATAACGGTGCCACGGTGGCGGCCGAGGTCAAGAAATTGCTCGGCAGATAATCGTCCGGGTTCCCTGCGCCGTAGAATGCGGGGAGCCGGATAAATACGTAATGAACAAGGCCCCGAAATCATATTCGGGGCCTTGTTTGCAAGGCCTTGCCATGTCCGGATACCGTGGGCCGGAACCTCCCGCAGCAGGAATTGCACCTGCCGTTCCGTAAAAACGCTCCCCGGATTCAGCAAGGATCCGGGGAGCATTATATATATAATTAGGTGCCGCTGTATTACTGCATGTAGAGCGTGATCCGGTCGTAGTATTGCCCGTCGATGAAAAGTTCGCCTGTCAGCCTGCCCCGGCGGATGTATACGTTGCGCAGTTCGCGCGGGTAATCGGCCCGCCCGTAGCTGATGTAGATTTTGTCGTCGTAGGCGTCCCACTGGATGTTGAGCGTGTCGAGGTAACGCCCCGTGTCGGCGTAGCGGAGCTCGTCGGTACCGAAGCCGTCCGCCCCGAAATAGACATAGCTGTCCAGAGGGATGCGTCCGTCCTGGTAGAATCCCAGGTCGCCCGCCCAGACTCTCCCCGAGAGCGTGTCGTACAGGTCGTCGTCATCGTTGTCGCAGCCCGTGAAGGCCACGGCGGCGAACAGGAGCAGTGCGGCGAGGAAAAATCTTTTCATATACGGTGTGTTAAGAATTGTCGGATGCAAAGGTATGTTTTTTTTGCATATTGTGAAAATCCTGCGTATCTTTGCAGTCCCGTCTGTCAAGCGGGGAAATGTGGAAAGATTTGACTGATTGCAACCACAATAAAAAATCGCTAAAACAGCTTATTTTTTATTCCAACAGCCAATTTTTCCCATTTTATACGTTTTTATTTATTTACCGGGTAATTGCATGCCCACGTCAGCCGTTTGTCGGTACCGGTTATTTTGTGTGGTATCGCCAAGTCCCCTCCGGGGAGGGGATTCAGGGAGCGTAGCCTTTTCAGCACGGCTGTAAGCCGTGGGTGCGGCCGCTCCGGGCTATCGGCCGGGGGAAGTATGCGATACCATAAAACAATGTATACAATGGGCTTTTTGTTTACATCGGAATCGGTGTCCGAGGGGCACCCCGATAAAGTTTCAGATCAGATTTCGGACGCCATTCTCGACGAATTCCTGCGTCGTGACGCCAACTCGAAAGTCGCCTGCGAGACGCTTTGCACCACGGGACTGGTGGTCGTGGCGGGTGAAGTGCGTTCGGATGCCTATGTCGACGTGCAGGGCGTGGCGCGCCGCGTCATCAACCGCATCGGCTATACCAAGAGCGAATACCAGTTCGACTGCAATTCGTGCGGCATCCTGTCGGCCATCCACGAGCAGTCGTCCGACATCAACCAGGGCGTCGTGCGTGCCGCCGAGGAAGACCAGGGCGCCGGCGACCAGGGCATCATGTTCGGCTATGCCTGCAACGAAACCCGCGAGATGATGCCTGCGACGCTGATCCTCTCGCACGTCATCCTCAAGGAGCTGGCCGTCATCCGCCGTGAAGGCGAGGCGATGACCTACCTGCGTCCCGATTCCAAGTCGCAGGTGACGATCGAGTATGACGAACAGACGAACAAACCGCTGCGTGTGCATACCATCGTGGTGTCGACGCAGCACGACGAGTTCATCCTGCCCGGCAACGGCCTCACGGAGAAAGAGGCCGAGGAGCGGATGCAGGCTAGCGATCCGCGAGGATGTGCGCACGATCCTCATCCCGCGCGTCAAGGCGCGCCTGGAGCGTGCCGGCGACAAGCTGGCCGGTCTGATCGGCGACGACTACATCCTGCACGTCAATCCCACGGGCAAGTTCGTGATCGGCGGCCCCCACGGCGACACCGGCCTCACGGGGCGCAAGATCATCGTCGATACCTACGGTGGCCGCGGCGCACACGGCGGCGGGGCATTTTCGGGCAAGGACTCGTCGAAGGTAGACCGCTCGGCGGCCTATGCCGCCCGGCACATCGCCAAGAACCTGGTGGCGGCAGGCGTCGCCGACGAAGTGCTCGTCGAGTTATCCTATGCCATCGGCATCGCCCAGCCGCTGTCGATCTACGTAGACACCTATCGTTCGCCCCGCCCCGCGGCGCTGGAGGGGATGACCGACGGCGAAATCGCCCGCCGCATCGGCAGGCTTTTCGACCTGCGCCCCGCCGCGATCGTGAAACGCTTCGGGCTGAAGAACCCGATCTTCGAGGCTACGGCTTCCTACGGGCATTTCGGCAACCGTCCTTATACGGAGCAGGTCGAGAAGGTCTGGGAGAACGGCCGCGAAGTGGAACGCGAGATCGAGTATTTCGGATGGGAGAAGCTCGACGCGGTGGATTGCATCCGTAAAGAGTTCGGGCTGTAACGCTCCGGGACACGGCAGATCGGGACATTCGGCGCGGATGTCCCGATTTTTGCCTATATCCGCATACTAACCGGACGTTTTAGTTCGTTTGTCCTACGAAATAAAAAATTAATAGCCTATGGCGGAAGTTGCCTCTGATTAATTTATTGAACCAATTAGTGATTATGAAAAAGGCATTTTTAATTTTAGGAGTAGTTGCCGTATCGGCCGCCGCGGGCGGACTTACGGCTTGGAAAGTTGCCGCGCCCCGCGAGGGTTCGGTGCAATATATCGAGCGTGAGGTGGAACGTACGCCCGCGCTGGGAACACATTTTACGTCATACCAGGCCGAGCAGTACCCCGACCTGACGTACGCCGCCGAGAACGCGGTGAAAGCCGTCGTCAACATCGAGGCCGTGCAGCAGGTGGAGATGCCCCGGCGCCGGGGTTACGACCCGTTCCTGGAGTTCTTCGGTATCCCGCAGGGGTATGACGAAGGGCCGCAGTTCCGCGAGCAGCGTGCCGGCGGTTCGGGTGTCATCATCTCCGAGGACGGCTATGTCGTCACCAACAACCACGTCGTGGACGGGGCCTCGAAGCTCAAAGTGAAGCTCAACGACGGCCGCACGTTCGAGGCCAAGCTCATCGGCAAGGACTCGGCGACCGACCTTGCGCTGCTGAAAATCGAGGCCGCCGACCTGCCGACCGTGCCGTTCGGTTCGTCGGACGCACTGCGCCTGGGCGAGTGGGTGCTGGCGATCGGTTCGCCTTTCGACCTGCAATCGACCATCACGGCCGGCATCGTGAGCGCCAAGGCGCGTAACCTGGGCGTGATTCCCAACGATTTCAGCATCGAGGCTTTCATCCAGACCGATGCCGCGGTGAACCCGGGCAATTCGGGCGGTGCGCTGGTCAATACGCACGGCGAACTGGTGGGTATCAACACGCTGATCAAATCGCAGACGGGCAGCTACGTGGGTTATTCGTTCGCCATCCCCGAGTCGATCGTCCGCAAGGTGGTCGTCGACCTGAAGGAGTACGGCATCGTGCAGCGTGCGCTGCTGGGAATCCGCTATGGCATCGTCGACCAGGACTTCATCGACAACATGGGTGAGGAGACCGGCATCAAGGAACTGGGCGGCGCCTATGTCAGCAGCGTCGTCGAAGGCGGTTCGGCTTCGGAGGCCGGTATCCGCAAGGGCGACGTCATCCTGGACATCGACGGCGTGAAGATCAACGACAATGCGACGCTCTCCGAGCAGATCGGTCGCCGCCGACCCAACGATAAGGTTAAATTATCGGTAAAAAGAGACGGCGAGGTGAAACAAATCGAGGTTACTTTGCGTAATAAAGCAGGTAAAACGGAATTAATGACCAAAGAGGACGTCGATGTCGTCGAGGTTCTCGGAGGTAAGTTCGCCGATGCGGGCGCCAAACTCTGCCGTGAGCTCGATATCAAGGGCGGCGTGCAGGTGGTCGGCATCAAGGCCGACGGAATTCTGGCCCGTGCCCGTGTTAAACAGGGATTTGTGATTACCCATATCAACGACCGTCCGGTCTACTCGCTCTCCGACATGGAGCGCATGACCGACAAGGTGCGTTCGATCGACGGTATCTATCCCAACGGCCGTGCTGCAAGCTACGTGCTTGTGGAATAGCAGGACGACCCGGGCGGGTTTTGTTTGAGAAGCTAATTTTTTAGGAAGTTAAATAAGAACATGCGTCAATTAAAGATTACAAAGTCCATCACCAACCGCGAGAGCGCTTCGCTGGACAAATACTTGCAGGAAATCGGCAAGGAGGAGCTTATCACGGTCGAAGAGGAGGTGGAACTCGCCCAACGGATTAAGAAAGGAGATCAGGAAGCCCTCGAAAAGCTGACCAAAGCCAACCTGCGTTTCGTGGTCTCCGTAGCCAAGCAATACCAGAACCAGGGACTGAGCCTTCCCGACCTGATCAACGAAGGTAACCTGGGCCTTATCAAGGCTGCCGAGAAGTTCGACGAAACCCGCGGCTTCAAGTTCATCTCGTATGCCGTATGGTGGATTCGCCAGTCGATCCTTCAGGCTTTGGCCGAGCAGTCGCGCATCGTGCGCCTGCCGCTCAACCAGGTGGGGTCGCTCAACAAGATCAACAAGGCATTCGCCCGCTTCGAGCAGGAGCATGAGCGCACCCCGTCGCCCGAGGAACTGGCCACGGAGTTGGAACTCCCCAAGGAGAAGGTCACCGACACGCTGCGTGTCGCCGGCCGCCACGTCTCGGTCGATGCCCCGTTCGCCGACGGCGAGGACAACTCGCTGCTCGACGTGCTGGTGAACCCCGATTCGCCCAATGCCGACAGGGGGCTGATCAACGAGTCGCTTTCGACCGAGGTCGACCGTGCGCTCGAGACCCTTACGGAACGTGAACGCGACATCATCAAGTATTTCTTCGGTATCGGGACGTCGGAGATGACCCTCGAGGAGATCGGCGAGAAATTCGACCTGACGCGCGAACGCGTGCGCCAGATCAAGGAGAAGGCGATCCGCCGCCTGCGCCACTCGTCGCGGTCGAAACTGCTGAAATCCTATCTTGGGTAAACGGTATTGTCGTCGTAAAATCCCGGACTAAATCAGTTAGTCCGGGATTTTTTTGTGCCTTTCGCTTCCCCTTACAGCAACAATCCGAGTGTGAGCAGCAGGCCGAACAACAGGATATTGCGTGACGTGGCGCCCAGGACGGCGTTCAGTTCGCGGCCGCGGCCGATCCGTATCATGCGGCGCCATGCAGCGACATGCGGCGGCAGGTAGAGCAGCGGCAGGAGTGCCGCCCATGTCCGCCCGTCGCCCCAAAGCCCGAGGCAGAGCGCTGCGGCGGCGAATCCCGACAGCAGGTAGAGCCGTTGTCCTGCCCGTTCGCCCAGGCGGACGACGAGCGTCCGTTTGCCGCTGCGGGCATCCTGCTCGCGGTCACGGTAGTTGTTGACCATCAGCAGTGTGTCGATCACCAGGCCGCAGGCTGCCGCGACGACCGCCACCTGCCATGTCCAGCCGCCGCAGAGGACGTAGTACGTGCAGCCGACGGGGACGAATCCGAAGAAAAGCAATACGAGCATGTCGCCCCAGCCGTGGTAGGCCAGCGGATAGGGCCCGGCCGTGTAGAGGAATGCGAAGAGGACGCAGGCGGCGCCGACGGCGATGAGCCACCAGCCTCCGTAGGCGATGAGCCCGCAGCCCGCGGCGCAGGCGGCGAGAGTAGTGGCGGCGATGCCCCGCCGCATGGACTTCGGGGTGATCCACCCCTGGGCGCAGGCGCGTTCAGGCCCCAGGCGGTCTTCTCCGTCGGAGCCTTTCAGGTAATCCCACAGGTCGTTTATCAGGTTGGCGTCGATCTGCATCAGCAAGGCGAATGCGAGGCAGAGTACCGCGGGCAAGAGGACGAACCCGCCGTCCGCCGCCGCAAGGCCGCAGCCCAGCATCACCGGGACGGCGGCTCCGGTCAGAGTCTTGGGACGTGCCGCAAGCAGCCATGCCCGCAGGGAATCGGTGCGTATCTCTTTTGTAGTCATCGTTTCGGTTTGTGGGCGCGGGGCTATCCCGGATTTACCACACGATGGGTTCCTGCCCCACGCTGCGGAGGTATTCGTTGGCGCGCGAGAAATGGCGGCAGCCGAAGAACCCGCGGTAGACCGACAGCGGCGAGGGATGCACGGCCTTGAGTATGCAGTTGCGCTGCGGGTCGGCGATGGCCCCTTTTTTCTGGGCGTAACTGCCCCAAAGCATGTATACGACGCCCTGTTTGCGTTCGGAGATCGCGCGTACCACGGCGTCGGTGAAGGTTTCCCAGCCGCGGCCCGCGTGCGACGCCGCTTCGTGTGCGCGGACGGTCAGCACGGCGTTCAGCAGCAGTACGCCCTGCTCGGCCCAGCGGTCGAGGTTGCCCGTCGCGGGAGGGGGTGTCCCGGTGTCGTCGGCGACCTCCTTGAAGATATTCTGCAGCGAGGGTGGGAACGGCACGCCGTCGCCTACCGAGAAGCAGAGCCCGTTGGCTTGTCCGGGGCCGTGGTAGGGATCCTGGCCGATGATGACGACCTTCAGTTTGTCGAAGGGGCATTTGTCGAAGGCCCGGAAGATATTGCTGCCGCGCGGGTAGATGCGGTGCGTGGCATATTCCTGCCGTACGAATTGCGTAAGGGCGGCGAAATAAGGTTTCTCGAATTCGGGAGCGAGCAGCTCTTTCCAGTCGGGGGCGATCTTTACATCCATGTTGCAAGGTGGTTAAAGTGGTGTAAATGTAGTAAAAAGTTGGCAGATTCCTGTTATCTTTGCACAGGGATATGAAGAAAGCATTTTTGTTTCTGGCGTTGTGCCTGCTCGGTGCAGGCCGCGCAGCGGCTGCGGAACCCGTCGACAGTGTTCGCAATGTGATTTATATGATCGGCGACGGCATGGGCCTGGCGCATGTTTCGATGCTCGCCGTCGAAGGCGGCTATGCCCCGACGGCTTTCGACCGGGCACAGGGTATTGCCCTGATCTCGACCTATTCGGCCAACAACCGGGTGACGGATTCCGCGGCTGCGGGGACGGCGCTGGCATGTGGGAGCAAGACGAATAACGGTACGTTGGGGCTGGATCCCCGGGGCGGGCGTCTGCAGTCGGTCATCGAGTGGGCCGTGGCCGAAGGGATGCCTGCGGGGATTGCCGTGAAATGCCATCTCCAGCATGCCACCCCTGCGGCGTTTTATGCGCATGTCCCGGATCGTGGCGACGAAAAGGCCATTACGCGCGACCTGCTGGCGAGCAATATCGACGTGCTCATAGGTGCTGGCAGGCGGCTCGAAAAGGAGTCCTCCGAGGGCGGTTCGTATCGAGATGCGTTCGGCCGCCGCGGCTATGCGGTCGCCGGTTCGCTCGAAGAGGCGGAGCCGGTTCGTGCGGGACGGTTGCTGTGTGCCGTGACCGATGAAAATATCCCGAAGACGATCCGGCGCGAAGATTACCTGCGCTGCGCCACGCAGAAGGCACTGGAAATACTCGCCCATAATGCCGATTCCGTCGGCCGCGGCTTTGTGCTGATGGTCGAGGGCTCGCTAATCGACGGTGCGTCGCATGGTAACGATGCGGAGAAGATACTGGCCGAAATGCGCGATTTCGAGCGTGCCGTGGCTGCGGCGATGGACTTTGCCGACCGCACGCCGGGGACGCTGGTCGTAGTGACGGCCGACCATGAAACCGGGGGGCTCGCCATCCCGAGCTGCGACGGTGATTTTACCCGCTCCGAGAGCGGTATCCGATATGTTTTCGGATCCAAAAGCCACACGGCGACCTACGTCCCCGTTTACCTTTATGGTACGGGTGCGGGGCATATTGCTGGAATAATGGACAACACGCAACTCGCCCGGCGGGTCATGGCGCTCCTCGGGAAGGAGTAGCCGTTTTTGTGCAGCGCGCCCGGTGCGGCCCCACCGGAAGGTCATGCCATTGTCCGGTGAACGGGGGCCGGGAATTACGCCCTGCCTGCACGGGTGATGCTGTTTCGGAGAATTGCTGCGCCGCCCGGCGGCAAACGGCTCCGGTTCCGCCCCGTATTAAATACAAACGGCGTCCACTGAACTCGGGGTGGACGCCGTTTGCTGCTTATGGCTGGTGCGATGCTTCGGAAAGCCTACTTTTTTTGGGTGCCATAGCCGACTACTAAAATCTCTTCCATGTCCCCTTCCCGCTGTGCGGTGTCCTTGTCGTGGAGGATGCCTTCGGATGTCTGGACAGCGAAGTCTACCGGCATGCCGAATTTTACGCGTACGGCCTCTCCGCGCTGTTTGCCGGGCGTCCATTTCGGGGATTTGCCGATGACGCGCAGTACCTCGTCCGCAAGGGATTTATCGGGCGATTTGAATATTTCGGCATTGCCCACCGAGCCGTCCTTCTCGATGACGAACGTGACCAGGACTTTCCCGTAAATGTTTTTGCCGAGGGCTTCCGCCGGGTATTTCACGTTCATTTGTACCCACCGGCGAAACTCGCCGATGTCGCCGCCGTTGAATTGCGGCGGGGTATCCACCACCAGGAACGGCTCTTCCCCGGAGCCTTTGTTTTCACTGGTCTTAGTGTCCTGTGCCGTAGCAGTTATTCTGAAATCAACGGGCAGCGTATATCTCACACGCACCTTTTCGCCGCGCTGTTCGCCCGGTTTCCATTTGGGCGAAGCTGCGACGACGCGCCGCGTCTCTTCCGAGAATGCCTTGCCCGGCGTCTGAAGTATCTGGATATTGCTTACCGAGCCGTCCTTTTCGACGACGAACGACAGTACGACACGCCCCTGTTCCCCGTTCCTGAATGCCTCGGCGGGGTATTTTATGTTTTTCTGCACCCATGCGCGAAAAGTGTTGAGGTCACCGTATCCCGGGTTGCCGCCCTCTTGCATCGGGAACAAGGGCATGGTCTCGGCGATCAGGAACGGCTGGTCGTCCTCCGTTTCCCCGGTTTCGCGGATCGCTTCGTCGTGTGCCTCAGCCTGTGTTGTGGCTTTTCCATGCTCCTGGCGGGCGTTCTCCGGTCTGGCGGGCAGGGCCGTATCACCTTTGGTCGTTATGATTACCACGCCGTTGCGGGCTTCCTGCCCGTAGGTCGCTACGGCGGATTGGTCTTTGAGTACCGTTATGTTTTCGATGCGGTTCGGATCGAGCTTGTTTATGAAATCGGGGGCCACCTCGATCCCGTCGACCACCCAGAGCGGTTTGCCGATCTCGGCCGAAAGCACCGGTGTCCCCGGGGTTTCGGATTCCAGCGGGATCCCGGCAAACTGACGGGCTGCCTCTCCGACCTCCAGCAGGTAGGGTTTGCAACCGACGTAGGTGACTGTGAGTATTGATCCCTGCGGAGCGTAGATTTCCGCATGTCCCGATTTATCGGTGACAACGCCCTTTTGCGTATCCTTTATCGTTATCACTGCTCCGGGCAGGGGTTCGCCGTCCTTAAGTACCGTTACGGCGACCTGTTTTTCGGTGGTTGCCGCTCCTTGGTTTGACGAGCTTGCGGCCTTGTTTTCAGTTCGGAGCAACACGACGACGCTGGCCTCCTTTTGGCTATGCTGCTTCGTATCGACCGTCGCCGGTTCGTAGCCGGGATAGCTTATCATGAGTTTGCTGCCGCCCGGGACGGCGATCTCGGCATGCCCGTCCGTATCGGTCACGGTGCCCTGCGTCGTGCCTATGACCTGTACGATGGCCCCGGAGAGCGCTCCTTTGTCCTTGCTCCGAACCTCTATCGACACGCTGCGTGTCTTGTCTTTTTTTTCATCTCCGGCATTCTGTGTTTCCTGCCCGGGAGCGGTTTCGATACCGGTGCCGGTTGCCGGGGCGACGATCACTGCGGCGCGCGTAGTGAAAGAGAATGCGCACAGGAGCCCGATCAGGGCTGGCAGTATACCTGCCAGCCGGAGCAGGCTGTGCCTGCTTTTTGTCTGCGTAGTCATCATTTTAAAGCGTTTTTTAGTAAGTGAGTTACGCAGCCCGTTGGCTATTTCCGGACTATAACCGAAAAGCTGCTTGAAGATCGTTTGCATGTATTCGGCCCTGTCGTAGCCGCTCGTGAGCACGTCGCTGTCGGCCTCGAATTCCTCGGCCTCGGTCAGCCGCCGTGCGGCTATCCATACGAAGGGGTTCCACCACAGGGCGGCTTTCATGGTTTCCATGACGATCCGCTCGAGGGAGTGGCGGTGGGCTATGTGGCTCGATTCGTGGGCCAGGATCGCCCCCATTTCCGCGGCGGGGGTTGCGGCCCATATGTAGATTGTGCGGAAGAACGAGAACGAAGCGATCTCCTGCTGCGTGCGCACGATCCTGTATTTGCCCGTGCGGGTGACCTCCGCGCCGCGCCGCAGGCGCCGGATACGGAATATCTGCCACAACATGATGCCGAGGATCAGGGTTGCGCCTGCCAGGTAAAGCCCCAGGCACAGATGCCCGGGCGTGATGGCGTGCGCCTCGGCGTCGGGCAGCACTTCGGCCGTCCAGTCAGCGAGGTCGGGCGCAGTTACGGTCGGGGTCGCCACGATGACCTGCCCCGGCCATACGGGGATGCGTAGCAGGGGGATCAGTGCGGCTGCGGCCGTCGAGGCAAGCAGGTACAGGCGGCACCAGCGGAATTTCACCCTGCGGTCGAGCAGGATGGTGTAGGCCGCTAACAGCACGCCGCTGCATGCGAGGACTTCGAGGGCATATATGGCCAGCGTTTTCATGGTCGTAAGGGCTTGGGGCGGAGCGGGCGATTATTTGCGGGCGTTCTGCATGATTTGGAGAATCTCCTCCATCTCCGTGACCGAGATGTCCTCATGGCGCGAGAAGAACGAAACCATCTGTGCCAGCGAGCCGTCGAAATAGGACGACAGTACCGACGACATGACCCCGCGTGCGTACTCTTCGCGGCTTACGGCCGGATAGTAGCGGTGGCTTTTGCCCTCGGGCGTGTGGTTGACGAAACCTTTGTTTTCGAGGATTTTGAGGAAGGTTGCGACCGTGGTGTATTTCGGGCGGGGTTCTTTTGTCTGGGCGATGATTTCGTTGACCACCACATCGCCCAGCCTCCAGAGTATCTGCATGATCTCCTCTTCGCCGCGTGTGAGTTCCGTTAATTTCTTATCCATATCAAAAAAGCGCTTTTTTAGTTCCTGTTGCAAGTTTACTACTAAATTTTTAGATATGCAAATTTTCCTTCTAAAAAATTAGTAGAATGGTGCGGGAGGGGATCGTACCTATGTTTATAAGATAAGCATTTGATTGCGGAGTATGCAGCACTGGGTCGGGACGAGGCGTCGGGAGAGCCGAGGCGGGCGGAGAAAGGGGCGGAGATAGGGATGGGGCAGGCCTGATCCGGGGCGTCGCAGGGAGGTGGCTGCGAAGGTAAGGGCGAAATAGACACCGGAGGCAGGACGGAGGAGCAGGCCGTGACCGTATGTCGGCATGGCGGATGGGGCTGCTGGATCCGCAGGTGCGGGCCCTGCCGAATGGCGGGAGGGCGTGATCGGGAGTCGCGGGAACTCGGAAGCCTGGAGGCTACCGGGAAGAGGAGCGGCGGGTTGCGGTAACCGGGGCTCGGATATGGAAATCCCCGCAGAAGGGGGGGATGCGGGGATCGGGTAAATGGCTCTACCCGGGCAAAACTACGGGGTGCGTAACCAGCTCCGGGCATGGGGTAGATCGGGCAAATGACTCTATGCGGCAAAAAATGCGGGGTGCGTAAAGAGTCCCGGGTATGGGGTGAGGTGTCGAACCTTATCTATTCCTTACAGGCGATGCGGCTACAACCACCCTTCTCTGTTCGGCGTGCTAACCCAGCCGTGCCTCTTCGTTGTCCTTCTCCGCCTTCTCGTCCTCTTCCCAGTCGAACCACGGGAATTTATGGCGCCCGGCGAGCGAAAAACGGGTGTAGGTGATCGGAAGCCCCATTTCGAGGAATCGTTTTTCATAGGCGGTCTTAACCGACAGCACCTCGTCGGCGTAGCCCGTGCCGTAGATGTCGGCGTTCGAGACTTCGCACGGCAGGCCGTAGCGGCGCACCACCTCGTTCGTATAGCCGAAAAGATGTTTCGAATCGGTCTTGAGGTTGATCCATCCGCCCGGGGACAGTATGTGGGCGTAATATCCGAGGAAAAGCGGCGAGGTGAGGCGTTTCTTCGCCCGGCGGCTCTTGAGTTGCGGGTCGGGGAAGGTGATCCATATCTCGTCGACCTCGCCCTCGGCGAACAGGCCGTTGATAAACTCGATGCGCGTGCGCAGGAACCCCACGTTGGGCATCTTGCGGTCGGTGGCGGTTTTGGCGCCCCGCCACATGCGTGCACCCTTGATGTCGATGCCGATGAAATTGCGCGACGGGTTGCGCTCGGCCAGCGCTACGGTATATTCGCCCTTGCCGCAGCCCAATTCGAGTACGATCGGGTTGTCGTTATGGAAAAAGTCGCTGCGCCAATGCCCTTTGAGCGGGTGGTCGCAACGGAATACCTCGTCGAATTCGGGTTGTATGAAACAGTCGAAAGTCAGGTTCTCGCGGAACTTGCGGAGCTTGTCCTTGCCCATTGTTGTCTCTTATTCGCTTTTTACGATATTTATGCCGACGGCCTCGATGCCCTTCACCGGGCGGCCGGGTGTGACGGTTATGCAGTAGTCGCCCGTGCGGGCGAAACGGATGCGGCGGCGATAGGGGAGGTCGGCCTCGCGCGACAGGGCGGCCGGAGTGTGCGCGGCCGGGAGTGCGAGCCGGAAAGCCTCTTCGTGCCGGAGCGAATCGGGTGTGACGACTGCTATGCGTACCGTCAGCGTGTCTTCATCCATGCGGTCGTCGTAGCGCAGGAACAAATCCATGTCACGCAGCGTCGTCGTATCGGTGTTGGTGAAGACGATGGCGGCGGGTGCGTCCCAGCCCGAGGCATTCACATCGGTCACCGCGGCTCCGTGGGGTGACACGCAGCCTGCGGCAAAGGCCGCGGTGGAAAGGAGTACTGCCCGACGGACTTTCCGGAATGCGCTGCCCGTCCGATCCCGGTATGCGGCTGTGCCGGACGCTGCCCTGCCCGACCTCGGCGTATGGAACCACGTTGTGCCGGGTTGTGTCGTACAGGGCTGCATTGCGCCGGCCTGCGTGGCAGTGCTACCCGGAATGCCGGCCGTCTGCCGAAGCGTTCCGGCTGCTGCGCGACGTGCCGCTATGTCACGTGCCCGTATCACCGTCTATTCGTTTGAACCCCCGTTGCTTCCGCTGCCGTTGTCGCTGCTCCCTTCGCGGCGTTCGCCTCCCGGACGGCGGCGGTTGCGGTTGTTGCGCCTGTTGCCACCTTCGCGGCGTTCCCCGCCGTTTGTATTGCCCTCTGCGCCGTTGTTGCCTCCGTTGTTGCCGTTGCCATTGTTGCGGGGAGCTGCCTCATTGCGGTTCCCGTTGCGGCGGTCACCGCCGTTGCGGCCCTCCCCGTTGTTCCGGTTCTCGTTGCTGCGGCCTTCCCCGTTACGGTTCTCCCCGTTGCGGGAACGGTCGCTGCGCCGCTGGCGGCGTTCGGGGCGCTCCTGCTGGGGCTGCTGCCCCGGCTGAGCCTGGCGGCGCTCCTGTCCTGTTTCCTGGGAAGGCTGTCCGTTCTGCCCCTCCTGTCCGTTCTGTTTGCCCCGGTTGCGGCCGCGCTTGTTGCGCCGTTTGGCCGAGTCGAAACGGGTGATGCTGTCCTCTTCGGAGCGGTAGGTCGGCTCCTCGGCTATCGGGCGGATGTCGTCGGCGTGCTGCAGCTGGTCGACCTTCTTGCCTGCACGGTTCAGTGCCATGATTTCGCGCACGCGCGACACGGGCAGCGTGGTGACATTGACCATCGCATCCTTGCTCGACGAGAAGGTCATCGTACCGGCGAGGATGTCGCTCTTGACGAGGAAATATTCGCCGTCGATGGCCTGCAACGGCTCACGCAGGCGCGGGAACTCCTTGCGGGCGTCGACATAGGTGTCGTATTCGTACATCATGCAGCATTTGAGCTTCGAGCACTGTCCGGCCAGTTTCTGGGGATTGAGCGAAATCTCCTGTGCACGGGCGGCACCCGTCGTGACGCTCGAGAAGCTCGACATCCACGATGCGCAGCACAGCTCGCGCCCGCAGGCACCCAGCCCGCCGATGCGCCCGGCTTCCTGGCGTGCGCCGATCTGCTTCATTTCGATGCGGATGTGGAACCGCTCGGCGAAGACCTTGATCAGTTCGCGAAAATCGACACGCTCGTCGGCGATATAGTAGAAAATAGCCTTGATCTTGTCCCCCTGGTATTCCACGTCGCCGATCTTCATGTTGAGTCCCATGTCGGCGGCGATCTGGCGCGATGCGATCATCGTTTCATGTTCGAGGGCGATGGCCTCCTGCCATTTCTCGATGTCGTAGGGCTTGGCCTTGCGGTAAACTTTCTTGAACTCGCCGTTGTAGGGGTTGAATCCCGTGCGGCGCATCTGGCGTGCTACCAGGTCGCCCGTGAGCGAAACGACGCCGATGTCGTGTCCGGGCGATGCCTCGACCGCCACGATGTCGCCCCGCTTGAGCTGCAGGTTGTTGGCGTTCTGGTAGAACGAGCGGCGCGTGTTCTTGAACCGCACCTCCACGATGTCGGTTGGGATATTCTCGGGGTACTCCTCGAGCCACGCCGTTTCGTGAAGCTTGAAACACCCGTCGCAGAGCTTCGCCTCGCACTCTGCGCCGCAATCGCAGAAACTGCATCCGCGGCCTATTTCGGGTTTACACTTTTTCGTATATTGTTTTTCGGTGTCCATTTGTGGGCATAATTTGCGTAAAGATACGAAATTTTTTTTATCCGGCGGCCACTCTGCCTAAATCGTTGTCTCAATTGCCCAGGCGGAGCTTGCGGACGCTGCGCCGGATGCGGACGATCATCATCACGGCCGCGGCCGACAAGCCGAACGAGAAGCCGAGGAAAAGCCCCGTCGGACCCATGCCGAGCGTGAAGCCGAACAGGTAACCCACCGGCAGGTTCAGCAGCCAGTAAGATACGAAGGCGATCGGCATGATGATTTTCACGTCCTGTATGCCGCGCAGGATGCCTACCGAGACATTCTGGATGCCGTCCGAAAGCTGGTAGAGCGCCGCGAAGACCAGCAGTTGCGAAGCGATGGCGATCACCTCGGGGTTGGTCGAGAAGAACGTCGGGATGATGTTGCGCATGGTGATGAAGACCAGCGCTGCAAAAGCGTTCCAGGCGAGCACCAGGTGGTACGACGCCTTGGCCGCCAGCGACAGCTCCCCGATGTTGCGGGCGCCGTAGCAGTGCGACACGCGGATGGTGGTGGCCGCACCGATCGACATGACGATCATGAAGGCGCAGTTGCCGATCGTAACGGCGATCTGGTTGGCGCTCATGGTCTCCTTGCCGAACCAGCCCATCATGATGCCAGTGCCGACGAACGCCGAGGCTTCGAGGAACATCTGCATCGAGATCGGGAGCCCCATGTGCAGCAGGTTTTTCACCGTGGCCCACGAATAGTTGCGGGGCGAGAACCCGTCGAGGTAGCCGCGGTATTTGTGGCGGTTGTAGAAGTAGCCGATCATCAGGATCGGGGCGATGATGCGCGAGAGCAGCGTACCCAGCCCGGCACCCTCGGCACCCATTTCGGGGAGCCCGAAGCGGCCGTAGATGAACACCGCGTTGAAGCCGATGTTGGCCATGTTGGCGATGATCGTCACGACCATCTCGACCTTGGTGTTGCCCACGCCTTCGAGAAATTGCTTGAATGCGAAGAAGAGCATGACGAACGGCATGCTGAATACCAGCATCTTGTAGTAGGGGATGGCCATGTCGACGACCTCGACCGGCTGGCCGAGGTCGTACATGAGCGGGATGACCGCATATTGTACGGCGGCCATCGCGAACCCGAGCAGCGTGTAGAACAGGATGCCGTTTTGCAGCAGCCCGGCCGACTTCTCGCGGTCGCCCTGCGCGTAGAGTTCGCCCACGAGGGGCGTCATGCCCAGCGCGATGCCGATGGCGGCGATGAAAAGGATGAAGAACACCGCCCCGCCGAACGATACGGCGGCCAGCGGCACGGGATCGTCGCCGCCGTAGCGGCCGACCATCAGGTTGTCGGCCACCTGCGTGAGGATTTGTCCCAATTGCGTCAGTACGACGGGCAGGGCCAGCCGCAGGTTGGATTTGTACTGGTCTTTGTATTTCGAGAAACTGTACATCGGTTTTCCGGATTAGGGTGCAAAGATAGCCATTTATGTCCGGATTGCAATCCTCGGGCTGTCCCGGGATGAAAAATCCGCCCGTTTCTGGGCGGATTCCATGCCGGAGGTCAGTACGGGAGCGTGATTTCGATGCAGCAGCCCGCGCGGTAGTCGGGGCATACGCGGATTGCACCCCCGAGCCGGGTGACGATCAGGCGGCAGAGGTACAGGCCGATGCCCGACCCGGGTTTGAACGAATCTACCTTGGTGAAACGGTCGAATACCCATTCCTGCTTGTCCGGGGCGATGCCTATGCCGGTGTCGGTTACGCGGATGCGGAGTTTGCGGGTGCGGTCGTCCTTGTCGCAGCAGACCGTGACGGAACCCGCAGCGGTGAATTTGGCGGCGTTCTGCAACAGGTTGTCGATCACGCGCGTCATGTAGGTTTCATTGGTCGGGATGACGCAAGTGCCGCGACCCCCCCCCTTGAGGACGTACTCTACCGACGGGTTTTGGGAAAGTTCGCGCTGGATTTGCAGCCGCTCGGCGCACAGCAGGCCGAGATCGGTTTCGGCGAGCGGCAGGGGCTCTTCGGAGCTGACGAGCCGCGACAGTTCGAGCATGTTCTCCAGCAGGGTGGTCAGCGCGGTCGTGCTGGCCCATATCTGTTCGCGGAATTCGCGCCGCGTATCGTGGTCGTGGTCGCCTTCGAGCAGTAGATCCGAAAACCCGTTGATGGCGTTGAGCGGCGTGCGGATTTCGTGACACATCGAGTTGATGAAGGCCGTTTTCATCTTTTCGCTCTCCATGGCGCGGCGGCTTTGGCGGGTTATCTCTTCGTTGGCATCGGTCAGTTGCCGCCTTATCTGCTTCAGCTGCCGAACCATGACGTACTGGTAGACGCTCCAGCCGATGAGCAGCAGCACCAGAATGCCGCCCGCAAGCAGGGCGATGAATCGTATGCGGCCGGTCAGCCGGGACTTTTCGAATTCCAGCCTGCCCACCTCGAACAAGGTCTGCATTTCGGCAAGACTGCTCTGCGCCTCTTCTACCCGCTCGTTGAAGCGGATGTTATTGGTTGTCCGCACCGCTTTGAGGGCGTTTTTATAATCGCCCATTTTTTCGTACAGATAGGATTGGGTGGCATAGATAGGGGCTAAGTCCGCTTTTATGCCTTTGCTTTTGTAGGCGGTTATGGTCGAGTCGATGTAAGCCACGGCCCGTTCGTAATCCCCCGTACACTGATAATACCGGGCGCTGGTGCTGTATATTTCCGCCATGTCGCCTCTGGCGCGGGCCAGCCCGATACATTTTTGGTAATACTCGTTCAGCTTATCTCGGGAGATCAGGTCGCGCAGGTATACCATTTTGGCATAGGCGCGCATCATGTAGCCCGTCGTGTCGCGGTGGGGCCGCTCGAAGCGGTCGTCCATCGCCAGCCATTTGCGGTGCAGGTCGATACATTGTCCGATCTGCTCTTCGGCGCGCTTGTCCTTGCAGAGCATATAGAGATCGGAAAGTTCGTCGTGGCAAATCTTTTCCAGGTGGAGACGCTCTTCGAGCGGGTATTTCCTGAGGTTTTCCAGCGCTCGCTCCACATAGGGGATCGCCTTGGCGATGTTGTCGTAGGCTTCGGTCGTGACCGACGAAAAGTCGATGGCCAGGCCTGTCAGGAATTCCCATTCGATGCGCTCCTCGGGCGTGAGCCGATCGTAGTTTTTGCCTTTGAGTTCTTCCAGCGCACGCGTTACCGTTTCGATCGAATTGTTGTCGTTCATCTGTTTCCAGAGGTAGTAGGCGTAAAGCGACGAACGGAACAGGGCGTGGCGGGAACCCGGGAGAATGCTGTCCGAGAGGGCGATGTATTTCTCGGCTCGCCGGGTGTCGCGGTCGGCGAATTTACGAACCAGAAAGTCCAGCGCATCTTTGCATCCGTAGGTATCCCCGGCCTTGTGCGCTTCGGCGAGTGCCGCTTCCCAATAGGGTGCGGCCAGTTCGAGGCTGTCGCCGCTCAGATCGGCCAGTTGGACGTATATTCGTCCCCGGTCGGCGGCATCGGGTGTTTTCGGTAAGAGCGTAAGCAGACTGTCGGTTTGTGCCGGCTTGGGGGGCGCCGATATTGCAGCGTACGGAAACAAGGACATAATTAGCCCTGACGCAAGGGCTTTCAGGAGAATATGATGCATGTCGGTGTCGTGAAACAATATTAAATTCGGACAAATTTATGAAAAAAATCTTTCGGGGAATTATCATTTAAAAAATAGCAAACATAAAAACAGAGACCGGTTGCAAGCCGGTCTCTTTTAACGGGACGGGTTTGAACCGTCCGGGAGTCATGCCACCCGCAGCTTTACGCCGTGCGATTTGTCCGACTCGACGACGACCGTGTCGCCTTCGTGGAGTTTGCCGTCGATGATCAGCGTCGAAAGCGGTTCCTCGACGTTGTCCATCAGCGTACGTTTGAGCGAGCGGACTCCATAGCGCGATTCGTAGCCCATGGCCGCCAGGCGACGCTTGGCTCCGTCGGTGATCTTCACCTTGTAGCCCAGGCGGCGCGTGCGTTCGAACAGCCCTTGCAATTCCAGTTCGATGATCCGCTCCACATCGCTCAGTTCCAGCGTGCGGAACAATACGATGTCGTCGATCCGGTTCAGGAACTCCGGGGCGAAGGTCTGCTCGAGTGCCTTGCGGTATTCGCACCGGGGCGTCGCGGAGGCTGTGGCACTCTTCGATACGGTGCTGTAACCTACCTGCACCGATTTCTTGACCACGTCGCGCGACCCGACGTTCGAGGTCATGATGATGATCGTGTTGCGGAAGTCCACCTTGCGGCCCGAGCCGTCGGTGAGGTGTCCCTCGTCGAAGATCTGCAACATCGTGTTGAAGACCTCGGGGTGTGCTTTCTCGATCTCGTCGAACAGGATCACGGCATAGGGCTGGCGGCGTACCGTCTCGGTGAGCTGGCCGCCCTCGCCGTAGCCGACATAACCCGGGGGCGAGCCGATCAGCCTGGCGACGTTGTGCTTCTCGCTGTATTCGCTCATGTCGATGCGGATCAGTCCGCGCTGTTCGTCGAAGAGCCATTTCGAGACCTCCTTGGCCAGCAGCGTCTTGCCTACCCCCGTGGGGCCGACGAAGAGGAATACCCCGATCGGACGGTTCTCGTCCTTGAGTCCGGCCCGCGAGCGGCGGATCGTGCGCGAGATCTTCTCGACGGCCTCCTGCTGCCCTACGACCCGCTGCGAAAGGTGCTGGCAGAGGGTTTGCAGGCGGGTCATCTCTCCGCCCGAAATGCGCTCGGCGGGGATGCCCGTCATCGAGGTGATGACCTGCTGGATATGCTCGGCCGTGATCTCCACGGGGTTGGTTTCGAGCGACCGCTGCCATTCGTTGCGGCTTTCGCCCAGTTTCGAACGGAGTGCGATTTCGCGCAGGCGTGCCGAGGCGGCCTTTTCGTAGACCAGTTCTTTGACCGCCTCGCGGCGTTCGCGCCGCACTTGGTCGAGTGCGTTTTCCATCTGGCGGAGTTCGGCCGGTTCGCGCGCCGATTGCAGGTGTATGCGCGAGCCCGCCTCGTCCAGCACATCGATCGCCTTGTCCGGGAAGAAGCGGTCGGTGATGTAGCGCCCGGTGAGTTCCACGCAGGCTTGCAGCGCCTCTTCCGTATAGCGTACCTTGTGGTGCTGCTCGTAGTGGGAGGCGATGTTGCGCAGGATCTGGAGCGTCTGCTCGGGCGTCGTGGGCTCGACGACGACCTTCTGGAACCGGCGCTCGAGCGCCGAGTCGCTTTCGATGTTCTCGCGGTATTCGTCGAGCGTCGTGGCGCCGATGGTCTGCAGTTCGCCCCGTGCGAGTGCCGGTTTGAGGATGTTGGCCGTGTCGAGGCTGCCCTGTGTCGAACCGGCACCCACGATGGTGTGTATCTCGTCGATGAATATGATCGTGTCCTTGGCCTTGCGCAGTTCGTCGAGCAGTTGCTGCATGCGCTCCTCGAATTCGCCGCGGAACTTCGTGCCCGCTACGAGCGACGATACGTCGAGCGAGAAGAGCGTCTTGTCGGCGATGGTGTAGGGCACCTCGCCGCGTGCAATGCGCAGAGCCAGCCCTTCGATGATGGCGCTCTTGCCCACGCCCGCCTCGCCGATGAGGATCGGGTTGTTCTTCTTGCGGCGCGAGAGTATCTGGACTACGCGCTCGATCTCCTGCTCGCGCCCCACGACGGGGTCGATTTTACCCTCTCGGGCCATCTGCGTGAGATTTACGCCGAACTTGTCGAGCACGTGCGATGTGTTTTTCTCTTCGGGTTTGTTTTCCTCGCTGAAATCGAGCATGTGTACCTGTATCTCCGTGCGGAAATCGTCGCCGGCGGCGAATTTCTTGATGTCTTCGGATACGACTTCACCCGTGATGCCGTACATTTCGAGTACGCGCGATGTCGCGGTCGAGCGGTCGCCGACGATGGCCCGCAGTGCGTGGGCCGTAGAGACGCTCCGCACGGCGCCCGATACGGCGCACAGTTCGTCGGTAAAGGCGCGGTAAAACTCTTCGGCGCCCGTGTTTTCGCGCCGCCCTGCCCCGAGTACCTCGCGTTCGATGCGCAGGCGTACCTGGTAGAGCTCCCAGTCCTTCAGACGGGAGGATAAAAGCTGGTAGGCAAGCGACCCTTCTTCGCGGAGCATCTCCAGCATGAGAAAATCCTTCAGCGAGTGGTCGATTCCTGCTTTGGTCGTATTAAACGCCGCGCGGGCAATGATGCCCTCGAGCGTCTTCGAAATTTTTACTTGCATGTTGCGTCGTCATGAAATTTAATAGTCTAACTTTTGATTCTTCGCCTATCTAACGGCATGTTATTGTTAAATATTATGTTAACTTGTTGAGCGGTATTTATTGCATTGTCCCTGAGTGGATTGTGCGGCTGAAATTCTCGGTGTGCGATGCTGGAAACGGGCTTGGATGTGTTCTGAACGGGTTTCCGGCCTTTTTCGCAGGGAGAAGATGCTCCCCCGGAAGGATAGTTCCGGTACTATGGAAAGGGTATACGGAGGCAGGATAGGCTCCCTGTGGCCGGTGCCGGAAAGAGCTCTTGCGGGGGCGGGGTTCGCCGGCTTTGGTTACCGGGGCTGCCTGCGGTGCCGGGCGGCTCTGTACCGGACGGCTTCTTGTGCGGGATATACCGACTGCGCCGGGATTAGTTGCCTGTTGCCGGCCGGTGCCGGGCGTCAGTTGCCGTTATACAATTATGATTCGGAATGTTTTATTTTTGATACGATGGCTGAAAGCCGTACCGATACCCTGCCGAAACCGGATGTAGATTTTTCCAGTGTATTATCTCTCTGAAAAACAATTATTATTACAAGTATAAAACGGAGTGTGTGTGTTTTTATTGTGCCGGTCTTGTTTATTTGTGTTGTTAATTTTGTATTTTTGTGGAAAAGGCCCGTCCGGGGCTGTTGACAACCGACTTCAACCCGAAAAGAATATGAAACGGATCCTGATCCCTCTCCTGGCGCTCGCCGCCGCCATGACCTTTGCACAACCGCCGCGCCCGCTGCCACCGGGCTATCCCGACCGTTCGGGGAATATAGACCTCGAAAGGGGGTTCCGAACCCCGCCGGCAGGTTACGGCGAGGTGCCCTTCTATTGGTGGATCGGCGACACGCTCACGCGCGAACATCTCGCCTGGCAGCTCGACATGCTGGCACGGAAACGGATCAGCAGCCTGCAGATCAACTATTGCCACACCGATACGGGCGGCATCACCTACGGCAGGACATTTCGTTCGAAGCCCGACCTTTTCACTCCGGCGTGGTGGGAGCTTTTCGGGTGGTTCATGACCGAGGCCGGCAAACGCGGTATGACCGTCAGCCTGAGCGACTATACGCTGGGCGTGGGGCAGGGCTCCTATGTGGACGAGATGCTGGCCGAAGACCCGACGCTCAACGGTTCGGAACTGCATTTCGACAGCCTGGAACTCGGCCGCGGGGAGCGTTTCTCGCGGGCTTATGCGCAGCGGCCGCTTTCGCTGAACGCTTACCCGCTCGATGCCCGGGGCCGGATCGACGGGGCGCCGGTCGACCTGTTGCCGGAAATGGGGCCAGACGGGGTCGAGTGGCAGAACCCCTGGCCGCGGGCCCTCGTGGCCGAAGTGAAGGCCGAGCGGCGCCTGCCTTCGCTCGATCCGATGCACCCTCGTGCGGGGCACAGTTACGTGCGGCACTTTTTCCAACGTTTTGCAGACCGTTTCCCCGGGGAATCGGAAACGGGGCTCAATTTCTTTTTCTCCGATGAGCTGAACTTCAACCTGCAGGGCAATATCTGGAACGATATTTTCCGCGACGAGTTCATGCGCCGCAAGGGATACGACATCCTGCCGCAGATCGACGCGCTGTTCGTCGACCTGGGTGACAGTTCGGTCAAGGTACGCATGGACTATAACGACGTGCGCGTGGCGCTGAGCGAGGAAAACTTCTTCATCCCCGTCTATGAGTGGCACCAGCGGCGCGGGCTGCTCTTCGGATGCGACCACGGCGGCCGTGGCCGCGACGTGGGCGAGTTCGGCGACTATTTCCGTACCCAGCGTTGGAACCAGGCTCCGGGCTGCGACCAGCCGATGTTGCAGAAGGACATTATTAAAAACAAGGTCGCCTCGTCGATCTCGCACCTCTACGAACGCCAGCGCGTCTGGCTCGAAGGTTTCCACAGCAGCGAGTGGTCGACCAACTCGGCGCAGCTGACCGATGCGATCTTCGCCAATTTCGCCATGGGGCAGAATCTGCTGAGCCTGCACGGGCTTTACTATACGACCATGGGGGGCTGGTGGGAGTGGGCGGCGCCCTGCAACCATTTCCACGAGCCTTACTGGGACGAGATGGACGGGTTGCTGGAGTGTACCGAGCGCCTGAGTTATATCCTGTCGCAGGGATACCACGTCGTCGACGTGGCGATCCTCTATCCTGTCGAGCCGGTGGTGGCCGGGTACGGCAACGAGGCTGTCGAAGCCGCCTTTGCCGCTGGGGAGGCGATTTACCGCGACGGCATCGACTTCGACTACATGGATTACGAATCGCTCGGCCGCGCCGAGGTGCGCGACGGCCGGTTGCATGTGGCCGGGGAGTCGTTCGGCGTGGTCGTGGTTCCCGCCATGCGGGCGATCCGCCACTCGTCGCTCGAAAAACTGCGCGACTTCGTTCGCGACGGCGGCATGGTCATCAATATCGGCCCGCTGCCGGAGGCCTCTGAAAAGGAGGGGCGCGGCGGCCGGGCGTTGACGGAACTGGTGGCGGATCTCTTCGGGGGCGGGCGCGACCGGGTTTTCCGTATCGGCGATCCGGCGGATGCGACCGCACTCATCGGCCGCAATACGCAGCGCGATTTCACGCTGCTCCGCCCGGCAACGGATGCCGGGGCGCATCCTGCCAAGCAAAAGACGGGCGATCCGACCCCTTACGTCATGCACCGCCGCATCGGCGGCCGCGACCTCTTTGCGGTCTATAACGTCGGGCGGGGCGCAACGTGCCGTTTCCGTGCATGGGGAGCCGCGGAGCTGTGGGATCCGTGGACGGGCGGGAAACGCCCGCTGCGGGTTGCCGCCGTCACGGATGCCGGAACCGAGGTGGTGATGCCGCTGGAGCGTACGGACATGCAGCTGATCCTCTTCGACCCTTCCCGCGATGCGGAGGTCGGGGCGGAATCCGCCGGCGCGGGGAGCACGCAGCGGATCGACCTCGGCGGGGAGTGGGATTTCCGGCTGGAACCCTTGCTGGACAACCGTTTCGGCGATTACCAGTGGCCGGGGACGGACGAAAAGATCAGTGCCTGTATTTATGATGCCGAATACGAACGGCTCGGCGGCGAGGCTCGGAAAGGCCGCGGACGGTTCACCTTCGGAGAGCGGTTCATGCTTCTGGGAGCGGTACCCGCCTCGGTGGATGAACGGACGGTGCTGGACAACCTGCCCGGCACGGCGTCGGGCGTGGAGGCAGCCGGCGTGCGGTACGACTGGCAGCCCTATGCGTTCTCATGGCGCTGGGGCGTCGAGGGCGACTTCGGGCATCAGGGCTGGCACGGCCTGAAGGCGGAGATGTACGACGATTTCATCCGCCTGGGTGCGACCGAACGGGCTTTCAACGGCATGGTTCGCAAGGCCGAGGCATCCGGAATGAAGGATTATTACCTTTACACCTGCGTGGATGCCCCGCGCGACGGGTTGTACGACGCCGAATGGGGCGGGATGCAGCCCGTGGGGTTCTATGTCGGCGGGGAACGGCGGGAGCCTGCGCCGCAGGTCGCCCTGAAGCAGGGCATCAACGAGATCGTGCTGCATTACGATTCGTTCGGCACGGCGCGGTTCGCCCTGCGCGACGGTGCGGCGGACATCGCGCCCGAGACGCTGGCCGAGGCCCCGTTGCGGATGAAGTTCCGCGGCGACCGGGCGCTGCTGCCGTTCGACAGCCGGAAGACGGCGGATACGCGGGCGCGGTTCACCTTTACGGCGGCGCCCGGGCTGGAGGCGCTGGAATTCACGGCTTTCGGCCGGAAACCCGAAGTGCGTGCCGACGGCCGGAAATGCCGGGTCGCCGAGGTCGCACGCCGCAGCGACGGCGCCGTAACCTACAGTGCCGTGTTGCCCCGGCGTGCCGAACTTCCGGCGGAGGTGTCGCTGACGCTTACCGAAGAGCGCGGGTATGCCGGCGGTGCGGCGATAGACGGCCCTGTGAAGCTGGTTTGCGGGGTGGGACGCTATACGGTCGGCGACTGGTGCCGTAACGATGCCTTGCGTACTTATTCCGGTGCGGCGTGGTACGGCCGGGACTTTACGCTGACGAAGAAACCCGCGGGGCGTGTGACACTCGACTTGGGCGAGGTCGTCTCGACGGCACGGGTGCTGGTCAACGGGCGAGAGGCCGGTTTGCGGCTGACGCCGCCCTGGCGTTTCGATGTGACCGGACTGTTGCAGGAAGGTGCCAACCGGATCGAAATCCGGGTTTGCAATACGACGGCCAATATCTTCCTCTCTTCGCCGACGGTCTACCGCGGCGGTACGAAGGCCGGAATACTCGGCCCGGTGCGGATCGAGATCGCCGAATAATCCGCCGCCGGGTCGTTCCCGGGGTATTAAGGCGGGCGCCGCAATTTTGCGGCGCCCGCCTTATTTGGATGAAGCCCCGGCGTGGATTTTCCGGCGTATTTTCGGGCGGGCGTCTTCGGTACGGCTTCGTGGCGGATTCCCTGCGGACTTATTCCGCCAAACCCGTGGGGGCCATTGCGTACAGGGCGTCCGGGTGCCGGGCCGCCGTCATTCGGGGGCGTGCCCGACAGCGGATCGGGATTCCCTTGTTTCCGGGAGGGCTTCCGGAATGAACTCGGTTGCCGGTTTGTCTCCCGGTGCGGATTATTTCCGCGGCCACTCTCCGACCTCCATGTCGCGCATGTCGGCGCCGTCGATCACCAGCCGCACGGCCGTGCGGACTTTGTGGAAACCGTATTCGCCGGCTGCGCCCGGGTTGACATGCAGCAGGTCGTAAACCGGATCGTAGACCACCTTGAGGATATGCGAATGCCCGGCGATGAAGAGTTTGGGATGCAGCGCCTGTATCTTTGCCGCTGCGCGCGGGTTGTAATGGCGCGGGTAGCCGCCGATATGGGTCATCAGCACCCGCACGCCCTCGCATTCGAATGCGAGGAAATCAGGGTAGACGCGGCGTGTGAGCCCTCCGTCGATGTTGCCCGAGACGGCGCGCAGGGGTTTGAACGACGCGATCGTGTCGGCCAGTTCGAGCGAGCCGATGTCGCCCGCATGCCAGATTTCGTCCACGTCCTTGAGGAATTCGCGCAGCGTGTCGTCGAATGTCCCGTGGGTGTCGGATATGATGCCGATGCGTTTCATTTTATGGTCGTGATGCGGGTTGCCGGGCCGGGAATCGTGCGTATGCCGCGCGTGCCGCCGGAAATCTTCGATGTACTATTTATACTTGTCCTTCCACAACTCCTGCATGCGCTGGGCGATCTTCGCCTCGGTGGCATTCCCGGTGTTGGGTTCGTAGAATTTCGTCCCTGCGAGGCTTTCGGGCAGGAACTCCTGCTCGGCGAAATTGCCCGCGTAGTCGTGTGCATATTTATACCCTTTGCCGTAGCCTGCCTTGTCCATCAGCTTGGTCGGGGCGTTGCGCAGGTGCAGCGGCACGGGGCGGTTCGTGGTGTCGTGCTCGACCTGCGACATCGCCTTGTTGATGGCCATATAGGCCGAGTTGCTCTTGGGGCTGGTGGCCAGGTAGATCGTCGTTTCTGCCAGCGTGATCCGCGCTTCGGGCATGCCGATCTTGTGTACCGTGTCGAAACAGGCGTTGGCCAGCAGCAGTGCGTTGGGGTTCGCCAGCCCGATGTCCTCCGAGGCGAGGATCACCAGCCGCCGTGCGAGGAAGCGTGGCTCTTCGCCTCCGGCCAGCATGCGCGCCAGATAGTAGATCGCGGCATTGGGGTCGCTGCCCCGCACCGATTTGATGAAGGCCGAGATGACGTCGTAGTGCTGCTCGCCGTTCTTGTCGTAGAGGGCGATGTTCTGTTGCAGGCAGTCGGTGACGTACTGGTCGGTGATCGTCAGTTTGCCCTCCGTCGCCCCGGCCAGTATGTCGAGGATATTGAGCAGCTTGCGGGCGTCGCCGCCCGAGAATTTGAACAACGCACCCGTCTGCTTCACTTCGATCTGGCGTGCTTTGAGTTCCGTGTCGGTCGTCAGCGCCCGGTCGAGCAGCGTTTGCAGGTCTTTGTCCTCCAGCGATTTGAGGATGTAGACCTGGCAGCGGCTCAGGAGCGGCGAGATCACCTCGAACGAAGGGTTTTCGGTCGTGGCGCCTATGAGTGTCACGACGCCCTGCTCGACGGCTCCCAGCAGCGAATCCTGCTGGCTTTTGTTGAAACGGTGGATTTCGTCGATGAACAGGAAGGGCGGCTTGGCGTCGAAAAAGCGCTGTTTGCGGGCCGACTCGATCACTTCGCGCACGTCCTTGACGCCCGACGTGACGGCCGAGAGCGTGAAGAACGGACGGTCGAGCTGCGTGGCGACGATCTTCGCCAGCGTGGTTTTGCCCACGCCCGGCGGGCCCCAAAGGATGAACGACGGCACGTTGCCCGTTTCGAAGAACTTGCGGAACACACCGTTCTTACCCACGAGGTGCTCCTGCCCGATATATTCGTCTATCGTGCGGGGGCGCAGTCTTTCGGCTAAGGGAGCTGACATGATCCGTGTCGTTTTATGATCCAAAAATAGGTATTTTTCCCGGAACAGGCAAATGCGGTGCCGTGGATGCGGGCAAAAAAAAGTGCCGCCGTCAGGCGGCACCCTGTATCGCACGGAACCCGGCCGGGCGTTACTCTTCCGGCTTTACCAGCGAGAGGCAGAGCTCGTCGAGCTGCGCCTGGTCGATGCAGCCCGGGGCGTCGAGCATCACATCGCGGCCCGCATTGTTCTTCGGGAAGGCGATGTAATCGCGGATCGAGTCCGAGCCGCCGAAGAGCGAGCACAGGCGGTCGAAGCCGAACGCAAGGCCCCCGTGGGGCGGTGCGCCGTATTTGAAGGCGTCCATCAGGAACCCGAAGCGCAGCTGTGCCTGTTCGGCCGTGAAGCCCAGCACTTCGAACATCTTGGCCTGCAGCTTCGAGTCGTGGATACGGATCGAACCGCCGCCGATTTCGGTGCCGTTGCACACGAAGTCGTAGGCGTTGGCACGTACGCGGCCGGGGTCGCTGTCGATATACTGTACGTCCTCCGGCTTGGGCGAGGTGAACGGGTGGTGCATGGCGTAGTAGCGCTGCGTTTCGTCATCCCACTCGAAGAGCGGGAAGTCCACGATCCAGAGCGGCGCGAACTTCTTCGGGTCGCGCAGTCCCAACTGCTGAGCCACTTCCAGACGCAGGGCGCAGAGCTGTGTCAGCGTTTTGAACTTCTTGCCGCAGAGGATGAAGACCATGTCCCCGGCCTTGGCGCCGCAGCGGCCGGCCATCTTCCGGATCTCGTCGGGCGTGTAGAACTTGTCGACCGACGATTTTACGCCCTCCTGTTCGACGCGGATCCAGATCAGCCCCTTGGCGCCGATCTGCTGGCGCTTGACGAACTCCGTGAGGGCGTCGATCTGCTTGCGCGTGTAGGCGGCGCAGCCCGTGGCGGCGAATCCCGTGACGTATTCTGCGTCGTCGAAGACCTGGAAGCCGTGGCCTTTCGCAAGGTCGGTGAGGTCGGCGAACTCCATGCCGAAGCGCAGGTCGGGTTTGTCCGAACCGTATTTCTCCATCGCCTCGATCCACGGCATACGGCGCAGCGGTTCAGTCAGTTCGATGCCCATTACCTCCCTGAACATGTGCTTGGCCCAGCGCTCGAAAATCTCCAGCACGTCTTCCTGCTCGACGAACGACATCTCGCAGTCGATCTGTGTGAACTCGGGCTGGCGGTCGGCGCGCAGGTCTTCGTCGCGGAAGCAGCGCACGATCTGGAAATACTTGTCGTAGCCGGCGACCATCAGCAGCTGTTTGAGGGTCTGCGGCGACTGGGGCAGGGCGTAGAACTGGTTGGGGTTCATGCGGCTGGGGACGACGAAGTCGCGGGCGCCTTCGGGCGTCGAGTTGACCAGATAGGGGGTTTCGATCTCGAGGAAGCCTTCCGCGTCGAGGAAGCGGCGGATTTCCTGCGCCATCTTGTGCCGCAGGATCATGTTGCGCTGCAACGGCGGGCGGCGCAGGTCGAGGTAGCGGTATTTCATGCGCAGGTCGTCGCCGCCGTCCGAAACCTCTTCGATCGTGAACGGGGGAACTTCGGCTTCGTGGAGTATGGTCACCTTCTGGGCGGCGACCTCGATGTCGCCGGTTGCCATCCTGGGATTTTTCGATTGCCGCTCGATGACCTTGCCGACCACCTGGATGACCCATTCGCGGCCCACGCAGCATGCCGTTTGGCGGGCTTCGGCGGGCGAGTGCTCCTCGATGACGACCTGAGTAATGCCGTAGCGGTCGCGCAGGTCGATGAAGGTCATGGCGCCGAGGTTCCTCACTTTCTGCACCCATCCGGCGAGGGTGACGGTCTGGTTTACGTTTTCGGCTCTCAGGCAGCCGCACGTATGGGTTCTGTACATAGGGGTTTGTATTTTTTGTTTGTTTTGTCCTTGCAACCCGCAAAGTTAAATAAAAGAAGCGAAATACGGAACGCGGGCCGGGATTTTTATTTGGCGCGGGGCGTGCCGCGGCGGCTCCTGCGCGGGATAATCCGCCGCCCGACGAGGCCGTTTGTAAAAGTTTGTCTATTTTTGCGGAAAATACCCGAAATGGAAGAACAGCGGAAAACCGACGAAAAATTCATGCGCCTCGCACTAAACGAGGCCCGCAAAGCGTTAAATGAACAAGAGGTGCCGATCGGTGCGGTAGTTGTAGCCGACGGTGCGGTGGTGGGCCGTGGCCACAACCTTGTCGAAACGCTCTCCGATCCTACGGCCCATGCCGAGATGCAGGCCCTCACGGCCGCGGCGTCGACCCTCGGCGGCAAATACCTGCAAGGGTGTACGTTATATGTCACCGTCGAGCCGTGCATTATGTGCGCCGGAGCCATAGGCTGGGCGCAGGTAGGGCGTGTGGTGTGGGGCGCCGACGACCCGAAGAAGGGTTACAGACGTTATTCCGAGGCGGTCTTCCATCCGAAAACGACGGTCGTGCGCGGCATCCTCGGCGGGGAATGCGAGGCATTGATGACCTCTTTTTTCGCCGGGTTACGCGATTAGGCCGCATTTAGATTTTGAAAAAAAGGAAAAAAAAACATACTTTTGCATCCAACGTATCCGCAACCCGGGATACATGAACTGAAAAACTTAAAAAACGAATAGGAGAATGAAAAAATTATTAGTATCGGTAATTGCGCTGTTCGGGGCCGTATCGCTCTCGGCGCAGGATGTCACGGCAATTTACAATGAGGCGGCCGCCGCATTCGGGGCAAAGAATTTCACCGAGGCAGCTGCCAAGTTCGAACAGGTCATCGACCAGGGCATGGACAACGAGAGCGCCGCTTCGATGGTGGCTACGGCAAAATCGACGCTGCCCAAATGCTATTTCATGCTGGGCGGCGGTGCGTTGAAGACCAAGAATTACGACGAGGCGCTGAAGAACTTCGAGAAGTCGGCCGAGCTGGCCGAGCTTTACGGCGACATGAACCAGATGGCCAAGTCGAACGGCTGGGTTGCCAAGATTTACCAGATACAGGGCGGCGACGCTTTCAACAATAAGGACTATGCCACCGCGTCGGAGATTTTCGCCAAGGGTTACGCCGCCGACCCCGACAATACGGGCATGGCGCTCAATCTGGCGATGAGCTACTGCGAAATGGCCATGAGCAGCGGCGACATGTCGCAGTACGAGAAGGGTATGGAAATCTACGAGGCCGTTGCTGCCAAGACGCACCCCAAATATGCCGAAGATGCCGCCAAGGCCAAGGAGGATATGGCGCTCTATACCAATAATATGGTTGCCAAGATGCAGGCTGCCAACGATTTCGACGGCATTATCAAGATGGCCGACGACCTGCTGGCCAAGAATCCCGAAAGCGCACTGGCGCAAAATGTCCGCCTGCAGGCTTATGCCAACAAGAAGGACTATGCCAAGGTTATCGAACTGGGACAGGCTGCTGCCGATGCTCAGACCGATCCGGCCGACAAGAGCCTGATGTACTACCTGCTGGGCGCCGCCTACAATGCCAAGGAGATGAAGCCGCAGGCAATCGCCGCCTTCAAGCAGGTGACCGACGGCCCGGCTGCCGAGAATGCCAAGGCTGCCCTGGCCGAACTTTCCAAGTAAACGGGGTAAGTGCCGATATGAAGCGGGTTCGTGAGAACCCGCTTTTTTTTGTGCGGAATATGCCCCCCCCCTGCGGAATCGGCTTGTTATTGCGGGCGGGCAGGAAACCGCGGTGTCCGGCGTTTGTCCCGGGCCGGGTTTTGCATTTCCGGCCGGGGCGTGGGTTTGCCCTAAGGAGGATGTGGAAGTCGTGCCGAATGCCCGGGTTGTTGTTGCTGCGGAAGCGCGGGGCGTCTGTCCTGCGTATGCGGGGACGGGTTATTCGGGGCCGGGGGTGCCGGCGATGTTGCTTCGGATGCGTGCCAGTCCGCTGCGGGTCAGCGGTGTCGTGCCCATGCGGGCTTCGAATTCCGTTTCGTCCATCGCCAGCCATGCCTCGGCGTCCATCGCCAGCGGGTCGAACACGGGGTCGAAGGCCGGGTTGGTGTGCATCGGGGCTTTCTGGTTGTGGGGGCAACAACTCTGGCAGCGGTCGCAGCCGAAAATCCAGCCGTCGAGGCCGATTCCTTCGGTGGGCTCTTTCTCGATCGTGTGGCAGGAGATACAGCGTCCCGTGTCGATCACCTTCGGGGCGACGATAGCGCCCGTCGGGCAGCTTTCGATGCAATTGTGGCAGCGGCCGCAGCGCGACCCTTCGAACGGGGCGTCGTAGGCGTCGGCTTCGTCGGTCAGGAGCAGCTCGCCCAGCAGGACATAGGTGCCGAAACGGGGTGTCACGAGCAGCGACTGGCGGCCTATCCAGCCCAGTCCGGCTTCGACGGCCAGTTGTTTTTCGAGCAGCGGGGCCGTGTCGACGAACGCCCGCCCCGACAGATCGGGGCGGGAGGCGCAAAGTGCATCGAGCATCCGGCCGAGCATTCCCTTGATCGTCGTGTGGTAGTCGGCCGCACAGGCATAGGAAGCTACTTTCGTGCGGTGTCCGGGAGGGTAGCCCTCGCCTGCGCGGTTTTTGTAACTCACGGCGCAGACCACGGCCGTACGTGCGCCCTCAACCAGTTTGCGCGGGTCGGCGCGCTTCTCGACATTGCGCTCCATGTAGGCCAGCGACGACTGGTAGCCCTTGCCGAGCCATGCCCGCAGCATCGACTCGTTCTCGACCAGGTGCCGGCACGGAGCCAGGCCGCAAAGGTCGAACCCCGCATCGGCGGCAAGTTTTTTGATGTACTGATGGTCGAGCATTTTATTATTTTGGTTCAAAAATAGTGTTTTTTAACCGGAAATTAGTAATTTCGCCCCAAACTTTCGCGTTATTGAAACGTAGTTGAAAACGAAATATTATGACCATCAATACACTTTACGAACTGGCCGCAACAGCGTGGAGAAGTTCGCGTCGAAAGTCGCATTTTCGATGTTCGAAGGCGACGACGTGACCTATGCCGAGGTGGGCCGGCGTATCGAAAAAGTGCAGGAGATACTTACCGGTGCGGGGCTCCGTGCCGGGGACAAGGTTGCCTTGCTCAGCAGCAACATGCCCAATTGGGGAGTCTGCTATTTCGCCGTTACTTCGGCCGGCATGGTCGCCGTGCCGATCCTGCCCGATTTTTCGGGTGAGGAACTCGACATGATCATCGCGCATTCCGAAGCCAAGGCCCTGCTCGTTTCCGACAGGCTCTTTACCAAACTCTCGAAACAGACCATCGAACGGCTGAACGTCGTGGTGCGCACCAAGAACCTGGGCGTCATTGCTCAGCGGGTCAGGGGGGAGGGCACCATGGCCGTGCCGAAGCCCGATGACCTGGCCGTGATCATCTATACCTCGGGTACGACCTCGAAGCCCAAGGGGGTGATGCTGACCCACGCGGCACTCTGCGCCCAGGTCGGGATTTCGTCGGGCATCTTTCCCGTACAGCCCGACGACGTATTCCTCTCGGTGCTGCCGCTCTCGCACACCTACGAATGTTCCATCGGTATGATCTATCCCTTCTCGATGGGTGCCAGGGTCGTTTACCTCGACCGTCCGCCCACGGCCTCGGCACTGATGCCGGCGTTGCGCGCGGTGCGTCCCTCGGTGATGCTGATCGTGCCGCTGATCATCGAAAAAATCTACCGCTTGCAGGTGCTCGCCAAATTCAAGTCCACCGGATTCTGGCGCACGCTCTATAAGATCGGCTTCATGCGCCGTTACCTGCACCGCGTCGCGGGCAAGAAACTGCTCAAGCTCTTCGGCGGCCGTCTGCGTTTCCTCGGAATCGGCGGCGCGAAGCTCGACGGAGACGCCGAAAAGTTCTTGCTGGAGGCGAAAGTGCCTTATGCCATCGGCTACGGGCTCACCGAGACCGCGCCGCTGCTTGCGGGCGCCGCACCTTCGCAGGTGCGCCTCGGCTCGACCGGGCCCCAGGCGCCGGGCGTGCAGTTGCGCCTGGAGCATATCAACCCCGACACCCGGCAGGGCGAGGTCGTGGCGCTGACGCCCAGCGTCATGCTCGGGTATTTCAAGAACCCCGAGGCGACGAAAGAGGTCTTTACCGATGACGGCTGGTTCCGCACGGGCGATCTGGGCGAGTTCGACAAGGACGGCTGGCTTTATATCAAGGGGCGCCTGAAGAATATGATCGTAGGCCCCGGCGGCGAGAACATTTATCCCGAGGATATCGAAACCGTACTCAATTCGCACGTATATATCGCCGATTCGATCGTCACCGAACAGGAGGGGCGCCTCGTGGCATTGGTGCATTTCAACCGAGATGAGATCGAGGCCATGGTCGACAACTGGCGCGAGGAGTGGGAGACGAAGAAGGAGGCCTGGGAGGCCAAGACCGAGCAGCTCAAGAAGGAGATCATGGATTTCGTGAATGCCAAGGTCAACCGCTTCTCGCGGATTTCGGAGGTGGTCGAGGAAAAGGACGATTTCGCAAAGACTCCGACGCACAAGATCAAACGGTTCCTGTACAACAGGAGCAAAGACAACGACAAACCGCAGCGGGAACAGCCTGCCGGAAAACCCGAAACCAAATGACAAGACGCCCCTCCGCGGAGGGGCGTCTTGTCATTCTGCGTCAGACCTGTCTTCTACCTGGTCGAAGAATGCGCCGAGCGATATGCCGTAATAGCGGCAGAGGCGGGCGAGGGTGCTCACCGTGATATTGTATTTCTCGGTCTCGATCTTGCCGATATGGATGCCCGTGTCCTCGTAGACGGTTTCCTGGGAAACACCTTTTTCTGCACGCAGTTCCCTGAGCCGACCTGCGATCGCCTTCAGTAATGTTATGTCCCGCCAAGGTTGTTTCATGTTAACAAAGAAACAAACCTCCCCAATATTTGATAATGATTTATACATCATTATCGGGGAATTTGCCTATCTTTGTCATCATACAGGAAACGCGCCAAAACGGCTTGGCAACTCACTGTGCGGGATGAGGCGTCACTGAAAATGTGTACCCGTTGCTGCCGATACCGTTTTGACCGCAGGGAACCCACCGAGGCGGGGGTTCCCTGTCTTTTTACGGCGGGTGCCCGGGGACGGGATGAGGCGGTTTTGGTTGTTGCAGCTGCACTGTTTCCGCCCGGAAGCCCCGATCCGTAATATGGGAAAAGCCCCTCCGCAAAGGAGGGGCTTTCGCCTTTTGTCCGTGGTAGTTGCTATTGCGCGGTGTCTTTGCGCGGGATAAGGGTCGTATCGACCTGGTGGGGCTTGTCGCCCACATCCACGAGGTTCTCCTCTTCGACCCCGAGCGAACGGTAATAGGCGTTGATCTCGCCGATGATTTCCTTGCGACCGGCATATACAGCCAGGTAGTAGACGTCGCCCAGCTGGTCGAGTTTCTCGTCGATGATAGGCGACACCATGTCGCCCTGCACGCCGTCGAAACGCAGGTAATATTCGATGTACTCGATCAGCGTCCTGGCGTATTCGCGCAGCAGTGCGTCGCCCTTGTCGGCCGCATCCTCCACGCCCATCGCCGAAGCGGCGTAGTACGCTTCGAGGAACGGATAGGTGTTGGAGTCCGTAAAGCGTATCTGCGACGGGGGCAGCTTCTCAAGCCCCATGTCGAGCAGTTCGACGGCTTCCTGCGCGCGATCCTGCCGCAGTAGTTCCTTTGCCACGCGGGCAAAGGCATCGCGGGCGTGCGAGGCGCTCAGGTTGTATTGGATGAAGTAATCGGCATATACCCTCGGGTCGGCCAGATTCCCGTAGCGGAATGTCTCCTTGAGCAGCGGCGCCGCGTAATCCGCGTCGATGCGCCCGATTTCCCAGGGGTTTTGCACGGGAGTGAGGATCGGCACGAAACGGTAGGCGTAGCCGTCGAACTGGAGGTAATCCATCAGTCCGAAATCCTGCAATATGTAGACCTGCGTCATGTAGAGCGGGCGCTTCCAGTCGAAGTTGGCCAGCATGTCGAGGATCATGAGCTGCGTCTTGTCGATCGAGTTCTTCCGCAGGTTGATGTAGACCGTGTCGACCATCTGGGCGCGGTCTTTTTCGGCGACGATGCCCGAGGCGATGGCGTTCTCCTTGTTCACTGGTAGTGCGATGCGTTTGGTCGGGATGTAGTCGGTCATCGTCCCGTCCGAGAGCTTGATCTTGCTGCGCGGGTCTTCGCTGCGCACGAATTCGATCACGTCCTTGATGTCCACCGCGCGGTCGAAGCGGTTGTCCACCGGCACCCAGTCGTTGGTGAAGGTATACTTGCTCTTGGGCAGCGAGAAGGGTACGCCCGGGGCGTCGTTGGCCTTGGTTTTCATCTCGTCGATGTACCATTCGCCGCCCAGGTAGGAGGTGTTCATGATACGCACGTCGGGGCGTACGCCGTAGATCTCCTGGTTGTTCCAGAGCGGGAACGTGTCGTTGTCGCCGTAGTTGAGGATGATCGAGTTGGGCAGCGTCGACATCAGGTAGTTCCAGCCGATATCGCGCGCCATGTAACGGTGCGAACGGTCGTGGTCGTCCCAGTTCTGCGCCGCGAGGATCGTCGGCACGCCCATGCAGACCACCGTCGCCGCCACGGCGGCCGTGACGTTGTTGCGCCTGGTGAGCCATGCGACCAGGTCGCGGATGGCCAGTACGCCGAACCCGATCCATATGCAGAATGCGTAGAACGACCCTGCGTAGACGTAGTCGCGTTCACGCGGTTCGCCCGGCGAAGTGTTGAAATAGAAAACCAGCGCGATACCCGTCATGATGAAGAGCCACATGACGATCGAGAAATTCCGCTGGTCGCGGTTGAGCTGGTAGATCAGTCCGATCAGCCCCAGCAGGAACGGCAGGAAATAGTAGGTGTTGCGGCCTTTGTTGTCGGCGATCTCCCGCGGCAGATCGTCCTGCGGCCCGAGGTATTTCTCGTCGATCCACTTGATGCCCGACAGCCAGTTGCCGTCGGTGATCGTCACGCGGGTCGGCTGTATGTCGCTCTGGCGCCCTACGAAATTCCACAGGAAATAGCGCCAGTACATGTACGAGAGCTGGTAGTTGAAGAAATAGTTGAGGTTCTCGAGGAACGTCGGCTCGACGATCGTGCGCGGTTCGTACCCGTCGTCGTATACCTTCTTGGTGCCGAAGTCGAGCACTTCGCCCTGCATGGGGCGTCCCTGCGAGTCGCGGACGATTTCGCCCTTTTCGTCGCGCATGATCTCGGTTTTGGTGCGGTAGGCGGCCCATTGCTTGTACTCCTTCTCTCCTTTGCGCGCATCCCACATGCGGGGGAAGAAGTGGATGAATTCCGGGGCGTGGGTATATCCCGTGATGACCGATGCGGGCTTGTACTTGCCGTCCTCGTCGAGGTAGTAGAAATGCTTTTCCTTGTACCCTTCGGGCGGGGCCGAGTAGTAAGCGCCGAACAGCAGCGGCCGGTCACCGTACTGGTCGCGGTTGAGCACCGACATCAGTGCGTGGGGATTGTTGGGGTTGTTGCTGTTCATCGGCGGGTTGGCGGCGGCACGGATCGTCACCGAAGCGTAGGACGAGAACCCGATGAGGATCATGGTCGTCGAGAGCAGGACGATGTTCCACACGACCTTGCCTTTGCGGTGTGTGTACCACGAAGCCCAGCCCATGCCGCCGATCAGCGCCAGTGCGAAGAGCACCATGCCCGAGTTGACGGGCAGCCCCAGCGTGTTGACGAAGAAAAGGTCGAGCATCGCCCCGACGTAGACCGTGTAGGGGATGATGATGTTGTTGACGAAGATCAGGATGGCGCCCGCGATCAGCGTGGCGTAGACGATGCCCTTGAAAGTCACCTTCTCCGTCGTGCGGAAATAGTAGATGAACACCAGCGCCGGGATGGTCAGCAGGTTGAGGATGTGCACGCCGATCGACAGTCCCATCATGTAGGCGATCAGTACGATCCAGCGTGACGAGTGGGGCTGGTCGGCCTCCTCCTCCCATTTGAGCATCAGCCATACGACCAGCGCCGTGAACATCGACGAGAGGGCGTAGACCTCACCCTCGATGGCCGAGAACCAGAACGTATCGGTGAAGGTGTAGGCCAGGGCACCCACGATGCCTGCACCCAGGATGGCCCACACGTTGGCTCGGGTGAGCTGGCTGCCGTCGCGGGTCACGAGGCGCCGCGCCAGGTGTGTGATCGTCCAGAACAGGAACAGGATGCAGAATGCGCTGGCGATGGAGTTCATGCCGTTCACCGCCATGCCCACAAAGTCCGGGTTGCCGGCGGCGAAGAGCGTCGCCAGGCGCGCCAGCATCATGAACAGCGGGGCTCCGGGAGGGTGCCCGACTTCGAGTTTATAGGAGGTTGCAATGAATTCCGAGCAGTCCCAGAGGCTCGAAACCGGTTCCATCGTCATCAGGTATACCAGTGCGGCGATGGCAAAGACCGCCCAGCCGACGATGTTGTTCCAGCGTTTGAAGGATGTCATATTTTTTCGGTATGTTTCGCTTTATGTCCTGCAAAAGTAATCATTTAACGGCGAAATCCAATCAATATTACCTGCCGAAGGCGGAAAGTTGCTATTTTTAAGGCTTTTCGGAGCCGGGCCGGATTTCCCTGTTCTGCCGTCCGGTTGCCGTAGCGTCTGCTGACGCCGGTGCGGGTTTGTGGCGTGGCCGTTTTCGAATGGCTGGCCGGGACAAGGTGGTGGGCCGCGATGTGCAAAAATGTGAAATGCCGGAGCGACGCTCCGGCATTTCCAGATGGTGGTGTGGCTGGCGGGCACGTTGCCCGGTGGTTATTTGCGGCCCGGCCTGAGGATGCCGGACAGCCAGCTGCCCATGCCGGACTTTTTCTTCTCCGGCGCCTGCGTTTTTCGGGGTGCCTCGGGGCTTCCCGTTTCCCGTTTGTCCCGGGCGGGTTTCTGACTTCCGGATTTTCGGTCATCCTGTCTCCGTTCCGTGTTTGCGGCCGCTGCGTTTTGCCTGTCCGGTTTTTGCCTGCCCCGGTTACGGTTGCGGCGGCGTGCCGGGCGTGCCGCGGCGTCCTTGTCCTGCGGCTGTTGCCCGTCCGGGGTCTGCTTGCCGCCGGTTCGTTGCCCTTGCGGTTTCGGATCGCCGGGAGCCTGTCCCTGCGGCTTGCGCCTGCCCGGCCTCTGTCCGGCCTGACTTTGTGCGGGCTGTTTTTGTGCGGCTCGCTTTTCCTCCGCTTGCTTCTGCCCTCCGGTTTGTGCTGTATCCGGTTTTTTCCCGGCTGGCTTTTTCCGGCTGTTTTGTGCGGGAGCCAGTTCCCCGGAATCCGGGTCGAGTTCCAGTCCGGTCAGTTTGAGGATGTCTTTCAGCAGCGGGCGTTCCTCCTCCGAGCAGAAGGCGATGGCCTGTCCGTCGCGCCCGGCGCGTCCCGTGCGGCCGATGCGGTGGACATAGGTCTCGGGCACTTCCGGCAGGTCGTAGTTGATTACCAGCGGCAGTTCGCTGATGTCGATTCCCCGCGCGGCGATGTCGGTGGCGATCAGCACCCGGCAGGCTCCCGAGCGAAAGTCGTTCATGGCCCGTTCGCGGGCGCCCTGCGACTTGTCTCCGTGGATGGCGCGTCCTTCGATGCCCGCTTTGGTGAGGATACGGGCGATGCGGTCGGCGCCGTGCTTGGTGCGCGAAAATACCAGCACCGAGCTCTCGGGGCGTTCGCGCAGCAGGGAGGCCAGCAGCGTCCGTTTTTCGGCCTTTTCGGCGAACAGGACGCTCTGGCGGATGGTCTCGACCACCGAGGCCGGGGGCGTCACGGTGACGTGCGCCGGGTTGCGGAGCATCGTATTGGCCAGTTTTACGATGTCGTCGGGCATCGTCGCCGAGAAGAAGAGCGTCTGCCGCTTTGCGGGCAGCAGCGGGAGGATTCGCCGGATGTCGTGGATGAAACCCATGTCGAGCATTCGGTCGGCTTCGTCGAGGACGAAAAAGCGGATGTCGGACAGCGAGACGTAACCCTGGCCGATCAGGTCGAGCAGGCGTCCCGGCGTGGCTACCAGCAGGTCGATGCCGCGTTGCAGCGCATCGACCTGCGGCCGCTGGTTGACGCCGCCGAAGATCACGCAGTGGCGGATGTCCGTGTAGCGGGCATAGTCGCGGCAGCATTCGTCGATCTGGATCGCCAGTTCGCGCGTCGGCGTGAGCACCAGCGTCTTGATCGTGCGTCGCCCTTTGGTGCGCGGCTCGGCCGAGAGCAGCTGGAGGATCGGCAGCGTGAAGGCCGCCGTCTTGCCCGTCCCGGTCTGGGCGCAGCCCAGCAGGTCGCGGCCTTCGAGTGCGGGCGGGATGGCCTGCTGCTGGATCGGGGTGGGGGTCGTGTAGCCTTTTTCGGCCACGGCACGCTTGAGTGGTTCTATCAGGTTCAGTTCCTGGAATGTCATTGCATATCGGTTTTGTCCCGGCGTCGTGCGCCGGATAATTCGGTGTTGATAATATACGGAGGGAAAAACGGGAAGCGTCAGACCAACGCGCACTATTATTGGCACAAAGGTACGATTAATTCCGCGATTCTGGTGCATCTCGATTAAATTTCTTATTTTTGCACAATAATTTTTCGCAATTTATGGAATCGAAACTCGTACTTTACAATACGCTCACCCGCCGCAAGGAGGTGTTCGAACCGCTGACTCCCGGCCGCGTGGGCATGTATGTCTGCGGCCCCACGGTCTACGGCGACCCGCACCTGGGGCACGCCCGGCCGGCGGTGACGTTCGACCTCATGTTCCGCTACCTGAAGTCCTGCGGCTACAAGGTGCGTTACGTGCGCAACATAACGGATGTGGGGCACCTGGAGCACGACGCCGACGAGGGGGAGGACAAGATCGCCAAGAAGGCGCGCCTCGAGCAGCTGGAGCCGATGGAGGTGGCGCACTACTATACGGAGCGTTACCACCGTGCGATGGATGCGCTCAACGTCGAGACGCCGTCGATCGAACCCTATGCCTCGGGGCATATCATCGAGCAGATCGAGTTCGTCAAGAAGATCCTCGCCGACGGCTTCGCCTACGAGTCGAACGGCTCGGTCTATTTCGACGTGGAGAAATACAACGCCAAATATAATTACGGCAGGCTTTCGGGTCGTAACCTCGACGACATCATCGCCAACACGCGCGAGCTGGACGGGCAGGGCGACAAGCGCCACTCCTATGACTTCGCGCTGTGGAAGAAGGCGTCGCCCGAGCATATCATGCGCTGGCCTTCGCCGTGGGGAGAGGGGTTCCCCGGCTGGCATATGGAGTGCTCGGCGATGAGTACCCGCTACCTGGGCGAACGCTTCGACATCCACGGCGGCGGCATGGATCTGATGTTCCCGCACCACGAGTGCGAGATCGCGCAGTCGACCGCCGCGCTGGGGCACGATTCGGCACGTTACTGGGTGCACAACAACATGATCACGATCAACGGCCAGAAGATGGGCAAGTCGCTGGGCAACTTCATCACCCTCGAGGAGCTCTTCACCGGCAGCCATAAATTGCTGGCGCAGGCCTATTCGCCGATGACCATCCGCTTCTTCGTGTTGCAGGCGCAGTACCGCTCGACGCTCGATTTTTCGAACGAGGCCCTGCAGGCCGCCGAGAAGGGGCTCGACCGCCTGATGAAGGGCGTCGAAGCGCTCGGGAAGGTCAAGCCCGCCGAAACGTCGACTATCGATCCTTCCGAGTTGGAAAACCGTTGCCGCGCGGCGATGGACGATGACCTGAACTCGCCGATGGCCATTTCGGCGCTGTTCGACTGGGTGCGCATCATCAACCAGCTGGTCGACGGGCAGCAAAGCATCACGGCCGCCGACCTCGAAGAGTTGAAAGCCACGGTTTACCGTTACACGTTCGATATCCTCGGCCTGCGCGACGAGAAGGCCGCAGGTGCGGCTTCGGGGCGCGATTATGTGACCCCGCTGGTCGAGATGCTGCTCGACGAGCGCCTGAAAGCCCGTGCCGCAAAGGACTGGGCGGCTTCCGACCGCATCCGCGACGGGCTGGCCGCAGCCGGTATCCGTGTCAAAGACCGCAAGGACGGCAGCGACTGGGAACTGGAATAAGCGGAAAAAGGGAAGATCCGGATCCCGGGCGGAACTGTCGCCGCCGTGCGCGGACGGTCGGGGCGGGCGCCCCTGCGGGTGTGCCGCTGTGGCGGGATGGCCTTGTGCAGTATGCCGGGCGTGTCCCCGCTCCCGTTCCGGAGGTGCCTGCGTGCCGTAATCAAGGAATAGTTAGGTAGTTCGTCCGGCTTTCGCCCGGACAGAGTTGATAATATATGATATGTCTGCAACGATAAAAGGGGCGGCGACGGAGCTCGGGACGGAGCGTATCCGCAAGCTGCTCATGCAATATGCCGTGCCGGCGATCATCGCCATGACGGCTTCTTCGCTCTACAACATGGTCGACAGTATCTTCATCGGCCACGGGGTAGGGCCATTGGCCATTTCGGGCCTTGCGCTGACCTTCCCGCTGATGAACCTCGCCGCGGCTTTCGGTTCGCTGGTGGGTGTGGGTGCTGCGACGCTGGTGTCCATGCGCCTCGGGCAGCGCGATTACGGGACGGCGCAGAACATCCTGGGGAACGTCGTGGTGCTGAACCTCATCATCGGCCTGGCGTTCGGTATCACAACGCTGCTGCTGCTTGACCCGATCCTCTACTTCTTCGGGGCGAGCGAGGCGACGATCGGCTATGCCCGCGACTACATGTCGATCATTCTCATGGGGAATGTCATCACGCACATGTATCTGGGCCTGAACTCCGTGCTGCGGGCTTCGGGGCATCCGCGCAAGTCGATGTACGCCACCATCTATACGGTGGTCATCAACGCGGCGCTCGACCCGCTGTTCATCTACGGCTTCGGGTGGGGTATCCGCGGCGCGGCCATCGCCACGGTGCTGGCGCAGGTCATCGCGCTCATCTGGCAGTTCCACATTCTTTCGGACAAGAGCGAACTGCTCCATTTCCGGCGCGGCATCTACCGCCTGCGCCGGAAGATCGTGCGCGACATCCTGGCCATCGGCATGTCGCCGTTCCTGATGAACCTGGCGGCGTGTTTCATCGTCATCCTGATAAACAAGGGGCTCAAGCAATACGGCGGCGACCTGATGATCGGGGCCTACGGCATCGTCAACCGCCTGGCATTCTTCTTCGTGATGATCGTCATGGGCATCAACCAGGGGATGCAGCCCATTGCGGGTTATAACTTCGGTGCGCGGCAGTACGACCGTGTGCTGCGCGTGCTGCGGCTGACGATCATCGGTGCCACGTGCGTCACGGGCGCCGGGTTCCTGATGGGCGAGCTGGCGCCCCGGCTGGCGGTGTCGGCCTTTACGAACGATCCCGAGCTGATCCGCCTGGCGGTCGAGGGAATGCGTATCGTCTTCATCTGTTTCCCGATCATCGGGTTCCAGATGGTGGCTACCAACTTCTTCATGAGCATCGGCATGGCCGGCAAGGCGATCTTCCTGTCGCTTTCGCGCCAGCTGCTGTTCCTGATGCCGGGACTGATTTTCCTGCCCCATATTTTCGATGTCCATACCCGCTGGGACGGCAGTTGGGGCGTGTGGTGCGCGATGCCGCTGTCTGACCTGATGGCGTCGGCCGTAGCCTTCTTCATGCTGGTATACCAGTTGCGAAAATTCCGGGCGCAGATGGATGCGGCCCGTTCAACGAACCTCCAATAATGCCGATTATGGAAGATAAATTCGTCATCAACATCGGTCGCCAGCTGGGCAGCGGCGGCAAAGCCGTCGGCGAGGCCGTGGCACGCAGGCTCGGGATCGGGGTCTATGACAAACAGCTCATCAACCTGGCCGCCGAGCAGAGCGGCCTGTGTCCCGAAGTGTTCGAACGGGTCGACGAAAAGGAGTCGCGCAACCTCTTTTCGACGCTCGTCGCCTACCTGCGCTCGCCGTTCGTCGGAAGCGAATATGCCGGGAGCAACGTGCTCAGCAACGACGCCCTGTTCAAGATCCAGAGCGACGTGATCCGCGACATCGCCGCGCGCGAGTCGTGTGTTTTCGTCGGCCGCTGTGCCGACTACATCCTGCGCGACCATCCGCGGGCGGTGAATGTCTTTGTCGCGGCCGACCGTGCCGACCGTTGCGAGCGGCTCTGCCGCCAGTGCGGCATTACGCCCGGGGAGGCCGAGGCCCGGATGGATAGGGAGGATGCGCGGCGCGCGGCGTACTACAACTATTACAGCAGCGGTACGTGGGGCATGGCTTCGACCTACCACCTCTGCGTCGATTCGTCCGTGCTGGGGATCGACGGCACGGTGGATTTCGTGCTGGAGTTCGTGGAGCGCAAACTGGGGGTGAAACCCGGGGCGATTTAATTGTCAATACCGTAAATTTATGATACTTGCAGATCAGATAAAGGAGTTGGAGCAGCGCCGCGAGGCTTTGGAACGATGTCTGGGCATCGACCAGAAACGCATCGACCTGCGCAACGAGGAGGAAAAGACCCAGGAACCCGATTTCTGGGACGCGCCCGACAAGGCGCGCGAGCAGTTGCGCAAGGTCGCCGCCATCAAGGCGTGGGTCGACGACTACGATGCCGTGGCCAAGGATGTCGAAGACCTGGGGCTGATGCCCGATTTCGTGAAGGAAGGGGTCATGAGCGAGGCGGAGATGGACGACCATTACGCACAGACGCTCGAGCGTATCGAGACGCTCGAAATGCGCAACATGCTGCGCCGCGAAGAGGACAAACTGGGGGCGATCATGGACATCAACGCCGGAGCCGGGGGTACCGAGGCGCTCGATTGGGCGTCGATGCTCCTGCGCATGTATACCCGATGGGGCGAGGCGCACGGTTACAAGGTCAAGGTGCTCGACTACCAGGCCGGCGACGAGGTGGGCGTGAAATCCTGTACGCTGGAGTTCGAGGGCGAGTATGCCTACGGGTACCTCAAGAGCGAAAACGGCGTGCACCGTATGGTGCGCCTCTCGCCTTTCAATGCCAATAACAAACGCCAGACGACTTTCGCCTCGGTGTTCGTGTCGCCTGCCGTGGACGATACGATCGAGGTTACGGTCAACCCGTCGGACATCGAGTGGGATACGTTCCGTTCGAGCGGCGCTGGGGGGCAGAATGTCAACAAGGTCGAGACAGCCGTGCGCCTGCGCTACCACGGCAAGGACGCCGATACGGGCGAGCCGGTGGAGTTCCTGATCGAGAATATGGAAACCCGTTCGCAGCTGATGAACCGCGAGAATGCCATGCGCATCCTCCGTTCGAAGCTCTACCAGCGGGAACTGGATAAACGCATGGCCACGCAGCAGGCGCTCGAGGCTTCGAAGAAGAAGATCGAGTGGGGATCGCAGATCCGCTCCTATGTCTTCGACGACCGGCGTGTGAAAGACCATCGCACGGGCGTGCAGACCTCGGCTGTCGAGGCGGTGATGGACGGCGACCTGGATGCCTTCATCAAGGCCTACCTGATGGAATACGGCGCCGAGGCGTAGCTCCTCCGCGGCCGGTTCCGACAACCGGTTCGCGTACGGCCGGTATTCCCCGCAGGCCGATCCGCATTGTATCGGGTGCCCGGTTCTTATTGCCCAGCCCACTTCTGCCGTGCCGCCGGCCCTTATGTCCCGCCGCACCCGCTGCCGGGCGGAGGCAGGGCAGGCTGCCGGAGGATTCCCTGCCGGGGGGGCGATATCCGGCGGGCAGGAAGCCCGGGCGTTATAAATTGTTATCTTTGCCGTATGAAGAAATTTGTCATCTCCCTGTTGTCCGTTATCTTCCTTTGCGCTGCGGCCACGGCGCAGGTATTGGTCGGTATGACCGACACGACGGCTTATTTCCCGCAGCTGGAAGGGCGGCGCGTGGCGGTGCTGGCCAACCATACGGCCGTCGCGCGGTTCGGCGACGGTGCGCCGGGAGTTGCGGCGGACGCTGCGGTTCGGTTGCCGGGGGCGGCGTCCGACGGGACGATACACCTGGTCGACCTGCTGCACGGGCGGGGTTTCGACGTGACCGGCATTTTCTCCCCCGAGCACGGGTTCCGCGGTACGGCCGACGCGGGCGAGCATGTCGCCAGTTCGGTGGATGCCGCGACCGGGATCCCGATCCGCTCGCTCTACGACGGGAATACGAAGCGCCCTTCGGACGAAGCCATGCGGTCGTTCGACGTACTGGTGGTCGACATGCAGGACGTTGGTCTGCGGTTCTATACCTACTATATCACGATGCTCCGCATGATGGACGCCTGTGCCGAATCCGGCCGCAGCGTCATCGTGCTCGACCGTCCCAACCCCAACGGGCACCACGTCGATGGCCCCGTGCTGGACATGAAATACAAATCGGGCGTCGGGGCGTTGCCGATCCCCGTGCTGCATGGCCTGACGATGGGCGAAATCGCCCGGATGGCCGTCGGCGAAGGCTGGGCCGCAAGCTGCGACCTGCAAGTCGTGCGTTGCCGCAATTATACGCACGACACTCCGTACGAGTTGCCCGTCGCCCCGTCGCCCAACCTGTCGACGCAACGGGCCGTCTACCTCTATCCTTCGGTGTGCCTCTTCGAAGGTACGGTCGTGAGCCTCGGGCGCGGTACGGATAAACCGTTCGAGGTTTACGGACATCCCGACATGACCGGCTGCCTGTTTTCGTTTACGCCCCGTCCGACCGCGGGAGCCAAACATCCGCCGCTCGAAGGCAGGCTCTGCCACGGCGTCGATTTGAGCCGGATGCCGCTCGGCGAAGCCCGGGCGGAGGGCCTGACCCTGAAATATGTGATCGAAGCCTGCCGCAACCTGGGACTGGGCGATAAGTTTTTTACGCCGATGTTCGAAAAGCTCATCGGCGTGGGGTATGTCCGTGAAATGATCCTTGCCGGAGCTTCGGAGGCCGAAATCCGTGTCCGCTGGGCGGACGACGTGCGGCGCTTCCGGAAGCTGCGCGGGCGTTACCTGCTTTACGAATAATCTGACAACCGCCCCGGATGATTCCGGGGCGGTTGTCAGATGAAAGTGGGATGGCCGGTGCTTGATTTGGCGTGGAAATAGTGACGCCTGCTTCGTTGCAGCCGCCCCGCCGGAGCGCCGCCTGCCCTCCCCTTTATGGGAAAAAGGGTGCAGGTACTCTTTCCCCCGTAGGTCTTGCAATGCCTGTCCGGAAAATTTCCCCCATGCCCAAGCTCGCCGCCTGCCTTGCAACACGGACATCCATGTGGCGAGGGCGGAAACCGGCAGACAAAATATTTCGGTTTCTATGCTTTCCGGTCTTTTGTGATTATTACGGAATTTCCCGCGAAAAGTTTTTCAGGGGCGTCGGGTCGGCCGAATAAAAGCGTCCCAAAAGGACGCTTTTTCGTTAAACGACCTCCGTAATCCGGTCGTCCTCAGTGACGGGCCGGATGACCCGGCACGGGTTGCCGAAGGCGATGACCCCGGCCGGAATGTCGCGCGTTACGACGCTGCCGGCGCCGATGACCGTACCGTCACCTATCGTTACCCCCTGCATGACCACGCAGTTGCCGCCGATCCAGACGTTGTCGCCGATGGTGATAGGAAGTGAGCGCATGACGCCCGCGTTGCGCTGGTCGGGCAACAGGGCGTGCGTCACGGTGTAGATGCCCACGTTGGGGCCGATGAATACGTGGTCGCCGATGGTCACGGGCGCTTCGTCGAGGATTGTGAGGTTGAAATTCCCCGTAAAGTCGTCCCCGATTGAAATCTGCGAACCGAAATCGCAGTGGAACGGGCTGTGGATGCAGAATGTGCCGCCCGTGCGGCCGAACAGTTGCCGGATGATCGCATTGCGTTCCTCCTCGCGGCTCGGGGGCAGGCTGTTGAACCGGAAGACCAGTTCTTCGCAGCGTTGCAGTGCCTCCCTGATTTGCGGCTTGCGGGCATGGAGCCATAGGCCCGCTTTCATTTTTGCGAGATCGTCCATAATCTTCTATTTTGAGCTGAAATATTCGTAGGCCGCCCTGGATGCCGAGGCGGCGATAGCCGCATTCGTGGCGTCGTTTTCTTCCGATTCGGTGACGAACACCGCGATACAGTAGCGGCGTCCGTCGGGTAGAACCACATAGCCGACATCGTTGTCCGCGATGCGGATGCCTTCTGCCGTGCGGTCGGACGAACCTGTTTTGTGCCCGATTACGGTGCTTGCGGGCAGCCCGGCCTTCAGTTTGTTTGCGCCCGTGGTCGTTCCGCGCAACAACCGTTGCAGGAGAGCGTTGTACTCCCCTTTGAGCAGCCTGCCCTGCAGGAACAGGTCGAACAGTGTACAGACGGACGAAGGGCGTGCCTTGTTGACCCGCTGGTTCCCGATGCCGCGGTGCATCTCCTCCTCGCTGGCGGCGATGCGGATGCCGCCGATCCCCAGCGAACGGACGTAGGCCTCTACGGCTTCGGGGCCGCCTGCTTCCCGCAGCAGAATGTCGCAGGCGATGTTGTCGCTCTCCGACACCATGTAGCGGAGCAACTGCCCGAGCGTCAGCGTGCCGCCGCCTGCGGGCAGCGAATCGCGCATCGGGCTGTATGTGCCGGGTAGGAGCAGGTCGGGCGTGATGCTGATCGGCTGCGTGAGCGGTATGCCTTCGCGCTGCATGCGGTCGAGTACGGCCAGTGCCACGGGAAATTTAAAAACGCTCATCATCGGTAACAGGGTGTCGTTGCGCGCAATTGTTTCCCCGCCGGGCGTGCGGACGGCGACCCCGACGAAGGCTTTGTGCCCCGATAGGATTTCGTCCAGCCGGGATTCGAATTGTCGTGTCGCCGTATCGCAAGACGCTGTGAGAACCGACAGGCATAGGAGCAGGAGTTTTTTCATAAGCTGGCAGAGGATAAAAAAGCACACCTTTTCGGGGTGTGCTTTTTTTCGGATTTTTCCGTGTTGCTTATCCTTCGATGATAGCCTCGCTCGGGCAAACGCCGGCGCAGGTACCGCAGTCGATGCACTTATCGGGATCGATGACATAGATATCGCCGGCCGAGATCGCTTCGGTCGGGCACTCGCCGATGCAGGTGCCGCAGGCAACGCAGGAATCAGTGATTTTGTAAGCCATTTTTGTTGAAATTTATTGTTAAAAGTTGTGTTGTGTCAGCAAATATAGAAACTTATTTGATAATATCAAAACCCGTATAGGGGATCAGCGCCTCGGGAATCCGGATGCCGTCGGGGGTCTGGAAATTCTCCAGCAGGGCGGCCACGATACGCGGCAGCGCCAGCGACGAGCCGTTGAGCGTATGTGCCAGCTGTGTTTTCTTGTCGGCATCACGGTAGCGGAGCTTCAGGCGGTTGGCCTGGAACGACTCGAAGTTGGAAACCGACGAGACCTCCAGCCAGCGTTTCTGCGCCTCGGAGTAGACCTCGAAATCGTAGGTCAGCGCCGAGGTGAACGACATGTCGCCGCCGCACAGGCGCAGAATGCGGTAGGGCAGCCCCAGCGACCTGACGATAGACTCCACGTGGGCCACCATGCCGTCGAGCGCTTCGTACGACGCTTCGGGCAGGCTCAGCTGCACGATTTCGACCTTGTCGAACTGGTGCAGGCGGTTCAGTCCGCGCACGTCCTTGCCGTACGAGCCGGCTTCGCGACGGAAGCAGGGGGTATAGGCGGTCATCTTCACCGGGAAGTCCTTTTCGTCGAGGATCACGTCGCGGTAGATGTTCGTCACAGGCACTTCGGCCGTCGGGATCATGTAGAAATTGTCGGCCGTGGCGTGGTACATCTGCCCTTCCTTGTCGGGCAGCTGGCCCGTGCCGAAGCCCGAGGCTTCGTTGACCATGATCGGCGGTTCCACTTCGAGGTAGCCGGCCCGGGTGTTGCAGTCGAGGAAATAGTTGATCAGCGCACGCTGCAGACGGGCTCCCTTGCCTTTGTAGACGGGGAATCCTGCGCCCGTGAGCTTGACGCCCAGGTCGAAGTCGATGATGTCGTATTTGCGCGCCAGTTCCCAGTGGGGCAGCGGGTTTTCAGGTAGTTGGGTGTAGCTTTCGACCAGTTTTACGACGAGGTTGTCCTCGGCGGTCTTGCCTTCGGGCACGATGTCGGCCGGGAAATTGGGCAGCGAGACGATCGCTGCCTGCAACTCCTCCTGCACGTTGTGCGATTCGGCCTGCAGGCGGTTGGATTTTTCCTTGAGGTCGGCGACGAAGCGCTTGCGCTCCTCGGCTTCGTCGCGGCGTCCCTGTCCCATCAGCGCCCCGATCTCTTTGGCGGCTTTGTTCTGCGCTGCCAGCGTATTGTCCAGTTCGGTCTGGATGGCCTTGCGGCGGTCGTCCAGCGTTTCGATCCTGGCGATGACCGGTGCGGCGTCCACTCCCTTCTTGGCGAGCTTGCGGATCGCGGCCTGCTTGTCATCGCGGATTTGCTTTATCGTAAGCATGGTATCCTGTGTTTTTGTGTGTATTCGTGTTTACAAATTGCAAAATTATAAAAAACACGCCAACTTGCACTCCTGTCGCTCCGTTTTTTGCCTGTTTCATAAAAAAACGGAGTTTCACCGCGTGCGGGAGCCCGGATGACATTTTTCCGGGGTCACAAGTCCGCATTTGTCGCGGATTTTGTTAATTTTGCAAAAAATAATGCGTTGAAATCCGTCGAACTACTCGCTCCCGCCAAAGATTTTCAGTCGGCCGTCGCCGCCGTGGACTACGGTGCCGATGCCGTGTATATCGGCGGGGCGAAGTTCGGAGCCCGTTATGCGGCAGGCAATAGCGCCGGCGAGATCGCCCGTGTGGTGGAATATGCCCATCGCTACGGAGTGCGGGTGCATGCCACGCTCAACACGCTGATCTACGACGACGAGCTGGAGGCCGCCGGGCGGCAGGCCCGCGAACTGATCGCGGCCGGGGTCGATGCGCTGATCGTGCAGGACATGGCGCTGCGGCGCATGAACCTGCCGGTCGAGTTGCATGCTTCGACGCAGATGTGCAATATGACACCTGCCCAGGCGCGTTTCCTGGGCGAGTGTGGGTTCGCCCGGGTGATCCTCGAACGGGCGCTTTCGCTCGGCGAAATACGGGACATCTGCGCTGCGACCGCGGCCGAGGTGGAATGTTTCGTCCACGGGGCGATCTGTGTTGGTTACAGCGGCCGCTGTTTCCTCTCGCGGTCGGTGTCCGACCGCAGCGGCAACCGCGGGGCGTGCAGCCAGCCGTGCCGCCTGACTTACGACCTGACCGACGGCCGGGGACGTACCTATATTGCCGGGAAACACCTGTTGTCGGTGCGCGACCTGAACCTTTCGGCGCATATCGGCGAGTTGCTCGACGCGGGCGTCACTTCGTTCAAAATCGAAGGGCGGCTCAAGGATGTCGGTTATATAAAGAACATTGTGGCCTACTACCGTCGCGAGGTCGACGCGGCGCTGGCCGTAAGGCCGCATCTGCGGCGGGCTTCAGCCGGGGAGAGCATCCCGGATTTCACGCCCGATACGGCCAAGAGCTTCACGCGCGGGGAGTCGGAATATTTCTTCGCGGGCAAGCGGCCGGGCGTGGCGTCGTTCGATACGCCGAAGGCGGTGGGCGAGTATGTGGGCCGTGTGGTGCGGGTCGAAAAGAACAGGTTCCGTCTCGATCGGGGCGGTTTGCTCGCCGCGGGCGACGGCATCTGTTTCCTCACCGACCGGGGGTTCGCAGGCACCAATGTCAACGCCGCCGACGGCGACTGTGTGACGCCCAACCGCATGGAAGGTATTGTGCCCGGGACGGAGGTCTACCGCAATTACGACCACCGTTTCAACCAGCTCCTCGCCCGCAGCCGTACGCGCCGCGTGATCCCCGCCTCGGTGCTGGTCGAAGCGACGGCAGGGGGTGTCAGGTTCAGCTATACCGACTGTGAGGGGGTGACGGCTTCGGCCGCACGCAGCGTCGCCCTGGAAAGGGCTAAAAATGCCGCGGCCAATACCGCGGCATTGCGGACGCAGGCGGTGAAGGGCGGCGATACGGTTTTTGCCGTGCGCGGGGCCGAAGTGCGGGGCGGCGACTGGTTCGTCCCGGCGTCGCTGGCCGCGGAGTTGCGCCGCGAGGGGCTCGATGCATTGTCGAAGGCCCGGTCGGAGCGCGGCATCGGACACCGGATATTGCCCGAAGGCAGGGCGGAATATCCAGCGGAATGCCTTTCGGCGGAGGAAAATGTCACCAACCGCCTCGCTGAGGCGTTTTACCGCGACCACGGGGTCGGGCGGATCGAACGGGGGCTGGATCTCGCGGCTTCGACGGCGGGGCGCCGCGTGATGCGTTCGGCCTACTGCATCCGCCGCGAGATCGGCGAGTGCCTGAAGGAGCATCCCCGCCTGCGGGGCGAACTGTGGCTCGAACGCGGCGGTTCGCGCTATCGGCTGGAGTTCGACTGCGACCGGTGCGAGATGAGCCTGGTGGACTGTACCAAGACGAAATTATGAAACCTAAACGATAACTCCATGATGAAAAAAACTCTTTTGATCCTTGCGGCAGCGCTTTCGGGCGTGTTGGCTGCCGGCGCCCAGACCGGGCGTGAATGGCAGGATCCTGCCGTCAATGAAATCAACCGCCTGCCGATGCGCTCGTCGTTCGCCGCGGGCGAGCGCCTGTCGCTCGACGGCGTATGGAAATTCCACTGGGTACGCAACGCTTCGGAGCGTCCGTCCGGCATCGGGGCCGTCGACTACGACGATGCGGCGTGGGGCAGCATGCCCGTGCCGGGGATGTGGGAGCTGAACGGTTACGGCGACCCCGTCTATGTGAATATCGGCTATGCCTGGCGCGGTAATTTCAGGAACGATCCGCCCTATGTGCCCGATGCCGAGAACCATGTGGGTTCCTACCGGCGCACGTTCGACATCCCGGCATCGTGGGGCGGCAAGGACATCTTCCTTTCGATCGGTTCCGCCACGTCGAACGTCTATGTCTGGGTCAACGGACGTTTCGTCGGTTACAGCGAGGACAGCAAGCTGGCCGCGCAGTTCGACATCACGAAGTTCGTGAAGCCGGGCGAAAACCTCATTGCCCTGCAGATGTTCCGCTGGTCGGACGGCACCTACCTCGAAGACCAGGACTTCTGGCGCTTCGCGGGCATTGCCCGCGGCGTGGAGCTGACTGCCCGCGACAAGGCGCACCTCGAAGACGTGCGTATCACGCCCGTGCTGGATTCGGAATATAAGGACGCCACGCTGCGCGTCGAGGTGGAAACCACGCCCCGCGTGAAGTCGGTCGGTCTGACGCTGCGCGATGCGGCGGGCGGTGTCGTGGCGGAACATCGATTGCAGCCTGCCGGCGGCAAGGGCGGGTATGTCTTCGAGGTCGCCGACCCGGCCAAATGGTCGGCCGAGACCCCGAACCTCTATACGCTCGAGATCGCCGTGTCGGACGGCAGGGGCGTGACCGAGACCGTGACGCAGCCCGTGGGCTTCCGTTCCGTGGAGATCAGGGACGCACAGTTGCTCGTGAACGGGCAGCCCGTGCTGATCAAGGGCGCCGACCGCCACGAGATGGATCCCGTCGGCGGCTATGTGGTGAGCCGCGAACGGATGATCGAGGACATCCGCATCATGAAAGAGATGAATATCAACGCCGTACGCACGAGCCACTATCCCAACGACCCGCAGTGGTACGAGCTGTGCGACCGCTACGGCATCTATGTCGTGGACGAGGCCAACGTCGAGTCGCACGGCATGGGCTACGGCGACAACACGCTGGCCAAGGCGCCGGCTTATGCGCAGGCACACATGGAACGCAACCGGCGCATGGTGCTGCGCGACAAGAACCATCCTTCGGTCATCATCTGGTCGATGGGCAACGAGGCGGGCATGGGCCCCAACTTCGAGGCATGCTACCGTTGGATCAAGGAGTACGACCCTTCGCGTCCGGTGCATTACGAACGTGCCGTGTACGATCAGGACGGGGCCTTCACTGACATCATCTGCCCCATGTACTGGGGCTATGAACAATGCGAGAAATATGCTCGCAACAACCCCTCCAAACCGCTCATCCAGTGTGAATATGCCCATGCCATGGGAAATTCGATGGGGGGCCTAGACCATTATTGGGAACTGGTGCGCAAATACCCCTCCTACCAGGGCGGTTTCATCTGGGACTTCGTCGACCAGGGGCTTGTCCGCTACGAGCCCGACGGCCGTGTGTCGTTCCTCTACGGCGGCGATTTCAACGACTACGATGCGACGGACAACTCGTTCAACTGCAACGGTATCATTGCCCCCGACCGCACGTGGCACCCCCATGCCTACGAGGTGCAGCGCCAGTACCAGAGCATCTGGACTACGCCCGTCGACCTTGCGCAGGGCAGGGTCGAGGTCTATAACGAAAATTTCTTCATCGGGCTGGATGCCTACGAAATGGAGTGGCAGCTGCTTGCCGACGGCCGTGTGGTGAAGGCCGGCCGCATCGGCGACCTCGATGTCGCTCCGCAGCAGCGCCGTGCATATGAGCTGGGATTCACTGCAGCCGATTTCTGCCCGCAGGCGAAGGAAATCCTGGTGAACGTGGCCTATAAACTCAAAGAGAAGCAGCCGCTGCTCGACATCGGCCATACGGTGGCCAAACAGCAGTTCGTCGTACGCGAGTACGACTGTAAGGCCGGTTTCGGCCTTGCGGCCTCGGCGCGTCCCGTAGAGGTGACCCGCTGGGAACGCGGTGTGCGCGTCGAAGGGGATACGTGGCAGATGTTCTTCTCGCGCGACGGGTTTCTGGCTACCTATACGGTCGACGGCCGTGAGCTGATGGCCGAAGGGGCCGAACTGCGCCCGCAGTTCTGGCGTGCCCCGACCGAAAACGACCTCGGGGCGAAGTTGCACCAGCGGCAGGCCGTATGGAAGAACCCCGAACTGCAGCTTACGAAGTTCGACGCTGCGGTCGAGGACGGGGTGGCCGTCGTGGAGGCCCTCTATGAGCTGCCCGCCGTGAAAGCTACGCTGGCGCTGACCTACCGCATCAACGGTGCGGGCGAAATGGAGGTCTCCGAGCGGATGACCGCCGACAAGACGGCCGAGGTGCCCAACCTGTTCCGCTTCGGTATGACGCTCACGATGCCGGCGCGTTACGACCGTGTGGTTTATTACGGCCGCGGTGCGCACGAGAACTATGCCGACCGCCTTTCGTCGGCCGACCTGGGGCTTTACGAGCAGCGTGTCGCCGACCAGTACCACGATGAATACGTGCGTCCGCAGGAGTCCGGCACCAAGGGCGGCCTGCGCTGGTGGACGGTGGCCGACAGCGCCGGTACGGGGCTGACGATCCTTGCCGATGCGCCGTTCTCGGCCTCGGCGCTGCCGTACGCCACGGCAGACCTCGACGTATCGAATTTTCCGCCGCAGCAGCATTCCGGGACGCTCGTGGCACGCGATGCCACGTTCGTGAACTTTGACCTGCTGCAATCGGGCCTGGGCTGTATCGACAGCTGGGGCGCATTGCCCGAAAAGCAGTTCCGGGTGCCCTACGGCGATTATACGTTCCGCTTCATGCTGAAGCCGACGGTAAAGTAACCATAAGCATGCAAGGACAGTTGACACCCTCGTTCGGGGATTACGAACTGATCGACACGGGGGATTTCGAGAAGCTCGAACGCTTCGGGCAATACGTTGCCCGCCGTCCCGAACCGCAGGCCATCTGGCGGCGCTCGCTCCCCGAGGGGGAGTGGCGCCGCATGGCCGACGCGGCCTTCCTGCGCGATGTGCGCAGCGACGAACGCGGCGAGTGGCGCCTGCGCCCCGGCATGCCTCCGCGCTGGACGGTGGCCTACGAATACAAGGATATGGCGCTTCGTATGCGCCTGGGGCTCACCTCGTTCAAGCATGTCGGCATTTTCCCCGAACAGGCCGCCAACTGGAATTTCATCTACGATAATTGCCGGGCGCTGGTTTCGGGCGGGACGTTTCCTGCGGATATTTCCGGCGCGGCTGCGGCCGGGAGTTCCCTGCCGGCACACGATGTTGCAGTGCCGTCAGGCGCCGGATCGGGCCGGGACGGGCACTCTGCCACCGGCCCGGGGTGTTGCGTCACGCCGCGCGTGCTGAACCTCTTTGCCTATACGGGCGGGGCGAGTCTCGCGGCATGTGCCGCAGGGGCGGAGACGACGCATGTCGATTCGGTGAAGCAGGTGGTCACCTGGGCGCGCGAGAACATGGAGCTGAGCGGACTGGACGGCATCCGGTGGATCGTCGAGGATGCGCTGAAATTCGTGCAGCGCGAAGTCCGCCGCGGCAACCGTTACCACGGCATCGTCCTCGATCCCCCGGCCTACGGGCGGGGTGCCAACGGCGAGAAATGGATTCTCGAGGACAACATCTGCGAGATGCTCGAGTGCTGTGCCCGGTTGCTGGAGCCGCGGGGGGCGTTCCTCGTGCTGAACCTCTATTCGATGGGATTGTCGTCCACGCTGGCCCGTACGGCGGTGCGGCAGGCGTTCGGTGCGCCGCGTACGGAGCAGTACGGCGAACTTTGTTTCACGGATCGTGCGGGCAAGCAACTGCCGCTCGGTACGTACTACCGTTTTACACGTTAAAAACTTGGAACCATGAGTATCCTGATCGTATTGTTCGGCCTGCTGAGCGACTGCCTGTTGTCCGTCCTGGTGGGCATCATCGGCAGCAGCCGGCGCATCGGCTTCGGGCTGGCATTCCTCGTGAGCCTGATCTTCACGCCGCTCGTGGGGCTTATCATCACCCTGCTGACCGACCCGTTGCCGTACGGCGGCCAGCGCTGGGGCTGCGTCGGCACGTTCGTGGCCATCCTCGGCCTGTTGTTCCTCTGCGCCTTCCTGATCCTGTTACTGGCCGGAGGCGCCGTCGTCGCCATGTTCTGATTTCCCGTAACGCCCCTCCAGCAGGAGAATCATGTTTTCGAGTTTCTTCTCGTACTCTCCGAAAAACCAGTCGTCGAAGGCTCTGGGGATCAGCCCGATCCAGTTTCGTACCGTTTTGTCGGCGAGCGTTTTCTCGAATCCTTCGTGGTAGGGTGAATTCCAATGGAGATTCTCCATCTGGGAGGGCAGCATGGCCTGCATGCGCTGGTCGTAATACAGCTCCATGTAGTCGTCGAACGCCGCGAGTTCCTTATAGCAGCGCAGCAGGTCGATGAGGGTCTGCTTGTCGGCGATATGCGAGGCGATGCCCGTCGTCTTGAGCATTTCCAGGGCATCGTTCGACAGGCGGTAGGGCTTGCCCATGCCGCCTGTGATGTAGCGCGAATAGGTTTCGACCGTGTCGGACGGGAACCCTGCGAGCGAAAAATCCGCTTCCAGCAGGCGCCGTGCCACCCATTTGTCTTTGCCGTATGTGTACCTGTAATCCCGGACGACCTGCAGGTTGTCGTGCAGTTCGGATGCGACGAGTTGCATGGCCTGCCGTACCTCCCGCTGTTTGGCCGCTTCGGTGATCCGGGCGGTCAGCCACAGGGTCAGCAGTACGCCGCCCGTGACGATCGAGAACTGGCGCGCGTAGTCGCCGATTTTCCACTTTTTAATTCGTTTCTTGAGGGGTTTCTTCATGGCTGCGAGGGTGTTTCCCTTCCGGGATGCTCAGAATATGTAGTATATCAGGATGCCCGCCGCGGCCGAGAGGCAGATCAGCAGGATGGGGTTCACTTTTTTGACCGAGGCGACGAAGACGCCGCCGAATAGCGCCCAGCTCCAGCCGTCGATGAAGTTCTGTTCGTCGGGCGCTTTGCTGTGCGGGAACATCAGCAGCAGTGCCGCCGAGGCGATCATGCCGATCACCACGGGGCGCATGCCCTTCATGGCTCCTTCGACGATGGGGTTTTGCTTCAGGCGGAGGAAGAAGCGCGTGATGAGCAGCATCAGCGTGAGCGACGGCAGGCATACGGCAAACGTCGCCAGCGCCGCCCCCAGGATGCCGCACCACGCGTTGCCAGCCTGCGCCCCGACCGTATAGCCCACATAGGTGGCCGAGTTGATGGCGATGGGCCCGGGCGTGATCTGCGAGACGGCCACGATGTCGGCGAATTCGGCATTGGTCATCCAGGCGTGCTGCACGACCACTTCGTTCTGGATGAGCGAGAGCATGGCGTAACCGCCTCCGAAGCCGAAGAACCCTATTTTCAGGTAGCTTACGAACAGTTGCCAGAAGATCATTTGCCTGCTTTTTTAGCGATGAATAATGTCCATGCGATGCCGATGGCGGCCGCTGCGATCAGGATATAGATCGGCGACCAGCCCAGGTACCATACGGCCAGCGCCGACGCGGCGATCACCGCGAACATGGCCCAATGCATCTCCCGCGCCAGCGAGATCACCGGCACAACGATCAGTGCCACCACGGCCGGGCGCATGCCTTTGAATGCGGCGTCCACAACGGGGTTGTGGCGGATGTCGGCAAACAGGAGCGCGATCGCGAGGATGATGACGAACGACGGCAGAACGCTGCCCAGCAATGCCGCCACGGCGCCTTTCAGCCCCCGCATCTTGTAGCCTACGAACACCGAGGTGTTGATGGCGATGGGGCCCGGGACGGATTGTGCGAGGGTCAGCAGGTCGAGGAACTCCTTGTGCTCGATCCAGCCGCGCTTGGCGATCAGCTCCTGCTCGATGAGCGGCAGCATGGCGTATCCCCCGCCGAAGGTGAAAAGCCCGATCTTGAAGAAGGAGGCGAAAATGGTACGAAGTCGTTGCATGTTTTCCGTGTTCTTTACTTAATCCGGCAGTGTTGCAGTCGTGCCGCAGGGGCGGGGTTCCGGGGCGGCTGTGCTCCCCGCCCGGCCGTTTTATTGTCCGGCGTTGGCCACCGACGCCATGACCGTGGCGACGACGGCTGCGGTTTCGGTGCGCAGGCGCTGCGTGCCGAGGGTGATCTCCTCGAACCCGTTGGCGCACGCGAAAGCGATCTCCTCGGCCGAGAAATCGCCTTCGGGGCCGATGAAGACCAGCGCCGCCTCGCCTTTGCGGAGCGTCGCGGGCAGGTAGATTTTGCCTGCGGGCGACAGCGCCGGGGCGCAGTGAGCGATGAATTTCCGCCCATCGAACGGCCTGGCTGCGGCCTCGCGGAACGGCGTAAGCGGGTGCAGCTCCGGGCGGTAGGCCTTGAGCGACTGTTTCATCGCCGCCGTGATGACCTTCCCCGCGCGTTCGGGTTTGAAGACGCGGCGTTCGCTGTGTTCCGTTTCGAGCGGGACGATGGCGCTGACCCCCACCTCGGTGGCCTTTTCAAGGAACCATTCGAAGCGGTCGGCGTTTTTGGTCGGCGCCACGGCCATCACCAGCCGGTAGGGGAGCGGTTCCCACTGCGCCTGTGTCGTGGTGACGCGAACCGTACATCGTTTCGGGTTGTCGTCGGTGATCTGGCAACAAAATAAATTGCCCCTTCCGTCAGTTATATGGAGGGTATCGCCGCGCCCCAGACGCAGCACGCGGACACAATGTTTCGACTCCTCTTCGCTCAGCGTATAGAGGGGCGGCGTGATGTCGGGGGCGTAAAAAAGTTGCATACCTGTTATAAATTACTAACTTTGCATCGCTGTGCGGACGCATCGAAGATGCCTCCGCCGTCGGCGATTGCAAAGTTACACAAAATAACACGATAGATGAAACGTATTGCAGGATTATTCACAACACTTTTACTGCTTATGACACTTGCGTCATGCGATTCCCGGAAAACGGCCGGGGAAAACCCGTTTTTCACCGAATGGGATACGCCGCACGGCGTGCCGCCGTTCGACAAGATCCTGCCCGAGCATTTCATGCCCGCCTTCGAGCGCGGCATGTCGCTGCACGACGCCGAGATCGACGCCATCACCTCGAACAACGACGAGCCGACGTTCGAGAATACGATTCTGGCTTACGACAACGCCGGACAGATGCTCGCGCAGACCGAGCTGATGTTCGGCATGCTGTGTGCCGCCGAAACCAACGACCGCATGCAGGCCCTGCAAGAGCAGGCCATGCCCCTGCTGGCCGCGCACAGGGACAAGATCCGCCTCGACGACAAGCTCTTCGTCCGTGTGAAGGAGGTTTACGACAGGCGTGCGGCGCTGGGGCTCGACGCCGAGCAGATGCGCCTGTTGCAGAAAACCTACGACTCCTTCGTGCGTGCCGGGGCGTTGCTCGACGCCGAGCAGAAGGCCCGCCTGAAAGAGATCAACGGGCAGTTGTCGCTCACGGCCGTGAAATTCGGGAATAACATCCTCGCAGAAAACAACAATTTCGTGCTCGAACTCAAGTCGGACGAACTCGACGGGCTGCCGGCAGGCATCCGCGATGCCGCCCGCGAGAAGGCCCAGCAGATGGGCAAGGGCGACAAGTGGGTCTTCACGCTCCACAAGCCCAGTCTGATTCCGCTGCTGACCTATTCTACCAGGCGCGACCTGCGCGAGAAAATATACAAGGCCTACCTGAACCGCTGCAACAACGGCGACGAATACGATAACAAGCAGCTCATCAACGATTTCATCCGCCTGCGCACGGAGAAGGCACACCTGCTGGGCTATCCCTCTTACGCCGCCTATGTCGTGGCGGACGAGATGGCCGGTACGACCGATGCCGTTTACGGCCTGCTCGACCAGATCTGGACGCCGGCGCTCGAACGCGCCAAGGGCGAGCTGGCCGAGATGGACACGCTTTTGCAGAAGGACATCCCCGGTGCCACCTTCGAATCGTGGGACTGGTGGTATTACGCCGAAAAGCTGCGCAAGCAGAATTATGCCCTCGACGAGGAGATGCTGCGTCCCTACTTCTCGCTCGAGAACGTGCAGGGCGGCATTTTCTACCTCGCCAACCGCCTCTACGGCATCACCTTCCAGCCGATCGTCGTGCCGCTCTACCATCCCGATGCGGTCGCCTACGAGGTGCTCGATGCCGATGGCTCGCACCTGGGTGTGCTCTATTTCGACTATTTCCCCCGCGACGGCAAGAGCCAGGGCGCCTGGTGCGGCAACTATGTCGAGCAGACCTATAAGGACGGCAAGCGCGTGGCGCCCGTGGTGAGTGTTGTCTGCAACTTCACGCGCCCGGTACGCAATACGCCCGCACTGCTGACGCTCGACGAGACGGAAACGCTCTTCCACGAATTCGGCCATGCGCTCCACTTCCTGTTTCACGACGTGAAATACCGCGGCCTCTCGGAGGTCGAGGGCGATTTCGTCGAACTGCCTTCGCAGGTCATGGAGAACTGGGCATTCGAACCCGAGATGCTGAAGCACTATGCCGTGCATTACCGCACGGGCGAAGTGATCCCGAAATACCTCGTGGACAAACTCCGCAAGAGCGAACTCTTCAACCAGGGTTTCGCCACCACGGAACTGATCGCCGCGTCGCTTTCCGACATGGATATCCACTCGGTCACCGAATACGAACCGTTTGACCCGATGGCATTCGAGCGGCAGGCGCTCAACGAGAAGCGAGGCCTGATCCCGCAGATCGAGCCCCGCTACCGTTACCCCTATTTCAGCCATATCTTCGACGGCGGCTACTCGGCGGGTTACTATTTCTATACCTGGGCCGAGGTGCTCGACAAGGATGCGTTCGCGGCCTTCCGCGAGAGCGGCGACCTGTTCAACAAGAAGATCGCCGCAGATTTCCGCGCCAAGCTGCTTTCGCGCGGCGGTTCGGAGGATGGCATGTCGCTCTACCGGGCATTCCGCGGTGCCGATCCCGACAAGCGGGCGATGTTGCGCAGCCGCGGACTCTGGGACGAACCCGAACCCGAACCGGAACCCGACGACGAAGGCGAAGCGCCCCTTCAGCCCGAAGTACGGCAGGAATAGCCCTCATCCGTAAAATTAACCCAATATTTGCAATAACATGAAAAAAGCATTTATCATCATGACCTTTTCCGCGATGGCGGCCGGGTGCGCCGACAATTCGATTCCCAAGGCGCAACTGCCCGAATTAGATACTTCGAACCCCTTGCTGGCCGAGTGGAATACGCCCCACCAGACCCCGCCGTTCTCCGAGATCGAACTCTCGGACTACGAGCCTGCGTTCGACGCGGCCATCGCCTGCTCGCATGCCGAGATCGACGCGATCGTCGCCAACCCCTCGAAGCCGACCTTCGGCAATACCATCGTGGCTCTGGAGCGCCACGGTGCGCTGCTGGATCGTATCTCGGGTATCTTCTTCAACCTGCTCGAAGCGGATACGTCGGACGAAATGCAGCAGATCGCACTGCGCGTGCAGCCCAAGCTGACCGAACTGTCGAACGACATCTCGCTCAACCCCGAACTCTTCGCCCGCGTGAAGGCAGTCTACGGGAAACCCGGCCGCGGCCTCTCGAAAGAGGACAAGAAACTGCTCGAGGATACCTACCAGAGCTTCGCACGCAACGGTGCCGCCCTGTCCGACGCGGACAAGGAGCTCTACCGCAAGTATTCGTCCGAGTTGTCGGCCGCAACGCTCCAATTCGGCCAGAATGCCCTGGCTGCGACCAATGCCTTCTCGATCAACATCACCGATCCGAAGGTCGTGGCCGAACTGCCGGACTTCGTGAAGGAGGGCATGGCCGCCGATGCCAAGGCGCGCGGTGAAAAGGGCTGGACGGTGACGTTGCAGGCGCCGAGCTATGTGCCGTTCATGACCTATTCGTCGAACCGCGCCCTGAAGGAGAAGCTCTGGCGCGCCTACAATTCGCGTGCGCTGGGCGGCGAGAACGACAACACGCAGATCGTGAAGCAGATCGCCAACCTGCGCCTGAAGATCGCCAACCTGCTGGGTTACAAGTGCTACGCGGATTACGTGCTCGAACGCCGCATGGCCGAGAATACTCCGACCGTCACGGCCTTCCTCGACGAGCTGCTTTCCCAGACCAAAGCCTATGCCGACCGGGACTATGAGACCGTCGGCGACTATGCCGCTTCGCTCGGATTCAAAGGCCAGCTCATGCCGTGGGACTGGGGCTATTACAACGAGAAATACAAGCACGAGAAATATGCGCTCAACGACGAGCTGGTGAAACCTTATTTCAAACTTGAAAACGTCCGCAAGGGCGTCTTCATGCTCGCCAACAAGCTTTACGGCCTGAATTTCACGCCCAACGACAAGATCGAGGTGTACCATCCCGACGTGACGGCCTACGACGTGACCGACGAGAACGGCCGTTTCATGGCGGTACTCTACTTGGACTTCTTTCCCCGCGAATCGAAGCGTTCCGGGGCATGGATGACCGAGTTCCGCGGTGCGAAGATCGTCGACGGCAAGGAGACCCGTCCGCTGGTGTCGCTGGTGATGAACTTCACCAAGCCTACCGAAACGGCCCCTTCGCTGCTGACCTTCGACGAGGTGGAAACCTTCCTCCACGAGTTCGGCCACTCGCTCCACGGCATGCTGGGCGAGGGCAAGTACGAGTCGCAGACCGGAACGAGCGTTTACCGTGACTTCGTGGAGCTGCCTTCGCAGATCATGGAGAACTGGGCTACCGAGAAGGAGTTCCTCGACCTGTGGGCCGTGCATTACCAGACGGGCGAGCCGATCCCGGCCGAGGTCGTCGACCGCATCGTCGCCGCACAGAACTATTTGGCGGCCTATTCCAACGTGCGCCAGCTTTCGTTCGGCCTGACCGATATGGCATGGCATACGATCACCGAGCCTTTCGAGGGCGACGTCGAGCAGTTCGAGGTCGCATCGATGGCCCCGACGCAGGTGCTGCCCGTAGTTCCCGGAACGGCGATGGCCCCGGCATTCGGACATATCTTCTCGGGTGGCTATGCCGCGGGGTATTACGGCTACAAGTGGGCCGAGGTGCTGGAGGCGGACGCCTTCTCGCTCTTCAAGGAAAAGGGCATCTTCAACCGCGAGGTCTCCGGCTCGTTCCGTGAGAATATCCTTTCGAAGGGCGGTACCGAGCATCCGATGGAACTCTACGTGCGCTTCCGCGGCCACAAACCCGAAACCAGGGCGCTGATCGAGAAAATGGGGCTCGGCAAATAACCATATTCCCATACCCGATAAAAAAGGGAACCTCCTGTTGGGGATGAGTGTTTTTTTATAATTGGAATAGACAAAATGTAAATAGCGGAAAATCAATATATTAAAATTCTGTTATTTACACGGATTTCGGATGCAAAGGCTATTAAAAGTAGAATTCGACGGGAGTTTCGTTACCAAATCGTAACCCCGTCGAATTGCTTTATAATAGCATATATGCTACTGAATTACAATTTCTTGCGCAAATATACGTAATTCTTGAGAACTCAACAACCGATACCTTTGTCACATTAAAAATTGTTGAGTTATGAAAAGTACGTTCAAAGTTCTGTTTTATCTGAAAAAGGATAAAATCTCGAAAGACGGGAAAGTTCCGGTCATGGGGCGCATCACGGTCAATGGCACGCAAGCCGGTTTCAGTTGCAAGTTGAATATCGACCCGGCACTATGGGATGAGAAAACCAATTATCTGAAATCGCAACGAAATACGCTTTCGCGCGAAATTCACCAGATGCTTGAAAACATCAAAGCTCAAATCGCCAAACACTATCAGTCGATCAGTGACCGTGATGCGTATGTCACGGCCAATAAGGTCAAGAATGCTTACCATGGTTTCGGCGACCGATATAAAACGCTTATCGCAGCTTTCGACTACCATGCCGATTCTATAAAAGCGAGAATCGGACGTGACAGAGCGCAACGTACTTACGATAGGCTGATGGAAGAACGCCGTTGCCTGGTGCGGTATCTGGTTCTGAAAAAACTGGAAGATGTGACTTTGAAGGAGTTGGATGTTACGTTCATCGAAAGATATTACGCATGGATGCTCTCAGACGGACATTGCGGCAAGACAACGGCTTTCAAACGCACCCAGACGTTGAAGTGTGTTTTATATGTAGCCGTTGAGCAAGGCTGGATAGACCGTCATCCCTTTCTGGCGTTCAAATGTGCACCGGATTATAAGCCCCGCATGTTCCTGTCCGACGAAGAAATACAACGGCTTATGGATATAGAATTGCGTTATCATCGGCAGCGGGCCGTGCGGGATATGTTTATTTTCTGTTGTTTCACCGGACTGGCTTATATAGATCTGAAGAATCTGACTTACGATCATATCGTAACAACTCCGACGGGAGAACAATATATCTACAATCGCCGTCAGAAGACCGGTACGCCTTATCACATCATGTTGCTGCCCATTGCGCAAGAGCTTATCGAACGATATAGGGGGTATCCGGGTAAAATCGACGAAACGCGGGTCTTTCCCGTGAAAGATCGGAAAAGTATGTGTACAACGATAAAACGTATTGCCCAAAAATGCGGCATTACCAAAAACCTATCGACGCACATCGGTCGGCATACGTTCGGAACGACGGTCACGCTGGAGAAAGGCGTTCCCATTGAGACTGTCTCGGAGATGCTCGGACATAAGCAGATTACGACGACTCAGATCTATGCCAAATTAACCGCCAACAAGATGAAGGAAGACGTACGTCTTCTTACGCAGCGCATCGGCAATCTGTATGAACTCACACAGCCTACGACCCGGCTGCTTTCCAAAGAGGCTTAACCCTAAACGGACGGCGACCAGATCAGTCTGGTCGCCGTTCGTTTACTTATTCCAGGGCCGGAAGTCGCGGTAGTTTTTCTTCAGCACCTCGAAGATACCGGATTCGGGATAGAGGATTTTCCCGCCGAGCGTCGTATAGGGAATCGCTTTCGTATCCCGCAAGGTCTGCAACGTCCGTTTGCACACATGGAAGCGTCTGCAAATCTCATCTCCGGTCAGATAATGCTCCTGACCGATCGTCGGCCGCAAATGTTTCATGGCCGTTTCGATCTCGCGCGTGGTTTGCACCATCCAATCCGTCAGTTCCTTGAACTCTTCGGATCGCTTCGTAATAATGTCCGACATACTATCTGCGGATCAGAGCTTCGCGGATGACGCGTTCGACGTCGGTCTCCCGGTAATAGAATTTGGAACCTATCGTGGAATATGGGATGATTCCCCGATCGCGGTAATTCTGCAAAGCCCGCTGCGAGATATGCAGCGCCTCGCATACTTCCTGCGTGCTGAGCCATTTCTCCCGTGTGGGCGGAGCTACCTTACGATACAATTCCGTTACGGCGACCGACAGGCCGCACAGACGCCTTCTCAGTTCCAGATAGGCATCGTGTTCCATCATGGTTACTTCCATAAGTCGAATGTTTTATGAATTAGTATTTAGTATAATTTAAGCACCGGCATCGGATGCCGTCGTGTTTCATTTCGTCGTTTCAAATCCGGTGCACACAGCCGGATTTGCCGTCGTGCCGAAAAGTAATCCTCCGTCAGCATCAGCTTTTCTGCTTCCGGTGTAAAGAGCATTACGCCTTTCATCACCGCATAATACGCCTCGTCATTCGCCACGACATGACGGGGCTGTAACTTCAGACGAGTCAATTCCGGCAATAATTTCCGCATGTATAGTTCATCGGGCCGCTTCGCTTCTTCCGTCGTCGCATGGAAGGATGCTTCCGGAGGCAGATCGTATTGCAGATAGAACAGGTTTTCGAGCGCCCGTCCGGGTGTCGTCTTTTTCAACTCTTCGGAGATGTGATGCCTGAAACCCTCTTCGCCGTTCGTTCCGACAGCGAAACGTACGGCATGCAGCGTTCAGTCGAGCGTCAGGTAAATACTTCGTATCCGGTCTTCCCGCATATTCGTTACATTTTTATTGCGGCACGTTTGCCGCTGACAGGACGGGAATGCCGCAGCCTGCGTTCCGTTTCCCGCCTTTTGGTTACGGTGCCCGTTCCGGGCAGGGAAACATGCTGTTTCGCATCCGGCAATGACTCTTTGTATTCCGTCAGGAATCTCCCGTTCTGAATGTTGTATTCCGTGCGAAGAATACCCGCTGCGATTTCACGGGCCTGCTGCTGCAAGGCACCGTACCCGAAGTCGTGCGTCGATTGCCGGTTTCCCATACGCGCCCGGTCGCAATCCCGGAGTTTCGACGCCACCTCGGAGAAGAACTCCCGATGTCTGAAACGATGCAACCCGTCGTCGGCTACAGATGCGGCGTACCCGTTTTCCGCGATATACAACAGCGTTGCGAGATCGTGATTGCCTGACGATACCTGTGTCCGGTTCCCGGCAACGAACCTCTTGAAGTCCTCGTAGCACGGCGATATGGAATATGCTGCCGAACATACGCCTTCCGAAAGTACCGATGTCGGAATCCACTTCTCCTCGGTAAAACTGTATCGGGATCTCTCCAGTCCCGGATACTCGCTTTTCAGGTCGCTTTTCACGAATTTGTCGATACACTTGTCCGCCATCGCGGCGATTCGGGGCGGCAAATGTTTCAATTCATAGATTTTCAGCGTATCTGCATCAGTCCGCATTCCGAAGAAACGATCCGTCATGTATTGCATATAGCAGTACATGGCCCGCCGGCCCTTGGGCGTATCGCTGAAGAGATAAGTTCCCTGCGAAGAGGTTACAGCCCGATAGAGCGGTGCATCGTCGGGCGCCGTACGGGCACAATGCATCGTAAATCTCCGGTATTCGGAATCGCGCATCAGCTGTTCCCGCCGCCCTGCCGGAGAGAGGGGCGAAAGACCTTTCGAGAGTGCGAAAGCCGCATCCCGGAGCGAAACGGCCGGCTCGGGGTGTATATCCTGCCGGATAAAAGCCGGAGCCAGCTTCCCGTAAAAATATTCGTTCGTCGTACTTCGGCGCGACGGAATCGCTTTGCTGTCGGGAAAGGTCAGATGCAGCAGCGTGTGGTCAGGAACGACCGATGAACGGGAGCAGGCGGCAACCTGTTCGCGTATATAATCTTCGAAAGACTGACGTCCGTTTTCTCGGACGGCGATACGCACGGCCTGCATCTGCGGATTCATCGTAACGAAAACACTCGCCGGAACCTTGCGCCTCATGAGGCGGTCTAAAAAATCTGCGATTCGGGACATGAACGGTAAATTTCAGAGGATTTTACAAGACAGAATCGGAAATAATATCTATTCCCTGACACAACGCACCAGCCCTTTGCCTTTTCCGCCTTCGAAGTTCGTCCACCCGCTGTTGATCTCGAATTTGAAATAGACGGTCGGATACGGCGTAGCGGATGTCGGTTCGGACGCCGCTCCGGTCAGCATGACGGCAACGCCGTCACGATCCAGCCAAAAATCGTCGTTCCCGACCGGTACGGGATAAAACGTCCCCTTCGTATCTCCCCTGAAGCGCTGGAACCAATAGCCGTTGTCGAACGCTCCGACCACATATGGTTCTCCGGGAAAAACGTAATTCTCGAAAGCCGTCCATGTATAACGGCTCGGCAGCCGGTACCCTTCGGGACAGGGGGCATGCACGCTTTTCGCACTCGCCCAACCGTAAGTGTCCACAGGCGCGGGATCGCCCCAAAGGGCATTGTCGTAATAGGTATAAAGTTTGGCGTACCACCCCGTATAGACATACGTCGTCGGGTGCCGGGTCATATAGGTCAGATCGTATGTTTTGGCTTCGGATTCGTTCGTGGTGTAGATTGTCGGCCAATGGTTTATGAACCGATCCTTACGTCCTGCGGCGTTGTAGACCTCGTTCGACGTAAAGGGATCTTTGCGCCCCCATGTGTAGACCAGTCCGTAGCGGGTTTTCAAATCCGTACCGATGGCTCCCAGATTCCGATCCATGACAAGGAACTGTTCGCCCGCTCGGTTCGTATACCGGTCGTCCTGCGGCCGATCGCCGGGCAGGCACCATATATGCCAGCTCCAGAGAATCGTCCCGCCGGCATCGTACACCGCGACGAGCGCATTGCCCCGCTGACCGTTCGTGTGCACCGTAAGACGGTTGTCCGCAAGCGTGAATCCTGTAATGATCTTGTTGTCCTGCCACAGCAGCCCGGCGGATGCCGGAGCGTATTCATCGCCCGCCTCGATTCCCAGATAGGCGTAATTGCGGCTGCGGGACGTGCGATACGGGGTAACATCGAACGTAACCTGATCGCCGGTGCAGATATGGCAGTTCGCCGTTCCGTAATACAGGCCGTCGTAGACGAGAACCCGGTTGTCGATCTCATCTTCGCCCCTGATAACAAGCTCCAGATTATGCCACGTGTTTCGGCGGACATTGAAATCCGACGTGTTATTTTCACCCGGATAAACGATGTATTCGACAAGGGCTTTGTCCGCGCTCCGTTCCGCGAGAATCCGCAGGTAGGTGGCACAGGACGGAGCATTTTCAGGGCACTTGTCCTTCTGGTCGGTGATCGTGTCTACCGAGCCCTGCAAGTTCTCGAAAAGATACGCTGTACCCGCGGTTCTCCGTTCATTGCCGACAGGCATCGCCTCGCCGTCATAGTAGTTCGCCTCGACCGTCGAGGAAATACTGCCCGAATCGAAGGGACGTATCGTCCGCGGCAGATTGCAGAACTGCACAGAGCGAAGACGGAGCGACGGTGCGACGGCGTCGGCGACCTCGATGGTATAGGCGATCTTCGCCGCACTGCGCGTTACGCGAAGCGATGAGGGGGTACACCGGCCAGCGCCATCGACCGCCAATGTTCCCCGATCCGTCATCGGGATAGCGTCCGAAGAGACCATCACGTCTACCGCTGTTTCGTAAAACTGGATCTTGAACGCATTTTTATCTCCCAGATCCTGTCCGGCGTTCGCAATCGCATAACTCCGATAATTGCCGGGAAGGACGTTGAACACCAGCGGCGAGGAAACGGAGGGGAAATAAAAATGATATTCTGTATCTCCGTATAGATACAAATTCACATCCCGAATGCAATTTTCATCCATTGCGCGGGTGGCGGCCTGCTGCTCGGTCGTCAGATGCAGTTCGACCCTGACGGGCGATTGTTTTTCGGGCGCCCGAGCCGGTATCTCTACCGCTTCGGTGCAGGCTGCGAGCATCGAAAGCATGCCCGGGAGCCAAATCAACAGTTTTTTCATCGTGACAGCGGTTAAAATTCGGGGGTTGCGATTTCCTTATCCCAGCCGGGAATGTCGATCGTGTCGGCTTCGATCACCGGACAGCGGATAATTTCCACCTCTTCGTGTTCGTAGACATGGCAGCCCGCAAATAGCGATGCGATAAGCGCGACCGCCGTTGCTGCAAGAAAGCCGTACGCGACGGCATATTTGATTTTCAGTCTGTTCATAAGTTCGATTGTTAAGTTCGGTTTTTTCGGTATTCCTCATAATCCACGGAGTAGAACAGCGGCTTGCGGTTGCACCAGTAGGCCAGCCGCCATTGCTCCCGCGAGGGTTTCCCCTCGTGTTCGAAATCCCGGTACGGCTGCGCGAAAGGCTGGCATCCCAACGCTTTCAGCTCTCGGATACGCCCGAGTGCATCTTCGGTGTCATCCCTTATCAGCACATAGAGGAAGAGCTTCCGGGCCGGAACGCCGTGCTTACGGAGGAGTTCTATGGCTTTATGAACGTCGTCCTGCATGGCACGGCTGTCGTAGGCCATGCGCAGAAAACGTATCCATTTGACCCGTGCGAGCAGCGCAGCGATCTCCGGCGTGCGGGCGATACGCCGGGCATCGAGTCCCTGGTTGAAATCTACCCGGATGCCCATGCGGACGATCTTCTCGATCTGCATAAGTCCCCACTCCGAAGCCAAGACATTGTTGTCGAGTAGCACGGCACGCTTACGCCCGTCGAGAAATTCCTCGATGTCGGCATGTGCCCGGACTTCACCTTCCTTATGGGGCACGACGCACCACGGGCAGCGGTTCACGCATCCGCGCGTGAGAAACCCATAGGCTTCTTTGACTCCATAAAGCGAGTAATCCGGACATATATGCTCGATCTCTTCGGGAAGCATTGTCGCATAGTCCCTGTAACCCGTCCCGGCACGCACGACCTCACAGTCGTAATGAGCCGTGCAGTCCCGAGAAAAGGTAAAGACCTTCGACATATAGACCTTGTCATAACGCCTCACCGCGGGATCGGCGAACTCCACCGTATCGCCCCGGCGCTTGTGCCATGCCGAGAGTTTCATCAGCGCTATGTTCGGGAAGTTATGCCCGTCCACATCCACCAGTCCGATCCGCATGACTATTGTTTTAAGAGTTCAGCAATCTCCGGATCGAGATTGCCCCGATACTCCATACGCCCGTCCAAGCGGCATGCTTCGAGGAAATGCTCCCGACCTTCCGCCTTGCGTCCCAATCGCGAGCAGGCGATGGCCCGCAGATACTCCGTCACGGCATCCTTGGGCATCGTTGCCAACAGCTCCATCGCCCGCTCGTTATGATCCAGCGACAGATGCGCCACGACCGTGTTGCGGTCGTTGTAGTCGTTGAGAATATAGAGCGCCTTGGCGTATTTGCGCTTCCGTAACAGCTCCACGCCGCGGGCATAGGCCGTATCCAATTCCGTGGTGTGTATCGTGTCCTTGACCATCCCTTTGCGCCGCAGGTTGTAGCGGAAATTCACGGCCCGTAGCTGCGGATAGATCACCGAACGGATATAGGCATACTCTTTCGGAAACTGTTGCCGGATGGCCTGCTCCCGTCGGTCGGGATTCTTCTCCCAAGCGATCAGTTCCAGAATAGCGTCACGATTTCCGATCTCCCGGTCTGTTCGGATGCGGTTTGTCAGCTCCTGCCAATCCTCAGCTACCCACCGCACGGTGAGTATCGTATCGATGCTTTTGCCGTATCGGCGGACAAGGTAGCGTTTGAGCGCCGCGGCCCTTCCTTGCGAGAGCCGGGCGTTGAAGGTATAGGCTCCCTCCGGAGACGATGCCGCCGTCAGCGTGATGGTATCGACATAAAACTCCTGCTGTTCGACGATCTGCCGCATCAGGCCAGAGATCTTGTCCAACTGCCGCCGGTTGTCGCCCAGCGTATCGACCACACGGGTATCGCCCACGAAGAACTGAATGTAGTTGCGGTCTTCGACGGTCACGAACTTGTCGATGACCTTGATGCGATACCTCGGTACGGTATCTACAAAGGATAGCATCGAGGATACGACGTAGCTCAGCGTATCGGACGGCGGCAGACGGTAGGCGCTGTCGTCCACGGCCAACACCTGCCCCTGAAGCGTTACGAGCATCTTCTTCGAGGTCTCGTCGGTCTTCACTGCTTGGGAATAGTAATACGTGACGGTGCTCCGGCCTTCGACCAGCGAGTCGAGCCGGACGTCTTCGGGATAGGGAAACTTCACGAAACGGTTGAAAGCCGCCTCGCGCCCCACGGTATCGGGGCGGAAGCGTTCGACATAGGTTTCGTACTGCCAGTAGTCGCGCTCTTGCAGCAGCGAGAAGCGTCCGCCGCGGATCACCAGATCTTCGAGCGCCACGGATTCGTCGGGCTTGTGCAGAATGGGTGTAATGACGACGCTGCGGCTCTTGCCCAACAACTGCCTGGGCAGCGTCACGATGAAATCCAGCACGACGCGCCCGTTGCGTTCGGGAATAGACCGCATCTTCGCCACGACCGTCACCTGCTCGATCTGAAGCGCCATCACGCGTTCTCCGTCGGCAAGCGTATCCACGGGTGCAAGAAAGAATGTGTTGCTGTCACGCTGGAGTTTTACGACCTGCGGGCGGTAGTCCTGCTGCCGCTCCTGCCGTTCGGCGCGGGTAAGCTGCGAGAGCGAGGCAGTCATCTGCTGCCGCTGAAGCCGTCCGGCTACCGAGCAGCCGAACAGGCTTCCGAGCGCTGCCGACAGCAGACCTATCTGCAATATCTTATTGCATATCTTCATGGCTAAAAGATATAAGAGAATGAGACTTCCAGTTTTGTCGGCGCCAGCGTCCAGCGTCGGTTGTGGTAGATGTATTCATCCTCCCAGTCAGAGACGGTCGGGTCGCGGCGTGTGTCTTCGGTATGGAACAGCCCTATGCCGGCTTCGAGGGCGATATTCCATCGTTTCGAGAGCATCCACGCATATCCGTAGCTGACACCAAGACCGTAGGCATGACCTTTATAGCGTTTTGTGCGGCTTCCGAGGTCGTAGCCGACATAGGTGAAGTGCTGACCGATAAAATGCCCGACGAAGGATTCGTAGAACCAGTAGCGGCCGCCGAGCTGCAAGGCATGGAAGTTCATCGAGAGGGATGCGGTATTCACCGGATTCCAGTAACCGGACAGCTCCAGCGACCAGTTGTCCGTCAGGGCCGCTTCGGCCCCGACGTTCAGCGTCGCGCTGCATGCCGCAAGGGCGTTGGCCCTCACGGCGAAGATCTGCGCCGCAGCCCTGCGGGGCAGACCCCACAAGGCCGCCGACAGCAGCAGGAACAGTATGATTCGTTGTTTGTTCATTGTTGAAAGTTAATTCGGTTTTATTCCCGGATGCAGCGCACCGGATTGGCAGCATAGCGGTAAAAATCCGTCGTATTGACGAATGGCGGGTAGTTACTCGTATCGAATAGGATCGAGGTGCAGGCTACGTCATGGAACACGCCGGTCGAGTCTCTCCAATGAAGATAATACGGAGCGTTCGTGTAGAGCCTTCCGAGCGACCCGTTGCGGTCGTAACGTCCTTCGTAGAATGTTCCGCCCAAGGGTATTTTCGCCGTCTGCGTGCTGTTACAGCGGATTGTAACGTAATAAGGTGCCGATACGCCTATCCGCTCTATTCCCGCAAAATCCTCGGCACCGGGCACTTTCCATCCCGGAGGGCATGGATCGTAAATGGATTTATGGCTGGTGCGGCTGATATTGTTCTTCCCGGTCGTGACGTTGCCCCAGAGGTTCGGGTGATGGACGTAGAGCCAGTCGGCGACCGATGCCCACTCTTCCCAATCCTCGTAAAATACCCCGTCCATATAAGTCGTAGGATGTGCCGTGGCCCATTCGAGGGTCATCACGTCGTAAGGCGATTCGGTTCCGGAGGTTCGGGGATTGCTTTCAGCATACTCGAACCCCGGAGCATAGACGGTCGGAGCCTGCGTGTAGGCGTCCGTGGCCAGCGCTGGATACGGAAACGGATCTTTGCGGCCCCACTGGTAATAGAGTCCTTTGGCAGCGGCCTGCGTGCAGTCCGTAGCCAGGGCCCCGAGGTTGCGATCCATAAAGACGGCTCCCGAAGCGTAGGTCTGGGCCGTGGCCTCGATCTCGTAATCCACCGACCAGATATGCCACGACCATATGCATACCCCGCGGCTGTCGAGAAGACCGATCACGGCATTACCGCAGGTCATGCCGGTTCGGAAGACGATACGTCCGTCGCCGGTCAGCTCCGCGCTTTCGACGATCGCGCCTCGGATCGTGCCCGTTTCCCAGAGGACTTTCGCCTCGGCTCCCGCAAGTCTCTTCGGGACGATATTCGTCGTTGCACGGCCGTTGCCCATCGTCGTAGCGTCGAACGAATAGGAGGTATTCAATTCCGGCGCGATATAGCAGTTGGCCGTGCCCCCGTCGTCGAGCGGCCGGGTATTGACCGTGAATTTCGGGAAGATCGCGGCTTCGGGCGAGGTCGGAATGTAGGCATACGAAGCCGAGGTCGAAAGCCGTGTCTTGTAGTCGGCTGCCGAATACCATCCCTCGAAGCGGTATCCGGCTTCGGGTACGGCTGTCAGCGTGCATCCCTTTTCATGGCACAAGACGACCCGGTCGTGCGTCAGGAAAGACGGTTCAGCGTCATACAACGCTCCGGCGACGGTTACCGTACCGTTTCCGTTTTCAGCCGTCGCGGAGTGAATATATACGTCGAGACGGTTGGCGAAGCGGTGTCCGATGTCGAACGACTGTGCAAATCCCGCATCATCCTCGACCGTGACGGTATAGACCACCTGCGAATTGACCGTCGTATAGATTCCCGGAGCGTAGTTCACGCCGAAGACATTGGGGCCGGGCTGTTCCGGAAGCGTAAGGTCGCGGCCTTCGCCTACGGGAGAGCCGTTCAGACAGAACGCTCCGGCGTTGCCCTGCGCGACACCGATACGTCCCCGAAGCGTCAGGGGTGCGGGACTCCCGTCGATCTCCACAGCGAGCATCTGAAACGGATTGTAGGTGCAATATCCGCCGACCGAGTTTTCTTCGTAGGTATCATGCACATTGACGGCATAGCTGCTAATGCGGGTATCGACCTCGCTGTCGCCCAGGATCAAGATGTTGAACCGGTAATGTACGTTCGCCCGGACGTTGAAATCCGAAGTGTTGTTTCCTCCGAGATAAATATAATAAGCCAATACTTTCGACCCGCGCACGGCGCGGATCAGCAGATACGAGGCATTCGCGGGGGCATTCTCCGGGTTCTTCTGACGCTGGTCGGTAATGGCCGCCACCGTTCCCTGCATATTGGGTAGCAGATAGCAGTCGCCCGCGGCCTGCTGTCCGGAAAGTTCCACCTCCGGACAATCCGTATAGTCGTCGGGATCATCCGACGGTGCGGCCGCCATATCGAACACAGATACAGAACGCGGTACGGAAAGAAGCTGCACGGAACGCAGTTCGATGTCGGCAACGGCCGGAGCAACGGTAATGTTATAGGAGATTTTCGACACGCAGCGTTGTACTTCGACGGCAGGCAGCGTCAGCATCCCGTCTGCCGAGGGAATTATCGTTATATCGCCCTCATAGGCCATCGGCAATACATTGTACTCGTCGGCATACGACACGGTGAAATCTTCCGATGCCGGATTTTCACCCAAGTCGCGTCCCATGTTAACTGTAATACGTATCCTGTAGTCGCCCGGCAGGCATTCGAAACGCAGCGTCGCAGAGGTCTGGTAACGGTGCAGGACAACATTGCTGTTATCGTCGTAAAGGTAGAGGTTCAGGTCGCGGATGGCCGTTTCATCCGCAGTGCGGGTTACGGAGGACATCCTTTCGGGCCGTACTGTCAGGCTGACAAAGACACCGCGGGGATTTGTACATTCTGTCCTGTCCTCGGCGATGCAGCCCCACAGCAACAGGATGGCAGCGAGTATCAACAGATATTTTTTCATAGTCGGAAAAATCTGAAAAAGGGATTGAAAAAAGCTCCCGCCCGCGAGGAACGGGAGCTGCCAAAACAAGAGGGCTATGCCCCCAGCTCGACGTTCTGCGTCACGGGCGTCTCCCAATCGGCGACGGTGACCGATACGGCGCACTCCTGACCTACGAGACCCGTGATATTGGCCGCGACACGGTAGTAGCCGTTTCTGAGAATCTCGCCCGCGGCCTTACCCGTCAACTCGACCGAATAGGTCACCTCCGAGCGGTCGTCCGTAGTCGAGGTGCTGCCGTCCGAATCGTATGTGGCGTTAATTTCCAGCAGAACGCGGCTGCCCGCGGGCAAAGCTCCATTCTCGAAACAGTAGAACAGCGCATTGCATTTTCCCGAAGCCGTGGCGGGAGTCTGCGTGTGGCTGAAGGTCATGGCCCCGGGTGTCGGCGTTCCGGCCACGACGAGCGACTGTGAGGCGGCTTTGGAGAGTTTTACCGAGTTGATGGTAAGCGTTCCTGCATATTTGTCGGCGAACGACGGGTCGATGGTCGTCTGAAGGGCTACTTTAGCGACAGTGCGTTTGAGCGTGATGCCGACATTGGTCGTGGAGTTCACGGCCCCGACGGTCTGCGATTTCATGCCCGACATCACGAAGCCGCCCGAACGTTTGGCTGCGGTGGACACCTCGGCAAAGGTGCCGTTATAGTCGGCGGCCGACTTCTCCACAAGGGCCGTAAGGGCTGCGCGGGTCTTGGCCGACGAGGCGTCGTAGTTCGCTATGGCATAGAATGAGCAGGGGGTGCTGGCAAGAGATTTAGGTAGGGAGAATGTCGCCGATTTCGCGGCCAGCTCGCTGGATGTTAAATCCCGGCGAATAACGAAGTTGTCGGCATTATCGAAGACGAAAATCGACAGTGACGACAACGAAGACTCTCATGCCTCGGCCGAGGCTGTCGAATCGAAGAAGGAGCGGGTGTCGGCGGCATCATCGGTAAGCGTAAGTGCGATACGTGCCCCATCGGTGAAAGAATTGGGGGAAGGTACGACTTCGGTCTCCTTGTTGCAGGAAACGGATGCGGCAGCGAAGACTGCAACGGCTAAAAGGATGTTTTTCATGTTATTTGGATTTTGAATGCAGCGATGCACTATGCGTCGCTTTCTGCTGCAAATGTATAATACAAAATCACTGAAAAGTACACTTTTCCGGATGCCTCTCGGGAAAAATCAAAAAGTTTTTTGTAAAGTATGAAAATATAATCAACTGAAAAATAACCTGTTGAAATTTTGCAAACGGAGAAAAACTTTCTGATTTTCTCGTCCTTGACAGGTCTCCGCTCTCTCTATCGCAGGTGTCTTTCGACGACTTGCTCATAGGCTTTTTTCAATTTATCCAGAAAAGGTGTGACCGCCGTGCTGCGGTCAAGCATCCTGGTTTTCTTGACATAGACATCGTTGATCGTGATATGGAATGTAGAAGACAAGGCACGGACGATCTCGATGAAACGCGCCTTGCGGTTGCCGTACATGATAATCCCGTTTTTATGAAGGGCAACGGCAAGCTCCAGCAGCTCTTGCTGCGTCCCTGTCCACAGCAACTCGCCGTCCTGATAGGATAAAGGGAACGAATAGTCTTGGTTCGAGCTATATTTCGTACTATTGCTGACGATATTGATTTCGCAATCCAGAATATACATGATTTTATAGATGAACGTCGTCCTTAAAACATTGTTCGAATATCGATTAAACGATGGATGGGACAATACGTCGAATTCAACCCGGCTGTAATACAGTATTCTCAAAATATCATCCCGGTTATCGAAATTAGCAACCATCTCGGTCATCGTCTCGATAAACTCTTCGTATGCATGGGCTAATTCCGACGGATTCGATTCATTTTGAGTTAGCAACGCGTATATACGAGTATGAATAAGCGTTTTCATAAGACAGATCTCCGTATTGCAGAATCATGTGTATTTTTCGTATTCACAAAGTATCTGTTGGATAATTTTTCGTATCTTTGCAAAACAGCAAATAGCTGTCGAATCCTGTCATCGACACCTGAAAATGCTACCAAGACAAGATGGACGGGATGATAGGAGAATCGTGTAAAAACAGCACGGGCTCTCCTATCTGTTCATCGGGTTGTAGCATTCTTCAGGTGTCAATAGGTTGATACTATCTCAACTTATTATTGTTCCAACTAAATATAATTTGAATACGAATTCATCAATTCGTGCGTTATTAAATAAATACTATCACAAACCGGCTACGGAGAGTTTTTAGATTGAAAGGTCACTTACGGGTATATATCGACTCGAATCGGTCAATGTATTTGCGGTAGTTTCTGTTTCCCCATTCGTCTTTCGGATAGGGGGAACGTTTTTATATCCCTTCTTCAGTTAAAACAACCCGCACACCCCGAAGGATGTGCGGGTCGGGAAACTGGTTATAGCTTACAAGCAGATAACCATCCTAAATCGGTCTATTCGCACATATCTCTTTGCGGAGTTATTCCACTTCGTCCATGTTGATCTCATACCCCGACGATACAAAAGTCCAGTCTTGAGGGCGATCGCCGTTCTCACAGGTAACGGTCAGACCGTAAAGCCCGCTTGCCGTAGCGTTGAATCCGTTAAGCGGATTAACGTTGCTGCTGCGACGCAGGTTGAAGAACATGAATGCGCCGTAGCCCTGGGCTTTGGCACGCTTGGCCAGCGAATTCAGCGTCGCTGCGTTGGGAGCAGAGCCGAGATTCGTCGATACCGGCGACCAGCGGGTTTTGTCCACCAGACCGGATGTCATGAAGCTCGAACCGAAATAGCCATGATACGCATAGTCGATGCAGGCTTTAGCCTCGCTGTTCAGCGTGTTGGTATACCCCCAGTCGAAAACGGTGATGAGTTTGTCGGCCGGCATCAGCGCGTGGAGTTTGGTGATGATTTCGCTGTACGAAGTAGAATTGGTAGACGAATAATTAGCATACTCATCATCGAATCCGATTCCGTCCAGACCGTATTTTTCCACAGCATGGGCCAGGATCTTGGCGAACTGTGTGGTCTGGGTATCGTTCATGTTGGCGACACCGATGCCCTGCCAGTCGCCCAGCACGGTCAGCAGCACCTTGATGCCCTTGTCCTGCAACGGTTTCACGTAAGTCTGATAACCGCCGTTTTCGAGCAGGTTGGTCATCTTGTCATTCAGGAAGAGCGTAGGCTCTACCACTCCGTTCACCGTCCGCTTGTGGATGTTCGAGGCAAACAGCTCCACGATACCGGCAAAGGGTTTGCCGTTGGAGAGCATGTAATCTCCGGCATTGAGCGGGTTGGTGTCGTTGGTCTCGACATAGATGGCCACCACGGGCGTATCGCCGTAAGCACGGGTTTGGGGAACTGTGCCCTGATCCATCGTCGGCTCCTCGGCCTGCTGGCACGAGAACATCATCGTAGTACCCAAGAAAAGGGCTGCAAAAATTTCAAAATAACGTTTCATAGTCGTTTTTAGTTTTAAAGGATCAATAACTGGTTAATCGGTTTATTTTGGGTTTTGGTTTTTGTTTTTTCTGTCATTCAATGAGTTTTAAGGGTTAAAGAATATGTCGTTTAGACCGAAATAGGCATGCCTGTAAGTTTACCAGTCTTTTAACCATTTGTTATATCCTGTACCACCATTCGGGAGTTTGCCCAAAAGAGATGTATCGAATGAATATTCATTATCGCTCATAATGGAGGGGCCCCAAGGTGTATCCTCGATCATCCAAGCGCCATCGTCGGCAAAATACGTATATCCAACCTGAATGCTGCTAGCCCAAGTGCTTTCGAAATTATCCTGAAGAAGCGTCCGCAGACTTTCAAAAACCAGAATATTGCTCTGCTTGTTTCCTGCCTGACGCCAGAAGAAAATATCGGTGAAATAGTCATTTATAGTGTTCGGGCCCTGCGGATACCACGGAATATTGATACATCCGTATTTCGCAGGATCGAGGCCGGCAATAGGCTTGCGGGGATGATCCGTCGAGACATATTGCTGCCCCTGATGCCAGGGATCGACAATCTGAACATTTTTCTCATTGTCCAGATACCCAGACCATGCGTAATCGAGGTATTGCCCGACTTCGATGCCTCCGGTCGCCCCGGTATCCCAGAAATACTCGGTGGGGGCTTCGTAATCGGTCAGCGTCACCAGTTTGTCATTGCCGAGCGCTTCCCGCATCGCTTTGATGAGTTTCGGATAGGAGGTCGTGTTCATGGCGGGCATTCCCTCCTTGCCGTAGGCGGCATTGCGATCCCAGAAATTCACACCGTCGAGTGCGTATTCCGTGATAACGGTCTTCACCTGGGCTACGAAATCGACAATCTGGGCGTCGGTCAGATTGCAGAATCCGAGCCCTGTTCCGCCACCTTCCAGACAAATGCAGACCTTACGGCCTTTATCCTGCAAGGGCCTGATATATTTGTCGATATGGTCGAGGACATAGCGCATGTCGTTTCCGAGATTCAACAGGGCGCGTCCCGTCTCCGCATCGTAATCCAATACCACCTTGTTCAAATTGACAATGTTACCGATCGTCCGCAAGCCGTCTTCCCGCTCGCTCCACGCATTTTCCCACGTATTGGCATCGAGCTTGGACATGAGGTATTCATCCACCAACAACGGCTGGTATTTTTCCGTGTCGAGATAGAATACGGCAAATACCTGGTCGGCATTGAGCTTGTACTCCCCGAGTTGTCGTGCGCGAATTGAAATGAGATAATTGATTGTCTGATGCTCCTCGGTTCCGGCCTCTTCAGCCACCGTCAGCGGCAGATAATATTCGCCCGGAGCCAGATTCTCGGCCATGAAGCGGATGCGTTTAAGTGCAGAACGCTGATTTTCTGCCGAGAGCGAAAGCGTTTTGCCGTCAGGAAAATCATAATTGCCTTCGGGCAGCAACGTTCGCTGCTCGTCGTTCGCCTCGTTCCACCCATCGAGCAACGAACCGTCGATCCATGCGTCGAGGGATAATTCCGAAGCCGGCGCTTTTGAAAACTGGTAATAGAAGTTGGAAGTTACGAACCCGGATCCTTCCGTCATCCGAATACGAACCTTGTCGTCGGACATACTGCTGCTACGCAACCTTCCATAGATATTCTCCAACGGTTCCTTGTCGGGAAGTTTCCCGCCCTGCTGCTCTACGGTGTCGGCGTCGCAGGCCATAAGGCCTGCGAGTGCCGCCGTACAGAGAAGCGTCGCAATTCCCGTTTGCAAACTAAAAATCGTCTTCATAATCACTCGTTGTTTTCGTTAAGTTTCGGAATCTCGATGCCCTGCGGCCAGATAATATCGTACTTGGCTACGCCGTCATTGCGGTACATCGAATAGTCCTTGACCGTATTGCCCGAGGCATCGTTGCACTTCCAATAGCCAAGAAGCGTCGGATCGTCCTGCGGGTTTTGAATGTCGTACATATTGTCCCAGATCTGTTCGGGCGTACGGGCCACCGACCAGACACGTGCTTCGGCGATCTTGCCGTTCAGAGGACGGTAATCGTCGTAGGAGCGGCCGAGGAAGAACTGGTAAGCCTCGCCCAGCTTGTTGTAACCCGTGTCGTCGGTCTCGTACTGCGGTTTTTCGTTGTCGGGAGCCGTATTCCACAGGTCGTAGAGCGCCCGCATGGCCAGATTGATCTGGTTCTTCTTGCTCTGCGCCGAGATGCCGACATCGGTCGCTTCGCTCTGAATCTGGCCATCGACATAGATGCGTGCGGTACGCGCCGCTTGGTCATATGTGCAGGCGACATGGTACCAGCGCCCCTTTTCGAGGTTCTTCGTCGCATCGCGTCCGGGAATCTTCCCGAAGGACGAGCCGGCGCCCGATCCGTCGAACTGCAACTGCTGACGCTCGAAATTCGTGTCGCCGATACGCAGCAGCAGATACTGCTCGACACCCATGATGGACGAGATGTTGACGGGGCTGCCCGTAGCGTTGCTCGTCGCAAAATCGTCGAGGTAGATAAGGGCCTCGTAGGTCACGGCCGTCAGACCGTTCCAAGCCTTGCTGCTTTCCGAATACTTGTCGAGGGTCGGGAACTCGATCCAGTTGTCGGTGAGCTGCGCTGCGACGGTGATGGCCGAGGATCGTTTCACGACATAATAGGCGACGTCGGAACCGTGAAGCACGTCCATCGAGGCATGGCCGATGCGCACGGGAACGAGATAGGTTTCGTCGATAGGAAGCGCTCCCGTCTGTTCCTCGCCTTGGCCCATCAGCTCCTTGAATTGCAGGGTCACGACATCCGAGGTTGTTTTTCCCGCGGCGATCGTGACACTCTCGGCCGACAACTCATAGTATTTGGCATCGAGCATCGTCCACTCCGTACCGTAGCGGGCGTTGTACGTCCCGACGAGCGACGGGTCGACCGTGAGCGTCACCGCCACATCCTGTCCCGCAGGATAGGTCAGCTCCGCCTGCAAGGCGCAGTCGTAAGTCGGTTTATTGTTGCCGAAGGTTGTAAGCTGCACCTCGTTCGTTTCCGCGACGTCGAGATAAACGGCGTTTCCGAACTTGTGGTCGTCGGCCTCATAATTATCGCAGGCCGCGAAAAACACGAGCCCCGCGACGGCTGCAATCAGATATTTTCCGTATTTTTTCATGGCGTTCACTATTTAGCGGGATTTAACGTCTGGATCGCCCCACGGATCGTCTGGTAGTTCATCTCCGCATGATAGTAATCTCCGGAAATGTTGTAAGCTGCCAGACCGCCCAGCGGGCCGAATTCGATGACGCGGCGCGACATCTCATCGACGGCCGCGAACTCCGTGCGATCCTCATCCAGCAGGGGTGCGCTGATCTCGGCCGCCAGCAGCAGCTTCTCCGGCGCGATACCGGCATACCCCGTGGCATTCAGCACCTGGAGCTTCACCTCCTGCACATTTTCGAGTTTCTCCGTATCGAGGGCAATAAAATCGACCTTGGGACGGTCGGCGGCCGCAAGCGACAGCGGGTTGCCCTCGAAGACGAGGAGCTGGCCCTCGGATTTCGCCGCAGCAAGTTTCTCGACGATGCGGGCTGTGGCATCCGTCGCCAGCGGGTTGGTCGTAAACGAGTAGCCGTCCATGCCGTTGGCGGCGACGGCGGCGACAACCTGATCCAGATAGGCATCGAGCGCCTGCATATCGGCGAACTCTTCCGCGCGTGCGGCATAATCGACCTGATAAAGTACTTTCGTCCCCTTCTCGCGCATGACGTCCATATCCTCGGCGTCGAACTTCGAGAAGTTATCGGCGTTGGTCAGCGTCACGATGTCCAGCGAATCCGGGAGGCAGCGCATGAAATCCTGCTCACTCGATGCTTTCTCGGGCGAGTTGTGCAGACGGGCATAAACAATGAAATGTTCTGACTGTTTATAGGCCCTCAGCGCCGCGGTGTATTCGGCCCATAGTGCCGGATCCTGCTCCCAGGGCTTTTCCACCTTGCTGTCCACCGTTTCCATCTCCGTCCAGTCGTTGCAGGCCGCAAACGTTGCGACGGCAGCGCAAAAAGCGAGGAAACGTATCATTCGGTTTGGTTTCATATTCATAGCGATTACTTGTTATACGGTTTGCAATCCCACCATACGCGGGTTCCCATGACGTCGCCCGAACGGTCGCCGTTCTGTTGCTCTGCACCGAGCGTTTGAATGGCCGCCTGAAGGTTGGCGTTGTTCTGCTGGTACTCCTCGACAGGGTAAGGCAGACGGCGTGCGCCCTGTTCCACATTGACGGAACCTCCCGATTTGTCGGTAGGTACAGGCAGCAGTTTCGGATACCCCGTACGGCGGTGTTCCGACCATGCTTCGACTCCCAACGGGAAGATAGCGATCCATTTCTGCACGATGATGCGTTCGAGGTTGCGCTCCTGAACGGCCTCCGTATCGCTGCCGTCCGTCGCCGTTTCCCACGGAACGGTGATTTCGCTCCGGGCAGATGCGCTGTAGTTGCCCAGCGGATCGGTATAGGGTGCAGGCTTCTTCGTGGCGTCGACCAAATAGGCGTCGGCCCCCGATGCTCCCCGCTCCTCGAACGAAAGTCGGACAGCCTGCTCATAGAGCGTCTTCGCCGTCTCGGCCGATCCCCAGCGCAGTTCGTACTCTGCATGCAGGAAGGTCGCTTCCGCGGCATTGAACCATAAATAGGGCGTATCGCTCGCAACGATCATATTCGAATACTTCGACATGGCCTGCGACTTGCTCGTCACATCGATGCCGATACGGATACCCACATAGTCGCCGACATCGTTCGCAAGGAACATCTTCTCCATACGCGGGTCTTTGTAGCCGTTCATGTAGCAGAGGATGTCGGCTCCGACACGGTGGTCGCCCCAGTCGTTGTAGATGAGCGTCGTGCGGTTCTCCGCGGCGTGCATCGCCGCATTGTCGGCATTAGCCTCGATAACACCCCCGGCAATAGCCTCGGCGGCCTTCGCACGGGCGACGTCGGACTTCACATACGACAAACGCATGGCCATGCGCAACTTGAGCGAATTGGCATATTTGAGCCACTGCGCGATATTGCCGTAGTAGACGCCGTCGTAGCGGCTCCACGCTTCGGCCGGGAGCGTCGTGTTGCGGCCCAGTATCTCGATAGCCTCGTCCAGCTCCTCGAACATCTTCGTATAGACCGCCTCCTGCGAATCGTACTCCACATAGACCGACTCGTTGCTCTCCAGCTTCGAATAGGGAATCGGACCGTAGGAGTCCGTCACACGGTGCATGATGGCCACTCGCAACAGGCGGGCGAAAGCGATGGCCACTTCGTCTTCCGTGCCGTTGACGATGCCCTTATAGGGGGTATAGGTCTCGGTGATGACGTTGGCGAAAGGCCATTTGCGCCAGTCGGCCGAGGGATTATAGGTCTCGAACTTGGTCTGCCATGTATCGACCGTAGCACCGATGTAACCGCCGAACGGCCCGCCCGAAAGCGATTCGTTGAACTGATACATATGCTCCTGCACCGGAATCACAAGACTTTGAAGAGCTTTGAACTTCGTTCCGGTCTTATAATTCAGGGCATCCATCTGGTCGTCCGTAACCTGATTGGGATTGCGGTTGATGTCTTCGAAATCGCCGGTGCAGGCTGCCAATCCGAACAGCGCCAGTGAAAGCAGCACCGACTGCCATCTGTTATTCATCTTTTTCATGGTTGCTGCGCTTTAGAATTGGAATTTGACATTGAAACCGAGGTTGCGCACCGAGGGCATCATGAAGTAGTCGATACCCTGATAGTTCAGCCCCGTCGAAGCGACGGCTTCGGGGTCGAACGGCGCTTTGCAGTAAATCATCCACAGATTGCGCCCTACGAACGACACGGTAAGCCCCAGCTTATTGCGGAACCACTTGCGCGGGAAAGTGTAACCCAGCGACAACTCCTGCAAGCGGACATTCGTCGCCGAATAGAGATAATACTGCGGCAAACCCGACTGCGAGCCGATCGCCTGATACCATTTCTGGGCATCGACCATCTCACGGCCGTTGATCAAAACACCGCCCGCATCGCGCGCCGCGGCCGAAGCCTCCGAGACGCCGTACAGGTCGAGGTTGGCCTGCGTCGCCGAATAGCAGACACCGCCCAGACGGGCCGTAAACAGCACGCCGAGGTTAATACCCTTATAGCTGAAGTCATTGCGCCATGCGAGGTTGTGGTTAGGGAAAACCGATCCGAGATAGATGTCCTCGCCTTCGTCGGTCATCAGCAGGTTGCCGTTCTTGTCCACCTCGACATAACCGTTGTCGTTGAAGCGAAGGTTGGACGTCGTGTAAAGGTCGCCCAGCGTACCGCCTTCCTTGAGGATGTACTTCGCCTTACCCAGCCCCTTGATGTCCAACTTGGTAAGATTCAACGCTTCGCCCGTAACCGGGTTCACGGCATTGGCTGCCAGTTCGATGATCTCGTTCTTGTTCCATGAGTAGGTGAAGTTCGTCGTCCAGCGGAAATTCCGCCACTGATTGTCATACCCGAGCGACAGCTCGACACCTGTATTGCGAACGTGTCCGGTTTGCAGGTAGATGGTCGTATAGGACGACGAGGGCGGAAGTGACGGGTCGAAGGTCTGGTTTTTCGTGTCGGCCTGATACCACGAAGCCGAAAGGTTGATATGCTGCCACAGACGGGCATCCAGACCGACCTCATAGGTAATGGTACGCTCCGGCTTCAGGTCGCCGATCGGATAGTGCGTCTTGTCCTTCCACACTTTATTCGTAGCGTCGTATTCGTAGGTCGGAACCGTCAGGTGACGCGGGAAAGGCATACCTACCGAGGCGATCGAACCGCGGATCTTCAGATAGCTGAACGTCTTGCCCAGATCCCATGTCGAAGAAGGCACCCAAGACAGGCCTACTGACGGATAGAAGAACGACGACTCGGGCGAATTGGCCAGTTGCGAAGCCCAGTCGTTACGCCCCGTCACCGTGAGGTAAAGCATCTGTTTCCAACCTACTTCGACCGAGGCGAAAATCGACTGCGTCTGGTCGTGCCAGCCGACCTTTTCGGCACGTTTTTTCGTGTCATCCAGATCGAAAACATTGAATATGTTGGGAAGTCCGTTCTCCTGAATCGGCCCACGGTATGACAACTCATCGGTCTTGATATTGTTGATCGAGGCGCCGATATTCGCGTTCAGAGACCAATCCTCGCCGAAAGTCTTGTTAATGTTTACCATCAGATCGGCGTAGGTCTGCGTGTCGTAAGCACGGGCTTCGGTATAGTGGCCGTTTTTGCCGCCTTCCGTAATCGTGGTGTTCGACGAGGCATAGAGTTTTTGCGTGTAGAGCGAATTCGAATTATCAATGCGGACACGTCCGGCAACATTAAGCCACGGAAGAATGTCGTAGCTGGCCGAGAACGACAGCATATAACGCTTCTTGTCCGTATTGCGCAGGTTGCGGTAGTTGATCCAGTAGGGATTCTGCATGCGCAAATCACCGCCTTCCATATCCGCACTCCAGAATTGCTCCATGAGTTTCGTCCCTTCGTTGTAACGCTCGAAGCGACGGTAAAGGTCGAAATTCTCACCCCGCGGGAACAGGTAGGCCGGAACCAGCGGGTTCGAATAGACTCCCTGATTGGTCATGTTCTGGTCTTTCTGATAGATGTAGCTGGCGCTCGCATCGAGCTTGAGCCGGTCTTTCAGAAAGTACGAAGTATTGCGGAACGTGAAGTTGTAACGGTCGTATTCGTTATTGGGGATAATGCCGTCCGAATTGACCGAAGCAGCCGAAAAATAGGTCTGGTTCTTGTCCGTACCGCCAGAAACCGTAACAGCATTCGTATAAACGTGTCCCGTCTCGAAATAATCGTCCGGAGTATAACCGTAACGGGCTTCAGGGCGTAATTTCTCGCCCCAACTGTAAATGCTCGAGCCGCTGCGCTGGCCGTTCAAACCCGTACCGTAGCGATTCTGAAATTCCGGCTGGATGAAAGGTGCGAGAAATTCGATATTACTCGAAAACGTAGCTTTCAGAGTCCCGGCTTGGCCTTTTTTCGTCGTAATCATCACAGCGCCGTTCGCGGCTTCCGAACCGTAGAGCGCGGCCGCGGCAGCACCCGTCAGCACCGACATCGACTCAATATCCTCGGGGTTGAGGTCTGCGATGGATTCCGTAGCACCGCGCGAATCGAACTCCGTACCGCCACCACCACCGAAGTTGTACATCGGAATGCCGTCGATAACGTAAAGGGCGTTCGAAGACTGCGAAATGGACTTGTTGCCGCGCAGTACGACCTTCGAGGCACCGCCGACACCTGACGATGAGGCGTTGATCGTGACACCGGCCACTTTACCCGTCAACGAGTTGATGAAGTTGGCATCCTTGACGGTTGTGATGTCTTCGGCCTTGATCTGCTGAACATTGTAGGCTACGGCCTTTTCCGAACGCTTAATACCAAGAGCAGTGACCACGACCTGCTCGATCTCGGACGCAGCCTCTTCGAGCGTGATTTCGAAAGAAGTCCGGCTGCCCACGACAATAGACACAGGAGTATAACCAATAAAACTGATTTCCAGCTGTCTGTCTGCTGCGGGGGGGGGTACCTGAAGCGCAAACGCACCATCGGCGTCGGAGCTGACGCCTATTGTAGTTCCTTGAACAAGGATACTGGCTCCGACGATCGGATTACCTTTTGCATCCCTGATTTTTCCGGTCACGGAAACCGGATTCCCCGCATCGTTCTTTTTGGTCAGGATAATGTAGGATTCATCGATCCGGTAAGCGATTTCCGTGCCGGCGAACAGTTGTGCCAACACATCCTGGATCGTTTTTTGGACAGCGTTGATACTGACCTTGTTTTTGGTATCGACGCCTTTGTTGATAAACAAGTAACGGGTTTGATTTTCAATCTCTTTTATAACCTGCGAAATAGGGACGTTTTCCATCTTAATGGAAATTCGGGCATTCTGTGCAGATGCAGCGAATACGTTCCCAAGCAAAGAGATTGTGAGTACGAACCCAAACAGTCTTCGAAACTTGTTGAAGAATACTGTTTTATTCATATCTTTGCGAAGTTTTAGATAATAGGTTAATTAGTGTCTCAAAAAAGCTCGATTCAATCTATTATCCGGCCTGCGGATCTCTACCTCCGCAGGCTTTTTCATTGAACAAGCTATGAACGATGTTGGTTACGTTTTCATAGGCAATCATTTTAGGCGTTAAACAATCAGGCTTTCACATCAATAGATCGTCACTACGTTTGTTTCCGAATTTTTCTTGTAAGAAAAGTCCGCGGTATACTGCAAAATGTGAAGGGCTTTGTCAATGCCGTCGTTCACACGAATTTTACCACTGACGTTTCTGATGTTCGGAAGTTTCTCAAGGGAGATGTCGATCTTCACGTCGAATGCCCGCTCGAATTTCTCCATCAGTTCATCGAAAGGCAGACCCGAAATGTTGATAAGACCTTCCGTCCAGCACAATATTTCCGGATCGGTTATCGGTTCGATGAAAAGATGACCGTTCGAGAGATTAGCAATATCGTTAGGTTTCAGTATAATGTCTTTTTGCGTGGGATCGAGCCGGTTTGTAATTTGCACCCGACCTTGGAGCAATGCAGTCGAAAAGCGTTGGTGGCGCTCATCGGCCACAACGTTGAATTTCGTACCCAACACCCGAATATCGGATGCGAAAGTTTCTACAACGAACGGACACCTCTCGTCATGTTCGACATCGAATACCGCCTCGCCGGAAAGCTTTACTCTGCGGAGATTCTTTTTGAATACGGATGGATATTCGATCTTTGCTCCGGAATTGAGCTGAACGCTCGAACCGTCCGGAAGCGTGAACTTCAAGCGTTGGCCGTAAGGAACCTGCAACGTGTTGATTTGCTCGGCAAGCATATCGTAGGTGCGTTCCTTGCTGATATATCCCCCGACGAACAGCCCGATGGCGAGCATGGCGGCAGCTTGTACGGTAATACGGACTACCTTTCTCCAGTGCACGGCGATCCAACTTGCTGGACGGATCTCTTCGCCGTACAACTCCATCATGTCGATCTGCATGTGCACCTCATCCGCGCAGCGCTGGAAGTCCTCCGGATTTTCGGAATGCCACCGTGCCACCTGTTCCAGCTCATCTGGGGTTGCTTCGCCGCGCAGAGCTTTGTATATTACCTCTTGATCCATTATCTTGTAATTAAATTATATGCCGGCTTCATTGCTTTCTCTTTTTAAACGCATGAGCGAACCGAGTTTACAGCCTTTTTTATAAATAAATATATTTAATAATAATGTAAAATTATTTATTTAGCCAATGTATTGACAATGAGTGTGTTGATCGCCTGCGTTTGCTTCCCGGAACCTTATTTTGTTTCAAAAATATTTTCATTTCTTTTTTGCAGGCGCTTTCAAAACATCGGAAACGAAAAACCGGGGATGAATTCTCGACTTGCATTTTCGGGAATAATTGCTATCTTTGGAAACAGTATCGAAAGATTGGGATGGGGAAGCCGACGAAAATATTGACAGCCGAAGAGTTCGACAAGCTGTTCAACGACAAGGAGCGTTTTATCCGAATCGCATACTCCTATATAAATGACATGGAGATGGCAACGGATATTACGACCGACGGCTTCATGTATTTGTGGGAACACCGGGAACACCTTGACTTCGACGTGAATATCAAAGGCTATATTTACAATTACGTCAAGACTCGCTGTATTTCGCACCTGCGCAAGCGCAAATCCATGCTCAAAGCCCAAAGTGAACTTTATAAAAAGGAACAATGGCGGATCGAATCGAGCATCAATACATTATCCAACGAAGAACAGATCGGCAAACTGTTCCAATCCGAAATAATCGAGATTTACCGGCGCGAACTGGCCAAAATGCCGTCTCTTACTCGTAATGTATTTTTGGCAAGCCGTCTGGAAGATATGACTTACCATCAAATTGCGGAAAAATTCAACCTGACCGTCCGGCAGGTTACTTCGGAGATTCAGCGGGCAAATTTCTTGCTTCGGACACCGCTAAAAGATTATCTGGTGAATGTTATAATTATGCTGCTATATCTACAATAAATGAAAAGGAATGGAAGCCATCGGCTTGTAATGAATGTCAAGAGATTTTAAGACGATCATCTCAGCCGATGTGTATTCTCCCTTGTAAATACGCGCTTCCATTAGTCCGAATACGGGTAGAGCCGGTTCGGACTTATTGTCGGAGACAATTTCCGGATATGAAAACGGATGCAGAGACATACGATGGATAGTGACGCAACTTCACACAGATTCCATGAAGAATTCAGTCGTATATCGGCCGCATCCGTGTTATTAATTCGAGTCGGGATTCAGCCACGGAACGGTTCGTCGGCTGATTTTCGGTATGTTTTTATGTGTTCGGTGGTGCGATAGTTGAAACCAGGGCAGGGTGCAACGGGCGCGGCCGCCCCGTAAAAAACTATCTTTCTCTGCCAGCAGACAGAAAAACCGATGGTAAATCAGCGAATCGGTATCATATTTATAATTTCGATAGTATTAGGGTCCAAAACAAACGCTGCTGCAAAGATATACCGATTCCGCCTGCCGGCGGTCGCTCGGCGGGTGCAATCCGTATGATGTAATGTATTCGGCGAATGGCGGCGCATGACGGTTTCGGGTTAGTGGATGATGTACCCACAGAAAACAAAAAGGGGGCGCGGTGTCAGCCCCTACTTGTCGGTCTTGGAGTTACCTTCAGATGGAAGCTGTCCTGCGCCCCAGTCAAGCCCTGCTTGCAAATAACAAACAGGACATAACCGGAGCTGACAACCATTATACCATCTGATTAAACATCCTCCGAAGAGGTCTCCAAGTTTACAAGTAGGTATAAAGAGTTGTTTACCCTTTATGATTATGTCCGTCGGCTACGCCGAACTATTCAATCGCAAATGTAGCATAATTTCTGTATTTAGAAATCCACGTATGCAAATATAATCAAATTTTTCGAATACACGTGAAATCACGTGTATAAAATTTTAGACATCACCTTTCCTTTGCAAAAAATGCGAACAAAGGTTCCCAAATATAGAGATACTACTTTTCAACGGCTCTTGATAGAACGTATGCAACAATTACGTTCGGATCATGGGTATTCTCAAGAAGAAGTTATTGAGTTTACACATTTAGATATTTCTCGGTATGAATCAGGAACCTCCATTCCAAACACACAATCTATACTGAAACTCTGTAAATTATATAACATCACAATCGCTGAATTCTTCGCACCGATAAATTATCCTGCGAAAAAAGAATAGAAAAGACGAAACGGAGCGGTTTCGTCTTTCTTTTTGCAAAAAAGCGACTATATTTGTGTTGAAGGAAAGAACTTGCCCAAACTTATTGATGGAAGAACTCACTACGATCCAGAGCAAAATCTACGAAATCCGCGGCCAGCGCGTGATGCTCGACTTCGACCTTGCGGCGCTCTACCAAGTTACGACCAGTGCATTGAATCAGGCCGTAAAACGTAACATCGAACGATTTCCGGAAGAGTTCATGTTCCGCATTTCCGAAATTGAATGGAAAAATATGTCATCACAATTTGTGACGACATCCAGAGTGAAGCGGCCGAAGACATCCCTACCTTATGCTTTTACCGAACAGGGAGTTGCGATGCTTTCTGCGGTATTGCGCAGTGGAATGGCAATACAAGTAAGTATCTCTATTATGAAAGCATTTGTCGCCATGCGCAATTATATTACGACAGCTACAACCGTTACTTCGGAATTGGCTGAAATCCGGGCAAAGCTGGCTCTGCTGGAGCGGGCGGACGAGGACAATGCCGAGGCGGTGAACGACCTTTCGGAAGACATGCGCAAGGAGCTGGACAACATCTACGAGGCCATCGCGGCCCTGTCGGTCAAAGTGCCCGAGGCCCGCAAACAGCCCCGGCCCATCGGGTTCAAACTCCCGAAGGAAGAGAAATAACCGTTCATTTTGACCCGAACCGATGGAAGAACTCGCTACGATCCAAAGCAAAATCTACGAAATACGCGGCCAGCGCGTGATGCTCGACCGGGATTTGGCCGAGCTTTACGGCGTTACGACCGGCAACCTGAATAAAGCTGTAAAGCGAAATATCGAACGTTTTCCGGAACGGTTCATGTTTCAACTGACAGAACAGAAATTTTTGATATTCCAAAATGGAACATCAAGTTGGGGCGGCACACGAAAACGTCCTTATGCTTTTACCGAACAAGGGGTCTCCATGCTTTCTGCCGTGCTACGCAGCCCGACAGCCATACAAGTCAGTATTCGGATTATGGATGCTTTCGTCGCCATGCGCAACTACATTATGACAACCTCGACTATGACGGCCGAGCTGTCCGAAATCCGTGCGAAACTGACCCTGTTGGAACGGGCGGACGAGGACAACGCCGAAGCGGTGAACGACCTTTCGGAAGACATGCGCAAGGAGCTTGACAACATCTACGAGGCCATCGCAGCCCTGTCGGTCAAAGTTCCAAAGGCCCGCAAACAGCCCCGGCCCATCGGTTTTAAGCAATCAAAGTAAAAAGAGCCATGACCCAAAAGCAAGCGATACAACTTTTTGAAGAGCGTAAGGTACGCACCGTCTGGGACGACGAAGCGGGCAAGTGGTACGTTTCGATTGTCGATGTTATCGCAGTTTTGACCGAAAGTAAAGATGCCGCAGCCTACTGGCGCAAACTCAAACAACGGCTGAAAGCTGAAGGGAATGAAACCGTGACAAATTGTCACGGTTTGAAAATGACCGCTCCGGATGGCAAGATGCGCCTAACCGATGTGGCTGACGTAGAGCAGCTTTTCCGACTGGTGCAGTCGATTCCCTCGCCGAAGGCCGAGCCGTTCAAGTTGTGGCTCTCTTCGCTTGCCCGCGAACGGCTGGAGGAGATCGACGACCCGGAACAAGGCATCGACCGGATGCTGGAATACTACCATCGCAAAGGCTATTCCGAGAACTGGATCAACCAGCGGCTGAAATCCATCGAGGTACGCAAGGAACTGACCGACGAATGGGAACGCCGCGGTATCAAAAAGGGACAGGAATACGCCACGCTGACCGATATTATTACGCTGGGCTGGTCGGGTATGACCACGCGCCAGTACAAGCAGTACAAGGGACTGAAAACCGAAAGCCTGCGCGACAACATGACCAATCTGGAGCTGGTGCTCAACATGCTTGCCGAAGCGACGACCACCGAAATTTCGAAAGAGCGAAAACCGCGGACGACCGCAGCGAACCGTGCCGTGGCGGCACAGGGCGGACGTATCGCCGGGAATACCCGCCGCGAGATCGAAGCCCAGACCGGAAAAAGAATCGTATCGCCGCTCACGGCAAAACAGGCATTGGCCGAAAAAACAGCCGAAGGGATCGAACACCCGGAGGCGGATACGACAGAATGATCCGACGGTTCGCAATCGGTTTGAGGCCGCAATTTGTGACCTCGAATTCGAAATCACAAAATGGGATATCCAATTAGAATAAATATATGCCATTGGGAACGGTCGAACGCTGAAAATCCCGATACAGAATCGGTTGTTTCCAAAATGGAAATAACCGCCGCCTACGGCAAAGGATTTACGGCTCGCAGTATTTTGAAATTATTGGCTACCGATAGCAAGATACAATCCGGCCAAAGACAGATAAGCAGATATGTTAAAAGACATATCTGTTTTTTATATCCGGGTTGAAAATTCCTCGTATGTCTTTGTGCTGTTTCCGAGACTACCTACTCCCCGTTTAGCACGTTATGCACCGCATTTGCCTTGCTTCCGTTTCCGTGGGCGAAGCTATGGCAGGGGGTCGGAAAACAACCAAGATCGGGGCCCTTCGGGTTCAGACAAAAAAATCAGCCGCAATGTACAAGTTGCGGCTGATTTTTTTGTCCTGAAATCTTGTTTGTATTCCGCCCCTCTGAAATATAGCCCACAGAAACGGAAGCAAGGCAAACGCGGCCCATACGGCATAAAAAAAAGGTCGTAGTTATGAAACAGCACAAAGACATACGGGAAATTTTGAAACGGAGCGGCACCGCTCCCACCGGCATCTGCGGGTTTTGGAGGTCTGCGGCAAGTTTCGCGGCTGTGCTTTTCGGCGCGTTTGCGGCGTTCAAATTTCTCGCGGGTATCTATCTCGGCGCGGGCGGTTTTTGGGGCTTCTGCCTCTCGTTATGGCTCTTGCGGCGGTGTCGGGACATCGTGCGTCTCGTCCTTTCCCCTGGGGTCGTCCTCGTGCGGTTTCTTCTGCGGCTGTTTTATTAACATTCAATACCTTACAACTATGGGAAAAGTCACATTGTTATTCGCAGGAAAGAGTTACGACACCGACGTACAGAACGTGCGGGAGAATCAGATCGTCATTTTCGACGGCCCTTACAACATGCGTCAGCGCATGGTCGTGGCCGGAATCGCACACACACAATCCGGTTACAATTACCGATTGATCGACCCCGAAACCGCCGAGGAGCACTCCGCGGATCTGATCCGCCCCTTGCGGGACAAATTCGGTATCGGGCACTATTACGACGACGAGCACCCCGAATTTATGGATGCCGCCGAGGTCGCGGCGCTTCGTACCCGTGCCGACGCCCTCAAAGCCGAGCAGGAAGCCGCCCGACGTGCGGCGGCGGAAGACGCGGAACGGTTACGCACCATCGGCGCGGAGCGTCTGCGGCAGATCGTTCCCGACGATGCCGTGGCCGTCATCATCGGCGAACAGCACGAAAGCGAGTGCGACCCTTATACGGACTATTTCGGCTCGCGTATCGTGCGCACGGTTATTCTCGGATTCTCGACCCACACGCGCGATCTGTTCCCCGAAATGCGCAAGGCCGCGGCACGGTTCGAGGGCACGGCACACCTGGCCGAGCGTAATGCCGAGTACGAACACCGTGAAAAGTACAGCATGGGGCACGGCTATTACCTTGGCACGCACCGCTATTCGGGCTGGCAGGTCAGCAAGGAATCGTGCCGCGACAAAGAGGGCATTATCAAGCGTTTCGCCGTCGTGGCCGGAAAATCCGACAATGTATGCATCGAGAACCCTGCACCCGTGCAGACCGCCGCCCCCGAAACCGTGGCCGACGCACGTGTCGAGATCGTGGAATACTCCGCGAAGTCGATCGCCGTATTCGGCGATACGAAACCCCTGCGTGACACGCTCCGCGATCTGAACGGGCTGTTTCGCGCCTGCCTTACGCACGACGGCACCCGGTGCGCCGGGTGGATTTTCTCCAAACGCCGAGAACAAGAGGTGCGCAGCGCATTGGCCGCCTATCTCAAATAACATTCAATCCGGGGCGTGCATCCGCCCGCCCCACAACACCCGAGAGCATGAACGAACAGATAACAGCTATCGCCGCGCTCCTGTTGGAGATCAACGGCAAAGAAAAATACACCGCCTTTTTCGATTTCAGCGGCCATGTACGCACTTTCAGCATCCGTATTTATTCCGGCAAATGGTCGCAGGGGAAAGACCCTCTTTTCAATCTCTCGCTACAAAACAAGGACGGACAGCAATGGCGGAATTGGGACAACGCGCATGCCATGTCCGGCGATTCGATCCTCTCATTCTTAACGACTTTATTATGAAATCATACGAAGAAATCATACAGCGCACGGCGGATTTCGACTACATGATGCGCACCCGGTTGCCGGAAAAATACATGCCGGAGGTGTTCGGCGTCACGGCCGGGGAAGATCCCGATCTGCGGCAACTCCTTCACAACGCATCGCGCAACGGCATAGGCATTACCTACCTGCTGTTCAAAATACCGTACGACCGCCACAAGCAACTGATCAAATACCTTTCAAGATCATGAGAACGGAAACCGTAACCTACCAAATTTTCTCGCTGGGCGAACTTTCGCCCGAAGCACGGGCACGGGCATATCGCAAGTGGCTCAACGATGAACCGGAATACGGATGGAATGCGGAGAACAAACAAACGCTGAATGCCTTCTGTGATCTACTCGGCATACGGTGCAATAAATGGGAATACGACGGTTATTCCTACTCTTTCAGCTGGTATTCGCCTTACGAAGATACTATTGAAAATCTGCATGGAGCACGGCTCGCCGCCTATCTACACAACAATTTCGGATCGCATCTGTTCGTCCCGAAAATCTACTACAAAGGGAGAAGACGCCGCCGAAGCCGCCTATTCTGTACGACGGAATGTCCGCTGACAGGGTATTATATGGACAATATGATCCTCGATCCGATATACTGCTTCTTCACGCATCCGGACGATACGACTTTCTACGATCTGATCGAATGTTGTCTGGACACCTTTTTCCGGGCATGCCGCGACGATGCCCGGTATTGCCGCAGCGAGGAGTATTTCGCAGAACTGGCTGAAAGTAACGCATGGGAATACCTTGCCAGCGGTACAGCATATCATCTGATCAATTAATTCCACAATAACATATCAATTCTAATGAACCATCACACCATGAAAACGAACGAAACCGACACCACGACCGCAACCGCCACCCAGAGCACGAAATCGACCGTTTTGCTCTCCATTGACAAAATCCGCCCCAACCCCAACAATCCGCGGCGGAGTTACGACGAGAATGCCCTCGCGGAACTGGCCGCCTCCATTGCCACGCACGGCCTTATTCAGCCCATCCGGGTGCGAGCCGCAGAACAAGGCGGTTATATCATCGTCTGCGGAGAACGCCGCTACCGCGCCGTGCAACTGCTCGGCCAGACCGAGATCGAGGCAATCGTCGATGCCGCTCCCGCCGACGAACGGGCGATCTTCGACCTCGCGCTTTCGGAGAACATTCAGCGCGAGGAGATGCCGTCGCTCGACGAGGCCGAAGCCTACAAAGCCGCCATGCAGACCCTCGGCGGGGACGCCGCCGCCGTGGCCGCACGCTTCGGCAAGAGCGAGCAGTATATCTACTACCGGATGAAACTCAACGAACTGATCCCCGATGCAAAAAAACTCCTGCGCGAAAACTCTATTACATTGGGTCTCGCTATGGAGTTGGCACGATACGGGAAAGACCTGCAAAAGACGATCTGCAAAGACCGCCTCAAAGACGAGGAGGGGTGGCGGAAATACTCCGTAAAGGAGTTCAAGCGGATGGTAGACGCCCATTATACGAACGATCTGGCCCGGTACCGCTTCGACCAAACGGCGTGCGCCAAATGCAAGCACAACACCAATCTATACGATATGTTCGCCACGGGAAGCGGACGGTGTACGAACCGGGAATGTCTCGAAGCCAAAAACCGCGAATTCATCGAGCGAAAAAGCGGAGAACTGCTCGCGCAAAACCCGAAATTCATCCTTTGCAAAGACCGTTACGGATGCGACGACCATGATAAGGCCGTAGAGCATATGACCGAAAACGGGGTCGAATGCAAGGCGTTCGAATACGGGCAGGTGCAGGAAATGCCCGCTATGCCCGCAGAACCATGTCCGGCGGATTATGCCACCGATGCCGACTATACCGTGGCAATGCAGATCTATGAACAGCAGAAAAAGGCCGCCGAGGAAAAGACCGCCGACCTGCTGGCCAAGCACGACGCCGGGGCGATCCGGATTTTCGTCAAAACCTCGCGCGACAACGCCCGGCTGGTCTATGTGAACCAAGTCACCAAAGGCAGGGAATCGACCGGGGAACTGATTGCCCGCCTTGAGGAGAAGAAAATCCGCAACACGGAACTCGCACACGAAAAAACCGTCGAAGCCGTCCGGCAGATCGTCCGCGACGAGGAGATCGCTCCGACGCCGTTTACCCAGCTGGAAGACAACATTCTCTATTACATCATGCTCGGAAGCCTGCGGCGCGAACACCTCGCCGCCGTGGGATTTCCCGAAGCGTATTATTTGACATCCGAACAGAAAATCGCTGTCGTCAATGCGCTGACCGACGAACAACGCGATCTCATCACCCGCGATTTTCTTGTAAAAAGCCTTACATCCGACATCGGTTTCGACAAAACGGGGAAGCAACTGCTGATGGAATTCGCAGCCTTGCACCACAAAGAGAAATACGAGGTTGTGAAAGCGCAGTTCGACGAGGAATACACGAAGCGCAACGACCGTCTCGACGAGCGTATTGCCGTTGCCGAGGCACAGGAGAAAGCCAAGACCAAAGCCGCCAAGAAAGAGGGCAAAACGGGTAAGAGCACCAAGAAAACGACAAAGAAAGCCGCCTAAATTCTGATCGGGGACGGCCCGCAGGCCGTCCCCATAAAACCGAATAGAATCATGCTGAAAGAATTTATCGACGATCTTCGCCGGCATGGAATCGCCGTTTTCGATCTGATCCAGGCAGGTGCGGGGAATCACATTTTTTTCGCACGCCGAAACGGCCATACTTGGAGTATCCGGATTTCCCGGCAACGAGGCGAACACCGTTATACCGTGCATATCTTCTCCGAAGAATCGGACATAAGGGGCACTTATTCCTGTCCGCCGGGATTGTTGCTGACAACTATCGAACTGCGATTCAACGACCTTGCGACACCATAAATAAGTCCCGGTTTCCGTCTGCGGCATGACTGCCGCAGACGCGAACGGGCGGACGCCCGCGGCTCCCGCCATACCGCCACCCCGAATTGTGTCAAAACATCATCTGACGAACCTATGAAATCTTATATACGTATCGCTCCCGATGTGGAATATTTCACCGATTACGACCGTTTCCGCGAGGCGCAAATCTGCTGCGCCGTCGCCGAAGACGGCACAAGCCTGTTCAGCCGCATCGAGAACCGCCGCTTCATGCACACGGTGCGGCACGATCTTTCCGAACGGGTTATCGAGCTGCTATGCCGGCAGATACATCGTGAAATATGCACATTGCACTATGGCGGACAAGTCGTGGAATGACCTGCCTGCCACACCAGAGAATTGTAAGTTGTAAAATATTAAAAGTGCCCGGTAAAACCGGGCACTTTTAATTGGGTTCAACCCCGGAGCAATATCTGTGTTTCGGATACTCCGGAAAGAGGATCAACCAACATAGTCCGATGGCGACCAGTACCGACAATATTCCCATTGTCAGGCAAATAGCCGTTAGAAAGTGTACGAGCATCGAATCTTATTTTTCCCGTTACAGCAGTTTTGCTTCTAACAACTCTTCGGCTGGTATTTCCACCGTCTGATGCCGGGCTCCGTTCTTCTCGATGATTTCCAGCAAAAGCACCTTGTCATCAGAGATCGTCAGTTTGGGCAGTGCGAATACCGTCCGCTGACGCTGGTGTCCCCTCACGACTGCCGGATCGTTGCATACGCGCAGGACTTCGAGCGGCGTCTGCTGCTGTGCCGTGCGCTTGGCGAGTTTGCGATCCGCTACGATGAATCGCCGCGCATCCACCTCGAAAGAGATATTCGTGTCGTTCGAGATACAGGAGTGAATGTATATCACGTCATTGAACACGTAAATCCCCAGCACTTCGACCCCGATGCCGTACTTTTTCGTGCGAATGCCTTTCACATCCGTGCGGTTCTGCCGGTATATGTCGTTCAACATGCGCTTTACGGTCGCGGGTTTCTCGCGCCCTACCTCGCGCAGCAGCACCCGGCTTTCGGATGCTGGGGCCGTCGGCTGATAATCGCCTGCGGCATCCGGTTTCTTCACACCTTCCGTCTGCTGATCCTGCACTGTAAGATTGACGGTCGAGACAGCCGGATTCTCGGCATAATAGACATCGAAAGTGAAAAATCCGCCGTCTTCGGTGATGACCGTCAGGTTTGTTTCTGCTGCGAAATTCCGCACGGCGGCTTTCACGCGCACGACGTTCTCGGCTCCATCGGCCTTGCCGGCGATGATGTCCATCGAGCCGATGTCGATATACGTGACGGGCGACGGAAACAAGATGTGTACGGTCTTGGTGAATCCCGCTTCGATCTTTCGGGGTTCGATCTGTTGTGGCCCGTCCTGCATGGCCTTCGCCGTAGCGTGTGCTGCCCAGATTGCGGAGACGATCAGGGGCAGATAAATAAGGTCTCTTTTCATTTTACTGCTGTTTTGAAATCAATAATAGCTGATGGTTGGCTTTGAGGGTTATCTTCACCTCGCGGAGCTTCCCGGCGACATACTGCGACGAAGCCTGCAATCCTCCGCGCGCCAGCTCGGACAACACCTGCTGCCCGGCCGAACGGGTGACGTTTACACTCGTCCCGGCAGTCTGTCCTACGGACGCCAGCGCCTCTTTGAGGGCCGTCCGTTCGCGGGAGTTCGGGACGTTCAGCCCCGGCTGGCCGTCGAGGTCGTAAGCTACGGCTTCGACGGCGAAGATCCGTCCGCCGTATTCGACGGACGACACCGTGACTTGCAGCCGCATTCCGGCGATCGTCGCAAGACCGTATAACGGGGTGTTGCGGGGGATCACCGTATCGTCGATACGCACGGCTTCCAGCAGCCGCAGCTGTACCGTGCTTCCGGCACGTATGACCTGTGTCTGAGCTACGCAGGCTTTGACGGTCGGAATATCGGCATGCGCAACGCCACCTGCCGCCGTGAGAAATCCCAAGTTGCGCTCGACGGTGAAATCCGCCCGCGGGTCGAGCGTCGAGGCTTCGACCTCACCCTCCCGAACGGGCTGCATGACGGACAGACGCGAATCCCTTCGCTGCTTCGTCGGCCCGGCCTCTTCGTCGGCGGCCGTTCCGCCGCCGAGATACTTCCGTGCGAGCTTGTACTGCTCCTCGGCCAGCTCCAGCGGATCGGGCTGCTGCCGCTCGGCGTCGAGCTGGGATTGCAGGGCCGCGACCTGCTCTTTCAGGGCTTCGACCTCGGCATTGCCGCAAGAAGGGGCCGGGGTGTAGAAAGCCGCCATTCCACCCGATATCCTCCGGTAGGCAGCATCCGATTCGTCGATCGCCGTCGGTGCTGCCGGAGCTATAGCATCCGCCATTTCCCCGGTCACAGGCAAGCGGTCGTCCATAACATCACCCAACGATTGTAGTTTCTCGCGCCGCTGCTGCTCGTACTGCTCCTGTTCGTAGATCTTGCGTTTGTCCGTTTCCGCCGGCTTTACCGTCGCTTCCGGAATCGTAACATTGTATCCGCCCGCTCCCGCCTGCTGCGGAGCCGGTTTCGGGGTGAACAGGTACCATAGGAAAATGCCGCACAGCAGTGTCATCACCGTCACGACGCCGGCGAACTTAAGTTGCCGGAGGTGCTGCGGTGTGAGAAATTGCGACAGTTTTTCAACTGCTCCGTTATCGCTCCTGCGTGTCATCTTCACTCGTGTTTAGAGGTAACAGGCTCCTTTCCGGCAGTAGTGGCTGCCGGAGGTGTTCGACGGCGGGAATCGACGTCTCCCGACTCCGCATTCCACCGAACAGAATCATCAGGGCGACCGCCGCATAGACGAGCAGCAGCACAGTAACCAGCCCGAGCCGCTGGCGCGGCGTAAGACGTTTCATGCGGGCCTTCAGCCACGCTTCGGCCCGCGTCTGTAAATCCTTAGCGCTCATAACTTCCGAGGTCTTTGTTTTCGAGAATGCGCAGATCTTCGATCAGGAATCCCTGCGGGTTGTTGTCCGAGCGTACGGCATTTCGCAGGCGGCATGTCGTGACGAGCGTCCGCTCCGTGACGTTGCTTTCACGGACGATCTTCTGCCGTGCGAAGGTCTCGATAGCATAGGGATAGCAGTCGAAATCGCAGCGGATACTGTCCACGACGACATTCTGCGATACGTTCGAGGCGATGATGCGGTTGAAATATCCCTTCTCTGCGAGGTTCTGGTAATAGGCGATGGCGCTTCCGTCCGCAAGGTACAGCGCCCTGCGGACATTGCCTTCGATGGCCTCGCGGTCGGGAGAGAGGGTGAAGAAGAGCTCGTGGAAGCGCCGCACGTGTTCGCGGGCTTCGACGGGACGGTTCTGGGCCATATCCTGCGAGAGAGCCAATATCAGCGACTTGCCCTGATCCAGTACGTAGATCTTCTGCCGCTGGGCTTCCGCGAAGCGGTAGGATGTCCACACTGCCGCCACCGAGATCAGCGTGCAGGCTCCCAGAAAGAGCATGCTGAAGAGCCGCAGGTGGCGAAAGGACGATTCTATATTCTTCAATGTTTTGAATTCCATATTTTATTACGTTTTATCGTTTCTTCAAAGCCCCTTTTATACGGCCTCCGACATTTCCGACCGCCGCTCCGGCGACTCCGGCAGCGCCCATCGCCACGGCACGTCCTGCGCCTGCGACTTTATCGCCGTAACTTCCGGCGCCTCCGGCCTGAATGATCCACGACGCAACGGTCGGCACGCAGAAATATCCGACGATTCCGATAATCATAAAAATGCAATAGACCGTATTGCTTCCGTCGGGTATGAACGTCGGGTCTTGCAGTCGTTCGATGTCCTGCTGGAGCATTAGAATCTGGATGCGCGAAAGGATCGCACCGAACAGGTCGCTGACGGGCAGCCACAAATAGATGCAGATATAGCGTGCCAGCCAAGACGCCAGCGTATTGTGAAAGCCGTCGTACACGGAGAAGGCGAAGGCCACGGGCCCCAGCAACGCCAGAACGATCAGGAAAAACGTCCGCACGGTGTCGATGGTCAGCGATGCCGCCTGGAAGAGTGTTTCCAGAAACGTCCGGAATGCCTCACGGACTTTCTGACCGAATTGATACCCGGCTCGCTCGGCATACATCCCGGCAATCGCCATGAGGTCTTTAGGCTTCCAGCCCAATTCGTCAAGCCGTTTGTCGAACTCTTCATTACTGATAAGATAGGCTTTTTCCGGATCGCGGAGCATCGCCTGACGCTGCAATTCATCCTTCTGTGTCTGATATTTTTCCAGATCGAACGCCTGTCGATCGACCAAATGCGATGTGGCATTGCTGATGGGCGATAGCAGGCCGTTCAAAGGCCCCAGTACGAGGGTCGGGAAAGCCATGATGCACAGCCCCAGCACAAAGGGCCGCAGCAGCGGGAATACCTCGATCGGCTCCGCGGCGGCGAGGGATTTCCAGACCCGGTATGCGATGAAAAACAAGGCGCCCAATCCGGCGAGTCCTTTGGCAATGCCCATCATATCGCTGCACAACGGCAACATATCGGCGTACAACGAGCGGAGAATCTGATGCAGGTTCGTCCACTCTACGGCTAATGGCATCGTCATAGGTTACCAATATCGGTCGTTATGGCCGCCGTACAAGGCCCGCACACGCTCCGAATCCCCGCGCTGACGGCTGCGCAGGAACGACACGGAGATATTCTTGCGCGTATAATATTCCGTAAGATTGCGGTATTCGAGCATCTCGTAATAGATCCTGTCGATAATATCCAGCCGCTCCTTGTCGGTCATCGAAAGCCCCGACGGAGTGATGATCTGCTTCAGGTCGTTCAACAGGTCGGCACTCGCCGACAGCAGCTTCGTATAGCCTGCGGCCATTGCCGTGAGTTCCTCGGCCGAGTAGTTCGTATCGTCGAGCATTGACCGGAAGTTCGAGATGTATATATCGGAGATGTCGCCCACGAGCAGCATCGTCTGCTGCACACGACGGGCGCTTTTGACGAGGTTATGCACCGACCGCAGCGCGTCGTAATATTTTTTCGACTGCTCGTAAATCTTTACCGTCTGCTGAAAACTCTGAAGCAGCGTACTTCCGTTCCGGGATGCTTCGACGACCTGCTTGGTGGAATTCACGATACCCTGCGCCAGATTCGAGGGGTCGCTCACCACCCACTGCGCCCGAAGCGGATGACCTGCCAGCAGCATCGCTGCCAGCAGGCCGAAGCCTATTCGCCGTCCCATCGCACCGGAGCCTGAAGGATTACTTCCGTCCCTATACGCTGCGGCCGGTCGTCGCGGACGAAAAGCCCGAAACATCCGATATGCAGAATATCGTTGGTCGTGTGATGAACGACGCATCCGCCGGTTTGCCCGTACAAGACATGGAGCCACAGACCGTCATCGCGTTTGAGAATGACCATGTCCCGCACGGGACGCTCGCCGCAGAAAAGCGTCGCGGCATATCCCGGAGCCGTTTTGCGGATCGTGATCCGCTCTCCGTATTCGTTCTTTCAGCAGCCGCAGATACGGTCGTCGGCAACCTCGGATTGCAACTCCCGGATGGTCTGTTTCAGCGACTCGATCTCTTCCTGCGCCCGGCGCAGCCGTTCGTCTCGCTCGGCGAGTTCTTTTTTGGATATGAACATGATTTTCGGTTTTTAGGTTAATGATCTTCATTGCGTTTTCGCTCGGCCAACTGGCGTATGGCCAGCTCGATATTGCCGCCGAGCTTCTCCGTGAGACGTTGCAACTCCAGTTTTTCAGTCTCTTCGGTGGTATAGCAGAGGTATTCCTCAAGACTCGTTTCGGTAGCATAGACAGCAGAGTGCACGCCTCCGAGTCCGATCCACACCTCTTTGTAGCGGCGCATGGGGTCATTGGCCCGATTGATCGACAACACCTGATTGCGTTCCTTATCACTCAATCCCAACAACTCCTGAATCTCGTCGAACTTGTTAGCATACTTACGCATGTCCAAAAGGATGCGGCAGTCGCAGTTGGCGATGACGCTCTCCTTGAGGACGGGCGACGACAGCAGGTCGTCCAACTCCTGCGTTACGCACATACACTCGCCGAAATACTTGCGGCAGGTTTTATGTAGGCTAAGCACCCGGCGCCTTACCGTATTTCTACGGCAGGTTTCCAAGAACTCGCCCCCGAACCGGACTTACACCTCTCGGCGTATCCGGCTCTCCACTAATTTTTTTTCAGTCTAAACTTTTCCCAGATGCCGCAGCCTGTGGCAACTCGGACACAACGCAATGGTCTTGCGTTTTCGGGCTGACATGAGCCGTTTCCAACTCTCTTTCCCTTTCAGGTCTTTGAGGTTGCGGACATGGTGCATAATCAGCTTGCCCGTTGCCCCACACAATTCGCATTTTTCCGCTTTGAGCCTGTCCGTCAAATTGGTTCGGCTCACGTCTGCAATAGAGTACGGTTCGATGTCGCAGCTTCCGTTGAACGCCGTTGTCCGGCGTTTGAAACTTGTCTTGTAAAAGGTTCGGGACTTGATTACCCCTTGCTGCTCGTACTTTACGGTGAACAGTTTGTTGAGACGGTACTTTTTGTTGATTTTTCGTACCGTGCTCCTATATTTGCCCGCAAATGTTTTATACATGCTGTACTCCATGATATATCTGAAGTTGTGCAGTACGACGCAGTTGTTGGCGATCAGGTAATAGTTGCAAAATCCCACTGTTTCCCGATTGTATCGGTCGAGGATTTCAAGATCGTCGTTGAATATCAATCCTGAACGGCATTTGGGTTTCCAAATCTCTTTCCCGTTGCGGAGCTTGATTTCCATAGCTCCGTATTCCAGAAGTTTGTCCCGCAGCGTTGCCATGCTGACATTCAGCCGGACACGCTTGCCGTAGGTGCGTCGCAGACGTCCTTGCACATCCCGTCGTTGATGATTGTTCCGTGTTACCGTAATCTCATATCCGAGAAATTTCGCCGATTTACCCGTATGGGTTATCAGCGTCTTTTCTTCGGACAGTTCGAGGGCGAGGCTTTCGGATAGGAATGATTTAATATCCTCCTTTATCCGCAGTGCATCCTCTTTGCTGCCGATTACACCCAGAATAAAATCGTCGGCGTAACGGATGTATTTGAGCCTGCGGTAACTTCCGTCCATTTCATCTCCGCTTGGAAATGCTGCACGTTCCTGTTCGATGGCTTTGAGTCTTGCGACCAAAGCCGCCTTCTCAGTCCCGTCTTTTACCTTTTTCAGTTTCCGCACAGTCCGTTTTCGTTCATTGGCCAAATCGTTGCTCTCTTTGCCCGGCCTGCGTTTGGTTCCCATGTCGAAATGTCGGATATACTCTTTCACGTACTTGTCTAATTTATCGAGGTATATATTCGCCAGAATCGGGCTGACGATACCTCCCTGCGGCATTCCGCTGTAAGTGTTGTGAAACGTCCAATCCTCGACGTATCCCGCTTTCAGGAATTTCCGTATCAGACGGATAAAACGGTCATCTGAAATGCGCTCCCGCAGGATTCCGACAAGTACATCATGGTCAATGTTGTCGAAGAACCCTTTGATGTCGCCCTCGATAAACCATTTCGCCCCGCTGAACGTCTTTTGAATATGAAGTAATGCTGTGTGACAGCTCCGTTTAGGTCGGAAACCGTGCGAGGTGGTCTCAAAATGTCCCTCGTAAATGGCTTCCAGAATCATGCGGACTACCTCCTGCACCAGCTTGTCTTCAAAAGCCGGTATTCCCAGAGGGCGCGTTTTCCCGTTTTTCTTCGGGATATGCACCCTCCGCGACGGGTGAGGCTGATAACTTTCGTCTTTCAACGAGGCTATCAGCGTTTCGATCCGGGCAAGGCTCATCTCGTCGATACTGCGACCGTCGGAGCCTTTGGTCGTACTGCCTCCGTTCGATGCGATCTTTTGGTAGGCAACATAGAACAACTCTTCGTTGAACAGAATCCGGTAAAGGCGTTCGAACTTGTAGCTCGAATCCTTACTGTGTTCGTTCAGACTGTTTAATACTCTTTCCGGACTTCTCATAATGTCTCTCACATTATCCATTAAATTGTATTAAAGAAAATTAGCTGCCTCCCTTCGCCATGTGCAGGGCGTTACCCTGCCCGGACTACTACGGAGGCTCCGTTACCGTGCCGGATATTCAGAGGTCTGCACCTCATAGCCTTACGGCGTTCCGGTTTAGGTAATCCCCGTTTACTTACTTAGTAACTGTTGGCATGATGGATTGTCGGATGCGATTTCCGTCCTTTACCATTTATCATGGTTGCTCTGCGGCAAGTTCTTGCTTGCGTCCGTACCTATACACCGGAGCAGTACCGCAGTATGACGATTTCAGTTACCTTACGTCATAGCCTTCAAGTAGAGCAGCTCGGACTGTCGTTCAAACAATTCGGTTTTCATCCTCATATCCATCGTTTCACCTTGCCGTTCAGTGGCAGTCTGGTAACTGACTGACTTACGACGTTCCCGACATGCTACACTCCCCGTCCGGTTTCCCTTTCGGATAAGTCGGGTGATGATAGGTTATTTTCAAAGAACACTTACCTAATCCCTTGCCAGTGGGATATTTACTAAGCAGCTTGTACGGGCGCACACAAATACTTGATAAATCCCGCCATGCCCGCCTTGGCGATAGCTTTCCATGCTTCTTCGAGCAGTAAAACTTTGCGAATACCCTTCAGCCGCCGCATCTTTGTAAGGAAGGTCTCCATGATAATCAGTGTAATGACAGGATAAAGGACTTTGTTTTCGCTGATATTATCCAGTTCGAAGACGATGAATCGCTTATCCAACAAGTCCAACTGCTTGTCAGAGTTCAAGAGGTAGTCGTACTCCCCGCCACGATAGTAAGGTTCGAGAACGTTCAGAAAATTTTCAATATCGAAATCCTTTTCCCGGACGCGCTTTTTTTCCAACAGACGGCGGTAATCCGTTGCGACGAACTCGTAGAAGGTGTTGAACGAAGGTGTGACCGCAGTGCCGGTCTTGAGTTGCGAGAGGTATAGGTTCACGGCATTCGACAAGGCCACCTCTTCCGCACGTGTCGGTTCCTCGGATTCGCGCTTCCACAAAGTCAGCAACAGCGCCTTGAGCGATTCGCGCTTCTCGACATCGTACACTCCGTCTTCGACAAAGAAGGGGTTGAAGGCAACGGGGGCATCCTCCTGATAGGTGAAATATATCCCATCCCGACCTTTGGTTTTCTGCCGGATAAGCGAGCACAATCCTTGATAGGAGTTTCCCGTATCGACAATCACGATATGTGCGCCCTGTTCATAATATTGCCTGCATATATGATTGAGGATAAAACTTTTGCCTCCCCCTGAAGGCCCGATGACCACACGGTTCCGGTTGCTTATCCATCCTTTTTTCATCGGGTAGTCGGAGATGTCGAGGTGAATGGGGATACCGCTCACCCGATCCGCCATCTTAATGCCGAAAGGCGACAAAGATGAGCGATAGTTCGTCTCTTCGTTAAACAGACACAAGCCCTGTTCGAGAAACGTATAGAAACTTTCTTCGGCGGGAAAATCCCCTTCGTTGCCGGGGATTGCCGCCCAGAAAAGCGTCGGAACATCCACGGTATTATGACGCGGCGTGCACCCCATAAGTGCCAGCTGCGCCCCTACATCGTTACGGATCTGCTTCAATTCCTCGCTCCCTTCGCCCCATGCCATGACATTGAAATGGGCGCGTATCGAGGTCAGAGAGAAGGAGTGCGCCTCATTGAGGTAATCGTCGATCCATTCCTTGTTGATCTGATTCGAACGACTATACTGCGCGAGCGACTGCATGTTACGGGCCGTACGTTCGAACTGCCTGAGGTTCTCGTCGCTGTTATCCAAAAACAGGTCGAGTAGGTCGGGAGCATTACTGCTCCCTTCCCCTCTAAGAACCGTACGTGATACTTTCGCATCATACGGCTCAAGCAACTCAAAGTTTCTATTATGAAACCGGCTCATAAGCTCTAATTTTACGGGAAAGTGTACGACTGCATCTGTCATGGGCGATGATTTTGGATTTGCCGGACTTGTCGGATAACTCCGCAATAGTCCAGATTTTATCCGCGTCGATTATCTCGCCGCACAACGGACAACGCTGATTTTGTTTCTCCCACATTCTGAGAAAGCCCTGTTTGCCTTTGAGAGAGCTTAACATTTTCATCCTGTTACGCATCTCAAAGTATGGTCGCCATTCCGGGTCGAATGGGTTGGCTTTGCTGCGGATTTTGATAGGCTTGGTCTTCGTATCAATATCGGATAGATACTTCAGTGTGTACGGAAATGGTTTCCCGTTGTTCTTCAGCATCATACCGAATGTCCACGCCCGGCCTTTCTTCGACAGAAAATACCTGTTGTAAACCCACTTCTTACCCTTGTGGCGGTGGCGGCGTAATGCCCACGCCCACAGTTTGTAGAAGATCTGTGCGTCTGCGTTCTTGAAGGTTTTGGCGGCTACGCAACCCTTGTAATAGTTGCCCCAACCGGTTATGACGGGGTTTAGAAGTCCGATAAGTTTGTCCTGCCTAATAGCTTGGTTCTTACGAACAATACTTTTAATTTTGGCAAGGAACTCCTTGACGTTCTTCTTTGACGGTTTGATAAGCAGCGTACCTTTGTATTTCCTGATGTTGAAACCCAAAAAGTCAAATCCTTCATCAATGTGAGTAATCTTCGTCTTTTCTTCTGATAGGGTAAGCCCCCGTGCTTGAAGAAACTCGCTGACTGCGGGTTTGATTTGCGATTCCAAAATTTCCCTGTCGGAACAGGTAATAATGAAATCATCTGCGTATCGCACAAGATTTACCATAGGATTGAAATATCCCATTTTGGTACGTCTCAGTTTGAAATTCTCTGCAAGCATTGCTTGCAGGCCGTCGAGTGCCATATTCGCGAGTGTCGGCGATATGATACCGCCCTGCGGCGCACCTTCCTCGGTGGGAAACAGTTGCCGGTTGAATACGAATCCACTTTCCAGCCATTTACAGAGCATGACCTTATCCGTAGGGATATTGTCGAGTAGCCACTGGTGGCTGATGTGGTCGAAACAACCTTTGATGTCTCCCTCGAGTATCCATTGCGGAGATACCTCTTTTGAAAGTATCGTATGGCATTGTACTATCGCATCGACCGTACACCTTTCCCTACGGAAGCCGTAAGAGTGTCTGTCGGCGGTAGTTTCTGCTACCGGGTTCAGAGCCATGAGGTATAATGCCTGCATGGCCCTGTCTTTCATTGTGGGTATTCCCAACGGTCGGAGTTTGCCGTTACTCTTCTTGATATGTACCCTTCGTAACGGTTGCGGGTTGTAGCCACGTCTTTTCAGATCGGCGACAGCACCCATTTTTGCGTTGGGAGTAGTCCAGAGAACTTTATCCACTCCCGCCGTGTTCTTACCTTTGTTAGAGGTAACTCGTTTGACCGCCAACGCTTTGGCGTAAAACGAGTGGGTCAATGTCCATTGCAGGGCTTTTACCTTGCCCGGACGACCCTCTTTCTGAGCCTTTACAATACGTCCTTGCAGCTTCTGAACCGCAGCTTCGCATCTGACCCAATCAATGTCGGTCCAGTTGTTCCACTGCCTACGGTCAGCAGGCGCACACGATAAATTAATCTCGTTCATTTGCATTCCTTCTTTTAGAAAGTTCTACATAGTTTCTTGTAAAGAGTCACCTCGCAGAAGTCTGCCCGCTTTCGCGGCGGAGTGACGTTGAAACTCCTATCCGCCCCGTTACAGGACGGCATTCGCTTTTTCTGCGTTCCCATACCCGCACCCCATTCGGCGTTCCTTGCGGTCGGCTTACCTGCCTGAAGGCAGGAGAGATACGGGTTTACCAAGTTTCGCGTAAGTAACAAATGAGCGGGTTAGGTTCTGTCCGTTGCGCCGGCAGTGCTTTGTCCGTGTAACCCCACAATACAAAGGGTTATCCGACTGCGTTACCTTTTGGTTCAAGCCTCTCAGCAACTTTGGCTTGTTCGTACATTACGACGCTTATAACAGTTCGCTTGTGCTAACCATACCGCCCAGCCTCGCTCCCCGACTCTTTTGTGCTAAGAGTAGTTGCCGTTCCCTCGCGGTTCGGGCTTCTCCTTGCGGAAGGGCTACTTTGTCCGGCCAGCTTCGCACCCCGCCTTTTGAGCGACGCACGTGACCGTAGGCTACTATTGACGGAACAATAGGTTTAATCTGATCTGAATGATATTTGTTACTTCATTTAATTGTTAAACAATTACTTACACGACCTCTTGTCGCACATATTGATTGTAGATGTGGTTGCACGAGAGCAGCAATCCTACGGGAGCGGCGAATGAAAGCCGACAATCGGAACGCTCCGTCGAGAGGCATTCGTAGCGGTCATCCGTATGAACGCTGCCGGGGAGGTCGTCCAGGTCGGAAAGCGTATGCAGGCACAACGCCTTGTCGCCGATCCACATCCGGTCGGGATCGAGACGCATGTCCTGTAACGGAGTCTTCCCGGACGGTGACAGCGTGAGATAACGTTCGAGGATTCCCGAAGATTCGGGAGTCCCGGCAATCTCGTCCGCTCCGAGACGCCGCAGCCGGATATGGCCGCTCTCGCGGACGATACTGGCGAACTGCTCCACAGCTTCCAGAAAGCGCGTCGTCGTATCTTTGTCCTGCAACTCTTTCGGGACGAGCGTACCCCGGCACAGCATACTGCAATCGCTCTGACGGCGGCTTTGCGCACGGGTTGTCTTCGTAATGAACAGGTAGCAGGTATGATGCAGAAAAGGACGTTCGTTGAAATGCCGCTCGAACGACCGGCTCAAGAAACTCAAATCGTCTTTCCCGATGTCGGAACGATATTGCTCCTGAACGAAAATATCCTGCTTGTGCACCACGGTATAGTCCGGAAGCACCTTCACCGCTTTGAGCCATACGCCGTGCAGCGCTTCATATTCCTGCGAAGAGACGGTAAACAACTCCGGAAGCGTAACCTCGAACGCCACCGTGATGTTGGCGTCTTTGGAGAGGATACAATCGTGTTCGACCTTTCAGATCGGAAATTTCCGTTCGAGGGTTTCGGTTTTCAGGGTGTTATTCATGGTCTTAATGTCGGTTTAGAATTCTTGCCACACTTTTTCGGGAGACGATACGTCGCGGATGCCGCCGTGCGGCGAGGAGCTTCATCAGTCCGTAAGCCCCGTACTTGCGGTTCAGACGGAAGGTCAGCGCCACAAGCGCGCCGCCCAGCCCCACGCCCGCGACAAGGCATGCCACCTGATCGACACCGCCCATATAAAGTACGACTACGAGAATAAAAACGGCGAGCAGGCCGCCGGCGAAGAGGAAGAGGTACTGCGCCCGCAGCCCCTTGAACTCCACCTGGCGGCCCACGCCTTTATTGATCGGATATTCGGCCATCGTCTAAAGGAAAAACGAACGCAGAATCGTGGCGGCGACGATCAGGAAGATACAGGCTCCGAACCAGCTCGCAGCGGTTTTAGACGTATCCGGATCGCCCGAACTGAACTTCTGATAGACCCGCACTCCGCCGATCAGGCCGATGACGGCGCCAATGGCGTAGATCAGCTTGGTCGCCGGGTCGAAATACGACGTGACCATCTGCGTAGCCTCCTGAATGCCGGCCATGCCGTTACCTTGCTGCGCTGCGGCGTGCTGCACCGTGGCGAGCAGTCATACGGCGATTCATGCCGAACTGAAAATGAGTTTTCTTTTCATGGATGATTGTGTTTTTTAATTCGACTTCAGATTTTCTCTCCGGGCGCTGGGCCCGTGATTCATGCGTGCTGCTCATCCTGCCGTCAGCCTGAATCGTAGTATCCGGGAGCTTTCATAGCTTCGCATTTTTTAAGTTGAACAATCTATTTCGGAGCGGCAGCTATACGCTGCGCCGCTTCCTTCTCGGCATCGTCCAGATAACGGGCGATGATCGGGCTGGCGCCGGAGATGGCGTCCATGAGTGTACGCTGCACTTCCGTATGGCGGATGTCACGCAGCACTCCGGCCAGGGTTTGCCGCTGCTCTTCAGGCACGGCCTGCCCCTTGCACAAGGCGAGGATGCAATCCAACTGCTGCGGAGAGAAACTCTGCGTCCCGGCAGGCGGGGCCGTCGTTTCGCATCCTATGTCCATCACCTCTTCGGTCGCAGCTTCGCGCATCAGGGTGTTCTCTTCCTCCGCGGTGAGCGCCGTAGGTTCCTTATGTATCCACCCCTGAACGGTCGCTTGCACAGCGCGATGTTCCTTATCGCTGTCGCTTGCCGGTACAAATGTATGGTCGCTCTTGTCTGAATTGTTCCCCTTGCGCCGGGAGTGGCGTGACGCGGCGCGTGCTGGCGTCCGCTGACCGGCGCCGTAGTCCCGGGTGACGACCAGCGCATCGTCTTTAGGGGTAACGGCTGCCGTCCGACGCCTGCGGCGGCGTGGCGGGTCGAGACGGTCGGCTTGCCGCCGAAGCCAACGCGCCAGCGCCCGGCACGTCGGCCCGAAGCAAATCTCGCCCAACTCGCCCCGGAAGAGGAACTTATCCAGAAACAGGTAGCAGAACAGCACGAGGAACAGCACGACGAGGGCTTCCGTGATTTTCATAACGGGTGTCATCCTTATAGAATTTTATTGAGTCCTTTGGAGCAGAGCGACCGTATTTCCGTCCGGTGCCGCTCGAAGTGCTGTTCCAATACGTTGTCGATGAAGTTCCCGACCGTAAAACGCCGGGTGCCCGCAACACCCACGAGGGTCGTGATCTTGCGGTGCAGCCGCCGGTCGATGTAGACGCATTGCCGCGCTTCGGAAGGAGTATTCTTCAGAAACCGCGACGCATAGTCTTCCGCATCCGAACGCCTGACGCGCGGCTCCGAAGCCGGGGTTTCCGCCTGTTCCGACACTTCGGTATCCGACGAAGAAGCCGCCGGCTCCGGGGCCGCCATCAGGCTGCGCAGGTACTCTTCGTCGATCTCCTGTTGGGCGGGAGCCTTCCTGCTACTCATGGCTCGGAAGTTTCAGAACGGCGCAGATCTCCGTCATCAGGCGGTCGAAACCGCACTCGGCGACGAAAGCCCGGTCGGGCGGCAGCAGCGTACACCGGTACACCGGGCCGCCCGTTTCCTGAATATCCTTGTTGAAGTTGCTCCGCACGGGAATATGCGTGCGCAGATGCTGCAGCCCCAACTGATCGAGGACTTTCTCGTACTGTTCATAGAGCGGCGTCCGCTCGCGGCGATCCACCAAGTTCCAGAACAGGAACAGCTCCCGAAGATGCGCCCGTCCCGTCTTGATCAGGCGGTCGTTGAGAACAGAGGCGAAATTGAGCGTGCTTTCCAGTACAATGCGGTCGGCCTTCATCGGAATAAAGAGGTAGTCCAACTCGACGATCGTGGAGAGGACGCCTTCATTGCCCACCGTTCCCGGAAGGTCGAACAGCACGACATCGTATCGTTCTTCGGCGACGGCGGCCCATTTCCGCCATTCCGCCATTGCCTCGGAAGGTTTGCAGCAGAGAATACGATAAGGCTTCACCCCTTTGTTCTCGGCGAGCGAAACGAGGAGTCTGCCGTAGATCGCCGAAGATTGCACGACGGCCTTGTCGCGGTTCGAGAGTTTGAGGATGGAGTGCTGCGGGTAGTCGCAGTCCACCACCGCGACGCGGATGCCGTGCAGGTAGTGCAGCCACGAGGCGGCCAGTACTGTGAGGGTCGATTTGCCGACGCCCCCTTTCTGGGAGGCGAAAGCGATGCATAACGGGTTCTGTTCCATACGAGAATAATTAAGCAATTAATATTTAACTTGTTTCGATACGCGGATACGTACTTGCGTATTCACGTATCTTCGGCGATTCATACGCTTTTGCGGATTCACATACTTTTGTCGGCAGATACGGATATAAGCTGTCACATACGAACTTCGGCATCTATGCAGACATCTATATCCGTATCCGCATAGCCGCGTAATGACGGAGGTACGGGAGTAAGAGACTACGCGGGCAGGTAGATTCGTAAGTACTGATCCGCGCACAAAGAAAATGAGAAAACGCCCCCGTTCGGCGGCTCCGAAAACGGGTGGCGCCCAAAGGCGCGTATCGGCGTCCGTTGGCAGGTATATATCCGATACAACATAAGATAAAACGCTCTACCTTTGTCTCCGAAAAGAGTAATCCCGCCGCGACGCCGAAGGCGCGCACCTTCATCCGGCCCTTGGCCGGATTTCTATATGCGCCCGCATATAGCAAGGGGTACCTTCAGCCGCTCGGAATATTCCGAGCCGCCGAAAGTGCTGCCGCAACCTGCGGCGCGGCGGACGGTTACTCCCGAGTCGTAACCTCAAAACACGGATGCCCTATGGATGCTGCCGATAAACCGACCTCCGCCGCGGGCCGCAAAGCCCTCAACGACCCGCGCATACACCGCTATTACGTTCGCCTGACAAGCGAGCAAAACGAGCGTTTCCTGCGCATGTACGAACAGTCCGGGATGAAGAATAAAGCCGATTTCATCTGCCACCGCATCTTCGGATGACCTTTTACGGTCGTTGTCCGAGACAAGAACACCTACGATTTCTATGTCCGGCTGACGGGATTTTACGCCCAGTTCCGGGCTGTCGGGGTGAACTACAACCAGTGCGTCAAAGCCATGCACATGACCTTCGGCGATAAGAAAGCGTTGGCCTATCTCTACCGTCTGACGCTCGAAACGCAGCGGTTGGAACAACTCGTGAAGGCGGTCGTCGAACTTACGAAGGAGTTGCTGCAATGGTGCCGAAAGTAAACTCCGGGGCCAACGTCTACGGCGTACTCCAGTATAACCGCATTAAGGTCGAAGCCGGCGAAGGCCGGATATTATACATGCAGGGAATACCCGAACGCAGCGACGGCAGGTTCAGTATCGAGGAGTGTGCGGAAGCTTTCGGGTACTACACGGCGCTCAATCCCCGTGTCCGAAAACCGGTCGTGCATTTCTCGCTCAACCCCTCGCCCGAAGACCGGCTTTCGGAAGCGCAGCTCACGCGACTTGCCGCCGAGTTCATGGAACGCATGGGATACGGTCGCCAGCCCTACGTCGTCTTTCTGCACGAAGACATCGCACGGCGACACATGCACGTCGTCTCGGTGAGGGTGGACGAGCAGGGCCGGAAGATCGACCACAACAACGAACTGCGGCGCGCCATGGCGGTTTGCAGGGAGTTGGAACACGAGTACGGCCTGCATGTGCCCGAAGACGGCGGCGTGCAAACAGAACCGGAAGAATTGCACCGGGTCGATTACCTTCGGAGCGATCTGAAGCATCAGCTGCGCAACGTCGTGATGACGCTCAAACAGCAGTACGGATTCCAGTCCCTCGCGGAGTTCAATACGCTGCTCGAACGCTATGGCCTCGCAGCCGAAGAGGTCCGAGGAGACGTACGAGGTCGACCGTATCGGGGGCTCGTTTACCACGTGCTCGATGACGACGGGCAGCGCACGGGAGCCGCGGTCAAAGCGTCCCGGCTGGGCGATTTCTTCGGATGGAAGGCGCTGGAAGAAAAATTCGACGCCTCGAAACAACGGCTTCGGCAACATCCCGAAACGCTCGACCGTACACGCCGCGAAATCGACCGTGCCCGGAGCGGAAGCCGCAACCGCAAGGAGTTCACAGCCGAACTTCGGAAAAACGGTATCGACGCAGTTTTCCGGGAGAACGATGCCGGGCGGATTTACGGAGTCACTTTCATCGACCGCACGACACATCAGGTGTTCAACGGCTCCCGGCTCGGAAAGGAGTATGCGGCCGACGCTTTCGAGGCGTGGTTCAACGGTCGGGAGCAAGAGTCGTCCACACCCATACAGGAAGAGTTACGGCCGTTGGCACCCCTCGAACCGCCCCAGCCGGGACTATCTTCGGTCGAAGAGTTCGAGGAGTACATCGAGACCCACTACGTTTCGATGCCCGACGTAATAGGCGAACTCATGGAATATAAGCCCGAAAAGGAGTGGGAAACAGCTCCCGAATACCGGCTCTTCCCCCGCAGGAAGAAGCGGCGGCGGAAAATCCGGAAAAGAATTTAACAATCTCGATACGTTACGATCATGCAAGAAGAAGACGATCTGCGCGGCTTGGCCAAAGTCGCGGATTTCATGCGGGCGATCAGCTTTCTGTTTCTCGCCATTCACATCTACTGGTTCTGTTACGAGTGGTTTGCGCAGACAGGATGAACGATTTCCGTCGCAGACCGCATCCTGCAAAATTTCCAGCGGACGGCTGCCTTGTTCTCATCGACGCTCTGCACCAAACTCTTCTGCACGGTATTTCTCGCATTGTCGTGCATGGGAAACCGTGGTGTGAAGGACGAGAAAATATCGTGGAAACATATCACCGCGGCAGGCGGCATCGGCATACTGCTATTCTATGGCAACGGCTGGCTGCTCGGGATGAATGTCGCTACGACCCTGCGGGCGGCGCTTTATACGGCGACGTTGCTGGTGGGATTCCTCGGAATGCTGGCGGCCGGGCTATGGAGCAGCCGTCTGCTGAAAAACCGTATGACGGATGATCCGTTCAATGCCGAAAACGAGAGTTTCATGCAGGAAACACGCCTGCTGAAAAACGACGATTCGTTCAACTTCCCGACCGAGTTCGTCTTCCGGAGACGCAGGCACAGCGGATGGATCAACGTCGTGAATCCCTTCCGGGCGAGTATCGTTTTAGGAACGCCCGGCTCGGGAAAATCCTATGCCCTCATCAACAACTACATCAAGCAGGCCATCGAAAAGGGATATGCGCTCTACGTCTACGACTTCAAGTTCGACGACCTGTCGGTTATCGCTTACAACCATTTGCGCAAGAACCTCAAGGCTTACGGAGCGACGCCGCCGAGATTCTATGTCATAAATTTCGACGACCCGCGCCGTTCGCACCGATGCAATCCGCTCGCGCCGAATCTCATGTCCGACATCACCGACGCATACGAGGCCAGCTATGTCATCATGCTCAATCTCAACCGTTCGTGGATACAGAAGCAGGGAGATTTCTTCGTCGAATCGCCGATCGTGCTGCTCGCGGCGATCATCTGGTTCCTGAAGATTTACGACGGCGGAAAATACTGTACCTTTCCCCATGCCATCGAGCTGCTGAACAAACCCTACGAAGATCTGTTCACCGTATTGATGGCTCACGAGGAGTTGGAGAACTATCTTTCGCCCTTCGTGGATGCATGGAAAGGTGGAGCCGCAGAGCAGCTGATGGGGCAGATCGCCTCTGCGAAGATTCCCCTCTCGCGTATGATCTCACCGCAGCTCTACTGGGTCATGTCGGGAGACGACTTTACACTCGACATCAACAACCCCGAGGAACCGAAGATTCTTTGCGTGGGAAACAATCCCGACAGGCAGAACATATACGGCGCGGCGCTCGGATTGTATAATTCGCGCATCGTCAAACTGATAAACCGCAAGAAGCAGCTCAAAAGTTGCGTGGTGATCGACGAGCTGCCGACGATCTATTTCCGGGGGCTGGATAACCTGATCGCCACGGCGCGTTCCAACAAGGTCGCCGTATGTCTGGGTTTTCAGGATTTCAGCCAGCTAAAGCGCGACTACGGAGACAAGGAAGCCGCCGTGATTCAGAATACCGTAGGCAATATCTTCAGCGGACAGGTCGTAGGAGAAACGGCCCGGACGCTCTCCGAACGATTCGGAAAGATCGTGCAGAAACGACAATCCGTAAGCATCAACCGCAGCGATACCTCGACGTCGATAAACACCCAGCTCGACAGTCTTATTCCTGCGTCGAAAATCTCGACGCTCTCGCAGAGCGTGTTCGTCGGAGCTGTGAGCGACAACTTCGGAGAGGAGATCGAGCAGAAGATTTTCCATGCCCGGATCGTCGTGGACAACGAGGCCGTGAAAAAAGAAATGGCGGAGTACAAGCCCATACCCGAAATATCGTCGTTCCTCGACGCCAGCGGGCGAGACATCATGCAGGAAAAGATCAAGGAGAATTACCGCCGCATCAAGCAGGATGCGCTCGACATCATCGAAACTGAAATGAAGAGGATAGAGAAGGATGAAAAATTGGCGGAAACGTTATTAGGGAAAACCGAATAGATGGAGTTTGGGAAAAATTGCATTAAAAGAGTACGTTTTTCCGGGAAAAATCGGGGATAGTATTTCGCTAATATATCCCGATGCCGACTTCATCTGCGATTAATTGCGAATTTATTTTCCAATCGTAAATTTACAAAGAAAAAGAAATACGATGTTTGGATGAGCCGTCCTGCTTTCGAAGGATATAAAAAATAACTTATTTTAATAAATCAGTTGATAAATATATCAATCTGACAAACAGACTTTTAAGAAGATTTTACAGGGGTTTTAGTAACGATTTGGAGAATGTGCGAAATTCGCTACTTTGCGTAATCATCTTGTCAAATAACCCTTGTCAAAAACAAAGGTAGGAATTTTCTTTGAACTTGCAAAAATATTCGATTTAAGTGCTAAATACAAAACGAAGGCACGAGGTTATGAGCCTCGTACCTTCTTCCCTTTTATTTCTTGTTACCGTGTTAGATGGCTTTGATGACGAATGGGCAATAAGATTAAAATGGTTTTCTGCAAATTACGAAAAATAATTGATATATAGCCTATTTTCCGGTAATAAAAATGTAGCGACGGTGTTTCACAACTCTGTCGCTACCGCTACAACTAAAACAAGTTTTTAACCTTAATTTTTATCTTCATTACAAATGAATACAAAATAGTTGATATTTGCAAATCATCTGTCCGTTTCCGGTACGAGCCATTCGGGGGCATGAAAAAATGGTATGCCGCATGATAGTGGTCGGAAATGCGCCGGAGCCCGATTCGGATGTGTCGGATGGAAAAAAGGACTCCGTCGTTATACGACGGAGTCCCGGTTTATGAGTGAAACGGATCGGCGGGGTTAGAAATTGCCTTTGTCCTTGCGGTCCCACCACAGACGGGTGCCACCGGTGTCGCCGTCGCCTTTCACTTCGGAAGATTCAGCCTTCAGCAGCTGGATGGCATTGTTCACCTCGACGGTGTTGGAGCTCAGTTCCGTTTCGTTGTACAGCAGGCGGCGCGGGCCGAGCTGCGTGTCGATGATCGAGGGGGCCAGATTTTGCTTCGGACGGAAGAGTTTGGGGTAGCCCGTGCGGCGGTAATCGGCCCACGCTTCGGTCGAGAGCGGGAAGTTGGCGATCCATTTCTGGGTGATGATGCGTTCGAGCTTTTCTTCATTCGAAGCGCCTTCGTCCCACTTCACCGTGATACTGGTGGTCGGATCGGAGTTGTATTCCGGCTTCCACGGGTCCGTATAACCCTCAGGTGAGGAGGTATCGTCGTTGATGTAGCTGCTGATAGCCGCATCGTCGATAGCCGCCCAGTCGGGGGCCGTCAGTTTCTTCTCGGTCCATGCTGCCGCGGCGTCGGACTGTCGGTAGCTCTTCTGGTTGCGGATGGAAACCTCGATACCCTTTTCATAGAGTTCCTTTACGCTCTGCTGCCCGGCGTCGGTCCAGCGAAGTTTGGCTTCGGCGCGCAGGAACCAGCCTTCGGCGGCGAACATGATGGGCTGCGGCGTCGCATATCCGCCGGCCAGAAACGAGTAGTAGACGCGCTGGTTGTCGTTGCCGCCGTTCTTATTGCCCAATTCGCAGCCTACGGGAACTCCGATGTATTGCGCTCCCTTGCGGATCAGGATGTCGCTTTCGTTGTATATGTCCTCGTTGTTCTGGTCTTTCTCGCCTGTCGGTTCGGCGGTCTTCTTGACCAGATGGCGGACGTTGGTGGTGAAATAGAGCGGGCGGCGCGGGTCGTTGTAGCCGTTCATGAACGCTACGATCGACGAACCGATGCCCGAATCCAGCCAGTCCATCATGCGGCGCAGTTCGTTCGAGTAGGACTTGTTGATAAGGATGTCCTTGTCTTCGAGGACTCCGGCCTGAATGGCTTCCTTGGCGTATTTTTCAGCATCGACGGGGTTTACCTTGACGATGCGCAGCGCCATGCGCAGCTTGAGCTGGTTGGCGATCTTCTTCCAGAGCGTGCGGTCGCCGTTGCACCAGCAGTCGAACGATGCGAGACCTGCGGTCTCCGTATCCAGTCCTTCGAGCGCTTTGTCCAGCTGTGCGAATATCGCCTTGTAGATATCTTCCTGTTTGTCGTAGGCGTAGCTGCTGGGGCGTTCGGCCAGTTCGTCCGCTGCGAGGACCGACGAATAGGGAACCGGGCCGTAGGTGTCGGTATACTGGAGCAGGTTATACGCTTCGACGATGCGGGCTACGGCTGCGAAGTCATGCTGTCCGGCGGCGTCGCACTGTTTGATCAGCCGGCGGGTGTTGTTGAATATTTTCTGCATGAAGTTCTCGTGCATGCCGCCGCAGAACCCGCGGGCGAGGTCGTAACGCGCCATCGTCCAGTTGCTGTGCGGCACCTCGAAATAACCGCCGTAGTTGTCGATCGACAACGAGGTCCAGTACTGGAACAGGTTCTGGTGGGTGGGGTAACTGAACGAGAGGGGAGTGGAGAACTGCGCTTCGAACGGCAGTTCTTCGGGGTCGATCTCGTAGGGATTGGTGTTCAGCTCTTCGAAATCTCCCGTACAACTTCCCAACAGTGCGAGGGGAAGCGCCATTGCGGTAACGTTTCTAAGAATATTCTTGAGTTTCATAATGTGTAAACGCTTTTGATTAGAAATTCAGTTTCACGTTCAGACCGAAGCTGCGCGTGGTCGGCAGGTTGAAGACATCGAAGCCTTGCAGGCCGTTGCCCGTACCCATCGACACGTCGGGATCCATCGGGGCGTCTTTGTAGAAGAAGAAAAGGTTGCGGGCGATGAACGCAAGGGTCAGGTTCTTCGACTGGCCGAACAGGTTACGGAAAGTGTAGCCCAGCGAAATCTCGCGCATACGGACGTTGGTCGCGTCGTATACGTAATCCTCGACGTTGTAGACCGAGTTGAAGCTTGTCGCGCCCACCACGTCGTAGTAAGCCTTGACGTTCGAGAATTTGATGCCCTCGCGCATCACGTAGCCGCGGTCGCGCGCCCGGCCCGTGCGTTCCGATACGCCGTATCCGTCGAGTGTGGCCTCGGTCATCGAAACGACCTTGCCGCCGATGCGGAAGTCGATGAGCATGCTCAGTGTCAGGTCCTTGTAGCGGAACGTGTTGTTCCAGCCCATGTTCCACTTCGAGTTCATGTTGCCCATGTATTTCAGGTCGGAATTCTGCTCGCCGCCGTTTACGGGGATCTGGTAGTCGGCGCCTTCGGGGGTTTCCGTCACCAGTTTGCCGCTCTCGTCGCGTTTGAGCGTGCGGACGTAGAGGTCGCCATACTGGCCGCCTTCATAGAGGATCACTTTGGCGCCGCCCAAGTTGGAGACCGTTACGCCGTCTTGGATACCGTCGAAAAGCTCGATGATCTTGTTGTCGTTGTACGAGAGATTCAGATCGGTGGACCATGTGAATTCGTTGCCGAAGTCTTGGAACCAGCCGGCCGTCAGTTCGAAGCCTTGGTTCTGGACGTTGCCCGCATTGACGAACTGCGATTTGTAACCGCTCTCCCACGGCAGCGTCACCTCGAAGTACTGGTTCTTGGTGTTGGTCTTGTAATAGGTGGCGTTTACGTGCAGACGGTGCTGGAAGAACTCTCCGTCGAAACCGACCTCGAACGAGTGGGTCTTTTCGGGTTTCAGCGTGCGGAACGGCACCGATTCGGGCGGGTTGATGGCGCCTTGGTCGCCGTAGGTATAGCGCGGATTGGTCTTGTAGACGGGGACGTCGTTGCCGACGATGGAGTACGAACCGCGGAATTTGAACAGGTCGATATTCCGGCCCATGTCCACGAAACGGTTGAGCAGAAGGCTGGCGCCCACCGAAGGATAGAAGAACGAGTAGCCGTCGGTGTAAGCGAGGGCCGACGACCAGTCGTTACGGGCCGTCACGTCGAGGAAGAGCGCCTCTTTGAAGCCGAACGTGACAGCTCCGAAGACCGAGTTGAGCCGTTTGCGCTCCAGTCCCATGGTCGTGCCGTTCATGTAGAAATTCGACGGGTTGAAGATGTTGGGATAGTAGGCGCCGCCGTTGCCCGGAGCGACGAACTTGCTCTGCTCGTAGAGCAGGCTCACGTTGTTCGAACGTGTCTGCATCATGCTGGTGCCGAGGGTGGCGTTGAGCGAGAAATCGTCCCACGTATGGTTGTACTGGGCGAGCAGGTCCGCATAGAGCTGTTCGCTGAAGTAGCGGTTGTCGTCCATTTTGCCGTAGGTGTATTTATTGCCGTAGGACGACGCGTAGTGGTTGCGTACGTAGTGTTCGTCGGCGCGCTCGTAGCGCATGCGGCCCGTGAGCGAAAGTCCGTCGATGATCTGGTATTTGATCGATCCGCCGAATTCGTAGCGGTTGCGTTCGACGACGGGGCGTTCGCGGTTGAGCAGCCAGTAGGGGTTGCTGTTGGTCTCGTCGGTGGTAGTCACCCAGTTCTGGACGTTGGCGTTGAGCTCGCCGTTGTAGGTCTCGAAGTTGCTTTTGTAGCCGTTCCAGTCGCCGCCGCGCGGGAAAGTGTAGGTGCCGACGAGCGGGTTGAAGACGAAACCGCCGGCCGGCTGGTTCGAGATGTGCTGGTTCACGTATTTGGCGTTGAAATCGACCTTGATGTGGTCGTTGAAAAGGTCGAAACCGACTTTGGCGTTGAGCGTGTGTTGCGAGTAGTCGTTTTCAGGGGTGATGCCGCCGGATGTTACGTTGCCGTAGGAGAAGTAGGCTCGCAGGTCTTCGGCGCCGCCGTTGATCGAGATCGAGTTGTTGGTCGTCCAGCCCGTACGGAAGAACTTCTCGGCGTAATCGGGAGCCTTCGACGCGAGTTTGTCGCCCCAACTGTATTGGCCGTTCGCCCCGTATGTGTTCTGGAATTCGGGCAGCGAGAGCGGGGTGTCAATGGTCGTGTTGCTCGATACGTTCACCGCCAGACGCCCTGCCATGGCCGATTTGGTCGTGATCATGATGGCGCCGTTGGCGGCTACCGCACCGTAGAGGGCGGCGGCCGACGCGCCTTTCAGCAGGGAGATCGAGGCGATGTCGTCGGGGTTGATCGTAGACATGGCGTCGCCGCCGTCGCGCTGGGCGCCCCAGTTGCTGTCGACCTGATCGGACGTGATGTTCATCATCAGGGGGACGCCGTCGACGACGACCAGCGGCTGGTTCGAGCCGTTGATCGACTTGTTACCGCGGAAGAGTATTTTCGACGATCCGCCCGCGCCCGTCGAGTTCGGGGTAATCTGCAGACCGGCGGCCTTGCCCTGCAGCGCGTTGATCATATTGACCGACTTGATGTCGGCCACGTCATCGCCGCCGACCGTTTCGGCAGCATAGGAGAGTGTTTTCGACTGACGTTCGATACCCATGGCAGTCACTACGACTGCGTTCAGCTGGTTGGCGGTCGTCGTCATCAGGATGTCCAGTGTCGTCTGACCTGTGTAGGTCACCTCGTAGGGGTCGTATCCTACGTAGGTTACTTGCAGTACGTCGCCGGGCTGCAACCCTTCCAGACGGAATTTGCCGTCCATGTCGGTTGTCGTTCCGCGCGTCGTGTTCTTCACAATCACCGTTGCTCCGAGAAGCGGCCCGGAGTCGTCTTTGATCAGGCCTTCAAGGGTGCTGCCCCCCCCCTCCTGCGCGTAGGAACGCAGAGCGGTAGCCGGCGCAATGAGGCAAAAGGACGTCATCAGAGCAAAGCAGATGAAAAGTGCTCGGTTGGTTAATTTCCTCATAAATAAGTGGGTTTTAGTTGAACAAGAGTAAAGATTCCGGAGTGACGCCGTATCTTTGGTTTGATAGAAAAAGCAGTGTTATAGCGGCATATTTTAATGTTAAAAAGTAGTGTTATGAAATCAAAGATAAATATATTTTAATTAAATATCAAATTATATATTAAAAAATAATACGTGAAGTTCAGTATGTCCATAATGATATTTCGATTGTTTATTTCATTATAAATATATTGAATTTCAGCAAAATACACAAATGTCTTTGTATAAATTTTACGCATGATTTATTCGTGTTATGTTAAAAATATTAACGGACGTTATACGGATAATCATATTTGCAAATTATTCTCGTTGTTATATTGAAAACCATCTCCGCTAATTGGTGAGGAGTACTCTGCGTTTTCCGATGGTTTACGCCTAACTTTTTACGCTTCGTGTCGGCACGAATTTCTTTCGACTGATCCTCGTCCTCGGTTTTTTGGCTATGGGCTGGATTTCGGCAGACACTTCGGCTTTAGGCTTCCGCCCCCGCCTTTTTGGAGGCACTACCTGCAGGCAGTCTATGGCTTTCAGCCGCTCGTATTCCTCGCGCAACTCGTCGATGATCCGTCGGTTGTTGCTTGCAATACAATCGCGCAGGAGTTTTACATCTTCGCGGCTGAATCCGTAATGTTTAATCGTTTCGCGCGTCAGTTCGAAGGGCGCGTTTTCCAGAACCGCCCGACGGCACAGGTAAGCCAACAAATGCGGATATTCCGTTACGAAAATTTCTACCGTCAGCTCCTTGCGGCTCGTAGCGCAGAAACGCTCCTCCCCGTTGAAAGGGTTCTCCATCAATTCCCATTCGGGAAACTTCGTGGCCCATTGCTCGCGAAAAAAATAGGCATTGAAATTAACCCGGAAAGAATCGATGCGGCTGTCGAAGTTTTCGTAATTGTCGTTAAACTCCGCAACTGAAAATGTCTTTTCGTCGGGATGGCTTTCTTCATCGTCCAGCGTAATCCAAAATACCGATTTCGGAGCACCGCACAAGATTGCATAGACAAAATGCGCCTTCTTTTTCAGATCATCGAAAAATTGCCGGATGTCGCTTTTGCGGATGTCGCAATCCAAACAGTCTTGAAGCAGATTCCCCAGCGTATAGGATTTTTGTGGCATGGTTCAGTAGTTATGGGTTTATAGAACAATTCTTAAACGTACGCAAAGGTTATAGGCACTTCGAGAATACAAAATAAAGGGACGACCGAATTGTAATTGCAATAAAATAACGATTGTCTGTTAACTAATCGTGGTTGGTCATCCCTTTTTCTATTAAAAAGACAATGCCAAATACGTTAGGCGATGGTTGTGTGACAGTGATGATGTAAGTCCGTATCGAGTTTCGGCATTGCATTTAACAAATATCTTAAATTATTGTGAGAATACAAAATATATCGTAAAAAAACAGGTGCGGAAACAGTAAAGTCAGTAGTGGGAAAATATGAAGCTAAGATTCGAGTATCCCGCACCCGTTATCGTAAAATTGAAGTATCGAAAAAGAGGGGCGGTAACGGACTGGTACGCCTCACACCACGATAAACGAAAAAGAGCATCCTTCGGCTTATCGTTTCCGTCCGCCCCTCGGCTTCCGAAACGCGAGCCTATGGAGGCAGGAGATTTCGGAAGCATTGTTACAGAAGAAGCAGGAACCGCAACGGACTTACTTGACATGATAGCTACATCACTTCCCTTGTCACTCTCTTTTTTAGCGGTTCCTGCATGATGAAAAACGGGTGCGGGACTGTCGATGAAAAAAATAGTGACGCAACTTCGACATGAAGAATTCCAATGTCCCGCACCCAGTTCGGAGAACGGCCCGCCGTTACCAGATTTAGGTGCCTTTAAAGCGGGATTATTATCGACGGCGAGCGTTCTCGTTACAGCGAATGACGGCGCCCCACCCCGCACCGACCGAGGGTCGGCGGAACGTGATTCTTTCCGATTGGGAGTATATGGCCGTAACATCGTATTATTAAGGGTTCGTTATTAAAATCCTCGTTCCGGCCTAAACACATAAAAAAGCACGGAACGCAGGTACAGCCCCAACGGTCGGCCTTGCGAGCCTTGGATTGGTAACTGCCCTTACGCCCGTGCCCGCCCACGGCACAAAGCCGCAGGCATGACAAGGGTTTCAGACAAATTTTACACCAATCCTAAAACCTATTATATCGCTATAATAGTCGCAAGTTTACCGCTGGTATAAAGGTTGTCCTAACCTTATGAATATGTTACGGCTATGGCGCCGTTTTCATCCGCAAAGGTAACATATCTTTTTCAATTTTAGTTATGCGACCCGACTGATGCCATAAAAGAATGACGAAACGTGAACCCGGCTCTGAAGAACCCCGCTGTCCTTTACAAGAAAGGTATGCGGCTTGCGTTACTTACGCTGCGTAGGTCGTAGGAAACCCGTCTGACTTCGTAACACAAGAGGCCCACGCCCGTCAGGTGTAGTTGCCTTAAATGTACTGCCCCGTCAAGGCGTGGTACGACCCGACAAGGACTCTCTTGTTGCCGCAGACTGTAAATTTCCTACGTTTACGCAAACAGCAACGCGATTCACGCCTTTACAGCGGATCGCTTGTCCCAAAGGTAGCACAAAAAATTCGAATCCGCAATATGTTGCGGGCACTTTTTGTGCCGTAGGGTTTATGCCGCCCGAATAGCCCATGTTCTGGCTTTAACGGAATACGCCGTCCTAAAACAACAACGGGACGGCCTTTTGGTTCCGTCCCGCTCGTGGTTACATCTTCATCCCGCGCCTTTGCTCCGTTTGTTCGATGTCAATTCCTATCCGCTCGTAAAACTCCTTTCGTTGCTGTCTGAACCACTCGTCGCAGTCCTTTCCGTTTATGGTGAACTGGAACCCGCTCGGCCCGTCCTTGTCGGGTTTGAATTGGAGAATGACATCGTTCGCCCGAAACGTATGATTATACCTTATCGAATGCAGCTCGCCCGTATATCTGTAAGGTTGCATCGTAAACAACGCTTTGGTCCGCTCCTTGTCCAACCCGACATCCTTGCAGTAATTTTCCCATTTCAACAGCCCCTTTACATAGGGACACAACTCATCGACACGCATCAAGGCTTTTATGACTTGTTGTGCTTCCTGTTTAAGGTTGGCCACCTCTTTATCGTGTCCGGCCTGCATGGTCTTGATCTCTTGTTGCAGTTGCCCGATGCACTTATCCTTGTCGGCAATTACCCCTTGCAAATCTGCAATCTGTTTTTCATACCTCGCGGGCTTGGGGTCGTGGAATAACGCTCCGATCCTTTCTACGGCTTTCGTCGTGGCATCCACGGCCACGCCTTTGAGTTTGTCGGTCTTGATCTCCCGCCGCGTCTGTGCCAACTCCGTTTCGGCTTTCTCCAATTCTTCTTTCTTCTTCCTCCGCTGTTCGTCGATAATGTTGCAGTCTGTCTGCGCGGCTCGTTGCTGTGCTTGGAGTGCGGCAATATCTACCGTGAGCGTCTTTTGCTGTTCTTTCAGATTCTCGATCTGTTCGGCCATTTCATTTTTCCGGACGAACACCTCGCGGTAATACTGCTGCGTGGAAATATGTTTTGCTTCCGATCCCTCGACGCCGCGTTGCAGTCCGTATTTGGCCATCGCTTCGGCATAGGTGGTCTGGTAGGCTTTGAGTTTGTCCCGTGCCATCACATCGTCGGCACATAGACGCGGGCGGTCTTTCTTAGTGCGATAGGTTCTCTTTCCGCTTTGGGCGTTCTTCTCCCGCTCCAGCTTGGCCTTTCTGCGTTCGCCCCGTGTGATCGGCACGACGGTCGCGTGTATATGTGGTGTTTTCTCGTCCAGATGCAGGACTGCCGACACAACGTTTTCCTTTCCGAAGGTCTTTTGCAGCCAGCCGCAGGAATCCTTGGCCCAAGCATCCAACTGTCCGGCCTGCCGGATACGCTTCATATCTTCGGGGCTTCCGGAGAGCATGACACGCAACGCCCTTACTTGGTTCTTTCCGATCTTGCGTTCCAGTCCTGCATTGTCCAGCCGGTGCTGGATCGCTTCGGTACGGTTGGTAACTCCTTTGGGGAACTCTACTAATTCTTCGTTCAGGTAGGTAAGTGTCGTTATGACGTTGGCGGGTGTTATTCTCCGCTCGACGTGTCCCGACATGGCGGCGTCCGTTCCGGCTGCCTTCTCGATATGCAATACGACATAGCCCATAGCGGTATAGTTTCAGGTGGTTTGGATAATCTGTTCTCGGCGGCATCGGAGCGAAGCGGATAAGGATTCGGAGTTGTCCCGGCCGTCCGGCTTGCGGAGTTGCCGCCGCAAGGGGTGTCCAGAGGGGCGCCGCCCCTTTGGCCTAATGGGGCATTTTCAGCGTTGCGGAGCAATGCGGAAAGAAAATGCCCTAATAGGCTATGCCTTTTGTAAAAAGGCGCGGGCGCGAAGCGGCCGATGGGTGGGCGACGGTGCCGCCGTCATGTCCGTCAGCAGGGGAAGCCGATGAAAGCGAACCGACGGCCCGGAAGCCCGTGCCCCTGTGCGCCCGGAGGGATCCTCCGTAAATCCCGAAGGGCGCACAAGGGCGGAAGGGCTGTTACTCCGCCAGACGGTATTTGTCGCCGAGGCGTTCGGTGAGCGCCGACATGTCGCGGCTTATCTTTTCATTGGTGATCTTCGCGTAGATTTGGGTGGTCTTGATGTTCGTATGCCCCAACAGGCAGCTGACGGTTTCGATAGGCATACCCTGCGAGAGCGTGATGGTTGTGGCGAAGGTATGCCGCGCCATGTGGAAGGTCAGTTTGTTTTTAATGCCGCATTGCTTGCCGATCTCGCGCAGGATGTCGTTGCAATGGCAGTTGCACGGCATATAAAAGACATGGTTGTCGAGCCGCTGATCCGCGTATTTCTCGATGATGCGTTTGGGAATATCCAGCAGGCGGATACGGCTTTCGGTATTGGTTTTCTTACGTCGCGTGATGATCCACAGGTTACCGTCGAACATAGTTTGAAGGTTGTCCGTGGTCAGCCCTTTCACGTCGGCATAAGCCAGCCCCGTGAAGATGGAGAAGACGAACAGATCGCGGATGCGGGCATGCGCCTTGTTGGCCGTTTTATAGTTCATCACGGCCTTGATCTCCTCTTGCGAGAGATAACCCCTGTCCACGCTTTCGGGAGAGTTGATATAGCCCGAAAACGGGTTGAACGGCAGGCGCCCGTCGTTGCGGGCAATGGCGACGATATGTTTCAAGACGATCATGTAGCCCCACACGGTATTTGTGCGGCATTTCTTCTCCGTGCGCAGGAAATACTCGAAATCGTTGATAAAGGTAAGGTTCAGTTCTTTCAGCGGGATGTCCTCCCGGTGGTAGGTATGGGCGAGGAACTCCCGCACGCGCTTACACACGCAGCAGTACTTTTTCCATGTGGCGACCTCACGGTTGAAACCCACCTTTTTCCGGTATTCGACATTGTGCTGTTCGAAGAGTTTCAACAGCGTTTCCTGCTTTACTCCGATACCGAGGTAGGCATCCCGCAGTTTGGCGGCCGTGACATAGCCGTCCGACTGCATCAACTCCTGATAGCGGCGGTTCACCTCGACGCGGATTTTATCGACGGCAAGATTGATTTGCATGGCCTCGACGCTCTTGCCCGTCGCCCGGCCGTTCTTGACATCCCATAAACGCGGAGGAACGTCCATTTTGCAACTGAATTGTTTGACCTCGCCATCTACTGTAAGACGGCACATCAAAGGCAGATCGCCGTTGGGGCGGGCGCTGCCTTTCTTCACGTAAAATAAGACCCGAAACGTGCTTCGCATAATAAACCCGATTTTTGGTTACAAAGTTAATACCTGTCGGGCCGTTTGTCAAGATGTAAAATTGTGCAAAACACAGAAAAAGAATGTGTTACGCTTCAATAGCGAAGTAAATTCCGCGTAATGATCTGGTAACGATTCTTTGTCGGCGATAGGCTGTAAAACCGTATCGAACCAATTTCCGCATAACGCAAATTAACGCGCTATTAATTACAAGCCAACACTTTACACCTCTCGTTGCGCTATCCTGCTAATCCGCTGAAAGTTTATTTTACGCTCAAGACTTTCCCTGCCAACCCGTGCCTCTTCCCGCCAGAAGGGGCGCGTTTGGTGTTATGAACTGAAAAAGGCTTTATCTTGCCGGCGGATTTTCACCATTCATTCGATTTATTCATTTAATTATCTGCATTATGGCAAGAGAACAGGAAAAGCTATCGAAGGACGTGCTGGCCGTCCTCGACAAAAAGACGAACGATCTGCGTCTGGTCAGCGAGATGAACGAGCAGACGGGAGAGTTCAACACCGTGAGCACGGCTCCGGGTGACCGGCGTAGAGCCCTTTCATTCGACAGCCGAACGGTTTTAGGAACCTTTTTCGAGAACCTTCGCAACCAATACGGACGCCCGTCCGACCTGGGCTGAAGTTTCTTTCGGATCGGAATCGAAAAACTCGACCGAGCCCTCGACTCCATCATCCAAGTCCGCGAAGGCAAAGATCAGGACGGCTCCCTGGCCAAAGAGGTCTCCGACTACGAACTCAACAACGAGGGGCGTATCGCCAAGTTCGCCGACCGCTATAAGTTCGAGGAACGGGAACTTCCGTGGGATCAGATTCAGGCGTTGGGCCTGAACAAAGAAATCCTGCTGGAGAATCAAAGCATGGGTGACATCCTCAAGGGACGTATCCCCAACAAACTGGTACCGCTAAAACACAAGGTGGACGGCCGCTGGGTCGATTTGGGCCTCGGCACGATTTCGCCGATCCGCGACGATGCGGGCAATGTCCAACTCCGTATCTTCACACGTCTGGACGAGCCGCAGTACAAAATATCGCCGTATAAGGAGCTTTTCACAGACAAGGAGATCGAGCGTCTTGAAACCGACGGGCATCTGGGTTCCACCAAGAAAATGAAAGATTTTACCTCGGGCCGCGAGTGCGAGTGTTATGTCAGCGTCCATGAGGCGACGAACCGCCTGACGACGCTTCCGGTCGATGCGCTGACGCTCCCCACCCGAATTTACGGCAAAGAGATCGGCGACGACATCGAGGCGCTGCGCTCCGGCAAGGAGATCCTCGTCGAAGACATCCACCTCAAGGACGGCCGGGTCATCTCGGGCCATGCCCGCGTGGACGCCAACCGCGGAGACGTGGTGTTCCGCAACGACAATAATCCGCATCTGCGCATCCACGATACGGTTTTCGGAGTCAAGGTAAGTACAGACATCCAGGCGAAGCTGGCCAACCACGAGGTCGTCTTCATCCCCGGCATGAAAGTCGGCGGCAAGACGATCAGCACCGACCTTCGTTACAGCGACACGGGCCGGCCCCTGTTCGGCAACAACGCCCGCAATTACCGTTCGCGTCTGGGCGAGGAGAACCCGCGTCCGCGCCAGCGCGTCCGCCGGCGTCTTCCGTCGCTTCCCGGCGCACAACCCAAAGGCATGAAAATCGGTTAGCCATTATGAAACGACACGTAGAAGAGAAAGAGTTGCCGTACTTCGCGGCAACTCTTACCGCTTATTTGCGCGAAAGCCATCCCGAACTGCTTCCCGACAAACACTTCATCGCCGAGCGGAGCGACCATGCGGCGCAGACCTATGAACGTGCCGTTCGCAACGGCAACAGCGTCTACGAGGCTCTGGAACTCTCGAACGCCGTTCTGTACCAAGACCTGCGTTTTTCGAAATACGATGCGATCTTCGAGGTCGTATCGGAATGGTTCCCGGAGGTCGCAGCCCGGCAGCGCACCGCTTTCTGCCTGAAACTGCTTCCCGTCTGCGAAGAGGCATTCGAGATGTACGACCTGACCGACGACTTCGAGAGCAGCCCGTCCTATAAAAATCTTCTATTGGAACTTACCGGACTCATCCAAACTCACATCGAACTGCATGGCATACAATAAAAGGAAACATCTGGAGGCGAACATCGCCGCCCTGCGTATCGCTTTCGCTCCATCGACGGTACTTACCCCGCAGCAGCGAGATGCCCTGGCTGCGTACAGCGGCTTCGGAGCGTTGAAATGCGTCTTGCAGCCGGCCGCTGCGGACGACGACCTCGCGCAGTGAAAGACCGACCGGGAACTCTTTCCACAGGTGAGGGAACTGCACGAACTGCTGCGCCATTATGCCGGCAGCGAACAGCGGTATAAAGACTTCGTGCAGAGCATGCGCAATTCTACGCTGACGGCATTCTACACACCGCCGGCCATCGTGCGTGCACTCGCCGAGGCGCTCCGGGATGCCGGCGTCGTTCCCCGGCGGTTGCTCGACCCCAGCGCCGGGGCCGGGATTTTCCCTTCGTCGTTCCGGGAGACCGCCGACGGCGAAGTCGAAATCCTCTCTTTCGAGAAAGACCTGCTGACCGGACAAGTGCTCTCTGCACTGGCCCGGGAACGAGAGCAGGTCGTCATCGACGGTTTCCAAACCATCGAATCGGCCTATGACAGTTATTTCGACGTGGTAACGTCCAATATTCCCTTCGGTGATACCCGGATTTTCGACGCATCCTTTCGGAAGAGCGACGACCCGGTTCGACGGCAAGCGCTCAAGGCCGTTCACAACTATTTCTTCATCAAGGGTCTGGATACGCTCCGCGAAGGCGGCATTCTGGCGTTCGTCACCTCGGCGGGCGTCATGGACGCTCCCGGCAACGAACCCGTCCGCCGCTATCTGATGGAGCATGCGCGGCTGCTCTCGGCCGTGCGGCTGCCGAACAACCTCTTTACGGAGTATGCCGGCACGGAAGTGGCCAGCGATCTTGTCGTCCTACAGAAACAGAGCGAAAAGCGGAAGCTTACCCCCGACGAGCAACGCTTCGTCAGTTCGTCCGAGATCGGCAACGGAATTTACCTGAACGACTACCACCGGGATTTCAAGCACGCGATCCATACGACGTTTTCGCATGAAAAAGGTCTCTATGGACAATCCGCTCTCGTCCTGCACTACGACGGAGGCCCGGAACGGATCGCCGAGCGGCTGCGCGGAATCCTCGCAAATGCTTTCGCAGCCCGTCTCGACACCGAACGATATACGCAATATCTCCGTCCGCTCCATATCCCGCAGGCGCAAACCGTGCCGCCGACCGCCCGGAGGCAAAATCGGGTCGCGGCTCCGCAATCCGTGGCGCCACCGGAGCCGGCATCCGTTGCACCGACTCCGGAAATATCGGCTCCGGCCGCATCGCTTTTCGGCAGCGCTGCCGCCGTTCCGATCGCCCGCCGTCCGCTGGGATCACGGCGGCGAGCGGGGCGCAATACGGATACGACCGGCATGTCCGATCTCTTCACGCAGGGGAATCTGTTCGCACAACCGGCGGAGGCAGCGGAGGCTACGGATGCCCCGGCAGCAGTCGCTGCGCCGGCTTCGGAGAATAAAGATCCGCGGCCCTTTACCGGCACGATGCTTCCGCACTACAAAGAGCGGTCGTTGGTTCTGTTCGAAGGGCAAGTCGGGCGTCTGGGCGGCCTGACACGACAGGGCTGCACGTTCCATCCCGAAGAGCTGGGAACCTTGTCCCGATACCGGGCCGAACGCTATATCCCGTTGCGGGATACCTACCAGCTGCTCTACCGGCTCGAAATGCAGAACGAGATCGAATACAAGGGCCTGCGGCGCAAACTCAACGGATGTTACGAGAACTTCACGGCTCTGTTGGGCGATCTGAACAAGAAAGAGAATGCCGCTTTCATCCTGAATGATCCCGGCGGGCGGGAGGTGCTGGGGCTCGAACGCTTCGTAGAAGGCCGAAAACAGCTCTCCGACATCCTCCGACGCCCCGTATCATTCGATCCTTACGAGCTCAAGCACGTCGATACGGCGGCCGAAGCGCTGGCCGCCTCGCTCAACAAGTTCGGACGGGTGGAGTTTTCCTATATGGAGTCGCTCGCATCGCGCTCCCGGCAAGAGCTGATCGACGAGCTGGGCGATCTCATTTTCTATAATCCGATGGTCAAGGGGTATGAAATCCGCGAACGGCTCGCGGCAGGGAATGTCGTCGCCAAAGCCGAATGAATCGAAAATTACCTCAAAGAGAACCCCGACGACGATGCCTGCCGCCGCTCGCTCGCGCTGCTTCGTGAGGCCGCACCCAAACGCATCGAGTTCGAGGAGCTGGATTTCAACCTCGGCGAGCGATGGATACCGACCGATATTTACGAAGGCTTCTGCGAGCATTTCTTTCAGGTGCCCGTATCGGTAAGCTATTCGACGAAGATGGATGCCTTCGGCATCGAGAACCACGGGTACAGCCCTCTGATCTCCCAGAAATACGTCGTCAAAGGGGACTTCGAGGTCTACGACGGTATGGATCTGCTGCATCATGCCATGCTCAACACGCTGCCCAACATCAACAAGGACGGCGGCAAGGACGAACACGGCAAGACCATCCGGATTCCCGACTTCGAGGCCCGGCAGAAGGCCGACACGCTCATCACCGAAATCCGGCAGGCGTTCGTCGAATGGCTGCATGCGCAGCCCGACGATTTCAAGGAGCGGCTGACCGATCTCTACAACCGCAAATTCAACTGTTATGTCCGTCCACGCTACGACGGCAGCCACCAGCAGTTTCCGGGGCTCGACCTGCGGGGGCTGGGCATCGAAGACCTGTATCCCAGCCAAAAGGATGCGATCTGGATGATCAAGCAGAACGGCGGCGGCATCTGCGACCACGAGGTCGGTACGGGCAAGACGCTTATCATGTGCGTCGCAGCGTATGAGATGCATCGTTTGGGACTGGCCCGCAAGCCGATGATCATCGGTATCAAAGCCAACATCCACGAAATCGCCCGAACCTTCCGCACGGCCTATCCCAATGCCCGTCTGCTCTATCCCGGCAAGGAGGACTTCACGCCGGAGAACCGCCTGCGGATCTTCAGCGACATCAAGAACAACAACTGGGACTGCATCATCCTTACGCACGAACAGTTCGGCAAGATACCCCAGTCGGCCGAGGTGCAGCGGCAGATTCTCCGGCAGGAGATGGACGACATAGATGAAAATCTGGCGTCCTACGAAAAACAGGGCGGACATGTGGACGGCTGGATTCTGCGCGGTCTGGAGAAGCGCAAAGAGAATCTGGATGCCAAGCTTCACGAGTTGCAGGAGACAATCGACGCGCAAAAGGAAGATACGGTAGATTTTCAGCAGATGGGAATAGACCATCTGTTCGTCGATGAATCGCACAACTTCAAGAATCTGATGTTCAACACCCGCCACAGCCGCGTGTCGGGACTGGGAAATACCGACGGCAGTAAGAAAGCCACGAACCTGCTGTACGCCATCCGCACCATTCAACAACGCACGGGGCGCGATCTCGGAGCGACGTTCCTTTCGGGAACGACCATCGCCAACTCCCTGACGGAGCTGTATCTGCTGTTCAAGTATCTGCGTCCCAAAGAGCTGGAGCGACAGGACATTCCCTGCTTCGATGCGTGGGCCGCGGTATTCGCGCAGAAAACATCGGAGTTCGAGTTTTCGGTGACCAACGAAGTGATCTCCAAAGAGCGTTTCCGCTATTTCATCAAGGTTCCGGAGCTGGCCATGTTCTACAACGAGATTACCGACTACCGCACGGCCGCAGACGTGGGAATAGACCGTCCCGAGCTGGACGAGGAGTTATGCCAGATACCTATGACCGACGATCAGCAGGCGTTTTTGGACAAACTGGTGCTCTTCGCCAAGACGGGCGATCCCGAACATATCGGACGCACCGACCTGAGCGACGGAGAGGTCAAAGCCCTGATGCTATTGGTGACGATGTACTCCAACAAGCTCTCGCTCGACATGCGGCTGATAAGTCCCGCGTATGCGGATTCACCGGGCAACAAGGCCAGCCGCAGTGCCGCCAACATCGCTGAATACTACCGGCGATACGAAGATCAGAAAGGCACGCAGATGGTTTTCTGCGATCTCTCGACCTATAAACCCGGCATCTGGAACGTCTATTCGGAGATCAAACGCAAACTGGTCGAAGACCACGGTATTCCGGCGCAGGAGATCCGCTTCGTACAGGAAGCCGCGAGCGACAAGGTGCGGCAGGCGATGTTCGACGCCATGAACGAAGGGAAAATCCGGGTGCTCTTCGGCTCGACGCAGAAACTCGGAACGGGAGTCAATGCCCAGCAACGGATCGTCTGCATGCACCACCTCGACATTCCGTGGCGGCCGATGGATCTGGAACAGCGCAATGGCCGCGGCGCACGGAAAGGCAACATAGTCGCCAAGGAGTATGCCGGCAATAAGGTCAAAGCCTATGTCTATGCCGTTCTACGCACGCTCGATGCCTACAAATTGAATCTGTTGCACAACAAACAGCAGTTCATCGACCAGCTCAAGCGCAACCGGTTAGGTGCGCGGCGGCTGGACGAGGGGGCCATCAGCGAGGATTCGGGGATGAACTTCGCGGAGTGGATGGCCGTGGTGTCGGGAAATACCGACCTGCTGCAAAAGGCCAAGCTCGAAGGCAGGATCGCGGCGCTGGAGAGCGAGCAGACAATCTTCATGCGCACCCGGCATGAGGCGCAGAGCCAACTGCAGCGCTACACGGCGGAGATCGGACGACGGGATGCGATGCTCGAACGTCTGAAACGCGACTGGGACTATATCAACGAGGTGGCGCCGCCGGACGCCAAAGGCAAGCGGGCCAATCCCCTGCGGATCGACGGCGTGGAATCCGCGGATATTGTCGCCCATGGCAAGCGCCTCGTGGAGATCGACCGCACCGTAAATACCGGCGACGATTACCAGAAAATCGGCACGCTGTTCGATTTCCGCATTCTCGTCCGCACCGAGCGAATGCAGAAAGACGGGCTGGCGCTCACGGTCAATAAATTCATGGTCGAAGGGTTGGACGGCATCAAGTACACGTTCAACAACGGGCATCTGGCTGCGGAGCCGAAAACAGCGGCGACGAACTTTATCCGGGCGCTCGACACGATACCGTCACTAATGGCGACCTACGAGAAAGAGAAAAAGCAATTCACCCGCGATATTCCGACCTTCGAGCAACAGATCGCAGCCGTATGGCCCAAAGAGGAGGAGTTGAAGCGGCTCAAGGCCGAGGCAGAGTCGCTGACTCGGAAGATTCAGCTCGACATCGCACAGAAGCAGCAGGAGATGCAGGCGAAAACAGCAGATAACGGCAATGGGCTGAAGATCGAAAACGCGGAGGTGGTGGACGAGGTCGTCAGACCGTCGAAGTCAGAGCCGCTTTCTGCGGCATCCGGGAACCAAGAAGAACCTCCGAAAGAACGGGAGCACGTCGTGCCTCCGCCCGAATCGGACTTTATTCGCAATCATATTCTTCTCGTGCGGTCCGCGACGAACATGAAGGCCAAAGGGCCGAAGTTATAAAAAAGCGAGGCTGTCTAAAATTTGTTAGGCAGCCTCGTTGAATTTGATTGGTTATTCCCGATCAATCGTAATCGCCGTATCCGGCACTGCCTGTTCCATTGTCTGATAGAAAATACGCTTACTCTCCTGCATGTCTTTCAGATTGATGAAATCCAGTACATTGTAGTATTGTTTGCCATCCTGATCCTCGACGGGACAGAGTTTCCCGCGACGTTTGTATTTCTCGACGAAATCCGGATCGAGTCGGATGAGCTGGCAGACTTCCTCCTGCGTCATCGAAAGAGAAATACGACGCTCCCGGCAGACATGCTGCAATACGAGGAGCATGTTCGAGGCTTTCATGTGGCTGCGAACGAGCAGAGCGAATTTGCTTCGCTCGATAAGAATCATCTTTTTCATGACTTCTTTACTTTATTGGTTGATGTGGTGTTGGGTTCATTCCGGAGGGCTTCGAGAACGCGCGATCTGCTGTAATAGATTTTGCCGCCGTGCTTGACATAAGGGATCGTGCCGTCGCTTCGACGACGGGAGAGGGTACGGTCGGACATCCGGGTAAGCATGCGGACTGCCGGAGTGTCGATCAGGTCATCGGGTAAAGGTCGAGAATTGTTTTGGATGAGTAGTTCGAGACGATTGAATCGTCGCAATACCAGACGTAACAAACGCAGAGTCGGATTACCTTTCAATGGCTTCATTGCAATGATCGTTGGTTAGACGATGCAATGATAGGAAACATTCCGATAGTAATAATTTAGTTAAAACAGGCAACTAAATAATCAACCCGCTCGTAGCACAAAAAAGCATATCCGAGTTGGATATGCTTAAATAGTACTTAATGCTTTTATATTCGTTAATTTGCTTATGTAGAATATTTTAACTATCTTTGTCGTGAGTTCTTGGATATATTGTATAAGGGTGCAACAAAATGTAAGACTTCCGTCACCAATTCGTAACCCTTGCTCTTTTCAATAAAAATACCGTTCTGATTTACAGAACGGTATCTCAAAAACAGTCAGCCCTCACGCGAGGTTCCCTTTTTTACGGTGCATTTCTTTTGCCCTGAAATGTTCCTTGTGATGAATATTTTACTAAATTTGCGGTTGGGATTGAGAATTTTATTACGCTAATACACTTGCACTATGCCTCTGGAAAAACTAAATGCGGCACTGATCGGTGCTATACAAAATAGTACCCCGGAATATACCAATGCGGCGGCCATTCTGACGGACAAGCTCAATATCGGCCGCGAAGCGGCTTACCGCCGTCTGCGCGGCGAAGTTCCCTTCACCTTCGGGGAAGCGGCCGTGCTTTCGGCTCAGATGAATTTTTCGCTCGACCGCGCCGTCGGGGCCGTCGATTTCGGAAACGTGCTTTTCCGTCTGAGCTTCAGTGATTACCATACGGCGCTCGAAGATTACACGGGGCGTTATCGACCAGGATACCCTTTTCTACCGCGAGGTTTCCTCCGACGTCGATGCCGAACAGGCCATCGCCGGAAATTCGTTTCCGCGGATGCTTTACATGCGTTATCCGAAACCGACCAATTTCAAACTTTTCAAATGGCTCTACCAGCAGGGGCTCGTCGATTGTTCGGACGACTAAATTCGAGGATATGAAAGTGCCGGATGCGCTTTTGCAGAGTTACCGCGACCTAGTGCACGAAGCGCAGCTGATGCCTGCCACGACCCTGATATTCGACGGCAGTTGTACCAAACGCTGGGTCAACGCCATCTGCGCATTCCGCAACATGCATCTGATTAGGGACGAAAGCGTCGAAGTGCTGAAAGCCGAGTTGTTGCAAATGCTCGACGACCTGGAAGAGATTTGTGTTTCCGGGCAGTTCCGCAGCGGGCGGCCTGTGTCGGTCTTTATTTCGGATATGGATATCGAGGCGACTTACTGCTACCTTTCGGCATGGCATTACCGGGCGAGTTGCCTCGAGGCGTTCTCGATCAACTCGCTGCGCAGCTCCGATCCGGACATGTTCGAGCACACCAAACGCTGGGTGCTGGCCCTGAGTCGGTTTGCGACATTGATATCGTGCAGCGGGGAGTTGCAGCGGATTCATTTCTTCAAGCGGCAGCGAGCTGTCGTGGCAGAATTGGAAAGGGAGGGCTTAGAACCCTCCCCCGAAGTCTTCCAGGAATAAACGGAACCTTGCGTCTAGCTCCATATGTCTATCCTGTGCTTCAAATCCTGACGGATTTTCCACTTGCGTCACTTTTGCGGGTGTAGCCCGCCCCTTGCACAATCCCACTTGAATTCTTCATATCTCCTGTGCAATACAAAAGTAGGGTAAGGCTTCGGGTAAAACAAGACGGAAAACGGGTGTGCGTGCAGATTGATTGTCTGTTTTTGATGCCTGGTTTTGAGTACGGCTCGGATTTTGAAATTAAAATTTCAGATGTGGGTGATAATGCTGATATCCGACGGAAGCGTGGTTTGTTTGTTTCGCATTGCGAAACAGGCTGTTCGGGTGGGGGGAGGAGCGTGGAGGAAGAATGAAAAAAGCGAGGAGACTTCCTCGCTTTTTCAGTTGAGCTACCTGGATTCGAACCAAGAATAACAGGACCAGAATCTGTTGTGTTACCATTACACCATAGCTCAATGACGTTTTGGTGATGCAAAAGTAGAACTTTATTTTTCAATTGCAAAGAAAATTCCGAAAAAAATTTCGTACATTTGTTTTAATCGTTTCCGAACTAAAATGAACCTGAAATAAAAATAACGTAAAATCAGAGAATTATGGGAATTAAGTTTCGCCTTATCGTTATGAACTTCCTCCAGTATGCCATCTGGGGTTCGTGGCTCATCTCGCTGGGCGCCTATCTTGGCGGTGGCCTCGACTTCACAGGGCTGCAAATCGGAAGTTTCTTTGCCACGATGGGCGTTGCGTCGTTGTTCATGCCCGCAGTGATGGGTATCATTGCCGACCGGTGGATCCCGGCGCAGAAGCTGCTCGGCATCTGCCATCTGGTGAGCGGCGGGTTCCTGATTGCCGCGGCTTCGCAAACGGCCTATGCGCCTTTGTACAGCTGTATGCTGCTGAGCGTGATGTTCTACATGCCGACCATCGCCCTGTCGAATTCGGTGGCATACAATGCCCTCGACCTGGCAAGGCTCGATACCGTGAAACATTTTCCCCCGATCCGCGTGTGGGGTACCGTAGGTTTCATCGCCGCGATGTGGTTCGTCGATCTGACGCATATCGGCGGCATCCAGATCAAGCTCACCGCTTGGCAGCTCTATGTTTCGGCGTTCCTGTCGTTCGTGCTGGCCGTCTACTCGTTCTCGCTGCCCGGCTGCCCCGTGGACCGCACGGTCAAGGCCAGGTCGTGGGTCGATACGCTGGGGCTGCGTGCGTTCACGCTCTTCAAGGAGAAGCGCATGGCCATTTTCTTCGTCTTCTCGATGTTGCTCGGCGCCGCGTTGCAGATAACCAACGCCTTCGGCGACTCCTATATTCAGAGCTTCGGGTCGATGCCCCAGTATGCCGATTCGGCGATCGTGAAACACTCGGTGATCCTGCTGTCGCTCTCGCAGATGTCCGAGACGTTCTGCATCCTGCTCATCCCGTTCTTCCTGCGGCGCTTCGGGATCAAGAAAGTGATGCTCATCTCGATGCTGGCATGGGTGCTCCGCTTCGGGTTCTTCGGCGTCGGCAACCCGGGCTCGGGTGCTGCGTTCCTCATCCTTTCGATGGTCGTCTACGGCGTGGCATTCGATTTTTTCAATATCTCGGGTTCGCTGTTCGTCGAGAAGGAGACCAGCCGCGAAATCCGTTCTTCGGCGCAGGGCGTCTTCATGATCATGACCAACGGCTTCGGCGCCTTCTTCGGCTCGTACGCCGCAGGCGCCGTCGTCGATGCCTGGGGCTGGCCCGATTCGTGGTATATCTTCGCCGGCTATGCCCTCGTGGTGGCCGTGGTCTTCGTCTTCGTGTTCAAATACAAGCACAACCCCGAAGAGATGGTCTCGGTGAACCATTAATATAAGTATGGTTCCGGCGGCGCGGGGAAACCTCTCGCCGCCGGAATTTTTTTACCCGGGTGCCGGGCTACGGGCGGAGCATTTTGACGTGCGGGATACCTGCTTCGAAATAGGTGTCCGAGACCGGTGCGAACCCGAGGGTGGCGTAAAATCCGGCCAGGTGCTCCTGTGCCGAGATGCGGATGGGCTGCGGGCCCCATGTCCGGGCAATATAGCGCAGCGCTTCGGACATCAGGCTGCGGCACAGCCCGCGGCGGCGGTATGCAGCATCGACCAGCACGCGGCCGACCGAGGCTTCGGCGTAGGCGATCCCCGCCGGGATGATCCGCAGGAAGGCCACTACGCGGCCGCCGTCCTCCATCCACATGAATACGCTCTGCGGGTCAATGGCGTCGGCATCGGGTTCCGTGATGTGCTGTTCGAGGAAGAAGACGGCCTCGCGTGCCTGCACGATACGGTGGTATTCCCGGGTGGAGAGTTCGCTGAAATGTTTTGTGAGGACAGGATACATGGCGGTTTGTAATTGATGACAAAGGTACTTAAAATTTCGGAAGATATGGATACGATCCGTGTGGATGGTTCGAGCTGCATCCGTTGCGGCCGCTGTGTGAAGGTGTGCCCTTCGCAGATTTTCGTACAGGAGAAGGCGGGCGGCCCCGTGGCGCTCTCGAAACCCGAGAACTGCATCGTCTGCGGGCACTGCGTCGCGGCCTGCCCGACGGGGTCTGTGGCACATGCGGAATTCCCGCCCGCCAAGGTGCATCCGGTCGACTATGCGGCCATGCCCACACCTGCTCAGGTCGAACTGCTGATGGCTGCGCGGCGTTCGAACCGGGCGCTCTCGCAGCGCCCCGTGCCGCAGGAGATGCTCGATCGGATTGTTGCGGCCGCCGACCTCGCTCCGACGGCCACCAACGCCCGGCAGTTGGGCTATACGCTCGTGACCGACCCTGTGCTGCTGCGCCGTATGAGCGAATATACGCTCGGCGTGTTCGGCAAACTCGCGGATCGCCTTTCCCACCCGCTCGTGCGCCCGTGGCTGAGCCGTTTGTTGCCCGACGTCTACCGCTATGTCCCCGTTTTCCGGAAAATGCGCCGCGAATATGCCGGGGGCAACGACCGCATCCTGAGGGGTGCGACGGCCGTGTTGCTGATCCATGCGCCGAAGGAGAGCCGTTTCGGCACCGAAGATGCCAACCTCGCCTACCAGAACGCTTCGCTGATGGCCGAGGTGCTCGGGGTGAGCCAGATATATATGGGCTTCGTGCTGACCGCCGTGCGGCAGGACAGGAAAAAGGGGCTCTGCAGGATGCTGGGGCTCGGCGGCCGCCGTATCTGTGCCGTCATGGCGCTCGGGATGCCGCAGTTCCGCTACCCGAATTATATCGACCGCACGCCTTCCCCTTTGGAACGGAGATAGGCTTGCGGGGCTTCCCGGAGCTGTGCCCGGGATATTTCAGTTGCTTTTTTCGAGTTTTTTTGCGGTTCGCGTCATCTGTCCGCTCCACCCGGTTGTCGCCGGGATACAAGGAGAAGTGGCCTCTGCTGTGCAGGGGCCGCTTCTCCTTTGCGGCTCGGTGTCAGTTGCCCGAAAGGCCCCACTCCCCCGGGGAGTAGCTGCTTTTCGGAGCGTTCGGCACGTTGACGAAGAATTCGAACCCGCATTTGGCTTCGATCTCCGTCACGGGTACCGCACAACCGTCCGGTGTCTGGGTCTTGTCTGTGGTTTGTTCATACCAGAATCCGATGCATTGCAGTTCGTCGGCCGCAAGGGTGGTTACGGATTGTCCCGTGGTGCCCTGCTTGGTGCGCAGCAATACCTTGTAATAATGCGTCGGTACGGGGCATGGGTTACCGCCGTTGTCGGTCGTCGTACCCTCTGTCCCATCGAAATAACATCCCGTTACCACATAGAGCGTATCGTCGCACATCCATCCGCGGACTCTGGTTTCCAGGGTGCCCCATGCACCGCTGTTGAATGTAGCGAGCTGGGGCGTCATATTCGAATAGTAGGAAATCTGCTTGTTCGCCAGGTTGCTCACTTTCCGGTCGGCGTTGGGGACTTGGTGTCCCTTGTTGTAAGGTGCTCCCACGCCGCCCACCATCTGCTCGGTCTTTCCCAGCGACAGGTCGGCCGAGTAGGCCCTTTCTTTCGAAGCGTTCGGGGCCGTGTAATAGGCGTGCAGCGGATATGCCGCCCACAGGGCCGCCTTTTTCGCCTTGTCATAACCCATTGCGAAATTGCGCGGGTAGGAACCGTTACCCGTCGCCGCCACGTCGGTGATGTAGTGGCATATCTCGGTCACCGAAGTGTTCGCTGCGGGCAGTTCCGCCCACGATTTTCCCAATGCCGCTGTTCCTGTTCCCGGGGTAGGGTCTGGGGAAGGATCGCCTCCTTCCCCGCCCGGAGTTCAATTCGCCGGTTGCCAGGTTATGTCGCCTATCGTCGTTCTGTTCTGATTATTTTGTTTTATGGTAATAGTGGCGTCATAACCTTGACAGTCGATTGTCGGTATTTCGAATGCGCTTTTACTGTTTCCCGGAATAGTGATACTTGCTACCGTGGCACCATTGGCTGTTATGGTGACTGTTGCCGAACCCTTGCTTGAGGTCAACGCATTGAATTTAAGGGCTGTAATGCCTCCTGGGATCGTTACGGACATTGAGCCGTTTTTACCGATGGCTGCATATTTGTCGTTTATTACCACGACTCCGGCATTGGCAAGCGCCGTTTTGTCTGTGTTGGCCTGATTAGGATTACCACAGCCACTATAACTCCATTGCGGGGTTCCAGTGGTTACTCCGTTGAATGTGCCGCTGGAACCATAACTGGTAGTGCTGGGCACGGTGTAATTTTCGAAAGTCTCGGTTTCCCACATTACAGCCCCCGGTTTTGTCTGGGTGACGCTTATGGTTTGCGCTTCGGCGCCTTCGTACGACAATGTGATGGTGCCGGAACGTTCCTCGCCCTGATTTGCGTCTATTGTGAAAGAAACGCCGTCGACGTTGTAAACGAATGAATTGAGCCAGGAAACGTCTGACGATGCGACGACCGACACCCCGTTTGTGGGATTTTCAACCGTGTAGTTGATGGTTTTGATAGTGCTTTCCGCAGGAACGGACAAGGTCGTTTCCGATGTGATTTTCAGTACCGGCGGCAGGGTGACGTCATGTCCGGAAACGATCTGTATGCTTTCGATAATTATTCTTTCGTTTGTGGCGGAGGGCTCGATCCTGATTTTCGTTTTCGAATTTTGCGCGTCGAATTTCAGCAGGTAGGATTTGAACTCCTCGGTCAGGTCTGCGGTCGTGATTGCCGCGGATTCTCCGGCGGTTACTTTGATCCCGGAAGTATCTTTCGGCCAGACTTTGGCCGAAATCAGTACCGAGAACGGTGCGGAGAGATCCAGTTCGCTGGTGACGATATACCCGGAGTTGTCGCTCGAACTCATGCGTAGGCCATGCGGGGAGTTGTATTGATAAACATAGGAGTTCGCCACATACAAGTTGTTTCCGTTTTTGTCTTTGCGGGACAAGATGTTTGCTGCGGATCCGTTCCCTGTCAGGTCACTGAAATCGTCGGTAAACGGCAGGCTCAGACCGGTTGCCGCGGCTGTGATGTGTTCGTCTGAAAGATTGACATTCAAAGTAGTGATCTTTCCTGTTTCCAGATCGATTTCATTGGACAGGACAATCTCTTTTTTGATGACATACCCTTCTGTCGCTGCTTCGACGACCAATTTCGACCCCGCAGCCAGCAATCGCGGATATACGCTTAAATAGGTGCCGCTGACACCGTTGATAACGTATTCCGTATTTGTCGTATAGGTCGCCGTTACGGTGTTGGAGCCGTTATAATAGGGTGCATACATCGTGTAGTTCAAGAGGTCTACAACAACCCGGCCTGCCAGTGTGTTGTCGCCATCGGTCGTAATGGACAATGACGATACGTGCTGGTCGGCCAGTTTTGCGCCTGTGGATTGGTCTTTGAGTACGACTTTGACGATGGCGCTCAATCGTCTGAATTCCAGATTGGCGACTTGCTGTCCCTCGGAATCGAGTGTAAGCGGTTTGCTGACCAGGATGTCGGCTTTGCCGTCGAACGAACTGGCTGTCGGGGTTTGGTTTGCCGGGAGATCGACTTTTGCACCCGTATTATCTCCTACTTTGTCGATTCCGTTGGCCGTGAATGGATAATAAGCGTAAATCCTTGATGAAATGTTCGCGTTCCCGGAAAAAGTCGTTGTTGCGGCGCGCTCCGTCGCATCGTTCGTGAAGGGGTAGTTGGACTTCGTTCCGTCGGTACTGATGCCTATCTGATCGCCGACAGACCAATAAGGAGTCAATCCGTCGATCTCGGTGCGGACTTCCGGTTTGAACTCAGGGTTTCCGGCCGTAAAAGTCATCTTGACGAGTTTGCCGGAAGAGGTGTCGATGCTGCTGTCTTCCTTTTGGCAGGCTGTGGCTGTTACAGCGGTGAGAGCTGCAAACAGTGTGATTTTAGAGAGACTTTTCATAGGGCTGCGGTATTAGAGTTCGTGTTCGCTTCCCGATCCGATACCTCCTGCACCGCCGCCGCTGCCCCAATCGTCATAGACGTCGGGTGGGGTGGGCGATGTTGCAAACCCTTTTTCAGTCTCGATGTCGATCGTCTCAATTACGGGCGGAAGATAGGTCGAATTTCCCCCCCCCCTTGCTGGTGGACAGATTGTAATTCATAAGGCTAAATTTTTTTGGTTGAAACACTTTCGTATCAAATATAGCAAAAAAATAGTCTATTCCCGTTAAAAAATTGTGAAATTCCGGTTCCCGGTCAAAATATATACACAAACGTCTGTTTTCCTGCCGGGTTTTGTCTGTTTGGCGTATTATTGCCGGTGCCGACGGCGGGAAACGGCGTCCGTGCCGCATTGTGCAGCGGCAATGCGGATCGTCCGGGATGGAAGAGGGCGGGGGATAAGCCGGGGTGGGGATTTAGTACATATTGTCGTACATCGACTGGCTCTTGTCGTATTTGAGGTCTGAGAGTGATGCCGCCTTTACGCCGATGTTGAAGCTCCAACTGCGGTGGAACCCGAAGGGTATCCACGAGAACGACATCTGCCAGCAGTGCAGGTCGCGCGAGATGGAGATCGACGAGGTGGTGAGTTTGTTCGCCTTGATGTCGTAACCGCCCTGGAAGGTGATGCCGGTCTTGGGCGTTATGGTAAGGCTGCCGTTGAAGCTGACGGTCTGCGTGACGTTCTTCTTGTAGCCTTTGGGCGGGTAGTTGCCTGTCGATATGTTGTAGTTGATGGCATAGTTGAACCCGAAGTTCCACGGCAGCGAGAAATCGTAGTACATCTGCGACATGTATTGCCGCCGCAGTACGGGATCCATGTTGCCGTAGGGGTCGTAGTAGGGGTTCATGTATTCGGGCGGAATGCTCGTAATGTCGTTGATGGCCGATTGCGAGCGGTCGTCGCGCGATTTGAACGTATAACCGAACGACCAGCCCGTCGAGACGATACGCCCCGGGAAGAAGAGCTTGTTGTAGCGCTTGCCGTCGGGTGTCAGCCGGTAGGGGTCGAGCGTCATCGAGAGGTTGATGCCGAAATTCTGGAAGAGCGTCGTACGGAACGAGATCGGGATGGTCGAGAGCCTCATCGAGTCGGCCAGGAAATTGTACGACCCGCTGATGCGCAGCTCGTCGATCAGCTTGATCTTCTTCACGCCCGAGGTGTCGCGTTTCGACAGCACCTTCATTTCGAGGTTCTGCGACAACGAGAAGTTCATCGACATCGACCGTCCGGAACTGGGTACGCCGTATGCGTTGACCGAATAGGGCGAATAGGTGGTGAAGCGTCCCGTCGAGTCGGTCTGCCGGGTTTGGTAGTAGCCGTATTTCGGGTCGCCGAAGTCCGGCGTGTAGGAGAATCCGATCGAGGGGGTGAGCGTGTGGCGGATGGCCTGTATCTTGCGGTCTTTGCGCTTCTTGGTGAAGTCGTACATGCCGTATACGGTCGTCGATGTCGAGACGCTGAAGTTGTAGTTGTACAGACGGTAGAAGCCGTACTGCGTCGGCAGCGTGTCGACCTTGTTCGTGACGGGGTTCCAGTCGAATTCGACTTTTTTGAAGTACCACTTTTCGTTGTATGTCGCCGACGGCGAGATGTTGATGTAGTTGAACAGGTTGAACGACGCCGAGACGGGGATGTTATGCTCGATGCCGTTCTTCATGTTGTCGAGCGTCTCCTTCGAGAAGATCTTGTCTTCGGTCGTGGTCACCGAGTTGGTCATCTTGCCCGTATACTGCATCGAGATCTTTTCGTACCACCGCTCCTTGCCCATGCGTTCCTTGCGTTTGAAGGGGTAGAAGCGCGAGACGTTGAAGACCAGCGTGGGCAGGGTTACCGAAATGGTCTTGTTCTGCGAGTTCTGCGAAATGGACATGTTCGCCGAGAGCGAGAACGGTGTGCCGGCCCAGTTCTTCGAGTAGGCGATCGACGAGTTGGTCTGCGTCGAGAGGATGTCGTTGAGGTTGGTCGCCGAATATTTGCTGTAACCGCTGGTCGCGAAGTTTACCGACGCCGAGAAGGTCGAACCGGGGTTGGCCTTGGGGTCTTGCGAATGGGTCCACTGGATGCGGAAGTTGCTCTGCTTGATATAGTCGGGTTCGCCTTTTTCGCCCGTCTTGATGTTCGAGTACTGCATGTTGAAACTGCCGCTGTACTTGTAACGTTTGATGTAGCGCGATGCGGCCGATGCCTCCCACGAACCGAGCGTGTAGAACCCGCCGCGCACGGCCAGGTCGGCGTAGTCGCCCAGCGTGAAATAGTAACCCATGTCGCGCAGGAAGAACCCCTTGGTGTACTCTTCGCCGTAGGTGGGCATCAGCAGACCCGATTTTGGCCCCATGTTGATCGGGAAGAAACCCTCGGGGATGCCGAGAAAGTAGATCGGCACGTCCTCCATGACGAGGTAAGCCGGCCCCGTGACGACTTTCTTGCCAGGGATGACCTTGGCTTTGGTCATCGCCAGGTAGAAGTGCGGGTGGTCGGTCTCGTCGCAGGTCGTGTATTTGCCGTTTTCGATGTTGACCGTGTTGTCGGGCATCTTCTTCACGCTCCCGCCGACCAGCCAGCCGTCGCCCTGCTGCGTTGCCACGCCCTTGATCTTGGCCTTCTTCGAGGTGAGGTTGTAGGTGATCGTATCCATCGTGTACGATGCGTCGCCCTCGGAGAATTCGGGCTTGGTGACGATCGGTTTGCCTTCGAGCGAATCGGGCTTGCCGTATGCATAGACCATCTTGTTGTCCATGTTGATCTGCATGTAGTCGGCCTTGAGGTTGCTGTTCTGATAGGTGATGTCGCCTTCGTTGTAAATGTAGACCATCTTGTTGCGCACGTCGTAGACCAGCGAGTCCTTGTTCTTGCCCGTGATCGGGTCGTCGAGGAACGCCCCCGGTTTCTGGGGCTTTTTCTCTTTCACCGTGTCGCGGGCGATGGTGTCCGCCCCGCGGCCTTCGAGCGAGTCGCCTTTCTGCGTGATGAGCGAATCGAGCTGTGCGCCGAAGAGCGAATCGCGCTGCTCCTGCGGCAGGGCTTCGAATGCGGCGCGGCGGCGTGCCTGTTCCCGGGCGGCGCGTGCCTGCTCGCGGCGGTCGCGGCGGCTTTGGGTCGCAGCTTCCGGCACTTCGGCCGCGGCTTCGGAATGGGTCTGGAGGGAATCGGACAGGCGTTGGCGGAGGCTGTCTTCGGCTGCCGAGGCAAGCATTCCCCGGGGTACGGACGAGCCGAACACCAACTGGGCGAAGAGTAGGAGTGCCGCCGCCGAAAACAGATATTTTACCCTGATTCTATCCAAAATCCCAATAATTTTTCGTACCTTTGCCGACATGTCGGCAAAAACGCCTGGATCGGGGCCTCGATGCACTCCCGCCGGGTTTTTTAGGCGCGACAAAGATAGGTAAAAAATTACAGAAAGCTCACATTTGGCTCCATTAAATATGCGCACACGACTGTTCCTGTTATTCGCGTTTGCGGCCGTTACCGTTCTAATCAACGGTGCCACGGCCGGGAATATTGCGCACGGGGTCGAAGTTGTGGTCATCGATGCCGGACACGGCGGGAAATTCCCCGGGGCGCACTACGGCAATGTCTACGAGAAAGACCTCACGCTGAAGGTGGCGCTCAAACTCGGGAAGCTCATCGAGGAGGGGATGCCGGGCGTGAAGGTGGTCTATACCCGCAAGACGGACAAGGCGCTGGGCACCGATCTGGCAACCGACCTCCAGGCGCGTGCCGACATCGCCAACAAGGCCGGCGGCGACCTCTTCATTTCGATCCACGTCAATGCTGCGAAATCCTCGGCGGCACGGGGTGTCGAGACGCTCATCATGGGCGAAAGCCCCAAGGAGCAGCGTTACAACGAGAACGCCCTGTTCGAGAACAACCGCGAAGACCTGATCGACATGTCGGACGAGCGGACGGCGGCCATCGTGCGGGCATATATCCAGAACCTGCAATTCACCTACGGCGAGTACAGCATGGCCATCGCGCGCTGCATCCAGAATAATTACCTGAAGGCCGGCCGCCACTCGCGGGGCATCAAACCCCAGCTGCTGCGCGTGCTCTATGCGACCGACATGCCGGGCGTGCTGACCGAGATCGGTTTCATGTCCAACGCCCAGGAGATGGCCTATATGAAGTCGGAGAAGGGCCAGACCGAGATCGCCCGTTCGATTTACGAGGGCGTGAAGAACTATTCGGCCTATGTGCTCGAAACGCGCAGGGCCGGGGAGGAGGCCGCGGCCTCTCCGAAGCCCGTTAAAGAGCCCGAAACGCAGGTCGTCATCGGGAAGGAGCCTGTGCGCCCTGCGGGACAGGACAAGGCATCCGATACGTCTGCCGGGAAGTCCGGACGGAAGCCGGGCGGGAAGGCCGCCACCCCGGAAAAGGCGGAGCCGCAGAAGGCTGCGGGCAAATCCGGGGCGCAAAAGCCGGAACCGCAGAAACCGGCCGGGGCCGAAGCTGCCCCTAACCAAGCTGCCCGGCCGTTGCGCTATACCGTGCAGGTGCTGGCCAGCGCGCAGACCGTGCCGACCTCGTCCGCACGTTTCAAATCCTACCGCAACAAGGTGAAACAGTATACCGCCGAGGGGCGGTTCCGCTATAAATATTGCGTCGGCGAGTACGACACCCGTGCCGCAGCCCAGAAACGGCTGGCCGAAGTACGCAAGGTTTTCCCCGACGCCTTCGTCGTGAGCTGCCGGGGAACGCGGATCGTGAAATAAAAACATACGAGATATGAAAAGGGAAGTTAAGATCGGAATTTTCGCCGTGGCGATGATCGGCGTCGCTTGGGCCGGAATCCGGTTTCTGAAAGGTTTCGACATTTTCAGCCGGAACGTCGAGTATTATGCGGCTTACGACCAGATCAACGGCGTGCAGAACGCTTCGCCGATCATGATGAAGGGCGTCAAGATCGGTTCCGTGACACGGCTTTCGTTCGATCCCGCCCGCAGCGACAAAGTCGTGCTGCGGTTCACCATCAAGCGCGAGTACCGCATTCCGACCGATTCCGAGGCCAAGATCTTCAGCAACGGGCTGATGGGCGCCAAGGCGATCGAAATCACCTACGGCACGGCCGACACCTACCTCCAGAAAGGTGATACGCTGCGTTCGAGCCGCGACCGCGACCTGATGGACATGGCCGGCTCCGAGCTGGATTTCTTCAAGCAGAAGGTTTCGCAGCTCACCACCGACCTTTCGCGCACGCTCGAAAACCTGAACGGCCTGATGGAAACCAATGCGGACAACATCGCCGGGACGCTCGGCAACCTCAACTCCGTGACGGGCGACATGGCGCAGATCCTTTCCGCCGAGAAAAACAACCTGAAAAGCGCGCTGGAGAACCTTTCGAAGTTCTCCGACATGCTCGGCGAGAATGCCGGGCGCGTGGACAGCATCATCGGCGACGTGGATCGTTTCACCTCGCAGCTCACCGAGGAACAGTTTGCCCGCAAGCTTTCGCAGGCCGTGGAGCACCTCGACGGTCTCGTGGCACGCATCGCGCAGGGCGAAGGCACGGTCGGCAAGCTCATCAGCGACCCCGAACTGTACGATTCGCTCGAAAAGGCCAGCGACAACCTCGCGGCGCTGCTGGCCGATGTCAAACAATACCCCGGCCGTTACGTCCATCTCTCGCTCTTCGGGCGCAACCCCGAAAAGATGAAGGAGCGTGCCGACAGGAAGGCCGCCAAGGCTGCTGCCAAGGCTGAGCGCGATTCGCTCAAGCGGCTGCAGTAGCCCATCAACCCGACATAGAGATGATTTATCCTGCAAACTTCGAGCAGAAGATCGGCTTCGACCGGCTTCGGGAACAGGTTGCAGCGCTTTGCACCATGCGTGCCGCCCGCGGGAAGCTCGCCGAAGAGACTTTCTCGGCCTCGGCGCGCGAGATCGGGCGGAGGCTGGAACTTGCCGACCAGATGCGCCTGCTGCTCGACATGGAGCACGATTTTCCCGGCGGGGAGTATCCCGACGTCGATCATATCGTCGCCAAGCTGCGCGTCGAAGGCTCGTTCCTCGACGTCGAGGAAGTGGTGACGCTGCATCGTGCGCTGACGGTCGTCGGCGGCATCGTCGCGTTCATTCTCAACCGTGAAGAACAATATCCGGCGCTTCACGCCCGCAGCCGCGGCGTCGCGGCCTTTCCCGAAATCGTGCAGCGGATCGACGCCATCGTCGATCGTTTCGGCAATATCCGGGACAATGCTTCGCCGGCCCTGCTGGAGATCCGGCGCGCCATCCGCGAACGCGAAGGGCAGGCCGCTAAGCGGTTGCAGGCGGTGCTCGCCGCCGCCAAAGGGGCCGGTATCGTCGATGCCGACGCCCAGATATCGATCCGCGAAGGGAAGGCCGTGATCCCGGTTGCCGCGGCCAACAAACGCAAGCTGCAGGGCTTCATCCACGACGAATCGGCCACGGGGCGTACGTTCTACGTCGAACCGGTCGAGGTCGTGGAGATCAACAACGAGCTGCGCGAACTGGAATACGCCGAGCGGCGCGAGATCGTCCGCATCCTCTCGGAGTTCACCGATTCGGTGCGCCCCGATGCCGGGCTGATCGCCGCGTCGGGCGACTACCTGGCCGAGATCGACATGCTGCGTGCCAAGGGACGCTGGGCATCGCAGAACGGCTGCGTGAAACCGATCATCTCGGACGACGACCGGCTGGTGCTGAAGAATGCCCGCCACCCGCTCCTGCAGCAAACCCTGCGGGCGCAGGGGCGCGAGGTCGTACCGCTCGACATGCAGCTCGACCGCCGCAAGCATATCCTTGTCATTTCGGGGCCCAATGCAGGTGGCAAGTCGGTCTGCCTCAAGACCACCGGCCTCGTGCAGTATATGTTCCAGTGCGGGTTCCCCGTTCCGGCATCGGAGGTTTCGGAACTGCCCGTGTTCCGTTCGATCTTCATCGACATCGGCGACGAGCAGTCGATCGACGACGACCTGTCTACCTATTCGTCGCACCTGCTCAACATGAAGAACATGCTGGCCGGGGCCTCCTCCGCGACGCTGGTGCTGATCGACGAATTCGGGTCGGGTACCGAGCCGGTCATCGGCGGCGCCATCGCCGAAGCCATCCTCGAACGCCTGCTGACCAAAGGGTGCTACGGCGTCATCACGACCCACTATGCCAATATCAAATACTATGCGTCGAATACCGAGGGCATCGCCAATGGCGCCATGATGTTCGACGTGCAGAATATCCGCCCGCTGTTCCGCCTCGAAACGGGCAAGCCGGGCAGTTCGTTCGCCGTGGAGATCGCCCGCAAGATCGGCCTGCCGGAAGAGATTATCCGCATTGCGGGCGAGAAGGCCGGTAGCGACCATATCAACATCGAGAAGCAGCTGCGTGAGATCGCCCGCGACAAGCATTACTGGGAACAGAAGCGCGACCGCATCCGCTTGACCGACCGCAAGGTCGAGGAGTTGGAGCAGACCTATGCCGGGCAGCTGTCGAAGATCAGGGCCGAGCGGCAGGAGATACTCAAAAAGGCCAAGCTGGAGGCGCAGCAGCTGATCGCCGATGCCAACCGGCAGATCGAGAATACGATCAGGACGATCCGCGAGGCGCAGGCCGAAAAGGAGCTGACGCGCCTTGCGCGCCGCGAACTGGACGATTTCCGCGACGCGGTGACGAAGACCGATACGGCGGACAAGGATGCCGAGGTCGCCCGCGAGATCGAACGTATCGAACGCCGCCGTCAGCGGCGTGAAGAACGCAAGGCGCAGCGGGGCGAGGCGCAGGCGGCGGGGGCTGCCCCTGCCGAAGCTCCGAAACCGCGCGAGGTGGAGGCCGGGTCGAAAGTCCGCATGGCCGGACAGGATATGGTCGGCGTGGTGCAGTCGGTCAAGGGGCGCAAGGCGCAGGTCGCCTTCGGCCAGATACTGACTACGGTCGACCGGAAGATGCTGACCGTGGTGTCGAACAGCGAGTTCCGCGAAGCGACGCGCCCGCAGACGGCCCGTACGGTGGTGTCGGCCGGCATTTCGGCCCGCAAGCTCAGCTTCAAAGACCATATCGACGTGCGGGGCATGCGTGCCGCCGAGGCGCTGGACGCCGTGCAGGATTTCATCGACGACGCCCTGATGGTGGGCGTGGGGTCGGTGTCGATTCTCCACGGCAAGGGCACGGGGGCTCTCAAGGAGGAGATACGCCGCTACCTGCGCACGGTGCCTGAGGTCGAAAGCGCCCGCGACGAGCATGCCGACCGGGGCGGGGCGGGAATTACGATCGTGACATTTGACCTTTCGTGAGGACGGCTGCCTCCGGCGCTTCCGCTCGCGGCAGCCGCATACTCCGCGTATGTTCCTGCCCCGCCGGCTTCGTGAAGCCCCGGATGCCATCCGCCCGGCGAAAAACGGATAAGATACAGGATGAACTACAAACTCTCGGAAATAGCCGCCGTTGTCGGCGGGAAATTTACAGGCTGCGATGCCGAAGTGCGGTCGGTTGTCACAGACAGCCGTTCGCTGTCGTGCGAACTGGGCTGCTGCCCGATGTTCGTGGCCATGCGCGGTGCCAATCACGACTCGCACGGATTCGTCGCCCAGATGTCGGCGCGTGGTGTGCGTGCGTTCCTCGTCGAACGGGATGTCGAGTGCCCCGCCGATTGCGGCTTCGTGCGTGTGGACAACGCCATCGATGCCCTGCAACGCCTTGCGGCGCACTACCGTGCGCAATTCAGGGGTACGGTCGTCGGCATCACCGGTTCGAACGGCAAGACCGTCATCAAGGAGTGGATCGCCGAAGAACTGCCCGCGGGGATGAAATATTACCGCTCTCCGAAAAGCTACAATTCGCAGCTGGGCGTGCCCCTCTCGGTGCTGATGCTCGAAGGCGACGAGGAGTTAGCCATCTTCGAGGCGGGCATTTCGAAGCCCGGAGAGATGGAGCGGCTGGAGCGCATCATCCGTCCCGACGTGGTTGTTTTTACCTCGATCGGCGACGCGCACCAGGAGAATTTCCTCAATCTCGAGCAGAAGTGCGACGAGAAGATGGTGCTGGCCCGCAATGCTTCGAAAATCGTCTACCACAGCTATTATGAACCGCTGGGGGGCATGGTCGCGGCGCGTTTCGCCGACCGCAAACCCTTCGATGCCGCGGCATTCCCCGAGGTGCCCGAATCGGTCATCGGCAACGCCGCTTCGCGCCGCAACGCCCAGATCGTCGAGGCGTTCTGCGATGCGATGCACTATCCCGCGCCGTCGTTCGCTTCGGCGCCTACGTTGCCCATGCGCCTCGAGGTGAAGGAGGGCATCAACGACTCGATACTGATCAACGACGCCTATAACCTCGACCTCAATTCGCTGGCGCTGGCACTCGATTACCTGCACAGCGTGGCGCTGAACCGCCGCCGTACGCTCGTCCTGTCGGATATCTCGCAGAGCGGGCTTTCCGACGACGAACTCTACGGCCGTGTCGCGGGGATGGTCGCACGTGCCGGCGTCGACTTCCTGATCGGCATCGGCCCGCGCCTGAAACGCCATGCCGGTCTGTTCGGCTGCGACAAGGAGTTTTACGCCTCGACCGACGAGTGCATCGCGCGCATCGACCGCAGGGCGGTGGCCGGGCGTGCCATCCTGCTGAAAGGCGCCCGCGATTTCCGTTTCGAGAAATTGGCGCACGCCCTCGCGCGCCGCAGCCATACGACAGTGCTGGAGGTCGACCTCGACGCTATGACGCACAACCTTAATTTCTTCCGTTCGAAGCTCAGCTTCGGTACGAAGCTCGTGGCGATGGTCAAGGCCGGTTCGTACGGTGCCGGCGATTTCGAAGTCGCGCAGCTCTTGCAGCACCAGGGCGTCGATTACCTGGCCGTGGCGTTCGCCGACGAGGGGGTACTGTTGCGGGAGCGGGGCATTTCGATGCCCGTCGTGGTGCTCAACGCCGATGCCGACAGTTTCGATCAGATGATCGCCAACCGCCTCGAACCCGAGATATACAGCCTTCATTCGCTCCGAGCCTTCGCCGGGGCCGTGGTGCATGCGGGCGAGAGCCGTTACCCGATCCATATCAAGCTCGACACGGGTATGCACCGGTTGGGCTTCATGGACGACGAAGTCGGGGCGCTGTGCAAGGCGCTGGCGGAAACCCCGCAGGTCAAGGCGGCTTCGGTCTTCTCGCACCTCAACTGCGCCGACATGCCCGAAGAGGATGCCTATACGCGGGCGCAGATCGCCCTCTACGACCGCATGAGCGCCCGCGTCGCCGCTTCGCTGCCCTACCCGGTTATCCGCCATACGGCCAATTCGGCCGCCATCGAACGTTTCCCCGAGGCGCAGTTCGACATGTGCCGCCTCGGGCTGGGGCTTTATGGCTTCGGCTACCGGCATAACGGGATGCTGCGTCCCGTCTCGACCCTCCGCACGCGTATCGTGCAGGTCAAGCACCTGCCCGCAGGCGACGCCGTAGGGTATGGACGGGCCGGAAAACTCACGCGTGAAACTACGACGGCGACGATCCCCATCGGATATGCCGACGGGCTCGACCGCCATCTGGGCTGCGGCCGCTGGTCGGTGCTGGTGGCCGGGAGTTCCGCCCCCATCGTCGGACGCATTTGCATGGACAGCTGCATGGTCGACATTACGGGGATTCCCGGCGTGAAGGAAGGCGACGAAGTCGTGGTCTTCTCGCCCGAGCCGGGCAACGACCTGGAAACGATGGCCCGCGTGCTCGATACGATTTCGTATGAAATCATGACCTCGGTTTCGGGGCGCGTAAAACGGATTTACCTCAAAGAATAACGATATGAAATGCTATGATTGCGGCGGTGAAATCGCTTCCGGCACTGATAAGTGCCCCTCCTGCGGTTGTCCCGCCGGGCGCGATGAGGCCGCCGGGTGCCTCGGGGCGCGGCTGCTGACGGCACAGCTCGAATCCGAATCGGCCCTCGACCAGTTGGGCAAGGCCCGCAGCGCCATGTTCGCCGCGGCATTGCTGGCGCTCGCCAGCGGCGTGGTCGAACTGGTCAACGCCCAGGGAAACGGGGTGAGGCTGGTGGTCGGAATCGTGATGCTCGTGCTGGCGGGCGGCTATGTGGCTATCGGCTGCAATGTCCGCAAATCCCCGCTGGTGCTTTCGGTTGCGGGGCTGGTCGTGAGCGCATTTTTCCTGAGCGGTGTTTTCGGGGTGGTGATCGCCGGTGTCATGGCGCTGAGCGTCTGGTTTGCTGTGCTGTATACGAAAGCCGTTGCCCGGGAGCGGGAACTCCGGGCCAAACTCGAAAAACTGAAATAAGATGTACGGAACGCTCTATCTGATCCCGTGTCCGATTTCGGACGAGACGGCACCGTGGGACGTGCTGCCCGCGGCGAACCGCGCCGTGATGGATTCGCTCGACTATTTCATCGTCGAGAATACCCGCACGGCGCGGCGGTTTCTGTCGAAGGCCGGCATCGCGCGGCCGATCGACACGCTGGAGTTCCGCGAACTGAACGAACATACCGTCGCCGGGCGTGAGGTCGAAGAGCTGGTGAAACCGCTCGTCGAGGGGCGTTCGGCGGGCGTGATTTCCGAAGCGGGCGTGCCGGGCGTCGCCGATCCCGGGGCACTGGTCGTCGAGGCGTGCCACCGCCACGGTATCCGCGTAGTGCCGCTCGTCGGGCCGTCGTCCGTCATCCTGGCCGTCATGGCTTCGGGGCTCAACGGGCAGTCGTTCGCCTTCAACGGCTACCTGCCCGTCAAGCCGCCCGAACGGGTGCAGGCGATCCGTCGCTTCGAACGCCGTGCGCAGTCCGAACGCCAGTCGCAGCTCTTCATCGAGGCGCCTTACCGCAATGTGAAGCTGATGGAACAGCTCCTGCAAACCCTTGCCCCCGAGACGCGCCTGACGCTGGCGATGGACATTACCGCTCCCGGCGAATATATCCGTACGCTCCCCGTGCGCGAGTGGCGGTCGGTGCGGCTGCCGGAAATGAACAGGCGCCCGGCGATTTTTATCATCGGGTAGGCATGGCCCGGCGGTTGGTATACAATTTGTTCGAATATAAGACGGAAAATCTGAAAAACAACGAGATATGAAAAAGGAAAAAACTTATAATGAGGCTGTTGACGGTGACGAAGGATTCGTTCCCGGTGAAGGTTACCCTTCGTGCGACGGCGAACCCTGTGCCAATGTGTCAGACGAGTCGCAGGACGGGACTGACACAATGGCAGACGCTGCCGAAGGCGGCGACAAGGCCGGAGCGGGATCGGATCTGACGGCGGCGCTGGCCGAGTGGCAGGATAAATTCATCCGCCTGCAGGCCGAATTCGATAATTACCGCAAGCGTACGCTCAAGGAGAAGATGGACTTGGTGCAGACCGGCGGTCGTGACGTGCTGCTGGCGATGCTCCCCGTGCGCGACGACGTGCAGCGTGCCGTCGATGCCATGCAGAAGAGCGACGACATCGAGGCGCTGCGTGCCGGCGTGATGCTTATTTCACAGAAATTTACCGATACGCTCCGCCAGAAAGGGGTCACCGAGATCGACGTCAAGGGCAAGGAGTTCGACGCCGACCTCTGCGAGGCGGTGGCTAAATTCGCTGCCGGAGAGGAAATGCAGGGCAAGGTCGTCGACATTGTCCAGACGGGTTATATGCTGGGTGATAAGGTGCTGCGTTTCGCAAAAGTTGTTGTAGGAGAATAATGTCATGGCAGAAAAGAGGGATTACTACGAAGTGCTGGGCGTCCAGAAAAACGCTAACGCTGACGAAATAAAGAAGGCTTACCGCAAGGCGGCCATCCAGTACCACCCCGATAAAAACCCGGGTGACAAGGAGGCCGAAGAGAAATTCAAGGAGGCGGCCGAGGCATACGATGTGCTGTCGAACCCCGACAAACGTGCCCGTTACGATCAGTTCGGCCATGCCGGGATGAGCGGCGCCGCGGGTGGCGGGGCAGGCGGCTTCGGCGGCTTCAGCGGCGGCGGTTTCTCGATGGAGGATATCTTCTCGCAGTTCGGCGATATTTTCGGCGGACATTTCGGTGGCGGGTTCCGCTCGTCGTCGTCATCGGGCGGCGGGCGGCGCGTGAACCGGGGATCGGATATCCGCATCAAGGTCAGGCTGACCCTCGCAGAGATCGCCAACGGCGTCACCAAGAAACTCAAGATAAACAAGACCATCGCCTGCGATAAGTGCGGCGGTACGGGGGCCAAGGACAGCAACTCCTACTCGACCTGTTCGACCTGCAACGGTACGGGTTATGTGACGCGTGTGGAGAACACCTTCTTCGGCCGTATGCAGACGCAGGGCGTCTGCCCCACGTGCGGCGGTACGGGCAAAGTCATCACCGCGCCCTGCGACAAGTGCAAGGGCGAGGGAACCGTCCGCGGTCAGGAGGTCGTGGAGATCAAGATTCCGGCCGGCGTGGGCGAGGGCATGATGCTCACCGTCACGGGCAAGGGTAATGCCGCCCGTCACGGCGGCGTCAACGGCGACCTGCAGGTCATGATCGAAGAGGAGTCCAATCCCGAGCTGGTGCGTGACGGCAACGACCTGATCCACAACCTCAATATCACCGTTACGACAGCCCTGCTGGGCGGTACGGTCGAGGTGCCGACGGTCGATGGCCGTGCCAAGATCAAGATCGCCCCGGGAACGCATGCCGGCAAGGTGCTGCGCCTGGGCGGCAAGGGGTTGCCCGACGTCAACGGCTATGGCCGCGGCGACGAACTGGTCGTGGTCGACATCACGATCCCCTCGAAGCTCAGTGCCGAGGAGAAGCGGCTGGTCGAACAACTGGCGCAGCAGCCCGGTTTCCAGCATGCCGAATCGGTCAAGAACCAGAATATCTTCGAGCGGATGAAGAGTTTCTTCCGGTAGGGAAGCCGCGGTTTGCATATGCGGCGGGATGTCGAGGGACTTTGCGGCCACGGCATTCCGCCGCCGTTCGCAGCGCCTCTTCCGCTGCGGTGCACGGAGGTTTGCGGGCGTATTCCCCGCCGCCTTTTCCGGGGCGGTTGCGGCTATTGTCGGCCTGTCTGAGGAGTGCTTCCTCTTCCGCACCGCTTGCCCCCCCCCTCTCTCCCTGCTGCGGGGCATCGGACGTCTGGCGCCGCATCCTCGGCAGGACTTTACGGGCGCCGCAGGCGGAAAAAAGGGTTTTGCAGGCAATAAAATTGCCGGAGAATTCGTATCTTTACCAAAAATAATTAGGAGGACACGCCATGTTAGGTTTCACCCCGTTCAAGAGACACGCCAACAAGTTCAACTACATACCGCGCTACTACGATCCCGAAAAGGAGGCGCGCGAGCAGCGCCGTGCCGAACTTCGCGGCGAAAGGGCCGAAGACGGGGATCGTGAGTACCGTCCCGGACAATATATCCGTACGCAGCGCGATGCCCGTGCCGCCCGCCGTTCCAAGGAGGATGACAAGGGGCGTATGCGCATCTGGAAGATGGTCGGTGCCGCAGTTATCGTCTTGCTGTTCATCTACATCCTTTATCCGAAGCTCGCCGATGTGTTCCTGCGCGCCCGTACGGCGCCGGCACAGACCGAATCCGCTGCCACCGAATCCGCTCCGCGCAACGGGCTCGACCAGACGGGTATTTCCGACGTAGAGTGGCAGGAGCAGCCTATCACGGTGGTTCCCAACGATTATCAGGAATAAATGGCAGATAAGATCAGATTATTACCCGAAGTCGTCGCCAACCAGATTGCTGCGGGCGAGGTCGTCAACCGTCCCGCATCGGTGGTCAAGGAGATGATGGAGAACGCCATCGACGCCGGTGCCCGTACCGTGAAGGTCAACTTCCGTGACGGGGGCAAGGATTTGATCCAGATCGTCGACGACGGCTCGGGCATGTCGCCCATCGACGCGCGTATGGCCTTCGACCGCCATGCCACCAGCAAGATAACTTCCGTCGAAGACATCTACGCCCTCGATACGTTCGGGTTCCGCGGCGAGGCGCTCGCTTCGATCGCGGCCGTGGCGCAGGTCGAACTGCGCACGCGGCAGGAGGGCGACGAAGTGGGTACCCAGACCGAGATCAACGGCGGCCAGTTCGCCGGGCAGACTCCCGTGATGTGTCCCGTGGGGGCGCAGTTCTTCGTGCGCAACCTCTTTTACAACGTGCCCGCCCGCCGTCGTTTCCTTGACAAGAGTACGACTTCGGCCGCACAGATCAAGGCCGAATTCCAGCGTGTGGCGCTGTGCAATCCCCATATCGCCTTCGAACTTTACGCCAACGACGCCCCGGTCTATACGCTCTGTGCCACGTCGCTGGCGGGACGTATCGTCGATGTGGTGGGACGCCATATCAAGCAGAATCTGCTGGAGGTCGAGGCCGACACTTCGATCGCCCGCATCGAAGGCTACATCGGTCGTCCCGCCGCCGCCAAACGGCGCAACGGCGAACAGTACCTCTTCGTAAACGGCCGCTATTTCAAGAGTTCGTACCTCACGAGCGCCATCATGAAGGCGTATGAGAAACTGATCCCCGAGAGCAGTTCGCCTTCCTATTTCCTCTACCTGACGATCGACCCTTCGCGCATCGACGTCAATGTCCACCCGCAGAAGACCGAAGTGAAATTCGCCGACGAGGAGGCCGTCTGGCAGATCATCAACGCCGCCGTGCGCGAGACGCTCGCCAAGACGGGGGCCGTGCCGCTGATGGATTTCGACCGCGACGGCATCGTCGAGATCCCGGCATTGAGCAAAGGGGCCGTCTACAGCGAGCCCCGCGCCATGTCCAACGGCGACTACAATCCGTTCCGCGAGGAGTATATCGACCCTACGGCACCTGATCCCAATGTCGATTTCACGGGCTTCGATGTCCCGTACGACGATCGCGGACAGACGCTTTCCGATACGGCCGGGACGGGCTTCGCCCCGCGCGCCGGTATGGGCGGCGGCAAGTCGGGGGACAGTGCGTCCGGTGGCAGCCTGCCCGGCGGGCTGCGCAGCGCCGGCAGCGGATTTACCCTTCCGCAAACCCCGCCGGCGGGGGAGGATTTCACCATCCCTTCCTCGGCAGCCGACGGGTTCGAGGATTTCGTTTCGGGGAGCAGTTTCGAGGTGGAGTCCGGCGCCGGGTTCGGGACGAGTGCCCTGGAGTTCATCCCTTCCGGGGCTACGGCCGGGCAGCAGCGGCTGGCGGTAGAGGGGCGTCCGGAATTTACCGATCCGCTGCCGTTGGGCGGCGGGTACCTCGCCGCGCTGCTGGGCGGGAGGTTCGTCGTGGTGGACGTGCGGCGTGCCCGCGAGCGCATTCTTTATGAGGATTACCTGAAGATGCTCGGAAACGGGTCTTCCGTGAGCCAGCAACTGCTTTTTCCCGAGCGGCTGGTGTTGTCGGGCGACGAATATGCGCTGCTCGAGGAGAACGCCGTGGAATTCGCGTCGCTGGGATTCGACATCGACTTTGCGGGGGAGGGGACGATCGAGGTCAAGGGCACTCCGGCCGATATGCCGGCCGATGCCGTCGACCAGATGGTCTACGACCTGCTGCAAGCCTTTTCGACGCCCGTGTCGCTCGCGGATCAGCGCCGCGAGAAGATCGCCGCCGTCATGGCGCGCGGCGGGGCGAAAGGCATTCCCCGCAATATGTCGCGCGACGAAGCCGCCGCACTGCTCGCCCAGCTCGCCGCTACGGGCAATTTCAGTTTCTCGCCCTCGGGCAAAGCCATAACTGCAGAAATAACCCGCCGAAGATATCCGTACCAAACTGGGATAATCCGGTGGAAAAACGTACTTTTGTAAAAATTTTACGCAATGAACAGCTATTTTCAGACACCCCCGGTGGTGAAAAACCTGATAATCATCAATGCCCTGGTCTACATGGCTACGGCCCTGATCCAACCGGCACATAACGCCATCATGGAGTATTGCGCCCTGTGGCTGGGAGCGCCGTTGTTCCACACCTACCAGTTCGTCACCTATATGTTCGTGCATGCCAATTTCGAGCATATCTTCTTCAATATGTTCGCCTTGTGGATGTTCGGACGTACGTTGGAATACGAATTGGGGTCGAAGCGTTTCCTGACCTATTACATGGTTTGCGGCATCGGTGCGGCGCTGATCCAGTATTTCACGGCGCTGGCGTTCGGCGAGCTGCCCATGTCGCTGGTTGGTGCTTCGGGCGCGGTGATGGGGCTGCTGCTCGCCTTCGGCGTCATGCACCCCAATGCGGTCATCATGCTGCTGATCCCGCCGATCCCGATGAAGGCCAAATGGTTCGTCATCATCTACGGCGTCATCGAACTTTTCCTCGGCTGGCGCGGCGTAGGCAATGTGGCGCATTTCGCCCACGTGGGCGGTATGCTTTGGGGTTTCCTGCTGCTCCACTGGTGGAAGCAGCGCGGCATAATCCGCTTCTGAGCCGATGTCCGGCGAATTCTATAAGAACGATTACGGCAGCCGGCGCGGGGAGAAACCGCACCGCAGCCTGCTCATGTGGCTGCTCGACCTGGTGATGACGCTCCTGACCGTCGTTGTCGGGGCCACGATGGCCGTCACCTATTTCGTCCCTTATGTGAACCCCGCCGGGGTCTGGTTCTTTCCCCTGCTGGGGCTTGCCGCCCCGGCGATCTACGTCGCTACGGTCATCCTGGCGCTCTACTGGGTCATCCGCTGGCGGTTGCTCCGCGCCGGAACGATACTGGCGCTGGTCGTCATCGGCCTCTTCAAGGTTTCGCTCTTCTATAAGCCCGAATTCCGCCGCAGCTACGGCGAGGAGAGCTACGACCGCCGGGCTTTCAAGGTCATGACCTATAACGTGCGCAGTTTCTTCGGCGAAAGCGGAGCCAGCAATGTCGATGACATCGTGCGCCTGATCGGCGAATACGATCCCGATATCGTCTGCATGCAGGAGTTCAATGCCCGCCTGGCCGAGAAATCCGACGATTTCGCCCTGTTGGACGAGAAATACGAAAGCGCGGCCTTCGGCCGCACGCAGGCTCCCGATTCGCTGTATGGGGCATCGCTTTTCATCCTGAGCAAATACCGTATCCTGCGCTCGGGCATCGTCCTGACCCCCAATACGTCGGTCTGGGCCGACCTGCTGATCGGTGACGATACGGTGCGCGTGTTCAACAACCACCTGCGTTCGACGGCGATCAAGGCGGCCGACAACGAATATATCACCAACCGCGATTTCATCTCCGACACGGCACGCGAAGTCAAGATCCGCAGCATCGTGAGCCGCCTGCGCGAGAACAGCATCCTGCGTGCCGCACAGGTCGATAGCATTGCCGATGTCATCGCCGACGCGCGTGCGCGGTGCATCGTCTGCGGCGATTTCAACGATACGCCGATGTCCTATGTTTACCGCACGATGGCCGGGGGGCTGAACGACGCTTTCAGCAAGAGCGGTTCGGGCTATTCGCATACTTTCCGCGGCTTCTTCAATACGCTGCGTATCGACTATGTCCTCTGCTCCGACAGTTTCGACCCGGTTTCCTACGAGGTGCCGCAGGTCGAATATTCGGATCACCTGCCCGTCGTGGTGCGTCTCCAAAAGAATCTACTGAATAACTAATCCGATAAACTATGATTTTCGACTCTTTGAAGAACAGCGCGCTCTATTATCCGGTGAGCCCGCGTCTGGAAAAAGCCTTCGGCTTCATCGCTTCGACCGACTGGGAAACGATGGAGCCGGGGATCCATGAACTCGACGGCAAGGACATCTATGTCAACGTAATGGAACCTGAGCTGAAAAAACCGGCGGATGCCAAACTCGAAATACACGACGCCTATATCGACATCCAGGTGCTGATCCGCGGTGAGCAGGAGACCTTCGGGTGGAGCGAGCGTGCCGACCTGCGCAAGCCGCTGGGCGAATTCGATGCCGGGAAGGATATCCGTTTCTTCGACGATGAGCCGCAGACCTTCTATACGCTGCGCCCGGGGCAGTTCACGATCTTCTTCCCCGAGGACGGCCATGCGCCGATGATCGGCGAGGGCAATGTACGCAAGATCATTGTGAAGGTTCGCAAGTAACGGCGGGCCGGATTACGGATGCGCGAGAGGCGGTTCCCTGCGGAACCGCCTCTCGTTTTGCCGTTATGCTGCGTCGGGTTTTCGGGGTGCGAGCCGCATCGCGGGGTAGGTGTAGCAGGCGGTGCAGGCGACAAGGACAATCCCCGAAGCAGAAGCTCCGGGGATTGTGTCGTTATGTGCCGTAAGAGTATTATTTTCCGATGCCGTAGTAGCGCAGCCCGGCGTTGAGCACCTCTTCCTTGTCGAAGATGTTGCGGCCGTCGACCAGGATGTTGTCGCGCATGAGCGTGAGCAATTGCGGCCAGTCGGGCATCCGGAACTGTTTCCACTCCGTGACGAGTGCGATGGCATCGGCGCCCTTTGCAGCTTCGTACATCGAACCTGCGTAATGCACCCCTTCGTCGCCGATCCTGCGGCGGGCTTCCTCCATCGCCACGGGGTCGTAGACCCGAACCGTGGCGCCCGCCTTACGCAACAGGTCGATCACCACCAGTGCCGGCGCTTCGCGCATGTCGTCCGTTTCGGGCTTGAACGCGAGGCCCCATATCGCGATGGTTTTTCCGTGCAGGTCGCCCAGTGCCCGTTGCAGTTTGCCGAACAGGATGGATTTCTGCCCTTCGTTGACCCGTTCCACCGCCTCGATGACCTGCATCGTATAACCGTGTTCCTGGGCCGTACGGGCCAGGGCTTTCACGTCCTTGGGGAAGCACGAGCCGCCGTAGCCGCAGCCGGGGTAGAGGAACTTGCTGCCGATGCGGGCATCGGATCCGATGCCCTTGCGCACCATTTCGACGTTCGCCCCTACCAGGTCGCAGAGATTGGCGATCTCGTTCATGAACGAAATGCGGGTCGCCAGCATGGCGTTGGCCGCGTATTTGGTCATTTCCGCCGAGGGGATGTCCATGAACAGCACCCGGAAATTGTTGATCAGGAACGGACGGTACAGGCGGGTCATCAGCTTGCGCGCCCGTTCGCTCTCGATGCCTACGACCACGCGGTCGGGCGACATGAAATCCTTGATGGCCGCGCCTTCCTTCAGGAATTCGGGGTTCGAGGCCACGTCGAACGGTATCTTGCAGCCGCGTTTGTCTATCTCTTCCCGGATCACGGCCTTGACCTTCTGCGCCGTACCGACGGGTACGGTGCTTTTGGTGACGAGCACCGTATACTTCTTGATGTTGCGGCCGAACGCACGGGCGACTTCGAGCACGTATTTCAGGTCTGCCGAACCGTCCTCGTCGGGCGGTGTGCCGACGGCCGAGAAGACTACTTCCACCTTGTCCAGGCAGTCCGTCAACTCGGTCGTGAAGTGCAGGCGCCCCTCCTCGACATTGCGTTTGACGAGTTCTTCGAGCCCCGGCTCGTAAATCGGGATGAGGCCGTTGTTCAGGGCGTCGATCTTTTTCCTGTCGACGTCGACGCACGTAATATCGAGTCCCATTTCTGCGAAACAGGCACCCGATACGAGGCCGACATAACCCGTACCCACGACTGCGATTTTCATCATATTATGTCCAAGTTTTTGGTTGGTTTAGCGGTGCATGCACCCGGCGATCCGCGCTGCGAGCGCGTGGCATGCCTCGTGCCATGCCGGCGAGAAACCCTGCTTCATTTCCACGGGTTCGCAGATCGCCTCCCACTTCATCTTCTGTGCGAATTCGCCCAGGCAGCGTACGGCGGCACTCGCCCAGCAGAAGGAGCCGAACCAGCCGAAGTTGCGCTGCGGGACGCAGCGTGCCGCGATCAGGTCGAGCAGGCGTGCCACGGGCGGGTAGAGCCCTCCGTTATAGGTCGGGCCGCCCACGATGAGCGTGTCGTAACGGAATACGTCGCGCAGGACGATGGATTCATCGGCGTAGGACATGTTGTGGACGAAGATCGGGCCCACACCTTCGGCGGCCAGTTCGCGGGCTATGCGCTCGGCCATCTGCTCCGTATTGCCGTACATCGAGCCGTAGGCGATCACCACGCCCGGTTCGCCTTCGTAGCGGCTCAGACGGTCGTAGACGTCCATCACCTGCGGGATCTCGCGCTGCCATACGGGGCCGTGGGTCGAGCAGATGGTCGTGGGGTTCAGGCCCCGTACCTTCGCGAGCGCCTTTTGTACAGGCCCTCCGTATTTGCCGACGATGCAGGCGTAGTAGCGGCGCATTTCGTCCCAGTAGCGCGACGGGTCTATCTGCGAGTCGGTAATGCCGCCGTCGATGGCGCCGAACGTGCCGAAGGCGTCGCCCGAGAAGAGCGTGCCGGCCTCGGCACACCATGTCACCATCGTTTCGGGCCAGTGTACCATCGGCGCCATGTAGAACGAGAGCGTTTTCGAGCCGAGCGATATGCTGTCGCCCTCCTTGACTTCGAGCGTCCCGGTGTCGATGCCGTAGAATCCCTGGAGCATCTGCAGCGTCTTGGCGTTGCCCACGATTTGGATGTCGGGGTAGAGCATGCGCAGTGCGCGCACGGACGACGAGTGGTCGGGTTCCATGTGGTTGATGACCAGGTAGTCGATCTTGCGGTCGCCGATGGCCTCGCGGATGTTCTCTGTCAGACGGCTGCCGAAGCCCTCTTCGACGGTATCTATCAGTGCGACCTTCTCGTCGGCAACCAGATAGGCATTGTATGAAACCCCCTGCGGGAGCGACCAGAGACCTTCGAAACGGGTGGTTGTGCGATCGTTGACCCCGACGTAATGGATGCCGGGCAAAATTTCGGTGATGTTCATGGTTCGTGACGTATTTGTTTCAAAGATAGTGAAAAATATGCCAAAGCGGAACGGCGCGGGCCTTCCTGCATGCCTGATTTTCCCTATCGTCCGGTATTAAAAATTTGCGTAAAGATAACCGTTTTTTCGGATATGCGTAAAATCTGTTTCCGAAAAAAACAATTCCCGCGTGATGGGGCGGCTGCACTGAGGGCTTTCCGGCCGGCCGGGTGCCTGCGGCGTTGGCCGCGCGAGCTTCTTCTTTTAATTGCTTAACTTGCTGTGCATTAGTTTGGTATATGTATGAAAAAAAGCCTTCGGCATTTACCGAAGGCTTTGGAAATATTACAAGCCGGGGCTTAGAGCAACCGGAAGAAATCCGAGCGTACGCCCTGCATGCTCACCGCGTCGTTCTTTACCGACTCCGGAATCGTCGCACGAGTGTATACGCACACGTCGCCGGTGTCGGCCGTGCTGGTCAGCGTGATGGTGTTGGACGATTCGTCTGCCGTGACCGTGTACGAGCTTCCCCAGGGAGTGTTGTCGCTGTAATTTCCCGAAAGTACATCGCCTTTGAGCAAGTAGCTGCCCGTGTATTTCTGGTACTTTACGGATTCGATCTTCTGGTAGATGGTGAACGACCCTCCGTCAAATGCGATGTAGGCGTCGAACACCTGCGGAGCCTGGCCTGTCCATGAGGTCAGGCGCCATTCTCCGACGAGTTGCTTGGCCAACGGCGTGTTGTTATCTTTCTTGTCGTCGTCGCACCCTGCGAACAGGCTCATGCCGAGTATGGCAAAGAGAATATAGATAGTCTTTCTCATGATCTTTTTGCTGTTATCGTAATTCGTATTATAACCAACCTCCGTTCCCGGCCTGTACGCCGCGGGCGATGATGGCGAACTCCTTGGTGATCGTCATGCCGCCCATCACGGTACCTGTACCGACCTTGTCGCCGCCGCCGATTGCCGTAACCGTAATCTTCGCTACGCCGGACTTGGTGCACTTGATCTTCAGTTTGCCGTAGGCCATTGTGGGCAAGGTTTCGATCCCCAATTTGGCCATGTCGGCTGCGGACATCGAAACACCGGTGTAGGTGAGGTTCGTTGCGCTGCCACCGAAGAACTGCGTCAGGGGAACGAGTTCTTCAGCCCCTACGCCGACCTTGAGGCACGGCGTGCCTTCGATCTGCATCAGCAGTTGATAAGCGTCTACTGCGCCTGTACCCAGCTGCTTGCGGTAGTTTTCGAGGTACATCGTGCCGTTCGACTCCTTTGTGCCGTCGAGATACCGTTCCATGTCGTTCACCGAGGTGAGGAGCATGCTGATAAACTCGTTGCGGGTGTAGTGCTTGCCTTGTTTCAGCGCATAGGAGAGTCCGAGTGCGGCTACGCCCGACACGTGCGGGCAAGCCATCGAGGTTCCCTGCATGTATCCGTAGTCCGAACCCTCGTTCATTTCCGAAGGCATCGTCGAAAGTACCGTAGCGGTCGAATTGCTTGCAATGTAAGCGTCGCCGCCCGGCGCCGAGATGTTACAGCCGGGGCCGTAGTTGGTGTAGCTTGCAGGCAGGAAGTCGGGCGAGAACGAGGTTACCGAAATATAATCGCGGAACGCCCCGGGGTACCCGGCACGGTCGAGTGCGTCGTTGCCGGCCGAGAAGATGACCAGACCGCCGTCGATCGCGTCGCAGTTCGACGTGGCGATGAAATAGGCGAGTGCGTCGTGCTCCGCTTTGGCATTTTTGGCGTACTGGTCGTCGGAGGTGTAGCCACCGCCCTTGATACCCATCGAGCACTGGATGATCGAAGCACCGTTGTCGGCCGCGTATTTGAATGCCCTTGCCATGACGGCCGTCGTGCCCGAACCTGCTGCGGTGCCGGACAGGGCCTGGCACGACATGATCCGTACACCGTCGTTGTTGCCCGAGCCGCCCGCTACTCCGCAGACACCGATGCCGTTGTTGTTGACCGCCGCTACCGTGCCTGCGGTATGCGTCCCGTGACCGGAGTCGCCGTCGCCCTTTGCGTCGACCACATCCCAGGAGATGGGGCCGTTCGTAACGAAATTGTACCCGTAATAATCATCCACGTAACCGTTGCCGTCGTCATCGACGCCCGTGGTTCCGGTCATCTCCCTGGTGTTGACCCACATGTTCGCAGCCAGGTCGGGGTGCGTATATTTCACGCCTTCGTCGACTACGGCTACGATGATCTTGGGATCTCCGGCCGTGAGTTTCCATGCCTCTTCCACGTTGATGTCCGCACCTTCGCGCGCGGTCTGTGCCACGGCCTTGTCGCCTTTGTTGATATAGTGCCACTGGCGCTTCAATTCCGGGTCGTTGAACGGCCATACGATCGAACGTGTGCCTGCCGACATGGCGGGCGCATCCGAACGGAGCGGGGTGGCCTTGCCGTCCCACATTTTTTCGAGCTTCGTGTTGAACTGGATGTTCGCCACTTCGGCTACGGCCGACAGTTTCTGTGCGGCGAGATCCAGGTCGACTTCGGTGTCGAACTGCAATTCGTACCACCTGTGCAGGCCGGCTGCGCGCGTGCGCTCCTCGTTGCGTGTGTCTACCGGGAACAGGCGGTTCAGGGAGCTGACGTTCAGCTCCGAAAGTATTTCATCTACGGAGACGATACCCGCGCGGGTAGCGACCGACCGTGTCTTGGCGGCGGCTTCGGCGGCCTGTTCGAGGCTGCCGATGGCTGCGTCGTCGAAATAAACGAGCAGGCTGCCCGCTTCGGCGTCGATCGAGGTGTTGACGATCTTATGCGATGTGGCGGGTATCTGCGAACCGCCGTCGGTTGCGTCGGTCATAGGGTCTGACGTACAACTCGCAAGCAGAAGCGCCGTAATGAGTAGTAATTTTTTATCAATCATAATCCGAGTTATTTTTTGAGGGTCTCCCCTCCCCGGTGGAAGGGGAGACCGCTCTTGATCACTAATTGGGTGAACGACTGAAATTATTTAGCCATTTTTTTCAGGGGCATTTTCTCCATGCCTCCGCTTTGCAGAGTGTTTGCCCGGGGTGCAAAACCTTCGGAGAACGAACTCATCGCGGGAGTTGCGATCCGAACGGACACCTCACCTTCGAGCGGGTTCGCGCCGCGGTTGACGGGCTTGCCGAACAGTTCGTCGATCAGGGCATGGGCACGTTCGCGGCCGCGCAGTTCGACGTAGTTCGAGGGGTTGATGGAAATTTCTTTCGAGAGGGTCAGCATCTTATCCGAGGCAACCTTGCGCGGTGCGGCTGCTCCCGTGTTGCTACCGGTCGCCGGCACCATCAGCGGGGACGTATAGCTTTCCCAGTTGCCGATCGAGTTCGTATAGTTGGCATCCGTGTATGCCTTGACTAATATGGTGTCGAAATTATACTGATCCGACCAGTCGGGGCCACAAACCAAGGCGAGATACCCGTCTTCCGTGACACCTCCGACCATCATGCCGTCGATTGTGTCTGCACCCTTGCTCTTCTCTTTGTCCAGAATGTAATACTTGAGGTAGAGCGTCGCCCCCTGATAGGGAATCGTGCCCATGGGCTGTCCTTTCAGAACATAGATGATCCCGTTGTACCACCCCCAGACGACCGTGTCTTGGTTGTTTGCTCCGAGCGAGAGGCCCGAGACATTGATTGCATCCAGATTGCTGGTATCTTCGGTCTCATTCTCCGAGAAGACGACCTGGCCGATCTTGCTGCGAGCCGTTTTACCGGAGCCGTCGTTGCTGATTCCCCACAGGTTCCATGTCTTGAACAGTTGGGCTTTATCGCTGAACACATAGAGGTCGTCGATCGTGTACTTGCGCTGCAGCGGATCTGCCTTGCCGGCAGTAGTCTGTTCTACGGCGAACAGTTTGCCGTTGTAACCGTTGTCGGCGTATACCAGCAGGGTGTAACTTGTACCTGCCGACAGACCCGTATAGAACGGAGCGTAACCTGTGCCGTTAATCTTTTCGAGTTGAGCTGTGGTAAGTACCTTGCCGGATGCCTTGACACCCGCGATCAGCTGCGATTCGTTCATGCCCTGGGTCGAAGCCGTCGTGAACAGGCCGATGTAGCCCGATGCGATCTCCTCACCGAACAGGATGGCCTTGATCGAGTTCTCGGGTGTGTGGCCTTCGGGCTCTTTCTCCCACGTAAGCTCTGTGCGGACGCTCATTATGACGGGTTTCTCCTCGCCGGCCTTGACGTAACCGAACGATACGTACCCGTATTTCTGGAGGTTGCCTTTTTCGTCATAAGAATTGCCGACGATGGTGTAGATGCCGGTCTTCTCCATGACGGCGGTGATCGTACCCGAAGCCGTGATCTCTTCGCTCGGGATCGTCCCTGCGTCGATGTCTCCCGATTTGGCCGCAGCGAGCGACTCGCTGAGCGCACCCTCGAAGAAGGCATATTTCACCTTGTCGACGTCGCTGCCGAGCGTAGCCGTGATGGCGACCTTGCCGTCTGCGGGCGCCGACTTCTCGAAGACTACCGAGTAATCGTGGCTTACCGCACCCGGGAACAACAGGCGGGTCATTTCGGTATTGGCCTTGAAGTGGCTGGTCGCTTCCCATAGCGAAGGTGTCGTCAGAAGGATCGCCTTCGGCGGGAAGGTGAGGACACCGTTTTCCAGCGTGCCGTACATCGTGGCCGAAGCCATGCCGGGATAATTCTCCTGGCAGAACGAAACGATCACGAATGCGCCGTTGTCTTCGTAACCGACGTCGTTGATCTCAAAACCAGTCGGCTGTACCGGGAACCATACTTTTTCGGGATCCCGCGCGTCGATGATGGTATAGGTCGGAACGGAGGGAACGTTGGAATACCTTACACCGACGATTTTGGCCATGTAGGCTTCGTCATAAATATCCTTGATACGGTAGTAACCCTTCATATCGGCACGTTCGTAAATCTCGACTTCCTTTTCTGCATTGGGGACACCGTTTTCCTTTATGTTGGAGCCCATTATCGCCGTGAAGAAATCGTCGCGCCACGTGCCTTTGGTTTCACCGTTGGGGCCCTTCACGAGATCCCACTGGACGCGGGTGACGCTGAAATCGAGCCCGTTGGAATATTCTCCGTAAAGCAGTGCGTATTTCTTGTCCTTCACCACGATGGAGCAATTGTAGGTCTTACCGACCTCAGCTCCGGGGAAGTCCACCGAGAACGTGGTTGCTTCCTGTCCGGCCTCGAATTTGATTTCCGAGACCGTGAAAAGCCCGTCCTGGGTGCTGCTGACTTCCACAGGCACGGTGATCGCATCGTTGTAGTTCTTGCGCATGGCCGTGAAGGTCAGGGTCGTAGGCTCCGCCGGATCGAGCTCTTGGTCGCCGGCATTTTCCTGCGAGGGAAAATAAACGCCGTAGCAGTCCGTGTCTTCGCCTTCGCCGGGAGTATACTTAATGTCGTCCGAGCAACTTGCGAGCACGAATGTCGCTGTGAGCGCGTACAATATATATTTGATTGTTTTCATACTATTCGGTCTTTGGTATTAAAGCAAATTTTGCATATTGCCGTTACTTATCCGTCCAAGGTGTTATCTTGCCCGAGGGGTCGGGGTTGTTGACTACGGCGGGGTTGTTCTGGATTTCACCACGGGGAATGACAAAATTCCAGTGGGGAGCGCGGCCGTCGGTGTTCAAACGATAATCGGAAGGAGAATTGGTACCCTTGTAGCCGCGGGTCATGGACATATCCAGACGTTTCAGGTCGAACATGATGATACCCTCGCCCCAGAACTCGATGCGTTTTTGGAGGATCAGCTCCTCGATGAAACTCTTGAGTGTCGGCGTGCGTTCGCTACAATCGTACGAGCCGTCGGTGAAACGGTACTTCATGAATTCGTTAAGCAGTTCACGGGCGGCGACGATATTGCTTTGCGCCGTAGCTTCCGCTTCGATAAGGTACATCTCCTCGACGCGCATGCAGGGAATATCCGTAGCTCCGCCGACTTTGAAGTCGGTATAGTTGCCCTGGGCGGGACGGAACTTGATATTGACATAGTCTTTCAGCGTTGCGAAGTATGCACTGCCGTTGGGGCGGCAACTCTTGTACGCGTAGAAATTGCGGTCGGGATCGAGCCACGAATGCTTGCGGAAATCCTTGTCGTCGATCTTGTTGTAGAGGGCCTTGTCAATGGCACGGCCTACCTGGTGTCCGTATCCCCACGACTCCTCGTTACCGATGTGGGCCTGGAAGTTCAGCAGGTTGGAAACGTTGTCGCTGGTGAGCGGCAGGCCCCAGATCCACGATTTGTTTGCCGTCGCACTATTGAAACCGGTCGTCGGATCCTCCCACTGTGCCTGGGTCAGGGGTGTGCAACCGCTCGTGGTGATGGCTTTGCGGGCATACTCTGCGGCCTTCTTGTAAGCATCGGGATTGTTGTCGGCAGTACCGCGTTCCAGATAAGCACGTGCCTGGAGCCCATAGACCATAGCCAAACTGGGCGTGTAGGGATCTGTCGCCGAGTAATCGGAAAGGTATGTCGCCGCCTTTTCGAGGTCGGGGAAGATCACTTTCTCGTAGACGTCAGCTGCCGACGCACGGGGATTGGCCTTAGCTTCGGCCTCGGTCGTGGTCTCAGTTACGATCGGTACGGCAAGGCCGAGCACTCCGTCTGCGGACGTGTATTTATTCTCCTTGAACTCATAGAGACGTACCAGGTCGAGGTAGAACGAAGCCCGGTAAGCATAAGCGAAGCCGAGGATATGCTTGGTTGCGGTCGTGAGAGCTTCCGGGTCGATGGTGCTGATGATGTCGTTGGTCGACTTGATCCAAGTGAAATAGTTGTTCCAGGTCAGGAGATTGGCCGCGTAGTTCTCTGCGAGAGCATCGTTGGCGCCCCACTGGCTGAACCAGTCGTAGCCCGTATCGCCCGTTATGGCCATGTCGCCTGCTGCTGAATCGGTAGCGAGGTGGATGGCCGGGAGGGAGAAATTCCAGTGCATATTGCCGTAGTCGGTAAGCGACTTAACCTGGATAAGCGCCGTGGGGATACCTTTCACCATCGCTTCGAGGGCCGAGGCGGAACCTGCGAGCTGGTCGGATGTGGCCCTGTCGGTCGGGAATGTTTCCTTGATGCACCCGCTAAGCAGTGCAGCCGAAGCAAGGGCTGCTATAGATATTTTCAGTATATTTTTCATATCCGAATAATTAGCTGGTTATGGATTAGAATTGGATATTGATACCGCCCGAGATGGTGCGTATCGGAGAATAGGTTGCGTAATTCGAGGTTCCCAGAACGCCCTGGTTGTCCGTATTGTCTGCGTAGCGCGGATCCAGTCCCTTACGCTTGGACCAATAGAATACGTTTTCGCAGGCGAGGTAGATACGCATCTTGCCGACTCCGAATTTCTGGGTGAACTTCGACGGCAGTGTATAGCCGAAGTTGATGTTCTGCAGGGTCAGGTAGCTTGCGTCGATCAGGAAACGGTCGGAGGTATCCGTCGTGTTCGAATCGCCGTACTGCATACGCGGAATGTTCGAGTTCGGATTCTCCGGTGTCCATGCGTTGAGTATGTCCTTGTGCCAGTTCACGCCGATGCTGCCGGTCGAGGTCGGCGTGCTCATCGCTGCGGCATACCCCGAGTCGTAGATCTTGCCGCCGATCTGATAGTTGAAGTTGATGCCGAAATCGAACCCGAAGAACGAAACGCTCGTGCCGAAGCCGCCGTAAAGGTCGGGGATCGCATTGCCGCAGAGGTAATCGCTACCTTCCGAATAGGCTGTGGTGGTCGTTCGTTCACCCGTCGGCTTCCCGTCCTTGTCCGTTACATCCTTATACCACATGGAACGTCCGTCCTCCGAGACGCCGGCGTATTTCTTCATATAGAAGGTATACAGCGGCAGCCCTTGGCCGTAGAAGAAGCTACTGCCGGCGTAGCCGTAATAACCTTCCACCTCTTTGGTGCGGCGTTCGGGAGGCAATGAAATGATCTTGTTCTTGAGGTGCGTCAGGTTGACGTTGATGTCCCACTGCACGTTTTTGCTGCGGATCGGGGTGAAGTTCAGGTCGACCTCGATACCTTTGTTGGACATGTCGCCGACGTTGGCATAGTAGGAAGAGTAACCCAGCGACGGTGCCGTGGGGAATGCCATCAGCATGTCGGTCGTCTTGCGGTTGAAGTACTCGATGCTACCCGATATGCGGTTCTGGAGCACGCCGAATTCGATACCGGCGTTGAAGTTGGTATTGGTCTCCCAGGTGATGTTGGGATTACCTTTCTCCAGGAATGCCACGGACATCTCTCCATTCGACGAAGCGAGCCGGTAGGTATCCACATAACGGTAGTCACCGATCTTGTCGTTACCCTGCGAACCGATCGATGCCTTGACCTTCAGCATGTCGAGCCAGCCGTGCGTCCCGGACATGAAATTCTCCTTGGTTACGATCCATGCGGCACCTACCGACCAGAAGTTGCCCCAGCGGTGCGAGGGATGGAAGCGCGACGAGGCATCGCGGCGGTACGAAGCCGAGAAGAAATATTTACCGTCGTAATCGTATTGCGCGCGGCCGAAATAGCCTTCATTATTATAGGTGATGACATACGAAGTTGCGCTCTGCTTGTCGATTACCGCACCGGCCAGTTCGTCGTTGTCGGGCGAGAACATGTTGGCCGTGCTGCCGTAAAGCAGGTACTGCCTGCGCTGGTAGTATTCATGGCCGAGCATTACATTGACATTGTGCTTGCCGATGACTTTGGTGTAGTTGAGGATCTGCTGAAGGTTGTGCGAGAAATCACGCGTATGGTATTTGCCTATGATACCGTTCTCATCGGCGAACTGTCCGAAATAGGGGTTCTGTACGGTCGTCCGGCGGGTCTCGTCGAGCGAAACACCTACATTGAAAGTGAATTTGAAATCCTTCAGGAACAATATGTCGAAGAATCCCGTGCCGTTGAAGGCATTGCCTTCCGAACGGTCGGTGTTCAGGCGGGAATCCGCCAGACCGTTCGCATTCGGCAGCAGGGGACGGGTCAAACCGGCGTTCATTCCGTCTCCGTAGTCGTACATCGTGATGCCGGCGTCGTTCTTCATGATATTTCCCTGCCCGTCACGGACGTAGAGGGGATAGATGGGGGCTACGGACGAGGTGAAGGCGAAGAGGTTGGCCGAAGAGTTTCCCTGCCCGTCCGCGCTCAGCGAATTGTAGGTGAAGTTGGCGTAACCGGCGTTGGCACCGACCTTCAGCCATTTTTTGGCCTGGTAATCGGCTTTCAGACGGGCGGTGTAGCGTTCCATATTCGAGTTTTCGGTGATACCTTCGTTATTCAGGTAGCCGAACGAGGCGTAGAACGTACTGCGATCCGTGGCGCCCGATACGCTCACGTTGTACTCCTGACGCATCGAAGAGCGGAAAGCAATATCTTCCCAGTCGTCGGGGGTAAGCAGGTACTCCTGTCCGTTATAAACGACCCGGTTGCCCAGCGTAGCATTGGGATTGAGTTTCCCGTTTGTGCCGATAACCGACTGGCCGTCGGGCACGCTGTAAACCATGTAGCCCAGACCGCCGTCGTTCTTCGAGGCGGCCAGGTTCTTGTTGGCCATGGCGTGTGCCGTGCTCTCGCTCATGCCCTGTGACCGGTAGTAGCTGTTCAGGGCCGTGTAGTATGTTTCATAATACTGGGCCGGGTTTTTGATGTAGTCGTATGACTGCATCGCGCGCGAGTTCACACCCCACTTGGCATCTACCGTGACGGTGGCTTCCTGTCCACGGGCCTTTTTGGTCGTGACCATGATGACACCGTTGGCACCACGCGCACCGTAAAGGGCGTTGGATGCTGCGTCCTTCAGAACGGTCATCGACTCGATGTCGTTGGGGTTCAGGTTGTTCAGGTCTCCTTCGTAGGGAGTTCCGTCCACGATCCACAGGGGGTCTTTCTCGGCGTTGATCGAACTGAATCCACGGATGCGGACGATCGGGTTGGCACCCGGTTTACCCGATTCGTTGGATATCTGGACACCGGCAACCTTACCGGCCAGCGACTGGGCGACGTTCGACTGCTGCGACTTTGCGATGTCATCCGCCTTGATGACGGTCGCGGAACCGGTAAACGCCTCCTTTTTGGAGGTACCGAACGCCACCACGATCACGTCGTCGATCGCCTGCGTATCTTCGTGCATAGTCACGTCGATGCGCGATTTGCCAGCGATGGGGAGCTGTTGCCCCACATATCCGATGAACGTCACCGAAAGGGTGCCGTCAGCCGGAGCCGAAAGTGAGTACTGGCCTGCCGCGTTGGTCGTAGTACCGATCGAAGTACCGTCTACCATGACAGTAGCGCCCGCAACGGGATTCCCGTTTGCGTCAGAAACTGTACCGGAGACCTGCTTGTTTTGGGCGAATGCATATGCGCCGAGCACCAAAACAGCAATTAACGATAGTACAATTTTTCTTACCATAAGCGTTAATTTTAATTGGTTTTTTAAAATAAAAAGCCAGTAGCCTGTGAGCAGGATTTTACGATTCTGGTAAGATGCTGAATATCATATATATAGATGATCAAACGCAAGGTTGCGATCCGGTTTTGAAAAGGCGCGGTAACTTGAAAGTTACCTGAGGGTGCGGTGTATAAAATTAATTTACAGCATATTAACGACTGCTTGCCATATATCTTGAGTTACCAATACATAACCGGGAAACGACTGGTAATGCCCTGCGATTCCCCGAAAATCAACGGGATGGAATAATATGACTCAATATAATCCAAAAAATCCGTATGGATTACAGTTGCCGGAACCCGTATCAGGATTTATCCGGGTAATTCCGCCGGGCATCGCGGCAATACTCCGGATGCCGTAACGCTATCCCGGGCATCATAAGCCCCCCTGCCGGAATCCCGGCAGCGACAGGGAGGGGCTATCAATACGCACACTGCTCACCGGACGGTACGGGCATAAAAAAACCCGGAAGCGTCACGACTTCCGGGCCCAGAAAATAAGTATTAACCACTAAAGCGGATTCTGGTCGGCCGCATTGATGTATGGATTGCTGTTCAGCTCGATCGACAGCGGAATCTGGTAGGTGAATTCCTTGCCGGCAGCCTTGACCAGCTTGTGCGTGTGGTTGGAGGATGCCGTACGGTCTACACCGACGTTGAAGCGCTTGTTGGTAAAGAATTCGTGCCCCTCACCCCAGAGTTCGATACGGCTCTGCAGGAAGATCTCCTTCAGCAGTGCTTCGCCCGTATTCGAGGACTTTGCATAACCCGAATCGCGCTTCGACACCAGGTCGTAAAGCGTCTGCTGGGCTGCGGAACTGTTGCCGCCGCGGGCTTCGGCCTCGGCCTTCAGCAGGTATGCCTCCGACAGGCGCATGTAGATTTCGTCAGCCTCGTAGGTCGGGGTGTTGAACTTGACGTTCGAATAGGCCGGATAGGTGAACTCCCCGACCGTGGTCTCGGTCGCATTGAAATTCTTCTTGCGGTAGTCGGTAGCTGCGATCTGGTTGTAGAGCTGGTCGTCGATAGCCATGTAGATACCCTTGTTGTTGGCATTGTCCACGGCCGTGATCGACATGAACGATGCGAAGGAACGGTTGCCGAGCGACGTGGAAGCAGCCCACGTGTAGCCCCAGATGGTCTCGGGAAGCGAGGTGCTCTGGAAACCCGAAGTCGTATACTGCTCCTCGTTCATGAGCGAGTAGCCTGCCGAAATCACCGCCCCGGCAGCATTGGCTGCCGTGGTGTAATCGCCCGTCGTCAGTGCCACGCGAGCCAGCACCATGTTCGCAACCGTCTGGTCGATGTCCGCCGTCGAACTCTTGGGATCGTAGCCTTCCTGCTCGAACAGCGCGATGGCGTTCTGCAAATCGGTCGTGATCGTGCTGTAAACCTCGGTCGACGGGGTGCGTCCCTTGGCACCCTCGACGGTCAGATAGAGGGGGACACCCGCCTTATCCTTGCCGCCGTGCATGTAGTCGTCCTGGTAAACGCACATCAGGTAATAGTAAGCCAGCGCGCGGTAGGTCAGCGCCTGAGCCTTATATACCAGCGCCTTGCCCGTAGCATCGTCGGGGATCAGGTCGAGGATCTGGTTCGACTGATAGACGATCTTGTAGTAACAGTACCAGCGGTCTGCCGTATAGGCATTGGTCTGGGCACGGATGCTTTCGAACATATATTCGTCGGCAAACCAGTTGGTCAGTTTCGTGAGCACCATATCGTTGCCCTGCAAATCCATACCCAGATTCCAAACCATGAATCCGCGGTCGTTGGTTCCTGCCAGACGGTTGCCGGTATGCATGTAGTTGACGGCTCCCTGCATCATGGGTGTGAGCACGAGGTCGGCATTCTCCTTGATCAGTTCGCTCAGCTGCTCATCCGACACCTGGCTGCCCGAAGGCTCGGTGTCGAGCTCGCTCGCACAGGATGCGAACAGGAGCACCGTAGCTATTGCGATGTAATATACTATGTTTTTCATACGCTAATATCTCGTTTATTATAAGTTCATCGTAATACCGAAAGTAAAGGTCTTCGCCTGCGGGAACCCGAATGCGTTCTGTCCCGTGTAAGCGGTACGCGGGTCGAAGCCCGTATGCGCGGAGGTGAAGTAGAGGTTGTCGGCGGCGAAGAAGACACGCAGCGACTCGATGCAGATCTTCGACGTCCAGCGCTTGGGCAGCGTATAGCCGACGTTGATCGTCTTGAGGCTGAAGTAGGAAGCATCGCGGTAGAGGTAGTCGCAGTTCGAACGTACGAAATTCCAGGTGCCGTTGAACATCAGCTTGGGGAATTTGGCATTGGTATGCTCCGGCGTCCAGGTGTTGCCCACGAGGTCTTGCGAGGCTATAAAACCGGCACGTCCCGGATCATATACGTTGGCCGAGTTGCCGTCCCACTGGCGGCCGCCGATCTGGTAAGCCGCAGCCAGCATGAAATCGAAGTTCTTCCAGCGGAACGAGGTGCGAAAACCACCCGTCACGTCGGGCAGCGCATCGCCAATCTCGTACTGCGTGGCTTCGTTGATATTGAAGGTCTTTTCACGGCCCGTAACCTTGCCTTCGCCGTCCACGACATCTTTCCAGAACGTCTCCTGGCCGGTTTCGGGATCTACGCCGGCAAACTTGAAGAGGTAGAGGTTGTAGTAGGACTTGCCTTTGCCGCGCAGGAAATTACCGCTGATGTAGTCGCCGCCCAACGCCGGGTTGCCCAGCTCCGAAGGATAGTCGATCAGGCGGTTGCGTGCGAACGAGGCGTTGACCGCGAAGTTCCAGTAGAGATCCTTATGCTTGAGGATGTCCACGCCCAGGTCGATTTCGAAACCGCGGTTAGCCAGGATACCGACGTTTTCCAGGCGGCTCGCAAGGCCCGTCGACGACGGGGTCGGACGGTTCCAGATCAGGTCGTGCGTACGGCGGTTATAGTAGTCGACCGTACCGTAAAAACGGTTCCACAGGCGGAAATCGATACCCAGGTCGATCTGGTAGTTGCGCTCCCACGAAAGATTGCGGTTACCCGTGCTGGCTTGCGTAATGCCGATCTGGCCGTTGGTTTCCCCGATCGTCCAGAGGTTGGTGTAGGGATACGAAGCCGAAAGCTGGTTGCCGGCCACACCGTAGTTGACGCGCAGTTTCAGTTCGTCGACCCACGTAGCGTTGTCCATGAAGCTCTCGCCCTTGATACGCCATGCGGCGCCCACAGACCAGAAGTGGCCCCACTTGTCGTACTTGAAGCGCGACGATCCGTCGTAGCGGTACGAACCCGAGAAGAAATACTTGCCGGCGTAGTTATAGTTCACACGTGCGAAATAGCCTTCGATGGCGGTCACCACGGTGCTCGAGGTCGAACCGTTTTGGTACTGAGAAACGGCGTTGCCCAGTTCGGGGATGCCCGGGTAGAAAATATTTTTCTTGTAGGCGTCCACGACGCGCGTGTCGGTCTTACCGAACTCGTGGCCGATCAGCACGTCGAAGTTGTGGTTCTCCTTGATGGTCTTGTTCCAGTTGAGCATCTGCTGGGTGTTGTACGAGAAATAGTTGTTGTTGTACTTCTCGACAAGACCGTTGTTGGTCGACGTGGCAGCCGTACCGTATTCATTGTTATAATAGAAGGTATCCATCCGGTACACGTTGTCCAGCGTGAAGTTGGCCGTGAACTTGAAATCCTTCAGGAATACGACCTCGCCGTAGAAATTGGCGTAGAGGTTGTCGCGAACCGAGTTGTTGATATCGCGGCTCATCGACTGCATGGGGTGCGCGAAGTTGTTGAACGAGTTGAACTGATCCTGCGTTGCACCGTAGGGCGAAAGGGTCGTGCCGTTGCCCTGCTCGTACATCTTCGTGCCGTCGGCATTGTAACGGATGTTACCGTCCAGGTCGCGGGCGTAGTACGGCACGGTGGGGTTCTGCCACATCGTCCACAGGAACACGTTGCCCGTGTTGGCGCCCGAATAGCCGGGGCTGTCAATATCGCGGCGGGCATACGAAAGGTTCGTCCCGACCTTCAGCCATTTGGTGGCCTGTGCATTGAAGGCGGCGCGACCCGAGTAACGCTTGAATCCCGACATGATTACATACGAGGGGTCTTCGAGGAAGCTGCCCGAAACGTAGTAGTCCATCTTGTCGTTGCCGCCGCTGATGCTCAGCGTGTATTCCTGACGGAACTGCTTGGTGAACAGGTAGTCGTCGTAGTTGTCGGCATAAAGCAGTTTCGCGTCGGAATTGAGCTTGCCCGTGGCGGGGTCGATCAGCGTCGTGCCGTCGGGAATCTTATAGGCCATGTAGTTTCCGAGCACGGGCATGAGGTTGGAGTTGGCAAGCGCAGCATGGCTCGCCCCCGGATTATTCGCCTCAAAGTAGTTATAAAGCCCGCCGTATACATATTCGTAATAGTCGCCGGGGTTCTGCATGGTCTCATGCTCTTTGATACCCTGCTGGTTCCAACCCCACTTGGCTTCGAACATGATGTTGGCCTTCTGGTTGCGCGTTCCCTTCTTCGTAGTGACGAAAACCACGCCGTTTGCGGCACGCGAACCGTACAGCGCATTGGCAGCGGCATCCTTCGACACGACGATCGACTCGATATCGAGCGGGTTGATCGTCGAAAGCGCCGACGAATAAGGCACGCCGTCGACGACGATCAGTGCGGTCTGGGTTCCGTTGATCGAACCGATACCGCGGATGATGATCGAAGCGTCGTCACCGGGCTGTCCCGTAGAGCTGTACGACTGCACACCGGTAACGGCACCTTCCAGCATTCGCGAAGCGGAAGCAACGGTGGTCTTTGATATTTCACCGGCCGAAACCGATGCGATCGAACCGGTAAAATCCTTCTTCTTGATTTCACCGAAGGCCGTGATGACTACATTGTCGATCGCCTGTGCATTCTCCTTGAGCGTCACCGAAACATGGGTGTGCCCGGCGATCGCGACGGTCTCGGTGTCATACCCGATGAACGAAACGACCAGTTTCCCGTTTGCAGGGGCTGCAAGCGAGAAGGTGCCGTTCGTACCTGTCGTGGTACCGATATGCTGGCCCTCGACCATGACTGTGGCTCCAGCCACCGGAGCACCGGCGGCATCGGTAACTGTACCGGAAACCTGCTGGTTCTGGGCCATTGCAACGGCGCAAATCCCCAAAACGGCAATTAACGATAGTACAATTTTTCTTACCATAAGCGTTAATTTTAAATTAATTTTAAAATAAAAAGTTCACAAGCAAAGATAAAGGATTGCTAACTCATTTACAAATAAATTATTAAAAAAAATTAACACGGTTACAGCTATCTTTCAAATTAAGGTTGCCGGCTTACAATTTTTCGCACATAACGCCTGTGGTGATTACAATCTGCAATCGCCTTTTCGGGACATTTTTTGATTGTTTTGGGATTTTCCCCTGTGGGAAGGGGATGCAAGGGGTAAAAAAAGTGACTTAGGAGAGCCTTTTCGACGCATTCGGCATATCCGACGGCGTCCAGTCGGGGCACAGCAGGTTGATACGCTTAGAGAGGCGTTCCATCTCACTGCTGATGTGCGAATGGGTAATATTCGCATAGATCTGCGTCGTGCGTATATTCTTATGTCCAAGCAGTTTACTGATGGTTTCGATGGCTACTCCCTGCGAAAGGGTAATTGTCGTGGCGAACGTGTGCCGGGCCGCATGGAACGTGATCTTTTTCGGAATCCCCGCTTCGGCGACAATCTTGTCGAGGCATTTATTGCACCACCCGTTGCTCGGAAGGTCGAATATCCGTCCGGAGCCCGATGCGGGCATGTATTTCAACAGGATATTGTAGGGCACGGTAAACAGCCGTACATTGACCTCAGACCCCGTTTTGCGGCGGGTCGTGTTGACCCACAGCTGTTTGTTTATTTTCTGAATATTCTGCGGCACCAGGCCTCGGATGTCGACATAGGACAATCCGGTGAAGCAACTGAACAAAAACGTGTCCCTGACAAGTTGTAAGGTGAGGTCTTCGCTCTCGTACTGCATCATACGGGTTATCTCTTCCATGGTCAGGTAGTTGCGTGTTACGAATTCGCTTTGTAATTTGTAATTGGCAAAGATATCCTTGTCCATATATCCCTTGCTGCGGGCCAGCATGAGGATGTGTTTCAGGGCGATCATGTAAATCCAGATCGTGTTTTTTTTTATACCCGGCTTCCTTTGCGATATAGGCGTGGAAGCCCGTGAGGAATTCCCGGTTGAGCTCCTTGAACATCAGGTCTTTCCGGTCGTACTTGTCCCAGATGTAGTTTGCCAGATGCTTGCAGACGCACCTATATTTATAATATGTGGCCTTGCTGCGGCTGATGCCGACCATACGGTTGAATTCTTCGTTGTGCTGCCTGAAAAAGGCGAGCACGGTCTCCTGCCGGAGATTGGCGCCGAAATACATCTCTTTGACCATCATCGGAGTTACGAACGACTGCTCGTAGAATAACTTGTTGTAACACCTTTCGATGTGGTAGTGGATATTCGAAAGTTGTTCGTTGATTCTGCCGGCGGCATTGCTCCGCCCGGCGACACGCCCCATACCGACGTCCCAGTGTTCGGGTGCGACCGAGAGGCGCGTGGAAAACTGCGTCCGCTCCCCGTTGATCGTGATGCGTCCCATGATCGGGGCGTTCCCATTCCGGAGAGGCGCGTTTTTCTTGATGTAAAACAATACATTAAACGTGTTTCTCATTGCTCAAATAACCTTTTGTGTTTAACCTAATAACAATATGCAAACCGCATTAAAGGTAATGATTAAGTAACCCCCGAATAATGTATTATTCAGCCTAAATATCTTATTGTATAGATGTTAGCCCGTGTGAGACGGTTACTTTATAGTAACACTACAACAATCCGGTAAGGCATTTACAGAGATTTAAAAGCCTTTTAATCAGTCTATTACGTCTGAATTAGCCGATTTTGCGCCAGAAAAGACCTTGTGCGCTGAATATCATGATGTTGTGTAAGTTAACGCACAATGATAACTTTTTATTTTAAAAAACCAATTAAAATTAACGCTTATGGTAAGAAAAATTGTACTATCGTTAATTGCTGTTTTGGGGATTTGCGCCGTTGCAATGGCCCAGAACCAGCAGGTTTCCGGTACAGTTACCGACGCTGCCGGTGCTCCGGTAGCAGGTGCCACAGTCATGGTGGACGGAACGACGGTCGGAACGACGACGAGTGCTGACGGCGCTTACTCGATTTCTGTTCCCAGGGAGGGTGTTCTGCTGGTGACCTTCATCGGCTATGAGCCCCAGCGTATTGCTGTCGCCGGAAAAACCCGTGTGAACGTCGTGATGAAGGAGGATACGCAGGCGATTGACGACGTGATCGTGGTAGCATACGGTACGGCCAAAAAAGAGGCCTTTACGGGTTCTGCTTCCGTGATGAAGGCCGAGGATATCGGCAAGCGCCAGGTATCCAACATTTCGAACGCCCTGGCGGGTGCCGTGGCCGGTGTGCAGGCTGTTTCGTCGAACGGACAGCCGGGTGAGAGTGCCAAGATCCGTATCCGTGGTATCGGCTCCATGTCGGCGAGCAGTGCTCCGCTCTATATCGTGGACGGGGCCCCTTACGACGGGTCGCTCTCGTTCCTGAACAGTGCCGATATCGAGTCGATCACGGTGCTGAAGGATGCCGCCGCGTCGGCCATCTACGGTGCCCGCGGTGCCAACGGCGTCGTGCTGGTCACCACCAAGCGCGGCAAGTCGCAGGATGCGACCGTGACCTTCGACGCCAAGTGGGGTACCAACTCCCGCGGTGTGCCCAATTACGACGTGATTTCCGATCCGGGCCTGTATTACGAACTGGGCTACAAAGCTTTGTACAACAGTAAGTTCTATGCCGGGAGCTCGGCGGCGGATTCGCGCGCGTTTGCCAACTCCGCCCTGTTCGACTCGACGAACGGCGGTACGGGTTACAACGTCTACACGCTTCCCGAAGGCCAGACGCTGATCGGTGCCAACGGCAAACTCAATCCCAACGCCAAACTGGGCTACTCCGACGGGCAGTATTACTACACCCCCGACGATTGGTACGACGAGCTGTTCGGCAGCGGCAACCTGCGCCAGGAGTACAACGTCTCCATCGCGGGTGCTTCGGAACGCCTCAACTACTACCTCTCGGCCGGTTACCTCGACGATTCGGGCATCATCAAGAATTCGGGCTTCACCCGTTATTCGACCCGTATGAAGGCCGATTACCAGGCCAAGAAGTGGCTGAAGGTCGGTGGCAATATCGGTTTCTCGCACGCTATTACCAACTCCCCTACGGGGCAGACCGACTGGGGTTCGTCGGGCAACCTGTTCTACCTGGCCAACATGATTGCCCCGATCTACCCGATGTATGTGCGCGATGCCGATAAGAAGATCATGTACGACGAACACGGCAATAAGATCTACGACTCGGGTGTGAATACCAACCAGATACGCTCGTTCTCGGGCGGTGCCAACCCCATGATCTCGATCGACCTGGATCGCCACCGCACCTATACTGATGCGATCAACGGCAACTGGTTTGCGACCGTGACGCCCGTCGAGGGGCTGAACGTCACGGCCAACATCAGTGCCAGCGCCATCAACCGCCGTGCGAACCACCTTTATAACTCCTACTACGGTTCCTATATCGGCAAAGGTTCGGTCTCCGTTGCGCAGTCGCGTACGTTCGGCGTCAACCAGCAGTACCTGGCTTCGTACAAGAGAACGTTCGCCCAGAAGCACAACTTCGACGTGCTGGTCGGCTTCGAGAACTATTCGCTGAAGATGCAGTACCTCTCGGGCAGCAACACCGACCTTTACAATCCCAATGTAGGGGAGCTGGACAACACGATCTATGAGACCCCGCAGGTTTCGTCCTACACCGATACCTATTTTACAATGGGTATTCTCTCGCGTGTGCAGTACGACTACGACGGCAAGTATTTCTTCTCGGCATCCTACCGCCGCGATGCTTCGTCGCGCTTCCATCCCGACCACCGCTGGGGTAACTTCGGTTCCGTGGGTGGTGCATGGCTGCTGACCAAGGAGAACTTCCTGAAGGATGTGAAGTGGCTCAACATGCTGAAACTGAAGGCTTCGTATGGTATCCAGGGTAACGACGACCTGCTCGATCCCAGCGGTTACAGCAACTACTATCCCTACCAGGATCAGTATTCGGTAGGCCGTGTCGACGGCGATTTCTCGTTGACGCTCAACTACAAGGGTAATAAGAACATTACGTGGGAGTCCTCGCACTCGCTCAACGTGGGTGTCGAGTTCGGCCTTTGGGACGACCGCCTGAGCGGTAGCGTCGAGTATTTCTCGCGCAAGACCTCGGACATGCTCTACTACAAACCCGTACCTCCTTCGCTGGGTTACTCGCGGCAGCCTATCAACGTGGGTTCGATGCGCAACGCCGGTGTCGAGATCCAGCTGTCCGCCGGGCTGCTGCGCTATAAGAATTTCTCGTGGGATCTGGATCTCAATATGACGCACTACAAGAACAAGATCCTCTCGCTCGACGGCGACGTGCCCGAGACGGGACTGGTTTACTCGATGGCGATCCGCGAGGTGGGCGGCTCGATGTACGACTCCTACCTGAAGACCTATGCGGGTGTCGATCCCAACACCGGTAAGTCGCTCTGGTACGTAGACCCCGACAACGGCGATTATTCGACCACGGATGTTTACGACAACGCCCGCCAGGCCCGCCAGGGCAGCACGCTGGCCAAGGTGAGCGGCGGCTTCGCTACTTCGCTGAGCTTCTACGGCGTGGATATCTCGGCACAGTTCGCTTACCAGCTCGGTGGCAAACTCTACGACAACACCTACCACGAATTGATGCACTACGGCGATAACCTGGGTATGAACTTCCACAAGGACGCCCTCAAGGCCTGGACGCCCGAGAACCCCAACACGAATGTCCCGCGCCTGAACTCGTCCGACGATTCGAACCAGAAATATTCGTCGCGCTTCCTCGTAAGCTCCGACTACCTTTCGGTCAACAATGTGACGGTAGGCTATACCCTTCCCAAGAAGTGGTCGAACAAGATCGGCCTGGGCAGCATCCGCATCTATTTCTCGGGTGACAACCTTGCCGTCTTCTCCGCCCGCGAGGGTCTCGACCCCCGCATCGTATTCGGCGGTACGGGTACTGCGGACAACACCTCCTATTCGGCCCTGCGTACCATTTCGGGCGGTATTAACCTGACGTTCTAATTTTGGCACAATCAAATAACAACGTGTATATGAAAGCAATCAATAAAATATGGGTATTTGCCCTGGGGACGGCGGTTATGGTCTCCTGCTCCGACCTCGATACGTTCCCCGAGAGCGGTATTGTGACCGAGGATCAGAAAAAGGAGGTCGTGGAGGACAACCCCGAACGTCTGCAGGCGGATATCAACACTCTGTCTTCGATCTTCACGAAGCTCCTGCCCAACTGGGCCGGAGGTAGCGCCACGCCTTTCCACAACGACTTCAGCTATCCTGCCGTATGTATCGCCACCGACGGCAACGGTGCCGACATGGTATCGGACAACAGCGACTACGAGTGGTTTTCGGTTGCGTTCGAGTATTCGGATCGCAACGCCAACTATGCCGTGCCCATGTTCACCTGGAATTTCTGCTACAAGCTGAACAAGCAGGCCAACGACATCCTGGCTACGATCCCCGCGGATACCGAAAACCAGACGCTTATCTACTACCGCGGCCAGGCTCTGGTGGCGCGTGCGTTCGCCAACTTCACGCTGGCGCAGCGTTTCCAGTTCACCTACAAGGGCAACGAGGACAAACCGACGGTACCCATCGTGACGTGGGACATGCCGGCCGAGCGTGCCGGTGCGAACCCCCGTGCCACTAATGCCGAGATCTACAAGCTGATCTACGACGATCTGACGCAGGCCATCGCCGACCTCGAGGGTTTCCAGCGCACGAGCAAGGCCGCCGCCGACCGGAACGTGGCTTACGGAATGCGTGCCCGCGTGAACCTGGTGATGAACAACTGGGGCGAAGCTGCCACCGATGCCGAAGCTGCCCTGAGCGGCTACACGTTCCTCTCCAAGGATGACGTGTCGGCTCCCGGTTTCAACAGTGCCAACTCCCCGTCGTGGATCTGGGCCGGCATCTACAAGGCTGCCGACACCCCCGCCAACTACCGCAATATCACCTGGGGCGGACACCTCTGCTCCTTTGCCCGCGGTTATACCACCAGCCAGGGTTTGTATAAGCGTATCAATTCGCTGCTTTACAACATGATCCCCGATACGGACGTGCGCAAGGGATGGTGGATCAACGCCAGCCTCGAATCGCCGCTGCTCGACCACATGGACTGGGACGGCGTGACCGGCTCGGCCATCAGCTCGCTGGCGATTCCCAATGTCAAGCGTGCCTTCCAGCCCTATACCAACGTGAAGTTCGCGCCTTATGAAAATAAGTGCGGTACGGACATCAACGCGGGCGACTGGTGTATCATGCGTGCCGAGGAGATGCTTCTCATCCAGGCCGAGGCCATGGCCATGGGCGGCAACCTCGGCGGCGGCAAGTCCCTGCTCGAGAATTGGGTCAAGACCTACCGCGATCCTTCGTATTCGTGCGCCGCCACGACTCCCGAGGCTTTCCAGAGCGAGATCTGGTGGCAGCGCCGCGTCGAGTTGTGGGGCGAGGGCCATGCCTATACCGACATCATGCGTCTGAAGAAGAACCTCGTGCGGTGCACGACGGACGGCAAGTCGGACTTCCCCGATGCCTGGGCGTTCAACATCGCGGCGACGGACGGTATCCTGCTGATGCGTATCCCCACCGGGGAGACCAACGCCAATGCGGCTATCGACCCTGTCAAGGATAACAACAACGAGGGTACGTTCCCTGTTAACGGCAGCGGAGCTGGTTTGACCGACGGATGCGTAGTTAAATAAGTTTTGAACCGGATAACATCGACAAAATATGAAAACACTCAAGAGTTTATTATATGTGTTCCTGGCGGCGTTCCTCTTCGTGGGGTGTAACGACGACGAGAACTTCAACCCCGGGGAACCCGAAGATCCCGATTGTTACAGCGTCTATTTCCCTACGCAGGAGAATATAGGTTCCAAGGAACTCGACCCCGCGGCTCCGACCGAGATGACGTTCACCGTACGCCGCCTGAAGAGCGAGGGTGCGATCGTAGTTCCCGTGGCCGTAACGTCGAGTGAGGAGGGAATCTTCGTTCCCTCGCAGATCGAATTTGCCGACGGGCAGGAGGAGACGACCTTCAGCATTCAGTTCCCGCAGGCCGAAATCGGTACCACCTATAAATGCGAGGTCAATATCGAGGACAAGAAGTACGCCTCCGTCTATGGTGAAAAAGCCACGGGCTTCGCCTTCAGCGTGACCCGCGTGAAGTGGAACAAACTGACGGGCAAAGGCGGCGAGACCAAGGGCAAGTGGCGCGACGACATCATTTCGACGCTGTTCAATACCGCCAACCCCAACGCCGAGGTCGACGTGGAGATTTACGAGCGGGCCGACAAACCCGGTTACTACCGCATGAATCCCTTTACGCAGGATTTGATCCGGGCCCTCTTTAACGGAACCGCACAGGCTTGCACCGAACCCAATATCATTATCGACGCCACCAACCCCGATGCCGTGTGGATCCCTTACCAGACGACGGGCGTGACGCTCGGAGGTGACGGCGAGATCGAAATTGCTTCGAAGGTCAATGCCAACTTCTCCTCCGTGAGCGAGTCGGCCAGCCTCTACGGTACGCTCAAGGACGGTATTATTACCTTCCCGGCCACCGGCATCATGGTGAACTTCACGGTCTCCGGCGGGTGGTACGGCGCCAACGGCAGCGGTCTGCAACGGATCATGCTTCCGGGTGCCAAGGCATACGACTATACGCTCGCACTGACGAACACCGAGCCTGCGGCCGGTGTGGTCAAGGTCGGCTTCAAGTTCGGTGCGGACGTGGCCAAGGTGAAATACGCGTTCTTCAACGGCTCGATGAGCGACGCGTTGGCCGACGTCCGTTCGGGCGAGATCGAATCGGGTGAGACCCCTTCCACCGAAATCACGGCTTCCGGCACGGTTTCCGCTTCGTTCGACGATACGGGCGTTTATTCGATCGTCGGCAATATGTACAACACGGCCGGCGAACTGGTAGGGCGTTCGTTCCTCTCGTTCGGGTACGTCAAGTCGGGTGAGGAGTCCCAGAATGCGGTTATCCTTTCGGTAAGAACCGAACTTTCCTGGGAAAAAGAGGCGTTGGGCTATACCCCCGAGAATTCGATCAAGGCGATCCTGTTCGGACAGAATATCCAGTCGGGTTATTGGGGTTTGTTCAAGACTTCCGACCTGGCAGGCCTGAGCACGGCACAGTTGGGACAGGTTGCCAAATCCTCGGGCGATGCGTTCACGGAAGAAGAACTCGCGAAGATCAACGGCAAAGAGTCTTTGGTTCCGTTCCTCGTCGGCCTGAACAGCGGTACGAGCTATACGCTCCTGGTTTCGGCTTTCAACGGGTATTTCTCCAAGGTCTATGCCGTCGAGCAGACTACCGCCGGTAAGGAAGACCCCATGCAGCAGAAGTATAAATTCGACGACGTCAAGGGTGAGGTGAGCAAAGACGATCTCTTCAATACGACGTGGAATTACTATGCCGTGGATGCATTCGACGAAAATGATGCCACCAACCGCCAATACCTCGGCAAGGTCACGTTCAGTGAGAATGCTGACGATCCTAATTACGTCAAAGTCAAGGGACTTTCGTCCTACCTTGCTTCGAATCTGGATACGAAAGACGACACGTTCCTGGCAAAGTACAACGGACTGGTCAGCCCGATGCCGACCTGCCACATCGGTATGTTCAAGACCTATCATGTCGGCAACATGTTCACCTACGAAGAGAATCCCACGGGAATAAATGGCAGCCAGGGTTGTCTCTATGCAGGCTATGTCGATGACGGAATCCTTGCATTCGTTCCGAACCCGAATTATGTGACGCAGGGCTACACCTTCAAAGGTATCTATTGGGGTGGTTTCGGCAATTATGATCCAACCACGGGCAAATTCATGAATTTGGCTGCCGATCTGGTACAGTTCGACTACCTGATGCTGATAAATCCCGCAAACGACCCCAATGCGGTAACTGCCGCGGCTGTTGCCCGGGAGCTTGAGGTACGGCCGGCCAACAATTTCGTCGAACTGCGCGGGCCCGAATTGATTCAGGTACTTTGGAGCGAGCAGACCGGCAAACCTGTCAACCGTGCAACATTCGGCGGTTACGGTATGCAGCCCGACCTGGGCGTGGCCGATGCGGTCGCGACCTTCAGCGAGGGCAGTATGCCCCAGGCTCCGGGGGCGATCGTGATGATCGGCAAGAAGGTATCCTTGAAGTAACCGATTCCGGCAATGTTGGAATAATTATCGGGAGGAGCCGGCTCTGAGGGGTCGGCTCCGCCCTCTAAAAACCGATAGACTATGGCTGATAAAAAAATTCTACTTTTCGCCGTGCTGTTGCTGGCGGCGTGTACCGCCGATCCGGCGATGGATGGTGCCGACGGCGGGAATTCTTCTGCGAATACCGCAGCCGCCGCGAAGCTGATCAACACGCCTTACGATGCCAAGCAGGGGTCGCTGATCGTTTGTTTCGACGATGCTGCCGTGCCGACCATCGAGGCTACGGCGGCTTCCTTCGCCGCAACGCGCGGCGATGCCGGGGACGCTGCCGTACTGACCCGTTCGGGCATTGCCCCGGTCGACGAAGTGTTGCAGGGGCTTGAAATCACCTCCCTGCGCCGTGTGTTCCCCTACACACCCCGTCATGAGGAGCGTACGCGTGCCGCAGGCCTGCACAAATGGTATGTCATGACTTTCGACGAGCAGGCCGACCTCGAAGCCGCCGCCCTGAAACTGGCCGCCGTGGCCGAAGTCCGGAATGTCGAGTTCAACACGAAGCTTTATGTGACCTCGGTAGGGCCGCGCCGACCGCTGACGGCTGCCGATATGGCTGCCACCCGCGCCGCAGCCGCGGGGCGGTTCAACGATCCGCAGCTTTCCCGCCAGTGGCACTACAACAACAACGGCGACAAGACCGTTGCCTCGACGTCCCGCGCCGGGGCCGACATCAACGCCCAGGATGCCTGGGCGATCACGGCCGGTAACCCCGGCGTGGTGGTTGCCATCGTGGATCAGGGCGTGAAATATACGCATCCCGACCTTGCGGCGAACATGTGGATCAATACGCAGGAGAAAAACGGGGCTACGGGTGCCGACGACGACGGGAACGGCTATATCGACGATATTTACGGGTATAACTTCGTCACGCGCGGTGCCGTCTCCTGGGATCGCGAGGTATGGGTCGGCGGCGAGAACAAAGGCGACTCGGGGCACGGGACGCATGTGGCCGGTACGGTGGCCGCCGTCAATAACAACGGCGTCGGCGTTTGCGGCGTGGCCGGCGGCACGGGGCGCAACGACGGGGTGAAACTCATGTCGTGCCAGATATTCTCGGGCAACGACGCCACTTCGGGGGCTATCACCACTTCCGCCGAAGCCATCAAGTATGCCGCCGACAACGGAGCTGCGATCATCCAGTGTTCGTTCGGAAGCAAGGCGGGAGCCTATACTTCGGACAGCGCCTATGAGCGCGGCTCGGGCGTGCAGTACAATGCCATCAAGTATTTCATCGAATCTCAGAACTGCGATGCCGTCGGCGGCGGCGTGGTCATCTTTGCCGCCGGCAACGATGCTACTGCCATGTCGGGCTACCCGGGGGCTTACCACGATTATATCTCCGTGACCTCTTTCTCGCCCGATTACCTGCCGGCCTATTACACCAATTACGGCCCGGGCTGCAATATCTCGGCTCCCGGCGGCGACTATAAGATCAGTGCCGATGCGGCCAAGACCTACGCCGAAGTCCTGTCGACGGTTCCTTCCGAGTTGTCGGAATACAACGGTGCCGATTACGGCTTCATGCAGGGTACGTCGATGGCCTGCCCGCACGTTTCGGGCGTCGCGGCGCTCGGGCTCTCCTATGCGCTGGAAAAGGGAAAGAAATTCACGCTCGACGAATTCAAGACCATGATCCTCACCTCGGTGAATGATATGGAAACCTATCTCGATGGTTCGAAAACCGGCCTTGTACTGGCCGACTACCGCAAGAAGATGGGTACCGGGTCGATCGACGCGTACCAGCTGCTCATGCAGGTCGAAGGGACACCCTGCCTGCGGGCCAAGGTCGGCACCAAGCAGCTCGTGGCCCTGACCAAATATTTCGGCGGCTCGGCTTCGAACCTGACCTATCTGCGGGTCGAGATGACGCGGGAGAATATGGATAAGCTCGGCATCACCGAGGCTCCTTCGATCTCCTACGGCAAACTGATGATCCACTGCACCAAACCCGGTGTCGCCAAGATCTCCGTCACGGCTATTGCCGGCGGCGGGAGTGTGGGCGGCGGCAGTTCGATGGGCGGTCAGGAGATCACCAAGGAATTCGCCGTCATCGCCCGCGCGACGGAAAATGCGAACGGAGGTTGGTTATAATAAACGATAAGATCATGAGAAAAACTCTTTATACCTTATTCGCCGTGCTCGGTTTGTGCATGTTCGCCGGCTGCGGCTCTTCGTCGAAAGGCGACGACGCTTCGCCGCTGGCCAAGCAGCTCGTGGGCGAATGGCACCTCGTTTCGTGGAACGGGGCAGCCCCCGGCGTATTCGATGCTTACGTGTCGTTCGCTTCGGATAAGACCTTCGAAATCTACCAGCAGATCGAGCAGGTCGGATACCAGAAATACACGGGTTCCTACCTGATCGGCAACAAGATGCTTTCGGGTAAATACAGCGACAATACGCCCTGGGGCAGCTCTTACGAAGTGTCGTTCGATGAGTCGGGCAATACGCTCACGCTGGTGAGCGATCCTTCGGTGGGCGAAGTGAGCGTCTATACGCGCGCTTCGATACCCGCGTCGGTCAAGGGCGGAGCCACGGTCATGAAGGCCTCTTCCCGCGCCGCCGGCCCGCTGCTATTCTGACGACCCGGTTTTTCTGTAAAACTTTCTGGAAATGCCTTCTGCAATTCGCAGAAGGCATTTCCCATGTTGCGGACTTGTGCGGGTTTTACTTGAAAATAGGCACCGAAACATCGCTTGTTTTGCCCTGGGAGAAACAGAAACCCTTGATTCCAAACTGAATCATATGACTCGGGAAATTAATTAGACATTAATATGTTCCGAATTCAGGTTCGGAAAAATAATACTCCCGACCATTTTACACAACAATCACCTATTCATTACAAGCCCAAAATATTACTCTGCTAAACAACCACTTTCTATTATCATAGACAATTTTCGAATGATTTGCTGTTCTTCATCCTTTCCCCGTGTACTCAAAGGGAGAAGCGGCAGGCCGCATAAATCCAGAATAGATTGTTTTACGTCATCCCGTTCCCGCTGGACAGGCAGATCATGCTGGCTGCCATTGACCTCAACCGCCAATACAGGCATTTTATCACATTTATTATATATCAAGAAATCGACATGACTGTTTCTGCGGATGAATGCCCGCTGCCTGTCCGTTAGCCCGATTTCTTTCCCGACAATATTCCGCAACGGATAATTAGCAATTACCGCGAAGTTAGAAAATCGGGAATCCCGCCCGATAATATTCAGAATCAACTCGTGCATCAGGTTCTCCGAGGCATACCAAGACCCGAACAGCCGACGCAATGACCGCTCGCGATCCGGAGCGAGATTATGATGATACAAATAATCAAAGATCGACTGAAAAGTGATTTCTCCTTTATTGTATTTAATATAGCGAATCAAGTTGCCAATATTGGTCGACAGCGGAGCCTGTTCGAACAACAGTTGAGACATCACTAATTCCAAGCGATTCTTCGCCCGGGAAACAGCTACGTTTATCAACTCCGACTGGTTAATAAAGTCGACTCTCTTATCCGCACTATACGATGACTCCCATTCTTCATCAACTTTTACCTTATCTTTGACCGTTGAGAAGATAACGACCTCTTTCTCGCGCCCTTGAAATTTATGAATCGTATCGGCACAAATATCCTCACGGAGCTTATTAATAGCATTTGCATGACTACGGAATGGAGTGATAACTCCTATGTCAGTTATCCCAGAACACGTTAATCGATTAAACTCCTCACAGACTTTCAGCTGTTCCAACTTATTTACCCACGACTTCCCCTTATAATCGGCACACGGCCTCTCCCGATCAGCGTGACGAACGGTAACGATTGCCAAGGGATGATTGCCCTCTTTGGGATCAGTCCATTCCGATTTGATAATTAGCTTCTTATCGTAGAATTGCTGATTGCAGAAATCAATAATCAGCGGATGACACCGATAATGCTCACGTAGCAAAACGGTCGGCAAATTCGAGTATATCGCTTTCAGAGAACTGATAATGCTATGCTTAACATAGTCGTAGCTCGGATGCACCTGCATTTGCCGGGCATATTCCCGCGCTTGAGGAATAACTTCCGAAGGAACAATTTGCGGCAACTGCATGGAATCGCCTACAATCACCATATTTCGACAGCAGGACATCGCAATAATCGCAGTAATCAAATCAACCTGAGAAGACTCATCGATAATAACATAGTCGAAGACAAAACTTGCAGGAATTGATTTTCGGACGGCATGGGTCGTACTTGTAACGACCGGAACTTGTGAAATAAACTCATCGAACTGCTTTTTGTAATTTTCCAGGGTAAACGCGATGTCCGTTCTCTTAATGTTTTTATTCAAATAATGCTGGAAAATTGTCTGCGAAAGCTCCTGGCACTCCTTAGACAGCTCATCCATTCGGCCCTCTGTCAACAATTCACAGAGACGGTCATATTCCCGATCCAATTTGGACAAACTTCCCTGATAAAACATCTCTCCGGCATAGTCTGCCAAAATTTGCACATCTTTATAGGTGGAGATCGTTAAAGGAATGTGATAATGAAAGAATGTTTTTATATAGATCAAGATATCGTCCAAACATCCGGCAAAACGACTATAAGCGTATTTACTATACTCACGCCATGATTCACAATAATTCTTCAACGCAAGCCACTCTTGGGCCGTATATTTTCGCCCCTTCAGTGCATCGCGGAGCCGTATATATTGAGGTACCGATATATCGGTATTTTTATGAAAATAATCCCACTCTAATAACTGATAATAATTCCTCCTTTACTTGTTGCTGTGAACGAAAAGAATTCATAGAATCTCCCATTTACAATAAAAATTACAAACAAAGTTAAGAAAAAAATTAAGCAATACTCTATAAACAATAAATATGTTGTCTTTTAAGCATTCAACAGCCCCATCAGCAAAATCGACATTCTATTCAGAGCTCTTAAATAATTTATCCACATTCTCCATATCCCGCATAATGCTGGAATCCATGACTTTGGCGTAGCGCTGGGTCATACGGATATCGGAATGCCCCAGCATTTTGGCAATATTCTCCATCGAAACACCGTTCGCCAAAGCCACGACCGTCGCGAACGTATGACGGGCAGTACGTGTGGTCAAATTCTTTTGAATGCCGCAGAAATCTGCAATCTCTTTCAGATAGGAATTCATCTTCTGGTTACTCGGCAGCGGGCAAGTCGGTCTTTGAAATAGTTGAAACATAGTCTATTAGAAGTAATTTTTCATGTGCGACGATTTGAATTTGTAATTTTGCAGCCCATAAAGGGACTGCTCTATGAACAAAGACAAATATGTATTCGCTCAATTGGTTGCATTTCTCGACAACAACAAGTTCCGTCACCTGGTTGACAAGTATGATGGGAACAGGTATGTCAAGAACTTCACCTGCTGGAATCAGCTCATGGCACTCATGTTCGGACAACTCTGTAACCGTGAGAGCCTGCGTGATGTTGTCGTTGCATTGGAGACTCACCAATCCAAATGTTATCACCTTGGAATGGGGCGTAATCCAATAGCGAAAACGACATTTGCCACAGCGAATCAGAATCGTGACTACAGGATCTTTGAAGACTTTGCCTTCTTCATGATGGAACAGGCTCGCAAGAAACGAGCAACCGACATCTTCAAGCTGAAGGGGAATGTTTATGCATTTGATTCAACAACGATTCCGCTCTGCTTGTCAGTATTCTGGTGGGCAAAGTTCCGCAAGAAGAAAGGAGGCGTTAAGGCGCATGTCCTTTATGATCTGGAGTCCCAAGTTTCTGCTTTCTTCCATATTACGACTGCATCGGTACACGATTCAAAGGCAATGAAGGAGATTCCCTATGAATCAGGTTCTTACTACGTATTTGACCGTGGTTACAATGCATTCAAGGAACTCTACAAGATTTGTCTTAATGAATCATACTTCGTGGTTCGGGCGAAGAAGAACTTACAGTACAAGTGTACGAAATGGAAACGTAGGCTGCCTAAGAATGTGCTTTCTGATTCCGTTATTGAACTCACGGATGTGAACACACAGAAGAAGTTTCCTGAGAGGCTGCGACTTGTGAGATTTCACGATGACGAGCAAGACAGAGACTTCGCATTTTTGACGAATGCATTCCATCTTACCGCTCTCGAAATTGCTAATCTCTACAAGAACCGATGGCAGATTGAGTTGTTCTTCAAGTGGCTCAAGCAGCACCTCAAGATTAAGAAATTCTGGGGCACTACAGATAACGCTGTCAGAATACAAATTTGCTCTGCAATCATAACTTATTGCCTTGTCGCCATCGTCCAACACGACATGCGACTAAAGCGGTCAACTTATGATTATCCCCTGCAGATTTTGAGCATCTCACTAACGGATAAGACTCCACTGAGATCTCTTCGAAAAGACTAATTTCAACGATGTCAAAGAACTCGATTATCCCCTCTTGGAGGGACTATTTGATTAATATTAACTTCGTCCCTTGTTTCTTAAGTGGTACCACCAGGAATCGTGCTAAATTCACAAGTGGCTGTATATCATCACTTTTCAGAAACATCAAAAGAGTAATCTCCTCCTATTGCTCCACCGTTGGACTTCTGCGTTTTGCGCAAGGTTGCGTAAAAGTTTCCAAATGCAAAGGTAATGAATTACTTTGATAAATTAGTATGCTTGGGGTGGTTTATTGATGAATATAGAAATAAAAGAGAAAATATAGGTCGTGTAAAGGATATCCAATATTAGATAATGCTTTTTACGATTGGGTAGATACAGGCTGCTTAAGTTTTATCCATAAACAAAGCATAGAGGGTTCTTTGACTTTTGTTAGACATATATCTGCATCATTTAATATTAGAATTCTATTCCAATTGCCTGTCTGTATTTGGGGAATTTCCAATTCTCTATTGAATAAAGTGAATGTTGCTCCCAAATTATTAAAAACATATACGAGCCTATTAACAATTATCTCTATTTCTTGAATTAGTAAAAGTTGGTTTGCCTTTTTATTTTTCACAAGCATTATTACAGTTTCATCTTTTGACGTTCGTTCCAACATATAATTGAAATATCCAAAATATATGTGAGATGCGCCCAAATGTGTCAAGGTATATGGAGGAATCGTTTCTGTCTTTGTAACAATTCTTCGTTGGTAATCACCACAAATTTCATCAAAGTATTCAGAAGCAGATTTTTGATTATTCTTTATAGCTTCATCAAATACTTTTATAAATTCGTCTATTGAATATATTTGAGTTTCAATATTAAAGAGCTTATATAACGTTTTACTTTTTTTGAGTATACCCGCATCGTCACTTACAAAACAATCACAATATCCGCCAAAGAAGCTATGCATGCAGTCTGTTTGCATATTACGGAGCTTAACTTTTTTTCGAGTTTCCTTACTAACTCCAAGTAAATCAAGGAGCATATAGGATACATAATATACAATAGTCGCGTCAGATGAATTAAAGCCAAATTGGTTTATGACAGCTTTAATCGTTTCTATAAAAGATAATCCTAATGGGGCTGCTTCCAATTGATCGTTGAAAACATTCTCATTGTCCGAAGTTATTAATGTTGGGTTGTAATTTTTGACAGCATTATCCCTGATGTTTTTATATGAATTTTGGTCCTTGTAAAAATTATCCTTTACAAACTTCACGAATGAGATAAGATTCCCTTTATCTATTGTTAGTTCTTTTGAGTGTATTGGAGTCCTTTTCTTTAACCAATCAAACTCCAATTCTCCTCTTAAATCTTTGATGGCTATGTCTATTGTATTATTAATGGCATCACATTGTTCTTCTGTAATCTGTGACAAATCAAGATTGTAAAGCCAAGAAAAATCATCCGCTTTTGCTGCATTACTAAATGCGGAACGTGGTGACTCTTTTGTTACACCAATATTAGGATATTCATAAAAAATATGATTACCATCCACAATAGATTGCATGAAATCCATCTCATCATACTTAATATCAGTCGTATCCTGCTGAAGATCGAATAAATGAGCATTTGAATACGTGAAAATAAACTCGTCACGATGTGACAGTATTTTCTCACGCAAAACAAGATATTTTTCTTCTTGCGATTTGAACAGATGACTAAAAAGTTGTTTGTCAAAGTATATAGTAACCATGTGTGTTGAAATTATTTATCTTTAAATCTTTTGATTTCTTTATCAAAATCGCTTTCAAGCAGTTCCATTTCGCGTTTGCGATAAATGGCAAACTCCTTTTCTGCCTTCTCAATCGCTTGTTTATGCGAAATATTTCCCTTACCAATCAAAACCTTACGTTTATGGGCAATAATTTGGCTATCCAGTGCCTCTATCCAATCTTTCATTGTCATAGGATTCATTTCCAATGCTTGGAACTCGGCAAAGTCCAAGAAACCGGAAACAAGCAGATTCAAACGCTGGAGTTCTATTTCTGACAAATAGTTCTTGGCAATCTTCACATCATCCTTAGTCACATAGTTGCCTTTGAAGTTCATCATACCGACAAACGGCTTTTCATTATCCACACGATTGTATATGACTTCAGCAGCCGTATTTTCGTGAACGGCATAATGCAGCTTGTTCTGCACTGTGGCAAAGAATATTTTTGTCATCTCGTCACGAGGGTCATAGTCCGTGGCAGTTGCATAAATATCCGTAACCTGTTGATAGAAGTTGCGTTCGCTACTACGAATATCCCTGATGCGTTGCAGCAACTCACGGAAATACCGATTACCGCCTTGCTTTAACCGCTCATCATCCATAGCAAATCCCTTTTGGATATATTCGTGAAGCCGTTGGGTTGCCCAGCGGCGGAAACGAGTAGCTACCTGCGATTGGACACGATACCCCAACGCTATAATCATGTCAAGATTATAATGGTCGATGTTACGTTTTACCTGACGATTACCCTCTTGCCGAACTAACAAGAATTTCTTGTTAGTTGCCTCTATTGTCAGTTCGCCATCTTTATATATGTTGTCCACATGTTGGCTGATATTCTGTTGTGTAGTACAATATATATCCGCCAACTGATTTTGTGTCAGCCATAAATCTTCATCGGCAAAACGCACCGACACACGAGTTATCTCGTTATCGTCCTGATAGAGTATTATGTTATTTTCTTGCATTTTCTTATCTATATTTGGTCACATTCCAAATCAAACTCTCTTCTTAGCAACTTAAAGAAAACAGAATTTCTATCTGAAGCCAACTGGTAAATATCCTCATAGGAATACAGTTCTATGCGAATTCCTATTTTGTGCCTTGGATCTCCATCTATAAAGAAAGCATCATCACAATAAAAAGAATTTTCAAGGAATGGGATAGATTCGTACCTTCCACTTGCTTGGGGCGAAGATAATTCTTTCTTTATGTCTGATTTTCTGGCTAAAATAATTCCATGATATTGTATGTTATCCACATTTACATCCCAATTCAATACTTTTGTAGGATTATTGTAGAAATCATTCGCATATCTTTTTACTTGCGCCACCATACCCTCATGAATGTTTCCTGCATTATGTGCCTTTGTTGTTGATTTCAATTCCAAAATCAGAATTTGTTTGGTTTTTTCTGGTGCATCTGCCCAAATGTAAATGTCTGACTGGGCTTGACCAGACTTTGTACTTTTGGCTTTAAAGTTATTTGAAAATATAGTAAACCTATCATCTAAAATCCAAAGATTGTGCAGATGATTTATGTCTGAAGAATTGTTTAACGTGGCACCTCGTTTCAAAAACAGTTCGTGAATAGTTGCTTCTAATTCAGGTTTGTTATCGCCTTCTTCTTCATATTTATTGATTAAAGTCTTCAAACGCCGTAGGACACTTTCACGGTGTTTAACATAAACTTGCAGACTAGAATTCAACAACTTTTGGCAATCTTCGGAATCACTAAACGAATTGTCCTCATCTTGCTCTTCATCTTTGTCTATTTGTGTCCAAAAAGCCTTTTCAATCCGTCCTTTCTCATTAATTGCCGATTTTACTATATCGCTTTCTTTTACGACATTCTTTTCCTCTGCAATCCGTCCTTCATTTACAAATAAATCCAATGACGGATACCGTGATTTGAAATTCTTTAGATTGCGTTGTGTTTCTTTGCGATTCTGTTCAATAACTTTCTTGAATTTATTATCAAGGATTTCATTGATCTTATTCTGGATGCATATAATATCATCACATGACACATCTATTCTTTCTCCTTTTGTGTCTACATACTCATCAAAAAAGATAGATGTTAAATACAAAGTATAACCCTCACTATTGTCAATAGAGTAACTTAAATGCCCGTTGGATAAACTGGCTCTTAAATTCCTAGCAAAGCATATTATAGGATTGTCACCATGCATTGGCTTATTATTTTTAATCAGCCATAATATGAAAGAGTATTTATTGTCATCCGATAGTGTTAATTCAAAGGACTCTTTTTGAGTCTCAGCTTCTATACTATCTTTCTTTATAGTAAAACAGTCTCCATTCAAAGAAATATTTATAACTAACGCCTCATTGCTAATTATAAAAGGAAAGAAGGTTTCTATGAACCATTGTTTAAACAATTCAGAATTAGGATAATTCTTAAAGAAAGTCTTAGCTCTTCCTAATGCCAGTTGCTTGTTTATTAAAATTGTTAATTTTGTATAGGTGCTGTTTTTAACTTCCACTTCCTCATATGCGGAGAAACTAAAAAGCCCCTCAGATGTACTAGGATATGGTATCGTTTTTTTTTCTATATTTGCCAGTCTCATCTTTATATACAGTTTCATATTCTGCAGAATCTGCAAAATAAACAATAGCTAAACGACCTTGTCCCAAAGGATGGAAGTTGAGTTTTTCTTTTTCCGAATTCTTTTTATCTAATTCTTCAAAATACTTTCGGTTCTTTTCATTAAATCCTTCTCCATTGTCAGTGAGTTCTATTTTACATTGGATCTCATCAAATACAACATTTAAATTTAATTCAGGAACATAGTCTTTCTCCTTACTTTCCCGAATTAACACAGCATGTATAGCATTTGAAATAATCTCACGCAACAAGAGGAAGAACTTCTCACGGCTGTTCTTGTATTCCTTTTCTGCTCTATATTGTACATTCGACTTTTGTTCCATATTAATCTTTTTAATTATTCATTTCAGCAAGTAATTCATTTATAGATCTGCCGTTATATTTAAATATATCAAGCACATCCTTTTCAACGATTGGATTTTTATGTATATTTTCTATTAGGCCTCTTATGGTATCATCATAAAATTCTTGTAATGAAAATCCGTTTGTTGTATGCCCAGCTTTTTTCCCATTACATTTCTCAACAGCATATTTCCTCTTGTCTGCTAAATTCACAAAATATGGGTTATTAGGTTTCTTGTATACTAATATATCATCTAAAATTTGCACCTCATAGTTATATATAAAGCCATCTTCACAATTCACACTAAATGTAATGTTATTATCTTTTTTGATTAGTTGAACGATTTTGTACTCTTGCAATAGTCTTATAATTTCAAAAGTTCTTTTTAATTCTAATTTGTAGAAATTTGACTGTGGATTATGATGCGATGAAGGATTTAGTGACTGTGTTCTATGTATATCCAGTTCGTCTAACAAGTCTATATCAAAACCTATCTTCGTGTACATTTCTTTGGCTTTTATAATACATTCTCCAATCATTAAGCCATCAACATTAACCAGTTCATTATTCTCATTTTTAAGAGTATATGCTTTGAATTGTTCTTTAAATATTTCTTCGAGTGCTTGGCGTTGATTATTACCACAAGCATTATAATCTATTGGATAATTTTCTCCTCTAAAATATGCATATGCTTTTGATAACGGAGATTGATATGTAACAACTTTGGGCACTTTTTTATCTCCGTTTTCGGTCTCATACATTTCTAATATTCTCCAATTACGTTTTTGTTCGTTCTCTGGTAAATGTTTCAATACAGAATCAAAGAACACTCTATCGTGTGTTAAAATAATTAACTGATAACGCGAAGCGTAATTTTTTAGTATAATTTTCAATAAGGCGGAACGATTGCCAAGGTCGAGACTAAGGAGTAAATCGTCTAATACCATAATTTTAGGAGCATCATCTATATAACGTTCTTTTAAAATTGCAAATCTAATGGCTATTGCAATAGCAGACAAACGAGCTTCATTCAAATATGAATGTGGCCTTTCAATCTTATTTGATGTAATTCCGCCAACATTAGGTAACTCTACTATTAGTTCTATTTCTGGTGCTTTTGTTGCTCTTGTTCGCCCGTGAGGTTTTCCATCATTCCCGTATTTAAAATCATTATAAATGGCAGGTGTATATCTAAATCTTATTGTGAAATCTTCTTTAAAATCTTCATGAAGACTTCTATTAGCTTCACCGGTAATTAATTGTAGATAATCTCGCAAATGCTGATTAAAATCTGCAACATGTCCTTGAAATATGCCATAATTAGGATCCGTTATTGTAGTGTAGGGTTGCATACCCTCCTTTATATATCTCCACCACTCTAACGAGTTACGTGAAATATTACGCCCCGATATAGTATTTAACTCTTGGTCAAAGTCAATGAACTCTAAAAGGTTCTTTTCAAAATACGAAAATAGTTTAATTGTACTTTTATTTGTTGCAAGGTACATGTTGTACACGACCTTGTAGTTGATTAACTCACTTGAAAGAGCCATCAACTTAATATCATGATTGGTTTGAGTGTTAACTACATTATTTGATATCTCAGCATTAATATTAGCATATCTTTCATACTCCAAATGTTCAAGAGTTATTGAAACTCCAGATTTATCACCATCTTGTGCATATCGATTTTTTATGCTTTCTTCACTCTGAGATATTGGGAGAAAATACTTCTGAACACTTGCTACGTTTGGTTTTAGCGTACTATGCAGGAAACAATGTAATGCCCAATAAATAGAACTTTTACCGCTGCCATTTTCTCCATAGATAAGAGTATGTTTCTTATCTAATTTTAGATTTTGTTCGCCAAAGAAGAACTTAAAATTATTGAGTTTAATATTTTTAATCTTATACATATTCTCTTTTTTTAGATATTAATTATTGGAGCTAATAATGATTCCAATTTTATAGACATATATTTTAGATTATTCCTTATATCGTTATCCATACTTCTGAGTTTAGTGAAAGTATCTAGTATAATTTGCACGACACTCTCAGTATTAGCATTTATGATCTGGAAATCACGTAAAACTGAATCAACAAAAGATATATTTTCCTGAGCAAATTCATCACTAAAATATAATTCATATATTAATGCATCTATAACATTCTCAAATTGACGAGCCATTACATCATTGTCTACATATTGATCTATAATGATATCAGAAGGCAAAGATTTGATTATTAGAACATAATCTACAATTCTAATAATTGCTTCTTGCATTTTAGTAGAAGGGAAAATAATGGGTATAGAGTTTAGAACTTTTGCTGTAATATTTGTGTTTGTACTTGTTTGTTTTATAAAGAAATTTACTAATGAAGAATTTAAAACGCCCAACAAATATTTGATATTTATTGAATTATCATTGGCTATGTAATTTGTGGAATTTGCACAATACATATGCCCATTTATAAGTGTCGAAATTATCCTGACTTTAGAGTCTACTCCTGTTATACGCTGAAGAACTATTCTAGGATTAGACACTTCCTGTTCCCTTTTAGAGGATAATCCTGGCTTATTTTGATCGTTAATGTATATGACATTTCCTTGTGACGGAGTATCTGTAATATAATATCTCTGTATTTGAGCACCAGTAATTACTCTTGTACCTAAACCTATATTATTAAATTTGCTTTTATATTTAGTCATATCAATTTCACCAGCAGATGCTATAATATGATATTGGCCTTTCTGTTTTATATCTTTAAGAATCGAAAATTTTTCATTACTACTTATTGGAATAATAAAATCTTCTGGATACATCTCTATTATTTCTTTAATAGTAATATTCAATTTATGTTTAACTTGCATAAATCGGGAATGCCATACATTAATGGGAATAGTTTTATATGCGTCCGGTTGATTATTTCTTCTTAACGTACAAATACATACACTCATCTTCGCTGATTCAAAAACTCTAAGATTTTTATTATCTCTTTCTGGAAATGAATCAATAGATAGTATATCTGTTTGTGCAAAGAATAATTTTCTATTTCCTAATGCACTATCTTCAGCTAAAATAGAATTTTGGGTAATCATAGAAACAATTCCATTATCTCTGGCAATATTTATAGCTAGAGGATAAAAAAATTGAAACATATTTAGTCTACCTCCTTTCGCATATTCATAATGCCTTGATAACTTTAATGCGGTTTGCATACTCAAGTCAAGGTCTCTGAGTTCATTGTAAGGTGGATTGCCAATCGTTATATCAAATCCTGTGAATAAACCATTTTTATCAAATAATTGGGGAAATTCAAAACGCCATTCGAAAGCATCAACATATAACTTATTTTTCTGAATATCTTCTTGTTCTTTTTCAAGGATATTCAGTTTTTCTTTTAACTTTTTCAACTCTGCCTTTTCAGCCTTTGTGCGCTCCCCAAATAATGTGGGACCTTCAAGCATAATAACTTTCCCCCTTAGCTTTGCTAGTTTTTCCTTAAACTGATTGCTAAGTTCTGTCTTGAACGCACGTTTGATACCCTCAATCGTTTGACGAAAGAGTTCCTTTGTCTGATGATTAGAGGTATTAGTATACTCACTTACCAGCTCTTTATATTTGGCAAGTGTCATCTTTTCATTTTCTTTTTTACCCTTGTTGTACTCAACAAATACATTCTCGATAGGGGCATCTATAGGGTAACGACTCAATAGCGAGTTGCCACAGGTGATTTTATAATCCAAGTTTGGAAGAGGCTGTGGTTCTTCTGCATCGACTACCAATGCCAACCAGAAACGCAAACGAGCTATATCAACGGCCCCCTGCTCGATATCAACACCAAAAATATTATTTTGGATAATATCTCGTTTTGTTTGAGTTGAATTAAAGTTGCCATGAGGCTCTGCATGTGAATGCAAATGATGTATTGCGTGATACAATACATAAAGGATACCCATAGGAAATGCCCCCGAACCTATGGCTGGGTCACACACTTTAACCTCTTTGAGCAACCGGGTAAATCGTATCGCTATGTTCTTGTTTTGGAGTATAGGATTCACTATGCCATCATTTATAAGTTGTTCAATTGCTTCAGCATATTGCTCTGATGGTTCGTGGGTTTTGAGGTATTGTATCACACTCTGGCGACACATATATTGTACAATCTCCTTGGGAGTATAGAATGCCCCCTTGTCTTTATTGTCCTCCAAAAGATTTTCAAAAATATGCCCCAGCATTTCAGGGTCGATGCCGACTTCGCTATCTTCGGGATCATTTTCATCAATAGTGAAATTGTATATGGCGAAGAAGTCCATTAATTCCTTGAAGTAGGAATATGGAAAATCAATGGTTAGGTTATCTATATTGTCAGGTTCAAAAAGACCTCCGTTAAGATATGGAATCCCCTCAAACTCCGTTAGAAGCGATATATTCCATCCTTTTTTTATAAATAATGCTTCACGCTCCTCTGGTTTGGTATTTAAAACGCCAAAGAACAATGGCTCCAAAACATCGCTTAACAATCTATTGTTATCAAGATATTTTTCTACAAGTTTGGCAAAATAATTTTTATCTCCATTTTCCCATTTGGTGCTTGATGCAGGCACACCCATCCAACCCTTCTTTTGCAAGAATTGCAAGAATACCAAACGACCTAATAGTTTCTTGACATAATCACGGTGTTGTTTTGTATTTGTAAGTGTGTCAACAAATCTCTTGTATTGAGTTTTGTAACCATTAAAGAAATCTTTGTTGAGACGCTCAACAGAGAATGCTTCCGTTACATCATCTAAATATACTGAGCCTCTCTTATTCTTATTAATCAGTTCTATCAATCGATTAGCAGCTGTCGTGCATGGTTCACTTTCGCCTAACAAGAAAGTATATCTTTTGGGAGCTGTTTCTTTGATGCTTAAATTCCCTTCGGAATCAAAGACTGTTTGTTTAGAAACAAATGTCAAACGATATTCTGTTTGGATACCAGAATAATATAAGACAAGTGCTCCATTTATAATATCTTGGTCAACATATTTAGCCGCAATTTCTCGTAAGCCTTTTCGGTTACGAGAAATATGTATATTGTCAGCAACCTCAAACTTGAATAACCCTAATGAGCGTCCATCATTTAAATGTATCACTCCAATTTGGCCTCCATTTTTTACAAGATTATTATCAACGGACGTTTCTTTTGCCAGATAGTCAATCTTTGGGAACATCTGGGCAAGAATGTTTTTCCATTCGTTGAAGTCGAACGGTGCGGATAATTTATGTTTCAAATCTGTCTGGTTCATTGCTCTGCTTTGTTAAATGTTGAAACTTTCTGAGATAATAATCTCAGGGTGCAACTCTTTCTTTTGTTTTACATTTACTGTCTGTTGGATGTTGTCATACATCTTTACGCTTTCAAGCGGATAGACAGTAATTATTTTCATTAACTGCTCCAACAACACGACGGGATTTATCGGTGTCTTTTTTGTTGCGTTGCGGAGTTTGTTCACGTCGCGCTGCAATTGTTGGAACTTGCCTGTCGTTATGGCTCGTTTCGCTTTTCCTATCAAATCGCGCTCTTCGTCAGTTATATTTGCAATGCTGAAGAAACCATCAAGATAGGCAATCGCTTTTTTCTCGTTTGGACCTTGTGTCGGATTCACTTTGTTCACTGTCGCCTTATCTTTCTCTTCTTTTTCCGAGAAAACTTCAAGTGCTTTCGCAACTTGTTCATGGTGCTTGTCGTGCAATGGAATCGACTTTTCCTCCAAACGCGCTTCAAATTCTTTTACGGCCTCCAAGAATGTGAGTTCTTCAATGGTTCCGTCTTCACGAATGAAAGTGAAAGCGTCTCTGCGTTTGTTACGGATGAAGGTGATGGTACTCTTGGGAATGAGTTTGTTTTTTCGTCCTACTCTCGCACGCATTGGCAGTTTGTTGATACGTTTTATCAGTTCCGGATTTTCTTCTTTGAGTTGTCTGAGCCACATCAAATAACGCAGCTTCTCGTCTCGTTCCTCATCAACATTTTTGTCGAAAAGTCCAAAACTTTCCGGGTTCTCATCGGTTGAATATATTTGGCTGTCTTCTCCCAAAGCGGCGTGGAAGGCAAAGAGCTTCATTTTTGCCTTTTTTTCCAGTTCGATGTCGTCATTGACTTTTGCCGTAGGGAAAAAGTTGAAGATGTGAACTTCTTTTGCTGTGCTACCAATACGATTGACACGACCGATACGTTGCATCAGTCTTGTTGAATTCCAAGGGGTATCGTAATTCACAATCACATTGGCTCGGTGCAGGTTTACGCCTTCCGCCAATACTTCGGTGCAGATGACTATGTTGTAATCGTTCTTTTTTTCGCCTTTATAGTTTGCATCGAAGTTTGCTTCTAGAATCGGCATTTTGTCGTTGCGGTTATCGCTGTAGATAGTCAAGATTCTGTTAAAACCTTTGCCTTTCAGCGTCTCGGAAAGATATTTTGTCGTTTCCTTGCTTTCGGAGAATACCACAAGCTTTCCTTCCTGATTGATGGACTTGTCAAATAGGATTCCGTTAAGATAATCGGTGATGAAAAGTTCCAGTTTTGGGTCTGATGTTATTTTGTTCCAGTCAGAAACCAGTTCCGATAACAACTTGTCATCGTGTTCAAGTCCCGACTTGAAATTCTCGTCAAAGTCTTCTGGCGTACAAACCTCAATCGTAGGGTCGGTATATTTCGCTTCTTCAATCAATTTTATAAGTTCCTCTTCTTTGCCTTCGAGCAGATACTCGTTGACTTTAAGATTTGGAGCGATGTAAATTGTTCCATTCTCAAACATATCAAGCATAACCTTGTTGGCATCGAAGTATCGGCGCAACGATTGCTTGAAAGCAAAGAAACTGCTGTCTATTCTCTTTACGAGCAAGGTCTTCATAATGCTTGCCAACTGCATAGAAATCATGTCAGCTTTCTTGTACTTCTTTTTCTTGTCCTCGTTCAGATACTTTATAGCCTGATAACGATAATATTTAAGTCCGCTTTCCTTGTCACTAAGGTATTTGATTGTTTTGTCATACAAAGCCTCTAACTCTGCCTCCAGCTGATAGTAAATCTTGTGCGGTGCCTTGACATTAGGGAAATGAACTCCTTGTTCTTCCAAATCTTTCCGATAAGCATCATTCCCCATCAAGTCTGTACGGGTCCGTCGTACAGTCAATGGTTCGACAACCTTTGTACGGATCTTCTCGTAGATGACTTTTATCTGCTGTGATATATCTGCAATGTCATTCTGCTGCTTGAGTTTCTTGTATTGGTCAATTTGTTCCCGGAAGAAACGTTGCAAGTTACCTTCTTCCAAAGTGCTGTCTTTGGAATCTTGAAAAAGATAGACAAGGTTGGCGATGTCTTCTGGCTTGTTGTTCAAAGGTGTAGCCGAAACAAGAATGACTTTCTTGTCGTGAACACTTCCGTCGCTGTGTCGGCATTGGGTCTTGCAAAGCTTCTGAAGCTCGTTGTACATAGATGCCGTATCACTTCTGAATTTGTGCGCTTCATCCACTATCACCAAATCGTAAAGGGCAGGATTCTTTATCTTATGTAAACTGCCATTATTCACAATGGTATAATTATCCAACTTAAACTCATCAAGTGTGCGTTCCCAACCGTCTCTTAATGCAGGAGGAACAACAATCAATGTATGAGAGCGGTGCATCGGAAAACCATTTGCGAAGAAGAACTTTTTCGCAATGAGAGCCGATACAATGGTTTTCCCCAATCCTACAACGTCAGAAAGAAAAAAGCCGTTATACTTCATCATCTTCGAGTATCCATCGTTCACAGCATCTATCTGATACGACAGTTTCTTGTAACCTTTAGGCAAGTCGGAAACAGAATTGGGGTCAAAGTCAATGCTCTTTCCGAAATACTCTAATAATAATTTCAAATAAACTTCGTAAGGTGTGAAGTCTGGATTCAGGTAAGATTCTTTCTTTATTCTGTCAATATGGGTCAAATCAATCTCCACTGCTTCTTTCCACAATCTTTCAAATGTTTCTGTCGCAAACAGAATATCATCATCGTAGCGCAGTTCTACATTGAACTCGAAATTCTTTTCAAGTCCAGCCTCGGTAAGATTGCTTGATCCAGTAATCACCGAACCATAACCGTGTGGGTGGTACTCCTCTTCGCGAAATATGTATATTTTGGCATGGATGTTTTGTTTGGGATGTATGCGCATAACTATTTTGCCAGTCATTATGTCTTCAATGAACTGGCACATTCCGTCTTCAACTTCTTTATCGTATTTTGCTTCTTGGATATTGCTTTTTATTTCGTTGAAGAATTCTTCCTGTGTTTGCTTTTCGTTGGGATTGAACAACAAGCCTTGTTGATTAGCTTCATACGTCAATTTATCCACATTAATGCCAACAAGAAAGCGAATCTTAGGAGTCTGCGTTATGAATTTCCTGATTCTAAAATACCCGGAAGCTCTAAAATACCCTACAAGTGCATCAAAGAAATGCACTTTCTTATACTTGAAAACGCCTTCTATTTTTTCAAGAAGGGTATTTTCTTTTTCATTGGTGAAAAAATTTGTTCCCATAATCAAGCGTCTTTCAGAGTATTTATTAGATCTTTAGGCTCTACATTTAAAACAGTTGCAATCTTAACAAGCATTTCTAATGATGGTTGTGAAGTATTGGAACACCAACGAGAAATGGTAGCTTCATTCTTTTGAAGTTGTTCTGCCAACCATTTCCCTGTTCTGTTTTGTTCAACCAATACGACTTTTATTCTATTTATTCTTTCTGTTTCCATGCTTGTTTTGTTTTAGAGGATAGCAATAAATTGACTATATCTGCAAAGGTAGTGATAATTTTTTAAAATAAATATGATTCTAAGGTAAATATCATTCATACCTATCTGGAAAACTGGGGCAGCGGAGCAAGGCGCATTATGGATGCTTGTAAAGTACAAGGCGTGGAAGCACCTACATGGTGTGACAATGGAGGCTTCATCACTGTCACTTTCAAGCGTCCTGATTTCACATCCGGCACAACACAAACAGATAAAGAGGACAAGTACCCCCTAAGTACCCCTCAAGTACCCCCTAAGTACCCCTCAAGTACCCCCTAAGTACCCCACAAGTGGAATTACTCATTCAGAAAATGAGCGATTCTTATATGACCATGAGAGATATGGCAGATGTATGTGATATTAAAGACTTAAAGTATTTCCGTGAGAGCTATATTACTCCTGCATTAGAAGAAGGATTAATCGAACGGCTTTATCCCAACCAACCGAAGCATCCAAAGCAGCAATACAGGTTGACAAAAATGGCTAAAGAATGGCTGACCGGGAAAGTAAAATAGAATCATATTTTGTGTATCACCGCATCGGAATGACTATCCCATTCCGATGCGGTTTTTAATGTTTCGATACTTGTTTAACGGTGTCGCAAGTTAGCGGCTGTCATATTGCTGTGGCTGTTGTTGCCACTTAGCTTCCATCACCCTTGAAAGCTCGACAATCTCCCGGCTCAGCTTTATAAGGTCGATGGTACACTTCTCCAGCTTGTAGAGCAACGCCATCGCCTTCTTCTCTGAGAAGTGGATGCGTAGCTCTTTAACGACCTGATTGTAGTTCGTGCCGATGCAGCGGAACTGGGCATGGAAATCCGACAGCTTGGTGTAGTAGTCCACCAACGTCTTGTCCACTTTCAGCACCTTGAACTTCTGCCCGAAGAAGTGCGCCTTGAGAAAGACGGCTTTCGCGTACACGTTGGATTCCTCGTACATCGTCAGAAACCTGTTCCATTCCACATCGTCGAAGCGCACCATCACGCAGTGCGTCTTCGGGTTCAACTTGGGATTTCTCCCGTACTTGCTCTTCTTTTTCATACTTCTTATTCTTTCAATTTTATGGCTTGTCCATTGTTTAATCTTTGATTAATGAACCCCGAAATTATCCGACTGCGGAGGATAATTCTGCCCACGGCGGTGAAGGCATTTTCAGTTACTTAGAATTATTCGGGTAACTGAAAATATATCTTGCTGTGTCTTTGAGGACACAAAAATCCTCCGCCTGTCGGATTTGTTTCCGGGTGTAATGACTCATCTTGGGAATCGGTCAAGCCGATGAAGTGTATTCACCAGCCCAACCGACTTTCTGTAATTCCGTCAGAGCTTGCGCCACTGCTCGATGTCGTTCCGATAGGTGTCAAGGTGCAGACGGACGAGGTTTTCAATCAACCCCGATGCGCTCATGCCCTTTCCTCCGAGGAAGCGGACAACCCTGTCAAGTTCGTCCCGCACAGTCTCGCTGACGAACACGGGCTTGCGGTTGACAATCTTGGGAACTTGGAGATAGGTGGTGCGGTACTCCTCCAGCGACAGCCTGCGCTGCTTGCTGCTGACACGCTTCTGCGGTATTGCCGCTCCTTCGGTCGCCACACTTGACGGTTCTTCCGCCATAGCGGTCTCCGTTTCTTCCGTGACGGTCTTGCCGGGCTGTTCCTCTTCATCAGGCTCCAGACCGATACGCCTGTAGATGTCATCCATCGACTTGGGAGTGTAGGATTCCCTGTGTCCCATCTTTTCCACGATTTCACGAGCCTGCTGCTCTGTAATGCTTGGTTCTCTCTTCATTGTAAAAAACAAATTGATTAAGTTATTAACTGTGGTCTTGGTAAGCACCTCGACCGATTATCGGGAGCAAAGTAAGGTGCTTTAATGCAGTCAGTCAAGCACTTGGATTCTCTTAGGCAATTTTGTGTGGTTTTACTTTATGGCGGTTGATAAAACGGTGAGGACTTCACTGTTTTGCCGGATGTGGATGTCTGAAAGGGCAAAAACTCGGTCAGGAGCAATTTTGAATTAAGCCCTTATTTGTGTTTCGTCTTCTTCTCTAAAAACCGAAATTAAGGTGATGGCGATAATCTGTACCCCGGACAACCACTGCCACACCGACGCAACATGCTGCCAGTTTTGAAAAATCCATTGTAGGATAATAGATTATATATTCCTTTGCGGCAAAAGAAACAGTAACAACTAAAGGAAAGACAATATGGAAATCGTATCAATCGAGAAAAAGACCTTCGAGGAACTGGTCGCCAAGTTCGACCGCTTCGTCCGCCGTATGGATGCCATCTGCCATCGGCACGGCGAAAAGAAAATGAGCGAGTGGATGGACAATCAGGACGTGTGCCGGATGCTGAACATCAGCCCACGAACATTGCAGACGCTTCGGGACAACGGGACTTTGGCATACAGCCAAATAAACCACAAGACCTACTATCGTCCCGAAGATGTGCAGCGCATCGTCTCCATCGTGGAGGACAGGCGAAAGGAAGCACGATTCAAAGGTAGAACTATATAAACCAAGTATAGTATATCACTGATAATACCCACTAAAATCCAAAGTAACATGAATGAACTGATTAACAAAGACAACGAGTGGATAATCCACTTCATGGGCAGTCTTGACCGTCTGCTGTACAACGTAGAGCATCTGACCGCCAGCTACCGCCCGACACTGAACGGGGAGCGTTTTTTCACCGACAAGGAGGTGTCGGCACGGTTGAAGGTGAGCCGCCGGACGCTTCAGGACTACCGCAACGAAGGACGGATAGCTTATATCCAGTTGGGTGGAAAAATCCTCTACCGTGAATCCGACATCGAAAGGATGCTGGCTGACGGCTACCGTTCCGCCTACAGACTGACGGCAACCTGATTTTCTTGAAGGAGCGCAGTTTGCCGTCTGCCCCATGTTTGCGGCAGCAATGGCACAACAAAAAGAAAAAGGAACGGTTTACGGATGAAGCATCAATGTTTAGCTTCGTCTGTAAGCCGTTCCTTCTCTTTCTTCTGATTTCCCGTCAGTCGCTTGTTTCCGTTGCCGGATGCCCCAAATTCGTGTGGCTGGCAGTGGCAAGGTTTTCGGGCTGAATACGCTCAACTTCGTTTGAGGAAGATTCCGCCCGAAACGGCTCTGCCGCCTGACCTTGCCAATACCGTCAGAGCCATACGCTACCTTTGCATCCGAGCATCGGGAACAGGTGGCTGACGGGATGAGCCTCAATTATACCATAGGTTACCGCCCTTGCCACAAGAGAAGAACAAGATAATCGAATTCCCTCTCTTGGTGGCGCAGATTTCATTTATTATGAACCGTCTGAACAAAAGGGTCTCTTTGCTACATATTTTGAAAGCGATGGCTATAATCATTTCAAGGCTGTAAACATCATAACTGATGCCGTCAGGCTGCTTGATATACTTCTTCGTATCAGTCTCGCTCAGTTCCTTATTCTTATAGATTGCCCATATCGCCTTGCGGATGTCGCACGAGAAAACCCCGAACAGGTCGGCTATCTCGAACTTTGTCATCCATACAGGTGCTTTCGGCATAGTGACTATACCTGTTTCATTGATTGTTATTATTCCTCTGTTCATAATCAAAGACTTTTTGATAGGACACTTTTTACATTCATCATATCTTTGAGGATGGAAGAATCCAACACACGGGCATAGTGCTGCGTCATTTTTATATTGGAATGACCGAGCATTTTTGCCACATTTTCAATGCTTACGCCATTGGCGAGGCACACAGAGGTCGCATACGAGTGGCGAGCCACATGCGTGGTCAAGCTCTTTGAAATACCACACAAATCGGCAATCTCTTTCAGATAACTGTTCATCTTCTGATTGCAGGGGACGGGGAGCAATACATTTTTCTTTTGGCAAGTCGGATGGCTTTTGTATTTCTCCAAAATCTGCATCGGAATGTCGAGCAAGGGAATGTTGCACATGTTCTTTGTCTTTTGGCGAGGCTTCCGAATCCAATAGTTACCATTATTGTCTTGAACGATATGTTCAGCAGATAACTGTTGCACATCACTGAACGCCAACCCAGTGAAGGACGCAAAGATGAAGACATCTCGCACAACTGTAATCCTATCCAAAGAAAACTCCTTGTTGTAGATACGGTGCAGTTCGTCCAAGGTCAGAAACTCACGGATGACTTCTTTCTCGTGGAACTTGATTCCGATAAACGGGTCTTTGGTTATCCATTCGTTGGCAAGTGCGAGGTTAGTTATCTTCTTCAGGCACTTCATATAACGGATGACCGTATTTTGCTGGCACTCCTTTTCCGTCTTGAGATAAAACTCAAAAGCACGAACTAACTCACCATTGACTTCCGACAATGGCAAATCTTCCTTATAGTATTTTAGTCTGATAAGTTCTGCAAGATAACGCTTGCAGCTTTCATAACGACGGACGGTAATCAGGGCATAATCCTTGCCTACAAGCTCACGGCATTGGTCGTTATGCTCCTGCATCGTTCCAATAATCGTGCGGACTTCCTTCACTTCTTCGTTAATTCCGAAGAACTTCTCTTGCAAGATTCGGGCTGAGACGGGATGATTCCGCTCTTCCTGTTCATCGAACAGCTTGCGCAACTTGATTTTGGCTTGCTCAATGTAGAGGTTGAGTTCACAAGCCTTGCGGCTCTTGCCTTTGGCGCACTCCTTCGCCTGATTCCATTGGACAGGCTCAATGCTCATGCGGATGTTGTTTTCCACTCGCTCACCGTTCACGGTGATGCGCATACATACGGAGGCTTCCCCGTTTTTCAGCAGTTTGGCTTTCTTGATGAAGAAAAGCACATTGAATGAGTTTCGTTTCATGTTCCTACAGTTTTTTCGTTGGACAAAAGTAGGAAACCATACACGCTTTCTCGACACGCAAAATATTGCAAATCAGAGAGAAACAATCTTGTTCGGTGGAGATTCGCGCTCCACCTTTCTTGCTCCACCGATTGGAACACCGGGAACGGTAATATTCTGCCGTTTTTTGCGTTCCATCGGAAAACAAAAAATCCCGATTTCGTTTGGAAATCAGGATTTTACTGCTTATTGCTTTTCTTAAAAGTGGTGCCACCAGGAATCGAACCGGGGACACAAGGATTTTCAGTCCTTTGCTCTACCAACTGAGCTATGGCACCATCCGTAGAGTTATGAAACTCTGTTACAAATGATTACGAAACTTCGTCTTTCTTCTGACACCCGACCTTTTCAGTTCGGTTTACAACGTGGTTTATACACATTGTCTGCCAAAGAACGATTCCCGTTTCGGTTTCATTGCGTGTGCAAAGGTAAGCATTTTTCTCGAACTTGCAAAAGTTTACCTGAAAATTTACAACTTTTTGCCCTTTGACTGCCATACGGACGCGATTACAGCCATTTTATTGTTGCCGATCACGCGTTTTTTATTCCGCTGCTTTCATGACAATGGGGCAGATAACTGTCCTCCGTTGTCCCTCTGTTCGAACGGCGGTGCGATTTCGCGGGGAATAAGCCCGGCTGTCCCGTGCCGCGATCCTTGCCGACCGATGTCGCCCGGACGGCGAAATGCAGGAAAGCCGACCGGACTGGTCTGTCCCGAGCCGGCTTTCGGAAAACACCGGGCAAAATACCTCCCGGATGGTTAAATTTCCTCCTTGCAGTTCGTTGCTTGCTTCACGAGCTCCTGCAGCCCGGCCTCGTATTCCGCAACGGTTTCGCGGACGATCTGTCCCGCCGTCGGCAGCTCGCGGATCAGCGAGGCTGCCTGCCCGATTTCCAGTTCGCCGTCCGTCAGGTCGCCTTCGAAGATGCCCCGTTTCGAGCGTCCGCGTCCAAGCAGCTGCTGTAACTCTTCGGCCGTCGCACCCCTGTTCTCCGCCTCCTCGACCGCACGGAAAAAGTCGTTGCGGATCAGGCGTGTCGGACTGAGTTTCTTCAGCGCGAGCATCGTGTCGCCCTCCTGCAGTCCGATACAGAGTTTCTTGAATGCGTCGCTGGCGGAACTCTCCTCCGAAAGCGCGAACCGCGTTCCCATCTGGATGCCCTCGGCTCCCAGCGCGAACGCCGCCAGCATACCGCGCCCGGTGGCGATGCCGCCTGCGGCGATCAGCGGTATCGCCACGGCCTGCCGCACCCGGGGTACGAGCACCATCGTCGTGGTCTCCTCGCGTCCGTTGTGGCCGCCGGCCTCGAAGCCCTCTGCTACCACGGCATCGACCCCTGCCTGCTGGCTTTTCAGGGCGAACTTTGTGCTCGAAATCACGTGCGCCACCTTGCATCCCGCTTCGTGCAGGCGGGCCGTCCATGTTTTCGGGCTGCCCGCCGAGGTAAACACCGCGGGTACGCGTTCCTCCATGATGACGCCCATGATCTCTTCTGCGTAGCGGTACATCAGCGGGACGTTCACGCCGAACGGTTTTTCGGTCGCCGCGCGGCATTTGCGGATATGCTCGCGCAGCAGGTCGGGGGTCATCGAGCCGGAGCCGATCAGCCCCAGTCCGCCTGCTTCGCTCACGGCTGCGGCCAGCCGCCAGCCGCTGCACCAGATCATGCCGCCCGCGACGATGGGGTAGCGTATTCCGAACAGCGAAGTGATTCTGTTTTCCATGGTTTCAGGTATTTGTCGTCCTGCAAAAATAGGCAAATTATCGGGAGTGCAAACGGCCTGCCACGGGAAATAACGGCCGTATTCCTTGCCCGGGGCTGAAAATTTTGCCACCTTTGTCCCGTATTTTACGAATAACCGTTCACAGCCATGTTATATACGGAAGATACCCGGATCGCGGCGCTGGCCGTGCATATCGTCGGGAACAAGGCCAAGGACGAGCCCCTGCTCGTCGCCCCTGCATTGTCCGGTCAGGTCGGCGACACCGGCCTGATGCAGACCCTGACCGCCTATTTCGCCGGAGGTTTCAAATCCGAGGAGTACTACAACCTCCACCACGAAACCGACCTGGCCTGCAACGAAGTCTACAATTTCGTCTGTAAGGTGTTCGACGACCGGGAGACGTTCTACGACAACTCCGTGGGCCTTGCCCGGCACCTTTACGAGACGGGCACACACCCGCAGATCAAGGGCGGCGAATTTTACGTCGTCTATTTCACCGGCTGCCGTTTCGGGGGCGAGGCGGTCGATGCCGTCGGGCTTTTCAAGTCCGAGACCCGCGATACGTTCCTCGAGGTCGGGGAGCAGGACGGGCAGCTGCATATCTCCTCCTGCCAGGGAATCAACGTCGACAAACTGGACAAAGGGTGCCTCGTGTTCAATACCGAGCGCGAAGAAGGCTTCGCCGTCTGCGTCGTGGACAACACCAACCGGGCGGAAGCGCGTTACTGGATCGACGATTTCCTGCATGTCCGCCCGCGGCAGGACAACTACCACAACACGCACAACGTCCTGGCCATGTGCAAGAAATACGTGACCGGGCATCTTCCCTCGGAGTTCGACGTGTCGAAGGCCGACCAGGCCGAGATGCTCAACGAGACGATGAAATACTTCCGGGAGCAGGACAATTTTTCGCTCGACGACTTTTCCGAAAAGGTGATCCGCCAGCCCGAGGTCATGGAGAGCTTCTCTCGCTACAAACAGGAGTACGAGCAGGAGCGCGACATCCGCATCGAGGATGAGTTCGCCATTTCCGATTCCGCCGTCAGGAAACAGGCGCGCGCCTATAAGAGCGTCATCAAGCTCGACCGCAATTTCCATATCTATGTCCACGGCAACCGCAACCTGCTGGAGCAGGGCGAGGACGAAAAGGGCAAGTTCTACAAGGTCTATTACCAGGAGGAGGAATAACCTCCTTTTCCGGGCGGAATTGCCGTGCCGGCAAGGCGGACTGCAAGGTGCAGCCCGCTTTTTTTTGTGTATTGTGCCGAATAACCGGATTTTGAATCCCCTTCACAGGGAGCAAATAGTCGCTTATTGTGTATATTTGTATATGAAGTGGGGATTCCGAAAGGTACGGCAGGTTGCTGCGTTATCTCGCACGGCCTGTTTTTATGGTTCATTATAACCGGGTGAAGGCCGGGTCATCGTTTGCAGGATATTCCGGGACGATGCGATTATAGTGCATTCGGGCTGAAATCGGCGGATTATCCGTCTCAGGACTTCAGTGGAAGCGGTATCATCCTGCCAACTACTTATTTGTAGTTATAAATCAGGGTATAAATGCGGTAATTTGCACTATGAAAAGGCAGCGACGAAATGACTTTTTTGTCGGGCAGGTTGCTGACAGGCTGGCGAAAGCCAGACGAAGGCATAACCTGACTCAGGAAGTCGTGCGTTTCGATACCGGGCTGAATGTCGGCCGGATCGAAGCCGGATGTTCCGATATCACGCTGTCGACCTTGGCTGACCTTTGTGATTATTATGATATTTCACCTGGGGAGTTGTTTCAGGACATAGTGACGCACTCATCCTGAAGAGGGAACCGGCCATGCGGCCGGTTCCCTCATTTTATGTCCTCATGTCCCGAGGGTTTTCTCGAATGCCAGCCGTTCGCCGCTCCGGTAGCGTACCTTCCCGCAATAGACGAACCCCAGCCGCCCGAGCATACGCAGCATGTAACGGTTGTCGAAATTGGTGTCGACGCGCATACTGCCCGTGCCGCGCCCGCACGCCATCGCTTCGACGCGCCGCATAAACTCCGTCGCCACCCCGCGGCCTTTCTCACCGTCGGCCACCGCCATGCGGTGCAGTACGACATACTCTCCGTCGGTGAGCCATGCCCCTTCGATGGCGTCGTAAGCGGGTTCCCCGTCGAAAACCACGGCACCGTAGGCGATGACGTTGCCCTGTGCCGCGGCCGCTTTTGCAGGCTCTGTTTCTCCTCGTCCTCCCGCTTCTCCCGCTTTTTCCGCCTCTTCCGCCTCTTCCGCCGCCGCTGCCGTTTCGTCAGCGCCGGATACTCCTGTTTTGCCGGCCGCCTCCGTGCCCGTTGTTTTCCCCGCGGCAGCCGTTACAGCCCGGAACCCCGCAGCCCCCGTGCCGTCGGTTCCCCGTGCATCCGTGCTCTTTTCCGCCTCCGGTTTCTCGAAGACCCATCCGTAGCCGCAAGCGATGTCGTGTCCGATATCGGCCGCTGCCGGATAGCCGTCCTGCCATTGCAGGCTTCCCAGTGCCCGCATCTGCGCCTGCGCCTGCCGGATGATCTCCATGATGCGCGCCGCGTCGGCGGGGCGGGCGCGCCGGAACACTAATTTTTCGTCCATACGGCAAATATAGGATAAAATGCCGTGATACGCTACTGCCCGGGGGGATATCTGCGCGGCGGAATTTCCGCCGTACGGCTTTTTTATCCCTCCTTCCGCCCGGGCGGGATGCCTTCCGCAGCCTTTTTTACCATGCCCCGTGCGAATCCGGCAAAAAAATCCGGGATAAAATCGTACATAATAGGCAAAAATCGTAACTCCAGACCCCTGGTTGTGCCCTGCGGACTTTTATCCCGATGCCCCGTCCTAAATTCGTTTTCAGCGGGACAGCCCTTCTGCGGGGCCTCCCCCGGGATACCCACCGAACCTATTTTTTAACCTTAAAATTAGTGTGTATGAGTTTTTCTACTAACCGTTTTTCCCGGAAAGCACTATTACTTGTGACAGCCGTGTTCTCTGCGTCGTTGCTGTGGGCGCAGGCCACCGGCATCTCCGGACGTGTGCTCGATGAGACCGGTGCGCCGGTCATCGGTGCGACGGTCATGGTCAAAGGCACCACGATCGCCACGGCGACCAATGTCGACGGCACCTTCAACCTGAAGAATACGGGCCGCAACGTCACGCTCGTGGTATCGTATGTCGGCTACGAGGCGCAGCAGGTGGCGTCGAAGGGTGCCGGGTCGGTGACGATCACGCTCAAGCCCGAGGCCATCGGCATGGAGAGCGTCGAAATCGTCTCCGTGGGCTACGGTACCCAGAAACGCGAATCGGTCGTGGGGGCCATCTCCACGATCCGGCCCGAGGAGCTGCGCGTCCCCGTGCGGTCGCTGAGCCAGACGCTGGCCGGTAACCTGGCGGGCGTCGTCGCACTGCAAACCTCGGGCGAGCCGGGCAAAGACGACGCCCAGTTCTGGATCCGCGGTATCGCCACCTTTACGGGCAGCCCCGATCCGCTGATCCTGGTCGACGGCATCGAGCGTCCGCTCAACGATGTCGACCCGCTGGAGATCGAGTCGTTCAGCGTCCTGAAAGACGCCAGCGCCACGGCCGTATACGGCGTACGCGGTGCCAACGGCGTTATCCTTGTCAACACGCGCCGCGGTTTCGACGGCCCGGCCCGGATCGACCTGCGTTACGAGCAGGGCTTCTCGTTCGCCAGCAAACGCCTGTCGTTCGTCGACGCCGCTACCCGCTCCGAAATGTTCAACGAGGCGGTGGATGCCGTGAATGCCTCGGCGGCACTGAAATACGGCGCCGACGAGATCAAGGCCATGCGCATGCAGACCGACCCCGAGGTCTATCCCGATGTCGACTGGCAGAAGCTCCTTATGAAAAAGGTGTCTCTTTCCGAGAAGGTGAGCGCCAACATCTCGGGCGGCGGCAAGTTCGCCCGCTACTTCACGGCCCTCTCCTTCTACAACCAAGAGGGGCAGTATGCTGTCAAACCCGGCGAATATTCATGGGTGAGCGACAAGATCGGCCGTTACGGCGAGAATGTCAACTACAAGCGCTATAACTTCCGCTCCAACGTCGACATGGACATCACCAAGACCACGGTGGTGAACCTCGGCGTGCAGGGCAACGTGACCGAGAACATGGAGCCCGTCGAGGGGTCTGCAGCCATCTACCGCGACATCATCAACGCGGCGCCGAACGCTTTCCCCGTCCGCTTCAAGGACGGCGAGCTGGCCGGCCGCGACGGCCTGAACAACCCCTATAACATGCTCACGCAGCGCGGTTGGAAGAAGACCACCGGCAATACGCTTCGCGCCAACCTGACGATCAATCAGGATTTCTCGTTCATCACCCCGGGTCTTTCGGCCAAGGTGAGCTACGCCTACGACGCCGTGAATTATTCGGTGGAGGAGCGTGCGCGCAACATCAACTTCTTTGAGGCCACGGGACGCGATCAGGACGGCGAACTGATCCGCACCGAGTGGCAGGCCGACCAGAAACAGGAGTACCTGAATTACAAACAGTCCGGCAACGGTTCCCGTACGCAGTACGTCGAGGCGGCGATCAATTACAGCCGGACGTTCGGCGAAAAGCACGAGGTCGGCGGCCTGCTGCTCGGCTTCGCCAAGGATTACCGGTTGCAGGAGGCTACGAGCGATTACCTCAAGTCGCTGCCCAACCGTTCGCTCGGCCTTGCCGGCCGTCTTACCTATGCCTACGACAAGCGTTACCTGATCGAGGCCAACATCGGTTTCAACGGTTCGGAGAACTTCGCCAAGGGCAAGCGCATGGGCGTATTCCCCGCCGTGGCTATCGGCTGGGTGGCCTCCGAGGAGAGCTTCCTGCGCAACAGCGAGGTGCTGACGTGGTTCAAGATCCGTGCGTCGGTCGGGCAGGTCGGCAACGACCAGATCCCCAGTACGCGTTTCATCTACCTGGCTACGATCAACAGCGGCGCCAACGGTTACGGCAACCTCGGCGTCAACTTCGACCAAGGGGCCGGCGGTATCGGCGAAGGTCGCATGGCCAACCAGGACGTGACGTGGGAGGTGTCGACCAAATACAACGTCGGTATCGAAACCGGGTTTTTCAACGAGTTGAAAATCAATGCCGACTTCTTCTACGAGCGGCGTGAAAACATCTTCCTCGCACCCCAGTTCTCGGAGATTTCGGGGCTTCCCAAGGATTATACCAACTACGCCAACATGGGTCTGATGGAGAACCGCGGCTTCGAGGTTTCGGCCGAATACGTCAAGCGTTTCAGCAAAGACCTCACCGTCTCCGTTCGCGGAAACTTCACCTTTGCCCGCAACAAGGTGATCGACGACGGCAAGTACTATGCCTATCCGTGGCAGGATCAGCGCGGCGTGCGTTACGGACTGACCATGGGCTACCGTGCCATGCACCTCTTCTCGCAGGAGGAGCTGGACAACATGCCCGACTACTATACGCAGTTCGGCCTGGACAAGCAGCAGCTGCGTGCCGGCGACATCCGCTACGAAGACCTCAACGACGACGGCAAGATCACCGAGGCCGACATGACGTGGATCGGTAACCCCGCGATGCCGGAGATCGTCTACGGTTTCGGAGCGTCGCTCAACTACAAGGGCTTTGACTTCTCGTTCCTCTTCCAGGGCGGCGCCAACCGTTCCTCCTACCTGAGCGGCGGCTGGTATTTCTACCCGTTCCAGGCAGACCGCGGCCCTAAGTTCATGGGTAACGTGATGACCATGTTCAAGGATCGCTGGACGGTGGACAACCCCGATCCGCACGCCTTCTCGCCCCGCCTGTCCTACGGTGCCGATGCCAACAACTACAAGACTTCGACCTGGTGGCAGCGCGACAGCGACTACCTGCGCCTGAAGAATGTCGAGATAGGCTATACGCTTCCGTCGGCCTGGGCCAGCAAGCTCCGGTGCAGTTCGCTGCGCATCTATGCCACGGGTGTGAACCTGTTCACGATCAGCAAATTTATCTCCGACTACTGGGATCCCGAGACGGGTGCCGATGCCTATCCCATGCAGCGCCAGGTTTTCGTCGGTGTGAATTTAACCTTCTAATACAGCCTAAAGAATGAAAAAGAATATCGTATATTTAATGCTCGCGTCGCTCCTTTTGTTTACCGGCTGCGCCGACTATCTGGATCAGGATCCCGAAGACCTGAACTCGATGGACAAGATCTTCTCGTCCAAGATCGAGACCACCAAGTGGTACAACCGCATTTACAGCGACGATTTCATGGTGCAGGAGATGCATTACAGCGGCCAGATTCCCTATTTCTGGTGCACCGACGAATCGGCCTACATTCTCGAATCGCACGTGCGCAATATCGCCGAAGGGAAGATGAGCCCCGACAACTACTACGGTTACACGGGTTCCTACAACCTCTATTTCTTCGTGCGTTACTACCAGGCCATCCGCCATTGCAACCTGTTCCTCGAAAACGTGGACAAGTGCGCCGAACTGGGCGAGATCGACCGCCGCACGATGCGTGCCGAAGCCCGCTTCATGCGTGCCTATTACCACTACCTGCTGCTGCGCCTCTACGGCCCGATCCCCATCGTGGAGACCAGCCGTTCGGCCGACCAGATCGGGGCTTCGCAGGCGCGCAACACGCTCGGCGAATGCGTCCGCTGGATCAACGGCGAGATCGACTGGGCCTGTGAAAACGGCATGCCCGCCGCCCGCGACGAGAAATTCACGCTGGGGCTCCCCACCATCGGTGCCGCCCGGGCCATCCAGTCGCGCATGCTGCTGATGGTCGCCAGCCCGCTCTTCAACGGCAATTCGGCCTACAAGAACTGGACGAACCACGACGGCACGGTGCTCATGCCCCAGACCTATGACAAGGAGCTGTGGAAGGATGCCGCCGATGCCGCCAAGACGGTCATCGACATGACCGAATACCAGTTGCTCAAACCGGCCGCTGACGCTACGTTCGATGAGATCGTGGATAACCTCCGCGCCGTGACGACCACCTGGGGCGCCGGCAAGAATACCGAGATCATCTGGGGGCACCCCAACTCGGTGCAGTGGTACGGCATGTGCGCCCTGCCGGCGCGCTGGTACGGCTGGAACGGCCGCTATTCGCTGGCCATCGGCATGATCAACGATTTCTTCATGGCCGACGGCAGCCCGAGCCGCCCGCTCGAAGAGTGGTTCGCCTCCAAGAAGTTCTCGGCCGAAGCCGGCAACGGCACCATCGCCAATACGTTCTGGATGTTCGTCGACCGCGAGCCGCGGTTCTATGCCTCGGTTCACTTCCCCAACCAGCGCCTGTCGTACGCCTACGAGAACAAGACCGACAGCTACCAGGATGCCGACGGCTACGGCGTGGTCGATTTCTGGTACTCGGGGCTGAGCGGCAACGGCAGCACCCCGGGCGACAAGAACACCTCGGGATTCTCCGTGCGCAAGAACCTCCCGCTGGATTACCGCAGCAACAAGCAGACCAGCGAGGCGACGCGTATGCTCAACGTGCCTTTCCCCATCATCCGCCTGGGTGAGGTCTACCTCAATTATGCCGAGGCCCTGAACGAGTACTACGGCACCTCCCGGCAGGACGAAGCGCTCTATTACCTCAACGAAATCCGCACCCGTGCCGGCATCCCGGCCTATGAGGGCACCTATTCGCAGGACGAGATGCGCGGGATGATCCGCCACGAGCGCAAGATCGAGCTGGCGTGGGAGTGCAACCGCTATTTCGACGTGCGCCGCTGGTTCACGGCCCATGGCCCCGACGGCGAGTTCAACCACGACGAATACGGACTGGACATGTCGCGCGGTACGGGTGCCACCGACCCGGCGTTCTTCACCCTGACCAAGGTGGCCAACAAGCGCTTCGACATCCAGCACTACTTCCTGCCCATCAAGTCTTCGGAGATCATGCTCAATACGCAGCTGGTGCAGGCGCCCTACTATTGATGGCCGCAGCCGGACACATGTTAAACTTAAAAATGGAAAATTCGCTATGAAACAGTTTTTTAAGATACTGGCGCTCGCGGCCCTGGCGCTGCCTTTCACCGGCTGCGACGTGGAGTATTCGGACATAAATATTCTGCCCGACCCGGTTTTCGAACAGAACGGGCTGTACACGGTCAATACCATATCCATCTATGACGACTACGAAACCGTCATCAATGTTTCGAGAACTGCCGGTCTGTCGAAAGAACTGGAATTGGATATCGTGGTGGACGAAACGCTGCTCGCCGAATACAACGAATTGTACAACACCGACTATAAACTGCTGGAAGCACAGTTCTACGACATTCCGAAGAATGCGCAACTTGCAAGTACGGTCAAGTCCGTCGATATTTCCGTGCGGATACATCCCAAAGCCCTGATTGCGGCCAAAGGCATGGCTGCGGCCAACAACATGCTGCTCCCCATCCGTATCTCCAATGCCTCCACGCCCGTCGAGGACGGCGGTTCGATGATGCAGGCGCTGTTGCGTTTGAACATCGTCGAGCCGATTGTGCAGGTGGAGATGCCCGAACAGATGCCGCAGCTGGAGTTCATTCCGACCATTCCGCTGCCGCAGGAAATTACGCTGAACGCCACGGCCAATTTCAACACGCTGGAGGTGGCGAAAATCGGCTATCGGGTCAATGCATCGAAAGTCGATGCCTATAACGAGGAGCACGGCACCTCTTACCAGCTGTTGCCCGAGCAGTATTATAAAATCAAGGAATCGGATTTCGATACGGAAACGCTGGAAATCGAGAGCCGCATCGAATTCGATTGCGCTGCAATCGGCGGTGAGGGCACCTACCTGCTGCCGCTCGAAATGCATTCCGACGACTATTCGGTCGTCCAGCGGGAGCCGGTTTATGTCTTGATTCAGATGTCCGAACTCAAAATATGGGTAACGAACGCCGCCGACCTCGCAAAAACGTCGGGCAAGGGAAAAATCAGGGTGCAGATGAACTCCCCGATGACTGTCGGCCAGCCTGTCGACTTCGTATTCGAACCGGAGAAGGTCGAAACCTACAACACGGAGCACGGGACTGCATTCAAGACGCTGGATGCCGCCAAGGTGGTCGTTACCCCGACTGAAATTCAGGCCGGCAGCCAATACGGCGAACTCTCGTTCGAGCTCGATCTGTCGGAATTGGATTACGACGGCGCCGATAAATACATGGTTCCGTTGACCCTCAAGAGCAGCGAACTGGTGGACGGCACGATCGTAACCGGCCCGTCGACATTCTACATCGAGGTGAACAAGACGCTCAAGGGCACCTACGACAAGGAAGTCTGGGGCGAAGAAAAAAGCAACCGCGTTTTGAAACCGGCTATTTTCATCGCAGGACAGGACGGCTATGCCGAGTCGCGGAATGCGAAGAAGCAGAAGTACATCATCAATTACAACCAGACGTGGACAGGCGGCCTGATTTACTTCAATATTTCGGACGAAACGGTCGCAGGACATCCCAACCGGCGGGTACTCGTCGATTTCTCGGATCGTCCCAACGAAAGAGCTGACGGTTATGACCAGATTGTCGATTCCGGCAGTTATCTGGACACTGACACGGGGGATATTTATTTCAACCTCCGGGTTATGGACGGTGCGTACGGTGCGACGGGCGGATTCGGTATCGAAGTGCTGCTGTCCAACCGTGCAGACCTTTGACGGTCTGGCAGGGCCGATGGCCGGGGGTACACAGGGTATCCCCCGGCCATTGGCAATCGCTGCCCTGCTGGCAGGGGGCTGCTCCGGCCTGTAACCTTTCCGGCACAGATCGCCGCGCTGAAAACCCTGAAATGATTGAATTTTAAATATACCGATTATGAAAAAAATGCGATTCTTTTTGTGCGTAGTCCTGTCGGCCGCGGCGCTTTGGTCGTGCGGCGGCGACGGTGACGGCGAGCCCGGGCCCGAACCTCCCGTGCCGCCCGTCGTGGATCCCAATGCCGTCGAGGTCGTCAACAGCGGCTTCGAAAAGGGGCTCGAAGGCTGGACGCGCGTCGATTTCCACAACGGCGGCAAGGTGACGGTCGAGGTGGTCGAGGGTGCCGGCGTCAACGACAGCCGCTGCATCAAGATCCAGCAGTTCCCCGAGAACGGCCGTTGCGGCGTGGGCATCAAACAGAAGCTTACGGGGCTGGAACCCGACCAGATGTACCGCATGTATGCCAAGGTCAAATATTCGGACATTCCGCAGGACGAGGGGCGCGGCGCCATCCTGTTCGACATGTCCCAGAAGCAGTTCTGGGGCGCCTCGAAATTCCTCTACGGCACCAACCTCAGGAACTGGACGTCGCTCCATTTCGACTTCCTTTCGCAGGACGACGGGACTGCCGAGATCGTCTGCTCGCTGGGGTTCCGTTACGGCGGGACGACCAACGGCGGCTATTCGACCGGCACGGCCTACTTCGACAACGTGAGCGTGGTGAAGGTCACCGACGAACTTTTCATGCAGGAAGGCGAGCATATCCGCCTCTTCGTCGAACCCTCGCAGGTCTACGCCTCGGCGTCGCAGATCACCGAGTGGATCGCCAACCTGGACAGGATGTACGAGTCGTATGCCGACCTGGTGGGGGCGACCCCGCACGAGGGGCGCAAGCTGGCGATCCTTTCGTCGCGCGGGCTCGAAAGCGGTTATTGGGCGCTGGCGGGCTATCCCATCCTGTGGAGCAGCAACTATTCGGCCGTCACCTCGACCTTCGAGGAGCTGGCGCAGCACGGCACCTGGAGCTTCGGCCTGATGCACGAACTGGGGCACGTCTTCAACCTGGGCAATTCGAGCTGGAACTGGAACGACGAGATGTTCGCCAATTTCCGGATGCAGTACGGCCTGGAACAGAACCAGGGCAAGGTCTGGATGGACGAACGGGTCTACACCGGGCGCGAGATTCTCGACATGTACAAGAAGGATTACGACAATACGGTCTACACGCAGGTCAACGACAACGGCATCCATTACATGCTCGGTCGTCTGGCCGGCCCGGGCGGCATCGGCTGGGAACCTTTCAAGGCCGCTTTCCGCGAACTGACGACCACGGGCGGCGCGCCCTCGGGTAAATACGACAAGTTCGAATACCTGCTTTCGCTGCTTTCCAAGCACGCTACCCGGCTGACCGGGCGCGACGTGGATGTCAGAGCGCAGTATTTCACCGAGGCCGAGCTGGCTTCGATCCGCAAACAGTTGCAATAATAACCGCCGTATCCCGTCGCGGGGCGATGCGTCGCCTCTGCCGGGCGGCAATTAATACCCAATGCGAAAATGAAGAGAGTGGTATTTCTACTCGCCGCCGTCGCAGCGTGCGTGCTGTGTCTGTGCGCCTTCGGCTCGAAGGTCAAGGTCTTCTCCGACAATTTCGACCGGCCCGAAAGGTTCGCGCGCTACTGGAACCATAACGCCGGGGAGGTGCCCGGCACGGTCGAATACCTGCCCGAAGGCGGTGCCGACGGCAGCGGATGCGTGAAGATCGCCAGCGCCGAAAAGACCGCCCTGGCCATCAAACACAAACTTACGGGGCTGCATCCCGGCAAGCTCTACCGCCTGAGTGCGCTGATGAAGTGCGACAGCGTGCAGGACGGCCGCGGCGCCGTGCTCTACCTCGACCCCGAGGGACTGGAACAGTCGTGGAATGCCTCGGAGTTCGCCTACGGCACCAACGACTGGACGGAAGTGTATCTGGATTTCGTGCCCGACCGGCAGGGCGAAGCCGTCGTCTGCTGCGGCCTGGGATTCCCCTGGGGCACCTACAACGGAGGCAAGGCCTCGGGGACGGTATGGTACGACAACGTGAAGGTCACGCCGGCGCCCGAGGAGGCCCTCTATACCCGCGAGGGCGAACACATCGTGCTGAAACTCGACCGCGACAAGGTGACCGTCTCCGATGCCGACATCGACGCCTGGCTCTCGAAGCTCGACCGCACGTACGAGGCTTACCGCGACCTGGTGGGCGACGTGCCCTTCGACGGGCGCAAAATCATGATCCTCAACACGCCGGGCATCGAACCCGGTTACTGGGCGCTGGCCGGCAACCCGATCCTGTGGAACAGCCACGTCGCCGTGTCGAAGCTGCTCGACCGCACGGTCGAGTTCGGCGACTGGGGCTTCGGCATCATCCACGAGATCGGCCATGTCTTCTCGCAGGGAAACATTTCGGGTACGGGACGCTGGAACTGGAACGACGAGATTTTCGCCAATTTCCGCATGTCCTATGCCCTCGAAGCGTGCGACGGTACGATGTCGCAGCGCGACATCTGCTACCGGGGTGCCGATGTAATCAACTACTACAAGATTTTCTACGACGAAACCATCGGCGCCGGCATCCCCAAGAACAACGGCGATGCCCTGCATTACACCTTCCTGCGCATCAAGGAGCGTTACGGGTGGGACGTCTACAAAAAGGCGTTCCGCGAACTCTACGCGCTCGGCGACTCGGGGCAGGAAGGGCTCGAGACGCCCTACGACAAATTCCTCTTCTTCCTCTCCTACGTTTCGAAGGCCGCGGGCGAAGATGTCGTGGCGGCGACCTATACGCCCGGGGAACTGGCCCTGATCGAGGAATCGCTTAGAAACTGATGCCGATGAATACCTTGCGAACAGCCCTCCTGGCCCTGGTCGTGGCCGCCGCGTTCCGCGCTGCCGCACAACCGGTCTATACCTTCCGCGTCAAGGTCGGTATCGACCGCGAATCGGTCGATTCGCTGGGCGGGCGCGACCGGGTCGTGCAACTGACCGAAGATATGTTCCGGCGCGTCAACCGTGCTTTCAACTACGGGGCGCAGTTGCATGCGGTCTACGATTTCGTGGTGGATTGGGACGCCTTCTACATCTACGACGGCGTGTCGGCCGACCAGATCCGCAAGCCCCATCCCGACCACGATTATCTGGTGGTGATGGACGGTTACAAATCCGATCCCCGCGAGACGGGCGGCGGCTGGTACGGCGACGGGATTCAGGCCATCTACCATTCGCGCACGCACAACGACCGTTTCAACAGCCCGTTCGAAAAGAACGCCATCGACGGCATCATCCACGAGTTCGGCCATGCGCGGGGCGTCCCCGACATCTATGCCATGAAGGTCGACGCGGATAAGAACCCCGTCAACGGACAGGCGTTTTCCGGCGTGCGGTGCATCATGAATTATCCCTATGGCGAGGAGCTCTGGAGCGACTATGCCGTCCGCATGATCGACCATGCCGCCGACCGCAATGTCGACATCGACGACCTGGTGGCGGGCGTGTTGCCCGACCGTATCCGGGTCGAGGTGGCGGATGCCGACGCAAGCCCGGCCAAAGGGGCTGTCGTGCGGTTCTATCCCGTGCGATGGTACACCTATACGGTGACCGCCGAGCCGCAGGCCGGGGCCGCGACCGACCGCCGCGGACGCTGTACGGTTCCCGTTGCGCGAATTTTCGAACCCGAGCAGGAGTTCGGTGTGCGCTATTGCAACTGTCTGGTCGAGGCGGAATACGGCGGCGTGAAAGCCTATGGCTGGCTGCCGCTCTACGAGTTGCAGAACACCCGTTTTGCCGGGCAGCGGGAGCATACGCTCCGGCTGCGGCTCAAACGCGGCTGCGGGCTGGTTCACGCCGTAGGAATTGACGAATAATTGCTATCTTTAGGGCTCTCAATCACAAAACACCGAATTATGACCCGAAGAACCTTACTGACTTGCATTTTCATGCTGTCCGCAGTTGCCGTATGCGGACAACGCTGGCAGATCGCCCCCGACGGGCGGGGCATCGTGTGGAAGGTCGGCAGCGACATCCCGCACGACGACCACATCGAGATGAGCGGCGAGCGGATGGCCTTCGTGCTCCGCTGGGGCGTCGACTCGCGCGGGGCGTTCCGCCAGGAGCGTTCGCTCGTGTTCCCCCTGCTGCGCACCCTGCCTAACAACACCCACGCCAGCCTGATGTACCGCATGGCCGCGGACATCCCTTCGCTACTGGGCGTCAACGGCCTGGCCTTGCAGGACGAACGGGTCGGGCAGGTGGCCATCGACGGTGCGCTGGAGGTGCGGAGCCGCTGGGGCGTCGGTAAGATGAACGTCGGTTCGGCGCGGGACATGAAACCCGAGCCCGTCGTGGAGATGACGCGTACGATCTTCCCTTCGCGCACGCTGCCGCTCATGTGCGAGCGCTACACGCTGCGTAACGTCGGGGCGAAGCCGCTGACGGTTTCCGTACCCGAATTCTCGCAGGTCGTGACGACCGATCCGGCCAAGGGCGTCACGGGCAGCTATGTCGTGCGGGGCGACATCGCGGGCAGCGGTACCTTTACGCTTGCCGCGGGGGACTCGCTCGCGTTCGACGCCGTGTTCCAGGCCTACCCGGGCGGCGGAGAGCCCCTGCACCCCGACGTGGCGGCCGAATTCGCCGCCCGGATGGCGTTCGTCAGGGAGTGCATCGACGCGAACCTCGTGCTCGAAACCCCCGACCCGGTGATCGACACCCAATTCCGCTATGCCAAGCTGCGGGCTGCCGAGAGCATCGTTGCGACCAAGGGCGGCTACATGCACGCCCCCGGCGGCGAATCCTACTATGCGGCCATCTGGGCCAACGACCAGGCCGAATACGTCAACCCCTTCTTCCCCTTTCTGGGCTATGGGGTGGGCAATGCCTCGGCGCTCAATTCGTTCCGCCATTTCGCCCGCTTCATGAACCCCGCATACGAACCGCTGCCCAGCTCGGTCATCGCCGAGGGCGACGACATCTGGAACGGCGCGGGCGACCGCGGCGACGCCGCGATGATCGCCTGCGGGGCGGCACGCTACGCCCTTGCGCGCGGTGACCGTGCCGAGGCCGCCGAGCTGTGGCCGCTCGTCGAGTGGTGCCTCGAATACTGCCGCCGCCAGCTTACGGCGGACGGCGTCGTGGCTTCCGACACCGACGAACTGGAGGGGCGTTTCCCCACCGGCGATGCCAACCTCTGCACCTCGACGCTCTATTACGATGCACTGCTGTCGGCCGTGTCGCTCGGCCGCGAGCTGGGTGTGGAATCCGCCCAGACCGCCCGCTATGCCGCACAGGCCAGGGCGCTCGCCCGAGCTATCGACGCGCACTTCGGCGGCGAGGTCGGCGGGTACGACACCTACCGCTACTATGCGGGCAATACGCTGCTGCGCTCGTGGATCTGCATGCCGCTGATCGTGGGGCTGAAGGAGCGCAGCGAAGGCACCGTCCGGGCGTTGCTCGGCCCCGAGCTGATGACCGACGACGGCCTGCTGACCCAGCAGGGCAGCTCGACGTTCTGGGATCGCTCGACGCTCTACGCCCTGCGCGGGATCTACAACGTGGGGCAGGCCGACCGTGCGACCGAACTGCTGCACCGCTATTCGCAGCGGCGCCTGCTGGGCGACCATGTGCCTTATCCCATCGAGGCGTGGCCCGAAGGCTCGCAGCGCCACCTTTCGGCCGAGAGCGGGCTCTACTGCCGCATCATCACCGAGGGCCTGTTCGGCATCCGCCCCACGGGGCTGCGGTCGTTCGACCTCACGCCTTCCATGCCCGCTGCCTGGGAGAGCATGTCCCTGCGCCATATCCGGGCGTTCGGCTCCGATTTCGACATCACGGTCGCGCGCGTGGCGGACGGCAGGCTCCGCATTACGGTGGCCCGGCCCGGCGCAAAACCGAAAATATACCGCGCGGCACCCGGCGCGACGATACGGGTGAAACTAACCGATTAACAATCCGATTTACCTATGAACCTTTTCCGCTGCTTTGCCATTTCGTTTGCATTGTCCTTCGCGGCCGCCTGCTCGTCCGGCCCCGGGACTGATTTCAAAGTCGCCTCGCCCGACGGGACGCTCTGCGTCGGGATCCGTGCGGCCGACTCGCTGACCTATACCGTGACCCGCCACGGTACGCCCGTGCTGCTGCCTTCGGCCATCGGGCTGCACTTCGCCGACGGTACGGTGCTGGGACGCGGTGCGAAGGTGACCGATGCGCGGCGCGAAACGGTGGAACGGGTCGTCGAGGCTCCCTTCTACCGGCAGGCACGCTTCACGGAGCATTACAACCAGCTGAGGCTTACCTTCGAAGGCGGTTATGCCGTGACTTTCCGGGTCTTCGACCAGGGTTGCGCCTACCGTATCGAAACGCATCTGCCGGGCGAACGAACCGTGGCCGGTGAAGTGGCCGAGTTCAATTTCGCGGGCGACCCCGGGTTGTTCGCCGCCTATTCCGACGGCCTGTGCAACGCCTACCAGAGCCAGTATGAGAAGTGCCGCCTGAACGCGCTGGGGACGGAAAAACCCGTCCTGCTGCCGCTGGCCGCCGACTGCGGCGCCGCCGGCCGCGTGTTGGTCTGCGAAGCCGATCTGGAAGCCTATCCCGGCATGTTCCTGACGCCCTCGGCGGGCGGCCTGCGGGGGCTGTTTGCCGCCGTGCCCGACAGTTGCTACCTTCACGAGCGCCGCTGCCAGGAGAAGGTCGCCACGCGCCACGACTATATCGCCCGCGTCGAGGGCACGCGGACATATCCGTGGCGTATCCTCGCCGTGGCCGACGAAGACCGCGAACTCCCGACCAACGACTTGGTCTATGCCCTCGCCGCAGAGAACCGTATCGGCGACTGCTCGTGGGTGAAGCCCGGCAAGGTGGCCTGGGAGTGGTGGAACGACTGGGGGCTGACGGGCGTGGACTTCGAGCCGGGTATCAACACGCGAACCTATAAGGCCTATATCGACTTCGCGGCCGACTACGGGCTCGAATACGTCGTGTTGGACGAAGGGTGGTCGGATCCGAAGGCCGGCGACGTGATGTCCGTGGTCGAGCAGATCGACCTGCCCGAACTGGTGCGTTATGCCGACGCCAAAGGTGTCGGGCTGATGCTGTGGGTCGTGGGCAACGTGCTCGACGCCAAGCTCGAAGAGGCGTGCAGCTACTATGCCGGATTAGGTATCCGCGGCTTCAAGGTCGACTTTATCGACCGCGACGACCAGAAGGCCGTCGAGCTGGTCTACCGCCTTGCCCGGGTCGCCGCCGCGCACCGCCTGGTGCTCGATATCCACGGCGTTTACAAACCCACGGGTCAGAACCGCACCTATCCCAATATCATCAATTTCGAAAGCGTCTTCGGGCTGGAGGAACTCAAGTGGAGCAATCCCGACATGCCGCTCTACGACGTGACCTTCCCCTTCATCCGCATGGTGCAGGGCCCGGTGGACTACACCCCCGGCGCCTACCGCAATGCCACACGCGAAGGCTTCCGGATAGACTACCGCAACCCGATGAGCCAGGGCACGCGGGCGCACCAGGTGGCGGCTTACGTGGTTTTCGACGCACCGCTGGTGATGCTCTGTGACTCCCCGACGCGCTACATGGCCGACGAGGCCTGCACGCGCTTCATCGCTTCGCTGCCCGTCGTGTTCGATACGACGCGGGTGCTCGCGGGCGAGATCGGCGAATATATCGTCACGGCACGCAAACGGCAGGATTGCTGGTATGTGGGCGGGCTTACCGGCTGGACGCCGCGCACGCTCGATGTCGACCTGTCGCTGCTCGACCCCGGGCGGGAGTATACGGCCACGCTGCTCGCCGACGACGGCCGCTCGGCTGCGGAGCCCGCCCGCTATGTGCTCTCCACGCAACGGGTGACCTCCGCGACACGGCTGCAAATACCCGTGGCGCCCGGCGGCGGCTTCGCGCTGAAGATCGAACCGGCTGATAACAAATAACCCTATCCGAAAAATACGACCCTTATGAACCGAACCCTGAGAAAATGCTGCGCCGCCCTGCTGGCCATCCTGGCCGTATATGCGGCACCTGCGGCGGAAAAAACCGTCTACCTGAAAGATTTCCTTGCGCCCGGCGCTGCCGGGACGGATGCCGTGCCCGCCGTGCGGGCCGCGCTGGAACACTGTGCCGAGGTCGGCGCCTCGCGGCTCGTGCTGCCCGGCGGCCAGCTCCGCATGCGCCCCGACCGGGCGGTCGAAAAGTACCAGTTCATCAGCAACAACGACGAGAGCCTCAAGCGCATCGCGTTCGACCTGGTGGGTATGCGCGACTTCGAGATCGACGGCAACGGCACCGAACTGCTCTTCACGGGCTTCATCTCGCCGTTCAGCCTCGAAGACTGTGAGAACATTACGGTGCGCGACCTGACGATCGACTTCACCCGTACGTTCAATTCCGAGGGCACCGTTGTGGCGAAGGGCGACGGTTGGCTGGAAATCGAGTTCCCCGAAGATTACCTCTGCGACATCGTCAACGGCTGCCTGCGTTTCCGCGATGCCGAGGGTACGGTGTACCCCTTCTCCAACCTGCTGGAGTTCGACGCCGTGCGGCGCGAACCGGCGTTCCGTGCCACGGACTACTGGCTGTCGAACCGGACGATCCCGGCCGAAAAATGCGCCAACGGCAACATCCGCATTCTGCGCAAAGACCTGACCGCCACGGTCGGCAACGTGATGGTATTCGGCGCGGCTGCGCGTTACAACCCCGGTTTCACGCTCGCCGACTGCCGGGGCGTTGCCATCCGCGACGTCAACCTCTACCACTGCGGCGGCATGGGTGTGATCGCGCAGCGCAGCCGCGACATCGAGCTTCGCAAGCTGGTGATCGTCCCCTCGCCCGGCAAGGGACGCATGATCAGCATTACGGCCGACGCCACGCACTACGTCAACTGCGGCGGCTACATCCGCATGATCGACTGCACGTTCGAGAACCAGAAAGACGACGCGACGAATATCCACGGGCTGTACATGGCCGTCGAAAAGGTCGGGGGCCCCGACAAACTGCTGCTCCGCTGGCGCAACTCGGGGCAGTACGGCGTGGATTTCATCGTGCCGGGGATGCCCCTCGAACTGGTCGACAACAACAACGTGGAGACCTATGCCCGCCGGACGGTGAAGTCCGTCAGGCGCCTCAACAAGGTTTACACCGAAGTCACCTTCACCGAGCCGCTCCCCGACGGGGTCGAGCCCATGCATGTCGTGGCGGCCGACGACGAATATCCCGAGGTGCTCATCAAGGGCTGCCGCATGCGCGGCAACCGGGCGCGCGGACTGCTGCTGGGCTCGCGCAACCGCATGGTCATCGAGGATAACTACTTCCACATCGCCGGGGCGGCCATCCTGATCGAAGGCGACGCCAACTACTGGTACGAGCAGTCGGGCGTGCGCGACGTGGTGATCCGCCGCAACCTCTTCGAGAACGGCAACTACGGCAGTCCCGGTTGGGGCTCGGCATGTATTGCCGTGGGCAGCGGCATCCCCGACCGCGAGACCAGCCGCTACCACCGCAACATCCGGGTCGAGGGCAACACCTTCCGCGTGTTCGACCCGCGTATCGTCAACCTCTACTGTGTCGACGGGTTCGTGTTCACGCAGGACAATGTAATCGAATATACCGATGATTATCCCGTTTTATCCGGGGAAAAACGTAACTTTATCACCCGGAACTGCGATAATATTGTCATTGAAAAAGAGCAAACCGACAAATAATCCCAAACTATGAAACGATTTTTTTTAGCCGCAGTGGTCTTGTTGCTGGCTGTGCAGGCGGAAGCCGAAGTGAAACTTCCGGCTCTGCTCGGAAGCAATATGGTGCTGCAACGCAATACGGAAGTGAATTTCTGGGGCGAGGCATCGCCCCGCAGCCGGGTGCTGCTCACCGCCTCGTGGGACGGTCGCACGTACGACGCCAAGGCCGACGCTGAGGGCAGGTGGGCGATGAAAATCGCCACGGGCGAAGCCGGAGGCCCCTATACCGTGACCGTCAGCGACGGCAAGGAGGTCGTGCTTGACAACGTGATGCTGGGCGAAGTGTGGGTCTGCTCGGGACAGTCCAACATGGAGATGCCTGTGAGCGGATTCATGTTCCAACCCGTCGAGGGGGCGGTCGATGCCATCGCCGATGCGGGCATGTACCCCGGCATTCGGATGTTCACCGTCCCCAGGGTCTCGTCCAAGACGCCCCTGGACGATTGCGATGCGGCCTGGCAGACCGCGACGCCCGCCTCCGTCGGCCAGTTCAGCGCCGTGGGCTATTTTTTCGGGCGTATGCTCTACAAGGCGCTGGGCATTCCGGTCGGGCTCATCACCTCCAACTGGGGCGGTTCGACCATCGAGGCGTGGATGACCGTCGACGCCATCGACGCGACGCCGGGCATCGACCACGCCGTTGCCAAGTCGGGAACCTACGACAACAGCATTCCCCAGCGGCTCTACAACGGAATGATCCTGCCCGTCTGCCGCTATACGGCCAAAGGGTTCATCTGGTACCAGGGCGAGTCGAACCGCAAGAACTGGTACGATTACAAGGCGTTGCAGGTCTCGCTCGTCAAACTCTGGCGGGAAACCTGGGGCGACGGGAAGATGCCGTTCTACTATACGCAGCTGGCGCCTTACCGCTACGAGGGCGACACACTGCGTTCGCTGCCGCTGGTGATCGAGGCGCAGTACCGGGCGCTGGCCGAAATCCCGCACTCGGGGATCGCTGCCACGACCGACTTGGGCAACCCGACCTGCATCCATCCGGCGCGCAAGCGCGAAGTGGGGGAGCGGCTGGCGTTCCTCGCCCTGGCGAACGATTACGGGGTGACGGGGCTGCCCGCCCCGGCGCCGGTATACAAGTCGATGGAGCGCGACGGCAATAAACTGGTGCTGACTTTCGACAACCTGCCCGTCCGGGCCCAAAACGGCGTCGACAGCTTCGTGGCCTTCGGCCCTGAAGGTTATTGCCGTCCGGGCGGCTTCGAGATTGCGGGCGAAGACCGGGTTTTCCACCCTGCCGTTGCGAATTTCAAATATTGGGACAACCGGATCGAAGTGAGCTCCGACCGGGTGCCCGACCCGGTGGCGGTGCGCTACGCCTTCCGCAATTACTGCCCCGAAGCCAATGTCATGACGACGATGGGGCAGCCCCTTGTCCCGTTCCGCACCGACGACTGGCCGCTGGACGACATCGGTCGGATCAGGTAAACATCCGGCGGCCATGCATCCCGAATTCCCCCCCCCTCCCGGCTGATTTCCGGGTACTCCCCGTTGTTTGCGGGGATAGCGCCCCTTATCCTGCGCCTGCATTGCGGACGGCATCGGCCGTCCGCCCGGGGGCGTCATGTCTTCGGGGCGGGGCAGCGGACTGCGGCGCGTAAGGGCGGTGCCCCGACGGATAATGCCTTCCGCTTCGGAGCCGGACGGCGCATTTCTGCTGCCCGAAATAGGTATAATGGCGCCTTGTATTTGTATATATTAAGGAAAGAAAGTATTTTTCCCATCGGATGCTTCCGCCCCGGGAAAGGTTGCGTCGGTTTTGCGGGATGGAATGATAAAGATTATAAAGTTCTCTAAAGGGTCGGCGCTATGGAATTGAGGGTGAAATGTGCGGTATGTGCGGTCGCGATGTGTCTGGTGTTGCGTGCCGGGAGCGGTATGGAGCACAAATTCAGGTATTATACCGACAACAGCGGGTTGTCGTCGAACACCATCCAGTGCCTCTATCAGGATGACAAGGGGTATGTCTGGGTCGGCACGGCCGACGGCCTCGACCGGTTCAACTCCTACGATTTCACCAACTACCGCTCCGATTACCGCCGCCGCAATACGCTCGAAAACAACTGCATTTACAGCCTTTGCGGCGAAGGGTTCCCCAACGGCGACCGCATATGGGTCGGAACCAGCGACGGGGTCTATATCTTCGACTCGAAGGACGAGTCGTTCGTCCACCTGCCCATCCTGGGCAGCGATGGCCGGGAGCGCCGCAACCTGCTGGTCTATTCGCTTGCGGCGGACGTCGCGGGCAACATGTGGATCGGGACGCTCGGCGACGGCCTCTACCGTTACAGCCTCAAGAGCGGCACGTTCGAACACTATAACGCCGCGAAATACCCCGAGGCCTTCTCGTCCGACGTCATCGTGAAGATCCTGCTCGACCACGACAACAACATCTGGGTGGCTTCGGGCGGCGGTTCGCTGCTGAGCCGCTACAACCCCGAGAACAACCGTTTTTCGACCTTCCGGGTCGAGGACACGCTCACGCGCGAGCCGATCTCGCGTATCAGTACCATGTGCCAGGATTCCTTCGGCGACATCTGGATCGCGGGGTATGCCTGCGAGCTCTACAAGTTCGAACTTTCGCGGCTGACGTTCACCTGCAACCGCCCGGAGGACGGCGAGGCGTATGGCCGCGTGCGGAGCATGATCGAATACACCCCGGGGATAATCATGCTCGGGACGGATCACGGCCTGGTGAATTTCAATACCAAGAACCGCAGTTTCGAGCATGTCGACAACGGCACGACCAACCGGAACGGACGGCTCAACGACAAATTCATCCACTCCATCCTCAAGGATCGTGACGGCGGCGTGTGGATCGGAACCTATTTCGGCGGCATCAACTACCTCTCGCCGCTCAGTTCGCTCTTCACGCTCATCGAAGCCGGCGAGGGGTGCGGGCATATCATCAGCAAATTCTGCGAGGATCCCGAGGGGAATATCTGGATCGGCAGCGACGACGGGGGGCTGAGCCTTTACAATCCGCGTACGGGCAGCTATACGCCCGTGGCGGTCGACCCGCGTGACCGGGCGCTCAACATCCATGCGCTCACCATCGACGGCGGATGGCTGTGGGTCGGGACGTATGGCGACGGGCTTTACCGCATCGACCTGCGCACGCGGCAGATGAAGCACTTCACGCAGGCCGGCACGGGACTCGACAATCTCGACGTCTATTCGGTTTTCCGCGATTCGCGGGGGCAGTTGTGGATCGGCACCAAAATGGGCATCTGCCGTTACGACGACGTTTCGCAGACCATCACGTGCGCATTCGGCCTGGGACATAACAGCGACGTGGTGGACATCTGCGAGGATGCCCGCGGGCACCTGTGGTTCGCGTCGCTGGGCAAGGGGTTGATCCGCTACGGGTTCGACGACGGCCGGTTCGCCCTCTGTTCGCACGATTCCGGGGGCGGGCTTTCCGATTTCGTGAGCTGCCTGGCCGTCGAGGGGGACAACCTGTGGATCGGCACCCACGGCTGCGGGCTTTGCCGTTACGACATCGCGGCCGACACGCTCTCCAGGGAGTTCGACATGCTGCCCTACGGCAACTGCGCCGTGTTCCAGATCGTGCAGAACGGCGGCGAACTGTGGCTCACGACCAACCGCGGGCTGCTGAAATACAGCCCCGGGAACGGCCCGCAGTCGATCTACAAGTTCACCTCCGACGACGGACTGCTGGCCAATATCTTCAACGCCAATTCGGGCATCAAGTCCTCGACCGGGCATATCTACATCGGCTGCAACAACGGCATCAACAAGTTCTATCCCTATGATTTCACGCGCCGCGAGAATTCGGCCAAGCTCAGCGTCGTCTTCCCCGATTTCAAGCTCTTCAACCGCAGCGTGCCCGTGGACGGACGACTGTTGTCCAATACCATCGACTGCCAGCGCTCGGTGCGCCTGCGCGGACGGAAGATGTCGTTCAGCCTTGATTTCATTGCGCTCAACTTCTCCTCGCCGCTGAGGACGGTCTACCGTTACCGGCTGGAGAACTTCGACGACAAATGGATCACCACCGGCCTGGACGAAGGGGCCGGGGTGCAGCATGTCTCCTACACCAACCTGCCGCCGAACCGTTACCGCTTCGTCGTGAGCGCCTCGACCGGCGGCGAGCAGTTCGGCGAGGAGGCCGTGGTCGAGATCCTCGTGCTGCCGCCGTGGTGGATGGCTCGCGCCATGGTCGTGGCCTACGGCGTGCTGGCTCTGCTGGCCGTGGCGGGCGGCGGCCTGTGGCTGCGCCGCAGGATTGGCCGCGCGCACCGCGAGCAGATCGCCTCGATCACCCGCAAGAACAAGCTCGACCTGCTCGAAGCCAAGGTCAGCCTCTTCACGGAGGTGGCCAACGAAATACGTACGCCCGTCGCGCTGATTGCCGCGCCCGTCGAAGAGATCGCCAAGCGCGCCGGGGATTTGCCCGGGCTCCGTGACGACGTGGACATCATCCGCAAGAACTGCGAGCGGCTGCGGACGCTGGTCGACCAGATCCTGAACCTGAAAAGCGCGGAGGAGGGCGAGCATGCCGCCTCCTGCGTTCCGGAGCGCGTCGACGTACGGGAAGTATTGCGGACGGTGGTCGCGGCGGTGGGGGATGCCGTCCCGCGGCGGGGTATCGCGGTGCACCTCGGGCTGCCCGGCGAAGCCCTCACGGCCGAGATGTGCTGCGACCACTTCTCGAAGATCGTGGGCCAGATACTCGGTAATGCCTACCAGTTCGCCGAGAGCCGCATCGACGTGACGCTCGAAGGCCCCGGCGGGGAGGTGCCCGGCGATGTGTTCCGGGTGCGTGTCCGCGACGACGGCGCGGGGATAGACCGGGCGGAGAAGGCACGGATATTCGAACCTTTCTATACGTCGGACAAGTGTGTCTCCGGCAGCGGGCTGGGGCTGGGGCTCGCCGTGGCGAAGAGCCTGGCGACCCGGATGGGCGCCGTGCTCGGGGTCGAAAGTGCCGTGGGACAGTGGACGGAGTTTACGGTGACGGTTCCGCTCGGTGCACCCCGTCCCGTCCCCGGGACGGATGGCGATTCCGGAGTGCCTGCCGGGCAGCCGGCCGTGGCGGCCGTGCAGCCCGAGGTGCAGAAGCGGCTGCCCGACATCCTGCTGGCCGAGGATAATGCCGACTTCGCGGACTTTTTCGTGCGGCATCTCTCCGGCAGCTATACGATCCATTGTGCGACGGACGGACGGCAGGCGCTCGACCTGCTCCGAAGCCGGAGCATCGCGGCCGTCGTGAGCGACGTGGCGATGAAAGGGATGGACGGCGTGGCGCTCTGCGCGGCGATCCGCAACGATCCGGCGCTGGATCACCTCCCCGTGGTGCTGGTTTCGGTGGACTCCTCTTCGGCGGCGAAGGTGCGTGCGCTGGAGGCGGGTGCCGACGCCTACCTCGAAAAGCCGTTGTCGGTGGACTACCTCGACTGCCAGATACGGGCGCTTATCGGCATCCGCGGCCGGCTGCGCCTGAAATTCTCGAAGATGCCCTACCTGGTCATGGATGGGGATGCGGCGAGCCCTTCGGGCAACCGTTTCATGGCGCAGGTGAACCAGTATGTCATGGATAACATCTCCAATTCGAATCTTTCGGTCGAGGACATCGCCGCAGCCGTGAATGTCAGCCGTACGCTCTTTTTCTCGCGCATCAAGTCGCTGACGGGCACTACGCCCAACGAGTTCCTGCGCTCCACGCGCCTCAGGGTGGCCGCCGAGCTGCTTTCCAAGTCCAACGACCTGCGCGTCACGGAGATATGCTATATGGTGGGCTTCACTTCGACCTCCTATTTCGCCAAGTGCTTCCATGCGCAGTTCGGGATGCTGCCCACCGAATTCATGGAGAAATACCGCCGGGAGTGATCCTGATGTTACGGTTGTTTGCGCGGGGCGCAGTGCGTACGACCGGGGCAGGCGCCTGCCGCCTGCAAGGGTTCGGGGCGTGAAACGGTAATCCCGGCCTGCATCTATTCAAATGCGGGCCGGGATTGTTCACGTTCTCCATTTACCGCCTCATCCCGTAGCCGATGCGCAGCAGTACGAGCAGGAGCAGTGTTACGGCCAGTTCGGCCGCCGGTACCGCGAGCCAGATCCCCGCGACGCCCGCCAGCCGCGGCAGCACGAGGAAGCAGAAAGCCATCAGCACGATGCCCCGAAGCACGGTGAGCCCCGTCGCCAGCCGTCCGCGCTCGATGCTCTGGTAGTAGCCGATCGTCACGACGTTGATCCCGAAGAAGGGATAGCCGGCCGCGAACCACGGCAGTCCCTGCACGGCGATGGCATACGCCGGGGCGTCGGGCGTCAGGAACAGCCCGACGATCCACGGGCTGAACAGCCACGTGAACCCGAATACCGCCAGCCCGCAGACGAACGCTGTGCCGAGTGCCATCGCGAACGCATCCCTGCCGCGCCGCATCAGCCCTGCGCCGTAGTTGTAGCTGATGATCGGCTGTGCCGACTGGATGATGCCGTTGTAGACCATGAAGATGATCGGGAAGATGTAGCAGGCGATGCTGTACGCCGCCACGCCGTCCTTGCCGGTGTAGCGGATGAACGTGTAGTTACCCACGACCATCAGGCACGAAATGGCCAGCTCGCTCAGCAGCGCCGGGAACCCGATGTAGGTCATGTAGCCCAGATTGCGGGCTGTGAGGCGCAGGCTCTTGTAACTGGTTTTGAACTTCACGAAGTGCAGCGTCCGGCTGTGGCGCAGCATGTACCGCAGCATCACGCCCGAGCCTACTATGTAGCCGACTCCCGTTGCGATGGCCGCGCCCGCGAGCCCCCACCCGAATTCGAAGATGAAAAGATAGTCGAGCACGATGTTGATCGAGGCCGCCATGATGTTGCACGCCATGGCGAACCGTGGTGCGCCGTCGAGCCGCACGATAAACATCAGGATGTTGAATACGGCCAGCGGCGTGAGGAAGAGCGTGAACCACACGAGGTATTCGCGCGCGGGAACCATCAGTTCGGGCGGCGTGCCCAACAGCAGCAGCAACGGTTTGTGGCAAAGGATCAGCAGGGCGCTGAGCAGCACGATCAGCAGTGCCGGAAGAGCGACTGCGTGATGTTGATCTGGGCCACGCGGCGTTTGCCCTGCGCCAGGTTCACCGATGCCACCACCGAGCCGCCCATGCCGAACATCAGCCCGAGCCCCGTGCCGAGCGTGAAGAGCGGGGCGGTGAGGTTGACTGCCGCCAGTGCGTCGCTGCCGATGCCCCGGCCTACGAATATCCCGTCGGTGATGACGAACACCGCCGAGAAGACCATCCCCATGACCGTGGGAAAAAGAAAGCGGCGGAAGAGTTTGCCGACTGCCGTGCCTTTGTAATCGATACTGTCGCGTAACATAATTGCACCTCTTTTTATTGAGGTGGTGCAAAAGTAAGGCATTCTGCGCCGGGAAAAGTTAACTTATGGTAATTTCCGTATTATTTGACCCCGGCGCGGATGCGGCTCAGGCTTTGGGGCGTGAGGAAGAGGTAGGCCGCAAGGTCTTTCAGGGCGATGCGCTGCAGCAGCTGGGGATATTCGCGCAGCATGCGGCCGTACTGTTCGCGTTTGCCGCGCCAGGCATAGTCGGCGAAATAGTCCTCGTGGCGGCGCAACTGCTCCTCGGCCATGCGCCGTCCCCAGTCGGCCAGTTCGGCGTTCCCGGCGAAAAGCTCGTCCATGCGGGCGCGGGGGATGCGTACCAGCGTCGCGGGCTCCATTGTTTCGATCGTCTGGCGCGATAAGCCGCCGGGCTGTGTGCCGAGCGTCGAGGTAGCCGGGTCGCCCTCGAACGAGAAGGAGAAGATGACGCACTTGTCCTCGCGCATGACATACGTGCGCACCGAACCTTCGGCCACGAAGCAGACGTCCGCATCGCGCTGCCCCTCCTCGATGATGACCTCCTTGCGGGCGTGTCGCGTCAGCGTGGCGGAGTGCATGAGCAGACCCGTGCCCTCGTCCGAGAGCGCGTAGCGTTCGGTCAGTATCCGTGCGAAATCCATGCGGCAAAGGTAGGCTTTTTTCCGCAATTGCGAAAAGGCCGCCTATTCCGTCGTTGCCGGAAGGTTTTTTTGCCGGTTTGTCATGTCGGAATAGCAGGATGTGTGACAATTTGTGACATTTTTTCGTTTATGCGGCACTGGCACAGGATTTGACCTGTTACGGATGAAACCGCTCCGGAAGGGGCTGCGAAAGAAAATAAAGTTAAACCAAAATAAAACAAGGAGGACAAGATTATGACACCTGCAAGAACGAATCAAAACTGGCTGCCGAGCATTTTCAACGAATTTCTGGATAACAACTGGCTCGCCGAACGCCGCAACGCCACGGCTCCTGCCGTCAACATTATCGAAGACGAAGACGAGTACAAGGTGGAGGTCGCTGCTCCGGGCATGACCCGTGAGGATTTCAAAGTCCACATCAACGAGGACAACGAGCTGATCATCTCCCTGGAGAAGAAATCCGAGGAGAAGGAGGAAGACAAGAAACGCAGGGTACCTACCTGCGCCGCGAATTCTCCTATACGCAGTTCCAGCAGAGCCTGCTGCTGCCCGACAACATCGAGCGCGAGAAAATTTCGGCCAGGGTCGAAAACGGCGTGATGACCATTGACATTCCCAAGAAGAAGGTCGAGGAACTGGCCGCCGCCACGCGCCAGATCGAAGTGAAATAGGGCTTGCGAGCCCGACGTGGGAGGGGGAGTGCCTTACAAGGTACTCCTTTTTTCGTGGCATGTCTCGGCATAATAATAGCCCTTTTATACCTAAAAACGTCCACGGGCGGACAATTCATCCGTAAATCCGCTATCTTTGGGGCATACGCGACAGCATACTAAACCGACGAACATGAAAGTAGGATTGTTCATACCCTGTTATATCAACGCCGTCTACCCCGGGGTGGGGCGTGCGTCGTACGAACTGCTCTCGCGGCTGGGCTGCGAGGTGGATTATCCCCTCGGACAGACCTGCTGCGGGCAGCCGATGGCCAATGCCGGGTTCGAGAAGGACGCCCGGGCGCTGGCAGAACACATGGATGCGCTTTTTGCGCAGTACGACTACGTGGTCGGGCCTTCGGCCAGCTGCGTGGTTTTCGTGCGCGAGGGCTATCCGCGGTTGTTGGACAATTACCGCGAGCATGCCTGCGTCGATTCGCGTATCTGGGAGATCTGCGAGTTCATCCACGACGTGGTGAAGCCCGCGAAGCTGGATGCACGTTTCCCGCACCGGGTGAGCGTGCACAACTCCTGCCACGGGGTGCGCAAAATGGGGCTGTCATCGCCCAGCGAGCTGAACGTGCCCTATATGTCGAAGCTGCGCGACCTGCTCTCGCTGGTCGGGGACATCGACATCGCCGAGCCATCGCGCCGCGATGAATGCTGTGGTTTCGGCGGCATGTTCTCCGTCGAGGAGAACGCCGTGTCTGTCTGCATGGGGCGCGACAAGGTGCGCGACCACATGGCTACGGGTGCCGAATACATTACGGGCGCCGACTCTTCGTGTCTGATGCACATGCAGGGGGTTATCGACCACGACAAACTCCCAATCCGCACCATCCATGCCGTTGAAATCCTCAATTCGAAGTTATGAGCACCCACTCCAAAGCCGCCGCGAAATTCATCGCCGACGCCGATCGCACGGCGTGGCACGACAAGGCGCTTTACGCCGTACGCGAAAAGCGCGACAAGATGGCACGCACGGTGCCCGAATGGGAAGACCTGCGGCGCATGTCGTCCGAGATCAAGCGCCATACGCTGAGCCATCTGGGGCATTACCTCGAAGAGTTCGAACGCAACGCCACGGCCAATGGCATGGCGGTGCACTGGGCCGCCGACGCCGACGAGATGAACGCCACGGTGTGGCGTCTGGTGCAGGAGCACGGCGGGCGGAACCTCGTCAAGAGCAAGTCGATGCTCTCCGAGGAGTGCGGGCTTACGCCCTACCTGCGCGAGCGGGGCGTCGATGCCGTCGAGAGCGACCTGGGCGAGCGGATCATGCAGTTGCTGGAGCTGCCGCCCAGCCACATCGTGCTGCCCGCCATCGGCGTACGCCGTGAGGAGGTCGGCGAGCTTTTCGAACGCGAGTTCGGCACCGAGCACGGCAACAGCGATCCCACCTACCTGACGCATGAGGCTCGCCGCCAGTTGCGGCCCAAATTCCTGGGTGCCGACATCGCCATGACGGGCGTCAACTTCGCCGTGGCTTCCACGGGGACGCTGGCCGTCTGTACCAACGAGGGGAATGCCGACATGGGAACGTCGTTCCCCGACCTGCATATCGCCATCATGGGGTTGGAGAAGGTCATCCCCGACATGCGGGCGCTGGCGGTCTTCACGCGCCTCTTGGCGCGTTCGGGGACGGGGCAGCCCGTCACCTCCTACACGTCGCTCTACCGCAAGCCTGCACCGGGCAAACGGATACACGTCGTGATCGTGGACAACGGCCGCTCGGAGTGGCTGGCCGATGCCGCGCACCGCAACATGCTCAAATGCCTGCGTTGCGGCGCCTGTATGAATACCTGCCCTGTCTACCGGCGCTCGGGCGGCTATTCCTACTCCTATTTCATCCCCGGGCCGCTGGGCATCAACCTGTCGATGCTGCGTTCGCCGAAGCTCCACCACGGCAATGTCTCGGCCTGCTCGCTGTGCTACTCCTGCTCGGACGTATGCCCGGCGATGATCGACCTCGGGGAACAGATTTACGCATGGCGGCAGGAGTTGGCGCCCATGCATCTGGCCGACCCGGTAAAGAAACTGACGGTCAAAGGCATGGACTTCATCATGGGAGGGCGACGACGATTCTACGGCGGCATCGCGCTGGCCCGCGTCGCGGAGCATCTCCCGCACGCCGTGCTCAACAACCGGTTCAATCCGTGGAGCGCCCCGGGCCGCGACATGCCGCCGTTCGCCCCCAAGACGTTCAATGCCCTGTGGAAGCGGGGCGAGGTAAAATCCGGAAAAATGAGTAAAGATGAATAACAGCAAGGAAAACATACTGAAACGGATCGCCGCGGCGGGAATGCCCGAATACGCATACCCCGACTTCGGCTACGAACCCCAGCATTTCGACGACCCTGCGGCGATGTTCGCCCAGCGGCTCCGGGCGGCCGGGGGCGAGGCCGTATGGCTGGACGGGGCAACGACGCTCGATGAGGTCGTACGCCGCTGCTACCCCGATGCGAAGAGTGTCGCTTCGGCACTGCCCGAAGTGACGCTCGCCACGGTGAATCCCGACCGGGTCGAAGACCCGCGCGAGTTGGTCGACATAGACTTGGGGGTCGTTTCGGGGGCGTTCGGCGTCGCCGAGAACGGTGCCGTGTGGATCCCGCAGGACATCCGCCACAAAGCCCTCTATTTCGGTGCCACGGCCCTGATGATCGTCATCCCGCGCGATGCGCTGGTCGATACGATGCACGAAGCCGTCGTGCGCCCCGAAGTCGGGGACTTCGCCTACGGGTGTTTCATGTCGGGCCCTTCGAAGACGGCCGACATCGAACAGGCGCTGGTATTCGGCGCCCACGGGCCGATGTCCGTCACCGTCGTGCTGCGCTGACCGTCTGCCCCGGGAGCGGGGAGTATGCCATGTGCCGGTCGGGATTTCCCGTGCCTTTTTCTGCCGCGGCAGCCGGCTTTTTCGCGGGCTTGTTTTTCCGGTACGGATTTTTTATCTTTGCCGTATGACGACCGAACTTTGCGCCTACAGCGTCGAGGCGTGCGAGACCGCCCGCCGTGCGGGTGTCACGCGCGTGGAATTGTGTGCCTCCCCTTACGAGGGCGGCACGACCCCTTCGGCTGCCGCCATCCGTATGGCGCGCCGTATCGGAGGGTTGCAGCTCAGCGTGATGGTGCGTCCCCGCGGCGGGGATTTCCTCTATTCCGATACCGAATTCCGCCAAATGCTCGAAGAGGTGCGCTTCGCCCGCGAATGTGGCGCCGACGGCGTGGTCTTCGGCGTGCTCACCCCCCCCCCCGACGGGCGGGTCGACGTGCAGCGTACGGCTGCCCTGGTCGCCGAGGCGGGGCCGATGCAGACCACCTTTCACCGGGCGTTCGACATGGCGTGCGACCTGGAGGAGGCGCTCGAAGCGGCGGTGGCTGCCGGATGCCGCCGGATCCTGACCTCGGGGGGCCGCAATACGGCCGTCGAAGGCATCGACACGCTGCGGGCGTTGGTGGCGCAGGCCGCCGGGCGCATCGAACTGATGGCCGGCAGCGGCGTCAACCCCTCGAATGTGCGGCAGCTGGCGGCCACGGGCGTCGATGCCGTGCATTTTAGCGCTCGCAGCGTGCGTCCGGGCGGCATGGTTTTCCGCAACCCGCATGTTTCGATGGGCGGCTGCGGCGATGTTTCCGAATACGATCTTCTTTGTGCCGACGAACGGCTCATCCGACAAATACTTACCCTGCTCGAACCATGAAACGCATCATCTTCCTTTTGCTGGGGGCGTGTCTCTGTGCCTGCGGCCGTTACGGCTGCGGTGTCCCCGCCGAATACGAACCGCTGCTGGATGCCGCGCTGGCCGGCTGCCCGCGCGCCGACAGCCTGCGGAATTTGCTGCGGCAAACCCCGCGCGAGCAGCGCGAAGGAATGGCCTTCCTGATCGCCCACATGCCCCGGGGCGACCGCGACACGATGCGCCTCGACCTGCTGCGCGAGAATGTGGAATATGCCTACCGTGCCCGCCGGGACTACCCTTGGACACGTGCGCTGCCCGATTCCGTCTTCCTGAACGACGTGCTTCCCTATGCCGCCGTGGACGAGGTGCGCGACAGCTGGCGGGCGGATTTCTACCCGCGCTTCGCCCGGCGCGTGGCGCTTTGCCGCGACATCCGCGCGGCGATCGACTCCGTGAACCGGAATATCGCGGCCGACGTCGGGGTGGAGTACAACACCGCCCGCGAAAAGACCAACCAGAGCCCTGCCGAGTCGATGCGGCAGCATATGGCCTCCTGTACGGGGCTTTCGGTGCTGCTGGTCGACGCCCTGCGCGCGGCGGGAATCCCGGCGCGTTTCGCCGGGACGCCCGCGTGGCACGACGACCGCGGCAACCACAGCTGGGTCGAGGTATGGATCGGCGGCCGCTGGTATTTCACGGAATATTACCCTTCGGGGCTCGACCATGCCTGGTTTCTTTCGGATGCCGGGCGGGCCTCGACGACCGTATGCACGGCATCTTCGCCGTGTCGTTCCGGCCCACCGGCGACTGGTTTCCGATGGTGTGGAGCGAGGACTCGCGTGAGGTGCACGGGGTGGACGTCTCGCAGCGTTACCGCGACCTTTATGCGGCCTACGAGCATACCCTCGTGGCGCAGGGAAGGCATACGACGGTGACTTTTGTGATGTACGACAGTGCGGCGCACGAAGGGCGCTCGGACGCCCGCGTGGCGGCCAATGTCGATGTCTTCTGCGGTGCCGAGCAGATGGGCGGAGGCCGCACGGCCGGGCCGAGGCAGGACATGAACGATGCGTTGAGGTTCCTGCTGGAAAAAGGCAAGTCCTATACGTTCCGCTACGAGAACGCCCGCGGCGAAACGACGGAGGTCACGGCCGAGGTGGGCGATGCCCCGCTGACCGTTACGGGATACATGCGATAGCGCCGTTCCCCCCCCCTGTTCGGGAATCCTGTCCTTCACCGCTTCACCGCCGATGGTGCGGAGCGGGCTGTCGGCTCGCTCCCCGAAAATGGAAATCACCCCTGCCGGAGATAACTCGGGCGGGGGTGAAGTCGTAAGAACCGGGCTTGTCGGACAGCACTTTCCGTTAGGGCTGCTTTTCCGTATCCGTGCCGGGCACTTCGGCCCGGAAGTCGATGTCGATTCGGTCGATCAGCAGGCTCGGAATCGGCACGAGCCCTGTGTGCGGGGCGTGTCCGAGTTCCATATGCAGGATGGGGTAGGGCCGGCCCGACGGGTCGGTTGCGTCGCGCCCGGCGGTGCGGAATCCCATCCGTTCGTAGAAACCCGCGGCCTGCGGGTTCTGCTCGTTGACGTCGACCCGCCGCACGCCGCAGTGCCGTGTGATGTGGTTCACGAGTTGCCGGCCGAATCCCTTGCCCCGCATTCCGGGGGCGACGAACAGCATTTCGAGCATATCGCCTGCGACGCCTGCAAAGGCGGTGAATCCGCCGAACTCGTTTGCCCGGCTGTCGCGTCCTGTTTCGCCCGTTGGGCCTGTCGCGGTCGATCCCCTGTTCCCGTCTGTCCCGCCAGGCCCGTCTGTCCCGTCTGTTCTGTCGCCGGTGTCCCGTGTGACATACAGATCTACGGCCGGAAGCGCTTCGTTGCGAACCATCTGCCGGAAGAAGGGGATGTCCTCCTCGCTGAGGAAATCGTGCGTCGCCCGCACGGAGGCCTCCCAGAGGGCGGTCAGTGCGTCCAGTTCTGCGGGCGAGGGTTGTGTGAGGTGTTCGATCATGTTGCAATAAGGGTTATAATAAGGTTACGGGCGGTTTCCGCCGCGCGAAGTTCCGGGCGAGGGCGGCTGCAAAGGGCGTGCGGAATGTGCGGGCACCGAATGCGCACCCTTTCACGCAGGCGCAGCAGCGGATGCAGCGTGCCGGGTCGGTGTGCAGCTCGTCGCCGCGTGCGATGGCCTGCGTGGGGCACAGTGCGACGCAGCGGCCGCATTGCGTGCAACGTGCGGCATCTCCCTCGGGCAGCAGGACGACGGGGTTGCGTTTCTGCCGGCGGCGGTAGCCCAGTACGAACCGGATGAAGCGCAGCTTCGGGAGGAGCGGTGTACGCGGTTCGCGCAGCTTCGCGGGGTCGATGGGGACAAGGGCGCCCGTCGCGGGGGCCTTGGCTGCATCCATGCTGTCGGTTTGGGTTGTCCGGGTGGTTGCTGCGGTGTCGGATGCCGTTTCCGGGTTCCTGCCGGGAGAAGACCCTGTTTTCGCTAATTTTTCGCGCACCTGAGCCCCGAATGCCGTGGCGGCAGCCAGATCCTGCGCGTCGGGGCGTCCCTGTGCGATCGGGGTTTCGGGCGTGCTGTACGAATGCTCGCCGACGAATGCCCCTGCCGCTACGGGCACGAATCCCCGCTCCGCGACGAACGAGGCGAGCTCTGCGACGGCCGTGCCGAACGAGCGGTTGCCGTAGACGGCCAGGACGATGGCCGGAGTGCCTTCGCCGCGGATCTCCCGCAGGCGTTCCAGGGCTGCGGGTGCCACGTGCCTTCCGTAAACCGGCACGGCGAATATGGCGACGGCCCCAGCCGGCAGCGGAGCGGGTTGTCCGGCGGGGTAGGTCAGGTCGATGGCTGTGACAGCCGGTGCCCCGTGCACGCTTGCCGTTTCGCCTCTGTTCCCGGCGGCAGGCTCCGGTGCCGCCGCGGCGGTTCCCGCTTCCGGGGTTTGCCCGGCAGGGGGCTCTGGTGCCGTGTTGTCTCCGGCGGACGCCCGCGTGGCTCTCCCTTTCGTCCCTGCCATCCCCTGCGCCACGGCTGCGGCGATTCTCCGCGATGTCCCGGTAGGCGAGAAAAAGAGGGTGTAAATGCTTGTCGTTTTCATGTTCGCGGCAGATTTTTTTCGGTGTAAAGATAGCGTTTTTCCGGCTGAATTTTTATATTTGTCCGGAAACCTGTAAAATTGAGAAGAGATGACTATGAAGATTTTTGCATGTGCGGCCTTGCTGCTTGCGTCATGCGGCGGCACGCAGACGGCCGGGGAGCAGGCACAGACCCCCGAAACGAAGACCGCGGTGAAGCACGGGCCGGAGATCGCACTCCTGAAGCCCGACCCGAAATCGGGCATGACGGTCAACGAAGCGTTGCAAAACCGCCGTTCCTGGCGTGAATATGCTCCCGAAGCCCTTTCGCTCGAGGAGTTGTCGGGCGTGATGTGGGCGGCCGGCGGCATCAACCGCCCGCAGGACGGACGGCTCACGGCACCTTCGGCACTGGCGTTGTATCCCATCCGCATTTATGCGTTTTTCCCCGAGGGCGTTTACCGTTACGATGCCAAGGGGCAGAAACTGGTGCGCGTGACGGAGGGCGACCACCGGAACCTTGCCGGGGCACAGCCGTTCGTGTTCACGGCGCCGCTCAATCTGGCTTATGTGGCCGACATGTCGGTCTATGAAGGTAAGAATATTCCTGCCGGGCATGTCCGCTACCTTTGCGGGCAGGATGCCGCGGGCTATGCCGAAAACGTCAACCTCTACACCGCGGGCCATGGCCTGAAGTCGATCACGCGCGGCAGTGCCCCCGAGGCCGAGCTGCTCGAGACCCTCGGCCTTGACCCCGGCCGCTACTTCCTTGCGCTGGTGCAGACGGTGGGCAAATAGCGGTGTGCCCCTGGAATGGAAAAGGGACGGCTTTTAGGCCGTCCCTTTTTTATTTGTCCGCAGATGCGGCTAAGGCCGGTCGGATGGCGCGCCCCGGCTTTGGTTCGGTCACGGCCTTTCGCACGGGCTGTCTAAGGCGCGTTCCCCGGTGTTGTCCTGAAGGCCGTTTCCGGCTGTTCCGTCCTTAGTCTGCCGAAAGCGTTTCCTTTGCCGCATCCCGGCCGTCGGGTTCCTCCAGCGGGACGATATAGAATCCGCGTCCCGGTGTCCACTCCACGCAGAAAAGTTTTTCCGCATCGGGGTATCCCGCCTGCCGGAGGTGGCGCAGGAGCCACCGCTTGCCCTTGCCGCTGCGTTTGAGTGCGTCTTCCATGACCTTGCCCCCGTTGACGAGCAGGTACGATTCTGGCGGTTCGTTGCGGCGCGATATGGTTATCCGTCCGTTGGTTTCGAAACGCACGTCGTCGACGTCGAACATCGAGAAGATGCCGTTTTCGCGCAGCATGGTGCGGAACTGTTCCATTTCGAGCCCGTTGCGGCGGAATTCGCGCATCACCAGCCGGCGGTCGCGGACGAGCATCACCGAGTCGCCCTTGATCGCCCTGCGGATGCGGTGGAAGCGCATCAGGTAGCGCAGCGAGACGTTGGCCGCCGTCCACACCGCGAAGGCGAATACCAGATACCATACCGGGGTGTCGGGGTTGTAGATTACGCCGCCGACCAGCGCCCCGAGTACGAACGAGTTTACCGAATCGAGGGGTGTGAGCTGTGCCATCTGGGTCTTCCCCGATATGCGCAGGAAAAAGATCACGCCCAGCATTCCGACCAGCAGTTTGATGGCGATGGATAGATACATGGTGTGCAGGTTTTATTTTTCCGTTTCCCCTCAGCCTGCAAATTCCGCGCAAATCCGGAAAAACCTGCCCGGGCGGTGAGGAGCCCGTCCTGCGAATAGCGTGGTACGTCCGTATCTCCGGCCGCCTTCCTCGGGGGCTAAAGGCCGTATTCCGCGGCGTAACGCCACAGGGGTGCGGCCATCAGCGCCTGCCGGATGCGGCCGCTTTCGAGCAGCTCGCGAACCTCGGCGCCCGAGAACAGATGTACGCGGATGTCCTCCGTAGCATCGAGGTGCTGTTCGCCCAGGCGTTCCACGCCCGTCGCCAGGTAGCAGTACGTCAGGTTGTTCTGCGTCGAGGGGTTGGGCGCCACGACCATTAGCTCGCGCCACTGGCCGCCGCCGTACCCCGTCTCCTCGGCCAGTTCGCGCTGTGCCGCGGCCAGCATCGAGGCATCGTCGGGCTCGGCCACGCCCGCCGGGATTTCATAGTCCGTTTCGCCCAGCCCGTGGCGGTATTGGTCGATAAAGACGAATTTCCCCTCTTTCGTAATGGCGATGACGTTCACCCAGTCGGGATATTCGAAGACGTAGTAGTCGGGTATGAGGCGCCCGTCGGGCAGTTCGATGCTCTCGTGGCGTACCGTAAACCATGGTTTGCGGGCGAGGTATTCGCTCGTGAGAACTTTCCAGTTGCGTTTTTTCGGATTTTCCATGGCGGCGTCTTGCTTGTCGGATGCAAAAATAGCGAAAAATAGTTATCTTTGTAACATCCGAAAAAAAACATCCATGTTGTCCCAGAACGAACGAAAGCGTATTATCGCCCTCATCAACCGCGAAGTGGTGCCCGCCATCGGGTGTACCGAACCCATCGCCGTGGCGCTGTGCACGGCGCGTGCCGCCGAACTGCTCGGCTCGCGTCCCGAAAAGGTCGCCGTGCGCCTGAGCGCCAATATCCTCAAAAACGCCATGGGCGTTGGGATCCCCGGTACGGGGATGATCGGCCTGCCGATCGCCGTGGCGCTCGGGGCGCTCGTCGGCCGTTCGGAGTACCGGCTGGAGGTATTGCGCGATGTGACGCCCGGGGCCGTGGAGCAGGGCCGCCGCTATATCGATGAAAAGCGCGTATGTATCGACCTGAAGCAGGGTATCGCCGAGAAACTCTATATCGAGGTTGAAGCCGAAGGCGCCGGGCACCGGGCCGTAGCGGTGATTGCGGGCGGGCATACCTCGTTCGTATACCTCGAGCGCGACGGTGAGGTGACGCTCGACAAACGTACGGCCTCGGCGGCCGAAGAGGATGGGGGCGAAGTGCCCCTCACGTTGCGCCGGGTGTGGGAGTTCGCCACGACGGCACCCCTCGACGAACTGCGCTTCATCCTCGAAACACGCCGCCTGAACAAGGCCGCCGCCGAGCAGGCTTTCGCCGGGGAGTTCGGCCACTGCGTAGGGCGTACGCTCCGTTGCGAGCGAGAACGGAAGATTATGGGCGACAGCATCTTCTCGCGGATACTGTCCTATACCTCCGCGGCGTGCGACGCCCGCATGGCCGGGGCGATGATCCCCGTGATGAGCAACTCGGGAAGCGGCAACCAGGGCATCGCGGCGACGCTTCCCGTGGTGGTCTACGCCGAGCAGACCGCAGCCACCGAACAGCAGACGATCCGTGCGCTGGTGCTGAGCCACCTCACGGTGATCTATATCAAGCAGAGCCTCGGCCGCCTGTCAGCCCTGTGCGGCTGCGTGGTGGCCGCCACGGGGTCGAGCTGCGGCATTACCTACCTGATGGGCGGCGACTACGGGCAGGTCGCGGCGGCGGTGAAAAACATGATCGCCAACCTTACGGGCATGATTTGTGACGGAGCCAAGCCGAGTTGCTCCATGAAGCTCACGAGCGGCGTCTCGACCGCTGTGATCTCGGCCATGATGGCGATGGACGGCCATTGCGTGACGCCCGTCGAGGGAATCATCGAAGAGGATGTCGACAAGTGCATCCGCAACCTCACGGCCATCGGCCGCGACGGCATGAACGAGACCGACAGGGTCGTACTGGGAATAATGACACATAAATGCTGACTATGAATAAACTGACCATGAAAATGAGGCTCCTTGCGGCGTTCCTGCTGCTCGGCCTCTGGGGCGCCACGGCCCAGACCGCCCGTGAGCAGATCGCCGCCATGCCCGAACGCGCGGGCGGGATTTACCACTCGTACGAGTACCTGCCCGGCCCCGCCGTACCCGCCCCGAAGGGCTATGTTCCCTTCTACATCAGCCACTATGGCCGCCACGGCAGCCGTTGGCATACTTCGGAAAAGATCTATGCTGAGCCGCTGGGTATCCTGCGCAAAGCCGACTCGGCCGGGGTGCTGACCCCCAAAGGGCGCGACCTGCTGGCTAAGGTCGAGGTCATTGCAGCCGATGCCCGGGATCGTTACGGTGACCTCTCGCCCCGCGGCGTGGCGGAACACCGGGGCATCGCCGAACGCATGTATAAGGCCTATCCCGAGGTCTTTTCGACCGGGGACGGCCGCGAATGCTATGTCCAGAGCCGTTCGACGCTCGTGCCGCGCTGCATCCTGAGCATGGCGGCCTTCAACGAGCGCCTCAAGGAGCTGAACCCCGAAATCCGGATGACCCGCGAATCGAGCCAGCGCTACATCCCTTATATGAGCAACGGCGCAGGGTTGAATTCCCAGCGAAAGGCATCCGGTGCCGTGGCCGACAGCCTGCAGGATGCCCGCACGCATCCCGCCCGTCTGATGGCGTCGCTCTTCTCCGACCCCGCCTTCGTGGAACGCGAGGTGAAAAGGCCGGCGAAACTGATGAACCAGCTGTTGGCGCAGGCCGCCATCATGCAGGACGTCGAATACCTGGGCATCTCGCTCTACGACCTCTTCACCGAGGAGGAGATATACGCCGCCTGGGAAGCCGAGAATTTCCGCCGCTACGTGATGTTCGGCCCGTCGAAGCGCTTCGGCGACCCGATCATCGCCGATGCCAAGCCGCTGCTGCGCAATATCGTGGAGACTGCCGAACGGGTCGTCGCGGGGGAGGAGAACCTCTCGGCTTCGCTGCGTTTCGGCCACGACGTGAACGTCATTCCGCTGGTGGCGCTCCTGGGCGTCAGGGAGGCTTCCGGGCGCGTATGGACGGCCGAGGAAGCTGCCGGGGTGTGGCAGATACACCGCGTATCGCCCATGGCGACCAACGTGCAGTTCATCTTCTTCCGCAACCCCGAGACCGGCGACGTGCGGGTGCGGGTGCTGCACAACGAGCGCGATGCCGAACTGCCGGTCGGCGGTGGCCCCTATTATCCCTGGGAGACCCTGCGCGACTACTGCAAGTCGCTCTATGAATGACATGCCCCGGTGCCGGGCATAAAAATAAAGGGGCTGCCCGCCGGTTCTCGGAATTAAAATCACCCTCGTCAGAAGCATCTCTGACGAGGGTGATTTTTTAAGCCGGCTTGCCGGGCAACCTTTTCCGCGGCGTTTCCGGGATGGACGCCGGAGTCCCCTCCTTGGGGACGGCTAATGGAAGATGGTCTTGACGATGATGTTCGTGGCGCCCTGGTGACGGGTGGTGTAGTCTTTGGCTATACGGCTTGTTTTCTGCAGGAAATCCTCGTTGTCGCGCAAGGGGATGAACCACGTGCGCAGTTCGTCGTAGTTTTTCACCGGACGGGCAGCGCCGAGCGTCACCAGGTCGCGTGCCTCCTTGAATTTCGCGTAGTTGGGGCCGAATGCCACCGGAAGCCCGAATGTCGCCGCTTCGAGCGTGTTGTGTATCCCCACGCCGAACCCGCCGCCGATATAGCTCCACGTCGCGTAGCCGTAGACCGACGCCAGGATCCCCACCGTGTCGAGGATCAGCAGTTGCTTCGACCCGTAGGCCGTGTGGGGCGTGCACTGCGTGTAGCGGAGCGTCCCGCCCTTGGCCTCGGCCGCGAGGCGTGCCATGCGGCCTTCGTCCATCTCGTGCGGAGCCACGATGAATTTCACGTCGGGGTTGTCGTTTATCAGGCGGATCAGCAGCTCTTCGTCCGGGTTCCAGGTCGAACCCGCCACGAAGAGGCGTTTGTCCCCCTTGAACCGGTCTATGATGTCGATATGTTTGGCTGCGGCGGCGATTTCGGCCACGCGGTCGAAACGCGTGTCGCCCGCTACGATCACGTTGTCGAAGCCCAGCCCGGCCAGCAGCTTTTTCGACTCCTCGTTCTGCACGAACATCACGTCGAAGGACTCCAGCGCCTGCCTCCACATGCCGCCGTAGGGGCGGAAGAAGATCGAGTTGCGGCGGAAGATGGCCGAGACGATATAGGTGCGCACCTTGCGGCGGCGCAGGTCGCGCAGCAGGTTAAGCCAGAATTCGTATTTTACGAAGATTGCGATTTCGGGATGCGCCGCATCGAGGAACCGGCGGGCGTTGCGCGGCGTGTCGATCGGCAGGTAGAAGATGTAATCCACGCCCTGGTAATTCTTGCGGACTTCGTAGCCCGAAGGCGAGAAGAACGTGAGCAGGATCTTGTATTCGGGATGGGTCTTGCGGATGCGTTCGATGATGGGGCGCCCCTGTTCGAATTCGCCGAGCGACGCGACGTGCACCCAGACGATGCGGTCGGTCGGGTCGATGGTCTCGGCCATGCGTTTATAGAGGTCTTTGCGCCCGTCTATCCATAGCCGTGCCTTCGGATGCCTCGGTGCGACCAGCCGGATGAGCCACACATAGAGTGTCAGACCGAAATTATATAACCACATCGGTGTTTACGGTTTGCGGTGTTGAAATACTATACGTTAACGTTCGCCGGGCGGGCCCGGGTTTTCCGGCCCTGTACGCAGGGCTTTCATTTTCAGTGCGACAAAGGTAGTATAATTTGTCGGAAATGCAAAATTACCAGTTGTATTCCATCGCCTGCTCCACCAGGCGTACCTCCATGTGCCCGTCGGGCATCACGTCCACGGCCGCCAGGTCGAACTGCGCCTCGTCCTGCCCGCCCGTTGCGGCCAGGTAACGCACGGCCGCCCGCGTCAGTGCGCGGAACTTCTGCGGCGTGACGGCAGCCTCGGGCGGCGTCAGGGAGCCGGCCCTGCGGGTCTTGACCTCCACGAAATGCACGATCCCCGCCTTGCGGGCCACGATGTCCAGTTCGTAGCGGCCGCTGCGCCAGTTGAGGGCGCAGATTTCATACCCCGCACGGCGGAGGTACTCCGCCGCGGCCCGTTCGCCCGCACGTCCCGTTTCGGCCGTCGTACTCATGCCTGTCAGTGGATGATGCGCTGGATCGAGTTGGCCCGGTCGAAGGCGGCCTTCAGCCCTTCGGCGTCGTCGCGCTCGATCATCCTGCGCATGATCTGCAACTGGTGGATATGCTCGCGCAGCACGTCCAGCAGGTTGTATTTGTTGCGCAGCATGATCGGCACCCACGTGGCGGCCGAGCTCTTGGCCAGCCGCACGGTGCTCTCGAACCCGCCGCCCGCCAGGTCGAAGATGTGCCGCTCCTCGCGTTCCTTCTCGAGCACGGTCAGCGCCAGCGCGAACGAGGTGATGTGGGAGATGTGCGACACGTAGGCCGCATGCAGGTCGTGTTCCTCGGCGCCCATGTAGACGGCGGGCGCCTCCAGCGTGCGGAAGATCCGCTCGGCCATCGCCAGCGCGTCGGGGTCGCTCCGCTCCACTTCGCACAATACGACGTTGCGCCCCGTGAAGGCGCCGTGCTGTGCGGCGCGCGGCCCGCTGTATTCGGTGCCCCACATCGGATGGACGGCTACGAAGCGCCCGCGGCGGGCGTGCATCGAGATAACCTCGCACAATTCGGCCTTGATGGAACCCAAATCCATCACCACCTGGCTGCCGTTTACGCGGTTGAGGGCTTTTACGGCCATCAGGGGAATTGTATCGACAGGGGTGGCCAGCACCACGAGGTCGGCCTGTGGAATGCCCTCTTCGAACGCCACGATGCGGTCGGCCAGCCCGAGCCGCAGTGCCTCGGCGGCGTTACCCTCCGAACTCTCGACACCGAGTATTTCGTCCGCGATGCCGCGGTCGCGCAACGCGAGGGCAAAAGAGCCGCCTATGAGGCCCATGCCCGCTATCAGAACTTTCATACCTATTTATATAAATATTTTTGATTGCGGCCAGAAGCGCTTCCGGCCGGGGATTAGAGCAAGAACGACAGGTCGCTGCCCGGTTGTACTTCGAAGGGCTCCATGCCCTTGCGGAACATGCGCATCGGGCGCTTGCCGATCAGTTCGAGTTTCCCCTCCGCATGGCGGAGCATGCACCCTTCGCGCAGCCCGGCGACCCAGCGCCGCGGGTTGGCCTCGATGTATTCGAGGATGCGCTGCTCGCGCGTCTCTCCGGCGTGCCCCTCGGGGTTGGCGTCGAGGTAGTGGGGGTTTATCTGGAACTTTACGGCTCCGACAGCCCTGAACGACTGTGGCTCGACGATGGGCATGTCGTTTGTGGTGCAGATGGTGGGACATGCCACGTTGCTGCCCGCCGACCAGCCGACATAGGGAGTCCCGGCCTTGATTTTACGCAGGATGGCAGCCATAAGCCCCTGCTCCTGCATCTTTTTTGCCAGCGCGAAGGTGTTGCCGCCCCCGACGCACAGGGCTTCCGCTTCGCGTACCATGCGCGCGGGGTCTTTGGCCCGGTGTACCGAGCGCACGCGGATACCCAGCTCCGAGAGGCGTGCCTGCACCTTTTTTTCGTACTCGGCGTAGGAAAATGTCACGGCGGCATAGGGGACGAATACGATTTCGCTGACGCCCTGCAGGAAACGCCCGATTTCGGGCATCGGATAGCGGAGGTATTCCTCTCCGGCGTTGGTCGAATTCGAGATCAGAAGCAATTTCATAAGCCTATGGTTTTGAATCGGTTAATTTGAAAAATGTGCTAAATGTCGAAAAAGTTGTGAATAAAAAAAAGGTCTGTTTTGTCAAAAGTAATAAAAAAAGTGTTACTTTTGCGCAAAATTACCCCGGAAATACGAAAGAACTATTTCCAAATAATTGTTTAACTAAAAAATTAAAATTATGTCAGAAGTTCAATCAAAAGTTGTCGAGATCATCGTCGACAAACTGGGTGTCAAGGAATCGGAGGTTGTACCCGAAGCAAGCTTCACCAACCATCTGGGTGCTGATTCGCTCGACACCGTAGAATTGATCATGGAGTTCGAGAAGGCTTTCGATATCCAGATTCCGGACGAGGACGCTGAGAAGATCGCTACCGTTGGCGACGCTATCAAGTATATCGAAGAGCACAAGAAATAATTTATAAAAAGAGCTTTCACAGCCTCTTATAGCCTTAAATTTATGACAGAAAGAAGAGTAGTTGTTACGGGCATCGGTACGATCAACCCGCTCGGTAATAATATTGAAGAGTATTTTTCGAATTTGGAGAAGGGAGTCAGCGGTGCCGCACCGATTACTCATTTCGATGCAGAGAAGTTTAAGACGAAGTTTGCTTGTGAAGTAAAGAATTACGACTCGAACCTCTATTTCGACCGTAAGGAAGTACGCAAGTACGACCTTTTCACCCAGTATGCCCTGATCGCGGCCACGCAGGCCGTCGAGGATTCGGCGCTCGACCTCGAGACCGTCGACAAGGAGCAGGTGGGTGTGATCTGGAGTTCGGGCATCGGAGGAATCAAATCTTTCTTCGATGAGTGTCTGGGCTGGGCCGCAGGGGATGGAACCCCGCGGTTTAGCCCGTTCTTTATTCCCCGCATGATCTCCGACATCGCTGCCGGCTTCATCTCCATGAAGTACGGCTTTATGGGGCCCAACTACTGCACGGTGTCTGCGTGCGCATCTTCGAACCACGGTATGATCGCCGCGTTCGACGCCATCCGCTACGGGAAGGCCGACGTGATGGTGGCCGGAGGCTCCGAAGCTGCGGTCAACGAGCCGAGTGTCGGCGGGTTCAACTCCATGCAGGCGCTCTCCACGCGCAACGACGATCCCCAGCACGCTTCGCGTCCGTTCGACAAGGATCGCGACGGTTTCGTGATCGGCGAAGGCGCCGGAGCCCTGATCTTCGAGGAGTATGAACATGCCAAGGCCCGCGGTGCCAAGATCTACTGCGAAATCATCGGCGGCGGCGCTTCTGCCGACGCTTACCACTTCACCGCCCCTCATCCCGAAGGGAAGGGTGCCATGAAGTCGATGCGCGACGCCATCAAGGACGCCGGCATCAAACCCGAAGATATTGATTATGTGAATGTCCACGGTACCTCGACCCCCGCGGGCGACATCCCCGAACTGAAGGCTGTCGCCGGTGTGTTGGGCGACCACGTTTATAACGTCAATATCTCTTCCACCAAGTCGATGACCGGTCACCTGCTGGGTGCTGCCGGGGCTGCCGAGGCCCTGGCCTGCATCTTCGCCATCACGCACGGCGTGGTTCCCCCGACCATCAACTGCGAGAACCTCGACCCGGAGATCGACCCGAACCTGAACCTCACGCTGAACAAGGCGCAGAAGCGCGAAGTGAGGTGTGCCCTGAGCAATACGTTCGGTTTCGGCGGACATAACTCCACGGTCATTTTCCGTAAGATCTGATTACCCTAAAACCGTCCGGGCCGTGTTCGATTTCATACTGCGCCCCCTTAGAAGGAATTTCGGGCGGGATAAGGCGTATTATAAGGTTGTCGATGATATGTTCGGGTTTATCCCGAACAACATCGAACTTTACAAGCTGGCTTTGATTCACAAGTCAGCTTCTTTGGTTCTGGAGGACGGGCGCCCGATCAACAACGAGCGGCTCGAATTCCTGGGCGACGCCGTGATAGAGGCCGTTACCTCGGACTACCTTTTCATCGAGTATCCCGACCGGGACGAGGGGTTCCTCACGCAGCTGCGGTCGAAGATCGTGTCGAGGCAGTCGCTCAACGAGTTGGCCGTGAAAATCGGCCTGGATCGGCATGTCATCTCGAACGCCAGTACGAGCATTACCCAGAAACACATCTACGGCGATGCCTTCGAAGCGATGATAGGCGCCGTTTACCTCGACCAGGGATATGAGTTCACCAACCGGCTGCTGATCAACCGGATTTATTTCCAGGCCCTGAACCTCGACGAACTGACCGAGTCGGAGACCGACTTCAAGAGCCGGCTGATCGAGTGGTGCCAGAAAAACCACCTCAAGATCGTATTCCGCACGGGCAACGACAAGGAGTACTCCTCGAACCACCCCGTATTTTACTCTACGGTGCTGGTCGACGGCATAGAGGTGGGACACGGCTCGGGCGAATCGAAGAAAGAGGCCGAGCAGCATGCCGCATTCTCCGTGGCGGAGTACATGACCGACGAGCAGTGCGCGTCGCTGTTGGACAGGGTCGACCGGCTGACGCAATAACTTTCGGTTATAATCCGGTGCCGGCGGAAAGCCCGGCCGATGCCCTGGGCCGGCCGGATGCTTACGATATGCGGCTCGATTTTGTGACCGATAACTTTTCCGTATACTGCGCGATATAGACCCGATTTCCTGCCTGATATTTTCCCTATGAAGACGATTACCGATAAGATGACGGCGAGGGGCGTCGAATCCCTCAGCGATGCGGAGTTGCTGGCCGTGTTGACCGACGACGAACAGACGGCCGGGGCGTTGCTTGCGGCCTGCGGCGGTGCGCTCGCGCGTATCGCATCGGAAGATGCAGCCCGCCTGCGGATGGTCGGCGGGTTGGGGCTCAGGCGTGCCCGCCTGCTGCTTGCTGCCGCCGAGTTCGGCCGCCGCGTCGCTGCGTCGCGGGCTGCGGAAGCGGATGTCATTGCGACGAGCGACGACGTGGTGGCGCTGTTCCGCCCGCAGCTGGAAACGCTTGCCTATGAGGAGTGTTGGGCGGTTTACCTCACCTCTTCCAACCGCATCATCGAGCGCCAGCGCATAAGCCAGGGCGGGGTGCAGGGAACGGTCGTCGACCATAGGCTGGTTGTTAAACGGGCGTTGGAACTGCTCGCCACACAGCTGGTGCTGATTCACAACCACCCTTCGGGGGCTGCGGCGCCCAGTCCGCAGGACAAGGTGCTCACCGAGCGTGTCGCACAGGCTGCGGCGTTGTTCGACATCCGGCTGTTGGATCACATAATCATAGCGCGCGAAGGCGATTTCTCGTTCCTGCGCGCCGGGCTGGTGTAGCACTATTTCTTACTTCCGGCATTGCCGCATATTGCTATGATAGCGATGGCAATGAGCGCAATCAGAAGTTTCATCGTTCCCGTCATTTGTTTGGGTCGTTTCGTCGGGGCGGGACGCAAAAGCGCGGACTCGATCCTACATCCACGGCAGAGGTATTGGACGACCCGAACGGTAGAATGGTAGAATATGCCCGCGCTGAAAAACAGCGAGAGCATCAACCTTCGTTCCTTACCGTCCGGGAAAGTGTCCAATTTTCTGCCGGAAGAAAAAAGCCGATGCACTTTTTTTGTCTCTTATGTCGGCGGCCCATGGCAGGCCGCCGTGGCAAATATAGAAATAAATTCGCTACGGAAAGACGTAGTTCCCAATTATTTTGTACTTTTGTAATTCGGAAAATAATTTAAAAACAAGATAAAATGACGCAGGAAGAACTTTTCAAAAAACTGGTGGCGCACTGCAAGGAGTACGGGTTCGTATTCCCCTCGAGCGAGATATACGACGGGCTCGGCGCCGTCTACGACTACGGCCAGAACGGCGTGGAGCTGAAGAATAACATCAAGCGTTATTGGTGGGATTCGATGGTCAAGCTGCACGAGAATATCGTGGGGCTGGATGCCGCGATCTTCATGCATCCCCGCACGTGGGAGGCTTCGGGCCATGTCGGTGCGTTCAACGACCCGCTGATCGACAACAAGGACTCGAAGAAGCGTTACCGCGCTGACGTGCTGATCGAAGACTGGCTGGCCAAGCAGGATGAAAAGGTCGAAAAAGAGGTCGAGAAGGCCCGCAAGCGCTTCGGGGAGTCGTTCGACGAGGAGAAGTACCGCGAGACTTCGCCCCGTGTGGCCGAAACCCTCGCCAAGCGCGACGAGGTGCACAAGCGTTTCGTGGCCGCCCAGAACGCCAATGACCTGAATGAACTGCGTCAGATCATCGTCGACTGCGAGATCGTGTGCCCGATTTCGGGTACGCGCAACTGGACGGAGGTGCGCCAGTTCAACCTGATGTTCTCGACCCAGATGGGCTCGACGTCCGAGGGTGCCAATACGATCTACCTGCGTCCCGAGACGGCACAGGGTATCTTCGTCAATTTCCTGAACGTGCAGAAGACCGGCCGCATGAAACTGCCGTTCGGAATCGCGCAGATCGGAAAGGCGTTCCGCAACGAGATCGTGGCCCGCCAGTTCATCTTCCGCATGCGCGAATTCGAGCAGATGGAGATGCAGTTCTTCGTACGTCCCGGCGAGGAGATGAAGTGGTGGCAGCAGTGGAAGGAGACCCGTATGGCCTGGCACCGTGCACTGGGCTTCGGCGACGACCATTACCGTTTCCACGACCACGACAAACTGGCACACTACGCCAATGCCGCGACCGACATCGAATACAACTTCCCGTTCGGTTTCAAGGAGGTCGAGGGCATCCATTCGCGTACGGATTTCGACCTGGGCAACCACCAGAAATTCTCGGGCAAGAAGATCCAGTATTTCGACCCGGAAACAGGCGAGAGCTACGTACCCTATGTCGTCGAGACCTCGATCGGTGTCGACCGCATGTTCCTGCAGGTAATGTCGGCGGCTTACACCGAGGAGCAGCTCGATGGCGGCGATTCGCGCGTCGTGCTCCGTTTGCCGGCTGCGCTGGCGCCCGTGAAGGTGGCCGTGCTGCCGCTGGTGAAGAAAGACGGCATGCCCGAGGTGGCGCAGCGGATCGTCGACGACCTCAAATACGATTACAACGTCGTTTACGACGAGAAGGATTCCGTCGGCAAGCGCTACCGCCGCCAGGATGCCATCGGTACGCCGTTCTGCGTGACCGTCGACGGGCAGACGCTCGAGGACGGCACCGTGACGGTGCGCCACCGCGATACGATGGAGCAGGAGCGCGTCATGATCGAGTCGCTGCCTTCGCTCGTCGAAGAGGAGTGCTCGTACCGCAAGCTGTTCCGGAAAATGAACCTGTAGCGGGGCGATTATGGGCCGGTTCAATATTTTCGATTCCGACAGCATCGTCGAGGGTGAAAAACGGCGTTTCCCCTGGTGGGCGCTGCTGCTTTGCCTGGCGGCCGGAATGCTGGCCGACTGGCTGCTGAGGAACTACTGTTATATGGGCGGCGAATCCGGCCCGAACCTTTAGTGCGTGGGACGGATACTTGCCATAGACTACGGGACGAAGCGCACGGGGATTGCCGTGAGCGATCCGCTGCGTCTGATCGCCGGGGGGCTCGATACGGTCGATACGAAGGGACTTGAGGCGTGGCTAGCAAAATATTTCGCCTCGGAGGACGTTAGTACCATCGTGGTGGGAAAGCCCTCGCGCATGGACGGCACGCCTTCGGAAACGTGGCGTTTCATCGAGCAGCTGGCCGTGCGCCTGCGGAAGGCCTGGCCCGACAAGGAGGTCGTCTTCCACGATGAGCGTTTCACCTCGGTGATGGCGCACCGCACGATGCTCGAAAGCGGTATCGGCAAGATGGCGCGCCGGGACAAGGCGCTGGTGGACAAGATCTCGGCCACGATTATTTTACAGAGTTATATGGAGTTTAACAAATGATTTATCCGATAGTAATTTATGGTTCGGACGTGCTGCGCAAGCCCTGCGAGCGGATCACGCCCGATTATCCCGAGGTGAAGAAACTCGTGGAAGATATGTTCCTGACGCTCGGCGAAGCCGAGGGCGTCGGACTGGCAGCACCGCAGATCGGCAAGAATATCCGCCTTTTTATCGTCGATTGTACACCCTGGGGCGAGGACGACCCGGAGTGCGCCGACTACAAGCGCGCCTTTATCAACCCCGAGATCTATGCCTTGTCGGAGGAAAAGAAGACCTACAACGAGGGATGCCTCTCGTTCCCCGGCATCCATGCCGACGTGCCCCGCTCGCTGGCGATCCGGATGCGTTATATGGACGAGGATTTCGTCGAGCACGACGAGGAGTTCCACGGGCTGAAGGCCTGGGTCATCCAGCACGAATACGACCACATCGAGGGCATCGTCTTCACCGACCGGATTTCGCCCCTGCGCCGCAACCTGCTGAAAGGAAAGCTGATGAACCTGGCAAAGGGCAAATACCGCTGCGCGTATAAGACCAAATAACCCGTATGCCGGGGCCATGCGTCCGCGGGATCGGCCTGTCGCCTGTGCAGCAGGTTGCGTCCGGCGGGAAAGCTGTTCCGGCCTTGCCATGGCAAACGGGACGTTCGTCCCGGCTGCTGCCTCGCAGCGGCACAGCCCCGGGGAGCCGGCGGTTTTGCCGCATGACGAAACGGGAAAGGCTGCCTGACAAGTTCCTCAAAACAATTCACCCCTGCCGAGATTGCTCTGGCGGGGGTGAAATCGTAAATAACGGACTTGTCAGGCAGACCCTTCTACGTCGGGAACTGCTCTTGTCAGAACCTGTATGCTGCGCCTACGAAGACGACGAGCGGATTGCTGCGGCCGCTGTCGAACATGGGCTCGTATTTCAGACCTGCGGAGATGTTCCAGCGGCGCGCGACGTTGAAGTCGAAACCACCGCCGACGCTCATGCCGAATGCCCAGTCCTTGATGTCATTGGCGACAACGCCCACCTGGGGATAGACGCCCCACCAGTCGGCGATGCGGAATACGTAGTGGGCGTCGAAATTGATGTCGACCGAACTGTCCTTTTCCGTCAGGACATAGATCGACGGTTCGATACGCCAGTGGGAATCGAAACTGTACCGGTAGTAAGCACCGATCCCGACGGATGCGTCGCCCGTATTGGTATAGAAGTTCACGCGCGGGCCCACGGCGCTGCGGTAATTGTCCGGCGTGCTGCGGTAATTGCCTGCCTGGGCCGCATTGCGGTTGTTGTCACGGGTGTTGCGGTAGTTGTTGTCCTGGGCGGACGCCGTCCAGGCAAACAATGCCGCGGTTGCGATCAGAAGAATTTTTTTCATGGCTTTCAGTTTAATTTTATATGAATAATCAAGTGGTTGTCAATTAGTCACAGGATCCCATCCCGGCTGGGGACGACCTCTCCGATGCGCTGCCTTGTCGCCTGAACGACGTACAACACTCGTGCCGTGATATGTGTTTTTCGGATTTTGCGGATCACACTTTTGCAACTTCCGCCGTCGCTTCCTGTATCCGGCGGAAGCTATTCAGCCGGCACGGGATAGCCGGGATCGGGGCTGCGGACATGAAAAATCCCGGCACTTATTCGTAAGTGCCGGGATTTTGTTTCCTCTCGGGATGGGGCTTAGAACCTGTACGTCGCGCCGATATTGATAACGATGGGGTTCCTGCGCTTCACAAAGCCGGGTACATAATCCTTGGCGGTCTGGATCATCCATTTGAAGCCGGCCGAAACGTCCCAGTTGCGGGTGATCGAGAAGTCCGCGCCGCCGCCGAGGTTGATACCGCACGACCAGTCGCCGATGTCGTTGGCGCTGATACCTGCCAGCGGATAGATATGCCAGTCGGGGGCGATGTTGAACAGGTATTGTACGTCGGCGCTGATATCCACCGAGCAACCCGTCTTGCAAAGGGCCAGGATACTGGGAGCTACACGCCAGTTGTCGGTGATGCTGTACTGTCCGGCCGCACCGATACCGAAGATGGCTCCGTCGGCACCCGCATTCGTGTATACCCCGATTTTGGGGCCAACTCCCCAGTCGCCCTTGTACTGTGCCGAAACCGTCGTTACTGCTAAAAGCACGACGATCACCGTAAGAAAAATCTTTTTCATGTCTGTTGCTTTAATTTAACAAAAGTTGCGAATAATACTGTTTGCCAGAACAAATATACAAAACTTATCCGCCACGGCAAAAATTTTTCAACGAACCGGACTTTTTTGTCGCTAAAAACGAAAGCCCGCGGCATGCACGCCGCAGGCTTTCGCTGGTATGGGTGTTCCGGCGGTTGCCGGGTGAAGGCTTATTTCTCCTTGAGGGCTGCGTGGGCGGCCGCCAGGCGTGCGATGGGCACGCGGAACGGCGAGCAGCTCACGTAGTTCAGGCCCGCGTAGTGGCAGAATTCGACCGACGAAGGTTCGCCGCCGTGCTCGCCGCAGATGCCGCACTTGAGCATCGGGCGCTTGCCGCGGCCCTTGAATACGGCCTCGCGGATCAGCTGTCCCACGCCGTTCTGGTCGAGGATCTGGAACGGGTCGTTCTTCAGGATGCCCTTGTCGAGGTAGATCGGCAGGAACTTGCCGATGTCGTCGCGCGAGAAGCCCAGCGTCATCTGCGTCAGGTCGTTGGTGCCGAACGAGAAGAACTCGGCGACCTCGGCGATTTGGTGGGCGGTCACGGCTGCGCGGGGAACCTCGATCATCGTGCCGACCATGTAGTCGATCTTGTCGTTGCGCTCCGAGAATACCTGTTCGGCCGTCGAGTCGATGATGCCTTTCTGGTAGCGCAGTTCCTTGTGGTTGCCCACGAGCGGAACCATGATCTCGACGTGCACGGGGATGCCCTGCGCACGGACATTCATGGCCGCCTCGATGATGGCGCGTGCCTGCATCTCGGTGATCTCGGGGTAGGTGTTGCCCAGGCGGCAGCCGCGGTGTCCCAGCATGGGGTTGAACTCGGCCAGCGACTCGACCTTGGCGACGATCTTCTGGAGGGGGACGTCCATCTCTCGGGCCATCTCCTTCTGGCCTTTCTCGTCGTGCGGCACGAACTCGTGCAGGGGCGGGTCGAGCAGGCGGACGGTCACGGGGAAGCCGTTCATGGCCTTGAACAGGCCTTCGAAGTCTCCGCGCTGGATGGGCAGCAACTTGGCCAGTGCCACGCGGCGTCCGGCCTCGTCGTCGGCGAGGATCATCTCGCGGAAAGCCTTGATGCGGTCGCCCTCGAAGAACATGTGCTCCGTGCGGCAGAGGCCGATGCCCTCGGCGCCGAATCCGAATGCCTGTGCGGCATCCTTCGGCGTGTCGGCGTTGGCGCGGACTTTCAGCACGGCGTATTTGCCTGCCAGATCCATCAGCTGGCCGAAGTCTCCGCTCAGGTCGGCGGCCATCGTGGCTACCTGTCCCAGGTAAACTTCGCCCGTCGAACCGTTGAGCGAGATCCAGTCGCCCTCCTTGACGGTGAAGCCGTTGACTTTGATCGTGCGGGTTTTATAGTCTATCTCCAGCTCCCCGGCGCCCGATACGCAGCACTTGCCCATGCCGCGGGCAACGACGGCCGCATGCGAGGTCATACCGCCGCGGGCGGTGAGGATGCCGGCGGCGTCGAGCATGCCTTTGAGGTCTTCGGGAGAAGTTTCGATGCGCACGAGGATCGCTTTCTGACCGGTTTGGGCGAGGGTTTTCTCGGCATCTTCGGCGAAGAATACCACGGGGCCCGTCGCGGCGCCCGGCGATGCGGGAAGGCCCTTGGTGATGACCTGTGCATTGGTGATGGCCTTCTTGTCGAATACGGGGTGGAGCAGCTCGTCGAGTTTCGCGGGCTCGCAGCGAAGCACGGCCGTGCGTTCGTCGATCAGCCCTTCGCGGAGCATGTCCATCGCGATCTTGACCATGGCCGCGCCGGTGCGTTTGCCGTTGCGGCACTGGAGCATCCACAACTTGCCGTCCTGGATCGTGAACTCGATGTCCTGCATGTCCTTGAAATACTGCTCCAGGTGGTGCTGGATCTCATCGAGTTCCTTGTAAACCACCGGCATGACCTCTTCGAGCGAGGGGTATTTCGTGCGGCGGTCTTCCTCGGAGATGTTCTGTGCGGCCGCCCAGCGCTTCGACCCTTCGAGGGTGATTTGCTGCGGGGTGCGGATGCCGGCCACGACGTCCTCGCCTTGGGCATTGATGAGGTATTCGCCGTTGAAGAGGTTTTCACCCGTCGCGGCGTCGCGCGAGAAGGCTACGCCCGTGGCCGAGTTGCTGCCCATGTTGCCGAATACCATGGCCTGTACCGTTACGGCCGTTCCCCATTCGGCGGGGATGTTGTTGAGCTTGCGGTAGAGGATGGCACGGTCGTTCATCCACGAACCGAATACGGCGCAGACGGCGCCCCAGAGCTGATCCCAGGGACATGCCGGGAAGTCCTCGCCGGTCTGCTTCTTGACGGCAGCCTTGAAGTTCCTGACCAGCTCCTTCAGGTCGTCGGTCGTCAGGTCGGTGTCGTTCTTCACGCCGCGTTTGTGTTTCTGCTCCTCGATGATTACCTCGAACGGATCGTGGTCTTCTTTCGATTCGGGTTTCATGCCCAGCACCACGTCGCCGTACATCTGTACGAAACGGCGGTACGAGTCCCATGCGAAACGGGGGTTGCCCGTACGCTTGGCGACGGCTTCCACGGCCTGGTCGTTCATACCCAGGTTGAGGATCGTGTCCATCATGCCGGGCATCGAAGCGCGGGCTCCCGAGCGTACCGACACCAGCAGCGGCATCTCCTTGTCGCCGAATTTCATCCCGGTGAGCTTCTCGATATTTTTCATCGCCTTCTCCACTTCGGGACGGAGCATCTGGATCACGGCGTCCTTGCCGTGGGCGTAATATTCGGAACATACTTCCGTGGTGATCGTGAAGCCCGGGGGGACGGGGATGCCGATGAGGTTCATCTCCGCGAGGTTCGCACCCTTGCCGCCGAGCAGCTCACGCATTTTGCCGTTGCCTTCGGCTTCCTTGTTGCCGAAGGTGTAGACTCGTTTAACGTCTGCCATAATTTTTCTTGGTTAATTTAATTGGTATATAAATTTATAAATTTTTTGTCAACTTGCCGCTTTTCACAGACGAAAATTGCGGTGACATTCCTGTTACCGCCTCGTCAAAGAATTCATATTCGCCGTTGGGAATGCGAATATATAAAAACTTTTCCGGAATTCCAAAAAAATCTACTCCAAGTAAACGAATACCGGCAGGGCGTAGCCGTAGCCGCCCCTGTACCGCCTTTTTTCGTAGGTCGGAAGCGGGGTACCCGTCTTGGGGTCAATCAGATAACGGCGCGCATAGACATCGCCCGCCGAGGTGCGGAGCGCCGTGTCGGCCAGAATGCGGTCGCGCATCTGCCAGCCGCCCCGGCGGCGGACGTTGCCCCGCCCGAGCCGTGCCGGGCGCTCCAGTGCGTCGCGCAGCCCGAAGGCTCCGGGGGCGAGCGACGAGGTGCGTCCCGCGACGAGCAGCTTCACCCCGGGGCGCTCTTCGCGCAGGTCGCGGACGACCCATTCGGCCATGCGGGTGTCGCTGCACAGCACGAGCCCTATGGTGTCGGTGCGCGTGGGACGGACGACGCGTCCGGATCCCCGTCGCATGGGTTTGCCGCGGCGGTAGAGGAGGCCCTCGATGTAGAGGTAGCGGCGCCCCGGCTCGTCGTAGAGGGGCTCGAAGAGGTCGCCGTAATAGAGCAGTGCGAAATCCATGCCGTCGAGGGAGTTGAGCGTGCGGTGCAGGTAGCTGTAATCGCCCTCGCAGGCGGCTGCGATGTCGCGGACGACGGCTTCGTTCTCGACGCCCCACAGCGCCACGAGCGGCATGCGCATCGAGTCGATGACGGCCGCCGTATGGCGTATCTTGCGGCGGTAGCGCTCCGTGTCCCACGCCAGGCGTCCCGAGGGCGTGTAGTCGGTGTCATTGTAGAACAGGGCGGGGACAGTGTCGTAGAGGTGGTCGAGATCCCAGTAGACGATGCCCGTGCGCGGTTGTGCATGGGCGGGGATGCCTGCCAGGAAGAGCAGCAGGGCGGTTATGATGCGTGGCAGCCGTTGCAAGGCGCGTAAAGCCCGGCTGCCCGGGACGGGGCGTGCGTGGCCGGTTGCGGCGAGGGCGGTTATGATGCGGCGCAGCGACATAGGCCGGGGTTATAACGGCTCCTCGGGCAGGAACTTGCGCGGCGAGCAGCCCAGGAACCGGGCGATCTCGTTGATATGGTTGAGGTTGTATTTGATCTCGTACTTCGGGCTTTCCGCCATGCCGATAAAACTTTTCGATACGCCGATGCCGAAAGCCAGCATGGCCTGCGACACACGCTGGGCCATGCGCTCCCGGCGGACGGCTTCAATTACATATATATCGACAGGCGTTTTCATGCGGCGGCGTTTTTCGATACAAAACTAAAAAACGTGCCACTTGTGTTGGTCTGTTATACATGAGTGTTGCTCAGTTATGACAGAGTGCTGTGCTTCCTGCTTCCTTTTGCGGAAAAGATATATTGGTACCGTTTGGTGGCAAAAGGTACCCAAAACCATCCGCAAACCGTTTTCACGGGAGCAGCCACGGCTCCTCGCTGAACGGACACGAAAGACCGAGCCTTTTCGCACGCCCGTTCCGGGCGCGCGGAGCCGCGGCCGCTCTTTCTCCGCTGCAAACGGAATGCGGAAAATACGCCTGTCCGGAATTTTCGCGGTACGGCTAAAAGCGGGGAGACGCGACAGCAGGGATTCCGACTCGATGGCGGAGCCGTCGGCGGACGGCGGACTAAAAGCGCGAGAAACGGGGCAGGTTTGCTTGCAAACCCGCGGTTAGGCGCCCGTTTCCAGCGTTAGGGCGCCGGAAGCAGGCGAGGCATCCGTCGGAGAGTTTTTGGTACTTTTTGCGGAAAAAAGTACATGGCGGAATTCGCAAAAAAAGTTTTTGCCACCAAAAGGTACATGACTGCGTTGCTGAAAGCAACCCGACTTTTCCTGAAATACGGATTATTGGCGTTTCAGGTGAAAATCCGGGCTGGAGCGGGATTATTCCGAGATCACCCCCGAACCGACCAGCTCGTCGCCGTCGTACCATGCGGCGAACTGCCCCGGTGTGATGCCCCGCTGGGGGGCGTCGAAGAGGATGTAGCCTCCCTGGTCGCGGACGAAGAGCGTGGCCTCCTGCAAGGGCTGGCGGTAGCGGATGCGGACGCTGAAGCGGGCGCTATGGCCTGCCGGCATCGTGCGCGCGGGGTTGACCCAGTGTATCTCGCGGGGGGCGATATGCAGTGCCTGTCGCCACAGGCCGGGGTGGCTGTCGCCTTCGCCGACATAGATGACGTTCTGTACGGTGTCGGTGGCGAGGATGAACAGCGATTCCTTGCGCCCGCCGATGCCGAGTCCCTTGCGCTGGCCGATGGTGTAGAAGTGCGCCCCGCCGTGCTCGCCGATCTTCTTGCCGTCGCGGACGGTGTAGCGCCACGGGGCGGCCAGTGCTGCGAGCTGTTCGGTTGTGGGGGGTACGTCGGCCGCGTGCTGTCCGCCCGGGGAGTGGGGATCCCCGTCCGGGCGTCCGGCGGCGGAGATCGGCTTTGACGCCGGGGACGTGACGGTCTGTCCGATGCCGGCGGGCGTGTTTGCGGCGGGCGTATTTGCAGAGGACATGGGGGCGGAATGCCCGGCGGCCGGGGATGCCGGGGCGGGGATTGCCTGTCCGGCATCGGGTGTGCCCGCCGGGATTCGGGCCTTGGGGCCGTATTTCGGCCACGTGGGGAGTATCTCGTGGACGTTACCCCTTTTCGAGGCCAGCTTCTGTTGCAGGAAGGCCGGAAGGTCGATCTTGCCCACGAAGCAGATGCCCTGCGAGTCCTTGCGCTTGGCCGTGGCCAATCCCTGCTCGGCGGCGATGCGCCGCACCTCGGGTTTGAGCAGGGCGCCGACGGGGAACAGGGCGTAGCGCAACTGCTCCTGCGAGAGCTGGCAGAGGAAGTAGCTCTGATCCTTGTTGGGGTCGGTGCCCGCGAGGAGTTTATAGATTGTCCGTCCGTCGGGCAGCGTCTCCTCGGCCTTGCGGCAGTAGTGCCCCGTGGCGACGAAATCGGCGCCCAGCCGGAGCGCTTCGCGCAGGAAGACGTCGAATTTGATTTCGCGGTTGCACAGCACGTCGGGGTTGGGCGTGCGTCCCTTTTCGTATTCCGAGAACATGTAATCGACCACGCGGGTGCGGTAGTCCGCCGAGAGGTCGACGACGTGCAGCGGGATGTCCAGTTTTTTGGCGACCAGTTCGGCGAAGACGCGGTCGTCGTGCCACGGGCAGTCGCCCTCGAGCGTTCCCGTCGTATCGTGCCAGTTGATCATGAACAACCCCACGACGTCATGCCCCTGCTGTTTGAGCAGGTAGGCGGCGACCGATGAATCCACGCCGCCCGAAAGTCCGATTACGACACGTGCCATAGTAATATTGTTATTTACAGGTCGAGCAGCCCTTCGGGCAGCACCAGTTTCATCGTGCGCCCCCCGAAGTCGATATGGGCGATGAACTCCTCGGCGGCGGGGAGGAGCACCGTGCGGCCGCCGATCTCCAGCTCGAAAAGCGGGTTGGCGTCGCTGTCGTAGTAGTCCGTGACCGAACCCGTGAAGGCGGCCGCTCCCTTTGCGCCGTCCGCGCCCGCTTCGGTGCAGGTCACGGCGAAGCCGATCAGGTCTTCCAGGTAGAATTCGTCGTCTTCGTCCTCGTCGCATTCGATACGGAATTCAAGCCCGACGAGTTCCTGAGCCCGGCGCTCGGTGTCGAAATCGGCGAATGAGGCCACGGCGCCCGAGGTGCCGCGGCGTTCGAAGCGTTCGCAGTAGAGCGGCACTTCGAGGGCGTCGATCGTGACCAGCAGCGGGGTGCCGGTATCGAATTCCTCCGGGAAATCGGCATAGAGCGACAGCATCACACCTCCGTCGGTGCCGAAAAGCCTGTTGATCCTGCCTGCGGGAATAGTAACGCTCATATCGGTTCGTTTTTTCTCTTATGTCCGTATCGCGGTGCGGAACGGGGGAAGCGGGTATCCCGGCCGCTCCGTTACACCCGGCCCCGCTGTGCTGCCGCCTTGTCGTGCCGTGCAGCGCCTCGCTGTGCCTTGCCGGACGATTCCCGCACGGGATGCGCCCGCATGGGACTATCTGCAAAAGTAATGAAAAAAACCGGTAAACCTCCCGTTGCGGGAAATTTACCGGGATTCCGGAAAGAAGCTTTCCTGGTGTTATTCTGCGGCAGGAGCCTCTGCTGCGCCCTCTGCGGGAGCCTCGGCAGCTTCGGCGGCGGCAGCCTCCTCGGCTTCTTTGGCGGCAGCTGCGGCAGCGGCCTGCTTCTCGGCGATGGCCTTTGCGCGCTCCTCCTTGATCTTGGCTTCGGCAGCCAGGCGTGCTTTCTCGGCCGACTTGGCATCCGTGGCGAGCTTGTTGCTCTTGGCCTCGATCTTACCGGCCTTCTCGCCCAGCCATTTGTTGAAGCGGGCTTCGGCTTCGGTCTCCGAGAATGCGCCCTTGGCGACACCGCCTAACAGGTGCTTCTTGTATAATACGCCCTTGTACGAGAGGATAGCCCGACAAGTATCCGTAGGTTGTGCGCCTTTCTGTAACCAACCCAATGCTTTCTCGAAGTCGAGGTCGATCGTAGCAGGATTCGTGTTGGGGTTGTAGGTTCCCAACTTTTCGATGAATTTACCATCACGTGGCGCTCTGCTATCTGCGGCAACGATGTGGTAGAAAGCAAAACCTTTCTTACCGTGGCGTGCCAGACGAATTTTAACAGCCATTTGCTATAAAATTTTGTTGTAATTAATTAAAAAACGCTCACCCACTTTGGGCTTTTAAGCCTGCAAATGTAGACAAAATATTCCGCCCGGCAAAATAATTCGCCGAAAAATCGGTGCGACAGGCTGTTTTTCTGCCGGATACGGTGCATGGCGGGCCGCGGCGGGAACTGCCGGAAAAAGGGCGGGCTTGTGGCGGGGCAGGGTCGTGCCCCTAATCGGGTTCCCGCGGGGTTGCAGGCCGTTGCATCCCTGCGGGAAGTGATATTTTTCGTTCAGCCGGGGGCTGTTGTGAAAAAAATTCCTATCTTTGCGGCGCAAATCGTCACCGCAGGGTGCGGTTTTGCCGATGGTTCCGTAGCTCAGTTGGATAGAGCAGCAGCCTTCTAAGCTGCGGGTCGCGCGTTCGAACCGCGCCGGAATCACCCGGAAAAGGGAGCGCTGGAATCGAATCCGGGCTCCCTTTTCGTTTTCCCGCCCGCATCTTCCTTCGCCGGGTTTGGCGTCCTGCGGACTTTTTCGTAAATTTGGGTCGAATCCGATATTTTCAGGCATGGAACCGCTACCGGGCTGCAACATAAAGTATCTCAACATCAGCCGCAACGACGAGGCGTGGGGGCTGGTCGTCACGACGGCCGGGTACCAGGCGGTCGCGGCGCACAGTTCCTACCCGCAGGCGCAGCATCCCGAATCCCATATTTTCGACCCCGGCAAGGGGCGCGTCCTGAAGGAGTACCAGTTGGTCTACATATCGCGCGGGGAGGGCTATTTCGAGTCCCGTTCGTGCCGCCGCCAGCGGATCAGGGCCGGGACGATGATCTTGCTCTTCCCCGGGGAGTGGCATACCTACGAGCCCGACAGGGCTACCGGGTGGTTCGAACATTGGGTGGGATTCCGGGGCGGCAGCGTCGATGCGCAGGTCGCCAACGGGTTCTTTTCGCCGCGCAACCCGCTTTTCGGGCTGGGATTCAGCCAGACGATCATCGGCATGTACGAGGAGCTCGTCGGCTATGCGCTCCGGGAACAGGCCGGTTACCAGCAGGTCGCGGCGGGGATCGTGCAGTTCCTGCTGGGTTCGGTCTACTACAAGCACCGGAACCTTCTGTTCAACGACTCGATGGCCATCCGCAAGATCGACGAGGCGCGCGCCCTCATCAAACGCGAGGTCGAGGGCGGTCTCACGCCGCAGGGGATCGCCGAACGCCTGTCGGTCAGCTATTCGTGGTTCCGCAAGATGTTCCGGCAGTATGCCGGAGCCTCGCCTGCGCAATATCTCTCGCAGATCCGGTTCCTGCGTGCCAAAGAGCTGCTCGATACGACGGAGCTCACCGTCGCGGAGATCGCATACAGGCTCCGGTTCGAGACCCCGAGCCACTTTTCCACATTCTTCCGCAAAAGGGAGGGCGTCCCGCCCCAGCAGTACCGCCGCGAGCGGAGGCAGCCCGGGCGGTAACCTCCTCAGCAGACGACCGTCACCGGGATTCCGAGCAGCGCGGCGTATTTGCGGATCGCTCCGGCGACATGTCCCACACCGATGGCGCAGTGGTGCGAAGGCCCCGCCTTGCTCCAGCGGTCGATGAATTCCCGCGCGGGAAGCGGGAACCTGTAACGGCTGTTGATGTTGCCGATGTTCAGCACGGGGCCCGGCACCGATTCGCCTTCGGCCAGCAGGAACGAAATCCCGTCGCGTCCTTCGACCACCGACAGGAGCGTCACCGGGCCGTGTTTCACGGACATCTGGATCGACAGCCCCTTGCCGGGTTTGCCGTGGTAAACGGGAAGCGGCACCAGGCGGGCTTTCTCTTCGCCGAGCAGGAAGTGCGCCGGGCCGTCGTGCCCCAGCAGGATGACGTCGTCGGTGAAGTCCATGCCGTAGAATTCCGAGAAACAACCCCCGGCGCCCAGCAGTGACATGATTTTCATGGCCTGCACGTTTTTCACCTCGTATTCGGCCGCCACGGGGATGCCGCGCCCCGTCAGCAGCGTGTTGCCGGCGATGACCGACGTGACGATGTCTTCGTAGGCGTTGCCCGCCGCCCCCGCGTAGTAGTAGGCCAGGGAACCCAGCCGGTGCGCTTCGGCGAGCTTGTCCAGTGCCACGGAAGTGCGTGCGGCGCGCTCCAGCTCTTCGGGCGTGCAGCCCCCGTCGACGACGAACGCCTCGCCGAACGCGGCGACCCTCGCGTCGGCCTCGCGCTGCGTCACCGAGCGGCGGAATTCGTGCAGTTCGCACATCTCCAGGATTTCGGCATGGGTGCCGAAGACGGTGCTCTGCAGCCTGAGGTCGGAGTAGACGTCGACCATGCCGCCGTAGTAGTTGCCCAGCAGTCCCATGCGGTTGCGGCGCATGCCGCAGGCGACCTTCGCCGCGTCGATCCACCCGTAGATCTCGGCCCAGGCCTGCGCGTCGTCGAGGTAGCCCGTCACCACGTCGTATTTGGTGCCGGCGCGGTTGAATACCGAACAGAATTCGGGCAGCGAACAGGCCTGGCAGTTGGCAAGCCACTCGCCCGTCATCTCCCCGCGGTCGGACATGCCATTGAGCCGGGCGTAATCGATGGCCGGGGCGGGTTGCAGGTTGAGCAGCACGACCGGGATACCCTCCCCGAGGAAGGGGATGAGCGTGGACGAAAGGGCGTAGGTCGAGATGAAGATGAACAGCACTTCGGCTTCGTCGCGCCTGAAAAGGGCCGCGGCTGCGTGAGCCTTGTCCACGTCGTCGACCATGCCTGCGTCGGCGACGATCTGCCCGCCGTAGGCTTCCATTTTTTCCTTTATGGCGTTCCGGTAGCCGTCGAGCCTTTCGCGCAGTCCGCCGAACTGGTGCCAGTAGGTGTTCAGCCCTACTGCGATCAATCCTATTTTCATGGTTTGTGATCCGTTATTTTGTCATGACGATTTCGAAATCTTCCAGCAGGCCGTAGTCCCGCTGGTCGTAGTCGCTGCCGGGCAGCTGTTTGGGCACGTTGTTCCAGTGCCACGGGCCTGCGATACCCTTGTCGGCGCTGTAATGAGGGCCGAAGAGGTTTTTAAGGCTGCCCACCACCTGCACTTCGACGCGGTTGCGTCCCTTGCGCAGGTAGGGCGTGAGGTCGAACGCATAGGGCTGCCAGGCGATGATGCCCGCTTTGCGGCCGTTCACGCAGACCCGTGCGAGCGTCCCCTCCCAGGCGTTCAGCCGGAGCGTGTAACCGGCCGCGGGGTCGTCGATGTCGTAGTCCCGGCCGTAGGCCATGTCCCACGAATAGAAGGGGAGCCCCTGCCGTTTCCAGCTTCCCAAGGCCGGTTTCCCGGCGGGTTCGCGGACGATCCATCCCGCCCCGGCCGATTCGAGCACGAAGTCGCCGAAAAGGTAGATGGGGGCTATTTCGGCATAGATGCTCATGGGCGAGACGCTCAGTTCGACGGTGTTCGTCCCCCGCCGCACCAGATTGCCTACGGGGTAGATCCCGAAGCGGCTGTCGAGCAGCGTGTCGGGCGCCGCGGCTTCGACGGGCGTGCCGTTGAACGTCACGTTCCAGATGCCGGGTTGTTCGGCGACCAGCTTCATGCCGCGCGTGTCGAAGTCCCCGGCCACGACGAAGTGGTAGCTTACGCGGATGTCGCCCGTGGTCAGCGTGTCGCGTTCGACGATAGTCTGCCTGTACTGGATGGCCGAGTCCCACGGGTTGCCTGTCCCGTAGCAATGGTTGAAGAGTTTGTTGCACGCCTCGAACGTGTAGAGGTTGCGCTCGGTGCGCCCGTCGACCGTCAGGTCGCAGAAATCGAGGTTGAGGACGTTGTCTTTCAGGCGGGTGACCTCCAGCGGGCCGGCGGGCTCCAGCTTGGTGCTCCCTGCTGGCTGTGTTTCGGTGCCGGATGCCGCCCGGGAGGTACGTGCAAGGGCGCTCCGGCCCGAAGCCGGGGCGAAGAGCAGGAGGCTCCCGGCGGGCGGCAGGCTGAAGTCCGCCCCGACGCTTTTCCCGTCGGCGGTGTGCGGGTAGGGACGCATGTCGCCCGAGACGGCGTCCAGCTCGACCAGCTCCCCGGCCGGGAGGCCGACGCTGCCCGTGGCGGTGTCGCTTAGCGAGGAGTTGACCAGGAACAGGAGCTCCCCGTCCTCGTAGCTGCGCCGCTGGTGGTAGAGGTCGTTGCCCGTGACGTTGCAAAAACGGATCCTGTCGTCCGCGAACGATTCGGCGATCGCCTTACCGTCCAGTGCCGCGTAACGGCGTATCCGGGAGGCGTTGCGGTCGAGGAAATCCGCCAGTTCGGGGCTGGGCCGCCCGTCGACGAGCGTCGGTTTGGCAAAGAGCACCAGTTGCCCGCCCGCCTCGACGAATTGGCGGATGAGGCTGAAAGTCCCGGCGTTGAGGTTCTCGGTCATGGGCGGGATCACGACCTTCGCATAGGCGCGTTTTCCGACGACGAATTTACCGCCCCTGACCGAACCGCGGTCCTTGATGATGTGCTCCGAGCCCAGGTCGTATTCCGCCTGCGCCTTTTCGAGCGTGGTGACGAAACGCTGGAATGCGCTGCCGATCTCCATGCAGCGGGGGTCGTTCATGACATAGGAGTAGTAGAGCCAGATCGTCGTGGTTGGTTCCAGGACGAGGATGTCGTTCATCTGTTCGCCCTGGCTGAGCACGAGTGACAGGCGGGCGAAGTAGTCGTTCAGCACCTTGTAGTCCTCCCACCATGGCGAGAGGCGGGTGAAGACCGGGGGATAGTCGTATTTGCGGGCGCCGGCGATGGTCATGTGCGAGAGGTGCTGGTTCATGAAATTCACGCCCAGCGCATATTCCCAGTCGCCCAGCCGCTTGAAGTCGCGGAACGTCTCGTCCCAGCCCCCGCCGCCGTAGGTTTCGCTCAGCGTGCGTACGCACCCCGTCTGGTTGGCGGCGCTGCGCAGCTCCTTCACGGCGCGGACGTTGCCGAACTGCGCCTGCGGGCTCTGGTCGTTGTACTGGTTGAAGAGCATGTCGATGGCGGGCATCTGGTGCCACGCGTACATGGCCATATTGTCGCCGCCCTGGTACATGCTCGGCCAGTCGTGCTCCCAGTAGTGCCCCGTCCAAAGCATGCCCTTGCGGTCGCAATAGGCCGACATGGGCTTCGCCCAGCGGTCTACGAACATTTGCGTCAGCGTTTCGAGGTAGTTGTGGCGTACCTGTTTCCAGTCGCCCGTTTGCTCGGAGAGCAGGGGCAGCGAAGTTGCCAGGTCGTAGCCCCACTGTTTGCGGAACACTTCGAACAGGTCGGGCGTCCAGCGCACGCCGCCCGAACTGGGAATGCACGGTTCGTCGGAGAAAAGCCCCCTGATGACCGGGCCAAGCTCGTTGCCGAAGGTCTTTTCGTAGCCCGACATGGTGATGTCGAGGAACTTTTCGGTGACGCCCTCGACCAAGAGGTCGACGTACGAGTAACCCCCGTGCCAGCCCGAACGGCCGTAATAGGTCTTTTCGTAAAGGTAGTATTCGCCCGGGACGTCTTTGTAGCGGCCCGTGTCGGCGGTGATGTCGCGGAACGTGCCGCCCTCCTTTTTCAGGCAGAGGAAGTATTTTCCCGCATCGGCCGGGGGCAGTGCGGTTTTGGTGAGCGCGAGCCCCTGGCCCTGGTCGTAGGATTCGGGCATCTGTGCAGGAACATGTCCGCCTGCGAAGCCGCTCGGGTAGGAGTTTTCGTCGTAGATCCAGATGTCGAGCCCCAGTTCTTTCCCCTTTTCCACACTGTATTTATAAAGGTCGAACCATTCGTCGGAGAGGTATTCGGTGACCAGCCCCGGCCGCGGGTGGACGAAGGCGCCGCCGAAGCCCTGCGCCTTGAAGTCGCCCAGCATCCGGTCGATGTCGGCGCGGGTGACCCGCGTGTTCCAGACCCACAGGGGCGCCGGGCGGAATGCCCGCGGGGGATCGGCGAATTCCTTTCGGAGCTTCTCGAATTTCATTTCCCGTTTCTGGGGGGCTGCGGCGTAGCTGGCGAGGCACGATGCCGCCAGGGCGGCCGCCAGCAGGCTTTTGATTGCGGAGGGTTTGGTTTTCATGGTCGTTCCGGATTGTGTTTGCTTTACAAAGGTAAAGGTTATGCGCTTCGGGCGGTAACGAATCCTGATAAACGACTTTTCATTTCTGATAAAGCGTGCGGAGGATGGCGCGGGCGAACCGAGAGGTTCGGGGCGGGATGCGGAGCAGGGAGAGACGGTATGGCCGGGATGCTGCCGGGCCGGGCAGGCGGGATCGTTAGGAACGGGGGACTGTGGAATCGGGGAATCAGAGGGCCGGGGATCCGGCAGAACGGTGGGGGCGCTGAAAGCCGGCGGAAAAAAACACGGCGAGCCGGGGACGGGTGCCCCGCACGGCCGGGCAGCGGGTGTGGGGCAGCGGATGCAGGCGGGGTTACCTGCGCGGCAGGATGGCGACGATGCGCGTCCCGCCCGTGTATCCGGAGTCGATGTATATCTCCCCGTGCAGGTGGGTGACGATCAGGCGGCAGAGGTAGAGCCCGAGGCCGTTGCCCTGGCTGAAGGGGTCGAGTTTGGTGAAACGCTCGAAGACATAGCCGTGCTTCTCGGGCGGGATGCCGCAGCCCGTGTCGGCGACGGCGACGAAGACGCGGTCGTCGCCCAGACGGTCGCATTCGAGGCTGATCGTGCCTTCCTGCGTGAATTTATAGGCGTTGCCGAGCAGTGCCGAGATGAGTATCGTCAGGTATTTGTCGCTGGTGTTGAGCGCAATCTCCGCGACCGGGATCGCGCCTTTGTAAACGATGCCAGGCTTGGGGTACCTCACCTTCATGATCCGCAGTTGCGCCTGGCATACGGCGCAGAGGTTCGTATACTGGCACGGCAGCGGCGCGTGCAGGTTTTCGAGGTAGGCCACCTCTAGCATGTCGTCGAACAGGAATCGCAGCTGGCGGCGGTTGTCCCGGATGATTTCGCAGTATTGGGCGCGCGACTCCGGGGTGATCTCCTCGGCGCAGAGCAGCTCGGAGAATCCCATGATGCAGTTGAGCGGCGTACGCACTTCGTGGCAGACCGAGTTGACGAATGCGGCCTTTTTGAGTTCGCTTTCGTGGGCGTGCTTCGTTTGCAGGAGTAACTCCTTCTGCAGTCGCCGGGTACGGCGGTTGCCGACATAGATCGCACCGACGACCGCAGCGATCACCAGCAGCGCGAGCGAAACGTAGGCCAGGGCAGTTTTGTGGTGGTGGGCCGTAAGCAGCGCCGCGTCGAGCGCCATCCGGTCGAGTTCGTACGACTCCTGCTTCTCGCGGATGACTTTGCTCTGTTCGAGCCGCAGCAGCGAATCCCGTACCTTCACGGCACGGGCATAGGCCATGCAGGCCTCGGAGTCGCGGTGCAGCCTGCGGAACATGTCCGCCCGTTCCTTGTAGCAATCCGTGAAGTGCACGCCGGCCACGGGGTGGCGTTCGGCGGTGCGGATCAGCGAATCCGAGAAGGCCAGGGCCCTGGCGTACTCCCCGTGCCCGACGGCATCGAGATAACCTTCGCGGTAGTGGCGCATGCGGGCGAAGTGGAGCCGGTCGGCCTGGTGCGTACGGATGAACCTGCTTTGCAGGAAAAGGTGCATGCCGGGCGTACCCCCGAATTCGTTGTCGCCCTCGGGTTGCAGCGGCTGCGCCGTTGCGGCGCAGAAAACCGCGAGCGCCAGGCATATTGCCGGGAAGAGTATCGGTCGGCGCGTGCTCATGGCTTGGCGGGGATTGTGAAGATGAAACGTGCACCGGCGGTATATGCCTCGTCGAGGGATATGTTGCCCGAGAGGTGCCGGGCGATCAGGCGGCATAAAGCGAGGCTCAGCCCCGGCGTCGCCTTCGAGTCGTCGGAGGGCAGGCCGAAGATGTCGTTGCGTTTTGCGGGCGGGATGCCGCAGCCCGTGTCGGTCACCGTAACCCGAAGTTCGTTGCGGCGCGGGTCTATTTCATAGCGGAGCGTGACGGCGCCTTCCCGGGTGAATTTGCGGGCGTTGTCGAGCAGCGCGCGTACCACGAACGAAAAGTATTTGGCATGCGTGCGGACGGTGGCCGGGTTCTCCGGGGCTTCGATCGTGAAGGCCACCCCGGGATTGCAGCTAAGCCGCGAAGCGGCGAGCAGTTCGGCGCGGCACACCTCGTCGATGTTGGTTTCCTCCAGCCGCAGGGCCTCGGTCAGGCTGTCGAGGTTGGCGGCTTCGAGCATGTTGTCGAGCGCCGAAAGCAGCAGGTCGGCGTTGACGCGGATGGATTCGCAGCAGGCGTTCCGCTCGGTTGCGCCGATGTCCGACAGCATCAGCCGCGAGGCTGCGGTGTCGATGGCGTCGAATGCGGGGCCGATGCCGCGGCAGATCGTGTTTACGAAGACCGATTTCATGTGTTCGCTCTCCTGGGCCTTGCGGCTGTGGCGGAGGATGTCGGCCTTCAGCCTGCGGTTATGCAGCAGCGACCGCAGGAGGTAAATCCCCGTGCCGGACATCAGCAGCACGATGACGACGATCGAGAGGCTCGTGGCTGCGCGGTTGCGGATCAGGGCCCGCGTTTCGGTCAGCTTGCGCTTGTCCAGGTCGTGTTGCCGGCGGATCGTTTCGAGGCGTTCGCGGCGTTCGGCGGTGAGGATCGAATCCTGCACCAGTATCGTATGCCCGAAGGCCTCGAAAGCCTCCGGGTAACGCTTGGCCTTGGTGAGCAGGATGCTGCGGTCACGGTAAGCCTGGTAGACCTTGTTGGGCAGCATGCTGAAATAGCCTTTGCCGCTCTCGATCAGGCGGATCAGCGAATCGGAATACTGGATGCTTTCGGCATAGGCGCCGGTGTTGGCTTTCCAGAGGTAGCCCATTTCGTAGAGGTAACTTTTGTTGCGCAGCAGGTTTTCCCCTTCGGCCGCGAGCATACGGTTGCGGAACTCGTTGAAGTACAAGGCTGCGTAGTCGTTGCGGCGGATGTTGAGCGCACATTGCAGCAATTGCTGGTAAGGCCGCACGTAGCTGTTGTCCTTATAGAGGTAGGGGCGCCGCCCGAGGATGCTGTCGGCGGAATAGTAGCGGTCGAGCAGTGCGATCTGGTCGTTGGTGAGCGCGACCTGGTCATCGTGGCGGTAGCTCTGGTTGTAGGCGCCGCTCAGCACGTAGTAAATGATGTTGGCGAAGCACCTGCGGATATTGAGGTTCGGCATTTGCCTCGTCAGTTCGTAGGCTTCGCGCCACGTGTCGGTCTGCGGGATGTAGGCCCGCCGGTTTCCGCCCTCGTAGTAGCAGAGCGTGATGTTGGCATAGCCGCGCAGAAACAGGCGTTTGGTGCGCTGGTAGATGTTCTCGGGTTCTTCGGGCGGGGTATTGCTCCAGTCGTAAACCTCGTGTGCCAGCCTGAGGTTCTCCGCAAGGTCGTACTGGTGCCCCAGGCGGTAGAACCCGATGCACATTTCTGCATAGGCGTCGGCACCCTCTTCGGGTGTGCCGGGAGTCAGGTCGCGGAGCGCCTGTAGGTAATAGCGGAGCGTATCTTTCTTTTCGGTGTAAATCGAATACCGGCTGAGGATCGGGATGATGGACACGGACATGGCGTAGGTGTCGCGGATGGCCGCCGCTTCGCGGAAAAGCTGGATGGAATAAGGCAGGTTGAGGTGCGTGTCCTCGTTCAGGTCTTTGAGGTTGAGCAGCAGTTGCACCCGTTGGCGGGGATCGGACGTATGCGCCAGTCTGCCCTGGAGGCTGTCCGTGACGGAGGACGGTGCGGCCATAAGGGATACTCCTGTGCCGAAGACGACGCAGTAGATGCATGTAAGCAGGCGGACAGGGGACATGTGGGTGTAACGCAAAATTGGGACTAAGGTAGTAAAAAAAACGGGCCGGACAAAAAGTCCGGCTCCGTTCTGTGGAAAATTATGGGGATCTTATGCCTTTTTCAGGCTCATATCCAGATACATTTTCAACTCCCGGGGCATTACCGGCTTGGTAATAAAGCCGTTGCATCCGGCTTCCTCGGCGATGCGGCGATCCGTGTCGAAGGCATAGGCGGTCTGCATGATAACGGGTAATTGGGTGGTATGCCGGCGTATCTCCTTGAGTGCCTCGATACCGTCCATTACAGGCATTTTGATGTCCATCAACACGGCATCGGGATGATGCTCCAATGCATAGTCGACGGCCTCTCTGCCATTTTTCGCCCATAGCAGCTCATACTCTTTTTTGAGTATTATTTCCAGCAATTTGTAATTGCTTTCAACGTCTTCCGCAATAAGTATCAGCGGTTTACGTGCATCTGGATTGTTGCCTGTCATTGTTTTTACAGTTGGGATGAGTGCAAATATAAAAAATTTTTCCGGAAAACAAATAGGATTACCGGCGAATTGTTCCTTCCCAGCAGGCCGTATTGCCGCAGGCGTCGGTCAGGGTGAGCCGGACGCTGTGGCTTTTGCGGGCCGGGGGTTCCTCGAACAGGTGGATCAGCGTGTCCTGCATCGGGAGACGGTCGCAGGGAACCCATTTGCCGTCGATGAACAGGGTGCACGAGGCGATGCCCGAGAAGTTGTCGCCCACGCGGAAGCGCATGGCCGGGGCGCGTGTGAGGTCTGCCCCGTCGGTGAAGAGCGGGCGTATGCGCGGCGGGATGGTGTCGGCCACGACAAACAGTTCGCCGGTGGTGCGAGTCGTGGCCGTGACGGCGCCGTCGGCGTATTTCCCGCCTATGCAGGTGAGCCGTCCCTTGGCGTTGCGGGCGGCCAGCACCGTGTGGGGATGCAGGTTTTCGGGGACGAACGCCCGCACGCTGACCGTCATTGCCCGGTGCAGCGGCGTGGTGACCGGGAGGATGCGGTAGCCGGACGTGAGGACGAGGAGCGTCGAATCGGACGCCGGGGCGGGGCAGCGTTCAGCGCGGCAGAAAACCGGTTCGTAGAGCGCTCCGGCGGGGATGCGTGCCGTGACTTCGCGCCCGAGGCGGACGATGCCCGTCCGCCCGGGGGTGAGCACCGTGGCGGCGCTGTCGGCTTTGGCACGGAAACTCTCCGTCCGGCCGAGGATGTCGAATTCCAGCTGCGAGCGGTTGCCGCAGTCGTCCCATGCCTCGATGCGGATGCGGCGGGTCTGTCCCGCTTCGGTGCGGACGATTCCGCGTTCCTCCATGACGGGGTAGAAACAGTCGGGGGATTCGGCCAGTTGCGCCGTGCGGATCACCTCGTTGCGCGAGGTGAGTTGCAGCGGGTAGTAGCTCACGGCGTCGCAGCAGCGCGAATTCGCCTGCTCGAAGCCGTCCATGCGGTATTCGAAAAGGGGCTTGCCGTCGGCCGATAGGGCGAGGCGCCACAGGCCGAAGGTGTTGCCCACGCCGTTGCGGCGGTCGCTGGCCTCGACGACGAAGTAGCCTTTGCGCCCCGCGCCGACGGGCTCTTCGCGCGTCAGGCGGTAGTTGCCCCCGGCGCTGCGGACGACGGCATAGCTCTCCGGGCGGCTGTGCACGGGGACGCCCTGCACGGTGTCGACCTCGATGTAGTGGATCCGCATGATGCGCGGCGGGAGGTCGTCATGGGGGCGGATGATCCCGGCGCTTACGACGTTGTAAAGCCGCTGCGTGCGGGTGTCGCGCAGTTCGTAGTGGAGGTGCGGCCCCATCGACGAGCCGCTGTTGCCCGAATAGCCCACCACGTCGCCCTGCTTCACGGGCCAGGTGTCGGGGCCGAACCAGAGGTTTACGCTGTTCGAGCGGCGGGCGTGGCGCTCTTCGCGCACGCGCTCCTCGATGTCCTTGCGGAAGCGTTGCAGGTGGCCGTATACGGCCGTCGTGCCGTTGTGCAGCGTGAGGTAGACGGCGCGCCCGTAGCCGTAGGCGCCCAGGCTTACGCGCGAGACGTAGCCGTCGGCCACGGCCACGAGGGGTTTGCCTTCGGCGCCGTCGGTCTTGATGTCGATGCCCGCGTGGAAATGCCCGGGGCGCATCTCGCCGAAATTGGCCGAGTAGAGCCCTTCGACGTCGCAGATCGGGTATATGTACTCCTCCGGGGCGGGGTGTTGTCCCCGGGCCCCGACGCAGGCGGCAGTCGATATGAGCAGTATCAGAATTCGTCGCATGTCTCCGTGTCCGTCACGAGCCCCGAGGCGGCCTCCACGACCGTTTCGTAGTCGTATCCCAGCGAAAGCCCGTAACGTATCAGTTTGGTTTTCAGTTCGTATTGTGTCGAATATTTCGCCGTTCGTGCCTTGCGTTCCAGTTGCCGGCGCAGGCGTTCGTCCATGCCGGAACGGTCGGCTTCGGCGAGTGCCGCGTCGATCAGCGCCCGGTCGATGCGCTTGCGTTGCAGGGCCGTGCGGATCTTGTATTCGCCCCAGCCGCTCAGCCGCAGTTTTTCGCGCACGAAAGCCCCGGCGTAACGGGCATCGTCGATGAAGCGGTCGCGGACGAGTTTGGCCAGCACCCCCTCGGCGTCGCGTTCCGCGAGTCCCCAGCCGCGCATCAGCCGCCGGGCGTCCTCCTGCGATTTTTCGGCGCGGGCGCAGAGCCGCATGAGCGCAGCGAGTGCCTGCTCGGGTGTCTTGACCTTCTTTTTCCTTATTTCATCCGGCTGCATACCATGCGGGGTTTTCCGTTGAGGTCTTCGCGCACCTCGGTGTCCGTATATCCCTCCTCGCCGAGCAGGAGGCGCATCTGTCCGGCCGAGCGTTCGTAGATCTCGAAATAGAGCTTCCCGCCGGGGCGGAGCATCCGCCGCCCGGCGCGGGCGATGGCGCGGTAGAATCGCAGTGCGTCGTCGTCGGGGACGAACAGCGCCTCGGGGGGTTCGTACCCGCGGACGTTGGCGTGCATTGCCGCAAGGTCGCTTTGCGGCACGTAGGGCGGGTTCGAGACGATCGCGTCGAACGGCCCCGGGAAGGCTTCGTCCAGGCCGCCGAGCGCATCCGCCTTGCGGAGCGTGACCCGGGCGCCGAGCGTGCGGAAGTTTTCGGCGGCGATCGCCAGCGCCGCGTCCGACAGGTCGGCCGCGCAAACCTCGGCCCCGGGCAGCGCGAGCGCCAGGCTCGCGGCGATGCAGCCGCTGCCGGTGCCCACGTCGAGCAGGGCACGGGCCCTGCGTTCGTCGTGTACCACCCAGGAGACCAGCTCCTCGGTTTCGGGGCGGGGGATCAGCACCCCTTCGCGTACGGCGAAGCGATGCCCGTAAAATTCCGTGTGCCCCACCGCGTATTGCACGGGACGGCCGGCGGCGAGTTGTGCGGCCATCGCCTCGAACCCGTCGGCTGCCATCGGTGCGCCGGGGTCGGTCAGCAAGGCCGATAGGGGAAGCCCCGCCAATTCGGCGAGGGCGATCAGGGCGATGCTCCGTGCCTCGCGGGCGTCGTAAAGTCCCGTGAGACGGGCTGTGAGTTTGTCGAGGAGCCCGCGGCGGGTGGTGCTCTCCGGTGCCGCCTGCGAGGGCGGGTTGCCGTGGCCTTCTGCCGCGTCCAGCGGCTGCGGGGCGTATGGGGCGGGGGTGTCGGGGGCGGACATCAGTGCCGGATGAAATTGGCCAGCGCGATGGCTACGGCGGCTTCGACGACCACGGCCCCGCGCAGGGCGACGCAGACATCGTGGCGGCCGCGGATCGTGAGCGGCTCGACCTTGTCCGTCGCCAGGTTGTAGGTATTTTGTTCGCGCCCGATGCTCGGGGTCGGCTTGACCGCCGCGCGTACCACGATCTCGTTGCCGTTGGTGATTCCGCCGTTGATACCGCCCGCGTTGTTGGTCGCAGTGGTGCCTTCGACGTCGAGCAGCGGGTCGTTGTTTTGCGAACCGCGCATGCGCGCCCCGGCGAAGCCGCTGCCGAATTCGACCCCCTTGACGGCCGGGACGGCGAACAACAGGTGGGCGATCAGGCTTTCGGCCGAATCGAAGAAGGGTTGTCCCAGTCCCAGTGGGACGCCCTGTACGCGGCATTCGATGATTCCGCCGACCGAATCCCGGTCGGCCGCCGCCGCGCGCAGCACCTCGTCGAAGCGCGCAGGGTCGGTGCATCCGCCGATCTCGGTGATGCGCGTGTCGAAGGCGATGCCCGGCGGGAGCATCTTCTTGGCGACGACGCCCGCGGCGACGAACGCCACGGTCAGGCGTGCCGAGAAATGGCCGCCGCCCCGCGGGTCGTTGAACCCGTTGAAGCGGTGGTAGGCCACCAGGTCGGCGTGCGAAGGCCGGTAGTGGCGGGCTACGGTGGCGTAATCCTGCGAATGGGTGTCGGTGTTGGCGAATTCGATGGTGAGCGGCGCCCCCGTCGTCATGCCGTTGTAAAGCCCCGATACGATCTGCGGGATGTCCGGCTCGCGGCGCGGCGTGGTGCCGCGGGCCCCGCTGCGGCGGCGTGCAAGGTCGGCTTCGAAATCTTCCGCCGAGAGCGGAATACCTGCGGGAACCCCGTCGATCGAGATGCCGATCTGCGGGCCGTGCGACTCGCCCCAGATGGCGAGCCTGAAATTGTGTCCGAAAATATTCATGGCGTTCAGATTCTGATTTTTTCCAGGTCTTCGAAGAATCCGGGGTAGCTCTTGGCTACGCATTCGGCGCCTTCGATGGTCATTTCCCCGTCGCAGAGCAGTCCTGCGACGGCCATCGACATGGCCATGCGGTGGTCGCCGTGGCTCTGCACGCGGGCCTGGCGGATCCTGCCGCCGCGGATGCGCATGACGTCCTCCTGGGAGGTGTCCACCTCGATGCCCGCCTTGGCGTACTCTTCGCGGATGGCGTCCGCACGGTTGCACTCCTTGTGTTCGAGCCGCGAGGTACCGCGGATGACGCTCTCGCCCTGGGCCGCCGCCGCGAGTGCCGCGAGTGCCGGGAAAAGGTCGGGGCAGTGCGTGGCGTCGAATTCGAAGGCGCGCAGGGGCCGGTGCGAGGCCGTCACGGAGTCCTCGTCGTTGATGACCGCGGCCCCGGCCCGCACGAGTGCCGTGCAGATGGCCGTGTCGGCCTGCTTCGAAAGCATGGAGACGTTCTTCACGGTGACTTCGCCCGCGACGGCGCCCGCCACGAGCAGCATGGCCGCGGCGCTCCAGTCCCCCCTCGATGCTGAAAAAGGCCGGGCGGTAGCGCTGTCCGCCCTCGATGTAGAACTCCTTGTAGTCGTTATGGCAGATTTCCACGCCGAAACGTGCCGCCGTGTCGACGGTCATGTCCAGATAGGGGGTCGAGACGGCGCTGCGGACGTGGAGCGTGGTGTCGTGCTGCGAGAGCGGGAGCGCCAGCAGCAGCCCCGTGATGAACTGCGACGAAACCGAGCCGTCGACGTCGATCTCCCCGCCCCGGATCGGGCCGCGCACTTCGAAGGGCAGGTAACCGTCGTTGTCCCGTACCCGGACGCCGAGGCGGCGCAGCGGGTCGATCATCATGTGCATGGGGCGCCGTAGCAGGGTGCCCTGGCCTTCGATGGTGACGGGCATCCCGCAGAGCGAGGCGATGGGGGTGAAAAGCCGTGTGGCGAGCCCCGATTCGCCGACGTGCAGCACCTTCCCGCGGGGATGCAGCCCGCCTTCGATCGAAAGGGTCGAGGCGTCCACGTGCTTTACGCGGGCGCCGAGCGTCTCGATGCACCGCAGCGCCGAGCGCGTGTCGTCGCAGAATTCCAGGTTGCGCAGCACCGAGGTCTCCCCGCAGAGGAGCGATGCCGCCAGGGCACGCTGTGCATAGCTTTTCGAACAGGGCGGCGTCAGCGTGCCTTTAACGCGGCCCAATGGAACCGTCTTGTCCATTGTGTAGGTTATATGCTTTTATGGGCACCGGGGTTGGCCGGCACCCTGAAATTAAAATCCTCGCCTCTATTCCTGTGTTTCGGTCTCCTCTCCGGCCTGCTGCGCCTGCTGTCCCTTGCGGTTCTTCATCTGCTGGGTCAGCTGGTGGCTCTTCTTGAGCTCGAAATGCTGGCCGAGGTAGACCTTGCGAACCATCGGGTCGGCGGCCAGTTCCTCGGCCGTACCCGTCTTGAGGATCTTGCCCTCGTAGAGCAGGTAGGTGCGGTCGGTGATGGCCAGCGTCTCGTCGACGTTGTGGTCGGTGATGATGACGCCGATGTTCTTGTGCTTGAGCGTCGCCACGATCGACTGGATGTCCTCCACGGCGATCGGGTCCACGCCCGCGAAGGGTTCGTCGAGCAGGATGAACGCCGGGTTGATGGCCACGGCGCGCGCGATCTCCGTGCGGCGCCGTTCGCCGCCCGAAAGCTGGATGCCGAGGCTCTTGCGAACCTTTTGCAGGCGGAACTCCTCGATCAGCGACTCGACGCGCTCGGTCTGGTACTCCTTCGAGAAATCGGTCATTTCGAGCACGGCGCGAAGGTTGTCCTCGACCGACAGGCGGCGGAAAACCGATGCCTCCTGTGCCAGGTAGCCCACGCCCATCTGGGCGCGTTTGTAGACCGGCTCCTTGGTCAGTTCGGCGACCTTGCCTTCGTCGTCCTCGAGGAAGATGCGCCCCTCGTTGGGCTTGATAAGTCCCACGATCATGTAGAAAGTCGTGGTCTTGCCGGCTCCGTTGGGGCCGAGCAGTCCGACGATCTCGCCCTGATTGACGTCGATCGAGACGTGATCGACGACCGTGCGGGCTTTATATTTCTTGACAAGTTCGCTGGTGTATAGGCGCATTGCGTTCTCTCGCTATAAAATTTTTACAAAGTTATGCTTTTTTCCGAAAAGTTTTTTAACTTTACATTGAAATTTCTGATTTTAGAGTAGAAACGGCGAAATGAAACAATTTGAATCGTCCCTGCTGCATGACAAGCTGAAGGAGTACTTCGGCTTTTCGTCGTTCAAAGGGAACCAGGAAGCGGTGATCCGCAATGTGCTGGAGGGGAAGGATACGTTCGTGCTGATGCCTACGGGCGGCGGGAAATCCCTCTGCTATCAGCTTCCGGCCATGCTCATGGAGGGCGTGGCGATCGTCATTTCCCCCCTGATCGCGCTGATGAAGAACCAGGTGGACGCCATGCGCACCTTCTCGGCCGAGTCGGGAATCGCCCATTTCCTCAATTCGTCGCTCAACAAGACGGCCGTCGCGCAGGTGCGTGCCGACGTGCTGGCCGGGAAGACGAAACTGCTCTATTTCGCCCCCGAATCGCTGACCAAGGAGGACAACGTGGCCTTCCTGCATAAAATAAAGGTATCGTTCTACGCCATCGATGAGGCGCACTGCATTTCGGAGTGGGGGCACGACTTCCGGCCCGAGTACCGCCGCATCCGTCCGATCATCAACGAAATCGGTCCTGCGCCGCTGATCGCCCTGACGGCGACGGCTACGCCCAAGGTGCAGCTGGACATCCAGAAGAATCTCGGCATGTCCGACGCTTCGGTGTTCAAGTCGTCGTTCAACCGGCCGAACCTCTATTACGAGATACGCCCCAAGGGGGACGTCGACCGCGATATCATCCGCTTCATCAAGCAGAACGAGGGAAAGAGCGGCATCATCTACTGCCTGAGCCGCAAGAAGGTCGAGGAGCTGACCGAACTGCTCGTGGCCAACGGCATCCGCGCGCTGGCCTACCATGCGGGCATGGACGCCGCGACGCGCGCCGCCAACCAGGACGACTTCCTGATGGAGCGGGTCGAGGTGATCGTCGCCACGATCGCTTTCGGCATGGGCATCGACAAGCCCGACGTGCGCTATGTCATCCATTACGACATACCCAAGTCGCTCGAAGGCTATTATCAGGAGACGGGGCGCGCCGGCCGTGACGGCGGCGAAGGCTACTGCCTGACGTTCTACAGTTACAAGGACATTCAGAAACTCGAGAAGTTCATGCAGGGCAAGCCCATCGCCGAACAGGAGATCGGCAAACTGCTGCTGCTGGAGACGGTGTCCTATGCCGAGAGTTCGATGTGCCGCCGCAAGACGCTGCTGCACTATTTCGGCGAGGAGTATACGGAGGAGAACTGCGGCAACTGCGACAATTGCCGGAATCCCAAGCCGAAGATCGACGCGCGGGCGGCGCTCAAGATGGCGCTCGAGGCGCTGCGCGACATCGGCGACAAGTTCAAGGCCGACTATCTGATAAACGTGCTCACGGGCAAGACCACGGCGCTCATCAAGAGCTACGGCCACAACAAGAGCAAGTGGTTCGGGGCGGGTGCCGAGCACGACGCGCGTTTCTGGGGCGCCGTGCTGCGCCAGGCACTGATCCTGGGGCTGGTGGACAAGAATATCGAGAATTACGGGCTGATCTCGGTGAACCGCAAGGGCGAGAATTTCATCGCCATGCCTTTCCCCGTCACCGTGACGCTCGACCACGACTATGACGAGGAGGAGAAGGAGGCCGAGGCCGTCGTCCCGATGGGCAAGGGCGGCGCGGCGGACGAGGAACTCTTTGCGATGCTCAAGGATTTGCGTAAGAAAGTGGCCAAGCAGCACGGGCTGCCGCCGTTCGTCATCTTCCAGGATCCGTCGCTCGAGGACATGGCCGTGCAGTACCCGATCACCATCGAGGAGATGCAGAACATCACCGGCGTGGGAGTGGGCAAGGCCCGCAAGTTCGGCGAGGAGTTCGTCAAGCTCATCAAGGCCTATGTCGAGGAGAAGGAGATCATCCGCCCGCAGGACATGATCGTCAAGTCGGTCGGCAACAAGTCGGGCAACAAGATCTTCATCATCCAGTCCATCGACCGGAAGATGGATTTCGAGGATATCGCCCGCGCCAAAGACCTCGATTTCGACGAACTGCTGACCGAGATCGAGGGAATCGTCAATTCGGGCACGAAGCTCGACATCTCCTATTACCTCCGGGAGTTTATGGACGAGGACAAGATCGAGGACATATACCTCTATTTCAAGGAGGACGCCGAGAGCGATTCGCTCGATGCGGCCATCGACGAACTGGGGGCCGACTATACGGAGGAGGAGATACGTCTGGTGCGTATCAAATTCATTTGCGAGCAGGGCAACTGACGCCCTGGACCGACCTGCCATCCCGCGGCTGTTGCGTCACTGTTCCGAGGATTGCACTAACTTAATAATACGCCTATGAACAAAAAGACTTTTACTGTTGCCGTGATTTTCCTGATCGTGACACTCGTGTGGCTCGGAGTCAATATATTCTGGGCCTTGTCGAACAGCAATTGTATATTCGACCTTGTCGTGGCCGTATTGTTCGTGCTTGCAGGCGTCGGGATGGTGTACAACGAATGCCACAAGCGCAAACGCAAGCACCTCGACGAGGTGAACAAATACAAAATACCGTAACCTATGTGTGCCATGCAACGGTTCCTGACGATCATGTCCGTGTTTTTCTTCGTGTGCGGCGTCGTTTCGCTGTGGCGGATCCTGTCCGACGACGGGCGGGATATCTGGTACGTGCCGCTCGTACTGATCGGTGCGTCGGGGATTTTGGCCGTCCGCGCCCGGAGCATGGGCCGCAAAAATACGCAAAACGAAGACTGATATGAAAACCAATGTGATGCAGATAGTCCGCCTCGTGATGATGATCGTGGCGGTGGCCGGGATAATCTACGCCCTGGAGTATATGGAGCGCGGCATTGCCGTGTGGTTCTGGATCACGCTGCTCGGCGTGGGTTTCGTGGGGCTGCTCTATACGTTCCGCCTCACGCAGCGCCGCGTGCGGCTCGAACGCCGTGCCCGGGAGCGGCAGGAAAAGAAAAAATCCCGCCGGTCGAAACGCTGACCTTCATCCGCCGGACATCGTTGCCCGGCGGTTCGGTTTCCGGGCGGAGGCTTGCGGTTTCCGATGGGGCGGTTTTCCCGGGGCGGCAGTTTTATTCCGGAAGAGCGGGCTTGTTTCCTGCCGCTGGATTTCGCCGTCGTGGCAGGCGGCAAGGCCGTGGGCGGCGTGGGGTTCGTGCTCGGGACGGATGTCGAGCGCTTCGGCGCCAAAATCGGCTTCTGGCTCTCAAGCCGCTGCCGGGGGCGGGGCATGATGACGGCGGCCGTCCGGCAGGCCGTGGAGTGGATGTTCGCAAATACCCCGATAATTCGTATCTTTGCCGCGGCTTATGCCACCAATTCCGCATCGCAGCGGGTGTTGGTGAAAGCCGGGTTCCGGCATGTCGGGACGTTCCGCAAGGCTTTTTTCAAGAACGGGGCGTTCGTGGACGGCTGTTATTACGAATTACTGAAAGACGAAAATGAGTGAAGTAAGGGCAAAAAAGGCGCTGGGACAGCATTTCCTGGTCGACCTCAATATCGCGCGCAAGATTTGCGATGCGCTTTCGGGGGGCGTAAGACCGGAGGCCGGGGCGGAAACCCGGGCGGTGGCGGCTGGAAGTGCCGATGCCGATGCGGAAACCCGGACGAGGGTGGCTGGATATGCCGGAGCTGGGGCGGAAGCCCGGACGATGGCGGCAGGAAGTGCCGATGCCGGGGCAGAAGCCCGGACGAAGGCGACAGGAACTGCCGATGCCGATGCGGAAACCCGGAGGGGTGTAGCTGCAAGTGCCGATGCCCGGCTCGCGGCGGATACGACCGCTGCCGGTGCGCCGGCGGCCGCGGAAGAGGAACGGAGCGGCGCAGTCCCCTGCGACGTGCTGGAGGTCGGCTGCGGGATGGGGGTGCTGACGCAGTTCCTGCTCAGGCGCGGCGACATCACCACCTACGGGGCCGAAATCGACCCGGAAAGCGTCGAATACCTGCATGCGCATTACCCCGAATTCACGCCGCGTCTGATGGAAGGCGACTTCCTGAAGATGAACCTGCGCGAGCGTTTTCCGCGGGGACTGAAGATCATCGGGAATTTCCCCTACAACATCTCCTCGCAGATATTTTTCAAGGTGCTCGAGCACCGCGACCTGGTGCCCGAATGCGTCGGCATGATCCAGAAGGAGGTCGCCGTACGGATCGCGGAGCCCCCGGGGTCGAAGGAGTACGGCATCCTGAGCGTGTTGTTGCAGGCTTGGTACGACATCGAATACCTCTTTACGGTCAACGAAACGGTTTTCAACCCGCCTCCCAAGGTCAAGAGCGCGGTGATCCGCCTGCGCCGCAACGGCGTCGAGCGGCTCGCCTGCGACGAAACGCTGTTCGTGAAGGTGGTGAAAGCCTCCTTCGGCCAACGCCGCAAGATGATCCGCAACTCGCTGCGGGCGGTATTCGGCGATTTCGGCGGCGCAGAACATCCCTTTTTTACGCAGCGCGCCGAGCAGCTCTCGGTCGCCGATTTCGTGCAGCTGACCGACTGGGTCGCGGCCAACCGGAAATAATCGCGGCGGGTCGTGGACGTCGGATACCGCAGTTTGGGTGCGGGTTCGAGCCGTCGGATGCCGGGCCGGAAGGGCGGACAGTGTGTACCGGATGCGGAAATGGAAAAGCACCGGGATCCCGGTGCTTTTTTCATGCCGTTCGGCGGGCGGGGTATTGCTCCGCAGCCGCAATGCGCAGGCGTCTATTTTCGCAGGTCTCCCGCAATGACCGTCACCAGTTCTTCGCGGGAGAGGTATTTCCGAGCCAGTTGCTGCACGTCGGCCGGCGTCATGGCCTGTATGCGGCGGATGTTCTCGTTGATGACGGTATGGTCGCGGCCGCAGAGGATGTTCTCGATCGTAACGTCGGCAATGCCGAACGGCCCGTCGAGGATACGCATCATCTCGCCGACCATAATGTTCTTCACGAGCGAAAGTTCGCCCTCGGGCATCGGCTCGGAGCGCAGCCGTTCGATTTCGGCGTAAATCTCGCGCAGGGCCTCCTGCGTGACCTCCGTCCCGACCTGTGCCGCTACGGCGAAATAGCCCTCCCGTTCGAAGTTGACCATGGCGGCCACCACGCCGTACATATAGCCGTGCTCCTCGCGCAGGTTCTGCATCAGGCGCGAACCGAAATAACCGCCCAGGGCGGATGCCACGACCTGCATGCCGAGGAAATCGGGATGCTGGCGCGGGAAAAGCAGCCTTCCGATGCGGATCGACGACTGTACGGCGCCCGGATGGTCGACCCGCACTTCGTGCTGCGTCACGGGTGCCGGGAACGGGATGCCGGCCTGGGGTTCGCGCCGCGGCAACCGTTCCGCCAGCGCCGCGACGGCCTGCCGTTCGTGGTCGCCGATGCGCCCGCTGCATATCGTGAACCCGTTGTCCGCCGTGTAGTGGCTTTCATAAAACGCCGCTACATCCCCGCGCGTGAGTTTATCGTATTGGGCTTCGTCGGCCGAGATGCCGTAGGGGTGCGAGGGCCCGAAAAGGGCGCGGGCGAAAGCCTCGCGGGCCTGGGTGTCGACCTTCGTGCGTTCGACGGCCAGCCGCTGCTTGCGCTTGGCGCAGTAGGTGCGCAGTTCCTCCTCGGGGAAAACGGGGTGCAGGAGTATCTGTTCGGCTACGGCGAGCGTTTCGTCGAAGAATTTGGAGAGCATGCAGAAACTGATGTAGGCATAGTCGCGGTCGATGTTGACGTCGTAGTACGAGCCGTAATAGTCGAGCCGTTCGGCGATCTGGTGCGCCGTCATGTCGCGCGTGCCTTCCGCGAGCATGTTCGCCGCGGCCGATGCCGAGAAGGGAACCCGCTGCACGGCCGATCCGGCGCGGAACACGAAGGTGATGCGCAGCACTTCGAAGTCGTCCGAGGCGAGCGTGTAGAGCGCCGAGCCGTTTGCCAGCAGGCTCTTCCCGGCTTGTGCGACCTCGACGTCGGAGGGTATTACGAGGGGTGGTTGTGTCATTTTTTCGCTTTGTAAATAAGGATGGAACAGTTTTCGGGGCGGAAGGTGCGGCGGCTGAAGGCGAGGATGTCGCCGGTCGTGACGGCACGGTAGGCCGCCACCTCGCCGTTGATGAGCGGCAGGTCGCCCAGCATCTCGTAGAAGCCCAGGTTCATCGCCTTGTTCATCACGTTCAGCTCGCCGAAGAGCGTGTTGGCCTCGAACTTGTTTTTGACCTTCTCGACCTCGTAGTCCGATGCCGGGACGCTCTGCAATGCCTCGATTTCGGCACGGAAAGCCGCTTCGGCCTGTTCGGGAGTGGTATCCGGCAGCAGTTGCCCCGTAAAGACGAACAACCCCGGGTCGACGTCGCCCGAAATGTAGGCGTTGACCGAGGCCAGCAGGCGCTGTTCCTGCACCAGGTGTTTGTAGAGACGCGACGAGTCGCCGCCCGACAGGAGGTCGGAGACCAGGTCGGCGGTATAGAAATCCTGCGAGGTGCGGCCGCCCATGTGGAATGCCAGCGACAGGGTCGTGGCGGGCACGTCGCGTTCGACCGTCTCCCGGCGGGGCGCCTCCTGCTGCGGTTCCCGGGGGATGGGCTGGGGAGTCACGGTGCGGTCGGCGAGCGGGGCGAACCATTTTTCGGCAAGGTCGAGCATGCGCTCCTCGTCGAAGTCGGCCGAGACGGACAGGATGGCGTTCGAAGGGTGGTAGTGGGTGCGGTAGAAGGCCTGTACGTCGTCGAGTGTCGCTCCGGCGATGTGGTCGGGCGTGAGCCCGATGGTCGCCCAGCGGTAGGGGTGGACTTTGTAGGCCAGTGCCCGCAGCAGCATCGGCTGGTCGCCGTAGGGCTGGTTGAGGTAGCGCTGGCGGAACTCCTCGATCACCACGCGTTTCTCCGCCTCGAGTTTTTCGGGCGTGATGTCCAGCCCCTCCATGCGGTCGCTTTCGAGCCACAGTGCGGTCTCGATGTTGTCCTTCGGGAGTGTGATGTAGAAATCCGTATAGTCGTTGTTGGTGAAGGCGTTGTTGTCGCCGCAGGCCATCTGCACGGGCAGGTCGAAATTCGGGATTTCGCGCGTGCCGCGGAACATCAGGTGTTCGAACAGATGGGCGAAACCCGTGCGCGCGGGGTTCTCGTTGCGCGCCCCGACCTTATATAATATGTTTACTGCGGCGAGTTTCGAAGCCTTATCCCGGTTGACGACGACCGTCAGGCCGTTCGCCAGTGTTCTCTTCTTGTATTCGATCATGGATGCAAAGATAGTAAAAAAGCAGCGGCAGGAAAATTTAGTGACGCCTCATTTGAAGATGGATTCGAAGACTATGAAGTTTGGGGATTGGAATCCATTACCCTGCCGCTGCGTGTGGAAAACGCTTCGGCAGAAAACGGGAAGAGTGGTGCCGAACCTGTGGCCCATGGCTCTGGTCAGCCTCTATCCCACAAATCACAGCACGCACCCTTCGGGGTACGATCGGTATTGTGGGATAACAAAAAATTTACCAGATTTTAGGGCCCCAATACTATCGTTTATACACGATGATATGTAAAGAACGAATTATGGAACAAAATTAGGAAAAAAATCCCGATTTGCAATCGCCGCGCCCGAACAACCTATTTATCGGCCTTTATTTCCCAGTGTTTCGCCGCGTAAAATTTGTTGACGGCCAAAAAATTATCTGTTTTCTCAACCGCCAATGTGCCTGTGAAAAAATTCCGCAGCTTTTTCCGGCCCGGGATTTGCCTTGCCGGCAGGGGTGGCGCTCCGGCCCCGTGCACGCACAGCCCGGACTGTGCCCGCGAGGGCGTGGCAGGTAATCCGCTATCGGATAATAAGTTCGGCAAGTCGGTGATTATCCGCGAGTTCGCTGTTAAATAAATAACAACCCCGTTGTTATTCCAATAACATCCTGCGTAGTGAAAAAACCGGATGATTTGTCAGAAAATCGGACTGATTTTTCCGCCGGAATTGTTATCTTTGCAACGCATTCTGTCCTGAATTCAGAAAACACACACAATATCATCTAAAATTTCAACAAAATGGCAGAAAAGAAATTTATCACTTGTGATGGTAACTACGCTGCGGCACATGTTGCATACATGTTCTCGGAAGTTGCGGCGATCTATCCCATCACGCCGTCGTCGACCATGGCCGAACTCGTGGACGAGTGGGCCGCACAGGGTCGCAAAAATATTTTCGGCGAAACGGTGAAAGTCGTGGAGATGCAGTCCGAGGCCGGCGCCGCAGGCGCCGTACACGGTTCGCTGCAGAGCGGTGCCCTGACGTCGACGTTCACCGCGTCGCAGGGTTTGCTGCTGATGATCCCCAATATGTATAAGATCTCCGGCGAATTGCTGCCGGGCGTGTTCCACGTTTCGGCGCGTGCGCTGGCCGCACAGTCGCTGTCGATTTTCGGAGACCACCAGGACGTCATGGCCACCCGCCAGACGGGATTCGCCATGCTGGCGACTTCGTCGGTGCAGGAGGTGATGGATCTGGCGGGCGTGGCGCACATCGTGTCGCTCAAATCGCGCGTGCCGTTCCTGCACTTCTTCGACGGCTTCCGTACCTCGCACGAGATCCAGAAGATTGAGCTGATCGACGAGGCCGCTCTGACGGCGATGCTTGACCGCGATGCGCTGGCTGAGTTCCGCCGGCGGGCGCTCAACCCCGAGCACCCCGTCACCCGCGGTACGGCGCAGAACCCCGACATCTATTTCCAGACCCGCGAGGCCGCCAACCGCTTCTACGACGCCGTGCCCGACATGGTTGCCGAGGCGATGCGCGAGATTTCGAAGATCACCGGCCGCGAGTACAAGCCGTTCGTATACTACGGGGCAGAAGATGCCGAGCATGTCGTCGTGGCGATGGGTTCGGTGACGGAAACCCTCAGGGAGACGGTCGACTACCTGAACGCCCGTGGCGGGAAGGTGGGCGTCGTGACGGTACACCTCTACCGCCCGTTCTCGGTGAAATACCTGGGCGAGGTGCTGCCCGAAACGGTGAAGCGCATCTGCGTGCTCGACCGTACGAAGGAACCGGGTGCCAACGGCGACCCGCTCTACCTGGATGTCGTCGAGGCATTCGCCAACTGCAAGGATATTCCGGCCGACCGCAAACCGCTCATCATCGGCGGCCGCTACGGCCTTTCGTCCAAAGACACCACGCCGGCGCAGATGCTGGCCGTGTTCGCCAACCTCGGGGCCAACGAGCCCAAGAACCAGTTTACGGTGGGCATCGTGGACGACGTGACCTTCCGCTCGCTGCCCGTGGGCGAGGAGATTTCGCTCGCCAAGCCCGGTACATTCGAGGCGCTGTTCTTCGGCCTGGGGGCGGACGGTACGGTAGGCGCCAACAAGAACTCGATCAAGATCATCGGCGGCACGACGAACAAATATTGCCAGGCATATTTCTCGTACGACTCGAAGAAGTCGGGCGGTTACACCTCGTCGCACCTGCGTTTCGGCGACCTGCCGATCACTTCGCCCTACCTGGTCACCACGCCCGACTTCGTGGCCTGCCACGTGCCTTCGTACGTCGACAAGTACGACGTGCTGAAAGGGCTGAAAGCCGGCGGTTCGTTCCTGCTCAACTCGGTGCACGACGCGGCTACCACCTGCGCCACGCTGCCCGACCATATGAAAGCCTATCTGGCCAAGAACAAGATCAATTTCTATATCATCAACGCCACGAAGATCGCCGCCGAGCTCGGACTGGGTTCGCGTACGAATACCATCATGCAGTCGGCATTCTTCAAGATCGCCAACGTCATCCCGTTCGACAAGGCTGTCGACGAGATGAAGCATGCCATCCTGAAATCCTACGGCAAGAAGGGCGAGGACATCGTCAACATGAACTATGCGGCCGTCGACGCCGGAGGCAACGCCGTGGTCAAGGTCGAGGTGCCGGCCGAATGGGCACAGATCGACGACAAGGGCTTCGCACACGTCTCTGACGCTTCGTGTCCCGAATTCGTGCGCAAGATCGTCGAGCCGATCAACGGGCTGAAGGGCGACGACCTGCCGGTATCGGCTTTCACGGGCCGTGAGGACGGTACGTGGGAGAACGGCACGGCCGCCTACGAGAAGCGCGGCATCGCCGTGAATGTTCCCGAGTGGAAGATCGAGAACTGTATCCAGTGCAACCAGTGCGCCTATGTCTGCCCGCACGCCGTGATCCGTCCGTTCCTCGCGACGGAGGCCGAAGCTGCCGCATCGGGCGTGGAATGGAAGCAGGGGCTGGGCGAGACCAAGGAGTACAAGTTCCGCATCCAGATCTCGCCGCTCGACTGTACGGGCTGCTCGAACTGCGTGGACGTCTGCCCGGCCAAGGAGAAGGCGCTGGTGATGCGCCCTCTGGAGGAGCAGATGCCCCAGCAGAAGAATTGGGAGTACATCACCCGGCACATCGGCTACAAGCAGGTCGTCGACAAGACCAAGTCGGTGAAGAATCTCCAGTTCGCACAGCCCCTGTTCGAGTTCTCGGGTGCCTGCGCCGGCTGCGGCGAGACTCCCTATATCAAGGCTATCTCGCAGCTGTTCGGCGACAAGATGATGGTTGCCAACGCCACGGGCTGCACCTCGATCTATTCGGGTTCGGCACCGTCGACGCCGTACTGCACCAACGACAAGGGCCAGGGCCCGGCATGGGCGAACTCGCTTTTCGAGGACAACGCCGAATTCGGCCTGGGTATGCACCTCGGTGTCGAGAAACTCCGCGACCGTATCCAGGAGTCGATGGAGCAGGCGATCGCCAACTGCACGAAGTGCTCGGACGAGCTGAAGGGCGTCATGCAGGAGTGGATCGCCGCGCGCGGTTCGTCGGCCAAGTCGGCCGAGGTTTCGGCCCGCCTGATCCCGATGATGGAGGCCTGCGGCTGCGACTACTGCAAGGACATTCTCGAAATGAAGGACTGGCTGGTGAAGAAGTCGCAGTGGATCATCGGCGGCGACGGCTGGGGGTACGATATCGGCTTCGGCGGCGTCGACCACGTGCTGGCTTCGGGCCTGGATGTGAATATTCTGGTCGTGGATACCGAGGTTTACTCGAATACCGGCGGTCAGTCGTCGAAATCGACGCCCGTGGGCGCCGTCGCCAAGTTCGCGTCGGCCGGTAAGCGTATCCGCAAGAAGGATCTCGGCGCCATTGCCATGACCTACGGCTACGTATACGTGGCGCAGGTTTCGATCGGCGCTTCGCAGATGCAGTTGTTCAACGTGCTCAAGGAGGCCGAGGCCTATCCCGGCCCGTCGCTCGTGATCGCCTATGCTCCGTGTATCAACCACGGCATCAAGGGCGGCATGACGCGCACGCAGACCGTGGGCAAGGAGGCCGTAGCCTGCGGTTACTGGCACCTGTGGCACTACAACCCGCAGCTCGAGGAGCAGGGCAAGAACCCGTTCGTGATGGACTCGAAGGAACCCGACTGGTCGAAGTTCCGCGACTTCCTGATGAAGGAGGTGCGTTACACTTCGCTCAAGAAGTCGTTCCCGGCCGAGGCCGAGGAGCTGTTCGCTGCCGCTGAGGAGAACGCCAAATGGCGTTACAACGGCTACCAGCGCCTTGCGAAGATGGAATACTAATTATATTATACGTTATGCGGAGGGCCGCGGCATTGTGCCGCGGCCCTTTTTGTATATCCGGAAAATGCTTCGTGATGAAAAAACGCGCGTTCGTTTTTGAAATCCCCCCCCCGAGTGAATTTATTTGTCCATATAGACCTGAGAGGATAAATTTGCACACATTTGAATTACAAACAAGTATCTCACTTATGAAAAATTTTGTGCACAAAATTACCTGTGTGCTCGTCATGTGCGCTGCCACGGTAGCGTTTACGGCATGTAGCGACAGCGACAACAAGGGCGACGGCCCGGTTACCGGTACCCTCAGTGTGGAAACCGGCGCCCTGAAATTTACGAGCGGAGCCTATTCGAAGGGATTCGAGGTGGAAACCGACGGTACGGTCGGCGCGATCCAGGTCGATGTGAACTACAAGGGTGCCGAAACCGGATGGATCACCGCGAAAGTGAACGACGGCGACGTGGTGGTCACCGTGGCGCGGAATACGGGCGATGCACGTACGGCGGATGTCGTCCTGAGCGCCAAGGGCGCCGAGTCGGTGACCGTTTCCATCAGCCAGAAGGCCGTGTTCTCGTCGGATCTGGTGGGCCGGTATACGCCCTATGTTCCCGATCCCGAAAATCCGATCGCTAATTTCTTCATCAACCCCGTATATGCTGATATGGATCCGGAAAAGGTGCCGCAGATCGACATGGGTTTCCTTTTCCCCGGATTTATCATGCCCGTTACCACCGTCACCGGTCTGGCCAACCAGCTCGTGGGGATGATGTATGGCGGCGGCCTCACCTATTTCGATTTCAAGGACGACGGGACGATCGGCGCGGGTTACCGCGACATGCTCGGGTTCGACATGAATGCCGGCCCTACGTTTGGCTCCGAGGTCGAATTCCCCAATGCCGAGACGCTGGAGGTGCTGCCTGTCGATGCGATTACCTATTACACCAAGGACGGCAAGGTCTATTTCGCCATCGACAAGGAGTACCTGACCTATATCGGCCAGGCGGAGCTCGAAATGAACCTGCCCCAGATCATCGACGCCCTGCTGGCGCAGTATCCGGGCCTGGGGATCGAAGCGACCGACGATTACTATGCCATCCCGCTCAAGTACGCGGTCAAGGACGGCGTTACGACGCTGAAGGTCGACAAGGAGATGATGATGCCTTACATGCCGCTGATTACTTCGCTGGTCGATGCTTTCCTCCCCGACGGGGATATCGAGGTGTCGCTCGACCCCGAATCCGACCCGATGAAGATCCCGGCAAAGGCGTTGGTCAACTCGTTGCTCGATGCGCTCTTCAACCAGAGCCAATCCATCGAGATCGGCATCGGCCTTACGAAATAGGCGGACACGATAACAAACCCTTTCCAGGCAGGTTGCGGAAACTCCGCAATCTGCTTTTTTTCTTTTGTAATCTTGTCTGTCCGAATAATATTTCCTATTTTTGCTTTCGGTAACCTAAAATGAATCAATTATGAAGAAAAGTTTTCTTTTGTTGGCTGCAATGCTCCTTTGCTATTGTGGTACGGCATTCGGCTGGGGCAAGTCGGGGCATGACGCCATCGCTTATATCGCCGAGTGCAACCTGACGCCCAAGGCCAGGAAGAACATCGAGAAATACCTCGACGGCCGTTCGATCGTCTATTATGCCTCGTGGATGGATGTGTACCGCCATACGCCGGCTTACAAGGTGACTTCGGGCTGGCACGGCGATACGGTCGACGCCGACGGAAAGTACGTTCCCAACGCAAAGGGCGATGCGGTGCAGTGCATCGAGGAGGCGATCGCCAGGCTGAAGGATTACCGCAGCCTGGACGATTCGACGGTGCTGGTGTCGATCAAATACCTCGTGCACCTGGTGGGCGACATGCATTGCCCCGTGCACGTGAAATACCCTTGGTATAAGAATTTCAAGTTCGACCTGAACGGGAGGCCCAGCGAATTCCATAGTTTTTGGGACAGCGGGGTGCTCGACCTGAACCATCGCTGGGGATACGTGGAGTACCGCCACCAGTTGGATCGCCTTACGAAGAAGGAGATCCGTGCAGTCACCGCCGGGACGCCCCGCGACTGGCTCGAAGAGAGCGCCCGGGATTGCCGCGTGATTTACGAGTGGACGAAGCCCGGCCAGAAGTTTACCAAGACCGAGGCCCGCGACCTGCTCAACACGGTTCATCCGTTCGCCGAGGAGCAAATCCTCAAGGCGGGCTACCGTTTGGCTGCCGTACTTAACCAACTATTCGGTTAATTTTGTAATTTTGCAGACGTGAGGCGGTTTTGTGCGATTCTTGCAGGGGCCGCCATGTTATTAATTTTTACAGGTACGTTATGAAAAAGTATTTTGCAGCCGCTGCGCTGCTTATGATGATGGCCGCCTGCGGAAGCGCCGGCCAGGACAAGAAGCTCGAAGGCACGACATGGAAACTCGCCAAGATGGAGGCAATCCCGGCCGCGGCCGTCGGTAAGGAGGCCGATTTCTTCACCCTGGAGTTCAATGCCGCCGATACGATGGTCGCAGGGCGTACGAACTGCAACCGCTTCTTCGGCAAGTATGAGCTCAAAGGCAAGGAACTCGAACTCAAGAACCTGGGCATGACCCGGATGGCCTGCCCCGACATGCAGTACGAGGATGCCTTCGTCAAGATGCTCGACGAGGTAGACCGTTTCGAGATCAAGGGTGCGGAGCTGACCCTCTTCGACGACCACAAAGCGCTGGCCGTGTTCAAGGCCGTCGAAAAAGAGCCTGCGAAGCAGTAATTCCGCCGACGCGGAATATTTGCGGCAGTCCCCGACGGGGCTGCCGTTTTTTTTGTATAAGGCGGAATGAAACGACGGTTTGGTGGAGAACCGCTTCCGGTATGGATGCCGGGAAATAGCCGAACGGCCGGATGCGGGAGCTATGTGGCGGGAGGAAGGATTGTTTTACGGCCGGATGCGGGGGCGGCCGGAGCGGGCAAAAAAGAACGGCGGCAGGAAAAAAAGTGACGCAACTCTCTTTTTGTATGAAGAATCCGGTTACCGGAAAAGTATCCTGCCGCCGCATAGGATTCGATTGCATCGGCAGGAGCGCGGACAAATGGGGTTCATTTGTGCAAAAAAGAAAGGGCAGCGCCGAATTCCGACTGCTCTGGGTTCTGGTAAACCTGCGACACCGAAAAACAACGCGTACCCTTTCGGGTGCGGTTGTATAAGGTGTCTTCAAAAAATTTACCAGATTCAGAGCAGACAAATACAATCGTTTATACTCAATATGTTAAGAACGCATGCAATTACGGTGTACTGCATAGCAAAGGTAGTCAATTTTCCGCAATCTGCAACTACTTATTTGTATTGGGGCCGGGCAGCGGAACCGATAGCTGAAAAACGGCATGAGGGAGGCGTATATGGCCGTATCGTGTCTCCCCGTGTGTTTCGCGCATGGGGATTCGCCGCATGGCTTCGGGGCTCAAAGAAACAAGCGGCCTCCCGAAGGGGAAGCCGCTTGTCTGTGTCTCTTATGGAACGCTTACTCGCTCAGGGGAGTTACGCTCACGTACGATTTGCCTGCGCCTTTCTTGCAGAATTCGACGGTGCCGTCTACAAGGGCGAAGAGCGTGTGGTCTTTACCGATACCCACGTTTTCACCGGGGTTGTGAACCGTGCCGCGCTGACGAACGATAATGTTGCCCGCCTTAGCGAACTGGCCACCGAATAACTTGACGCCGAGTCGCTTGCTTTCCGACTCGCGGCCGTTCTTCGAACTACCTACACCTTTCTTGTGTGCCATTTCTCTTCCGTTTTAAAGGGTTATGCAACAATTTCCTCTACAAGGACCTGTGTCAGATACTGACGGTGGCCGTTGCATTTCTGATATCCTGTGCGGCGCTTTTTCTTGAACACCAGGACTTTTTCGTCCTTGAGGTGTTTCAGGATCTTGCACTTCACCGAGGCGCCTTTCACTACAGGTGCACCTACTTTGACCTGACCGTCGTTGTCTGTGAGCAGGACTTTGTCGAAACTTACGGACGAATTTTCTTCGCCCTGAAGACGGTGGACATAAAGTTTCCGACCTTTTTCAGCTTTAAATTGCTGACCTGCAATCTCTACTATAACGTACATTTAATGCGATATATGTATTTGAACATAATTCGGAGTGCAAATATACGCATATTTATTTTATAAGCAACATCCCGCGCGAATTTTTTTCGGCACGGTCGGCTCTGGCATGGTTTTGGGCGGGGTCGCCGCGGACAGTGCCGCATGACGCCGTGCCGTCCCTGCAACAGCGGGCGCCCCGCACAGGAGGTTTTGTCTTGCGCCGAAGCTGCCCGGGGAGGTTCGGCGTGAAATAGCTGTTAAAAATTTCACAATGTCATAAATTCTTGTTACCTTTACCATGGCAACCGAAGTTACCGAACTCAAAAGAAGAGCTACGATGATAAACGACAAGGTGAGGATGTACCTGCTGCCGCCGCTCATCAATGCGGCAGTCAGGGCCGGAGCCTCGATAATGAATGTCTATAAAAACCTCGACGATTACGATATAAGCCTCAAAGACGACAAGACGCCGATCACGCTCGCCGACCGGCTGGCGCACAAAACCATCCGCGAATACCTGGGCCCGACGCGCATCCCGATCCTGAGCGAGGAGGGGCGCGAGATGCTCTACGACGAGCGCCGCAACTGGGAGCTCTACTGGCTGGTCGACCCGCTCGACGGGACGGTCGAATTTATCAAAGGGAACAATGAATTTACGGTCAACATCGCCCTGATGGAGAACAATGTCTGCATGGGGGCGGTGATTTACGTGCCCTATTTCGAGAAGCTGTATATCGCGGGGCGGGATGCAGGCTCGTATGTCAAGGAGCATGTGGCGCCCGATTCCGGGGCGGAATATACCTACGACGAGATCGTCACCGGGTGGACGCGCCTGCCGTTGGAGTGCGAGGCCGTGCGTCCGCATCCCCGCCTGCGTGTGGCCGTGTCGCGCTCGCACCAGACACCCGAGACCGCCGAGCATATCGCCCGCCTGCGCGCGGCGCATCCCGATCTGGAGATCGTCGAGCAGGGGAGTTCCTACAAATTCTGCCTGCTGGCCGAGGGGCGGGTCGACTATTATGTCCGCACGACGCATACTTACGAGTGGGACACGGCGGCCGGGGAGCTGATCCTCGCCGAGGCCGGCGGCCGGACGCGCACGCTGCCCGACGACGGGGTGCTGCGCTACAACGAAAAAGACCTGCGCAACCCGTGGTTCGTCTGCCGGTCGAAGTACTGCGTGATATAAAACGGCTCGGGCGACGGAGCCGCAGGCAATTCGGATACGGCCGAACGCCGGGCCGGTAATCCTGTGCGGCATGATGCGTTGCCAAAGAGCGCCCGGCATAACGGGGCGTACCGATATGAAAAAGAGGAGCGTCACTCCTCTTTTTTCGTTGTCTGTTCGATGTCGCACGCCGAGCAGTTGCCCGAACAGCCCGCGTCGGCGCAGTCTGTTTGTCCGGAGTCCTCGCGCGATTCCTGCACGGCGCACCGGATGCCCAGCCGCTGCATGTTCTTGTTGGTCGATATTTCCGAGTCGATATGGTGTCCCTTGATCATCAGCGTCAGCGACATGCCCACGACGAAGAGGGCTACGGCGCCGAGGGCGAAGAGGAAAACGATTAACCACGTTGGCATAACGGTAAGGTATTTTTATGTGCTGAAATTTTGGCTTTCGGTCACAAATGTATACATTTGTAAGATAAATTGCAAAAATGCTGCCTTATCCTGTCGGCGGGCGGCGCAGAAACGAAACGACAACAGACGCAATACTATGAAAATCGTGATAGCGGGTGCGGGCGAGATGGGGAGCCATCTGGCGAAAATGCTCAGTGGCAACGGCCACGACATCACCATCATCGACGCCGACCAGAAGCTGCTTTCCGACGTGGGGAGCCTTGCCGACGTGATTTCGGTCGAGGGCGATTCGACGACCTTCGCCGTGCTCCGCAAGGCGCAGGTGCGCAAGTGCGACCTGTTCATCGCCGTGAACCACGTGGAGAACGACAATGTCGTGGCGGCGATGCTGGCCAAGAAGCTCGGGGCCAAAAAAGCCATCGCCCGCATCGACAACAACGAATACCTGGAACCCAACAACAAGGAGATGTTCATCGACATGGGCATCGACTACCTGTTCTATCCCGAAAAGGTGGCGGCCCGCGAGGTCATCAACCTGCTGGGGCACACCTCGACCACGGAATACGTCGATTTTTCGAGCGGCAAGCTCTCGCTGGTGGTTTTCCACCTGGAGCCGACCTCGCCCCTGGTGGGCAAGCCGCTGGAGGGGTTCGACGACGACGAGGCGCCGCTGAGCTACCGCACGGTGGCCATCACGCGCGGCGGGCAGACGATCATCCCGCGCCGCGGCGAATTGTTCATGGAGGGCGATGCGATCTATGTGATCGCCCGCCAGGATGCCGTGAAACAGGTCATGGAGTTTTCGGGACAGTCGAACATCGAGATCAAGAACATGATGATTCTGGGCGGGTCGCGCATCGGCATCCGCATCGCCACGGAGCTGCAGGACGAGGTGAACATCAAGCTCATCGACTACAACGCCGAGAAGGCCTACCGGCTGGCGGAGATGCTCGAAAAGACCCTCATCATCAACGAGGACGGCCGCAACACCGAGGCCATGATGGAAGAGGGGCTTTCGAACATGGACGCCTTCGTGGCCGTGACGGGCCGCAGCGAGACCAACATCCTCGCGGCGATGCTCGCCAAGCGCATGGGGGTCAAGAAGGTGATCGCCGAGGTCGAGAACCTCAATTACATCAACCTCGCCGAGTCGATCGGCATCGACACGATCATCAACAAGAAACTGGTGACGGCGTCGAACATCTTCCGCTTCACGATGTCGACCGACGTGCAGGCCATCAAGTGCCTTACGGGCAGCGACGCCGAGGTGCTGGAATTCATCGTCAAGCCCAATGCGCCGGCCGTGAAGAGCCGCATCAAAGACCTGGGGCTGCCCGAGGACACGATCATCGGCGGCATCGTGCGCGGCGACAAGGTCTTCATCGCCGTGGACAACATGGAAATCAACCCCTACGACCGCGTGGTGGTCTTCGCCATGCCTGCGTCGGTGGGCAAAGTGGGATACTTTTTTAACTGACGACGGTGCTGTCGGGCCCGGCGTGCGCCGGGGCCCGCACACCGGCGGAAAATGAAACCGAACAGACAAGTGTCGTTTAGAAGCATATTATTCAAGGCCTGGTTTTCGCAGCGCGAGCGGGCCATCGACCGTTTCCGGCGCCGGCCGGCCGAGACGCAGGAACGCGTCTTCAGGCAGTTGCTGCGCCGCGGGCGCGGGACGGAATTCGGGTGGCGTTACGACCTGGGGCATGTCCGCAGCGTGGAGCAGTTCCAGTCGATGGTCGAGACGTTCGATTACGAAACCTTCAAACCCTATATCGAAAAGATGCTGGCCGGGGAGCGTAACGTCACCGCGCCGGGGCGGGTGAAACTCTTTGCCCGCTCGTCGGGCACGACTTCCGACCGGAGCAAGTACATCCCCGTCACGGAGGAGTCGCTCTGGTGGAATCACACGCTCGGCATGCGGGACGTGGCGACGGTATTCGCGGCCAACAACCCGAAAACGAAGGTCTTCGACGGCAAGACGCTGACCCTCGGCGGGTCGTGCAGCCGCGAGGGGCGCAACCTTGTGGGTGACCTATCGGCGGTGCTGATACACGAGACGACGTTCTGGAGCGGCTGGTTCCGGGCGCCGCGCACCGCCACGGCGATCATCCCCGACTTCGACCGCAAGGTCGAGGCGATCTGCCGCGAGTGCGTCGGCGAAAACATCACGGCCTTTGCGGGCGTGCCGTCGTGGAATTTGGCGATGATGCGCCGCGTGCTGGAATATACGGGGCGGCAGAACCTGCTCGAAGTGTGGCCCAACCTCTGCATGTTCGCCCACGGGGGCGTGGAATTCGGTCCTTACCGCCGCTCGTTCGAGGCGCTGATACCCTCGGAGCGGATGCAGTACATGGAGACCTACAACGCCTCGGAGGGGTTCTTCGCGCTGGCCGACGATCCGTCGCGCGACGACATGCTGCTGATGCTCGACTACGGCAATTTCTTCGAGTTCCGCAGCGGGGATACCGTCGTGCCGCTCGAAGGCGTGGAATGCGGCAAGGTCTACGCCATGCTCATCACGTCGAACAACGGCCTGTGGCGCTACGAGATCGGCGATACGGTGGAATTCACTTCGACGAATCCCTACCGCATTCGTTTCGCGGGGCGTACGAGACAGTATATCAATGTCTTCGGTGAGGAATTGATCGTCGACAACGCCGACCGCGCACTGCTGGCCGCCTGCAACGAAACGGGGGCCGTGGTCGGGGAATATACCGTGGCGCCGTGCTACATGTCGCTGCGCGAGCGGGGCGCCCACGAATGGATCCTGGAGTTCGAGCGCGAGCCCGACAGCCGCGGGCATTTCGCCGAGGCGCTCGACCGCGAACTGCGGGCCGTGAATTCGGACTACGACGCCAAGCGCCGGACCACGCTCGAACGGCAGCGGCTGACGGTCGTGGACCGCGGGCTTTTCCTCGCATGGCTGCGCGCCCGCGGCAAGAACAAGGTGCCGCGGCTGGTCAACGACCGTCGTGTGGCCGACGAGATACTGGCGTTCGGCGGGGAAACGAAGTGACGGCGCGTTTTGCTGCGGCGTAATGCCGTGATGCACCGTTGCGGAGCACTCCGGCGGCTGTCCGGAGCGGCCGGGCAGTATTTAGGATGTAAAACAAATATCGTATAATATGTATATAGCCATTGCAGGCAATATCGGAAGCGGGAAGACCACGCTGACCCGGATTCTGACCGAGCGTTACAACGCCAAAGCCTACCTCGAGGAGTGCAACAACCCCTACATCGGCGATTTCTACGAGGACATGAACCGCTGGTCGTTCAATTTGCAGATCTACTTCCTCGGGAGCCGCATTCAGCAGACGATGGATATGCTGGCCGACAACCGCGATTCGGGGGCGATCTTCCAGGATCGCACGATCTACGAGGATGCGCATATCTTCGCGGACAACCTCCACGAAATGGGGCTGATGGCCTCGCGCGACATCGAAACCTACATGAAACTGTTCCGGCTGATGACCACGCTCATCCCCAAGCCCGACCTGCTGATCTACCTCAAGGCGAGCGTGCCGACGCTCATTTCGCAGATCCGCAAGCGCGGCCGCGAATACGAGATGAACATCGACGAATTATACCTCAAGCGTCTGAACGACAAGTATAACAACTGGATCGACAACATCTACGAAGGCGATGTGCTGGTCGTCGACAAAGACCATGAGGATTTCGTTTCCGACCCTACGGTGCTGGAGAAGATATGTGCGCGCCTCGATGCGCTCGAAAACAGATAGCGACGCATGACGCTGCCTGAGAAATTCGCCGCACGCGTCCTTTCGGAGCTGGGGCCGGAAGAGGGGGCGGCGCTGTGCGCCGCACTCGATACCGAGCCGCCCGTGTCCGTGCGGCTGAACCCTGCCAAATGTGCCGGTGCGGCCGAACCCGGAGCGGTGCAGGACGGCACCGGGGCGGCACCGGGAGGATACGGATCGCCGCAGGGGAGCTCCGGGACGGATGTGCCCGCCCCGCTTCCGGTTTTGCAAAACGCCGACGGCCGTGTACCCTGGTGCGCCGACGGGTATTACCTGGCGGTGCGGCCGCAGTTCACCTTCGACAGCGATTTCCATGCCGGGGCATATTACGTGCAGGAGGCGTCGTCGCAGTTCGTGGGGCGCCTGATGGGCGGAGAGGGGGTTGCGGGGAAGCGAATCCTCGACCTTTGCGCCGCCCCGGGCGGCAAGACGACGCTCTATGCCTCGCTCGCGGGGCCCGACGGGCTGGTCGTCGCCAACGAGATCGACCGCCGCCGTGCGCAGGTACTGGCGGACAACGTCCGCAAGTGGGGTACGGGCAATGTCGCCGTGACGACCTGCGAACCCCGGCAACTGGGCGACTTCGAGGCGTGGTTCGACATGGTGGCCGTGGATGCCCCCTGCTCGGGCGAAGGGATGTTCCGCAAGGATGCACAGGCCCGCGCCGAATGGAGCGAGGGGAATGTAAAGCTCTGTGCTGCAAGGCAGGACGGGATATTACGTGAAGCATGGCGTGCGCTCAAACCCGGTGGCAGGCTGATATACAGCACCTGCACCTTCAACCGCGACGAGGACGAAGGCGCTTTGGAGCGTATGCTCGCATGGGCGGGCGACGAGGTCGCAGAGGCGGAAGACATGGCTGTCGACGGGGCGTGGGGGATCGTCTGCGGCCGGGTGGGGGCTTTCCGCACCTACCGGTTCTATCCCTACCGGGCACGCGGCGAGGGTTTTTTCGCCGCCGTGGCCTGCAAGGCTTATGATGCCGGCGGCCGTTGCCGCACCCCGAAGGCGCGGCGCACGGTATTTGCGCAGGTGGACAAGGCGTCCGCGGCTGAGTTGCGCCGTTGGGTGCGCACGCCGGAGCGGATGTGCTTCGCGGCGGTGGGCGATACCTGCTACGGATATTACGTCGCGCAGGCCGAGGCCGTGAAGGCGCTCGGCGAAGCGCTGCCCGTGATCTATGCGGGCGTGGCGATGGGGCAGTTCTTCAAGGGAAGCCTTCGGCCCGATCCGGCGCTGGCGTTCTTCTGCGGGTTGAACCGCGAGGCGGTGTCCGCGGCGGAGCTGGACGAGGCGCAGGCGCTGTGCTACCTGCGCAGGCAGGAGGTCGCCGCCGGGGCGTTTGCCGAAGGGGTGAACCTGGTGTGTGCCCGCGGGCGGGCGCTCGGGTTTGCGAAGCGGATCGGTAACCGGGTGAATAACATGTACCCCAATACATTGCGAATTATTAAACGATAGATATGGCCGAGAAACTTTTTTATTCGATGGGCGAAGTGGCCGAGATGTTCGACGTCAATGCGTCGCTGATCCGCCACTGGGAGTCGCAGTTCAGCGTTATCCGCCCCAAGCGCAACAAGAAAGGCAACCGTCTCTTCTCGCCGCAGGATGTGGAGAACCTCAAACTGATCTACCACCTGGTCAAGGAGCGGGGCATGACCCTCGAGGGCGCCAAGAAAGCCCTGAAACAGAAGCCTGCGGCCGAGGGCGGCGTGCAGCGCGATGCCGAGCTGATGGAGCGCCTGCAACGCATCCGTGCGCTGCTGGCCGAGGTGCGTGAAGACCTGAAGGCCGGCGAGGGCGAGATCCTTGCCGGCGCGGATGCCGAAGTTCCGGCGGCGGAGGCCGGAGCGACAGTGCCCCGCCGCAAGGCGAAACCCGTGGTGAAGATCGTCCCGGAGGATGCCGCGGCGCAGGGGGCCGCCGAACCCGGGCAGCCCGCGTCGAAACGTCTGCGCAAGCCCCGCCGCAAAAAGGAGGAGCCGGAACACAAGGAGCTCTTCGCCTTTTACGAACAGTCGCTCTTTTAGGGGCGCAACGGGCGCCGCACCCCTTGGGGAAGGCTGCGCTGCAAGGCGGAAAGCGCAGTGCCGCGGCCGCAGGGCGGATGGCCCCGCCGGGGCAGAAAAAATGATAACCAGACAAATCAGGATACTATGCTAATCAGGGAAGTGACCGATGTCATCGAGCGTTTCGCACCGCTCGCATGGCAGGAATCGTACGACAACGCAGGCTTGATCGTGGGGCGCCCGGACGACGAGGTGCACAGGGCGCTGCTGGCCGTGGACGTCACGGACGAAGTGATGGCCGAGGCCGAACGCGAAGGGTGCGACATGGTCATCACGCACCATCCGATCGTTTTCCATGCGCTCAAGCGCTTCAATTCGGCAGACCAGGTGCAGCGCTGCGTCGAACGGGCTATCCGCGGCGGCATTGCGCTCTATGCGTGCCACACCAACCTGGACAGCGCCCCCGGGGGGATGAGCTGGCGGCTGGCCGAGATGCTGGGCGTGGGGGACTTGCGCGTGCTCCAACCCGCGCAGGCGGACGAAAAGGTCGGGTTCGGCGTGGTGGGCGAGCTGCCCGAGCCGATGGCTACGGTGGAGTTCATGCGCCGCATGCAGCGCGTGCTGGGCGTTCGGGTCGTGCGCCACAGCGACATCGCTTCGCCCGAGGTGCGGCGCGTGGCGGTCTGCACCGGTGCGGGGGCTTCGATGATCGGCGACGCGCGCCGTGCCGGGGCTGACATATACGTCACGGCGGATATGAAGTACAACGACTTCATGACGCCGGATAAAGCTCTCACCGTAGCGGATATAGGCCATTTTGAAAGCGAATATTGCGCAATTCAGATTTTATTTGATATTTTGTCGAAAAATTTGATTACCTTTGCGGTTCGCAAGAGTGAAAGCTCTCGCAATCCGGTGAACTATTTGGTTTAAGTCTAAACTATACAAGTACATTATATGGCAACACAGAAGAAAACTGCCGACGTTGACTATTCGATGCAGGAGAAGATCATCGCACTCTATGAATTGCAGAAGATCGACAGCAAGATCGACGAAATCAACAAGGTGAAAGGTGAACTGCCTCTCGAGGTTCAGGATCTCGAAGACGAGATGACCGGCCTGAAAACCCGGATCGACAACATCAATGCCGAAATCGAGGAGCTGAACACGCTCACCAAGCAGCGCAAGCGCGAGGTCGACCAGGCCAAGATTCTCATCGGCAATTACAAGGAGCAGCAGAACAACGTGCGCAACAACCGCGAGTTCGATGCCATTACCAAGGAGATCGAGTACCAGGAACTGGAGATCGAACTGGCCGAGAAGCGCCTCAAGGAGTACGCCGCCGGTGTGAAAGCCAAGAAACTCCAGCTGGAGGAGGCCGAAGCCGTAGCGGAAGGCCGTGCCGCCGACCTGGCTGCCAAGAAGAACGAACTGGAAGGGATCGAAGCCGAAACCGCACCCCAGGTCGCAGAGTACGAAGTACAGGCCGACCGGGTCAAGGCCAAGATCGACGAGCGCCTGTTGTCGGCCTATGGCCGCATCCGCAGCAATGTGCGCAACGGGCTGGCGGTCGTGACCGTGAAGCGCGATGCCTGCGGCGGTTGCTTCAACCGGATTCCCCCGCAGCGCCAGGTGGAGATTCGCCAGGGCAAGAAACTTATCGTCTGCGAATATTGCGGACGTATCCTTGTGGCCGATCCCGAAGAGGGGCTGGAATAGCCCTGTGGAAAAATTAAGAAAGCAGGCCGGAGTGTACACTCCGGCCTGCTTTGCATTGGGGGGCAAGTCCCGGGTTCTATTTGGGCGTTCTTGCCCCTGTGCTCCTGGATTATCCGCCTTTGCCGTATGCGTGGCGCGGCGGATTTTCGGGATTGTTGTCTTGTCGTGCCGGGAGCCGGGAGCCGGGAGCCCGGGCTGCCTACCAGACGACCTGGTCGGGGAGGATTTCGCCGTCGGCGGCGTCGCCCGCGTCGAAGGAGGCGGCTTTGTACTGGATGCAGATCATCGTCATCGGGCTGTCGCCCGTGTTGCGCAGCGAACGCCTGCCGGCAGGCGAAACCCGCACGACGCTCCCCTCGCCTACGGGGAAGACCTGCCCGTCGACCTGGAACTCCCCGTCTCCGCCGAGGATGATGTAAAGTTCTTCGTGGGTCTTGTGGGTGTGGAGGAACCCGACGCTGCCGCCCGGTGCGAACTGCTGGAACGACATCTCGGCCCCGGTGGCCTGCAGATCGCCGCCTACGAATACTTTTCCCGGGATCTCCACGCCCGGTGCCAGCGGCAGCGCGTACTGGTTCAACTCTTCGGTTTTTCCGACCGTCACGGCTGCGAAATTCGCGCCTGAGGCTACTTTTTCTACCTTTTTCATTTTTTACGGATTATTAAAGCGTTTATGAATCGTGTTGCCTGTATTGCCGTTGCGAAGGTAAGGAGAATGCAGCGTTCGTGCAAGACGGTACGCTGGCGTATGTTGCTAACATTTAGGTAACTGATGTTGTATGTCAGGCAGAAATCCGGGTGAAAAAAAAGATTTTTTTGCAGGCAGCATGTGCGCGGCGACACGCGCGGCCGTGATACGGGGCGTTTTGCCCTCCCGCGCAAAGCCTGCCGGGCAGGGACTCGGCGTGTGCTGGCCGGCTGCGGGAATAGCGGCCGGACAGGCGGTTTTACTGGGCTGGGTGGGAGCTTGTTGGGCGCCGGGAGGTTGGGGAACGGTATCTGCCGGGCGGTTTGCGGCCGGGGCAGGTAAGAGTGCCGGGGTTTCGGGTTTTTAAATTTTTTTGTAAATTGGGGAATGTTAATTTATTAACACCAAAAATCCTTCCTATTTTATAAATAATCCTTAACTTTGCAAAGTTGTAATTTGCCTACTAAAATTACTGATAGATGAAAATAGCCCTTGCCCAGTTGAACTATACGATCGGGGATATCGACGGCAATACCTCGAAAATCATCGATTCGATCAACAAAGCGAAAGCGCAGCGTGCCGACCTGGTTATCTTTGCCGAACAGGCCGTGAGCGGAACCCCGGCTTTCGACCTGTTGCGTAAAACGACCTTCCTCGAACTGTGCGAGGATGCGCTGGTCGAAATCGCGTCGTGCTGCGACGGTATCGCGGCCATCGTGGGACTCCCGATCCTGACGCGCGAAGGTACCATCAGCGCCGCGGCGCTGATCCAGGATCGCAAAGTGCTGCGCTACGTGGGTAAGAAATATATCACCGCACGCCGCGAAATGGGCTTCCTCGTCCCTTCGAAGGGATTCGAGTACGCGACGATCAAGGGCCACAAGTGCGCCATCGTCGTGGGCGACGACCTGAGCCGCGAGCATGACTTCGACAAGTCGGTCGAGACCGTCATCTCGATAAACGCCCGCAAATACGGCCGGGGGACGATGACCTACCGTTACGAGATGATGCGCCACCTGTCGTTCGTCGAGGGTAAGAACCTTGTGCTGGTGAACCAGGTAGGCGGTTCGACGGACATCGTTTACGACGGTACGTCGGGGGCGTTCAACAACCGCGGGGAGCTGGTGCTGATGATGAAGCACTTCGAGGAGGATTTCCAGATTTTCGACACCAAGGCGGCCGGCGAGCCGGTCTCGATCCCCTCGACCTACAACGACCGTACGCGGATGGTCTACCAGGCGGCCCGGTGCGGCCTGCGCGACTTTTTCGTGAAGAACGGCTATAAAAAGGCCTGCATCGGCCTTTCGGGCGGCATCGACTCGGCCGTGGTGGCCTGCCTGGCCGCCGATGCGCTGGGACGCCAAAATATCCGGGCTTTGCTCCTGCCCTCACAGTTCTCTTCCGACCATTCGGTCGAAGATGCGAAGAAACTGGCCGAGAACCTCGGCATCGAGTACAACGTAATTCCCATCACGGAAATATACACCAGCGTGGTGAACACCCTCAAGCCGGTCATCGGCGGCCGGGAGTTCGACGCCACGGAGGAGAATATCCAGACCCGTATCCGCACGGTGCTGTTGATGGCCGTGCAGAACAAGGCGGATTACATCCTGCTCAACTCGTCGAACAAGAGCGAAAATGCGCTGGGGCTCTGTACGCTCTACGGCGATACGGCGGGCGCTTTCAGCCCTACGGGCGACCTCTACAAGAGCGAGATGTACGACCTGGCACGCTACATCAACCGCACGCAGGGCGACCCGATCCCGGGCAATATCCTCGACAAGGAACCCTCGTCGGAGTTGCACCCGGGGCAGAAGGACAGCGACATCCTGCCGCCGTACGAGGTGGTGGACGCGATCCTTTACCGCATGATTGAGGAGGGGCAGCACCGTGAGGAGATCGTCAATGCGGGATTCGATTCCGAGGTCGTGGAGAAGATCCACGCCATGATCATGCGCAACGAGAAGAAGCGCTACCAGTTTCCGCCCGTACTGCGCCTGTCGATGTGCTCGTTCGGGCACGAGCGCCTTATGCCGCTTACCAACAAATACGGCGATTGAGGGGTGGTGGCAGCACGGATTGAACATAGCGGCGTGGTGGAACGCACGGAACGCGACACGGTCTATGTGAGGATCACCTCCCACAGTGCCTGCGGTACCTGCAAGGCCCGCGAAGCGTGCGGCCTGGCCGAGGCGCAGGACAAGATCGTGGCCGTGAAGAGTCCCGACGCGGCGCAGTTCGCCGTCGGGGAACAGGTTATCGTCGGCGTCCGTCGTAGTGCGGGCGCTGTCGCTGTTATACTGGCCTATGTCGGGGCGCTGGCCGTGCTGCTGGCCGTGCTGGTCGCCGCCGTTGCGGTGCTCGGCTGGAGCGAAGGCCGCGGCGCGCTGGCCGCACTGGGAGCCGTGGGTGTCTATTACTGCGTATTATGGCTCTTCAGGCATAAAATCGAACACACAATTCATTTCTCAATAACCAAACACTACTGATGGAAGTATTACTTTACACAATCCTGACGCTTTGTGCGCTGGGAGTGCTTTCCGCGGTGATCCTTTACTTCGTGGCCCAAAAATTCAGGGTCGAGGAAGATCCCCGGATCGACGAGGTGGAGAAGATGCTGCCGGGCGCCAACTGCGGCGGCTGCGGCTTCGCCGGGTGCCGCGGCATGGCCGACGCGCTCGTGAAACAGGACGACATCTCGGCGCTCTTCTGCCCCGTGGGCGGCGGCGACTGCATGAAGGCTGTTGCGGCCTACCTCGGCAAGTCGGCACCGGAAAAGGAGCCGCAGGTGGCCACCGTGCGCTGCGGCGGCACCTGCGACAAGCGCCCCCGCACCAACGAGTACAACGGTGCCAGGTCGTGCGCCGTGGCGTCGTCGCTCTATGTGGGCGAGACGGGTTGCGCATTCGGCTGCCTCGGGTTCGGGGACTGCGTCGTCTCGTGTGCGTTCGATGCGATCCGCATGAATCCCGCGACGGGGCTTCCCGAAGTCGACCCCGACAAATGTACGGCCTGCGGGGCCTGCGTGAAGGCGTGTCCCAAAATGATTATCGAATTGCGCAAGAAGTGGCCGAAGAACCGGGCGGTGTACGTGTCGTGCGTGTCGAAGGACAAGGGCGCCGTGGTGATGAAGGCCTGCAAGGCGGGTTGCATCGGATGCGGCAAATGCCAGAAGGTCTGCGCGTTCGGTGCAATCACCATTGAAAACAACCTCGCCTATATCGACCCGCAGAAGTGCAAGCTCTGCCGTAAGTGCGTGAACGAGTGCCCGACGGGTGCCATCGTGCTGGCGGGCATGGATCCGCTGCCCAAGGTCCCGAAGGCACCGGCTGCCCCTAAAGCCTCACCTGCTGCTAAGGAGGCTTCTGCCGGAGTCCCGACAGCGCCCGATGCCGGGGCTACCCCGGCTGTGTCGGCTGCCGAAACTCCGAAAGCCGAATAAGTACCGTCAAATCAGAGAAACACAAGATATGAAGACATTTCCAATAGGCGGAGTCCATCCGTCGGAAAATAAACTGAGCGGCGCCAAACCGATCGAGGTGCTTCCGCTGCCCGACGTGGTGACGATCCCGCTCGCACAGCACATCGGCGCCCCCGCCGTGGCCAAGGTCGCCAAGGGCGACAAGGTCGTGACGGGGCAGCTCATCGCCGAGGCGGGCAGCTTTATGTCGGCCAACATTCACGCCCCGGTTTCGGGGACGGTAACGGCCGTGGACATGGTGCCCAACGGGCAGGGGCTGCGCCAGATGATGATTACGATCAAGCGCGAGGGCGACGACTGGGCCGAGGGAATCGACCGCTCGGAGACGATCGTCCGCGAGTGTACGCTCTCGGCACAGGAGATCGTCGCCCGGATCAAGGACGCCGGCATCGTCGGCATGGGCGGCGCGACGTTCCCCACGCACGTGAAACTCTCGATTCCTCCCGGGAAAAAGGCCGAATCGCTGATTATCAACGGTGTAGAGTGCGAGCCTTACCTTACGTCCGACCACCGTACGATGCTGGAGCACGGTGAGGAGCTGCTCGTGGGCGTGACGATCCTGATGAAGGCCATCGCCGTGGAGAAAGCCTATATCGGGATCGAGAACAACAAACCCGACGCCATTGCGCACCTGCGCCGTCTGGCCCAAGGGTATAAGGGCATCGAGGTGGTGCCCCTCAAGGTGAAATACCCGCAGGGCGGTGAGAAACAGCTGATCGTGGCCATTACGGGGCGCGAGGTGCCGCCCCCGCCCGCACTCCCGATCGACGTGGGCGCCGTGGTGTGCAATGCCTCGACGACCTATGCGGTCTACCAGGCCGTGCAGAAGCACAAGCCGTTGATCGAGCGCGTGGTGACGATCACGGGCAAAGGCGTCCGGGAGCCCAAGAACCTGCTGACCCGTATGGGTACGCCCGTCGAGGCGCTGATCGAGGCGGCCGGAGGGCTTCCCGCCGATGCGGGCAAGGTCATCAACGGCGGCCCGATGATGGGGCGCGCGATGGTCAACCTCGCCTCGCCCGTGACGAAGGGGTGCTCGGGCATCACCGTCATGAGCGGCCGCGACGCCCAGCGCCGCGAGGCTTCGCAGTGCATCAAGTGCGCCAAGTGCGTGGCTGCCTGCCCGATGGGGCTCGAACCCTATTACCTCTCGAAGATGACCCAGAAGAAAGGCTGGGAGGAAGTGGAGGCACAGATGATCACTTCGTGCATCGAGTGCGGCTGCTGCCAGGCCTCGTGCCCCTCGTACCTGCCGCTGCTGGACTGGGTGCGCCTGGGGAAACAGACTGTCATGGGCATTATCCGCGCACGTGCCGCGGCACCGAAAAAGTAAATGGAAAAACAGAAAGATATTATGGCAAACAAACTTGTTGTTGCTCCCGCTCCGCACGTGCAGACTTCGCAGTCGACGGCCAGGATCATGCGCGACGTCGTGATCGCGCTGATGCCCGCGCTGGTCGTCTCGATGGTGGTGTTCGGGGTGGACGTGCTGCGTGTCACGGCGCTCAGCGTGGCGTGCTGCGTGTTGTTCGAGTACCTTATCCAGCGGTTCCTCGTCGGTGGCTCGCTGACCATCGGGAACTGGTCGGCCGTGGTGACGGGCGTGCTGCTGGCTTTCAACCTGCCCGCGTCGATTCCCTGGTGGATCGTCGTGATCGGCGCATTCGTCGCCATCGCCATCGCCAAGATGACCTTCGGCGGGCTGGGTAAAAATCCGTTCAACCCCGCGCTGGTGGGGCGTGTGTTCCTGCTGATCGCCTACCCGGTGCAGATGACTTCGTTCCCGATGCCGGCGAACGGAGCCTTCGACGCACTTTCGGGCGCTACGCCGCTGGCGGCCGTGAAACACGGCGTTGCCCCCGACGTGCTCGGCGTGCAGGAACTGCTGCTGGGCAACATGCCCGGCTCACTGGGCGAGGTGGCGGCATTGGCACTGATCTGCGGTTTCGTATACCTGCTCTGGCGCCGCGTCATCACGTGGCAGATTCCCGTGTCGGTGCTCGGTACGATGGCCGTATTCGCGTTTGTCGTGGCCCTCGCTTCGGGCAGTACCGGGCCGGTGCTGTGGCAATTCCCGCTGTTCCATGTACTGGCCGGCGGAGCTCTGCTGGGCGCGATATTCATGGCGACGGATTATTCGACCTCGCCGATGACCGTCAGAGGGGGTGTGATCTTCGGCATCGGTATCGGCGCCATCACGATGTGCATCCGCCTGTGGGGCGCCTATCCCGAGGGTATGTCGTTCGCGATACTGATCATGAACGCCTGTGTGCCCCTGATCAACAAATATGTCAAACCCAAGCGCTTCGGCGTTAAATAGGAGGTGACGCAGTATGAAAAGTACACTTGTGAATATGACGGCCGTACTGTTCGGCATCACGCTCGTGGCTTCGGCCGGTGTGGGCGCCGTGAACATGATTACGGCCGAACCGATCGCCCAGGCCGAGCAGGCGGCGAAGGTCGAGGCGCTGAAGGTCGTGCTTCCGCCGTTCGACCAGACCGTACCCGAAGCGCTGACGATCGACGATATGCCGATCACGGTCTACACCGCAACCAAGGGAGGACAGGTCGCGGGCTACGCCGTGGAGTCGATGACCAAGAACGGTTTCGGCGGCGCGATCAGCATGATGGTGGGCTTCACGCCCGACGGTGAAGTGGTCAACGTCAACGTGCTCAGGCAGGCTGAGACCCCTGGGCTCGGGACGAAGATGGCCGACAAGGAAAATGTGCTGCTGGGGAGCATCCAGGGCAAGAAACTCGAAACGATGAAGCTCGTGGACGGCAAGCTGGCCGTGAAGAAGGACGGCGGCGACGTCGACGCGCTGACGGCCGCGACCATATCCTCGCGCGCCTATGTCGATGCGATCAACCGCGCCTGGATGGCTTACAAGAGCGTAGCGACGGGTACGGCGCCGACAGACGTATCGTCGGGAGCGACTTCTGCGGCCGGAGATTCGGCAGAGGAACAAACCAACGGGCCGGCGGCTCAGGAAGGAGGGCAAAATGAATAAACTGAACATCATTCTGAGCGGCATCGTCAGGAACAACCCGACGTTCGTGCTGGTGCTGGGCATGTGTCCCACGCTGGGTACGACGACCTCGGCCGGAAACGGCATGGGCATGGGGCTGGCGACGATGGCCGTGCTGATCATGTCGAACCTGGTGATCTCGCTCATCAAGAACATCATTCCGGACAAGGTGCGCATCCCGGCGTTCATCGTCGTGATCGCCTCGTTCGTGACCGTGGTCGAAATGCTGATGAAAGCCTACACGCCGCCCCTGTACGAGGCGCTGGGCGTCTTCATCCCGCTGATCGTGGTGAACTGCATTATTCTGGGGCGTGCCGAGGCTTTCGCCTCGAAGAATACGCCGCTGGATTCGGTGCTCGACGGTGTCGGGATCGGTTTGGGCTTTACGCTTTCCCTGACGGCCGTAGGTGCCGTGCGCGAGATCCTGGGCAGCGGCGCGATCTTCGGCATCAGCCTCGGAACGGCCGATTACATGCCGCTGATCTTCGTCCTCGCACCGGGGGCATTCCTGGTGCTGGGGTACCTCATGGTATTGTTTAATAAATTAGCCAAGAAATAGTTATGGAGCTTTCATATTTCGCAATCATCATCGGCGCCATCTTCGTCAACAACGTCGTACTGGCGCAGTTCCTCGGCATCTGCCCGTTCCTGGGCGTGTCGTCGAAGGTCGAGACCTCGATGGGTATGGGCGCTGCCGTAACGTTCGTCATGGCAATCGCCGCCGTGGTGGCCTGGCTGATCCAGGCTTATGTGCTCGTGCCGCTGGACATCGTCTACATGCAGACCATCGTCTTCATTCTCGTGATCGCGGCGCTGGTACAGATGGTCGAGATCATGCTCAAGAAACTCTCGCCTTCGCTCTATCAGGCACTGGGTATCTTCCTGCCCCTGATCACGACCAACTGCGCCGTGCTGGGCGTGGCGATCCTGATGATCCAAAAGGAGTTCAACCTGTTGCAGAGCGTCACCTATTCGGTGGCTACGGCGCTGGGCTTCGCCCTGGCGCTGGTGCTCTTCGCCGGCATCCGCGAGCGTCTCGATTTCGAGGACGTTCCCAAAGCCTTCAGGGGCGTGCCTATCGCGCTGATCACGGCCGGTATCCTCGCCATGGCCTTCATGGGATTCTCGGGGCTGGTATAACGACGTCCCGCAATGCGAAACAGCCACCTTCGGAAATGAGGGTGGCTGTTTGTCCTTTGCAGTAATTGAGATGTTCCGTGAATTTCTCGATCCGGCCTGCTGCCGGCCCGGAAACGGGCAACAGCCTTTGGGGGATTCGCATTATTTCGGATTATTTTTGTCGGAATCGTTCGTTTCTTGCAGGCAAATAGTTATTTTTGCACAAATAACCGTAACTGAAATGGAGGATATCATCAAACTTCACGACAAAAAGTTCAGGATCATGATCCCCGCCGCCAAGATCGACGAGGCCGTGGCCGCCGTAGCCTGCCGCATCAACGAGGACTACCGTGACAAGCCGACGCCGTTGTTCGTGGGCGTACTGAACGGCTCGTTCATGTTCATGAGCGACCTGATCAAGAAAATCGAGTTCAACAACGAGCTGTCGTTCGTGAAGCTGGCTTCGTACGAAGGGACTTGCTCGACGGGGTGCGTGAAGAACCTGATCGGGCTGAACAACAGCATCGAAGGCCGCCATGTGATCATCGTCGAGGACATCGTCGACACGGGCGAGAGCATCGAGCACATGATCGGCGAGCTGAAGTCGCATAATCCCGCGAGCATCGAGGTCTGCACGCTTTTTTTCAAACCGGATTCCTACCGCAAGCAACTGCCGATCAAGTACCGCGCCATGGAGATCGGCAACGAGTTCATCGTGGGCTACGGCCTGGACTACGACCAGTTGGGACGCAGCCTGAAGGATATTTACGTGGTTACCGAATAGATGGCTCTGAAGACCGATATCGAACAGCTCGACGGCGGGCGCAAGCTGCCCCTGGTCGAAGATTTCTACACGATCCAGGGCGAGGGCTTCCATGCCGGGAAACCCGCCTATTTCATCCGCCTGGGCGGATGCGACGTGGGATGCCGCTGGTGCGACGCCAAATACACGTGGAACCCCAGGCTCTATCCCCCGACCGACGTACGGACGGTGATCGACCGTGCTACGGCGTGTCCCGCGCAGGCGATCGTCATCACGGGCGGCGAACCGCTGCTTTATCCGCTGGGGGTGCTGACCGAAACACTGCACGCTAAGGGGCTGGAGATATTCCTCGAAACGTCGGGGACGCACCCCTTCTCGGGGTATTTCGACTGGGTGTGTCTGTCGCCCAAGCGGCAGCAACCGCCGCTGGACGAGGCGTTCGGGAAGGCGCACGAACTGAAGGTGATCGTCGGAGACGAGGCTGATTTCGAATGGGCCGAGCGCAATGCCGCACGGGTGGGAGCCGGGTGCATCCTCTACCTGCAACCCGAGTGGAGCGTTGCGGAACGCATGATGCCCGCGATGGTCGAGTACGCCAAGGCGCATCCGAAGTGGAATATCTCCATCCAGACGCATAAATACATGCACATACCCTAATGGGCTTCGAAGTAGGCAAAAAGTTCTGGATCGCCGCCACGGCGGTCATCGTCGTCGTCACGTTGTTCGTGGTGGGGCGGAACCTTTTGCATGCGGTGAAGATCAAGCGGCAGATCAACGCCTTGAACCGGGAGCGGGAGTTTTACCGGGCCAGGATCGAACAGGACAGCACGCTGCTGGAGCGCCTGCGCTACGACGACTATCTGGAGGAGTATGCCCGTGAAAACTATCACATGCAGCGCAGCGACGAGCATGTGTACATCATCAAGGAGTGATTTTACGATCCGTATGACTTGACGGCGACCCGGCGGGCTGCCGTTTTTTTGTGTTACAGCCGGGCCTGCCGGGATGCGGCCGTTTTCCGCCTGCTCGGTAAATCCGGGGTGGTGGCCGTTGCCAACACCCGGTCAGTAATGCGTGAACCCGTGCCAGTCCAGGGCCCGGGGTCGGCCGTTTTCGAGCCACTCCAATTTGTCGCTGTCCGTGATGTGGCCGACGGGGTGGAGCGGCGTGCCGAAGCGTGCGCGGAAATCGGCGGCGAGCCTGTCGGCGGCCGCCGTGTCGGCCGTGAGCAGGAGCTTGTAATCCTCGCCCCCGCAGGCGGCTGTTTCGACGTCTGCCCCTTGGGCGAGGGGGATACGGCCGATGTCGATCGCGGCGCCTACCCCCGAACGCTCCATGATGTGGCGGATGTCCGAGGCCAGCCCGTCCGAGAGGTCCATCATGGCGTGTATTTCGGGGCGTGCGCCGAGCCAGATGCCTTCGGCCACTTGGGGCTGCGGGTTGCGGTGGGCTGCGGCGGCGGGGGTGTCGTAGCGCCCGGCGAGGATGTCGCGCAGCCCGGCGCCCGAAAGTCCGAGTTCTCCGGCGACGAGTATCGCGTCGCCGGGGCGTGCCCCGCTGCGGCGCTTGATGTGTGCGTCGGCGATGCGGCCGATGGCCGTGACATTGATCGTGATGCCTGCCGCCGAGCGGGTGGTGTCGCCCCCGGCGAGCGTTACGCCGAACGCTTCGGAGAGTTCCCGGTAGCCGTGCATGAACTCTTCGGCCCATGTGCCGGCCGTGTCGGCCGGGAGCGACAGCGACAGCAGGGTGCCCACCGGGCGGGCGCCCATCGAAGCGACGTCGCTCAGGTTTACGGCAAGGGATTTGCGCCCCAGTTCGCGGGGCGAAGTTGCGGGACGCAGGAAATGGACGCCTTCGGCGAGCATGTCGGTCGTGAAGACCAGCGATTCGCCCTCCCCGACGGGGAGCACGGCGCAATCGTCGCCGATTCCTTCGAACCCGTTGTCGGGGAGCGTTGCGAAGAGTTCTTTTATGTGGTCTATGAATCCGAATTCGGTCATGGTTCTCGGGTGTGTCCGGCCGCGGCGCCCCGCCGGCCGGTGCGGGTTTTCGGGTTTTTCACGTGCGGCTGCCGCCCCGGGGGCGGAGTCCCCGCCTGGGGACGGGAACGAAGCCTGTGCGAACCGCGGCAGGGGCGTGGGCGGCGTTTGAAATCATTATTTAACGGGCGATGTCGAACAAAGGTATTAAAAATTCTTTAAAATCACTATCTTTGCCTGCGGATTGCGCCCGGGTATGCCGTGCGTGTCAAACAGTCTCGAAGATGAAGATATTGATTCTTAACGGCCCGAACCTCAATTTGCAGGGGCGGCGCGATACCGGGGTCTACGGCACCCGGACTTTCGAAACCTTTTTCGGGGAGCTCGAAGCACTCTATCCGGCCGTCGGGTTCGGTTATTTCCAGTCCAACCTCGAAGGCGAGTTGATCGACGCCGTACAGCAGGCCGACGGCGTTTACGACGGTGTGGTGCTCAACGCCGGGGGATATACCCATACCTCGGTGGCGCTGCGCGATGCGGTGTCGGCGGTGTCGGTTCCCGTCGTCGAGGTGCATATCTCGTCGATCCTCGCGCGAGAGGAGTTCCGCCACGTCTCGCTGCTGGCCCCCGTGGCCAAAGGCTCGATCATGGGTTTCGGGTTGGATTCCTACCGGCTGGGCGTCGAGGCCCTGTTGCTCCGCGGCAGGGAGTAAGCCCCGGGTTCCCGGAGCGGCCCATTCCCCGGCCCGGTACGGGAGGGCGTGCGGAAGTTTCCCGGGGCTGTCCGCGCAGAGCGTGTGCAGGAGCGGCACCGGGCGTAACGTAAAATGTCGAAATACTAATATTTTAGCATCATACTTGTATGTATAGAATGAAAAAAACCAAGATCGTCGCAACAATGTCGGATTTCCGTTGCACCGAAGAGTTTGTGAAAAACCTTTTCGATGCCGGTATGGACGTGGTTCGTGTCAATTCGGCGCATGTCTCGGAAGAGGGCGCTACGCATATTGTCGAGACCGTACACCGCGTTAACCCGGCTATCCCGATCATGATAGATACGAAGGGCCCCGAAATCCGTGTCACGACGATCGCCGACGAGTACGGCAACAGCATCAATTTCCGGCCGGGCGACCGTGTCGCCGTGCGCGGCTCGGACGGCAGCGACAAGACGACCCGCAAGGTGGTCTACATGAACGTGCCGAACATCGTGGATGACATACCCGTCGGGGCGCGGATGCTCATCGCCGACGGCGAACTGGAGATCCGTGTCGTGGAAAAGACCGCCGAGGAGCTGATCTGCGAATTCGTCGTGGGCGGCGCCATGCGTTCGCGCAAGAGCGTCAACGTGCCGTCGGTGTCGATCAACCTGCCTTCGGTGACGGAGAAAGACCGCCGGTTTATCGAGTGGGCCGTGAAGAACGACGTGGATTTCATCGCACACTCGTTCGTGCGCAGCGCCAGGGACATCAAAGCCGTGCAGGAGATTCTCGATGCCCACGGCAGCAAAATCAAGATCATCTCGAAGATCGAGAACCGCGAGGGGCTCGACAACATCGACGAGATCATCGAGGCGTCGTACGGCATCATGGTGGCGCGCGGCGACCTGGGGGTGGAGCTTCCGGCCGAAGCGATTCCCAACACCCAGCGGCGCATCGTCGAGAAGTGCATTTGCGCCAAGCGCCCGGTGATTATCGCCACGCAGATGCTCTATTCGATGGTCAAGAGCCCGCGTCCGACGCGCGCCGAGGTGAGCGACGTGGCGAGTGCCATTTACGAGCGCGTGGACGCCGTGATGCTGAGCGACGAGACGGCGATGGGCGACTTCCCCGTGGAATCGGTGGAAACGATGGCCCGCATCGCCCGCGAGATCGAACGCGACGAGACGCATTTCAAACCGATGATCGACATGGACATGGTCTCGGTGAACCACGAGATCACGGCGCAGCTGGCACGTTCGGCCGTGCGTGCCTCGACCAACCTGCCGATAAAATATGTGGTGCTCGACACCAAGACCGGCCGTACGGGCCGTTATCTCGCTGCGTTCCGCGGCCGGAAGACCGTGATGGCCGTATGCTATCAGCTGCATGCGCAGCGTATCCTGGCCCTGTCGTACGGCGTGGTGCCGATCCTGCGCAACCAGGAGCTGAAGGACAGGTACCACTTCCTGATCGACGCGCTGGAGGTCATCGAACAGCACCAGAAGCTCGACGGGCAAGACCTGCTGGCAATCGTGGGCGGCAGTTTCGGCCCCGACGGCGGTGCGTCGTACGTCGAGATCGCCAATGTCCTCAATATCCGCAGGCGTAACGAAGAGATCGTTGCCGCGCAAAAATCTTAGGCGGTGGACGGGCAGCTCAGGGATAAGGTAGCCAGCGGCGTGGCGTGGAGCATGGCCGAGAAAGTCGGTACGATGCTCCTCCAGATGGCCGTGAGCCTTACTATCCTGCGGCTGCTGAACCCCGCCATCATGGGTGTGATCGCGATCCCGACGGCCTTCCTTGCCGTGGCGATCGTGATTGCCGACAGCGGCTTTTCGCAGGCGCTGATCCGCAAGGGGACACCTACGGCCGACGATTACAAATCGGTCTTCGCCTTCAACGTCGGGGTTGCGCTCGTGCTTTACGGGGTGCTGGTAGCGCTGGCGGGGAGCATCGCGCGGTTCTACGACATGCCGGAAATCACGCGGATAGCACCGGTATTCTTCCTCCAACTGCCGCTGAGCGCCGCATGTGCGATCCAGAATACGATTTTTGTCCGGACATTCCGCTTCGCACTGCTCTCGAAGGTCACCTTCGCCTCGTGGTTCATCGCCGGGATGGTGGCTATCGGCCTCGCATTGGCCGGGTTCGGGATCTGGTGCATCGTGGTGCAGCGCGTATTGCAGGCCTCCGTGCGGGCCTTGCTGTTGTGGTGGCTGAGCGACTGGCGTCCCTGCGGGAAGTGCAGCCGGCGGCCGCTGCGCGAAATGGCGCCGTACAGTTTCAGCCTGCTGGCTACCGATTTCATCTCGACCCTCTATAACAAGGTGCCCCAGATATTTCTCGGGAAACTCTATCCGCAGGAGACACTCGGCTCGTACGAGCAGGCCGTCAAGCTGAAAGACCAGCCGGCGACTTCGGCCATGCAGGCCGTGCAGAACGTGACCTTCCCGGCGCTGGCCAAGATCAAGGACGACGCGCCGAAACTGGCCGAAAGTTACCGGCAGATCGTCATGGTCGTGGCCTATGCCATGTTCCCCGTGATGCTCGGTCTGTCGGCCATCGCCGAGGACATGTTCGCCGTCTTCCTGGGCGGGGAGTGGATGGCGACGGTGCCTTATTTCGAAGCGGTATGTCTGGCCGGGCTTTTTTACCCGCTGGGATTGGTGGCCTACAATGTGTTGAAAGTCAAGAGCGGCGGTGCGCTGATCGTAAAACTGGAGGTCGCCAAGAAGGTGATGATGTCGGTGGTGTTCGCCGTGACGATTCCGGTCAGCGTCCAGGCCGTCATCTGGGGGCTGGTGGTGATCGCCTTCTGCGAGATGGCGATCAACTTCTTCGCCACGACCCGTTTCACGTCATTCGGCGCAGGACGCTTCGTGCGCACGGTGCTGCCGATGCTGCTCGTGGCCGGGGCGATGTACGCTCTTGTGCGGGTTACGGCGCTGGCGGTGCCGGGCAATGCGTTGTTGCGGTTGCTGGCCGAAGTCGCCGCGGGCGTGGTCAGCTACGTCCTGCTTTCTGCACTGTTCCGGCTCGAAGCCTTCCGCGAGGTGGTCGCACTGGCCAGGCGCCAGTTCATCCGCAAATAGGCCGGCTGCCCGGGCTGGCCGTCACTGCCGGATATACACAGGAAAAACGTCCGCCGGATCAATATCCGGCGGACGTTTCTGTTGCGGCGCGGTTCCGTTTTGCAGCCCGGTTTCTGTTTGGCGCGCGGTTCGCCGTTTCGCACGGCGTATGCGGTGTCCGGGACTTGCTGCCTTGGCGGTCGCTGCCGCTCGGGCGGCTCCGTCGCGTGCGCAGCTCCTTTACCCGTCAGGCGTAGACCTTCGGGACGATGGTGCCGCGGAGGACGACCAGTGCGTTGGCGACCAGCGATTCGAGTTCGTTCTCGCCGGGGTAGACCGAAACGGGGGCGATGAACGAGCAGTGCTGTTCGATGTACCGCACGACGAACTCGTTGTGGGCGATGCCCCCGGTGAGGATGACGGCGTCGACCCGCCCGCACATGGCGGCGGCCATGGCGCCGATCTGCTTCGAGATGCCGTAGCACATGGCCTCGGCCACGAGCCGGGCTTTTTCGTCGCCCTGCGCGATACGCTCCGAGACCTGCATCATGGAATTGGTGCCCAGGTGCGCAACGAGCCCGCCTTGGCCGGCCAGCATTTTCTGGACTTCGCGGCGCGTGTAACGCCCCGAGAAGCAGAGGTCGGCGAATTCGCCCGCAGGCAGGCTGCCCGCCCGCTCGGGGGCGAAGGGACCGTCGCCGTCGAGCGCGTTGTTGACGTCGACGACACGTCCCTGTTTGTGCGCGGCGACGGAGATGCCCCCGCCCAGGTGCGCGACCACCAGGTTCGCCTTTTCGTAGACGATGCCGATGCGGTCGCAGTGCAGGCGTGCCGTGGCTTTCTGGTTGAGTGCGTGGAAGATCGACCGGCGCGGGCAGTCGGGATGGCCGCTCAGGCGTGCCACATCCTCCATCTCGTCGACGACCACCGGGTCGGCGATGTAGGCTTTGACACCCGCCATGGCGGCGATCTCGGCGGCCAGTAACCCGCCGAGGTTCGAGGCGTGTTCCATCGTGGCGTTCGTTAGGTCGCGCCGCATGGCTTCGTTGACTTCGTATACGCCGGCCGGGATGGGGCGTACGAGCCCGCCGCGTCCGATGACGGCCGACAGCTGCATGATGTCGAACCCGTGTTCGGACAGCGCCGTGAGGATCATTTCCCGGCGCCAGCCCAACTGGTCGATGATGTTGGTGTAACGTGCGATCTGTTCGGCCGTGTGGCGCAGGGTCAGATCCAGCGAAGGACGCTCCTCGTCATAGAGGGCGACCTTGGTGGACGTAGAGCCGGGATTTATCGCTAAGATTTTGAAGCCCATAAATTCGGTTCCGGTTAGTAGTTGGTAGGTTGGTGTAGGTGTGTGCCTATTGTTTTACGGCCAGGCAAGCCAGTGCGATCGAGTAGAGCTTGGTCTTGCTGGTGTCGCCGCGCGAGGTCAGCACGCAGGGGACTTTCGTGCCTGCGACCATGGCGGCCAGTTCGCCTCCGCAGAGGTGCGTCACCGACTTGAAGAAGACGTTGGCTGACTCCAGGTTGGGGAAAAGCAGGCAGTCGGGGTCGCCCGCTACGGACGAACCTTTGACTTTCTTGTGCTCGGCGACATCCTTGTAGAGTGCTACGTCGAGCGACAGGGGGCCGTCGATGATGACGTTGCCCAGCTGTCCGCGGTCGCCCATTTTGGCCAGCAGGGCGCCTTCGGTCGACGAAATGACGCTGGGAAGCAGCTGCTCGGAGGGGGCGATGCAGGCGATCTTCGGAGTTTCGATACCCAGCAGGCTGGCAACGTTGGCCAGGTATCCGATCTGCTTGATCTTCTGTTTGAAATCGGGCAGCGGGATGACCGCGACGTCGGAGATGACGAGCAACTTGTGGTAGCAGGGCATCTCGACGATCGACACGTGGCTCAGCACGCCCTTCGGGGGAAACAGTCCTGCTTCCTTATTGAGAATGCCGCGCATGTATTTGTCGGTCGAGACCAGTCCCTTCATCAGCACGTCGGCATTGCCGGCCACGACGGCGGCCACGGCCTGCTGCACGCATTTGACGTCGCTGGCCTCGTCGACGATGTTGAATGCCTTGATGTCGATGTCGTTTTCGGCGCATACCTGCTCGATGACTTTCTTCTCACCGAACAGCGTGGGCTCCACGATACCTTCCTTGTAGGCTTCGTAGACGGCTTCCAGCGTATGCGAATCCTGGCCGTATGCCACGGCCAGCCGTTTTTTTACCCCTTTTTCTCGCCTCGTCGACGATTTCTGTAAGATGTTGGATCATTGTGGTGTTTTGCTTTTATTTATTTTACCAGATTGTACGTGTCGGTGGCGATGACCAGTTCCTCGTCGGTGGCGATGACGGCGACCTTGACCCGCGAGGAGGGTTTCGAAAGGATTTTGTCCACGCCGCGGGCGCCCTTGTTGGCCTCGCGGTCGAATTCGACGCCCATGAATTCGAGACCCGTGCAGACGCTCTCGCGCATCTCGCACGAATTCTCGCCGACGCCGCCCGTGAAGACGATCAGGTCGACGCCGCCCATTTCGGCGGCATACTCCCCGACGAATTTGCGGATGCGCCCGTAGTGCATATCGCGGGCGAGGATGGCGCGGGGGTTCCCTTCGTCGTAGGCGCGGTCGATGTCGCGCATGTCGCTCGAAAGGTCGGTGAGCCCCCACACGCCCGATTTCTTGTTCATCATTTCGTTCAGCTCGGCGTAGGACATGCCCTCCTTTTCGCCGATGAAGGTGACGGCGCTGGGATCGACGTTGCCGCAGCGGGTGCCCATGACCAGCCCGTCCACGGGCGAGAAGCCCATCGACGTGTCGAGCGACTTGCCGTTGAGCACGGCCGTGACCGATGCGCCGTTGCCGATGTGGCAGGTGATGATCTTCGAATTCTCGAAGTCCAGTCCCGCGAGTTTGGCGCCGGTCTGCGCCACGTATTTGTGGCTGGTGCCGTGGAAGCCGTATTTGCGCACGCGGTATTTGTCGTAATAGGCGTGGGGCAGCGCGTACATGAAGTTTACGGCCGGGATGGTCTGGTGGAACGAGGTGTCGAAGACGGTGACCTGCGGGACGCCCGGCAGGACTTTCTCGATCGACAGCACGCCTTCGAGGTTGGCCGGGTTGTGCAGCGGTGCGATTTCGAACAGCGAACGGATCTTGGATTTCACCTCCTCGGTCACGATGCAGCTCTCGGGGAAGAACTCTCCGCCGTGTGCCACGCGGTGGCCGACGGCCTTCACCTCGTCGAGCGAGCCGATGACGCCGTGTGCGGGGTCGGTCAGTGCGTCGAGCACGAGCTTGATGCCGGTCGTGTGGTCGGGGATGGGACGGTGCAGCTCGAAAGGCTGTTTGCCGACGGGTTTATGGATGAGGTCGCCTTCCGGCAGGCCGATGCGTTCCACGATTCCTTTCGCGAGCAGTGTGCTCGATGCGGCTTCCATGTCGATCACCTGATACTTGATCGACGAGCTGCCGCAGTTCAATACCAAAATTACCATTGTCTCTCTATGTAGTTAATTCCTAAATGTTGTTCCTATCCACATGCCGACCGCTGCAAAAACGATGCATACCGCGACGCTCAGCGCCACATAAACCGCCGCCGCAGTGTAACATTCCGCACGCAGCAGGCGCACCGCGTCGGCCGAAAAGGTCGAAAAGGTGGTGAACCCGCCGCAGAAACCCACGATGAGCAGCCATCCGAGTGTCTCGGAGCTGGTAGCTTCGAGCAGAATGCCGATCAGCAGCGAACCCGCGGCGTTGACCGTGAACGTACCCGCCGGGAATCCCAGCAGCGTCTGCCCCGCCATTATCCCGCCGGAAAGCAGGTAACGGACGATGCTGCCGGCAGCACCGCCGCATCCTACGGCCAGAAGTTCACGAATCATAAGTTAAATATACGCCAAATTTTAAGGATATGCAAATTTACAGAAAAAATGCTTACGGATTGTTATTTTTCCTGCCGTTTTTTCGAGGTTTTTTGTCGTATCGGGGTTTAAGGTTGGCGGATTTGTCCGTCGCCCGAGACGATATACTTGTAGGTCGTGAGCTCGGGCAGTCCCATCGGGCCGCGGGCGTGGAGTTTCTGCGTCGAGATACCCACTTCGGCGCCGAAGCCGAACTGCCCGCCGTCGGTGAAGGCCGTCGAGACGTTGACGTAGACGCAGGCGGCGTCGACGCTGCGCGTGAACTGCGTGGCGGCCCGCTTGTTTTCGGTGACGATGGCTTCGCTGTGGCGCGACGAGTAGCGGGCGATGTGCGCGAGGGCCTCTTCGGGCGATGCGACGGTCCTGACGGCGAGTTTGTAGTCGAGGAATTCCGTGCCGAAATGCTCTTCGGACGCATGTTCCAGCAGGTCGGCGGGGTAGTGCCCGCCGAGGGCGGCGAAAGCCTCTTCGTCGGCGTAGACCGTCACATGCGCCCCGGCCAGCGGTGCGCACAGCTCCGGAAGGTCGGTGAGGCGGCCGCGGTGGATGACCAGGCAGTCGAGGGCGTTGCAGACGCTCACGCGGCGCGTCTTGGCGTTGCAGACCACGGCACGTCCCTTTTCGAGGTCGCCGTCGATGTCGAAATAGGTGTGGACGATGCCGGCGCCCGTTTCGATGACCGGGATGCGGGCGTTCTCGCGGACGAAGCGGATCAGCCCCGCCCCGCCGCGCGGGATGACTACGTCGACATAGCCCACGGCGCTCAGCAGCGCCCCCACGGCTTCGTGCCCCGCGGGGAGCAGCGTGAAGGTGTTTTCGTCGATGCCTTCGGCGCCGAGCGCTTCGTGCAGCAGCGCCGCGATCGCCTCGTTGGAGTGGCGGGCGTCGCTGCCCCCTTTCAGGACGCAGGCGTTGCCCGTCTTGACGCAGAGGGCGAAGATGTCGGCCGTGACATTGGGGCGGGCTTCGCAGACCATGCCGACCACGCCGAACGGTACGCGGCGCTTGACGATGGTCATGCCGTTGGGGCGCGTCCAGCGCGCCAGTTCCTCGCCCTGAGGCGAGCGCAGGTGCGATACGGCTTCCATGTCGGAGGCGATGGAGCCGATTCGCTCCGGGGTCAGCCGCAGGCGGTCGAGCATGGGTGACGAGGCGGGCATGGCCTCAATGTCGCGGGCGTTGGCTTCGAGCAATGCGGGCGTATGCCCGCGCAGGAGCCTTGCGGCGTGTTGCAGGATGCGGCCGAGGCGTTCGGGTTCGACGTCGGCCAGCGCCGTCCCGGCCTTCCGGGCGGCCTTGAACAGGGATTCGTATTCCATAATCGGTTATTCCAGGTAGAGGTAATCGCAGTGGACGAGGGGCTTGAGCCCTTTGCGTCCGATATTGCGGCGGGCGGTGGCGCTGTCGCACGAGATGCGTCCCACGGCCAGCTGTGCCCCGTCGGGCGAGAGGATGCGCACCAGGTCGTCGCGTTCGAAATCGCCTTCGACGGCTGTGACGCCCACGGCGAGGATGCTGGCGGCCTTGCTGGCGCGGACGGCTGCGGCGGCGCCCTGGTCGATGCGCAGGATGCCCTTGGCGAAGCCTTCGCTGCTGGCGATCCATTTCTTGACGCCCGAGGCTGCCCTCGGAGCCGGTTCGAAGCGGGTGCAGGGCACCTCTTCGCCGGTCAGCACCAGGTCGGTGAGGATGCCGTCGCGGCGGCCGTTGGCGATGATGACCTCGATGCCTTCGGCCGCCGCACGCGACGAGACGCGGCTCTTGGTGGCCATGCCGCCGCGGCCGCGCGACGAGCGTACGGGGTCGATGTACTGCGAGAGGTCTTCCGAGGGTTTCACACGGCGGATGACCTGCGATGCGGGGTCGGCGGGCGAGCCGTCGTAGATGCCGTCGATGTTGCTCAGGATAATGAGCGCCTCGGCCTGCATCATGGCCGCCACGAGCCCCGAAAGCTCGTCGTTGTCGGTGAACATCAGTTCGGTGACCGAGATGGTGTCGTTCTCGTTGACGATCGGCAGCACGCCGTTGGCGAGCATCGTCTCCATGCAGTTGCGCTGGTTGAGGTACTGCCGCCGTGTGGAGAGGCTCTCCTTGGTGGTGAGCACCTGCCCGCAGACGATGCCGTATTCGTTGAAGAGGTCGTAGTAGCGGTTGAGTAGCTTGACCTGCCCCACGGCGGAGAAGAGCTGCCGTGCGGAGACCGAATCGAGCTTCCCGGCGCGTTGCCCGAGGATGCTGCGCCCCGAGGCCACGGCTCCCGACGAAACCAGGATGACCTCGGTGCCCGCGCGGTGGAGCCGGGCCACCTGGTCGACCAGGGCCGAGATGCGGGTGGTGTCGGGACGGCCGTCGTCGCGCGTCAGCACGTTGCTGCCCACCTTGATGACGATGCGCCGGTATTTGTTCTGTGCGTCCATATGCGTTTCATTCGCCGGGAATGGCCCGGCTCAGGGTTCGAATTTGTAGCCCACGCCCTTGATGGTGACGATGCGTTCGTCGCCGATCTTCTGGCGCAGTTTGCGGATGTGCACGTCGATGGTGCGGTCGCCCACGACCACCTCGGTGCCCCAGATCTTCGTATATATCTCTTCGCGCGAGAAAAGCTTCCCGGGCGACGAATAGAGCAGGTCGAGCAGCGCGAATTCCTTGCGCGGAAGGGCTATCTCGTGGCCGTCGCGCGTCACGGTGTAATGCTCGCGGTCGACGGCGATGCCTGCCGCGGCAGGTTCCGCCGGCGCGGTTTCGGCGTCGATCCGCTTGAGGATGGCCTGCACGCGGCTGACCAGCAGCTTCATCTTGATCGGCTTGGTGAGGTAGTCGTCCGCCCCGACACCGAAGCCCGTAAGCTGCTGATCCTCCTCGCCCAGCGCCGAGAGAAATACCACCATCGTGTCGCGCAGCTGCGGATCCTGGCGGATGGCACGGCAGGTCTGCGCACCGTCCATCACGGGCATCATCATGTCCAGCAGGATCAGGTGGGGGCGGCACTCGGCGGCGGCCTTCAGCGCTTCGGCTCCGTTCTGGGCCGTGAATACTTCGTAGCCCTCCTTCTGGAGGTTGTACCTCACGAATTCGAGGATGTCGATTTCATCGTCGACAAGCAGGATGCGGTGGCTCATGGTTCCGGTTGACAGGTTTTGTATCGCACGCGGCAATTGGGCGCGGTTGCGTGCCGCTCATATCTCGGGCGAAGTTAGCAAATTTCCGGCTAAATCGTTCGGTAGCCCGGGAAAAATGGTTATATTTGCGAGATTTATATACTTCCGTATATATGGAAATCAAAAACGTGTACTGAGATGGCTACTGAAAATCCGAATCTTCCTGCTCCCGAGGAGCGAGTCAGCGATGCTGCTGAAGATGTGCAGACCGTAACTTCCGAAGTGACTTCCGAAGTCCCTGAAACCGAGGCCTCCGCAGCAGCGGAGGCGGAACCCGTCGTGGAAACACCCGCGGCAGAAGAACCCGAGACGGAAAAATCCGTTGCGGGAACGCCCGCGGCAGAGGTGCCCGTGGCTGAAGCGCCTGCGGCGGAGGAGCCCGTGGCGGAACCCGAGGCCGCGCCGCGTGCGAAGCGTGCCCGTATCAAGCCCGTTGCCGAGGCGGTGGAGACCGAATCCGGCGAGGAGGCCGTGCCGGCCGGTGCCGAAGTGGATTTCGCGGACGAGGAGGCGGCGCTCGCCGCGCAGGATGCCGGGCTGGAACTGGAGGGCGAGACGGCCGAAGAGGCCGCTGCCGACCAACTGGCCCAGGAAGCGCCGTCCGCCGAGGACAAGTTTGCCGGGAAGGGCAAGGAAGAGCTGGTAGCCCTCTTTATGCGTATGCTCGAAGAGCAGCCCGTGCAGTCGATCCGCCGGGATGTGGAGGCGCTGAAGATCGCTTTCTACCGCATCCGCCGCGCCGAGGTCGAGGCCGCACGCCGCAAGTTCGTCGAGGAGGGGGGCAGCGAAGAAGATTTCGCACCGGCCGTGGACGGCGCCGAAGTACAGCTCAAGGAGTTGTTCAAGGAGTACCGCCGTCGCCGCGACGAGTTCATCGCGAACCTCGAGGCCGAGAAGGAGAAGAACCTCCAGGTCAAGCTCGGGATCATCGAGGAGCTCAAGGAACTGGTCAATTCGGACGAGACGCTCAACCATACCTTCAATAAGTTCCGCGAATTGCAGCAGCGCTGGAAGGAGACCGGCATCGTGCCGCAGCAGAACGTCAAAGACCTGTGGGAGACCTACAACCTGCATGTCGAGAATTTCTACAGCTTCATCAAAATCAACAAGGAGCTGCGCGACCTCGACCTGAAGAAGAATTACGAGCAGAAGGTGGCCCTGTGCGAGCAGGCCGAGGCGCTCGTGCTGGAGCCTTCGGTGGTCGAAGCGTTCCACAAACTGCAGAAACTGCACGACGAATGGCGCGAGACGGGTCCCGTGGCCAACGAATACAAGGAGGTGCTTTGGGAGCGTTTCAAGGCGGCGTCGAGCCGGATCAACAAACAGCATCAGGAGCACTTCGAGGCGCTGAAGGGCGAGCAGGTCCGCAACCTCGAACTGAAGACGGAGCTTTGCGCCGCCACCGAGGAGCTGGCCGCGCAGCCGCTCACCACCCGCAAGGAGTGGAACCGGGCCAGCGACCGTCTGCTGGAGATCCAGAAGACCTGGAAAACCATCGGCTTCGCACCCAAGAAGGACAACAACCGTATCTACGAGCGTTTCCGCACGGCATGCGACAAGTTCTTCGAGGCCAAGCGGCAGTTCTATGCCGGGGTGAAGGCCGAGATGGAGCACAACCTGCAGCTGAAGACCGAGATATGCGAGGCCGCCGAGTCGCTGATGAACAGCGAGGAGTGGAAGAAGGCCACGGACGAGCTGATCGCCCTGCAGGCCCGCTGGAAGGAGATCGGTGCCGTGTCGCGCCGTCATTCGGATGCGATCTGGAAGCGTTTCCGTGCCGCATGCGACAAGTTCTTCGAGCGCAAGGCTTCGCATTTTGCCAGTGTGGACGGCGAGCACGAGGAGAACCTCCGGCAGAAACTCGCCTTGCTCGATGAGATGGCCGCGGCCGACGTCAAGGCCGGCGGATACGACGTGATCCGCGAGTTCCAGCGCCGCTGGGGCGAGATCGGGTTCGTGCCCATCAAGCAGAAGGATGCCGTCCAGAAGAAATACAAGGCCGCCGTCGATGCGCTGTTCAACACGCTGCGCGGTTCGGAGCGCGACCGTTCGATGAACCGTTTCCGCGAGAAGGTCTCGACGCTCAAATCGGCGGGCAGCAACCGCCTGCGTTCGGAGCGCGAGCGCCTTTACAATAAGGTGCGCCAGCTCGAACAGGAGATCGGCCTGCTGGAGAACAACATCGGTTTCTTCGCCAAGTCGAAGAACGCCGAGGCGCTCGTCGCCGATGTGAAGGCCAAGATTGACCGCGCCCGCGAAGAGATGGCCGCCGCGATCGAGAAGGTGAAGCTCATCGACCGCCAGGCACAGGAGGAGAACCAGGAGCACAACGAAAATAAATAGATATAGTCAGTAATGAAACTTTCCAAACCCAAGTACATATTTGTTACGGGCGGTGTCGCATCGTCGCTCGGCAAGGGTATTATTTCGGCCTCGATCGCCCGCCTGCTGCAGGCCCGAGGCTATTCGGTGACCATCCAGAAACTCGACCCCTACATCAACGTCGACCCCGGCACGCTGAACCCCTATGAACACGGCGAATGCTACGTGACCGAGGACGGCGCCGAGACCGACCTCGACCTGGGGCACTACGAGCGTTTCACGAACCAGCCCACGTCGAAGGCCAACAACGTCACGACGGGAAAGATCTACAAGAGCGTGATCGAGAAGGAGCGCAAGGGCGAGTACCTGGGCAAGACCGTGCAGGTCATCCCCCATATCACCGACGAGATCAAGCGCCGTATCCAGATGCTGGCGCAGAAGAAAGTTTACGACGTGATCATCACCGAGATCGGCGGTACGGTGGGCGACATCGAGTCGCTGCCGTTCATCGAATCGGTACGCCAGCTGCGCTATTCGCTGGGCTACAAGAGCACGGCCCTCGTGCACCTGACGCTGATCCCCTATATGGCCGCTTCGGGCGAGCTGAAGACCAAGCCCACGCAGCATTCGGTCAAGGCCCTGCTCGAAAACGGGTTGCAGCCCGACATCCTCGTGCTGCGCACCGAGCATCCGCTTTCGGTGAACCTGCGCCGCAAGGTGGCGCTGTTCTGCAACGTGGACGCCAACGCCGTGATGGAGTCGATCGACGTGCCGACGATCTACGAAGTGCCGCTGAAGATGCACGAACAGCACCTCGACGAGGTGGTGCTCGACAAACTGAACCTGCCGGCCGAGAAGGAACCCGACATGGCGGCGTGGACGGCCTTCGTGGAGAAGGTGAAGCACCCGGCCAAGAAGATCGAGATCGCGCTGGTCGGCAAATATACCGAATTGCCCGACGCTTACAAGTCGATCTGCGAATCGTTCATCCACGCAGGCGCCGTGAACGACTGCAAGGTCAAGCTGCGCTATGTCAATTCGGAGAAGATCACCGCCGAGAATGTGGCCGAGAAGCTGGGCAGGATGTCCGGTATCCTCGTGGCTCCGGGCTTCGGCAACCGTGGCATCGAAGGCAAGATCGTCGCCGTGCGCTATGCCCGTGAGAACAAGATCCCGTTCCTGGGAATCTGCCTCGGCATGCAGTGCGCCGTGATCGAATTCGCGCGCAACGTGCTGGGCATCGCCGATGCGAACTCGAGCGAGATGGAGTCTACGCCCCATCCGGTGATCGACCTGATGGAAGAGCAGAAGGGGGTGACGGCCAAGGGCGGCACGATGCGTCTGGGCGCTTATCCGTGTACGCTGAAGAAGGGTTCGAAAGTCGCGGCGGCCTACGGCAAACTCCATATTTCGGAGCGCCATCGTCACCGTTACGAATTCAACAACGACTATATGGCTGCGTTCGAAGGTGCCGGTATGCAGGCCGTGGGCATCAACCCCGACACGGGGCTGGTCGAGGTCGTCGAGGTCGAGGGACATCCCTGGTTCGTCGGTACGCAGTACCATCCCGAGTACAAGAGTACGGTGCTGAGCCCCTCGCCGCTGTTCGTGGCATTTGTGGGGGCGGCGCTCGAATATGCCGGGAAGAAATAGTAACAACACTTATCACAGCGAAAGAACGAAACATTTTTAAATGGATAAAAAAACAATTTTAGGTATTGTCGTCGTGGCGGCCCTTTTTCTGGGGTTCGCCTATTTCAATACCAAACAGCAGGAGAAATATCAGCAGGAAATGGCCGCGTATCAGGCCTATCAGGATTCTGTGGCCGCTGCGACGCGCCCCGTAGTCCCCGTAGTTCCCGTAGCCGACAGTACGGCCGTGGCGGCTTCGGATACGGCTGCGCCCGAGGCTGCGGCAAATGCCGCCGATGCCGTACGCCGGCAGCAGGTCGCTGCGTTGGGCGAATACCTCGCCGGTGCGCGTGACGCGGAGGCGGAGGAGTTTACCGTCGAGAACGATGTGATGATCGTGACCTTTTCGACCCGCGGCGGCCGGATCACGGGCGTGACGCTCAAGGATTATACCAAGTATGCACCCCGCGGCAAGCGTGACCAGCTGATCGAGCTGATGGATCCCGCGAGTGCCAGGTTCGACCTTTCGTTCTACGTGAAGAACGGGTTGAACAACGTCAAGGTCAACACGATGGACTATGTCTTCCGGGCGCAGCCCGAGCAGGTCGAAGGCGATGCCCGGAGGGTGGTGATGCGCCTGCCCGTGGCAGCGGATGCCTGGCTCGAATATGAGTACCTTATATATAATAAGCAGGTGCCCGAGCGCGACTACCTCGTGGACTTCAACGTGCGGCTGGTGAATATGGCGCCGCAGATGGCCAACCAGGCGTCGATCGGTATCGACTGGTCGAACAATTCCTACCAGAACGAAAAGGGATTCCAGAACGAGAACATGTACACGACGATTTCGTACCGGTTCCCGGGCGAGAGCTCGATCGAGGATCTGGGGATGAGCGAAAAATCCAAGTCGAAGAGCATCTCCACATCGGTCAACTGGGTGGCTTTCAAGCAGCAGTTCTTTTCGTCGGCGTTCATCGCCCCGCAAAATGTCACCAACGCCAACCTGGCGTTCGATACGGCGGCTCCCGGTTCGGAATTGCTGAAGAGTTTTTCGGCGCAGATGACCGTGCCCTATACGGTGCAGACCGAAGGGTATGACTTCGCATTCTATTTCGGCCCGAACAAATACGCCATCCTCAAGAAGGTCGTCGCTGCGGACGGCGAGGAACTGCACATGGAGCGCCTGATCCCGCTGGGATGGGGTATCTTCGGCTGGGTGAACCGCTGGTGCGTGATCCCGGTCTTCGACTTCCTGCGCAACTACATCGCCAGCTTCGGCATCATCATCCTGATCCTGGTGATCCTGGTGAAACTCGTCATCTCGCCCCTCACCTACAAGAGTTACGTGTCGATGGCAAAGATGCGTCTGATAAAACCGCAGGTGGACGAGCTCAACAAGAAATACCCCAAGAAGGAGGACGCCATGAAAAAACAGCAGGCGACGATGGAGCTCTACAAGAAAGCGGGCATCAACCCCATGGGCGGATGTATCCCCATGCTGATCCAGATGCCGATCCTGATCGCCATGTTCCGTTTCTTCCCGGCTTCGATCGAGCTGCGCGAACAACCGTTCCTCTGGGCCGACGACCTTTCGTCGTACGACAGCATCGTGAACCTGCCGTTCTCGATCCCGTTCTACGGCGACCATGTGAGCCTTTTCGCCTTGCTGATGGCCGTGTCGCTGTTCGGGTATTCGTATTTCAACTACCAGCAGACGGCTTCGTCCCAGCCCCAGATGGCCGGTATGAAGTTCATGATGGTCTACATGATGCCGATCATGATGCTGTTGTGGTTCAACAGCTATTCGAGCGGCCTTTGCTACTACTACCTGCTGTCGAACCTCTTTACCATCGGCCAGACGTTGCTGATCCGCCGCATGGTCGACGACGATAAGATCCATGCCGTCATGCAGGCCAATGCCGCCAAACGGAGCAAGGGCAAGAAGTCGAAGTTCCAGCAGCGCTACGAGGAGCTCCTCCGCCAGCAGGAGGCGCAGCAGCGTACCAAACGCAAGTAAACGGTTCGCACCGGCGCAGGGCCGGCAGCGGGGATTGCCGGATACGGCGCAGGCCGATGCGTGAAGCCCGGTGGCCCGCGCGGTTCCGCGAAGCCCGACGATACGCGATATGAATAGGCCGGAGGCGGTTCCTGCGATGCGGGTTTCCGGCTCCGGCCTCGTTTTTGCTCCGTCAGGTTTGCGATTGTATATCCCGACTACGCGGCGGCGGCCTTTTCAGGTGTTGCCGGACGGCGAGGCAGAAGCCCCCTCGGGGAAGCGCTCCGGGAAGGATCGGGCCGCGGGCGCAGCCGGGGCGGTACATAACAGCTGCCGGGGCGCGCAGCCGGGGATGAAAAAATCCGGGCAGCAAGGCCGAAGTTGCCTCGGGGCGGGACGGAGTTTCGGGCGCGGCCCGGGAGGGGGCACGACAGCTGCCGGAGTACGAAGCCGGGTGTGAATCCGGGGCGCAGGATTTGGAGCACGGAAATCCAGGGGCGCAGAGTGGGGAACGAAAATCCGGGCCGTGAGGCCGGGCGTATCAAGTATATGATTGCCAAATAGTATTGCAGATGAGGATGAAACGAACTTTTTTTGTATTGCTCCTGTTGGCGGCCGGAACTGCACTCCGGGCGCAGACACTGGGCGGGGAGTACCGCCTGTCGCGGGTTTTCCCGGTCGAAGGACGGCAGGGGATCGCCGCCGACTCGAACTACTATTATGTTTCGGGCAGTACGGTGCTCTACAAGTACGACAAGCAGGGGCGGCTGGTCGCCCGTAACGGGCAGCCGTTCGAAGGGTTGCCGCTCGCCGCGAACCATATCGGCGATATCGACGTATGGAACGGTGAGATTTATGCCGGCATCGAGACTTTCGAAGACGGCAAGGGTGAGAATATCCAGGTCGCCGTGTACGATGCCGACGACCTGACATGGAAGCGGTCGATCGATTGGGAACCGGCTTCGGGGCAGGTCGAGGTGTGCGGGCTGGCCGTAGACCGCGACCGGAATATGGTCTGGATGGCCGACTGGGTCGACGGGCGCTACCTGTACGGTTATGACCTGGCGACGGGTAAGTATGTGCGCAAAGTCCACCTGCGCCCGGTGCCGCAGTGGCAGCAGGGGATATATATGGCCGGCGGGCAGATGCTCATTTCGGCCGACGACGGCGATGCCGACCTGGACGAGCCGGACAACCTCTATATTGCCGACCTGCGCGACGGGAAAAGCTATGCTGCGGTGTTGCCGTTCCGTATGATGTCCGATTTCCGGCGCGCGGGCGAGATCGAGGGGCTGACCGTCGACCCTGCGACGGATGAGCTGCTGGTACTTTCGAACCGGGGTTCGCGCATCGTGCTGGGAATGGTCAGGGGTTTCTACCCGGGGTACGACAGCGAACTGCACGAAGTGTATGTCTATGAAAAGGTAAAATAGGAAAAGTCCCGGAAGGGACTTTTTTTTGTTGAGGGTATGTGCCGGATGCCGATCTCGTTGTCGCCAGCCGATGCCTTTGCGGGCGCATTTCCGGGGGGGGCGATTGGCTCCCCTGTCTTGCTTGCGGGGCGCCCGGTTCCGCGGATGGGCGTTTCCCGTTGCTCGTTGTGGGAGCGTCCTTATTTTGCTGTCGGCTGACAACGTTTTGCCGACGGCTGACGACAGGGGGCTGTCCGCGGGTATTCGCTTGATTTGCCGGGCGGGCCCTGGCCGTCGCTATATCTTTTCCCGTTCCCGCTCTTCGAGGATGGCGTCGAAATTTTCCTCTGCCCACCCGATAAGCGCTGTGAGGTGGGGCATGAGCGACTCGCCGCGGGGCGTGAGCGCATATTCCACGCGGGGCGGCACCTCGGGGTAGACCTTGCGCGACAGCAGCCCGTCCTGTTCCAGCTTGCGGAGTGTCGATGTGAGCATCTTCTGCGAGATGTCGGCCGTCCGGCGGTGGATTTCCGAAAAACGCAGGCACCCGCTCGTATGGAGGTTGTAGAGTACCAGCAGCGACCACTTGTCCCCGAAGCGGTCGACGATATGGCGGATCGGGCAGTGGGCGTAGGTCGGGTGTGCGGTTTTTTCCATGTCCGTTCGGGGCGGTCTTTCTTTCCTTATTCTACATACAACACCAGTCCCTTGAGGTACTCGCCTTCGGGGTGGTAGATGCTCACCGGGTGGTCGGCGGGTTGCGTCAGCTGGTGCAGGATGCGCACGTTGCGGCCCGCGATGGCCGCAGCCGAGAAGATCATCGTGCGGAACAGCTCCTTCGACACCGCCTGCGAGCAGGAGAACGTGAAGAGGATGCCGCCGGGACGTATCTGCGAGATGGCGCGGGCGTTGAGGCGCTTGTAGCCCTGCATGGCATTACCCAGCACCTTGTGGTGCTTGGCGAAGGCCGGTGGGTCGAGGATGATCAGGTCGTATTTGTCTTCGATGTTCTTGAGGTACTCCACGGCATCGGCGGCCGTTTCCGTAAAGTTGGCCTGCGGGCCGAAGTTGAGTTTCATGTTTTCCGTGGCCAGCACGACGGCGCGTTCCGAAGAGTCCACCGAGCAGACCTTCTGGGCGCCGCCCGCCATGGCGTAGACCGAGAATCCGCCCGTGTAACAGAAGGTGTTGAGCACCGTGCGGCCTTTCGAGTAGCGTTTGACCAGCTCGCGGTTTTCGCGCTGGTCGAGGAAGAACCCGGTTTTCTGCCCCTGCTCCCAGTTGACGAGAAATTTCTCGCCGTTCTCCGTCACCACGTGCGCCGAATGGTCGGAGCTTCCCCACAGGTATCCGTCCACAGCACCCAGCCTGGCGTTGAAGGGTACGGTTTGCGAACTTTTGTCGTAGATGGCCGTGATGCGGTCGCCGTAGGCAGCCAGGATCGCCCGCGCAATATCCTGGCGGGCAAGGTACATGCCGACGGAGTGGCACTGGACGACGGCCGCCGTGCCGTAGATGTCCACCACGAGCCCCGGCAGCCCGTCGCCTTCGCCGTGGACGAGGCGGTAGCAGTCCGTGTCGGGGTTGTCCGTGAGTCCGAGCGTGCGCCGTACGTCGTAGGCCACGGCGATGCGCCGGTTCCACCAGGCCTGGTCGATCGGTTCCTTGTCGAATGTAAGCACGCGCACGGCGATCGAGCCGATCTGATAGTGTCCCAGGGCGATGAAATCGCCCGTGCGGGTATATATTTCGACCAGGGCACCTTCCGTGATTTCCGATTCGTCTTCGGCCTTGATGTAGTCGATGGCGCCCGAAAAAATCCACGGGTGGCGGCGCATAAGAGACTCTTCCTTGCCTTTGCGCAGGTATATTTGAGGTGTCATGCTTTGGGACGTTTTATTTTGGGTGTGTGCAGCAGTTTGTCGTAGATCGCCGTGCAGACCCACGCATCGGTCGCGGCGTAGAGTTTCTGTTTGTCGGTGAGCGTCGCGGCCTCCCAGTTGCTCAGCCGCTGGGCTTTCGAGACGCGCTGCCCCAGCACGATGGCCGAGAGTTTGCGCAGGCTCTTCTCTCCGATGCCCCATTGGGGGGCTATCGTTTGCAGGTCGACGAACCCTGCGTCGCGGAAATGGCGTATCTGGCGCAGCGAGCGCAGGTCGCCGGCGACGTCGGCGCCGATCTTCAGGATCTCCTTGCTTTCGAGCACCTGCAGGATCGGCTTGGCGAACGGGATCTTGTTCAGCCGGAAAAGGAAGCATAGCTGCGGCGTGGAGAGTTGCAGCAGCGACACGCGGAACGTCACCCCGGGCCGGAACGACGGGCGGGTCTCGGTGTCGAAACCGATGACGCGTTGTTTCATCAGGAATTTGCAGGCGGGGACGATGTCGCGCTCATTGTCGACGATGCGTATTTCGCCCCTGAATTCGATGGCCGGAAGCGCTGCGGCCTCCTCGTTGCTGATCTTATCCGTAAAGTTGTTTGTCGTAGTCATGCCGTGGAACATTCTCACAAAAATAGGGAATTATTTCCGGAAAACGGCATGCGGGGCGATTTTTTACATCCCCGCGGGCGGTTGCGGCCCTATTTTAACCCGATTTTCCCGTCCCTGCCCGTGCCGGCGATGCCTTCGTCGAGCAATTCGCGCAGCGCCCGGCCTATCTGCTGTGCCTCCCCGGGGAATTCCGCGGCCAGTTCGTGCGGGTCGGCTGCCCCGCGGGATAGCCTTTGCCGCAGTTTTTCGCGCAGCCCGCCGTCGGCCGACGGCGTGGCGCAGCCCTGTGCCTGCCGCTTCCCGGCACGTTTGTGTGCGAGGCAGATGTCGCATACGCCGCATGCCGCAGGGGCGCCTTCACCGAAATACCCTTCCAGAACGGCGCTGCGGCAACGGGTCTCGTTCGCGGCGTAGGCGAGCATGTGTTCGAAGCGTTCGCGCATCAGCTCCTGCCGCCGTTTGTAGGTCTCGGGGGCGATGTAGAGGTCGGCGCGGGGCAGCCGCTCCTCGTCCATGAAGAGGATCGGCGAGCGGTTGGAGGGGACGTAGCGGATCACGCGCAACTGCCAGAGGCGTTTGAGCAGCTCCTTGACCCGCTGTACGGTATAGCCGCTCCAGGTGGCGATCTCGCCCTCGTCGATCTGCCGGAATTCGGTGAAGACCCCGTTGTAGAGGCGCAGCAGCGTGCGGATGAAGTGATCCAGCTCGTCGCGCTGCACGCGGAGTTTGTAGAGGTCGTCGCGGCTCACGCAGAACATGATCCGCGCCGGGTTCTCCTGTGCGTCGGTCAGCGTCATGTACCCGTTTTGCTGCAGGAGCTTCAGGGCGCTTACGACCGTGCCGGAGTAGAGGTGCTCGCGGGCGCAGAAGTCGTGGATGTTGAACAGGAACGATGCCTGGGCGCCGTCGCCGATGCCGACCTGCAGGTAGGAGCAGACCCTTTCGTAGATGTCCTTGATCTTTTCGAGCGGCGGGAACTCTTGCTCGAAACGCCGCACGATGCGTTCGCCGTCGTCCGACGAGACCAGCAGCAGGGCGTAGCTCCGCATACCGTCGCGGCCCGCGCGGCCGGCCTCCTGATAGTAGCTTTCGAGCGAATCGCACATGGCGTAGTGGGCGACGAACCGCACGTCGGGTTTGTCGATGCCCATGCCGAAGGCGTTGGTGGCGACCATCACGCGCGTCCTGCCCGAGACCCACTCCTCCTGCCGCAGCGAGCGTTCGGCATGCCCCATGCCCCCATGGTAGGCCGCGGCCGTTATGCCCTCCCTGCGCAGCATGTCGGCGACCTGCTCGGTGCCTTCGCGCGTACGGACGTAGACGATGCCCGAGCCGGGGACGTTGCGTACCAGGCGCAGCAGCTGCCCGTTCTTGTCGTCGGTGTGGCGGACGCTGTACGAAAGGTTGGGACGTGCGAAGCTGCTCCGCAGGATATGCGGTTCGGCGAACCGCAGGTGGCGCATGATGTCTTCGGCCACGAGTTTCGTGGCCGAGGCCGTGAGCGCCAGCACCGGGACGCCGGGTAGTTTTTCGCGCAGCTCGGCGATGCGCAGGTACGAGGGGCGGAAATCGTAGCCCCACTGCGAGATGCAGTGGGCTTCGTCGACGGCCACGAGCGATACGTTCATGCGCACGACGCGCAGGCGGAAGGCCTCCGTTGCGAGCCGCTCGGGGGCGACGTAAAGGAACTTGACGTCGCCGTAGACGCAGTTGTCCAGCGCGATGTCGATTGCACGCGGCGAGAGCCCCGAATGGATCGCCACGGCCGGGATGTGCCGTGCCCGCAGGCGGTCGACCTGGTCTTTCATCAGGGCGATCAGGGGCGTCACGACGATGCACAGCCCCTCCTGCGCAAGCCCGGGGATCTGGTAGGTAAGCGACTTTCCGCCGCCCGTGGGCATCAGGGCCAGGGTGTCGCGCCCGTCCATCACCGAACGGATGATACGCTCCTGTACGGGGCGGAATTCGGTGAAGCCCCAGTAGCGCTTCAGCACGTCGTATATCTTGTCCGCTGGCCTTTCCATGCACACAAAGGTAGGAAAAATTAGGTGGTTCCCGGAATTTTTCATACTTTTGCATTCGGTTAAACGTTCGACAAATGAAGATAAGCGAAAAATTCAAAGTGCGCGAGATGGCGGGGGAGCATGTGATTATCATGCCGGGCCGCGTCGGTGCCGACATGACCCGTATCCTGGCGCTCAACGATTCGTCGCTCTATCTTTGGGAGGCGCTCGGCGGCAAGGACTTTACCACCGGGGACGCAGCCGCCCTGTTGTTGGAGCGTTACGACGTGGACGAAGCCACCGCACAGCGCGATGCCGGGGCCTGGGCTGCGAAGCTCGCCGAATGCGGCGTGCTGGAGTAACCGGCGGCACGTGTCCGGCGCACGGGCGGAAAACCTGAAAGGTAGCATGAAATTGAAAAGACTCATATCGCTGTTGCTGCTCGCCATCTACCTGACGGCGTGGGGCGGCCCTGCGTATGTGTCGCTTTCGTGCAAGTGCGTCACGATGTCGTCGCATGTCTGCTGCCACCACTGCCAGCACAGCGCCGATGCCGCGGGTGCCGGCGAGTCGCTGAAGGCTCCCTGCTGCGGCAACCACCATTCGACCGAAATCGAACTCTATACGGGTTCTTCTTCCGATAACCACGAGAGATTCATCCGCTGCACGGTCACCGACCTGCCGCCCGCATTGGTTGCGGAGGCTCCGGTCGCGGCCGTCCTCAAGTTCTTCGGGGAGACGCTTCCCGAATGCGGCGATCCTTTCGTCATGCGGGGCCATGTGCGCTCCGCAGGCCTTCGTGCCCCTCCCGTATTGGCTTAAAACCCTTTTGGGGCGGATGCTGCGTGCATCCGTCCGGAATCAGTTTTAACCAATAACGGAACGTAATGAAAATCAACAAAATCATTTTATCTGTTTCAGCCCTTGCCGTGTGCGGCACCCTCAGCGCACAGGATTTGCGGGGTGTAGTCCGCGACGCCGACAACCAGCCGCTGGTGGGCGCTTCGGTTTACTGGGAGGGTACTACGATCGGTGCCAGCACCGATGCCCAGGGGGCGTTCCTGCTCCATCGGGTAAAAGGTTACGACAATCTGGTCGCCTCGTATCTGGGATATGTGAACGACACGCTGCGTGTGGCAGGCGGTGCGGAGCGTATCGAATTCACGCTCGCTTCCGAAGGCGTGGCGTTGGAGGACGTGGTGGTCGAGGGTAATCTGAGCGGCAACTTCGTCAAGCGTGACGGCATCGTCAAGGGCGAGATGATTTCGTTCGCGGGTCTCTGCAAGATGGCCTGCTGCAATCTGGCCGAGAGCTTCGAGAACTCGGCGTCGGTGACCGTCGGGTACAGCGACGCCATTTCGGGCGCGCGGCAGATCAAGATGCTCGGCCTGGCAGGCACCTATACGCAGATCCTCGACGAAAACCGCCCGATCATGCGCGGGCTGAGCGCCCCCTACGGACTGAGCTACACGCCCGGCATGTGGCTCAATTCGATTCAGGTGTCGAAGGGCGTGGCGTCGGTGACGGCCGGGCATGAGGCCATCACGGGGCAGATCAACCTCGAGCACCGCAAGCCGACGGACGACGAGAGGCTGTTCGTGAACCTCTATCTGGACGACGAACTGCGTCCCGAAGCCAATATCTCGACGGCGTTTCCCGTTTCCAAGAACAAGAAACTGTCGAGCGTGATCCTGCTGCACGGTTCGATGGATACCGACGTCCGCAAGATGGATCACAACGACGACGGATTCCGCGACCTGCCGCTCTCCGACCAGATCAACGTGGCCAACAAGTGGCTCTATGCCGCCGACAACGGCACGCAGATTCGCTGGGGATGGAAATTCGTACAGGAGAACCGCCTGGGCGGTATGCTCGACTACAAGAATTCGATGCGCGGCGAGATGGAGAAGAACTGGAACTGGAAGGAGACGGGCGCCGATATGCCCCTCTACGGTTCGAAGATCCGCAACCGCGGCGCGAACGGTTATTTTAAAATAGGTATGCCCGTCGGCCCGTCGGTCTACGATGCCGACGAGCAGGATGAGATGCGTTCGAACCTGGCTTTCGTGGCCGATTTCGACCACTTCAACGAGTACGCCTATTTCGGGCTGAACGACTACCGCGGCAATGAGAATACGCTCTCACTGAACCTCATGTACAACCACTATTTCACCTACCGGTCGTCGCTGATCGTCGGTGCACAGGGACATTTGCAGTACTACCGCGAGAGTTTTGCTAACAACACCCCGTGGATTGCGGCAGCTCCGGCTACGCTCTACGACTTCGACCGCAACGAGCAGGAAGTGGGTGCCTATGCCGAGTATACCTATTCGATCAAGGACAAGTTCTCGGTCGTGGCGGGTATCCGCGGCGATTACAATGCGTTTTATGACAAGTTCTTCGTGACGCCCCGCGGGCATATCCGCTGGAACATCACCCCCTCGACCACGCTGCGCGGCTCGGCCGGCCTGGGATACCGTTCGACCAATGTCATCACCGACAACATCGGTATGCTGGCGACCGGACGGCAGATCGTAATCCCCGATTTCGACGGTTTCAACCGGCTGGAGAAGGCACTTACCGTGGGCGGAAGCCTGACGCAGACCTTCGGGCTGGTGAGCGCCGGCGACGCAACGCTGAGTTTCGACTATTTCCGTACGCAGTTCTACAATTCGGTGATCGCCGACCAGGAGTATAGCGCCGACCAGATCGTGCTCTATAATTCGGACAAGCGTTCCTATACGGATACCTACCAGATCGACTTTTCGTGGACGCCTGTCGAACGGTTGGACATCTTCGCCACGTTCCGTTATACGGACAGCGAAATGACGATCGACCGTCCCGACGGAACGACGGCCCGCGTGGAGCGTCCGCTGGTGAGCAAGTACAAGACGCTGCTCAATATCCAGTATGCCACGAAGTTCCGCCGTTGGGTGTTCGACGCCACGGCACAGCTGAACGGCCCTGCGCGCATCCCGACACAGACGGGCGACCTGGCCGACGACAAGTATTCGCCGCGCTACCCGATGTTCTTCGCCCAGATAAGCCGCAAGGTCGGCAAGTTCGACATCTATGCCGGTTGCGAGAACATCGCCGACTACCGCCAGCACGACCCGATCCTCAATGCGGACAACCCCTATTCGACGGGTTTCAACTCGATGAACGTATGGGGGCCGCTGATGGGGCGCAAATTCTATATCGGCCTGCGGTTCAATTTGTATTGATTAATCTTTAAATAAACACCAGGATGAAGAAAATTTTAATGCTGTGCCTTGCACTCGTGATGGGTGTGGGCATGTGTGCAGCGCAGAAGGCTGCCGACAAAAAGACGGTGACGACGGTTTTCACGACCGACATCGACTGTGAACACTGTGTCAAGAAGATCATGAACAATGTCCCCTCGCTCGGCAAGGGCGTCAAGGACGTGAAGGTCGACCTGCCCAAGAAGGAGGTGACCGTGGTCTACGATTCCACGAAAAACAGCGACGATAATATCGTCAAGGGTTTTGCTTCGATCAAGGTCAAGGCCGAACCGAAAAAAGCCGACACGAAGAAATAACGCCGGCGGGTTTTGTTATCGGAAAGGGAGGACAATATTGTCCTCCCTTTTGTTTCGGTTGTTGGGCGGGCTCCTGTACTGCCGTCGGTTTCCCCCGATCCGCCCGGTTTATCGGTGCGGGTGCCCGTTTGTTTTCATAACATTGTGCCTGCGCCTGCGCAGGTAGAGGTCGAGCCCTGCGAGGCCGAGGAACGTTGCGGCGATAAAGACGTAGAACAGGGACAGCCGCCTGCTTTCGGCCGGGAAATCCGGTTCGGGAAATTTTAAGGAGCCCGGGCCTGTGAACGCGGGCATGTCGGGGAATGAAGGCATGTCGGGCAGATGCAGCCCGACGCCCGGTTCGTACCAGAAATACCAGGCGAGCCCGGCGATCACCGCCAGCAGGCAGAGTACGCCCGCCGTGCCCAGCAACCATGTTTCGCGCCGTTCGCGCCGCGCCGATTCGCGTTCCAGCCGTTCCATGAGCCTCTCGCAGAACCCTTCGGGCAGTTGCGTACCCGGGGCTTGCTCCAGCGCGCGACGGATTATGTTATTTTTCGCTTCCATGCAGTTGCGTATTTACCAGTATATACAGTTTTTTGCGGATGCGGTGGAGCCGTACTTTGATGTTGGACTCCGACATCTGCGTGATCCCGGCGCATTCGCTTACGGAGTACTCTTCGTAGTAGAAGAGCGTGACGAGTGCCCGCTCTTCGGGCTCCAACTCACCGACGGCACGGGTCAGAGCGTCGAGGTATTCCTGCCTTCCCTCCCAGGCATCCATCCGCTCGGCTTCGCTGTCGGGCAGGTTCGCCAGCCGCGCCTGGTCGATGCAGGCCCATTCGCGTTTGCGGCGCCGTGTCTCGGAGACCGCCGTGTTGTAAGCGATCCGGAAGAGCCAGGTCGGGAACGAACTGCGCCCGTTGAACCTGTGCAGGTTGCGGAACGCCTTGAGGAAAACGTCCTGAGCCAGCTCCTCGGCATCCTCTGCGCAGCCGACGATGCGGGAAACCAGCGTGTAGACCACCCGCCCGTACCGCCGGGCAAGGATGGCATACAGATCGGTTTCTCCGTTTACGATCCGTCGGATCAGCTCCAGTTCCTCCTGTTGTTGCATTGCTATCCGGTTAGACGCATTTTGCCTGGAAAGGTTACATGCCGACGCCGTTTTTCCGGAACCTGTAACCTTTTTCCCGGAGCTGCGTCTAATAAGGCAAAGATCGCAAAAACGAATTGGTAATCTTTAATACTTTTAAAAATTATGATGGATTTTATTTTTGTTCCCCTGGTCGTAGGCGTGATTACGCTGGGAATCTACAAGTTCTTCGAATTGCTCGTGTGCCGTCGCGAGCGCCGCATGATCATTGATAAAATGGACGGCAATGCTCTGATCGACTACCTGAAGTTCGTACCGATGGGTGTGAGGATCGGCGCTCCCGTGTCGGTGCGTCCCGTGTCGGGCGGGGTGTCCGGAACCCTGAAGGCCGGTTGCCTTTTGCTGGGCATCGGTTTCGGGCTGCTCTTCGCCTTCATGTTGCTGAACTGGTGTGCCTATGATGCTTCGTACGAAATGCGCAGCATCGTCTACGGCGGGTCGGTTCTCTGCTTCGGCGGTGTCGGACTGATCGTTTCGTTTGTCGTCGAGCGCAATATCGTCGGCAGGGAGTGCAAATAACCCAGCCTTTCCGGATGGAAAAAGGAGTATCCCGCTTTTGGGGGATACTCCTTTGGTTTTGCCGGGGGCCGTGCGGCGCACCAGGGGCGGAACGGTTTGCTGAGGGCCATGCGGCGCACCGGGGGCAGGACAGTTTGCCAAGGGGGGCGGTTGTAGGGCGGGACGGTCGGGGCGGAACGGTTTGCCGGAGCCCGGACGCCTGCCGTTTGCCGGCCGGGCGGCCTTATTCCATCGGCCGGATACGCACCTCGGTCACGCCTTCCAACTCCCGTGCGAGACGGTCGATGTCGGTCTTTTCCTCGACTTCGCCGTAGTGGTAGGGGTAGAATATCGTCGGCCGGATCGCCTTGACGGCCTCGACGGCCTGGTCGACGGTCATCGTGTAGGGCTGGTTGACCGGCAGGAAGGCGATGTCGATATTCTTCAGCGCCTTCAATTCGGGCGTGGGTTCGGTATCGCCCGCGATGTAGATGCGCGAGCCGCCTATCGTGAGCACGTAGCCGCAGTCCTCACGCTCTTTGGGGTGGAATTGCAGATGCCCGTCGGTGGTGTTGTAGGCAGCCACGGCCTCGACTTTCAGGTAATCGCGCGGCGTGGCGACACTGCCCGGGCGCATCGTGTAGCAGTTCATTTCGAACGCCTCGGCCGATGTGCGGTCGCAGAGTATCTCGGTCTGCGGGGTCTGGATCGCTTCGACGGCCGCCACGTCCAGGTGGTCGTAGTGCGAGTGGGTGATAAGTACCACGTCGGCCTTGGGCAGGGCGGCGTAGTCGGCATAGCCGCTTACGGGATCTACGTAGATGTATTTTCCGCCGGCCTCGACCGAAAGCGAGGCGTGCCGGAAGAAGGTGATCGTGATTTGCGTGCCGTCGCGCGTGGTCAGCGTGTCGGCGGGGTATTCGGGCGCAGCTTTCTTTCCGCATCCGAAAAACGATAGGATCGACATAAGCAACAAGAGTTTTGGGTTTATGCTCAAATATTATATATTACAACGCCAATATAGTGAAAAAAAGTGAAATATTCGTACCTTTGAGCCGCAATCGAACCTGGGAAAACGTTGGGGCCGGTTTCCGGGAAGTTTTCTGTGCCGGGCCTGGCGCACCTTTTGGCGGCGATGATTTGGGGCCGGATGCCCGGTTTGCAGGATGAAAATAGAATAATTCGCACATTTTTCATGCCCGGGCGCAGTATTTTTCGAATCGGGACGTTTATAGGAATAAAGTATTATTAAAATTGTATATGATGAAAAAATTTTTGTTTGTGGCGGCGGCGGTAGTAGCGTCGATGGTTTTCACCGGGTGTATCAACGAGGACGACACCTATAAGAAGTTGCAACCGGTTGAGAAGGGGATCAACATCTACAACTGGACATCCAGCCAGTATTCCATGGCGACCGAGCAGGCCAACATCGGTCTGCGTATGGCGATGCTTGTGGCCGAAGCCCACAAGCAGGGGGTGGATAACTTCGAGGATGTGAAAATCGAAGGCATCTCCATCAAGGGCAAGTTGCTCGGCACCTCTTCGAAGATCGAAAAGACGACCACTGGCTACAAAATCACTTTCAATCCTGCAATGGACATGGACGGCTATTCGCGCGAGGGCGCCGTGCTGATCGACACGGGCGGGGCCCCGCTGCTCGAAGATGCCGTGGCCGGAAAGGTCTGGTCGGTGACGTTCGACGAAAAACTGGTGCTGGTTGCCACCAACGGCAATACGTCGGTAAAGGCTTCGCTGGTGGGCGGTTCCACGCAGCTCTACAACGATGAAAACGGAGCCTATGCGATCAGCATTGCGAATCAGGCCTGCTACCTCGATTCGGGCAGCAATTTTACCTCGAATTGGGGCGGCCGTATGACGTTGAAGCCCCATAACATGAATTTCACCTATTCGGATTGCATGGGCGAGAAGTTCGTCGTGAACACGACGGGTGCAATTTACGGCCCTTCGTTCTATACGATGGACAATGCAACGTCTCTGGAGCTGAGCATGACGCTGACGGATGTCGAGTATTACACGAGGTCGAGCATCCGCGAAGGTAAGTTCGAGGCGATGATGACCGGCGGGTACGATTTTACGGCCTTCCCCTCTCCGAAAGTGACGGTGAAATATGCCGTAAGTGCCGACGGCAAGAAATTGCTGACGACGATCGAATATGCAGGAAATACGGTGACGATCTAATTTTGATTGTAAAAAGTAAATGCGGTGCGAAAATTCGCACCGCATTTTTATTTTCCGGGCGGCCTGTTGGCCAAGTGGCCGGTTGACTGGCGGATTGCCGGGCGGTCTGTTGTCTGGGGGGGCGGATGGGGGGCTGTTTGTCGGGGACTTGCTCCGGTGATGTTTTGTAGGCGGTGGCTCCGGTGCTGCCCGGTCGTACCAGGGGGCGTTTTGCCGGGAGGTTGCTCCGGGGTAACCCGGATACGTGGTTGCTTTCTGTCGTTCCGTGCCCTGCCCGGGATTTATTTCCCGTCCGTTGCCTTTGTCTGGAGCTCCGCGCTTTTTGACTGCCTGTCGAGCCGCATGACCGAGGGGATGCAGAAAGCCGTGAGTCCGAGCGTGCAGATCACAAGTCCTGCGATGACGAAGGTCGTGGTGAGCCCGACCTGTTCGGCCAGGAACCCCGTACCGAGCAGTCCGATAGCCGACGGAAGCAACCCGAAGCTGTAATAGAGCGACATCACGCGTCCCAGGACACCCGCGTCGATGCGGGTCTGTACGACCGAGACGAATGACGAATTGAAAACGCTGCTGGTAATGCCCTCGATGGCCGATAGTACTGCGAACCAGACGAACGCCGTGGGCGGCAGCAGCCCCGAGATGGTGAACGACATGCCGATGGTCAGGTACATCAGGTTCACCAGGACGATGCGGTTTACCCGGTAGACGCGTGCGCCCATGATGGCGCCGCCGATCAGCGCTCCGCCGCCCCATACGATCTCGATGAGACTCATGTCGTAGGTGTTGCCGCCGAAATGCTGCAGCGTCATCAGCGGGAACATTACCCCGACGGGCATGATGAAAAACCAGACGAGGATAGCCAGCGTGAAGAACCAACCCATGCCCGGTACGGCGTGCATGGCACTGAACCCTTCGCGGAACTCCCGCCAGAGATTAGGTTTGAGCGTGCCCCGCACGGGATTGGGGATGCGTACGAACAGCAGCGAGGTGCAGGCGATGATGGCGCCCGCGACGTCCAGAAGCAGGATATTGCCGATGCCCGTGAAGCTGATGAGCACGGCTCCCAATGCCGGGCCGATGATGTTCGACAGCGAATTGATGATCTGGTTGACACCCGCCACCCGGGTCAGCTGGGCTTCGGGAGCCAGCAGCGGCACGGAAGCCTGCATCGAGGGGGTATGGAAGGCCGATCCCACCGAGCGGCAGGCCAGCAGGATGTAGATATGCCACATCTGCGCCACGTCGAACCAGAAAAGCACGGCCAGGATAAGCGTGCAGAACGCGATGAAGCTGTCGGCCAGGATCATCGTGCGTTTGCGATCCCATCGGTCGACGTAGACCCCGACGACCGGGCCCAGCAGCGACTGGGGCAGCATACCCGCGATCGCGGCCAGTGCCAGTACCTCGGCCGAACCGGTCTCGATGCTCATCCAGAAGATGATCGCATAGCCGACGACCGAGCTGCTGAGGATCGAGGCGAGCTGCCCGCTCCAGATGATCCCGAATGTCTTTTTCCAGTTTTCCATGCTTGTTTCGCGGTGATGCCAAAAAAGGCGGACACCGAGGTGTCCGCCGCTGCAAACCCTTCCGTGAAAGGGTTTATTTAACTGCTTTAACTATTGCCTCGAATGCTTTTGGCTCGTTCATCGCCAGGTCGGCCAAAACCTTGCGGTTCAGTGCGATGCCCTTGGCGTTGAGTTTGCCGATAAATTGTGAATAGGTCATTCCCTGTGCGCGGACTGCTGCGTTGATACGCATGATCCACAGCGAGCGGAATGTCCGCTTTTTGAGCTGGCGGTGTGCATATGCATACTGCAAACCCTTTTCGACCGTGTTTTTCGCAACGGTCCAAACGTTTCCCCTTGAACCAAAGTTACCTTTGGCAAGTTTCAAAACTTTTTTTCTACGTGCGCGTGATGCAACGGCGTTGACTGAACGTGGCATACTGTAAAGTTTTTGAAGAGCTGTCAGCGACGCGGTTCTCCCGCGTTCTTTGGGGCTGATTCGCTCCGGTTAATAACTTCCGCAGGTCGATTACTTGACGAGCAGGTTCTTGATTTTGGCTTCGTCAGCCGCAGAAACGGTACCCGAATAGCAGAGGTTGCGTTTCTGTTTCGTCGTCTTTTTGGTCAGGATGTGACTGTGATAAGCGTGTTTGCGCTTGATCTTTCCTGTGCCGGTGAAGGTAAAACGCTTCTTCGCAGCGGCATTGGTTTTCATTTTCGGCATTGTCGTAAATAGTTAATTAGTTAAACTTAGCCTGCAAAGATAACAAAAATTCGGCATACCGCAATCGCGGGGCTGAAAAATCTCCCTCTTTTTATTCCCGTTGCGCAATTATTGCAGGGAAACGCCGGGGGCTGTCCGCCGCCTGTGCCCCAGGTCGGTTTGCTGATCCCGATAATTTTCCGTATATTTGAATAGGTAAATCAAAAACCGCAGGACGATGGAGATGGAGTGGGATTTTATCATACGCTTGTGCGTGGCAGGCCTTTGCGGCACGGTGATCGGCCTCGACCGCGAATACCGGGTCAAGGATGCGGGTTTCCGCACCCATTTCCTGGTTGCGCTGGGCAGTGCGCTGATAATGATCGTGTCGCAGTACGGCTTCGCCGATATCCTGATGCATACAGGCGTGGGGCTCGACCCCAGCCGTATCGCTGCACAGGTGGTGAGCGGCATCGGCTTCATCGGCGCCGGTACGATCATCATCCACCGCCAGTTGGTGCGCGGGCTTACGACGGCGGCAAGCCTCTGGGCGACGGCCGGCATCGGCCTTGCGGCCGGGGCGCATATGTATGTCGTGGCTGCAGCGGCTACGGTGCTGACGCTCTTCGCGCTCGAAGTGCTTACGCTGGTCTTTGGCGGGTTGGGGCGCCGCAGGACGATGGTGGTCTTTTCGGCTACGAAGCGTGCTGCGGTCGACGAGATGTTCAACGAGTTGCAGAGCCGCGAATATGCCGTGATCTCCTATGAGGTCGAGGCACAGCGCAGCGCCGACGGCATCGTCTACCGGGCCACCCTGGTCATCCGTGCCAAGGGGAATACGGATGAAGACCGCTATGTCGACCTGCTGCGTGAGAATCCCGACATTACCATCGAACGGATCGTATGAGCCGGTCGTACAGCAGGCAGAAGCCCAGCGGCAGGGTGATTCCGACCACGGTGTAGGGTATCCACCACCAGGGCGACCCTGTGGGGATGACCGGGTGGCAGGCCAGGTAGCGGGGCGGGTAGTCGCAAACCCACATTTGAAAGAGTATCACCAGTTTGAATGCGGGGATGTGCCACAGCATGATCGCCATGGTGTGCCGTCCCGTATAGTCCAGCATCCGTGTCAGCCTGTTGCCGGTTGCCGCGAGGCGGCTTGCGGCGGTGACGAGCATGTAGCATCCTGTGCACACCAGCACGACGAAGAGCACCGGGTTGCCGAAAAGTCTCCCGCCAAGGTTGATGCGGCAGCCTGCGGCTGCCGCCGCGAGCAGGATGACCAGGCAGAGCGTTGCGATGCGCCCGTCCAGCGGGAGCCGCGCGCGGAAGATGCGGAAGAGTTTTCCGAGGTAGATTATCCCCGTGATGGCGAATGTCCGGACGGCGATCCACTCGCCCGGAATGCCCGACGGATGGCGGGCGAGCAGCATGGCGACCGTAAACAGGAACAGGATGGAGCCCCCGCGCAGCCGTTCCGCCACGGTCGGCGTCGGGGCGAGTTTGCGGGTTGCCAGCGTGATGCAGAAAAAGAGCATCAGCCCGAGGAACAGCCCTTGCAGAAACCAGAAGGGCGCCTGCATCTGCTCGTGGTGCAGGAACAGGAATACCCGGCCCAGCGTCCGGAGCAGCTCCGGGGTGTCGTAGGGCAGGATGGCCTCCCGGGCGGAGAAGTCATAGGCGATCAGGTGCCACTCGAGAAATCGGTTGTGCAGCAGCACGAAGAGCGTGCCCAGGACGACGTAGGGCAGGTAGAGGCGTCGGAGCTTGCGGCCTATGAAACGCCCCGGGGCGGCGGTCTGTCCGTCGTCGAAGAAATAGCCCGCGACGAAAAAGAAGACGGCCGTGTTGAAATAGTAGGTGAAGGTTTCCAGCGGTGTCAGGATCGCGGCGTGTGAAATCACCACCGCTACGATGCCGAGGGCCTTGACGATCGAGAACGCCGTGTCATGGTGGTGTGTGCCGGTGCCCATCGGTCAGAAATAACGGTGCACTTCTTCGAGGAGCTCCTCGCGTGCCATGTCGTTGGGGTTCGTGCCGGGCAGCCCTTCGGGAACCTGCTCGCCCAGTTGGTCGAACAGGTCGGCCCAGAATTGCGGCAGGGTTCCGTCCGCGGCGCGGAAGTTCATCGGCCGCGCCGTGAAAAGCGGGGTGCCGTTTTCGGCGCGGTAGCTTTCCCACACCAGTTCGCTGCAATAGAGTTTCTCCCTTCCGGGCCGGAACGAATAATCGTAGGGGACTCCGAGGAAGCTGCGCGCACGGCGGACGGCAGCCGCGATGCCGGCCGTGTCCTTCAACCGCATGGCAACTACTGCCGGCCGGCCGCCGATTTTTGCGGAGCGTCCGAGAAATTCCTCCAATAGCGTGAGCCGGACGCCGCCGTCGGTCGTGGCTTCGAGCACCGAATCCGCCCCGTTGCCTGTGACGGCGATCCCCACGTGGGAGAAATTCAGCGGCCCTTCTTCGCCCGTCGCCGCCGTGATCGCCCCGGTCATCTCCGTGTTTTTTCCGGCCTGGAAGAGCAGGTCGCCCGTGTGCAGGCGATCGCGGTTTTGGCCGCAGGAAATGGCCAGCAGAAGCATACCTATATATATTAAAGCCTGTTTCATAGTCTCCGCTGTTCGTTTTTGCAAATATATTAAAAATTTTTCACAACTAACTCGCTGACCGATAGCCGTGTGTAAAAAAGGTGGTGAAATTGTCGAAAAAAAGTCCCGGAATTATTTGGAAATAACTCCGGAATGCCCTTATCTTTGCATCCGCTTCGAGAGAGAAATACTGCTCCGGGGCGGAAAAAACAGGTTCTGAAAAATTTTGATGGAGAGTTTGATCCTGGCTCAGGATGAACGCTAGCGGCAGGCCTAACACATGCAAGTCGAGGGGCATCACGAGGTAGCAATACTTTGGTGGCGACCGGCGCACGGGTGCGTAACGCGTATGTAACCTACCTATAACAGGGGCATAACACTGAGAAATTGGTACTAATTCCCCATAACATTCGAGAAGGCATCTTCTTGGGTTAAAAACTCCGGTGGTTAAAGATGGGCATGCGTTGTATTAGCTAGTTGGTGAGGTAACGGCTCACCAAGGCAACGATACATAGGGGGACTGAGAGGTTAACCCCCCACACTGGTACTGAGACACGGACCAGACTCCTACGGGAGGCAGCAGTGAGGAATATTGGTCAATGGACGCAAGTCTGAACCAGCCATGCCGCGTGCAGGAAGACGGCTCTATGAGTTGTAAACTGCTTTTGTACGAGGGTAAACTCACCTACGTGTAGGTGACTGAAAGTATCGTACGAATAAGGATCGGCTAACTCCGTGCCAGCAGCCGCGGTAATACGGAGGATTCAAGCGTTATCCGGATTTATTGGGTTTAAAGGGTGCGTAGGCGGTTTGATAAGTTAGAGGTGAAATCCCGGGGCTTAACTCCGGAACTGCCTCTAATACTGTTAGACTAGAGAGTAGTTGCGGTAGGCGGAATGTATGGTGTAGCGGTGAAATGCTTAGAGATCATACAGAACACCGATTGCGAAGGCAGCTTACCAAACTATATCTGACGTTGAGGCACGAAAGCGTGGGGAGCAAACAGGATTAGATACCCTGGTAGTCCACGCAGTAAACGATGATAACTCGTTGTCGGCGATACACAGTCGGTGACTAAGCGAAAGCGATAAGTTATCCACCTGGGGAGTACGTTCGCAAGAATGAAACTCAAAGGAATTGACGGGGGCCCGCACAAGCGGAGGAACATGTGGTTTAATTCGATGATACGCGAGGAACCTTACCCGGGCTTGAAAGTTACTGACGATTCTGGAAACAGGATTTCCCTTTGGGGCAGGAAACTAGGTGCTGCATGGTTGTCGTCAGCTCGTGCCGTGAGGTGTCGGGTTAAGTCCCATAACGAGCGCAACCCCTACCGTTAGTTGCCATCAGGTCAAGCTGGGCACTCTGGCGGGACTGCCGGTGTAAGCCGAGAGGAAGGTGGGGATGACGTCAAATCAGCACGGCCCTTACGTCCGGGGCTACACACGTGTTACAATGGTAGGTACAGAGGGTCGCTACTCCGCGAGGAGATGCCAATCTCGAAAGCCTATCTCAGTTCGGATCGGAGGCTGAAACCCGCCTCCGTGAAGTTGGATTCGCTAGTAATCGCGCATCAGCCATGGCGCGGTGAATACGTTCCCGGGCCTTGTACACACCGCCCGTCAAGCCATGGAAGCTGGGGGTGCCTGAAGTTCGTGACCGCAAGGAGCGACCTAGGGCAAAACCGGTAACTGGGGCTAAGTCGTAACAAGGTAGCCGTACCGGAAGGTGCGGCTGGAACACCTCCTTTCTGGAGAGTGTGACTATTTCGTCAACAGATAAGTCTCATTCTTTTCTCTCGAATTAACCTGTAATTTTTATGTTATACCGAGTGGGGTCTTCCCGCGGATACAGTCCCGTAGCTCAGCACTACACTGATTTAGGGGTCTGCGGTTCAGGTTCACGGGACTACACCGAACTCGGGGGATTAGCTCAGTTCACCTGCTTTGCAAAAGGGGGTGAAAAGGTCGAGGATTCGACCAGCGTTCATTGACATATTTAAGGAGATGAGATAAAGTTCCGATAACTACAATAGGGGTTATGATGAATGTAAGAAAGTAATAAAGGGCGTATGGGGGATGCCTAGGCTCTTGGAGGCGACGAAAGACGTGGTAAGCTGCGATAAGCCTCGGGGATTTGCAAACGAGAATTGATCCGAGGATTTCTGAATGGGACAACCCGCTAGGCAGAAGGCCTAGCACACGAAAGTGGGCCAACCCTCTGAACTGAAACATCTTAGTAGGAGGAGGAAAAGAAAGAAACATCGATTTCCTAAGTAGCGGCGAGCGAACGGGAAGAAGCCTAAACCATAATTGTTACGGCAATTGTGGGGTTGTAGGACTGCAATATTCAAGTGACTGTCAACTGGAATGTTCTGGAAAGTTCATCCATAGAGAGTGAAAGACTCGTACAGGTAAGCACGTTATGCGATAGCAGTATCCTGAGTAGGGCGGGACACGAGGAATCCTGTCTGAATCTGCCGGGACCACCCGGTAAGGCTAAATACTCCCAAGAGACCGATAGTGAACCAGTACCGTGAGGGAAAGGTGAAAAGAACCCCGAACAGGGGAGTGAAATAGAACCTGAAACCATACGCTTACAACCTGTCGGAGCAGCTTCGTGCTGTGACGGCGTGCCTATTGAATAATGAGCCTACGAGTTACTAATCACTGGCAAGGTTAAGTGCACGGATGCACGGAGCCGAAGCGAAAGCGAGTCTGAATAGGGCGTTTAGTCAGTGGTTGTAGACGCGAAACCTTGCGATCTACCCTTGAGCAGGTTGAAGGTTGGGTAAAACCAACTGGAGGACCGAACGAATAAGCGTTGAAAAGCTTCTCGATGACTTGAGGGTAGGGGTGAAAGGCTAATCAAGCTGGGAAATAGCTCGTACTCCCCGAAATGCCTTTAGGGGCAGCGTTGTAATTAAGAGTCTACTGGAGGTAGAGCTACTGATTGGATGCGGGGGCTTCACCGCCTACCAAATCCTGACAAACTCCGAATGCCAGTAGTATGATTTACAGCAGTGAGCGACCGGGTGCTAATGTCCGGTTACGAGAGTGGAACAACACAGACCAGCAACTAAGGTCCCCAAGAGTATACTAAGTTGATCTAACGATGTTTTGCTGCAGAGACAGCTAGGATGTTAGCTTGGAAGCAGCTATTCATTCAAAGAGTGCGTAACAGCTCACTAGTCGAGCGGCAAAGCGTGGATAATAAACGGGCATCAAGTATACCACCGAAGTTCTGGGCACGAAAGTGCGGTAGGGGAGCATTCCATTCCGCGTCGAAGCCGAATCGTGAGATTTGGTGGAGCGTATGGAAAAGCAAATGTAGGCATGAGTAACGATAATGCGGGAGAGTAACCCGCACACCGCAAGACCAAGGTTTCCTGATCAACGCTAATCGGATCAGGGTTAGTCGGGTCCTAAGGGTAAGCCGAACGGTGATCTCGATGGATAATCGGTTAATATTCCGATACTGACATATACCTCGATGGAGAGACGAAGGAACGTAAGTGCCGCCGCCTGACGGAATAGGTGGTTAAAGGGCGTAGGTATAGGGACAGATTAAGAGTTAGTCCTTGCTGAAACCCGACAGTACAGAGAGCCTACGGGCAATTTGATAGTGCACCCAAGTCGACTTCCGAGAAAATCTTCTAAGTTATAGTATATGTCACCCGTACCGTAAACCGACACAGGTGGTCGAGGAGAGTATCCTAAGGTGCTCGAGTGAATCACGGTTAAGGAACTAGGCAAATTAACCCCGTAACTTCGGGAAAAGGGGTCCCATCGCGAGGTGGGCGCAGCGAAGAGGTCCAGGCGACTGTTTATCAAAAACACAGGGCTCTGCAAATTCGAAAGAAGACGTATAGGGCCTGACACCTGCCCGGTGCTGGAAGGTTAAGAGGGGATGTCATCGCAAGAGAAGCATTGAATCGAAGCCCCAGTAAACGGCGGCCGTAACTATAACGGTCCTAAGGTAGCGAAATTCCTTGTCGGGTAAGTTCCGACCTGCACGAATGGTGTAACGATCTGGACACTGTCTCAACCGTGAGCTCGGTGAAATTGTAGTCCCGGTGATGATGCCGGGTACCCGCAACGGGACGAAAAGACCCCGTGAACCTTTACTATAGCTTAACGCTGAATTTGGGTACACAATGTGTAGGATAGGCAGGAGACTACGAAGCGGGCACGCCAGTGTTCGTGGAGTCGACGTTGAAATACTGCCCTTTGTGTACTTGAGTTCTAACCCTCGAGAGGGGACACCGTTTGGTGGGTAGTTTGACTGGGGTGGTCGCCTCCAAAAGAGTAACGGAGGCTTCCCAAGGTACCCTCAGCACGAATGGTAACCGTGCGTAGAGTGCAATAGCATAAGGGTGCTTGACTGTGAGACCAACAAGTCGATCAGGTGCGAAAGCAGGGTATAGTGATCCGGTGGTTCTGCGTGGACTGGCCATCGCTCAAAGGATAAAAGGTACTCCGGGGATAACAGGCTGATCGCCGCCAAGAGCTCATATCGACGCGGCGGTTTGGCACCTCGATGTCGGCTCGTCACATCCTGGGGCTGGAGAAGGTTCCAAGGGTTCGGCTGTTCGCCGATTAAAGTGGCACGCGAGCTGGGTTCAGAACGTCGTGAGACAGTTCGGTCTCTATCTGTTGCGGGCGTAGGAAGATTGAGGGGTCCTGACTTTAGTACGAGAGGACCGAGTTGGACGAACCTCCGGTGTATCGGTTATGCTGCCAAGTGTACTGCCGAGTAGCCGCGTTCGGTCTGGATAAGCGCTGAAAGCATCTAAGCGCGAAGCCATCCCCAAGATAAGTCTTCCCTTGAGGGGCGTAGGAGACGACTACGTTGATAGGCTGCAGGTGTAAAGACAGTAATGTCAAAGCCGAGCAGTACTAATTACCCGAGAGGCTTTTTTACAAGATTCTTTATCTCATCTCCGAAGTATGTCAACTTATACCGGGTGCGACGGATTGCAGCGACTAAAAGGCTGCTCGCACTACTTCGATAGCATGGAGCATGTCGGACTTCGTCCTTCGTTTTCTCCACACGACAAAACAAACAGGTTTGCTTTGTCCCGGTTTATCGAAAACGTTCTTTTAGGTGGTTATAGTAGTGAGGTTCCACCTCTTCCCATTCCGAACAGAGAAGTTAAGCTCACTAACGCCGATGGTACTGCGGTTTTCCCGTGGGAGAGTAGGTAGCCGCCTCTTCAAGGTCAGATCGTAAGGTCTGACCTTTTTTTTATGCCCCTTTCCGAGCTCTCACGTTACAGTTAGATTTTTACGGCCGGCAAAAAGTCGGGAATGATCTTCCCGAAAACGGACGCCGATCCTTTTACCTGCGGATGCCGTTTTTTACCCTTTGCTGTTTTTTGCGGGGGCATTTCTTCCTTTTTTTTATGAAATCCCAGTGGCACCGGTATTGCATGATCATCCGTAAGTGTTGTTTTGGACGGCGGATCCTGCAATGAAATGGATTATGGCACCCATATAGGGCAGCGCAGTGTCGATAATAACAGTTCAGTATTGCCGGAGTGCGGCGGGTTACTGCGCGGACGATTTAATGCGTGGCTCACCCGGGGCGATGGTGTGCATGACAATGCCGGAATAGGAAAAAGTTTATGCAGCTCAGGGCGATTGCCGCAAATCCGGTACCCGAATTTTCACCCGTGATTACCGGCAGCAGGCAACTTGCCAGGGTCAGGAAAAGAACGGTCAGCCCGAGCGTATGGATCGTTTGGTTGCGCAGGTGCCTCAGAAGCCAGAGCGGCAGCGTGGCACATGCCCGTTACGGCAGGTACGCAGCTGATGCCGATCAGCAGGAGATAGTTGTTCATGACAAATATCGGAATGCCTGTCCCTCGGCATAGTTAAGTGGGAGTTGTGGGGTGTGGAGATATAAAAAACGTGGGACAAAACTCTGATTTGCTCTCTGAGGCTCTGGAATTACCTGTGCAACCAAATACAGAATGAAGCCCACGTTGGAAACGTGAGCGTCAAACTTCATTCCTTGGTTGCTCTTAAAATTTTCCAGATTTTCAGAAAGCAAGGTACAAAGCTAACGCTTTTTATATGTATTTGCCGGCGCTTTTAGTGCGTGGACGGCATGAACAGTTCTTGTGGAAGGGTTAAAATACGCGCGTTAATTTCTCATAGGCTTTGGAATTTGGGATTGCACATACAAATATACGAAAATATTTTTTATTTGTTCCGGAACATGCGTTTTACATCTTTCCACTCCCCGTCGTTGGGGGCGGGCTCGATGCCCAGCAGCCTGCACAGGATGAGGTACATGTTCTGGTTCTGGAACGAGCCCTGCCGGTAGCCCTTGCGGAATGCGGGGCCCGAGGCGTAGAAGACCATGTGCATGTCGCGGTCGCGGTTGTCGAAGCCGTGTGTGCCGCGTTTGCGGACGGGGCGTGTTTCGGCCGCGTAGTCGAGCGTCCATCCGGTCTCGGGGATGACGATGATGTTCGTCAGGCGGGTAGGGTGGGTGCCGTAATGGAAACGCCGGGGCATCTGCTCGCGCCGCCAGGCCTTCATGTGCCCCGTCCTGCGGAGTATCCTGATCGCCGTGTCGGCATACTCTTCTTTCACCTCCAGCCCGAACGGGGTGCCAGGTACGGTACGTATGACCTGCGTAGTGTCGAGCAGCGGCATGAGGTTGATGTATCGCTCCGGCGAAAGCGCGGCCATGCCATGGTCGGCCGTTACGATGAAATTGATTCGCTCGAAGACGGGCGAGCGCCGTATCTCACGGAAAAAATAGCGGAGGACGGAGTCGATGTGTTCGGCCTGGGCGACTGCCTGCGGTGAATCGGGGCCGTAGGTGTGCATCGTGGCGTCGGGCTCTTCGAAATACCACATCACCAGCTCCGGGATCTCGGCTTCGGGGCGCGTCATGGCTTCGATCACCCAATCGGCGCGTTGGTAGTAGGTCGGTTTCGACGAGTAGCGAGTCCAGACGGTCGCCTGATGCCCGTCGATCGGGACTTCGCTGCCCGGCCACATGAAGATGTTGGCCGTGAGGCCCTGTCTTTCCGCCGTGTTCCAGATCGGTTCGCCGCTCCAGAATCCCGGCAGCCGGACATCCTCCGCGTCGAACACTGAGAGCTTGCGCCCGATCTTCCGGTCGTAGAAATTGTTGTTCACGACCCCGTGGTGGTCGGGATGCAGGCCCGTGGCCATGGCGTAATGGCTGGGGAAGGTGTTGGAGGGGTAGACCGGATAAATTTCGGCATAGGTTCCCGCCCGGGCGAGCGAGTCGAGTGTCGGCGTATGGCTGCGGCCGGCGAGATCCCAGCGGAAGGCGTCCATCGAAAGGATTACGACGTATTGTTTTCCGTCGGGTGTTGCGCTGACATGGGCCTTGCGGGACGAGGCACAGCCTGTCAGGAGGATGAGCAGCAGGAAAAACGTATATTTTTTCATGTGCGGGCTTTGTATGGTAAAGATACAAAAAAAGCGCCCGCTATTGCAGTGGGCGCCTTTCGGATGTGAAAAAATTACTTTTTCATGTAACCCTTCACATAGTGGTGGTGCGGGCCGAAACGCTCGAAGGCGGCACGGTCGAGTTCCTCCTGTGCCGACGGGTCGGCTACGGAGATGATCAGGCGTGCGCGCTCCTGCAGCGTCTTGCCGTAGAGGTCTACGGCCCCGTGCTCGGTTACGAACCAGTGGATGTGGTTGCGGGTCGTGACGACGCCTGCGCCTGGCGACAGTACGGGGGCGATCTTCGAGATGCCCTTGTTGGTCACCGAAGGCATGGCGATGATGGCTTTGCCGCCCTTCGACAGCGATGCGCCGTATACGAAGTCGATCTGGCCGCCGACACCCGAATAGAACTTCGTGCCCAGCGAGTCCGCGCATACCTGGCCGGTAATGTCGACCTGCAGCGCCGAATTGATGGCCGTTACGCGGTCGTTCTTCGAAATGATATAGGGGTCGTTCGTGTAGCCCACGTCCATCATCAGCACGGCAGGGTTGTCGTCGATGAAGTCGTAGACGCGCTGCGAACCCATCAGGAACGTCGATACCATCTTGCCCTTGTCGATATTCTTGGCTTCGCCGTTGATGACGCCGCTCTCCACGAGCGGGAGTACGCCGTCGGCGAACATTTCGGTGTGGATACCCAGGTTCTTGTGGTTGCCCAGCTGCGCCAGTACGGCGTTCGGGATGGCGCCGATGCCCATCTGGAGTGTCGCACCGTCCTCGATCAGGGCGGCGCAGTGTTTGCCGATGGCTTCTTCGGTGGCGTTCGGCTGCGTGAAGTGCGCCTCGATCAGCGGTTTGTCATCCTGTACGAAGATGTCGATCTTCGAGGAGTGGATCATGGCCTGCCCGAATGCGCGGGGGACATATTTGTTTACGACGGCGATCACGTGCTCGGCGGTCTCCACGGCGGCCAGCGTTGCGTCGACCGACGTGCCGAGCGATACGAAGCCGTGCTTGTCGGGCGTCGACACCTGGATCATCGCCACATTGCAGGGTACTGCGCCGCAGCGGTAGAGGCGCTGCGTCTCGCTCAGGAAAATCGGAATATAGTCGGCGTAGCCGCTCTGGGTGACTTTGCGGACGTTGCCGCCCACGAAGAACGAATCGAGCTGGAATACGCCTTCGAACTTCTCGTCGGCATAGGGCGCCGGGCCTTCGGTGTGCAGGTGGTGGATGTGGACATCCTTCAGTTCGCCGGCCTCGCCGCGTGCGCACATGGCGTTGATCAGGCATTGGGGGGCCGAAGCCACGGAGCTCAGGTGGATGTGGTCGCCCGATTTGATAACCTTGACGGCCTCTTCGGCGGTCGTAAATTTGATCTGGGTAGTCATTTTTACTTTAAGTTTGTATTTTGGTTTTGGTTAGCGTTTCCTTTCGCCGATTTTTCGCGGACAAAGTTCCTGATGGCCTTGTCCGTGTAAGTCCAGAAAATCGGTACGTTACGCATCGTGATGATGTTCAGCGTATTCAGGGCAAGGCCCATGCTGATGTCCACGCGATCGAGCGTGTCGATACCCGGGGCAATGTTGTAGAACATGACGACGACGTGTTCGGGTTGTCCTCCGCGCATCGTGTAGACCCGGCCGTAGTGGTCGGACGAAGGATAGGCCGCGCCTTTGGCAAAGGCGGCCGTGCCGTTGCGCTCGCCGCCCATATAGAGGCGGAACCCCCCGTAGAGGGGTGTGATGTCGAAACGCAGCATCACGTTGCCCGTGATGTTGTCCCCGGCGCAGATGACGTTCGAAATGCAGAAGTCGTTTACGAACGAGGGGGTGCTGATCTCCGAGGGCTGGTGCCCGCGAGCGAATTTCTCGATGGCTTCATTGCGCAGGGATTCGAAATGCCGCGCTTCCCGGCGGAGTTTCTTTTTCTGGGCTTTTTGCAGCGCCTTCTGTTCCTTTGCGGTGGTACCCTCCCCGGGTTGCATGGCCGATGCCGCTCCGCACAGCGTGCAGAGCGACAACAGCAAAACGGTCAGACGTTTCAGCATGGCGTTGCTATTTGCGTTTCACCTCGACCTGTTCGTATCCCTCGACGATGTCGCCGACACGGATATCGTTGAACGATTCGATGTTCAGGCCGCAGTCCTGGCCGGCCGTAACCTCCTTGACGTCGTCCTTGAAGCGCTTGAGCGAACCCAGCTTGCCGGTGTAGATCACGATACCGTCGCGGATGACGCGGATCGGGGTGTTGCGCTGGAGCTTGCCTTCGCGGACGACGCATCCGGCCACGGTGCCGACCTTCGATATCTTGAAGATCTCCAGTACCTCGACCGAAGCGACGATCTCCTCCTTCATCACGGGCTCGAGCATGCCCTCGATGGCATCCTTGATGTCGTTGATCGCGTCGTAGATGATCGAGTAGAGGCGGATTTCGATCTCCTCCTTCTCGGCCAGCTTGCGCGCCGAAGCCGACGGACGTACTTGGAAGCCGACGATGATGGCGTTCGAAGCGGCGGCCAGCAGCACGTCCGACTCCGAGATCTGACCCACGGCGGCGTGGATGACGTTGACCTGCACGGTCTCCTTCGAGAGCTTGATGAGCGAACCCGACATGGCCTCGATCGAGCCGTCCACGTCGCCCTTGACGATGATGTTCAGCTCCTTGAACGAGCCGATGGCGATGCGGCGTCCGATCTCGTCGAGCGTCACGTGCTTCTGGGTCATGATGCCCTGCATGCGCTGCAGCTGCTCGCGCTTGTTGGCGATTTCGCGCGCCGAACGGTCGTCCTCCATGACGTTGAACGTATCGCCGGCCTGCGGGGCGCCGTTCAGACCCAGCACCTGAACCGGTGTCGAGGGGCCTGCGGACTCCACTTTCTTGCCGTTTTCGTTGAACATGGCCTTCACGCGGCCCGTGTAGGTTCCGGAGAGGATCACGTCGCCCACGTGGAGCGTACCGCTCTGCACGAGGATCGTCGAGACGTACCCGCGGCCCTTGTCGAGCGTCGATTCGATGACCGTGCCCTGCGCCTTCTTGTTGGGGTTGGCCTTCAGGTCGAGCATCTCGGCTTCGAGCAGCACCTTTTCGAGCAGTTTGTCGAGGTTAAGGCCCTTCTTGGCCGAAACCTCCTGATCCTGGTATTTACCGCCCCACGACTCCACCAGATAGTTCATCTGCGAGAGCTGCTCCTTGATGTGGTCGGGGTTGGCGTTGGGCTTGTCGATCTTGTTGATGGCGAAGACCATCGGCACGCCTGCGGCCTGCGCATGGTTGATGGCCTCGACGGTCTGCGGCATGACGCTGTCGTCGGCCGCCACGATGATGATCGCAACGTCGGTGACGGCGGCGCCGCGGGCGCGCATGGCCGTGAAGGCTTCGTGGCCCGGCGTATCGAGGAACGTGATCTTCTGGCCGTTGAGCTCGACGCTGTACGCACCGATATGCTGCGTGATACCTCCGGCCTCGCCTTCGATGACGTTGGTTTTGCGGATGTTGTCCAGCAGGGAGGTCTTACCGTGGTCGACGTGTCCCATGACCGTGACGATCGGGGGGCGCGGCACGAGGTCTTCCTCCTTGTCTTCGCCCTCGTCGTTGATGGCCTCCTGAATCTCGACCGAAACGAATTCGACCTTGTAGCCGAACTCCTCGGCGACCACGACGAGCGCTTCGGCGTCGAGGCGCTGGTTGATGGACACCATCAGTCCCAGGTTCATGCAGGCCGTGATGACCTGCGTGGGCGACACGTTCATCATCGTCGCCAGCTCGCTCACGGTCACGAACTCCGTGACTTTGAGGGTCGAGCGTTCCTGTTCCTCGCGTTCGAACTCTTCGTTCATACGCTCGGCCACGGCGTCGCGTTTATCCTTGCGGTATTTGGAACTCTTGCTTTTGGCACCCTTGGCCGTCAGGCGTGCCAGGGTGTCCTTTACCTGCTTCGAAACCTCCTCGTCGCTCACTTCGGGGCGTACGATCGGCTTGGGTGCGGCCTTGCCCTTGTTCTTGTTGCGGCGGCCTTCGCCCGGTTTGGGCTGGTTCTGACCCTGGGCGCCGGGACGGTTTTGTCCGCCCTGCCCGGGGCGGTTCTGGCCTCCCTGGCCCCCTTGTCCGCCCTGCTTGTTGCCGCCGCCCTGCGCATTGCCCTTCGGGGCTTTGCTGACGTCGACCTTTTCCTTTTGCAGGCGCTTGCGCTTGTGCTTGCCGCCGGCCACGAATCCCGACACGTCCATCGTGCCGAGTACCTGCGGCCCGGTAAGGGTCACGGTCTCCGGACGGAAGATGTTGTCTTTGGGAGCGGCCGGTTCCGGCGCGGGTGCCGGGGTTTCTGCGGGCTTGGCGTCCGGTTGCCCGGGAGCCTGCGCTGCGGGTGCCGGCGTGGCCGGTGCGGCGGGTTTCGCAGGTTCAGCGGGCGCAGCCTGGGCAGCCTGAGCAGCAGGCGCCGCATGCACTGGCGTTGCGGGTGCGGCGGGGCTTGCCGGTGTGGCAGGGGCTGCCTGCGACGGCCGGGCTTCCGGGGCCGCAGGCATGGCCGGTGCGGGCTGTGCGGCAGCCTTGGGCGCCTGGGCAGGTGCCGGTGCTGCGGGGGCCGCAGGATGCTGTGCGGCGGGTTTTTCCGCTTCCGCCTTCGGGGCGGGTGCCGGCGCAGCCTTGGGTTTGGGCGACAGGTCGATCTTGCCGAGGAACTTCGGCTGCTGGATTTCGTCCTTGACGCTGATTACGTTGCTTTTGATGACCACCTCTTTTTCCTCCTCGCGCTCCTGCTTTTTAGCTTCTTCGAGAGTGATGGTCGTCTGCTTCAGGGAGATGCGCTCACGGATCGAATCGCGTGCGTTGCCTGCGGCGCGGTTCGCCCCGAACTCCTTCTCCAGAACGGCATAGGTCTCCGCGTCGACCAGCGTATTGGGCGACCCGTCGCTCTTGATGCCCTTCTTCTGCAGGAAGTCCGTGATGGTATTCAGTCCCACCTTGAACTCCTTTGCAACCTGAATGAGCCTTAATTTTCTTTCGTTACCCATATCGTGTGTTTTCCTTTCTTTCGCTTGTGATTACTCTTCGAATTCCGCCTTCAGTATCGCTACGACCTTCTGGGCCTGCTCCAGTTCGAGGTCGGCGCGGGCCGCGATCTCCTCTACGGGCAGCTCCAGCACGCTCTTGGCACTGTCACAGCCGACGCTCTTCAGGGCGTCGATGATCCAGCCGTCGATCTCGTCGGCGAATTCGGTGAGGGCCACGTCCTCTTCTTCGACCTCGCGGTATACGTCGATGTCGTAACCCGTCAGCATCTTCGAGAGGCGGATGTTCAGGCCGCCCTTGCCGATGGCCAGCGACACCTGGTCGGGCTTGAGGTAGACCGAAGCGGTCATCTTCTCCTCGTCGATGGTGATGCTCGAAATCTTGGCGGGGTTCAGCGCGCGCTGGATCATCAGCGACGGGTTGGCCGTGTAGTTCACCACGTCGATGTTCTCGTTGCGCAACTCCTTGACGATCGAATAGATGCGCGAACCCTTCATGCCGACGCATGCGCCTACCGGGTCGATACGCTCGTCGTACGACTCCACGGCGACCTTGGCGCGTTCGCCGGGGATGCGGACGATCTTCTTGATGGTGATCAGTCCGTCGAAGATTTCGGGAACCTCCTGCTCGAACAGGCGTTCGAGGAACTGGTTGGCCGTGCGCGAAAGAATGATGCGGGGCTGGTTGTTGTTCATCTCGACCGACTTGACGATGGCCTTGATGGTGTCGCCCTTGCGGTAGAAGTCGTTGGGAATCTGCTCCGCCTTGGGCAGGATCAGCTCGTTCTCCTCGTCGTCGAGGATCAGCACCTCCTTTTTCCATACCTGGTAAACTTCGCCGGTGACAATCTCGCCGACCTTCTCCGAATATTTCTCGTAGAGGCTGGCCTTCTCCAGGTCGAGGATGCGCGATGCCAGGTTCTGGCGCAGCGACAACACGGCGCGGCGGCCGAACGAGGCGAGTTTGATCTCGTCGGCATATTCGTCGCCGATCTCGTAGGTCGGGTCGATGGCCTTGACCTCCGACACGGCGATCTGCGTATTGGGATTCTCGACGGCGCCGTCCTCGACGACGGTGCGGTTACGCCAGATTTCCAGGTCGCCCTTCTCGGGGTTGATGATGACGTCGAAATTCTCGTCCGTCTCGTACTGTTTCTGCAGTGCGTGGCGGAAAACGTCCTCCAGCACACCGATCATCGTGCTCTTGTCGATGTTCTTCAGCTCTTTGAACTCGGCAAAGTTGCTGATAAGATTGAGATTGTCCATTGTGTCGTTTATCTTGTTTTCAGTTTATGCTTGTTTTTGCCTGCGGCTCCCCGCAGTTTGTCCGGGGTTGTCCGGCGCGAGTGTCTATTTGAAATCCAGCCACTCCCGCGCGGACTTGATTTCGCCGAACCCGTAGCGGCGCGTCACCGTCACCAGTTGCTTGCGTTTCTTGCCTTCGACGGCCTGCTTCTCCTCGTAGGAGAGGGTGATGCCCTGGTCATCGGCCGCGTCGAGTTTCGCCAGCACCTTGATGCCCGAGGTGAGCAGCACCTCGACCGTGCCGCCGACCAGCTTGTGGTACTGGCGCAGGCTTTTCAGCTCCGACCCGATGCCGGCGGAAGCCACCGTGAGCGAGAAATCCTCTTCGTCGCGATCCAATTCCTCCTCGATCGAGCGGCTGAGCCTGACGCAGGCGTCGATGGCCACCGAGGTGTCGCTGTCGATGAGCAGCTCGATGTCGTTACCGGGCGTGCAGGTGCATCCCACGACGAACATGTCCGTCCCCTGCAGGTTGCGCTCCGCCGCCTCGATTATCTTTTTTGTGTCGATCATAGCTGAATACCGGTCGTGAATATGTATAAAATAAGGGGACTCCCCGTCCCCTTACCACTTGCTTTGTCTTTCGACATTGCAAATATAGTGAAAATTTCTAATATACCAATATTTATACGGAAATTTTACTCCTCTTTCGATACGCTTTCGTAGGGCTTGATGATGCCGCGCTTCGATTCGCGGATGAATTTCACCAGTTCGTCGCGCTCGGCGCTTTGCGGGATCTGCTTTTCGACCTCTTCGCAGCCCGACATGTAGTTCAGTCCGCTCTGGAAGAGGATGCGGCAGGCGTCGTGAATCTCGGCGATGCGTTCGGGCGTGAAGCCGCGGCGCGAAAGCCCGATCTTGTTGATGCCCGCGAAGCGCATCGTGTCGTTGCGCACGATGATGAACGGCGGGACGTCCTGTCCCAGCAGCGCGCCGCCCTGAATCATGACGTGGTCGCCGATATGCGTCCACTGGTGTACGGCCGCATGGCCGCCGATCACCACCCAGTTGCCGACATGCACTTCGCCGGCCAGCGACACGCGGTTGGCGATGACGCAGTTGCTGCCCACCACGTCGTCGTGGGCGATGTGGACGTAGGCCATGAGCAGGTTGTGGTCGCCCACGACCGTCTTGCCGCGCGATGCCGTGCCGCGGCTGATGGTCACATACTCGCGGATGTCGTTGTAGTCGCCGATCTCGGCCGTCGTGACCTCGCCTGCGAATTTCAGGTCCTGCGGCAGGCAGGAGACGGAGGCTGCGGTATGTATCCTGCATCCTTTGCCGATGCGCGCCCCGTCGTGGATCACGGCGCCGGGCCCGATCCAGCAGCCGTCGCCGATCACGACGTCGCCGGCGATATAGGCGAACGGTTCCACCGTAACATTGTTCCCGATTTTGGCGTCGGGATGGATGTATGCCAGATTGCTGATCATCGCTTACTTGTTGTTTTTGTTTTTAACGACCTGCGCCATCAGGACGGCCTCGCATGCGAGCGTTTCGCCCACGAAGGCCTTGGCCTCCACGACGGCCACGCCGCGGCGGATGGGTTCCAGCAGGTGGATTTCGAACTGGAGCGTGTCGCCGGGGACGACCTTGCGCTTGAATTTGACCCCGTCGATCTTCATGAAGTAGGTCGAGTAGTTTTCGGGATCGGGCACGTCGCCCAGCACCAGAATGCCGCTGCACTGCGCCATCGCCTCGACGATCAGCACGCCCGGCATGACGGGCTCTTCGGGGAAATGCCCCACGAAGAAGGGTTCGTTCATCGTGACGTTCTTGATACCGGCCACGTCCGTCGCGTCGCGGTGGAAGATGCGGTCGACCAGCAGGAACGGCGGACGGTGGGGCAGCATGTGGCGGATGTCGTTGATGTCGTGGAGCGGCGGCTTGCGGCAGTCGTACTGGAAACGGGGTTTTTCGCCGGCCCGGCGGATGGTGTGCTTGAGCTGCTTCATGAACTCGGTGTTGGCGAAATGCCCGGGGCGGGTGGCCCAGACGCGGCCTTTGATGCGGACGCCCAGCAGTGCGAAGTCGCCCAGCAGGTCGAGCAGCTTGTGGCGCGCCAGCTCGTTGTTGCAGCGCAGTTCGAGGTTGTTCAGGTAGCCTGCCTTGATCTCGATGTCGGGCTTGTTGAAGATCTTTTTCAGGTGTTCCAGCTGGTCGGCCGGGACAGGGTTTTCGACCACGACGATGGCGTTGTCCAGGTCGCCGCCCTTGATGAGGTTCATTTTGATGAGCGGCTCCAGTTCGTGCAGGAAGACGAACGTGCGGCACGGGGCGATTTTGTCGGCGAAGTTGTCGCCGGGGTTGAAGGTGGCGTACTGGTTGCCGATCACCTTCGAGTTGTAGTCCACGTGCAGCGAGACGGAGAATTCGTCGTCGGGGTAGAGGATGATCGCCACGCCCTTTTCGGGGATCGTGTAGACCATCTTTTCGGTCACGTGGTAGAACTTGCGTTCGGCGTCCTGGTCGGCGACGCCCGTTTCGGTGATGGCCTTGGCATAGGCGCAGGCCGAACCGTCCATGATCGGGGTTTCGCCCGCGTCGATGTCGATCACGGCGTTGTCCACGCCCAGCGTCCAGAGCGCCGACATGATATGTTCGATGGTGCTTACGCGGTGGCCGCCGCTCTCGATGGTCGTGCCGCGCGAAGTGTCTACGACGTAGTCGCAGAGTGCGGGTATTATGGGTTGCCCTTCGAGGTCGGTGCGGCGGAATACGATCCCCGTGTCGACTTCGGCGGGATTGACGGTCATGGTTACCTTGACGCCCGTGTGGAGCCCCTTGCCGGAGAATGAGATCGGGGCCTTCAGCGTTTGTTGTTTTGTCGACATAAGCAGTGTTTCCGATTATTTACGCGCAAAGATAAAAATTTTTTCTTAATAAAAAGTACCTATGCGGTTATTATAAAAAGTAGGGGTTTATTGCGACATCGCCGCGGGCGGGGGTGGATATTTCGGAAAAAAACAGTATTTTTGTGCGGAAAAAACAGGAAACACGCCATGCCGACGCCGGAACCGGAAAAACGAGTCAAACGCCCCCGCCTGCGCCTGCCTTTCGAGAAACGGAAGCAGGATGCCGGTTCGTGGACGTACGACCACCGCATCGGGTTGTGCGTGACGCTCATCGCCTACTTGGTGCTGATGATCGCCTTCGTTTCGTCGAAGATCGTCGTCGGCCGCAAGCCCCATACCCAGGGGATGTATATCGACCTGCAGACGCTGGCCGAGCTGGAACAGGAGCGCGACAGGCTGGAACGGCTGGCGCGCGAACGGCAGGAGCAGGATCCGATCGACTGGCGGAGCATCCAGAATCAGGTCTCGAACGAAAACGCGCTGAACGAAAAGCTCAGGGACGACCGCGGTACCAATGCCGCGGCGCTCAACGATGCCGCAGCTGCGGCCGAGGAGCGCATGCGCGCCAACCGCGAGGCTTACGAACAGGGGCTCGCCGAGGAGCGCGCCATCCGCCAGCGCCGCGGTGCCGGGGAGGATTCCGAGCACCAGGATCGCAAGGTCAAGGGGCGCGTCACGGTCTCCTTTTCGCTGACCGACCCGGTGCGGACGTCCCGCTACCTGGCCGTCCCGGCCTACAAATGCGAAGGCGGCGGCGAAGTGGTGGTCGAGATTACGGTCAACCGTGCGGGCGACGTGACGAACGCCCGGGTGGTCGAAGGCGGGGACGAGTGCATGCGCTCTTCGGCGCTCGGTTCGGCCCGCAGGTCGCGTTTCAACATCGACGACTCCGCCCCGGCACGCCAGCAAGGGACGATTACGTATATTTTTATCCCCCAATAAGTTCTTTTTGCCCCGCAGAGGCGTGATGTTTGCCGGATTTTTTTTATCTTTGTTGCCGATCGAAATTCAGGCATGCGTAAAATCGCGATCATACTGTCGGGCTTGCTGTGTTGCCTGTTCTACGAAACGGGCGGCAGGGGGATTCCTGCGTCCGTTGCGGAGCATGCCGCCGTCACGATTTCGGTCGACCGCGCTTCCCACGACCAATGGCGTTGCGAGCGCGAGTACAATGCCGACCTGAATTTACCCCGCGTGGCGGGGGAAGTATCTCCTGCCCCAGTCGTGCCCGTTTCCCAGCGCGGCGGATCCGGAACCGGCCAGAACGCCGACCGTTTTGCGGCGAACCGGTTCGAGGCGGGTGTCGTGAAAGTAACCTCGGAATTCAAATCTTCTGACCTGTCCGTCGGCCTGCATGCCGTAGACTACTACGTCTACCGGCTGCGCCGGCTCATTATTTAGCGTGTTGTATTTTACCGGTTTACAAAGGAGATACAAACGATTAATAATGAAAAAGATATGGATAGGAATAAAATTTGCGAGGCGATGTACGCCTTGCCCGGGGGCGTTGTGGTAAAACGCCGCAAGTCCCAGTTGCGCGCTGCCGTGCTGTTCATCGCCGGCGTTGCGTTGGTGGTAGTGAACAACATGTACGGGGCGGAGCTCACGAACAACATGCGTTCGGCGATCGTTTTCATCGGCGGGCTGCTGATCCTCTCGGGGATGGTCATGGCTGCGATCCAGCTCTTCGGCTCGGGGGGCGTGCCCTTCCACAAGGACAAGCATTGCTACCTCGTTTTCGAGGAGCTCTACTTCGACCGGGGCGTCCGTGCCGATGTGGTGCAGTCGGTGGAGAACGGCGCCGTAGACCGGCTGCTCGGCCTGGCACGCGCGAATGTCCCGGCGCTCACGGTGGCCCTCTACCGTACGCCCGACAACAGTTTTGCAGCCATGCAGGCGTTCGAGTACGCCGACCTGGAGTACAAGCCGCTGACCAGGCTGAACATAGTAGATAAAGCATAACGTAACATAAACGGAGAAGAATGATAGACATCAGTGGTGAAAACGTAGTATTGGTAGGCGCATTGCTGCTCTTCGTGGCGGTGATGGCCGGTAAGGTCGCGTATCGTTTCGGCGCCCCCGCGCTGTTGCTGTTCCTCGGGGTGGGCATGTTGTTCGGTTTGAATTTCATCTCGTTCCGTTCGGTCGAGATGACCCAGTTCGTCGGTATGATCGCTTTGTGCATCATCCTCTTCACGGGCGGTATGGACACGAAGTTCTCGGAGATAAAACCCATCATCGGCCCGGGCGTCGTACTGGCTACGGTCGGCGTGGTCATGACGGCGTTCGTGCTGGCCGGTTTCGTGTGGCTGGTGGCTCCGTGGCTGGGGATCGAGATGCCGTTCGTACTGGCGCTGCTGCTCGCCTCCACGATGTCCTCGACCGACTCGGCGTCGGTTTTCTCGATCCTGCGAAGCAAGAAGCAGGGGTTGAAGCAGAACCTGCGGCCCCTGCTGGAGCTGGAGAGCGGCTCGAACGACCCGATGGCCTATATGATGACCATTCTGCTCATCAGCGTCGTGTCGAATACCTCGTCCGGCGTCGGCCTGGGCATGAGCGTAGTGTTTTTCGTCGTGCAGATGATCGTCGGCGCCCTGTCGGGGTACCTGATCGGCCGTCTGGCCGTCTGGACGATCAACCGCATCAACCTCGCCAACCATTCGCTCTACTCGGTGCTGCTGCTGGCGTTCATCTTCTTCTCGTTCGCCTTCACCGACCTGATCAAGGGTAACGGCTACCTGGCCGTCTACCTTTCGGGTCTGGTTATCGGCAACCATAAACTCGAACAGAAACGGCCGCTGACCGTCTTCTTCGACGGGTTCACGTGGCTCATGCAGATCGTGATGTTCCTCACGCTGGGCCTGTTCGTGAACAGCAACGAACTGCTCGAACCCCGGGTGCTGATCCTCGGCGGGCTGGTCGGGGCGTTCATGATCCTTGTGGCGCGTCCGCTGACGGTCTTCACCTGCCTGCTCCCGTTCCGCAAGTTTACGACCAAGGCGCGGCTTTACGTGTCGTGGGTCGGATTGCGCGGCGCCGTGCCGATTCTCTTCGCCATCTATCCCCTGATGGCGCATGTGGAGAACGCGGGACTGCTGTTCAACGTGGTTTTCCTGGGGACGATCATTTCGCTGCTGGTGCAGGGCACTACGGTGAGCGGCATGGCCAACCTTCTGGGGCTGGCCTATGAGGAGCGCGAGTCGGCCTTCAGCGTCGACATGCACCAGGACATGAAGTCGGCGCTTACGGAGGTCGAGGTCAACGAGACGATGCTCGAAAGCGGGCATACGCTCAAGGACATCACCCTCCCGGAGAATACGCTGGTGATGATGGTCTGCCGCGACGGTGAGTATTTCGTGCCGCAGGGTAAGACGGAACTCAAGCTGGGCGACAAGCTGCTGGTCATTTCCGACCGCAGCGAGGAGCTGGCAACCACCTATAAGGACATGGGCATCGACGATGTCATGAAGTTAGGGTAGGCTTCCCGCGGAGGAGGTTCCCTGTTCCGTCGGGAATTCAGGATCCGTTCCGCAAATCCCTTTCAGAGGGACAGGTATGTCCGGTATCCGGTGACTTGGAGCCTGCCGGACAGAGGCAGATCCCGGCGATTCGCTCGCCGGGATTTTGTTTCGCTTTGCCGGACGAAAAGCCGGACGGCGATTTGCACCGTCCGGGATTTTTTCCTATATTCGATGGGCCGTATCGGAGGGTGCCCCGATCTCCGTATCTCTATGAAAACCGAACGAATGAAAATAGGGCTGTTTGCCGCACAGCTTGTCTTGCCCGCCGTGCCGGGCCTTTATGTCATCCTGTTCCGTCCCGGGGTGTCGCTGCTTACGCCCCGGATGCTTATTCCCTCCATGCTGTGCATCAACCTGCTGGCTCTCCTCTTAGGGTGGCGCAGGCTCGGGTGGTCGCGCAACGAACGGCTCGATGCAGCCATGCTGCTGGTGATGTTCGCCCTGTTTCCCTGGCTGGAATACCGGGTGCTGCCCGTCGGGGCGTTCGAGGGGAATTTGTGGGCGCAGGTCGGGTGTTACTGCGCGGGACAGGCGATCGGGTATGTCTCGGTCGTGCTGGCGCCCGACTGGTTGGGAAGGCTCAGACAGCGGCGTTATGAAGAGCGGGTCTTGTCGGGGCGGGAAAAGTTCCGATCCCGCAAGGAGGTGCTGGAACAGCGGGCCGAAGCGCAGGAGGCGCAGCGCAGGGCGAAAGAGTTGCGCAGGGCGAAGAAATAAAAACATCCCGGACATTCGTAGTTCGGGATGTTTGTTTTCGGGGCGTATGCCGGAGCCGTTTCCCCGGCTGTCAATCTGCCAATCCATCGGTTTGTCCGTCCGTCAACTCATCAGTCCGTCGGCCCGCCAGTCCGTCGGCCCGCCAGTCCTTCGGTCTGCCAGTTTGCCCGCCCGTCAGCCCATTGGTTCGTCTGTCTGTCTGTCTGTCTGTCTGTCTGTCTGTCCGCCGGCTCATTAGTCTGTAAGCTCGTCAGCCCGTCAGTCCGCTGCTCCGCCCGCAGGGAGGGCGGAATCGCGGCCTGCTGCCGTTTTACAGGGAGCGCCGGATGTTGAGCATCCAGGGGTTCTCGATGTTGCGGATGCCTTTCTGGAAGATCAGCTGCGCCAGCGTCAGCCCCATCTGGCGGAAGTCGGTCGAGAGGGTGGTGATCCCGCCCGCGAGGATCTCCTTGAGCGGCGTGTCGTTGTACGAAATGATGCCGAATTCGCGGCCGGGCGTCATCTGCTGCCGCTCGGCCTGCTTGAGCAGCGTCACCAGGTCGCGGTCGCTGACGAGGATGAACAGGTCGCCTTCGCGGATTTCGCGGTCGCGGATCGAGGCGAGGTATTCGTGCCCGAACCCGTGTTCCGCACAGAAGCGCACCAGTCCGTCGTAGCGCTCCTGCGGCTCCTTTTTTTCGTGCTGCACCATCAGCAGCCGTTCGTATTTGCGGATATGCCGCAGCCCGTGGCAGAGCGCCTCGTAGGTGTCCTTTTCGAAGTTCTGCGCCACGGACGAATACCTGCCCAGCAGTTCGGGGTGGAAGTGGTCGAGCAGGAACACCCGCCCCGAAAGGCTTTCGAGCAGCGGCGCGATGCCGGTGAACTTGCCCGGCATGATGATATAGGTGGTGTATTTGCCGTTGGCGTCGGTCACCAGCGCGTCGAAGACCCTGCGGTTGTAGTTGTGGAAATAGAGGTCTACGCTTACGCCTTTGCCGACGTGCTCCATGAACGAGTTGTAGAGGTCTTCCTTGAATTCGTTGAATTCGTTGAAGAGCAGGAAAATATTCTGTTCCGAGGGGATTCGCGCCGAGGCGATGTAGTAGCCCACGCCGGGCGTCGAGGCGATGATGCCGCGCGATTTGAGTTCGCTCAGCCCGGCGAACACGGTGTCGCGCGAGAGACGGTAATTCTCGCGGAATTCGTTGATCGAGGGTATCCAGTCCCCCTTCTGGAGCTTCCCTTCGGCGATGCCGTCGATGACGAAGTTGACGACCTGTTTGTATTTCGATTCGTTGTTTTTCATGGCTTTGCACACGCAATGTCGTGCAAATATACGTAAAATCGGGTAATATCGGTACGAACCGGTACGAAAAATAAAAAAAAACATACCAGTTCGTACCAGTATGACGAAATTTTGTTTATATTTGCCCGAAAGATCGTACAGCGCAATGGAGAAAGGGATTGTTTTCAGCATCGAGGAGTTCGCCATACACGACGGGCCGGGTATCCGCACCACCGTTTTCCTGAAAGGGTGCCCGCTTCGCTGTGCCTGGTGCCACAATCCCGAGGGCATTTCCCCCGAGCCGCAGTATATGGATCGCCGCGACGGCCGCACGATGTGCGGGTACGCGATCTGCTCGGGGGAGCTGGCTGGCAAACTGCTGCGCAACAAGGCGGTATACGCCATGAACCGCGGCGGTGTGACGCTCACGGGCGGCGAGCCGCTCCTGCAGGCCGCATTTGCGGCAGAGGTGCTTGCCGCGTTGCAGGCCGCGGGGGTGCATACGGCCGTCGAGACGAGCGGCTATGCCGCGCCGGATGTTTTCCGCCGGGTGGCGGGGCACGCCGATCTGGTGCTGTTCGACGTGAAGCACGCCGACCCGGTGCAGCATCGCCGCTGGACAGGGGTGGACAATGCCCCCATCCTGCGCAATCTGGCATGGCTGTGCACTTCGGGCCGGCCGTTCGTCGTCCGCATCCCGCTGATCCCCGGGGTGAACGATACGCGGGAGAACATGTTGCAGACCTGCCTGCTGATCAAGGATGCCCCGGGGCTGGAGCGGGTCGAGATCCTGCGCTACCACAAGACCGCCGGGGCGAAGTACGCCATGATCGGCCGGACGTATGCCCCCGGTTTCGATACCGGGGCGGAGCCCCGTGTCCACGACGTTTTCAGCGACTACAATCTTAAAACACTCATACAATGAATCCCAGAATCGAAAACCTGCGCGGCTATATCCTCCGCAAAGAGCACCATGTCCTGCGCCGTACCCCGGCCCGGCTCGGGCTGGACAACCTCAATATCGGGTTTGCAGCGGCCGGAATGCCGCCCGTGAGGCGCTCGGCGGAGATGCTCGCAGCCCTGATGCGTGCCGAACAGCCCGTGATCCTGCCGGGCGAAAAGATCGTATTCACCCGCACCGTTACCGAAGTGCCCGAAATCTTCACCCCGCAGGAGTGGGACGGGATCAAGGCGTCGCACTACATCCACGAGCGCGGGACGGTCTGCAACATATCGCCCGACTACGAAACCACCATCCGCCTCGGGCTCGATGCCCGGAAGGCCGAAATCGCTTCCCGCCTGGCGGACGATTCGCTCGACCAGGAACAGCGTATCTTCCTGGGGTCGGTGGCGCTCTGCATCGAGGCCGTGCAGGAGCTTACGGGGCGTTACGCCGCCCATGCCCGCGAAGCGGGGCAGGCGGATACGGCCCAAGTGCTCGAGGCCGTGCGTACGCGCGGCGCCCGGTCGCTGCGCGAGGCGCTGCAACTGCTGCGCATCCTCCATTTCGCGATCTGGGAGGCCGGCAATTACCACAATACGCTGGGGCGTTTCGACCAGTACATGTACCCCTATTTCCGCCATGACATCGACAGCGGTGTGCTGACCGAGGAGGAGGCGTTCGACCTGGTGGAAGAGTTCTTCCTCGCATGCAACAAGGACAGCGACCTCTATCCCGGTATGCAGCAGGGCGACAACGGCCAGAGCATGGTGCTGGGCGGCCGCGCCGCAAACGGCGACTACCTTTTCAACCGCCTCTCGGAGATGTGCCTGCGGGCCAGCTGCGAACTGGAGCTGATCGACCCCAAGATCAACATCCGCGTCGACGCGGATACGCCCGACGAAATCTTCTTCCTGGGGTCGCAGCTCACCCGCAAGGGGCTGGGATTCCCGCAGTACAGCAACGACGACGTGATCGTCCCGGGGCTCATGAAGAAAGGCTATTCGGAGCAGGACGCCCGCAATTATGTCGTGGCCGCCTGCTGGGAGTTCATCATCCCCAACCATGCGATGGACATCCCCAACATCGACGCCGTGTCGCTCATCGGCTGCGTGCGCGAGGTGTTGCCCGAACTGGAGCAATGCCCCGATTATGCGGCCTTCTACGGCCGTGTAGAGCGGAAGATCGCCGAAAAGGCCGACGCCATCTGCCGCAAGCACCGCAACCTCTACATCGCCCCCGCACCGATGATGTCGCTGTTGATGGACGGCACCATAGAACGGGCGCAGGACATTTCGCTCGGCTCGCGCTACAACAACTACGGTCTGCACGGCACGGGCATTGCCACGGCGGCCGACTCGCTGGCGGCGCTGCGCAAATTCTACTTCGAGGAGCGCCGTTTCGATGCCCCGACGCTGCTCTCGGCGCTGGAGGACGACTTCCGCGGCGCACCCGAATTACAACGCCTGCTGCGGCGGGAGGCTCCCAAGATGGGGCAGGACGACGACTATGCCGATTCCATCGGGCGCGACCTGCTCGCATCGTTCGCACGTGCGCTCGAAGGGCGCCGCAACGAGCGGGGCGGCATCTACCGCGCCGGCACCGGTACGGCCATGTACTATGTTTTTCATGCCGCAGGCCTCGGTGCCACGCCCGACGGCCGTAGTGCCGGGGAGATGATCCCCGCCAACTATTCGCCGAGCCTGTTCATCGACCAGCGCGGGCCCGTATCGGTCATCAAATCCTTCACCAAACCGCGACTGGAGGATGTGGTCAACGGCGGGCCGCTGACCCTCGAGTTCGACCAGTCGGTTTTCAACAACGAGGAGAGCGTCCGCAAACTGGGAATGCTCGTCAAGACCTACATCGCCCTGGGCGGCCACCAGTTGCAGCTCAATACCGTCAGCCGCGAAAAGCTGCTCGACGCCAAGGTGCATCCCGAGCGGCACCGCAACCTGATCGTGCGCGTCTGGGGCTGGAGCGGCTATTTCGTCGAACTGGACGAATGTTACCAGAACCATGTGATCGACCGGATCGAATTCGGCCTCTGAACCGGCGTGAAGCGAAACTGAAAACCAACTAATCCGACCTGATATGAAAACATCCGTTAAAGGCTTCATGTTTTATGTCGCCTTCGTCGCTTCGCTCGGCGGCCTTTTGTTCGGCTTCGACACGGCCGTGATCTCCGGTGCCGAAAAGGCGATCCAGGGGATCTATGCGCTCTCGGACTTCGCGCACGGCTTCACGATCGCCACGGCGCTTATCGGCACCATCGTCGGCGCCCTGGTCTGCGGCGGCCCAGCCGAACGCTACGGGCGCCTGCGCTCGCTGAAAGTGATCGCGTGGCTCTACCTGATCTCGGCCGTGGGCAGTGCCGTGATCGTCAACTGGTATTCGTTCATGTTCTTCCGCTTCCTGGGCGGGCTGGCCGTCGGCGCCTCGTCGGTCGTGGGGCCGATGTATATCGCCGAGATCTCCCCGTCGCACTGGCGCGGGCGTTTCGTGGCCTTCTTCCAGTTCAACATCGTGCTGGGCATCGTCATCGCCTACCTGACCAATTACTGGATCGTGGGGATTCCCCACGACTGGCAGTGGATGCTGGGCATCGAGGCCGTCCCGGCACTGGCCTTCGGCCTGTTGCTGATGACCGTGCCCGAAAGCCCCCGCTGGCTGCTTATCCGCAGCCGTGACGCCGAGGCGCGCCGTGTACTCGAACGCACCACGCGCGAGAATGTCGAAGCCGAAATGGCCGAGATCCGCGCCTCGCTCGCCGGGGCGGGCGATACGGGCGAGCGGCTTTTCCGGAAAAAATATTTCATCCCCATCCTGCTGGCGTTCCTCATCTCGACGTTCAACCAGCTCACGGGGATCAACGCCATCCTCTACTATGCGCCGCGCCTGTTCGAGATGTCGGGCGTCTTCCGCGAGGGGGCGATGATGCAGTCGATCATGATCGGCATCACCAACCTCACGTTCACCATGCTGGGCATGTTCCTCATCGACAAGGTGGGGCGGAAGAAGCTCATCGGCGTAGGTGCCGTGGGGATGTTCGTCTCGCTGGTGCTCGTGGCGCGCGGGTTCTGGCTCGAACGCTTCGAAGGTTACTACATGCTTGTCTGCCTGATGGGCTACATCGCCTTCTTCGCCGTGTCGCTGGGCGCTACGATCTGGGTGGTCATTTCCGAGGTCTTCCCCAATTCGGTGCGTGCCAAGGGGCAGGTGCTGGGCAGCATGACCCACTGGGTGTGGTCGGCGCTGTTGTCGTGGTTCTTCCCTGTCTTCCTTTCGGTTGGCGGCACCTATATCTTCGGATTTTTCGCGCTTATTGCCCTCGGCAGCCTTATCTTTGCGATAAAGCTCCCCGAGACCAAGGACAAATCGCTCGAACAGATACAGAAAGAACTGGTAAAATAAAAACCCGGACATATGAACCGTTCCCTGAAAAAAATTCCCCTCGCGGCCTTGTGTGCCGCCATGGCCGCCGCCTGTGCGGGCGGCGCAACGGACGCCACGATCACGGTCGATGCGTCGAAAGTCGAGGGCAGCGTCACCCCCTGGCTTTACGGGGCCTGCATCGAAGACGTCAACCACGAGATTTACGGAGGCCTTTACGACCAGCGGATCTTCGGCGAGAGTTTCGAGGAGCCCGTGCCCAACCCCCTTTTCGACGACTGCTCGGCCTACGAAGGGGAGTGGCAGGTTGCCGGCGACGAGCTGCTCTGTGCCGCTCATGCGGGCGCCAAGCTGGTCTATGACCCGCTGGAGATGGCTGCGGGCGAGGTCGAGACCGAACTGAAATTCACCCGCGGCGGCGGTGGCGACAATGCCGGCCTGCTGGCCGGGGTTTCGGAGCCGGGCAACGGCGCCGACAATTTCCACGGCTACGAGATAAGCCTTACGGCCGACGTCCGTAAGGTCGTGCTGGGCAAGCATAAGAACAATTTCACGCCGATCGCCGATGCTGCCGTGTCGTGCGACCCCGCACAATGGAACAGGCTGGGATTCAAGACCGACGGCCGCACGTTGCAGGTTTTCCTGAACGGGGCTTGCGTGCTCCGTGCCGAGGACGACGATCCCGTGCTGGCCAGGGGCAGGGTCGCCCTGCGTACGTGGAATTCCGAGGCACGGTTCCGTAACGTGAAGGTTACGGCCGACGGTGCGTCGCGCAAACTCGTGTTCCGCACGACGCCGGCCGTGCAGGTCAGCCGGCAGTGGGACGCCTTTTCGACGGGCGGTGCCGTGGCTGCCTACCGCCACGAAGTGGGGGACGCCTATAACGGCGCCTGCTCGCAGAGCGTGGAATTCGTCTCCGGGACGGGAACCGTCGGCATCGCCAATGCCGGACTGAACCGCTGGGGCATTGCCATGCGCAAGGGGCAGACGTTCGAAGGGCGTCTCTACCTGCGCGGGTCGGGCGATGTGGTCGTGGCGTTGCAGAGTGCCGACGGCACGAAGGAATATGCCTCGCAGCGTATCACGGGCATCGGTGCGGCCTGGAAGAAATTTCCGTTCGAACTGACTGCCGCCGCCGCGGACGGGGATGCCCGCTTCGCCCTCTACCTCGACCGCCCCGGCAGGGTGCAGGCCGATCAGGTGACGCTGATGTCCACGGGCGAAGACCGCTTCCGCGGCCTGCCGCTGCGGGGTGACATCGGGCAGGCGATGGTCGACCAGGGGCTGACCTTCCTGCGTTACGGCGGTACGATGATCAACATTTCGGGCTACCGCTTCAAGAAGATGATCGGCGACCGCGACAAGCGGCCGCCCTACCACGGACACTGGTACCGCTGGTCGACCAACGGCTTCGGCATCGAGGATTTCCTGCAATTCTGCGAGAAGGCGGGCTTCACGGCGGCCTTTGCGGTCAATATCGAAGAGACGCCCCAGGATATGGCCGACATGATCGAGTACCTGAACGGCCCGGTGACGTCGGAGTGGGGGCGCCGGCGTGCCGAGAACGGCCACCCCGAGCCTTACGGCGTGAAATATATCGGCATCGGCAACGAGGAGGTACTCTTCAACGGCGATCGTGCCGACGAATACGACCACTATGTCGAGCGCTTCAACCTGCTGCACGACGCCATCAAGGGCAAAGACCCGTCGGTGAAACTGATCTCCACGGCGTGGTGGCGTGCCGATTCGCCGAGCATGGAACGGACGTTCCGTGCCCTGGACGGCAAAGCCGACTATTGGGACTACCATCCGTGGGCCGACCAGCTCGCCAGCGGCCGGGAGGTCGAGGCCGAACTGCGCCGTATGCGCGAGCTGTTCCTCAGGTGGAATCCCTCCACTACGATGAAATGCGCCATCTTCGAGGAGAACGGCAACCGCCACGACATGCAGCGCGTGCTGGGACACGTCACGCTTCAGAACGCCGTGCGCCGCATGGGCGACTTCGTGCTGACCTCCTGCGCGGCCAATGCCCTGCAACCCTACCGGCAAAACGACAACGGCTGGGATCAGGGGCAGGTTTTCTTCACCCCGTCCCAGGTGTGGGGGATGCCCCCCTATTATGCGCAGCAGATGGCTGCGGCACACCACCGTCCCCTGACGGTCGGCTGCGGGGTCGAGGGCGCTGATGGGGTGCTCGACGTGACGGCAACCCGCAGCCGCGAGGCGGGGAGCGTCGTGCTCCACATCGCCAATACGGGTGCCGAGCCGCTGCGTGTGGGCCTGCGCGTGGACGGGATGGGGAAGGTTTCCCAAGCCCGCATGGTTTCGCTCTCGGGCGACCTCGACGCGGTGAACACCCCCGAAGAGCCGCGCCGCATCGCCCCCGTCGGGCGGGAACTGCCGGCCTGGGCTGCGCAGACTGTCGACATAGCGCCCTACTCCTATACGATCGTGGTGCTGGATGAATAACCCTGAAAAACCGAAGACTATGAATCTGAAAAGAACCATGCTGGCGGCGCTCGTGGCCGCCGTGCTGATCCCCGGCGGGCTTTGGGCGCGCGGGAAAACGGGCAATGCCCGAATCAAGGTCGACATCGAACGCCAAAAGGGCGAAATCGACCGGAATATCTACGGCAACTTCGTCGAGCACCTCGGCCGCTGCATCTACGGCGGGCTTTACGAGCCCGGATCGCCCCTTTCGGACGAGAAGGGCTACCGCCGGGACGTGCTCGAAGCGACGCGGGCGCTTCGCACATCGCTGGTGCGCTGGCCGGGCGGCAACTTCGTCTCGGGCTACCACTGGGAGGACGGCATCGGCCCGCAGGCCGGACGCCCGACGCGCATCGACCTGGCATGGGGCTTCCGCGAGAGCAACGCGTTCGGCACCGATGAGTTCGTCGAGTGGTGCCGCCGTGCCGCGACCGAGCCCTATTTCTGCGTGAACCTCGGCACGGGGACGATGGACGAAGCCCGCAACTGGGTCGAGTACTGCAATGTCGAGAAAGGCACCTACTGGTCTGACCTGCGCCGCCGTAACGGCTACGAGAAACCCCACAAGGTGAAATACTGGGCCCTGGGCAACGAGATGGACGGCCAGTGGCAGATGGGGCACAAGAACGCCGAGGATTACGGCAAGTTCGCCCTCGAGACGGCCAAGCTGATGAAGTGGATCGACCGGGACATCAAACTCGTCGTGGCCGGGTCGAGCGACTACAACGGCAACTGGATCGACTGGAACCGTACCGTGCTGGAGTACCTGAAGAACCACGCCGACTACATCGCCCTGCACAACTACGTCGAGAACCGGAGCAACGATTATTACAAGTTCATGGCCACGACGCGCTTCGCCGAGAAGGCTATCCGCATCACCGAGGGACTGATCGCCGAGGCGATGACCAAGGCCGAACGCAAGGATCCGATCTACATCGCCTTCGACGAGTACAACGTATGGTACCGCGCCAAGGGCGAGGAGGGCAACGAGGAGGTCTACAACCTCGAAGATGCGCTGGTGGTATCGACTTTCCTCAACATCTTCGTCCGCAACGCCCATGTGGTCAAGATGGCCAACATGGCGCAGCTGGTCAACGTCATCGCCCCGATCTTCTCCACCAAGGAAGGTTCGTGGTACCAGACGATCTTCTACCCGTTGCAGCTCTTCGCCACGCATTGCCACGGCACGTCGCTCGACACCTTCGTCGACTGTGACACCTATGCGCTGGGCGGGGAGCGGATCCCTTACCTCGACGTATCGGCGGCCTATGACAACGAGGCCGGCGAAGTGATCGTGAACGTCACCAACCGCCACCGGGAGCAGGCCATCACGACCGACATCCTCTGCCAGACAGGACGTTTCGGCGGCAAGGCGACGGTATACGAGGTCAACGGCCCCGACATCAAGGCCGAGAACTCGATGACCCGTCAGGCCGTGAAAACCGTGACCAAAGAGGCACAGGCGCGGGGCGACCGGTTCACCTATGCCTTCCCGGCGCACTCGTTCACGCTGATCCGCATCCCCGTCGTAACCGACTGACAGCACCCTGTCCGGCGGCAGGCGCCGTCGGCCCCGGGCGGGGGCTCCCGAACCGAATAAAATGAAACAGAACTTATTAATCGTATTTTTTATGGCAGGAATGCTTTCCGGATGCGGCTCCGAGCGGCATTCGCAGGTCTCGCGTGCCGCCTTCCGCTCCACGGTGGACGGCAAGGCGACCGACCTTTACACGTTGAGGAATGCCCGCGGGCTGGAGATGACGGTGACCAATTTCGGCGGCCGCGTCGTCGAATTGTGGGTGCCCGACCGCGACGGCAATTTCGCGGACATCGTGCTGGGGCACGACAATCTCGGCGCTTACGTCGATCAAACCGGAGAGCGGTTCCTCGGCGCCACCATCGGCCGTTACGGCAATCGTATCGCCGCAGGGCGATTTACGCTCGACGGGAAGGAGTATACGCTGCCTCTGAACGACGGCCCCAACAGCCTGCACGGCGGTGCCAAGGGCTTCGACATGGTTGTGTGGGATGTCGTCGAGGTGACGCCGCAGAAGATCGTATTGGCCTGCCTCTCGCCCGACGGCGATCAGGGATACCCCGGGAACCTGAAGGTTACGATGACCTACGAGCTGACCGACGACAACAGCTTCGTCATCACACACGAGGCTGCGACCGACCGCCGTACGGTCGTCAACCTCACGCACCACTCGTTCTTCAACCTGCACGGGGCGGGCGGGCCGCCGATCAACGACCATGAGCTGATGATCGCAGCCGATTTCTTCACGCCCGTCGATTCGACGCTCATCCCCACCGGTCGCCTGATGCCCGTCGAAGGCACGCCGGCATGGTCTGCGAGGATCCATACCCCCCTGAGGTTTTTGGAATAGGTCTGTTATTATTTTCCAGCCCGTTTTGTTCGTCATCGGATGTCTGAGCAGCCCCTGTTCGATCGGATGTCTGAGCAACCCTTCGATTGCCGCAAGGGGGCATGTCGCCACATCGGCTCCCGCATCGAGGCACTGGATAATATGCTGCGTATGACGGATCGAAGCGGCCAGCACCTGCGTTTTGTAACCATAGGTGCGGTAGACCTTCACGATGTGGGCTACCAATGCCACGCCGTCTTCGGAGATGTCGTCGAGACGTCCCACGAACGGAGACACGTAGGTCGCTCCGGCCTTTGCGGCGAGCAACGCCTGTCCCACGGAGAATACCAGCGTGCAGTTCGTCCGGATATCCTTGGCGGCAAAATATTTTACGGCCCGGATTCCTGCGGCCGTGCAGGGCAGTTTCACGACGATGCGGGGATGCAGCGCCGCTAGCACCTCACCCTCTCGCACCATTCCTTCGAAGTCTGTGGCTATGACCTCGGCGCTCACGTCCCCTTCGACGATGTTGCAGATTTCAACATAATGACGGTTGCAGTTTTCCGTACCCCGGATGTTCTCTTTGGCCATCAGCGATGGGTTGGTCGTTACGCCGTCCAGGACGCCCAGTTCGTGCGCCTTATGACTTCTTAAAAATACGAAAATTTGTTCCAGATTTTGTATGGCTATCCCTGTATTGTACTCTTTTTCGATGGCTTTTCCATCACGGGTATGTCCCCTTTTCTGGAACCGATGAAGATCCGTTTCGAAAACTGTGGGTCGATAGTTTCCGGATCTTCCGGGGGAAAGTCACTTCCCTACAAAAAAAACTTCGGAGAGTATCGCCTGTTATAAGTTATGTGGTAATTTCAGTGGTATGGATACAAGACAGGCTGCACCGAAATCGGGTGCAGCCTGTTTTTGCGGAGGGCGGTTCGGATGAAATTCCCCGCCGTAGCCTTTTCCCGGCCTATTTCAGGATGACGAACCTGTTTTCATAGGGTTTCAGCGCCAGCGAAGTGACGCTCCGGCCGTCCAGCGGGTGCCCTGTCGCATCGGCCGCCGTAAAGGGCAGTTCGCGTCCCGAGGCGTCGAGCAGGGTAAGGGTGCCTGCCTGCCCGTCGGTTTCCCGCAGGTTGATCAGGATGCCCTCTCCGCTGGCCGCGGGGGTGCATGACGTGATCAGCACATGGCTGCATCCGCTGCGCAGGAATGAGCGGTCGCGGGCGTTGCCGTTGGCCGCAGTGGCGGCCGGCATTACGCGGGTGCAGAGCGGGATGCGTGCACTCCAGCCGAACTGCGATGCGGCCGTGTTGGAGGTGTCCTGGGTTGAGCTGATGACGAATCCGCACTTGAATTCCCCTTCCTGCGAAGCGCGGAAATTCGTTGTCCAGTAATTGTTCATCAGCCACGGGAAGACATGCGGCTTTTCATAGGTGCGGGGCTGGCGATAAGGGTCGTCGAGCAGTTTCCCGAGCAGGTAGAGCGGCACCTCGCTGCCGCTTACGAGAATCTGGGCGTCGTCGTTGCGTGCCGCGACGAAATTCTGTACGGTGTTCCACGAGGCGCTCGTGCCGGGGATCTGGTCTTCGCCGGAACGGACTACGCCGCCCGGTACGTCGAACGTGAGTTTCGCATTTTCCAGCAGCCACGGCATGGCGACGTAGATCGCCGAAGGATCGGTTTCGGGGTTGCGGATGAAATCGTAGCCGAGCTCCACGCGTTTCACGTCGTTATACAGGCGTACTTCGACCTGCACGCTGAATTTTTCGTCGCATCCCTCGGCTTTGCCCGTGAAGCGGACGCTCTGGTAAATATCGCCCGACGTAACGCCCGGGCAGTGTACGTCGGAGAGCGAAGAGCGCCGGTAATTGTCGAATACTTTGCGTTCCATCTGGTGGCGGTCGCCGTTGAGCGATTCATAGACGAAAGCCCCCAGCTTCCATTCCGAGTCCGGGTCGACCATCTCCCGTCCCAGCTCCTTGTCGTAGAGCGAGGCGATCGTCCCCGAAGCCGGGTCGAAGACGATCCGGTAGAAATCGTTTTCGAGGCTGTTGTCCCGGAGTTCCGTGCGGCGGGGTGCCGCGGCCTTGCCGTCGCCGAGTACGATTTCGAAGGTCTTGTAACCCATGGCGGGGATTCCTTCCGCCCAGATGGCGTAATAGCGTCCTTCGCGGCGCGAGCGGATGGGCTGTACGCGCAGGGCTTTCCCGGCTGCATCGACGATCCGGAACTCGCGGTCTGCCGGGATCAGTTCGAAGTCTATGTAGACTGTCGCCAGTTCCGAGCGTTCCCAGCCGAGCGGGTTGAAGAACGTGAGCGTCGGGTGCGTCGAGCGGTAGAGGGCGCCTTGTAGGCGGCCTATGGCATCTTCATAGAGCAGTTGGGTGCTTTTGAGTGCCTCCCATACGTAGGAGCCCTTTTCGGCCCACTGTACCTGAGAATTCTCGCATCCGGGGTTCCAGATGCTTTCCGCGGCCCCGAAGGTGTGCTCGTCGTAGAAGAGCAGGTTTTCGTGGATGCGGCGCAGTTCTTCGTGTGTCCCGCCGCTCTGGCCTGTCCCCTCCATTTGGGCCATCGAGAGCATCGCTTCGATGGCGACCAGGTCGGATTGCGTTTTGCGTGAGGCTGCCGTCTCGCGTGCCGCCGACCCGAACCCGTCCGTCCACCAGTCGGGGTAGGCGGCCCGGTATACGGGCAGCTTGTCGCCGTACTGGGAGTCGATGCGCCCGAGGAATTCGTGTGCCGTGGCGCTGCGTAGCTTCGGCCATGCGTAGCGTTCGTTCCATGCGCGGATCAGGTCGCACTCGCGCATCGACGGGGGCGAGTTGTCGGTCAGGTATCCCGAGTATTGCACGGCGATGACCGGGAACGGGTAACCCGTGCGTTTGAGGTTGCGGATGTACCCGAATACGCCGTCTTCCAGGCGGGCCATGTCGCCCGTGTGGATGCCCCACGAGTTCCCGGTATGGTAGTGGTCGCTGCGGAACATCAGCAGCCCCTTGCCCGACGGGGATTCCCAGCGGTAGAGTGTCGGGCGGTCGAACGGGATGAGGGCGCGGTGGTTGTTCGATCCGATCGAAAAATATTTCACGCCCAGGTCGGGCAGATAGTCCGCCAGGCACCATGCGATGCCGTTCACGTCGTTCTGCATGGCTGTTTCGACCGGCAGCCCCAATTCGCGGAACCGGGCCACGGGCTCGAGGAACGTCTTGTAATTGTTCTCGCCCGACAGCTCGGACATGTTGAAGAACATGGCCGTCACCTCGATCTGCCCTGCCTTGACGTACCTGATGAATTTGTCCACCTGTGCCTTGGGACGTATGCGCAACCACTCGCGTACGGGCCACGAGGCTTCGCATGTCCAGCGGAACTTCGCGTCGTCCGGGTAGTCGGCCGTCAGGTCGCAGTATTCCACGGCATAGTCGATATAGCGCAGGTGCTCGGTGAGTATTTCGGTCTGCGGTTTGGTATAGCCGATGTCCGTGTGCGTGTGCTGCACCAGGTAGACGGTGTATTTGTCCGCCGGGGCGATTTCCACCGCTGCCGACAGGGCTTTCCCGCGGTTGGGATGCACTTCGAAATCCACCGTGCGGCCTTCGTACCCTTCGGGAATGTTGACCTCGACGGTGTTTATCCCGCGAGACAGTGTGACCGTCCCGCCCGGTTTGCCGTCGTAGTTCCATCCGGCACGCTGGGGCTTGCCCCAGTTGACGAGGGTCAGCGTCACCGGGTGCAGCAGCTCCCCTTCGGCGCGGCCGTAAATCAGCCCCGGCTGCGAGTGGCTTCTGATGAGCGCGATGCCGTCGCCGGGGCGTGTGCATTTCACGCTGCGGTCGGCTTCGAGGACGATGGCGTCCCAGACGAGCCAGCTGCCGCCGGCATTGCGGATCGTGAGGAGGTTTTCCCCGGCGCCGAATGTCCCGGCCGGCAATAGGGCCTCGATCGCAAGGCCGCGTGCCGAGGTGCGTTTGGTATCCGGGTAGTTGATGTCGTCCCCGGCAGGCGCCTGCACCGAGGTGCGGAACCCGCCTGCGGAGATTTCGATCGTCGGGGGTGACGAGGCCTGCGATTCGACCAGGTAGAGTGTCAGCCGCATCTCCGCCCGGGAGGCTTGCGCATCGGCTCCGAAGCGGATCAGCAGCGATCCGTTGCCGTTGCCGGCCCAGCCGTCCTGGGGCCCGGGCAGGATGTAGGGGATTTCTCCCGGTGTGCTGCGCCCTACGTCGTACGCGGCCGCCGCGCCGGGGAACCGGCCCAGAAGGTCGGAATACGCGCCGTCGTACAACGCGAACTCGGCGGCCGAACCGTCTTTGCGGCCGATTTCCCATACGGGCCTGTAGGGTGTTGCCGACAGGCTGCCCCATAGCAGGGCCGCCAATACGGCGAGGATGGAATGCTTGTGTCTTTTCATATCGGAATTTTTGGGTTATTCGGGGTCAGTCCATTTTACGTCGGTCATTTTTGCCACATGCCTGCCGGTCATGTCGGTGATCTCCGAGCCGACGTTGAGCGTCAGCGGCCAGTAGGCTTTCAGCCCTTCCTCAGTCCCGGAGAAGTCGCATGCCACATCGGCTGCGGCCTCGGCCTCGGTGCGGACGTCCGCCCAGATCGAAACGTGCTGGATGTTGCCGCGCATGTAGCGGTTCGAGTAGGAGGGGGCGGTGCCCAGTTGCAGGTTGCAGGTCGGCTCCACGATGGCCTTGCCGCACGCGAAGCTCTTTACCAGCCGTCCGTCCAGATAGAAGTGCATCTTGTCGTTGGCCTTGTACGTGGCTGTGATGTGGTACCACTTGTTCAGCTCGATCGTGCAGCAGGTGCCGCCCTTCCAGCTCCCGTCGTTGACGTAGAACTGCAGGTTCGCGCCGTTGTTGCGGATCATGATGGCACCCTTGCCCTGCTCGCACGAGATGACGTTCTGGTCGCCCGCTGCGAATTCGTCGAAACGTATTTTCATCTCCCAAGTCAGCTCTTCCGTGAGATCCCAGTCGCCTGCGGGCCCGAGGTTCATCTTCGACCCGGCGTTGAAATAGGGGATTCCGGCCTTGACGATGTTCTCCCGGAAGGCTTTTATCGCTTCTTCGAGCTGTTTGCAGGCGTTCCGGTAGCCTTCGTCCCGCGAGGTGTTGTTCATGATGTAATAGGCCTGGTCGATGCGGGCCTGCAATGCCTTCTTCGATCCGGGGGCCGTGTCGCCCTCTTCGATCCCTTCCGTCGACTCTTCGACGAGCGATTCCGCCTGGCGGATCAGCGCCATGAGTGACTGGTGCGCTTCGGAATAGTCATCGTCGCTGCATGCGCACAATACCAGTGCCGCGCAGAGGAAGGTCGCGAATTTTTTCAGTATGGTTTTCATGGTCGTTTTACTGCGTTAGGTGTTTAATATCCTTCGTTTTGTCCCAGGGTCGTCCAGTCGGGCATACCGTCGAACTGCGTCTGCGGGATGGGGCGTACGACGTGGTACTCCTTGATGTTGTCCTTTGCGTCGGGGTTGTAGATCCTCACCTGGTCGATGAGCCTGCCGAAGCGTTTCAGGTCGAGCCGCCGCTGCCACTCGCCGAAGAGCTCGCGGGCGCGTTCCTCGAGGATGAAATCGAGCGTCATGTCCTCCTCGGTGACCTTCATGGCCTCTTCGTATTCGGGCTTTTCGTGGTTGACGGCGCGTTTGCGCAGTTCGGTAATATCCTCGGCGGCGCCCTTCAGATCCTGGTTCGTCGTGCTCCGGATACGCGCCTCGGCACGGATCAGGTAGAGTTCGCCCAGCCGGATCACGGGGTAGCTGCGATCCGACAGCTCCGACATGTTGCCCGGCCGGGTGTGGTCGTAGAACTTGGTCATGCCGATGAACGTCCAGCGATCCTGCGGGATGCCGTCGGCGTCGAACATGTCGTTGCGGTCGAAGACCGTGAAGGTCTTCTCCATGCGTTTATGCTCGGCCAGCGGCAGCACGTCGGGGCAGAGGTAGAGCGCCGTGTCGATGTATTCGCGCCACTGGTTGAGCGGGAAGGCCGAGCGGTCGTCGGCCGGGTCGTTGTAGTACCATACCCATTGGTGCAGGTCGCTCCAGCGTTTGTCGGCGTCGCGGTCGAACAGATCCATGAAGTAGGTCGAGGGGATCGCCTGGCAGCCGCCGTAGCCCGTCCATTTGAGCATGGTCTGCACGCCCGGGAAACGGTCGATATACATGGCATACCACGACCAGTAGCCGTTGGCCTGGCGGAAGGCGTCGTCCTCGGTGAATTCCGTCGTCCAGATGAATTCGTTGTTGGTTTTGTCGTCGGCCCACAGGTCTTTGAGCGAGGGGCAGAGCTCCAGCCCGTAGTGGCCGATCACCTGCGATGCCATGTCGGCGGCCTCGTCCCACTGTTCGTTGTAGAGGTACATGCGTGCGAGCAGCGCCTTGGCTGCGGGCATGTCGATGCGCCCCGATTCCGTGGTGCGCGTGTCGGGGAATAGCCCGATGGCTGCCTCGAGTGCGCCGATGATCTCTTCGTAGAACTTCGCGCGGGGCGAACGGCGGGCTTCGGTGCCCTCGGTCTCGTCGGTTGTCATCGGCAGGTAGCTGTCGCCCCACGTCTCGGTGACGATCCACAGGAACAGAGCCCGCATGACATACATCTCCGCTTTGAACTGGCTCTTTTCGTCCTCGTCGGCAAAGGGCGTCTGGTCGATCGTTTCGAAGAACAGGTTGATGTTGAACAGCGCCTTGTAGCAGTGGTTCCACAGCCATGCCACATTGCCGTTGGTGGCGTCGAGCCCGTAGTAGTCGCACAGGCCCACATCGCCCTGGTTCTTGCCGCGCAGGTAGATGTCCGTCCCCAGCTCGGTCATCAGCGGCCACTGTCCGTCGCCGCCGTAGAGGTTGTTGATCTTGGTGTAGCTCTGGTATACCAGCGCCTTGATGCCGTTTTCCTCCTTGAATATCTCGGTCGTCGACCCGTAGGTTTCTTCTTCGAGGAAGCTCTGGCATCCGGTCAGCCCTATCGTAAGTGCCGCCGCAAACAGGATGAATATCTTTTTCATGGTCTGGTTTTCGAATTTTTAAGTTAGAACTGGACATTCGCGCCGAAGATATAGAACGACTCCCACCACGAGATGCCGCCCGTGTTCTGGAACTGGCTGTAACGCCACGGGGTGTTCATGGTCACATAGAAGCGCGTCTTCTTCACCACGCGCCCCATCCATGCCCGGGGCAGGGTGTAGCCGAGCGTGATGTTGCGGATGTTTACGTAGCTGTTCTTGTAGTAGCCCGTGGCGTCGAGGTATTTGATCGACTGTCCTTCGACCGGGCGTGGATGTCGGTCGGAGGGTTTTTCGGGTGTCCAGTAGTCGATCTTGTAGGTGTTCCAGCGCCCGAGCTGGTTCGCCCATTCGCTCGTGCTGCGGCCGTCGTGGGCCAGCGAGCCGAACTCGCCGTATACGTCGACCGAAAAGTCGATGTTCTTCCACTCCGCATTGATCTGCAGGCCGCCGACCCAGTCGGGGCGTGTCGTGCCGAGGATCGTGCGGTCGTTGCCGTCGATCTTGCCGTTGCCGTCCAGGTCGGCGACCTTGACCTCGCCGGGTTTCTGTCCGTAGATCGCGGCCAGGTCGGCTTCGTTTTCCTGCCAGATGCCTACCTGTTTGTAATTATAGTGTACGCCGTTGACCGGATAGCCTACGAACAGGCCGTTGTTGATGTCTTCCTTCATCTTGGGATCCTGCAGGCGTATGAGCTCCTCCTTGTTGCGGTAATACGAGAGGTTCACCCCCAGGTGGAAGTCCTTCGTTTCCACGGGGACGGTCGAGAGGCTTACCTCCCAGCCGCGGTTGCGGGTGTCGCCGATATTCGTCCACGCCCGGTTGAAGCCCGAAGTATAGGGCAGCACCTTGAGGTAGAGCAGGTCGTAGCTCTTCGAATCGTAATAGTCGATCGTACCGTGGATACGTCCCTTGAGGAACCCGAAGTCGAGGCCGATGTCGAGCATCTTGTTGCGCTCCCACTCCAGGTCGGGCGTCGGGCGGGTTTCGGGCTCCAGCCCCGGGCGGTGCAGCTCACCGCCGTTGAAATTGGCGTATTTGCCGTGCAGCGTACCTGCCGTGGCATAGGCCGCGATCGAGTAGTTGCCCGTCATGCCGTACGAGGCGCGCAGCTTGAGGTTCGAAATCCACTCCACGTCCTTGAGGAAGGGCTCTTCCGAAATGCGCCACGCGATGGCCCCCGAAGGGAAGAAAGCCCATTTATGCCCCGGCGAGAGCTGCGACGCACCGTCCTCGCGGAACGACGCGGTGACGATGTACCGGTCGTCGTAGGAGTATTGCACGCGCCCGACGACCGAGACCATCTGGCTGCGGACGAAGCCCGAGGACAGGCTTTTCGAGTCGGTCAGGCGCCCCATGTTGTACCACAGGTAGGCGGGCGATTCCTGGTCTTTGCCCGACATGGATGCGTTGACCGTCTGGCGGTTCTGCATTTCATAGACGGCTGTCAGGTCGATATTGTGCCTGTCGAACTGGCGTTTGTAGCTGAGCACGTTGTTCCAGACCCAGTCGGCCTTGCGGTTGTTGTGCATGAAGGCCACGTTGCGCTCGTCGGTATACGATACCGAGCGGTTGTCGTAGTAATAGCCGCGCGACGAGAAGGCGGGGCTGTATGCGAAGTTGGTATTGAACGTGAGCCCCTTCGCCAGGTCGATCTGGGCGAAGAAGCGCAGGAAGAGTTTCCACTCCTCGGTCTTGTCCTTATATACGTCGTCGCTCTCGTTCATGTAGGGGTTCTTCACGAACGGGTCGCCGAAGGGGTAGACGTTGTAGCTGCCGTCCTCGTTGCGGGTCTGTGTGAGCGGGGACATGTGCAGGAACTGGTTGAACATATCCGGCTTGTCGTTCTTGACGATGTAGTATGCGCGGCTCGAAAGTCCTACCTTGAGGAACGGCAGCACCTTGTGCGAGAGGTCTGCGGTCAGGTAAAAGTGGTCGTGCCCCGCGTTTTTGTAGCGGCTGTCTTCGTTCTTGTAGTTGAATGCGATTTTGTAGGCGCTTTTGTCCGTTGCCGCCGAAATGGTCAGCGAGTGGCTTGTCCACAGGCGTTTCTTGTTGAAATACTTTCCCATCCAGTCATTGTCGACCTTGCCCATGTTGGCCAGTTCGATCCCGAAAAACGCCTTTGCGTCGTCGGCTTCGCTGTGCCAGGTGCCTGCCGCACGGCTCGCCTCGCGCTGGAATGCGATGTATTCGTCGGCGTCCATTACGTCGAGCGACCCCCAGTTGTTGACGCCTGCACCCACGAACCCGTCGTAGGTTACCGTCGTCTTGCCCTGTCTGGCCTGTTTGGTCGTAATCAGGATAACGCCGTTGGCGCCGCGGGCGCCGTAGATGGCCGTCGAGGACGCGTCTTTCAGCACGTCGATCGACTCGATGTCCCCGGGGTTGATCGAGGCCAGCGTTTCGTCGTAGGGAATGCCGTCGAGAACGATCAGCGGGTCGTTGCTGGCATTGCGCGAGCGGGTGCCGCGTATGCGGATCGAACCCCCGTCCATTCGGATCCCGGCGATGCCGGTCAATGCCGTGGTGATGTTGTAGGCGGGGATACGCTCGATACGGTCTGCCGAGATCGAGCTGACGGAACCTGTGATGTCCTTGCGTTTCATCGTCGTATAGCCGGTCACGACGACATCCTCCAGTCCGATCATGTCCTCCGACAGGACTACGTCCACCGAAGTGCGCCCGGCTCCTACCTTGACGGTCTGCGGCAGCATACCGAGGAACGATATTTCCAGCAGGTCACCGTCTTCCACCCCTTCGAGTGCATAGTGTCCCGCGTTGTCGGTCAGCGTGCCGCGGGACGATCCTTTTATTACGACCGAAGCGCCTGCAACGGCTGCCCCGTGCGTGTCCTCGACGATACCGGATACCGTACGCCGAATTCCCCCCCCCTTGTATCCTGGGGGCTGATGGTTACTGTTACGGAACTTTCTGCGGTCGCATTTGCCGCCGCCGGCAACATCAGGGCCGACAGCACCAGGACAAAACCGCCTCTCATAATGCCCGATAGCCTGTGCCGGGGACGCCGGCCGGCCTGGATGATTGGATAGAAACGTTGCATGGTTCAGTAGTTTAGGTTAGTGTGGTTTGGGTTGGACGATTAATATTTGAACATTTTTAATAATGTATGAACATTAATGCCTACTGCAAATTTATACATAGATTTTTAAAATACAACTTTTTTCAGCTCTTTTTTTATGATAATTTGTGAACATCCGCTGTATTTCCCATATTCGGAGGATTTCCGGTATCTCTGTGGATAGTACCTGTTTGCCTGCATGATTTTTGCCGGAGCCGAGTCTGCACGGTTCCGAAGCGATCCCCGATTCCCTGTGCCCGGGACTGCCGCCGTGCCGGTGTGTGCATCGTGCGGCCGTTGCGGGCTGTTTGTATGTACATGAAATCTTCTCGATGCGCGATGCTGCCGCCTGCCCGACGGATTGCTGCCCGCCCGCTTTCTGCCGTGTGCTGCCTGCCCGGCAGGTTACCGCCGCCTGCTTTCTGCCGCCTGTCCGGCAGGTTGACGCCACTTGCCGGATTGCGTGGCGTGCGGCGTTGTCTGGCATTTCTGGCATTGCGGTACCCGCATTGTTCCCGGCTCCTTCCGTTGCTCCCGGCTTTTTCGCGTTGTTCCCGGCCCCTCCCTCCCCGGGCGGGGACGCCCCGAAAAAGTAACGGCGCAGCCGTTGTCCGGATGCGCCGCCGATGGGGGATATGCCTGCCGCTATTCGGGGAGTTTCCCGGTTCCCCAGCGGGTGTTGGGCTCGGGCCCCAGCCATAGCTCGAGCAGGCCGCCGCGTGCGAATTCTTCGTGCGGGAACCAGAAGTTGTTGAGCACCCGGCCGTTGAGGCGTGCGCGTTGGATATAACAGTTCTTGTCCGAATTGCCGTAGGTGCGGATGACGAACCGGTCGGAACGGTCGGCCGGGTAATAACGCTTGTCGAGCTGGATCGACACCTCGTCGAAGACCGGCGAGGTGATCTCGTATACGGGGCGGGCAGCGGCCGTGCCCCGCGTACTGAACAACCCGATCGACATCAGTGCGCTCACGCCGCCCATTTGCCCTTGGTCTTCGTCGTGCCCGCCATACCCCCGGTCGGGCGTGATGGCCCCGTAAGCCTGTTCGTTCACCCGGCGAACCCAGTATTGCGTGAGCCAGGGTTTCCCGCCCCAGCTGAATACGTGTGCATTGGAGCATCCGGGCTGGTTGGCGTAGCTGACGTAGCCTTGTCCGTAGCCGAACACGAAATCCTGCGGTGCGGCCTGCTCGAATGCATAATTGAGCTTCTCGCAGAATTTGTCATAACCGCCCATGAGCGTTGCGAGGGCCGGTAGTTCGTGCGAAACGCCCCAGGTGGCCTGCCAGGCATTGGCCTCGATCCAGCCGGTGCCCCTGAGCGGATCGTCGTGCAGCCATTGGCCCTGTTCGTCCTTGGGGAAGAGCAACTGCTGGTCGGGGCGGTATAGCTTGCGCCATCCGTGGGATCGGTTGCCGAAGTAGGCGGCTTCATCCTCCAGCCCCAGACGCACGGCCATTTGTGCGAGCGCCCAATCCTGGAAGTTCGACTCGATCGTCATCCCGGCGTTTTTCGGCTGGTAGCCGTGTTCGAGGTAAAATTCCCCGATTCCCTGCATGCCGCCCGGCATATGGTTGCGTTGCATCGTCCGGAAAGCGTGCATCGGGTCGCATTTGCGCATCAGCCCTTTGTTATAGGCCGAGACGATGAGTGGCGTGGCCGGACATCCGGACATGATGTAGGTATACCCTCCGGCGCAGGGCCCCCGGGGAATCAGCCCGCCGTTGTCGGCATAGCGGATGAGCGAGGCCGACATTTCGTCGGGCATTTCGGGCCATCCCAGCCCCCACAGGACGTTGAGGTTCCACTGCGTGAGCCAGAAGGCGTCGGAATTATACATGTGATGCACGACGCGGCCTGCCGCATCGCGCGGGAGCGTGCGGGTCTTGACCCGGATGTCGCGCGTGAACGAACCTGCGCGCTGGCCGTCCGTCAGGTCGGGGTATTCGCCGTTCACGTCGTCGATCTTGTGGCGGCCCAGCAGGACATGCCACAGGTCGGTGTAGAATTTTGTCCGTTGTTGCTGCGTGCCGCCTTTTACCTCGATGCGTCCCAGCCATTCGTTCCATTCGTCCTGTGCCGCGCGGCGCACGGCGTCGAAGTCCCAGGTCGTGGCGTCATGCGTGAGGTTCTCCCGTGCATTTTCCGTACTGACGTACGATACGACCGTGCGGACATGGATGCGGTCGCCCGTACGGACGCCGTAATATGCCGCGACGCCCGATGTGGGGGAGTCCAGGTAACTCAGTGCTTCGCGCGGGTGGCGCCTGGTGATTTCGGAGGAGCCTTCGAGCGAGTCTATTCCGGAATAACGGCGTGTGCCTGCCCATCCGTCGAGCCGGTCGAACGGCCGGTCGAAACGGACGACGAAGTAAACCCTGACGTTCTCGGGGCCGCCCCAGTGGCGGCCGTAGGTGTCGAAGCTGCCCTCGATTTCGTGCTCCCCGACCCGCCGCACGCGGGCGTTGCACATGGTCGTCGACGCCAGGTAACCGCCCAGGTTCAGGAGTATGCCGGCTTCGGCGTCGCGGGTGAAGGTCAGGCGGTAGAACCCCGTGCGGTCAGTGGCCGTCTGCTCGACCCAGATGCCGTAATCCTCCAGGAAGAGGCGGTGGTAACCCGGCTGGGCGATTTCGCCCTCGTGCCGGAAGTGCGATTTCCAGTGCCCTTCGCCGAGGGTGGGATCGACGTTGCCGGTCGTCGGCATGAGCGTAAGCCCGGCCAGCACCCAGTTGTGTATCTGCGGGAAGCCGAGCACCTCGGTCGAATTGTAGTTGTAGCCCCCGCCGTACTGGTTGCGGTTGCGGGTCAGCGGTGCGGCGCCGATCATGCCGAACGGCTGGTTGCCCGTGATGAAGAAGAAATAGCGCCCCTTGGTCGTTTCGATGAACGGGTTGACCTGCGAGACGAAGTCGCCTCCGGCCCCGGCGGGCGGGAATGCCTCGATCTCGGAGAGCCCGACATGGGAACCCACGGCGTCGTTGACCTCGAATTTCACCCATCTGACCCGTTTGGGCGCGAATTCCACGACCTTGGGCTCCCCGTTGTCCGGGATCCCGACTACTCCGATACGTGTACCGTCGCTGAAAAAGAGGTCGCCGCCTGCCGTATGCGCATCGCCCGTCGGCCGGTCGTAGAGGACGATGCGCGAGAGGGTGACCTCCTCGTCCCAGTCGAGCCGGATCCAGGGGTAGGGTAATTGCTGCCAGTAGGGCATCTGCGCTGCCGATACCCATTCGCCCGCATTGTCGAGGCGGATGTAGCCGTCGTTGACTTTCGAGGCATCGCCGTCGGCATTGAGCGATGACGATGCCGTGGCGCGGGCCTTCGGGGCGATATTGTAGGTGCCGCCGAGTGCCGGGAACGAGATTCCCGCCACGCAAAACAGGGTTAACAGCTCTTTTTTCATCGCGATGTGCTTACGTTAAGGTTCGTATTGCATGAATATACGAATAATATCGTCTCGCCGGTTCCTGTTCCGGCCCGCAGCCCGGGAATATACCCGTTATTTCATAAAGGCCTTCACGACCATGATCTCGCGCCCCGAGGTGTTGACGATGCGGTAGGAGCCTGCCGCCGCCGAAATTACCAGCGTTTCGGCATAGCTCAGACGGAAGCGGCTGCCGCCCGCGGTTTCGACCTCGGCGCTTTCGCCCTCGACCAGGTTCAGGACATGGCATTTTCCCTGCGTTGCGACCTCCACCGAGGTGTTGAGCTTGTAACGGTGCACGTCGTAGGAGTGGTTGCGGTGCGTGGGCAGGTGCCACAGTTCCCAGTCCGCCCCCTTGTCAAGCAGCGCGGGGTGCGACACCAGCTCCCGTTTCACGGTTTCGCCCTTGCGGTCGAAGCAGAGGTTCTCCATTGCGCGGCGGATGTTCAGCGGGCGCGGTTTCCCGTCGAGGTCGAGCGCCAGCCAGTCGTACATCTTGAATGTGAAGATGTAAGGCGTGGTGCTGATCTCCAGCACGAGGTTGTTGCGTCCCGAGCTGTGGAGCGTGCCCGGCGGTATGAGGAACAGGTCGTGCCGCGCCGACTGTTCGGCGTTGATGTAGCGCGGCACGTCGAGTTCCGTGCCTTTTTCGAAGCTTTCGGTCAGCGCCCGTTCGAACTTCGCAGGGTCGATATCCTCTTTGAACCCGAGGTATACGACCGACCCGGGTGCCGTGTCGAGGATATAGTAAGTCTCCTCCTGAGTCAGTACCTCGCCGAAATTCTTGCGGATATATTCCCGCTGCGGGTGGCACTGGATCGAAAGGTTGCCGCCGTCGAAGTTGTCGAGGTAGTCCATGCGGATCGGGAATTCGTCGCCGTATGCGTCGTAGCACGCGCTGCCGACGACCTGCTCGCCGCCCTGGAACATCACCATGTCGAACGACACTTCGAGCATCTTGCCGCCGCTGCCGAAGATCAGCCCGTTTTCCGGTACGATCAGCTCGAACGACCATGCGTAATTGGGCACGTCGTGGGGCAGTGCGCCGATGTGTTCGCGGATCCATTGGCCTCCCCACGCCCCGGGTTCGAACCACGGCCGGACGCGGAATCCGTTTGCGGCGAGGTGCTCCAGGCCGCGGCGCAGGTCGGTGCCCTCGGCCCAGGTGATCTCCCCTTCGCGCTGCCCGTCGACGATTATGCCGATGCGGGGCAGCAGCTCCTTCTTGTGGCGGTTCAGTACGACCCAGTCGACGAAATAGAATCGCTTGTACATCTTTTCGGGGGCTCGGGCTGCGTGGCCCCCCAGGTTGGCGATGCTGCCCGCACGCGAGCGGAACTGGATCTCGTTCTTCGGGATGTCGATATAGACCAACTCGCCCTGCCAGCCGGCCAGCGCGGCGCCGGTGCCGACGAGTATGTTCATCTCCGCCTCGGGGTCGGGTGCGATCGCCCGCAGTTTTTCCCCGTCGAAGAACTCCTCCAGCCGCAGCGGGGTGCGGAAGCCGAAGATCGGGTCGTCGCCGCCCAGATAGGGGGCGACCAGGCGTTCGATCTCCTCCTGCGGCCGCAGGGCCGCGTCGACGCTCCACCACACGGGGCGGATGCCCAGCTGCGTGAGCGCACGGTTCAGCTCCTGCCGGAAGAGGTCGAAGCGTACGCCGACATAGCCGTCGACGACAACCTGCTTCTGCCCGGCCAGCCGCCGTGCCAGCGACGTGTAGTCGCAGAAAATCTTATCCGGCCCGAGGTCATGTGTCGGGTAGATGTCGTATTGGTTTTTTCCGGTTTCCGGTTTGCATACCGGAAGTGGGTTCTGTGTTGTTTTCCTTAAAAGAGACATGACTATTGTTTGGTTATATGAATAACGATGCTGCGCCGATCAGGGCGGCATGGTCGGGCCGGGCCGGGAGCCCTATCCTGATCCGGTGGCCGTCGGCTTCGAGCCGGCGTTCCATGGCTGGCCCGAACAGCGGGTAGGCCCGCGAGATATTCCCGCCGAGCACCAGCATGTCGGCGCGGAAGCGTTCCGCCACGGGGGCTGCGAATGCCGCCAGCCGCTCCCCGTATTCGTCGAACAGGCGCCGTGCCGCGGGGTCTTCCGCATGGCGTTCGGCAGCTTCGCGTGCGCCGCTTATCTCCTGCCCGGTCAGCTCCCGGTAGCGGCCGCATACCCAGCGGGTCGAGAAGGCCTCATCGACGATGCCCCCTTCGAACGGCAGGCAGTATACCCAGCCGTTGGCGGGCACCTCGTCGCCCGAGGTCACCAGCCTGCGGCCGGCCACGAAGCCCGACCCGACGCCCGTGCCGAGCGTCAGCGCCACTACGCGTTCGGCGTCGTCCGCGACCCCGCCGAGGCATTCGCCCAGCGCGAAGGCCGCCGCGTCGTTGACGTAGCGGAACTCCTCCGTGCCGCACTCCCGCAGCAGCGGGTAGAGCGTCGCCGCGACGTCGAGCCCGTAGATGCGCTCGAACTTCCGCACGCCCCGGATCAGCGAAATGCCCCGCTCGTAGTCGAACGGCCCGGGGAAGGCGAAGCCTGCGCACCGGATGCATCCGATGCCCGATGCCGCGGCCGTGCGCCGGATGTTCGCGGCCCAGGCCCCGGCGATCGTGCGGGCCCCGGCCGCCGCGTCGACTTTGTCCGTGTGCGGTTCCCCGCACAGTTGCCCCGTGGCGAGGTCTACCACCGCCGAGCAGACATGGCTGCCGCCGATGTCCACGCCCAGGGCGTAGCGATTATGTGCCGATTGTGCCATGACGGTATATTTTTCGTAGTTATTTGTTCAGCTGGGTGTTGGGCTCCGCGGCGAGGTTCACCCGCAGCGTGCCGCCGCCGACCACTTCGGCGAAGGGAAGCTGTACGCTCTGCAAGGGTTTGCCGTCCAGTTCCAGCGAACCGATATAGTAATTCTCCGGCGTGTTGCCCGTCGTTTCGATCACGAACTCCTTGCCCGTGTAGTAATCGGGGTTGAGGCGGATCGTCACCTTGTCGAACAGGGGGCTGCCGATCTGGAACGTCGGGTCGGGGGCGGTGAGCCCCTTCGCGTCGAAGAGCCCCATCGAGGCCATGACGTACCATGCCCCCAGCTGTCCCTGGTCTTCGTCCTGCCCGTAGCCGTAGCCGTGGATCTCCTCCGTGCCGTAGAATTCGTTGCAGATCGTGCGCATCCATTTCTGCGAGAGCCACGGTTTGCCCGAGAAGTTGAACAGCGCCGAGATGTGGAGGTTCGGTTGGTTGCCGTGGTTGTAATAGGCATGGACTCCCGCAAAGGCATTGATCGTCTTGCCGCCGCCGAAGATATTTTCGCGCGAAATAAGGAACGTGCTGTCGAGGCGGTTGTTGAACTCCTCGCGGCCGACCATCTCCACCAGCCGGTCGATATCGTGGGGAACATAATAGGTGTACTGCACGGCATTGCCCTCCTGGAATCCGGCCCATGCCGCATAGGGGTCGAAGTCGGCGATGAATTCACCGCTGCGATCCCGCGGCCGGATGTACTTGGTTTCGGGGTCGAAAAGCAGCTCCCACCCGCCCGAGAGCTTCTTGAGCTGCTCGTAATCGGCCTCATGGCCCAACTGGCGGGCCATCTGTGCGACGGCATAGGCGCTGAACGAGTATTCGAGCGTATGCGATGCCGCGAATCCCGAGCCGTCGGGCGTGGTCTGCATGCCCAGTTCGGGCAGGTAGGGCGAATAGCCCTGACTGACGAATTTTCCCACGTCCAGTTTGCCCGCGCCGGCCGGGCGGCCTTCGCTGCCCAGCTCGTTCTTGCGGGCGGCCTGGTAGCCCAGCGCCACGTCGAAGTTGCGGATGCCGCAGTTGTAGGCCGCGGCAATGGCGAGCCCCGTGAAGTTGGTGCCTACGCCCGAGACGTACTTGCTGCATGCGATGCCGTCGCCGAGCCATCCGGCGTCCTTGTAGACCAGCAGCTGGCTCGCCACCCAGTCGGCATAGTATTCGGGATAGGCGATGCTCCACAGCTGCGTGAGGTTCCAGTAGGCGCCCCAGATCGCATCGGTATTGTAATAGTGGTGTTCCGGCTTGCCAGCGCCGTCGAGCGCAATCTGCCCGACCGTGCCGTCGTTGGCGGGGTAGGCCCCGTTCACGTCGCTGGCCAGGCCGCGCCCCAGCAGGGCGTGGAACAGCCCCGTGTAGAACTTCACGCGGTCATCGTGCAGGCCGCCCTCGACGCGAAGCCGGCCTAGCGCCTCTTCCCACGTGTCGTTCGCCTCGCGGCGCACCCGGTCGAAATCTTTCCTGGCGGCCTCCTTTTCGAGGTTCAGCCGCGCGTTCTCCACCGACGTGTACGACAGGCCGATCTTCAGCCCCACCTGCTGACGCTCGCGGGTGTCGAAACGCAGGTAGAGCCCTGCTCCGACGCCTGTGCGGCTGCGCTCCCCCGCGAAGGTTTGCTCGCCGCTGAACGCGCCCCAGGCCGCAGGCTCGGCGTCGAGTACGGCGCTGAAATACATTGTCACCGTGGCGCCTTTCTGGTAAATGTCGACATAGGCGGGCTCGGTCACCACCCAGCCCTCGATACGTCCGTCGTCGGTGTAGGTCACCGACGCGTCGCGCACCGGGCCGCTTTCGCCCATGCGCGTCCCGATGTTGAAGATCAGGTTCGCCTCCTCCGTCGCCGGGAAGGTATAGCGGTGGAATCCGACCCGTTCGGTGGCTGTCAGCTCGGCCTTGACGCCGTAATCCTTCAGCAGCACGGAGTAGTAGCCGGGGCGCGCCACCTCGTCCTTCTTGTCGAAGCGCGAACGGTAGCCCGCGTCGGGGTTGTCGAGCGGCCCGGGTACGGTCTGAAGTTCGCCGACCGTCGGAGCCACCACCACGCCGCCGACCTGGAACTCGTGGAAGTTGGCGAAGCCCTCGATCGAGGTGTGGCGTGAGTCGTAGCCCACGGCTTCCCAGCCGTTGGGATTCCCCAGGTGGCCGTCGGTCGTCGGAGCCAGTTTGGCCATGCCGAACGGTACGGCCGCCGGGGTGAAGAAGAACCACCGCGAATGTGCGGTGCCGATGCGCGGGTCGACGTAGTCCGTCAGCGGCTCCTGAGCCGTGCATGCCGACAGGCAGGCCGTCGCGGAGAAGAGGATCAGTTTGTGCAGGTGTTTTTTCATCGTTGATGTTTGCCGGCGGCCGTTGCGGCCGCCTTTGGGTTATATGGTTTTCTGTTTAATGTATATACATGAGGTGCGTGGCGTCCGTCTATTTCGCGGCGAACCTGCGCAGGGCGAGGGCGCTGCCTGCCAGGTAGAGCATACAGGCCGAAATGACCAGCAGCGAACCGGTCTGGCTGCCCAGGAGGTCGGTCGTGAAGCCCATCAGGGGCGGGATGACGGCGCCGCCGCAGACCCCTGTGATCATCAGCCCCGAAATCTCGTTGGCTTTTTCCGGATGGCATTTCAGCGCCGTCGAGTAGATCACCGAGAAGATGCTCGAGCAGGCGAAGCCGATCAGTCCGACCAGCGCCAGCATTCCCACGGTACCCTGTACGAAGTAGAGGACGGCCATGGCGGCGATGGCCGCGAAGATGTGGATGCGGAAATAACGCACGTCGTTCATGCGCACCAGCAGGATCGAACCGATCAGCGCACCGACCGTGCGGCAGACGAAGTAAACGCTCGACCCGAGTCCGGCCTGCTCGACGGGGTAACCGCCGCGTTCGATCAGCAGCTTGGGCGCTACGGTATTCATCCCCACGTCGACGCCGACGACGAAGACGATCCCGAGGAAGAGGAGGAGTACCGTGCGGTCTTTCAGCAGGGCGAACGTCGCACCGACAGGCGAGGCCTGCGGCGCTTCGGCCTCTTCGCGGATGGGGGTGCACATGAGCCATGCGGCCGAGAGCAGCGTGATGAGCGCGAAGATCGGGAAGAGGTATTGCCAGTTGCCCAGCGTGCCGGCGGCGAATGCGGCGATGAAGGGGCCGCAGAACGACGAGACCGCCTTGACGACCTGGCCTGCGGTCAGCGAACTGGTCAGCGCGTCCCCCTTGACCACGTTGGTGAGCAGCGGGTTGAGCGACACTTGGAGGATCGTATTGCCGATGCCCAGCAGCACGAATGCCGTCATGCACGTGGCAAGGTTGTAGTGTACGAACGGGATCAGCATACCAATGGCCGTGATGCCGTTGCTGATCTGTACCATGTTCTTGCGGCCGAGGCGGTTCATGGCGAGGGCCGCCGGAATCGAAAGCAGCAGGAACCAGATGAAAACCATCGAGGGGATGAATCCGGCGAGGGTCTCGCTGAGCCCGAAATCTTGCTGGACATAGCTGGTCGAGATACCGACCACGTCGCAGAAGCCCATGACGAAGAAACCGAACAGGACGGGCAGTAATTTGTGGAGTGACTTGTTCATTTGGGTTGTGGTGTTTGTCAGCCGTTGATGAATTCGATCGAGTAGGTGAAGCTGTCGGCGCGGTAATAGCCGATGTTATATTCCACCGGGGTGTCGTTTACGTCGAGCACGAAGCGTTTGCGGACGAGGATCGGCTCCCCTTCGTTGATGTCGAGCTTTTCGGCCAGCTCCGCGTTTGCGCTGCGGGCATATACCATCTCGCGCGAGGTCTTGACGACGATGCCGTAATTCTTCCGGAGGTTTTCGTAGAGCGGGAGCGCCATGTCCTCTTCTCCGGTCATCGGGATCGCGGGGTTGAAATAGGAGATGAAATAGACGAACGGTAGGTTCGGGCGTCCGCGCAGGCGCTCCAGGCACAGCAGCCTGGCTCCTTCCGGGGCGTTGAGAAACTCGGAAGCCTCGGCCGGCGGCGTCTTGCGGCTGATGTGTAGTTCGAAATTCTGCACGACCATGCCCTGGGCATGCATCTCCTGCGAAAAGCTCATCCAGTTGCGGGCGTTGCTCATCACGTTCTGGGGCGCCACGGTCGTCCCGTATCCTTTCTTGCGGATGAGCAGCCCTTCGAACACCAGCCGGTTGATGGCCTGCCGCAGGGTGTTGCGGGATATGTTCAGTTCTTTGGATAGCTCCACCTCGTTGGGAAGCAGTTTGCCTTTGCGGTACTCTTCCTGCTGGATCATCTGTCGCAGCAGATCCTCGGCCTGCTGGTGCAGCGGTTTCGAAGAGTTCGGGTCGAGTTGTAATTTCATGTCGTTCGGGCTTTTGTGTTATCCCCGGATTATAGCCGTGCCGGGATCGGCGTATAGCATGGCGCGTAGGGCGGTTTGCTGCGGGCATCGGCGCAGGCCTTTCCCGGGGGGCTTTCCCCTGAGTCATTCCTGAGGGGAATCTTTACCCTGTTCGACCCGCTATGTTCACTTTTGTGTCTTGTATATGTTCTTATATTTATCAATATGTTCATGCAAATAAACGTAAAATATCCGAATTGTCAAAATCTATGTTCCCGATAATGTCGGTACAGGGCGGATATTTTTTTCAAAAGCCTCGTTCGTTGCCTGTCATTGTCCTGTATTACTGGTGATTGCGTTTTTTTTGCGGCCGATTGCCGTTTTTTTTGTCGCAGGCAGCGCCCGCCTGCGGGTTTGTCTGCACCTGTGTGGTGCCTCGCCTTGCCTGCGCCCGGTTGCTGTTGGAGGATAGAGGGGGCGTCTGTGGATGCGGGGGGATGGATTCCGATAAAAAAATAAGGATGGACTTGTGTCCATCCTTACCGGGGTTGTGGAGAATACCAGGGTCGAACTGGTGACCTCTTGCATGCCATGCAAGCGCTCTAGCCAACTGAGCTAATCCCCCGTTGTGGGTGCAAAGATAACGGAAATTTTTTTATTTCCAAATAGCGGCCGGAAAAAATCGACCGCAGGATTACCATTGCTGCCGTTCGGAGGGGGGGGTAGGGCGGGGCGTCCGGTATCGTTTTTTTGTCCGCCATGCGGATTATAAGGCTGTTTCCGCATTTTCGCAAGCATCTCCGCTGTCCGGGGGGCTTTCGTACCGGCAGGCGGGGGGCATACTGGAGGCCGCCGGGCAATCCTTCCTCCGGGGTGCCGTTTGTTTGTCCCGCCCCAAGGAAAAAGCCGGCGCTTCGAGCGCCGGCTTTCCCGTATGCCGGGATGCCTCCCGGATCAGTGTCATGCCTGTTAAGTTATTCGATTTCCCACGTGGCGCCCGAATGCAGCAGCTCGTCCACCGAGCGGATCTTGCTCTGTGCCTTGACCTCCTCGACCTGCCGGGCCACCTCGCGGTCGTAAACCGTGGCGTCCTCGACGGCGCGGATCACGCCCAGGGCAACGGGGTATTCGGGATATTTCATCGCCGCCAGCATCGAGTGCAGCGTCGTGTCGCGCTCGTGGGCGTCGTGCGTCAGCACATCGTCCAGCGTGTAGCCGTCCTGGCCGACGGTCACGACCTTGAGCTTCATGTCCTCGAAGACGATTCCCTTCTCCATGTTGGCCCCGAACAGCATTTTCCCGCCGTGGCGCAGCGTGATCGTACGTTCGGCGCGCGTAGCCTTGTCGGCGGCGAATGCAGCGTGGGTCTTGTCGTTGAAAATCACGCAGTTTTGCAGTACTTCGATCACCGACATGCCTTTGTGCATCGCAGCGGCCACCATGCACTCCTTCGAAAGCTGCACCTCCATGTCGACCGAGCGGGCGAAGAACGTGCCTTTGGCGCCGATCACCAGTTCGCCGGGGTTGAACGGCTTTTCGACCGTGCCGTAGGGCGAGGTCTTGGTGATCTTGCCCAGCTTCGAGGTGGGGGAGTACTGCCCCTTGGTGAGGCCGTAGATCTCGTTGTTGAAGAGTATGACGTTCAGGTCGACATTGCGGCGGATGGCGTGTATGAAGTGGTTGCCGCCGATGGCCAGCGAGTCGCCGTCGCCCGTGGTGACCCAGACGCTGAGGCGCGGGTTGGCGACCTTGACACCCGTGGCCACGGCGTTGGCGCGGCCGTGCACCGAATGGAACCCGTAGGTCTTCATGTAATAGATGAACCGCGACGAGCAGCCGATGCCCGACACGAACGTGAAAAGGTTGTGCGGCGTGTCGGTCGCGTCGGCGATCTCGGGCAGCGCGCGCTGTACGGCGCTGAGGATGGCGTGGTCGCCGCATCCGGGGCACCAGCGTACCTCCTGGTCGCTTTTGAAATCCGCGGGGGTGTATTTGTATTCTGCCATGGCGTTATTTCAATAAGGATTCGAATTTTTGGCAAAGCTCTGCAACCGTGAAGGGCAGGCCCTCGCACTTGTTGTACTGTTCGTAGCGGAACTCCTGCAAACTTTGGCGCAGGTAGTTGGCGAACTGCCCTTCGTTCAGCTCGCAGACGACGATCTTGCGGAATTTCGAGAATATCTCGCGTACGCCGTGCGGCAGCGGGTTGATGTAGTTGAAATGGCACAGCGAAACGCGCTTGCCTTCGGCGCGCATCTGGTCGACGGCGTTTTGCAGGTGTCCGCGCGTACCTCCCCAGCCGACCACCAGTAGGTCGCCTTCCGGGGCGCCCCATACGGCCTGTGCCGGGATGTCGTCGATGGCTTTCGCCACCTTTTCGGCGCGGGTGCGTACCATTTTCTGGTGGTTCGACGGGTCGTGCGAGATACAACCCTTTACGCAGTCCTTTTCAAGGCCGCCGACACGGTGTTCCAGCCCCGCCTTGCCGGGGAATGCCCAGCCGCGGGCCAGGTTTTCGTTGCGCACGTAGGGCATGAAACCGCCTTCGGGGGCTTCGTCCACGATCGGCGGGGTGATGGCCGGGTAGTCCTTCATCGCGGGGATGCGCCACGGCTCCGAGCCGTTGGCGATGAACCCGTCGGTCAGCAGGATCACGGGGGTCATATGCTCCATGGCCAGGCGTCCGGCCTCGAATGCGTAGTGGAAGCAGTCGCTGGGCGACGATGCCGCCACGACGATCACGGGGCACTCGCCGTTGCGGCCGTAGAGCGCCTGCGCCAGATCGCTCTGCTCGGTCTTGGTCGGAAGTCCCGTCGAGGGGCCGCCGCGCTGTACGTCGACCACCACCAGCGGCAGTTCGGTCATCACGGCCAGTCCCAGCGCCTCGCTCTTGAGCGACAGGCCGGGACCCGAGGTGGTCGTCACGGCGAAGTTGCCTGCGAAGGCCGCGCCGATGGCGGTGCAGATGCCCGCGATTTCGTCTTCGGCCTGGACGGTCTTCACCCCGAGGTCTTTGCGCTTGGCCAGCTCTTCGAGGATTACGGTGGCCGGGGTGATCGGGTACGAGCCGCAGAAGAGCGGCAGCCCGGCCTTTTCGGCCGCGGCGCACAGACCCCATGCCGTGGCGACGTTACCGCTGATCGAGCGGTAGGTGCCTTTTTCGAGCGGTGCGGGCGCTACGGTGTAGGTGTTTGCGAACTGGTGCGTATTGGCTGCGTAGTCGTACCCCGCCCGGATGGCCAGCTTGTTGGCTTCGGCTATGGCGGGGTTCTTCTTTGCGAATTTGGTTTCGATATATTTGATTGCGTACGCTTCCGGCCTGTCGAACAGGTAGAAGCAGATGCCCAGTGCGAACATGTTTTTGCACTTGGTTACGGCCTTGTTGTCGAGGCCGGTCTCCCGGAGCACTTCGCGCGTCATCGAGGTGATGTCGGGAATGACGACGTTGTACTCGTCGAGTTGCAACTCGGCGATGGGGTCGAGCGTGGCGAAGCACGCCTTTTTGAGGTGGTCTTCGGTGATCGAATCGCCGTCGATGATGACCGTCGCACCCGGTTTGAGCCATTTGCGGTTGGCCTTGAGCGCTGCGGGGTTCATCGCCACCAGCACGTCGCAGTAGTCGCCGGGGTTGAGCTCCCGGTGGCTGCCGAAGTGAACCTGGAATCCAGATACGCCCGCCACGGTACCCTGTGGCGCGCGGATTTCGGCAGGGTAGTCGGGGAAGGTCGAGATCCCGTTCCCGAGCAGTGCCGAGGTGTCTGAGAAAAGCGTGCCCGTAAGCTGCATGCCGTCGCCCGAGTCGCCTGAAAAGCGGATCACGACATCCTGCAACTCCCGTACATTGGTTTTGTCCATGTCTTGTTTCGGATTAGTAGGGTTTTGAAAACAATATCACAAATATATAAATTTATTGTCAGATTGTTCACGGCGGATGACTTTTTTGCGGCTCTAATCCGGCGGTTTTTTCTCTTTGTGCCTCCGCATTGCTGATAATTGCGCATTCAGAGGCTTGTTTCGCTGCTTGATCGTTACCGGATTTTGTAATTTTAATTGCGATTTGACAGTAGTGGCGTTATTAAAAAATTTTGCGAATGCTGCTTCCGGATTGTAAGTGCCGCTCCGGGTTTTTCGAGGTTATTCGCCTCCTGACGTTCTCTCTGCCGTTGCTTCCTCCGCTGTTTCTTCCGTTGTTCTTTCTGCTGTTTCGGCTGCTCCTGCGCTGTTCCCGTGCAGCTCCTGTGCCGGGCGCACAACCCGGATTGGGGGCTATGCGAAAGGCCGCTGCAAGATTGCGTTGCAGCGGCCTCGTTGCCGTAACCTGTTTGTTATGCCGTATCCGGCCGGGAAATCCTGCAGGGATAGTGGCCCGGAAAATCTTGCGGGGGTGCCTGTCCGGCGTATTTTGCATGGGCGCCCGTGATCCCTGCGTGGTTCGGTTGCCGGGGCGGGCAGGCTTGGACGTCTACCGGATACGGTTTCGGACGTAAACGAGTTTCAGCTCCTTATTTTCCGACGGGCGCTCTTCGATTTCGACTATTTTCGAAAGGGATTTTACCAGCAGCGACAGTTTCTTGTACCCGTAATTGCGGGGGTCGAAGTCCGGCATCTTCTTGGTGAGCACCCCGCCCACGATGCCGAGGAAGGCCCAGCCGCTGTCGTCGGCGGCGTCTTCGATCGTGTTTGCGAGCAGTGTCTTGAAATCGTCGTCGATCGGACGGATGATCGGCTGGGGCTGTGCCGTATCCGGAGCCGGGGCTACCTTTTTCTCCGCAGCGGCGGGTTCTGCGGGGGGCTGCCTCCGGCATGTCTGTTTCGGGTGCATTGCGCCCCTGATGTTTTTTCGCGGTTTTTTTTCGGCGTCGCAGCTTTGGCTGCTGGCACAGCTGCCGCTGTTTGTGCCGGTGCCGATACCGGAGCCGGGGCGGGTGCGGGCTGCCCGAGTATCTCGACATAGATGAATTTGTCGCACGATTTGATGAACGGCTTGGGGGTCTTCTTCTCCCCGAAACCGAGTACTTCCCGTCCCGATTCGCGGATGCGGCTCGCCAGGCGGGTGTAGTCGCTGTCGCTCGACACGATGCAGAATCCGTTGACCGACTCTTTGTGCAGGATGTCCATCGCGTCGATTATCAGCGCCGAATCCGTCGCGTTCTTGCCTGTCGTGTAGGCGTATTGCTGGATCGGGGTGATCGAATTCTCGAGCAGCACGCTTTTCCATGCCGCGAACTTCGGGTCGGTGAAATCGCCGTAGATACGCTTGATCGTCGGCGTGCCGTAGTTGGCGATTTCGTCGAGTATGTCCTTGATTTTCCGGTGCGAGATGTTGTCGGCGTCGATCAGCACCGCGAATTTTTTATCGGATAGTTCCATGTCAGGCGGTTTTATTTTCCGAAAGATAGGAAATTTTTTCGGAATCAGGGTGCCGGTTCATCTTCTTTCGCGGCAGGTTCCCGGCTGCGGGTTCCGCCCTTCCCGCTTCAGCTGTGCCGTTTTTGCAGTACAATGTCCGGCAGCGGGTTTGCGGCGGACATCGGGGCGCTGCCGCCGGGATCGTTTCCCGGGAGATACGGGCATACGGGCGCCCTGTCCGGGCCGCTACCGGATCGAGTTCATCCTGATGCTGGCCTTGACCAGCGCGATTGCCCTTATGCGGTTGATCGCCACGTCCTTGTCTGCGTGGTGCGGGTTCTGGCTCACGAGTTTCACATACCCCTCGCGGTCGGATTTCTGAATGTATTTCACCGTCACGTACTCCTCGCCGTCGATGTCGATCGACAGCAGATACATGTCGCCCCAGAAGATATCGTTGATGTCGCCCAGCTGTTTGTAGAGTACGATGTCGCCGCTTTTGAGTAGCGGGTACATCGAATCCCCTACGATATATATGGCGCCGTCGCATTTGGGCAGGTTGGGAATGTGGATGAAATTCACGGGTTTGGCCTGCGCCTGGTCGGCGAACAGCGGTACCAGTCCCGCCGTGCCCTCGATCGAGTAGAGGGGCACGCTCTGCAACGGCAGCGAATTGTCCGTGCGGTGCATGTAAGCTGTCAGGTCGGGTTCGGCGTTGAACATGTTGCCCTTGCCGCTTTCGAGCCATTCGGGATTTACGTTCAATTCCTGAACCAGGATGTTCCGGTTGCGTGCCGAGAGCCCCGCCTTGCCGGTCTCGATCATCGAGAGCGCCGCCTTGCCGATGCCAAGCCGCTGTGCCAGTTGTTCTTGCGTCATCCCCAACTGTTTCCGTATCAGTTTTACCCGTTCGTTCATAGCTTTTGATCGGAAAATTTTATATTAAAAAATTGAATATTTTATTTGGAAATTCAATATTTGAACTTATCTTTGTCCTGCAAAGTTAAACAATTTATTTCTGTCTGCAAATTTATTTGCAAAAATCTTGCTAATTATCAATTATGTATTCGGTTTCACCTGAACTTTACCATGAGGCGGCGGCACGGTTGTCGGACGCCATCGACGGCGGGAACTATTTTTCGGGTTCGCTCGCGTTCCGCTTCGGCGATACGGACTGCCGCCTCACGGCGTCGGTCATCGTCTACCGCGGCCGCCTTTCGCTGCCCGAAGGGGGGCAGCACCCCGTTACGGATCTCGTGCCCGTCTGGTGGGAATTCCACACCACGCAAGCCGGGGGCGAAGTGCTCAACGACTTCGACTTCTCCGAGCTGAAGCGCTGCGTGTAATCCGCCTCATCCGTTCCGGCCATCCCTCCGGGCCCGGCGCAGCCGCCGGAACGGCATTTTCTTCCGAACCTCCCGCCGCGGCGCCGCGCATAGGGTTCAAAAATCAAACCAATGTCTGTTAAAACCGACCCGGCCTCTGCGGAAATTCCTTCCGCAGAGGTTTTCGTACCTGCCGCCATCCTCGATCCCGATTTCCCCGGCCTTCGCGCCGCGCCCGGCCAGCCCCTTTCCTGCGTCCAGTCTGTACTCTCCGGTCAGCCCGATCCCTCGGGATCTTCCGTTCCCTGCGCCCAATCGGTTCCCTGCGATCAGTCCGTTCCCGGCGATATTTCCGTCGCCTCCGGTCAGCCCGTCACACCCGGCCTTCCAGCTGTGTCCGTCCGGCCTGTTTCCCCCGCCCAAGGTGCCATTGCCGGCCGGCCCGCCGTGTCCGGGTACGGGGCGGTCTGCACGGATGGAGCCGGGCCGTCCGGGGCTCTTCCCTCCGTCGCGGGTGTGCCCCCTTCGTTCGGCGCATTCGCGCTGGCGGTCTATCCCTTCCTCGAGCTGCAACCCTTCCACCGGGCGTATTACCGTGTGCTGGAGGCTTTTGCGGCCGGGCGCATCCGGCGTCTGATCGTCACCATGCCTCCCCAGCACGGCAAGAGCGTCGGCGCGACGACACTGCTTCCGGCCTACGTGCTGGGGCTTGATCCCGACCTGCGCGTTGCGATCGCCTCCTATTCCGGGGCGCTGGCTTCGAAATTCAACCGCCGCGTGCAGCGCATCGTCGAATCGCGCGAATATGCCGCGCTTTTTCCCGCCACGACCATCAAACAGGGTGCGAAACCGCCCGGTTATATCCGTACGGTCGACGAAGTGGAGGTCATCGGCCGCCGCGGCGGACTGCTCTCCGTCGGGCGCGAAGGCTCGCTCACGGGTAACCGTGTCGACTGCTTCATCCTCGACGACCTCTACAAGGATGCCCTCGAAGCCAATTCGCCCATCGTCCGCGCCAATTGCTGGGAGTGGTATACCTCGGTCGTGCGGACGCGCATGCACAACGCCTCGCGCGAACTGATCGTCTTCACACGCTGGCACGAGGAAGACCTTATCGGCACGCTCGCCGCGCGTGAACCCGTCGTCGAATTCACCCGCTGGGCGCAGCTCGACGGGCTGTCTCCCGACACGTGGCTGCACCTGAATTTCGAGGCGCTCAAGGCCTCGCCGCCCACCGAGGTCGACCCCCGTGTCCCTGGCGAGGCGTTGTGGGAAGGGCAGCAGGGGCGTGCGTTGCTCGAAGCCAAACGGCGGCTCGACCCGCTGCAATTCGAAAGTATGTACCAGGGGCATCCCTCGTCCCGCGAGGGTTTGCTCTACGGGCTGAACTTCGCCGAGTACGACCAGCTGCCGCACGAGATCGTCCGCCGCGCCAACTATACCGATACGGCCGATACGGGCGACGACTACCTCTGTTCGCTCTCGTATGCAGTCGATGCCGACGGGGTGGTCTACATTACCGATGCCGTCTATTCGCGCGAACCGATGGAGGTCACCGAACCGCTCGTGGCCGGGATGCTCCTGCGCTCCGATACGCGGCAGGCGGCCGTCGAAAGCAATAACGGCGGCCGCGGTTTTGCACGCTCGCTGCAGGCTTTGGCACCCTCCGTGCGCATCGAATGGTTCCACCAGGGCGCCAACAAGGAGGCGCGCATCCTCTCCAATTCGGCCACGGCGCTGCACCTCGTGCGCTTTCCCCGGGGCTGGAACCTGCGCTGGCCGGAGCTATACGCCCACCTGACGACCTACCGCCGCCGGTTCCGCGCCAACCGCTGGCACGATGCCGCCGACGTGGTGACCGGTATCGTCGAGCGCGAAGCCCCCGGCCGCAACCGCGCCCGGGTGAGAGGTGTCCGGTTCCTGTAATTCCCGCTCCCCGGCGGCATGACGGGGCGCTGCATCCTCCGCCCGTGCCTTCCCGACGGTTCCGGCGCCGCCCGGCAGAGAATTAACAATTAATTCGTATGGGATATGGTGTGTTCCGTTTTGTTTTTCGTACCTTTGGTGCGGTTAATTAGGTTTGCACTAATCCACAACAAAATGAAAGCATTGAAAATCGGAAATTTGCTCGCTCCCGTCCCCATCGTGCAGGGCGGTATGGGCGTAGGCATATCGCTCGCAGGGCTGGCTTCGGCCGTTGCCGACCAGGGCGGCATCGGCGTCATTTCGTCGGCCGGCCTGGGAGTGATTTACAAAGACTATTCGAAAGATTACCGTACGGCCTCGATCTGGGGGCTGAAACAGGAACTGAAAAAGGCACGCGAGGCCACGAAAGGCATCGTCGGCGTGAACGTCATGGTCGCCATGTCCAATTTCGCTGACATGGTCAGAACCGCCATCGCCGAGAAGGCCGACATCATCTTCTCGGGCGCCGGGCTGCCGCTCAACCTGCCGTCGTTCCTTACCGAAGGAGCCAAAACCAAACTGGCACCCATCGTATCGTCGGCGCGCGCCGCGAAACTGCTGTGCCAGAAATGGTTTGCAGAATATAAGTACATTCCCGACGCCATCGTGGTCGAAGGCCCCAAGGCGGGCGGCCACCTCGGCTATAAGGAGGAGCAGCTTGTCGACGAGCACTATGCGCTCGAGAGCATCGTTCCCGAAATCGTCGCCGAAGTACATGCGTTCGAGGCCGAGCACGGCTGCCATATCCCCGTCATCGCCGGCGGCGGTATCTATACCGGCGAGGATATCTACCGCATCATGTCGCTGGGCGCCGAGGGTGTGCAGATGGGCACCCGCTTCGTCACGACCGAGGAGTGCGACGCCGACCCGGCGTTCAAGCAGAGCTACCTCGATGCCACGCAGCAGGATATCGAGATCATCAAGAGCCCCGTGGGTATGCCGGGGCGGGCCATCCACAGCTCGTTCCTCGACCGGGTGAAGGAGGGGTTGAAACGCCCCAAGAACTGCCCGTTCGACTGCATCAAGACGTGCGACGTGACGCACAGCCCTTACTGCATCATGCTGGCGCTCTACAACGCCTTCAAGGGAAAATTGCAGAACGGCTATGCCTTCTGCGGCGCCAACGCATGGCGGGCCGAAAAGATCCAGTCGGTGCGCGATCTGATGGCTTCGCTCAAGGCCGAGTACGACAATTTTTCGCTGAAGGGAAAACTCTTCGGCGTAAAATAATCCGGTCTCCGGAAAATCCGGGGATGCCCGAAGGAAAAAAGGCTCCCGACCTCGAAAGGTCGGGAGCCTTTGTGTTGTCCCGAACTGGCCGGATGCTGTCCCGGAATACCCGGGAGCGATTCCGAATCGATCGTTGCCGTCCCGAAATAACCGCGGGCGGCCTCCCTGCGCAGTGCTGAGGCTTCCGGGCGGCTATTGCTTTTTCTCGAAATGCTGGTAGTCCTTCAGGCTTTTCCAGTGGCCGCCCCAGGTGAATCCGTGGCGCAGGAACTCCCGGCAGCAGGGGGCGTCCTCGGCGATCTTGTAGGGGAAATCCCGCTTCCGTTCGGCATAAGGGGCAGCTTCCGCGGGGGCGACGACCGTGCGGCCGCCGTTCGTTTTGACATAAGGGGTGTAGAGCGGGTTGATGTCGACGGCCATGCCCCGGCTGTGGTTGGAGAGCACTCCGGTTCCCGCGATGAACCGGAAGTTGAATGCCGAAGAGTTGTTGGCCCGTATCGAAGGGCCGTCCTGCGCGTCGTATTCGTCGATCAGCACCATGCGTTCGATGGGGTAGGCTGCGTCGTAGAGCGCCCGGAAGATTTCCAGCAGGTCGCCGCTTATGGCCTCGTTGCAGACCAGTTCGCCCAGCAGGGTTTCGCCTGCGAGGTTGCGGTGCAGCCCCCGCAGGTAGCGGAGCTCCGAGCGGGGCCGGTGCAGTCCGGCTTGTAGGATTTGCCGTACATGCGCGCGAGGAGTGCGTCGCCGATCTCCGAACTGGCGAAACAGCGGTCGATGCCGTATTCCGCCACCGCTTCTTCCGTGACCTTTTCCCCGGCGCGCCATGCGCGAAGCCGCTCCGCATCGCCGTCGCTGGCGTATGCACTGCCGATCCCCGCCAGGAGCAGCACGAATGCCGCGAGCCGTTTCATCTTCCCGGCCGCATTACAGCTCTTCGAGCCGTGCCACGGGCGACACGTCGAGCGACGAGAAATCGCCGTGCTGGTAGTGGTAGTAGCCTGCCATGGCAATCATTGCGGCGTTGTCGGTCGTGAACTTGAATTCCGGCAGGAACGTGCGCCAGCCGCGCTTGAGGCCCTGCTCGACGATGCCGTTGCGCAGTCCCGAGTTGGCCGATACGCCCCCGGCGATGGCGATGTCGCGGATGCCCGTGTCTTTCGACGCCCGCACCAGTTTGTCGAGCAGTATCTCCACGATCGTGCCCTGAAGCGACGCGCAGAGGTCGGCCTTGTTGCGCTCGATGAAATCGGGGTCGTCGGCCACGGCGTCGCGCAGCATGTAGAGGAACGAGGTCTTGAGCCCCGAGAACGAATAGTCGTAGCCGTCGACATGGGGGTGTGCCAGGCGGAACGCCTTGGGGTTGCCCTCCTTTGCCAGGCGGTCGATCACCGGGCCGCCGGGGTAGGGCAGGCCCATGACTTTGGCGCATTTGTCGAACGCTTCGCCTGCGGCGTCGTCGATCGTCGTGCCGATGATCTCCATATCGAGCGGCGAATCCACGCGTACGATCTGCGTATGCCCGCCGCTGACCAGCAGGCAGAGGAACGGGAAGCCGGGATGGGGCAGTTCGCGGTCGGGCAGGTCGATGAAGTGCGAGAGGATATGCCCCTGCAGGTGGTTGACCTCGACCATCGGGATGTCGTGCGCCACCGAGAGCCCCTTGGCGAACGATACCCCGACGAGCAGCGAACCCAGCAGCCCGGGGCCGCGCGTGAAGGCGATGGCATCGATCTCCCCGACGGTGAGCCCGGCCTCTCGGAGTGCCGTGTCGACCACCGGGATGATGTTCTGCTGGTGCGCCCGCGAAGCCAGTTCGGGGATCACGCCGCCGTATTTTATGTGCACGGCCTGGGAGGCGATCACGTTCGACAGCAGCAGGTTGTTGCGGATCACGGCAGCCGACGTATCGTCGCACGAGGATTCGATGCCGAGAATTGTAATATCCATCCGGTTTTTCGTTTTTTTTAACTATTTTAGTTAAATTTGCAGGTTATAACGACCTATCAATGCGCAAAGGTATAAAAATATTGGGAAAGGTGTTCTCGGTAGCGGTTTTGTTGCTGATAATTCTGCCCATGGTGCTTTCGTTGCTGCTCGATATTCCCGCCGTGCAGAACTACGTGGTACAGAAAGCCGTGCGCATGGTATCCAGGAAGCTCGAAACCACCGTGAGCATCGACCGCGTGGACATCGGGCTTTTCAGCAAGGTCAAGGTCAAGGGCTTCTACGTCGAGGATTACCAGCGCGACACGCTGCTCTACGTCGGCAGCCTCGACGCCTACATCACGGGGCTGGGCATCTTCGGCGGCGGGGTAGTACTCAGCCGCGGCGAGATCGGCGGGGCGAAGCTCTACCTGCGCGAGACCCCCGAGGGGGAGATGAACATCAAGCAGATCGTCAACCGCATCAGCGACCCCGACAAGCCCCGGAAGGGCAATTTCCGCCTGTCGCTGCGCAAGGCTTCCATCGAAGGCATGGATCTCTGCCTGGAGCGGCTCACGCGGCGCGACCCCGAATTCGGCATCGACTTCAGCCACATGCACCTCTACGGCATCTCGGCGCGTGTCGGCGACTTCACCATCGACGGGCAGTCGATCTACACCACCATCGAGGCCATGTCGGCACGTGAGCGCAGCGGCTTCGTGCTCGACCATTTCTCGGGGCGTTTCTACCTGACCAACGGTGCGCTGGGCTTCGAGGATACCTCCGTCGTCACGCCCCGTTCGAACGTCGACATCCCCTACATTTCGCTCGTCGGCGATTCGTGGGCCGGCTACAAGGATTTCCTGGGCGAGGTGCGCATCGACGGCAAGCTGCGCAATAGCACCGTCTCCACGGACGACATCGCCTATTTCGCCCCGCGGCTCCGCGGGTGGCATACCGTTTTCAGCAATATCGACATCGATGTCGCGGGCGTCGTCTCCGACTTCACGGGCAAGGTCAGGAGCCTACAGGTGGGCCAGGGGACGTGGTTCACGGCCGATGCCGCGGTCAGGGGGCTGCCCGACATCCGCACGACGCATTTCGACCTGACGATTCCGCGCCTGACCTCCACGGCCGAATCCATCGACGCCCTGGCTGCGGGCATCGGCGGCCGTGCGCTTTCCGACAAGCTGGTCGCGATCCTCGGGAATTCGGGCGACATCGACGTCAACGCCCGTTTCCGCGGGCTGCTCTCGTCGTTCGACATGCGGGTGGGTGCCAAGACCGACGTGGGCGGCATTGACTGTAACCTGCAGATGAGCCCCTTGCGCGGCGGGCGCAGCAGCGTCAGGGGCGATGTGGCCGCGCGCAACCTCAGGCTGGGCGAACTACTCGGCCGCCGCGACCTGCTGGGCAACGCCACGCTCACGGCTTTCGTCGACGGCGTCGTCGGGCGGGGGGTCACCGACGCCAATGTAGTGGGCAATGTCACGCAGCTGGGCTTCAACGGCTATGTCTACGATTCGCTGCGCCTCGACGGGCGGCTTCGCAACCGCGAGTTCGACGGCCGTATCACGGCCCGCGACCCCAACCTCGATTTCGATTTCCTCGGCATGGTCGACTTCAACGACTCGGTGCCCCGTTACGACTTTACGATGGATCTGCGCCGTGCCGACCTGGCCCGGCTGCATGTCAACCGCCGCGACTCGGTCTCGGAACTTTCGGCGCATATCGTCGCCAAGGCCGGCGGCCGCTCGCTCGATGACCTGAACGGCCGCATCCAGGTCACCGACGTCCTCTACCGCTATAACGACAAGCAGCTCACGTCGAAGAGCATGACCGTCACGGGCGAGAACTCGGCCCGGAGCAAGTTGGTCGAACTGCGCTCGGATTTTGCCGACGCCACGTTCCGCAGCAAGACCAGCTACCGCGAGGTCTTCCGTTACCTGCGTGCCAGTGCCTGGAAATACCTCCCCCTGTTGCGGCACGGCGACGAGGAGTCGGGGCCCCGCGCATCGGGGATGGCCGTGGCCAACGACTTTTCGCTCCTCTCGGTCGACGTCCGCCATATCGACCCGATCGCCGACGCCATCTCGCCCGGCCTGCAGGTGGCCGACGGCTCGTCGCTGCAACTGCTTTTCAACCCCGCGAGCGACCAGCTTTCGCTCAAGGCGACTTCGGAATATATCGAACGCAAGCGTATGCTGGCCACGCGGCTCAACGTCAACGCTTCGAACCGGGGCGACTCGCTCACGGTCTACGCTTCGGCCGAAGACCTCTATGCGGGTATGCTCCACCTGCCGGGGCTTTCGCTCACGGGCGGCGCCAAGCAGGGGCGCGTGCAGCTCTCGGCAGGCTTCAACGATACGCTGCGCAAGGTATCCGGACTGGTGGGCGTCCGGGCCGACGTCGTCGACGAGCACGGGCCCAACGGCCGCGTCGTCGACCTGCGCATCCTGCCGTCGCACATCACCCGCGGCTCGAAGACCTGGCAGATTTTCGCCCACAAGATACAGCTTGACACGGCGCAGGTCGTGATCGACAAGTTCTTCGTGATGAACCGCGAGCAGGAACTTCTGCTGGACGGTATCGCTTCGCGCAGCCGCGAGGATTCGGTGACGCTGCGCCTGCGCAATTTCGACCTCGCGCCCTTCACGCAGGTCATCGAACGCATGGGCTACGTCTTCGAGGGGCGCACCAACGGTTCCGCGACGATGAAATCAGCGCTCCATGCGGGCGAGATCACGGCCGACATCCTGCTCGACAGCCTTCAGGTCAACGACATACCCGCACCGCCGCTGCGCCTCACCTCGCGCTGGGATTTCCTGCGCAACCGTGCGGGCGTTACCGTCACCGACCGCCATAAGCGCGATACGCTGGTGCGGGGCTTCTACGCTCCGTCGCAGGTGCGCTACTATGCCCGTCTGGATGTCGACAGCCTCGACATGGGGCTGCTCGACCCGATCCTCACGGGCGTCATTTCCGATACCCGGGGGCACGCCTCCGCCGACCTGGTGCTCCAGGGGCAGCGCCGCGAGGCCGACCTCACGGGCGAAATCCGCGTCACGGGGCTGTCGACGCGCGTCGATTTCACACAGGTGCCCTACACCATGCCCCGGGCGGTGCTGAGCGTCAAGGGCAACCGCTTCCGGGCTTCGAACGTCCCGATATTCGATCCCGAGGGCAACGAGGGGCGCTTCGACATCGACCTGAGCCTGCAACACCTCTCGAACATCGCCTACGACGTACGCGTCGCACCCCGGCAGATGATGGTGCTCAACACCACCCCGCAGGACAACGACTCTTTCTACGGCAAGGTCTACGCCACGGGCTCCGCCCGCATTTCGGGCGACAAGGGGCTCGTGAAGATGGATATCGCCGCCACGACCGACGACCGTTCGTCGTTCTTCATGCCGTTGTCCAGCAAGTCCAATATATCGAGCGCCGACTTCGTGACCTTCAGGGAACCGGCCAGGGTCGATACGGTCGACAACCTCGCCCGCAAGAAGATGATGTTCGAACGCAAGCGGCAGCAGAAGTCCGATGCCGGCAGCCGGATGGATATCTCGCTGGCACTGAACGTGCGGCCGGGCGTCGAGGTCGAACTCACCGTCTCGGGCAACACGCTCCGGGCGCGCGGCGACGGTACGCTCAACCTGCAGATCAACCCCCGTTCCAACGTCTTCGAGATGTACGGCGACTATACCATCACCGAGGGGAGCTTCCTCTTCTCGCTGCAGAACATCATCAACAAGAAGTTCGTCATCGAGGATGGCTCCACAATCCAGTGGACGGGCTCGCCGATGGATGCCATGCTCAACATCAACGCCATCTACAAGCTCAAGGCGTCGTTGCAGCCCCTGTTGCAGGGTACGTCCGACAACCTCGCGGCTGACCGTTCGGTGCCCGTGGAGTGCGTCATCCACCTCGGCGAGCGGCTTTCCAACCCGGCCGTCACCTTCGACGTGCATGTCCCCGGCACCGACCCCGAGACGCAGACCGTGATCGCCAATGCCCTCACCACGCCCGAGACGGTCGATACGCAGTTCGCCTACCTGTTGCTGTTCAACAGCTTCATGGGCGAGAACAGTTCGTCGTCGTCGAACATCGGCACCTCGGTCTCGGCCGCCACGGGTCTGGAATTCGTGTCGAACATGGTGAGCAACCTACTCTCGAATGACGACTACAACATCGTCATCCGCTACCGTCCCAAGTCGGAACTGACCAGCGACGAAGTGGACTTCGGCCTTTCGAAGAGCCTGATCAACAACCGCCTGTTCGTCGAGGTCGAGGGCAACTACCTGATCGACAACAAGCAGGCTGTGAACAGTTCGATGTCCAACTTCATGGGCGAGGCGTACATCACCTACCTGATCGACCGTGCCGGGACGCTCAAGGCCAAGGCCTTCACGCAGACCATCGACCGTTTCGACGAGAACCAGGGGCTGCAGGAGACCGGCATCGGTATTTATTTCAAGGAGGATTTCAATAATTTCCGGGATCTGCGGAGGCGTATCAGGGAGCGTTTCACCAACAAGAAACGCAAGGCGCGGCGCGAAGCCCGGCGGCAGGCCGCCCGCGAGGAAAAGGAGCGGCTGCGGCAGCCGGCGGATACGCTTTCGGCCCTGCGGCCCGTTATGGATAAGAAGGACGAAAACAACTGAACGGCAGAAAAAGAACTCGAATCAAACAATAACAATTTTTCTTTAAACTATGATGACATTTTTGCAGGCTGCCGAGGCGGTGGCCACCAGTGAAGAAACCCGCATGGGACTTTGGAAACTGTTTTCGATGGGCGGCTGGCTGATGTGGCCGCTGCTGGCGCTGGGCGGCGTGACGATCTTCATCTTCGTCGAGCGCTTCATGGCCATCCGCAAGGCGTCGGTGCTGGACATGAATTTCATGAACCGCATCCGCGACTACATTTCCGACGGCAAGATCCATACGGCCGTGAACCTGTGCAAGAAGACCGACACGCCGATCGCCCGCATGATCGAGAAGGGCATCGAGCGCATCGGCCGCCCGATGAGCGACGTGCAGACCGCCATCGAGAACGTCGCCAACCTCGAAGTCTCGAAGCTCGAAAACGGCCTTCCCTTTCTGGCGACGATCGCCGGCGGCGCCCCGATGATCGGTTTCCTCGGTACGGTGCTCGGTATGGTGCAGACCTTCATGGACATGGCAGCTGCGGGCGGCACGGTCGACCTGAGCCTGCTGGCCAGCGGCATGTACGTGGCGATGGTCACCACGGTCGGCGGTCTTATCGTCGGCATCCCGGCCTATTTCGGCTACAACTACCTCGTGGCACGCATCGAGAAGCTGGTCTTCCAGATGGAGGCCAACTCGATCGCCTTCATGGACATCCTGAATCAACCCGTTCAAAAATAACGCGCTATGGCAATCAAACACGGATCGAAAGTCGATAAATCCTTCTCGGCATCGTCGATGACCGACCTGATGTTCCTGCTGCTGCTGTTCCTGCTGATCGCTACGACGCTGATCAACCCCAATGCCCTGAAGCTGATGCTTCCCAAGAGTTCGAACCAGCTTAAGGACAAGGCGATGACCACGGTGTCGATTCAGGATACGGGGCACGGTAAGTACCGCTACTATGTCGAATTGCAGGACGTGGGTTCGGTCGAGGGCGTGGAACGGGCGCTCAAATCGCGCCTTGACGGGCAGAAAGACGCTACCGTGTCGCTTCATTGCGACAAATCGGTCGCCGTCGACGAAGTCGTCAAGGTGATGAACGTAGCCAAGGACAACAATTACAAACTCATTCTGGCGACCTCGCCGAATTAAAGGCCCTATGTACTATTACGACCCGAACGGCAAGTCGCCCCGCAGGTGGGCGGCGATCGCGGCGGCAGCCTATGTGCTGCTGATCGCCGCTTCGTTCGCATTGGTCTCGTTCGATTTCCGGAAGATCCACGACAAACCCGGCGATACGATCCTGGTCGATTTCACCGAACCGCCTGTCCCCGAGCGCCCCAAGCCGCCCGTGAAGGCGGCTACCGAGCCCCGCGTGCATGACAAGGCCGCCCCCGTGGAACAGACCGCGCAGGTGGCGGGCAAGGACGAGACGACGCAGACGCCCAACCCCAAAGCGCTGTTCAAGATGAACAAGGGCGGGGCCGACGAACCCGACAATGCGGGCAACCCCCGCGCGCCCCAGGGCGAGGACAAGGCGAGCGGCGACGGCCCGGGGCTGAACCCCGACGGGCTCGACCAGCTCGACCAGGGGCTCCAGGGACGCGGCCTTGTGGGCAACCTGCCCAAACCTTCGTATCCCGGTTCGAAGAGCGGGAAAGTCGTCATCCGCGTTACGGTGGACGCCAAGGGCAAGGTGACGGGCGCTTCCTACGAACCGAAAGGCTCGACGACCGATGCCGCCGAGCTTGTCGAGGCGGCGAAGAGCGCGGCGCTGAAGGCCCGCTTCACGGAGAGCCGCGCCACGCTGCAGGGCGGGACGATCACTTATGTTTTCCGTATGGAGTAATTTTTGAAACGAGCGTATACATGCGAACCTTATTACTGACAATCCTCGGGTGCCTGGCCTTCACGGCGGGACATGCCGGGGCGGCGGCGCAAAACCCGGCCCCGGAAACGGCCGGGGCGCAGCAGGACGCGAAGGCGCGGGGGGCGCACCTTCGCATGGAGGTCGCCGGCCACGATTTCGGCGACGTACCCCGCAAGGGCGGCGACCTGGTGCGGGAATTTACCTTTACCAACGACGGCACGGCGCCGCTCGTGGTGACGCGCGTCATCACGTCGTGCTCGTGCCTCAAGGCGTCGTTCCCCAAACGTCCCGTACCGCCCGGCGGACAGGGCGTGATCCGCATCACCTACGAACCCCACAAGAGCGAACCGGGCGTGTTCAACAAGGTGATCCAGGTCTATTCGAACTCCGTGGACGGACGCGATGTCATCACCGTGCAGGGCAATTCGATCGACACCCCGCCGCGCAAGATTAAGACCGGCAAAGTGAAAGTGAAATACAAATAATATGGACATCCTGTTTACCAACGCAACGATCCTGCCGATGACGGCGGCCGGGGACGAACCCAGAACCTTCACGGGGGCTGTGGGCGTCGCGGGCAACCGCATCGCGCTCGTCACTGCGTCCGGCTCCGAAGCCGACGCGTTCCGCACCTGCAGTCCCGGCGTGCGGGTCATCGACTGCACGGGCCGGCTCCTGATGCCGGGCCTTGTGAATACGCATTGCCATGCGGCCATGACGCTGCAACGCAGCTATGCCGACGACATCGCCCTGATGGAGTGGCTCAACGACTATATATGGCCTTTCGAGGCGCGCCAGACGGCCGACGACGTGGCGCTGGGCATGACGCTCGGCATCGTCGAGATGCTCCTGGGCGGCGTCACCTCGTTCGTGGACATGTATTACCACGAGAACCGCTGCGTGGAGGTCGCCCGGCGGCTGGGCATCCGCGCGATGCTGGGCTGCAACTATTTCGACAACAATGTCGACGAGGTGCTGCCCGAGGCGGAGAAGGCCGTTGCGCTGGCTGCTGACTGCGACCGCATACAGATTGCCCTCGCACCCCATTCGCCCTATACCGTGTCGCCCGAAAACCTGCGGCGCGGCAAGGAGCTGGCCCGCAAATGGGGGCTGCATTTCATGACCCATATCGCCGAGACGCGGGACGAGGTGCGTATCGTGCGCGAAAAATACGCCGCGACACCCGTCGAGCACCTCGATGCGCTGGGTATGCTCGACGACAAGACCATCGGCGCACACTGCATCCATGTCACCGACAGCGACATCCGCACGCTGGCCCGGCGGGGCGTGGCCGTGTCGCACAACCCGCAGAGCAACATGAAAATTTCGAGCGGCGTGGCTCCCGTCGAGAAGATGCGGGCCGCGGGTGCGCTGGTGACCATCGGCACCGACGGCACCTGCTCGAACAACGACCTCGACATGTTCGAGGAGCTGCGCACGGCGGCCTTCCTGCAAAAATCCGCCACGGGCGATCCCGTGGCACTCCCGGCCTACGAGACGCTGAAACTGGCTACGGTCAACGGCGCCCGCGCCATGGGCTATGCGGAGGGTGAGCTGGGCGTCATCCGTCCCGGGGCGCTGGCCGACCTGATCGTCGTCGACCTGCAGAAACCCCACTTGCAGCCGATCCACGACCTGGTTTCTAACCTGGTCTATTGCGGCAAGGCGTCTGATGTCGACACCGTGATGGTCGACGGCTGCATCGTGGTCGAAAACCGCCGTGTCGCCGGTGTCGACCTGCCGAAGCTGTATGCCGACGTCGCCGCGGCCGTGGAACGCATAACCGGGAGATAAGGGAATGCCGGGAAAAATTCGATTCGGCATGGTCGGCACCGGGTTCATCGCCGACTGGGTGCTGGCCGGGGCGCGGCAGGACGCGCGCTTCGAGGCCGTGGCGATCTGTTCGCGTACGCAGGAGAGGGCCGACGCCTTCGCTGCGAAGCACGGCATCCCGCACACCTTCACCTCGCTCGGGCAGATGGCGGCAAGCCCGCTCGTCGACGCCGTTTACATCGCCACGCCCAATTTCCTGCACGCTTCGCAGAGCATCCTCTGCATGCGCCACGGCAAGCACGTGCTGTGCGAGAAGCCCCTGGCCTCCAATGCCCGCGAGGCGCGGCAGATGGTCGCCGTCGCCCGCGAATGCGGCGTCACGCTCATGGAGGCCATGATCTCGACGCTCAACCCCAATTTCCGCGTCGTGCAGGAGTACCTGCCCCGGCTCGGGACGATCCGCCGCTATTTCGCCAGCTTCTGCCAGTACTCCTCGCGCTACGACAAGTTCCGGCAGGGGATCGTGCTCAACGCCTTTAACCCCGAACTGTCGAACGGCGCCATGATGGACATCGGGGTCTATACCGTCTATCCGATGGTCGCGCTGTTCGGGCGTCCACTGGAGGTCGAAGCGCAGGGCATCGTCCTCTCTTCGGGTGCCGACGGGCAGGGCGCCGTCAATTTCCGCTACGAGGGGATGAATGCCACGGTGTTCTACTCCAAGATCGCCAATTCGTCGCTTCCGTCCGAGATCCAAGGCGAGGAGGGCAACCTGTTGCTGGACGCCATCCACACCATCCGCGACGTGGCGTACCTTCCGCGCCCGGCGGCCGCTTCGGGGCGGGGCGACGCCCCCGTCCGCCACAGCGTCGGACTCCCTCTGGAGAGGGATCCCTATTATTACGAGGTCGCGGAGTTCATCGACCTCATCGAACAGGGACGGATAGAATCCGCCGTCAACAGCCACGAAAACTCCCTCGTGACGATGGAGATCATCGACCAGGTGCGCCGCCAGCTGGGCGTGTCCTATCCCGCCGACAGGTTGCCGTAGAGGTGTAGCACTTGTCCGTCCGGGAACCTTTCTCCCCGGTCGGCGGCCTCCTTTCCCGGCCGACCAACGCTGTTGCGCGCCCCAAGCCCGCCATTTGCGGCCGACAAACACTGTTGCCCTGCCCGGAATGCGCCTTTCCCGGCCGACAAACTGCCTCAGGCCGGGAGCGTTGCGGCCCGAAAGCCCGCCTCTTTGCCGGCAACCGCGGTTGTGTGACCCGGAGCCTGCCCTTTCCGGCCGGTAAGGGTCGTCCCTGCCCGAGGATAAAACAGCAGGCCTGTCCCCGCATGGGACAGGCCTGCTGTTTGTCGTCTCCGGCTGGTTTTCGTCGGGGCGGAGGACGCACCCGCCGCTATTTCTTCCGCAGGTAAACCGTCGCCGTGCGCGAGGTGTTGTAGATGCGGATATGGGGTCGTTCGGTGTTGTCGCCGTCGTGTGCCGGGAACGAGAAATGCTCGGCGTCCATCGCCTGCCGCTGCTGCCCGCCGAAACGCCGCTCGTCGGTCGAGAGCACGGGCACATACTTGCCCGGCGCCTGCACGGGCAGTTCGTAGTCGGGGATCGAGGCCGTGGGGTGCCAGTTGAACACGAACAGCAGGTTGCCGTGCGAGAAAACCATCGTCTTGTTGCACTCGTCCATCGCGAGGTTCCAGGCATAGCCGTCCTCGAGTACCTTGTAACGCTTCACCAGCTTTATCATCGCCTTGTCGAAATCCCCCAGCCACGAGTAGCGCAGGAACCCGTTCTTCGCCAGCGACCATTGCCGCCGGGCGTGGGCGTAGCTCCAGCCGTTGCCTTCGCGCGGGAAGTCGATCCACTCGGGGTGCCCGAACTCGTTGCCCATGAAGTTGAGGTAGGCCTGCCCGCCCGTCGAGATGGTCATCAGGCGGATCATCTTGTGCAGCGCCATGCCGCGGTCGATCACGATACTCTCCGACGCGCGATCCATGTGGTAATACATCTCCTTGTCCATCAGCCTGAATGCCAGCGTCTTGTCGCCCACCAGCGCCTGGTCGTGCGATTCGGCATAGGCCACGGTTTTCACTTCGGGCAGGCGGTTGGTCATGACGTCCCACATTTCCCATATGTTCCACTCCTCGTCGGGCACCTCCTTCAGCTCCTTGATCCAGAAGTCGGGGATCGCCATCCCCAGCCGGTAGTCGAACCCGATGCCGCCGTCGGCGATGGGGATGCACATGCCCGGCATTCCGCTCACGTCCTCGGCGATGGTCACGGCCGCCGGCCGGAAGTCGTGCACCAGGCGGTTGGCGAGCGTCAGGTAGGTCAGCGCGTCGCGGTTGACCCCTTCGTCGAAGAAGCGTTCGCGGCAGTCGAAGTCGACATAACCGTGGTGGTGGTAGATCATCGACGTTACGCCGTCGAAGCGGTAGCCGTCGAAATGGAACTCGTCGAGCCAATACTTGACGTTCGACAGCAGGAAATGCTGTACCTCGTCCTTGCCGTAGTCGAAGAGCTTCGAGTCCCAGTAGGGCTGGTAACCGGCCTTGCCGGGCAGCGAGTAGTGGTGGTCGGTGCCGTCCAGCTCGTTGATGCCTTCGTTGAGGTTGCGGACGTAGTGGGCATGCACCAGATCCATGATGACCGCCAGCCCCAGCTCGTGGGCGCGGCGCACCAGCTCCTTCAGCTCCTCGGGCGTGCCGCAGCGCGATGCGGGTGCGAAGAAACTCGACACGTGGTAGCCGAACGACCCGTAATAGGGGTGCTCGGCGATGGCCATGAGCTGCACGGCGTTGTAGCCGTCCTTTTTTATTATAGGTAGTATTTTTTCCGTGAATTCGCGGTAGGTGCCCACGCCCTCCTTCTCCTGCGCCATGCCCACATGGGCCTCGTAGATCATGAGGCTGCCGTTCTTCGAGGCGTCGAACGCGTCGCCCTGCCAGTCGAACGGCTCCGGCGCCCAGAACTGGGCCGTGTAATTCTTCGTCGCCTCGTCCTGTACCACGCGCGTGGCATAGGCCGGGATGCGGTCTTTCCAGCCGTTGTCGCCGTGGACGTGGAGCTTGTAGAGCGACCCGTGGCGGAGCCGGTCGCGGTACATCGCCTCCGGGAAGAAGGCGCTCCATACGCCGTGCGCGTCGCGCTGCATACGTATCTCGGTACGCTGCCAGTTGTTGAAATCCCCGAAGACGTAGACGTCGTGCGCGCCCGGCAGCCATTCGCGCAGCCACCATCCGTCGAGCAGCTCGTCCCGCTGCCAGCCGAAATAGCGGTAGCCGTTGGCGTAGTCGACGATCGAGCCTGCAGCCTGCTCGATCGCGTTTATTTTGTCCGTATACCGTTCGTAGCGGCGGTTGAGCTCCTGCTCGGCGGGGAGCAGCCACTCGTCGCGTTCTACGATCGGGAGCCTGCGGGTCGTTTTTTCCATAGCGGTTTTCCTTTTATACAAATATATGAATTTTTTTTCTATCTTTGTCCAAGACTAAAAAACAGCACCTTATTAAAAAAATTACTAAAACCAAAATCAACTTATGAAAGGACAACCCAAAGGACTGATCGCGGCGGCCCTTGCCAATATGGGCGAGCGTTTCGGTTTCTACATCATGATGGCTATCCTGACCTTGTTCATCTCCGCCAAGTTCGGCCTGAACGAAACGACCGCGGGGTATATCTATTCGGGATTCTATGCTTCGATTTACCTGTTGGCGCTCGTCGGCGGTATCATTGCCGACAAAACCCGCAACTACAAGGGAACCATCATGTGGGGGCTCGTGGTGATGTCGCTGGGCTACCTGATTATCGCCATCCCCACGCCGACGCCCGTGTCCAGCCTGCCGCTCTACCTGACGCTGACGTGCGTGGGCCTGCTGGTGATAGCCTTCGGCAACGGCCTTTTCAAGGGCAATCTCCAGGCGCTCGTGGGGCAGATGTACGACAACAAGGAGTTCAGCGCCAAGCGTGAGTCGGGTTTCCAGATTTTCTATATGTTCATCAACATCGGGGGCTTCTTCGCGCCGTTCGTCGCCATCGGCGTGCGCAACTGGTGGCTCAAGGTCAACAATTTCGACTATAACGCCAAGCTGCCCGAGTTGTGCCACGAATACCTTGCCAAGGGCGAGCATATGGCCGGCGAGGGGCTTGCCAACCTCACGTCGTACGCCAATTCGGCCTACCTCGACGGCACGCCCGTGTCGGCTGCCGGCCTGCACGATTTCTGCAACGGCTACCTCGATGTCTTCAACCGCGGTTTCCACTATGCGTTCATCGCGGCCATCGTGATGATGCTCGTGTCGCTGGTCATCTACCTGTCCAACAAGCAGCGCTTCCCCGACCCGTCGAAGAAAGCCGCGGCCGGCGGTGCCAAGGCTTCGGCCGAGGAGATCACCATGTCGGCGCAGGAGATCCGCCAGCGCATCTACGCGCTGTTCGCCGTGTTCGGCGTCGTGATCTTCTTCTGGGTTTCGTTCCACCAGAACGGCTATTCGCTGACCTATTTCGCACGTGACTACGTCAACCTCGACGTCATCAACATCAACCTGGGCTTCACGACCATCAAGGGCGCCGAGATTTTCCAGAGCGTCAACCCCTTCTTCGTCGTGACCCTCACGCCGCTGATCATGTGGTTCTTCGGTTGGCTGCGCAAACGCAACATCGAGGTTTCGACCCCGATGAAGATCGCCATCGGTATGGGTATCGCCGCCACGGCCTACCTCTTCCTGATGTTCTTCTCGTTCGCACTGCCCGACAAGGCCGCCCTCGCAGGCATGAAGGCCGACCAGGTGCAGTCGATCCTGGTGACCCCGTGGGTCATGGTGGGCCTCTATTTCATCCTTACCGTCGCCGAGCTCTTCATCTCGCCCCTCGGACTGGCATTCGTATCGAAGGTGGCGCCCCCGCACATGCAGGGCCTTATGCAGGGCTTCTGGCTGGCCGCTACGGCCGTGGGCAATGCGTTGCTGTTCGTCGGCGGATGGCTCTACATGCACACCCCGATGTGGGCTACGTGGTGCGTCTTCGTCGCAGCCTGCGGCATGTCGATGCTCGTCATGCTCTCGATGGTGCGCTGGCTCGAACGGGTGACGAAATAACCCCGTGTCATGTTCTCCCTATGGCCGCTGCGGACAAACCGCAGCGGCTTTTTTTTCGTAGACGGTGCGTGGGGCGTATCCCCCGGTGCCTGTCTCGATGGCATGCGTCCCTGCCGCGCCCGTGGGCTGGCATGCAGGCTCCGGCAGTCGTGTTCCTTCGCCCGTGCTGCGCTGATGCGAGCCCCCGCCGGCCCGGCATGCGTTGCGGCAGTTTGCCCGGCCTCTCCCCGGATACGATCCCTACCGGCCTGAACGGACGGGGGATACCTCCCATATTGTTCGGATTTACTACATTGTTCGCCGTTCGGTGTGTTATTTGCTGATGAAACGACAGAAAACAGAAAACTTTTTTGGTTTCATGGGTTTTCTTTCTATATTTGCCACCGGATCCGAAATATTTGAATGCTATGACCCCTCCTCAGAAAGGACGCATTATCGACCAAGCCATGCAGATGTTCGTTTCGCAGGGTATCAAGTCGGTACGAATGGACGACATCGCGCAGCAGCTCGGGGTGTCGAAGCGGACGCTCTACGAGATGTTCGGCGACAAGGAAGGCCTGCTCTACCTGGCCATGGAACGCTATTCCGAACGTAACCGCCAGCGGTGGAACGAACTCACGGCCGATGCGCACGACGTTCTCGAAGCTATGTTCATGGTGCTGGGCGAAGTGATGGACAACGCCGAGGTTTCGCGCCGCATGATGGACAACCTCCGGAAGTTTTATCCCGCTGTGCACGACAAGCTGATGCGCGAGGGGATGGTGAAAAACCGCACGAGCCTGCGTTCGATGCTCGAACAGGGCATCGAGGCCGGGCTGTTCGTCAATAATTTCAACATCGACCTTTCCATTTCGGTGCTTTACTATACGGCTTCGGCCATCGTGACACGCCGCGAGTTGATGCTGCCCGACGGGATGTCCGAACGCGAGGCGTTCGTGCAGATCATCAGCAATTTTTTCCGCGGCATTTCGACTGCCAAGGGCCTGCAGCTGATCGACGACAACCTGAAGCGGTACAAACTGTCGAAAACGGGAAATAAATTGAATTTGGATAGATGACTATGAAAAAACTGATTCTGACATTGTGCCTCGCGGCAACGGGTACGTTCGCTGCCGTGGCGCAGATGCGCCTCACGCTCGACCAGGCCCTCGACCTGGCGCTGAGCGAGAATCCCACCATCAAGGTCGCCGAGATGGAGGTGCAGCGCTACGACTATGTGAAACGCCAGACATGGGGCGGCCTGCTGCCGCAGGTGTCGGTGACCGGGCAGGTCAACCACAGCTTCATCGTGCAGCAGATGTCCAAGGGCTTCTCGCTGGGCAACGACCCCTATACGACGCTCAGCGGGGCCGTGGATGCTTCGGTGCCGCTCTTCGCGCCGCAGGTTTACCGCATGATGAAGATGAACGACAAGCAGATGGCCACGGCCGTCGAAGCGGCGCGTTCGTCGCGCATCACGCTGACGGCCGAAGTCAAAAAGGCCTTCTACAACATCCTGCTCGCCGAGCAGTCGCTCGACGTGCTCCGCGAGTCGCAGGCCACCGTCCAGCGTACGGTCGACGACACGTCCGTGCAATATGAGAACGGGCTCACGTCGGAGTACGACCTGTTGACGGCGCAGGTGCAGCTCAGCAACCTGAAACCCTCGATCCTCCAGACCGAGAACTCGATCCGCATCGCCAAACTGATGCTCAAGATGTATCTTTCGATCCCCGAGCAGGTCGAAATCGAGGTCGAAGGCGAGCTGGACGCCATGCGCGACAAGGTGCTCGCCGGAACCGAGGGGCTTACGACCGACACTTCGGACAACTCCGACCTGCGCACGCTCGAACTGCAGGAGGATCTGCTCCGCCTCCAGCTCAAGGCCGAGAATGCGAGCCGCCTGCCGACCATCGGGGCGTTCGGCAACTTCACCCTCACCGGGAACAACATGGGCTCGGTGTCGTTCGACCAGGCGACGATGGAAATGACGACGATCAAGGACGGCTATTTCTGGCAGAACCCGCTTTCCGCCGGCATCCGCGTCTCCGTGCCGCTCTTTTCGGGGCTGACGAAGATGAACCGCTCGCGCGAGATCAAGAACCAGATTTCGCAGATCGGCCTCCAGCGGACATACGCCCGGCAGCAGGTCGACGTGCAGGTTCGCTCGGCGCTGAACGACCTGCTGACGGCGCGCGAGACGATGTACGCCCAGGAGCTCACCGTCGAGCAGGCGCGCAAGGCCTACTCGATCTCCGACACCCGTTACCGTGCGGGGGCGGGTACGATCCTCGAGCTCAACAGCGCCCAGTTGGCGCAGACGCAGGCGCAGCTCAACTACTCGCAGGCGATCTTCGATTACCTGACGGCCAAGGCCGAGTACGACCGCATCGTCGGCAAGGAAAAATAGCGTGGAAATTGAAAAACAAAGATAGCATATGAAGAAAACAGCAGTTATATTGTTTGCCGCGGCTGCCCTCGCCGGCTGCAAAGGCAAAAACGGGGCAGGCGACGTGCAGCAGGACAACCGTGTGCTGACTAAAACCGAAACGGCGGAGTCCGCCACCGTGCAGCTTACCGAGGAGTTCACTTCGGAGATCGAGCCCTTCAGGGAGAACGACATCACTCCGGCGGCTTCGGGCGTGCACATCGACCGCATCCTGGTCGAGGTGGGCGACCCCGTGCGCGAGGGGCAGCTCATCGTGACGCTCGACCCGACGCAGTACACCCAGCAGCTCGTGCAGCTGAAGACCGTCGAGGACGATTACAACCGCCTGCTGCCCGTCTATGAGGCCGGCGGTATCTCGGCGCAGCAGATCCAGCAGGCCAAGGCGCAGCTGGACGTGCAGCGCGAGGTGGTCGCCAACCTCAAGAAGAACATCGAGGTGCGTTCGCCCATCACAGGCGTGGTCACGGCGCGCAACTACGAGTCGGGCGACCTCTTCTCGGCGCAGCCCATCCTGCACATCATGCAGATCGACCCGCTGAAGGTCATCGCCAATATTTCCGAGCAGTATTTCCCCAACGTGAAGGTCGGGATGCCCGTCGAGCTGAAGGTGGACATCTTCCCCGACCAGACCTTTACGGGTACCGTCTCGCTGATCTATCCGGCGCTCGACCCCACGACCCGTACGTTCAAGGTCGAGGTGAAGGTGCCCAATGCCCGGCGCACGCTGCGCCCGGGTATGTACGCCCGCACGATCTTCAACATGGGGCAGAAGGAGGGCGTCATGGTGCCCGACGTGGCCGTCCAGAAGCAGGTCGGCACTGCCGAGCGCTTCGTGTATGTCATCGAGGGCGATAGCGTTGCCCGTCGCCGCCGTGTGGACGTAGGCCGCCAGGTCGGCGACCGCGTGGACATTCTTTCGGGCGTCGGGGCGGACGAAGCCGTGGCCGTCACGGCCCTTTCGAAACTCTACGACGGTGCCAAAGTGGAAATCAAACAGGAATAAAACGCCCCGAAACATATGAAAATATACGAAAGCGCGGTTCGGAAACCGGTCTCCACGGTGCTCATGTTCGTCGGCGTGATGGTCTTCGGGCTCTTCTCGCTGATGAACCTCGCGGTAGACCAGTACCCCGAAATCGAAATCCCCCAGATATCGGTCATCACCTTCTATCCCGGTGCCAACGCTGCGGATATCGAGACCAACATCACCCGTATCCTGGAGGATAACCTCAATACGGTGAGCAACCTCAAGAAACTGACCTCCAAGTCGCAGGACAACGTGTCGATGATCATTGTCGAATTCGAGTACGGATCCGACCTGACCGAGGGCGCCAACGAGATCCGTGACGTGGTGAGCCGCAGCCAGTCGCAGTTGCCCGACGACATCGATTATCCTACGATCTTCAAGTTCTCGACCTCGATGATCCCCGTGATCATGCTTGCCGTGACGGCCGACGAGAGCTACCCGGCCCTGAAGAAGATCCTCGACGATAAATTCGTCAACGTCCTGAACCGTGTCGACGGCGTGGGTGCCGTGACGGTCATGGGCGCCCCCGAACGCGAGGTGCAGGTCAATGTCGACCCGGCCAAGCTCGAAGCCTACAATCTGACCGTCGAGCAGCTGGGGCAGATCATCGCCGCCGAGAACGTCAACATCCCGAGCGGTACGATCGACATCGGCAACAACACGTTCAACATCAAGGCCGACGGCGAATTCAAGCTGAGCGACGAGATGCGCAAGGTCGTGGTTTCCAATGCCGGGGGACGCACGGTGATGCTCTCCGACGTGGCCGAGATCCGCGATACGCTCGAAAAGGCCACGATGGACGAACGCGCCAACGGGCAGCGGAGCGTGCGCGTGATGATCCAGAAGCAGTCGGGTGCCAACACCGTGGACATCGTCCATGAGATTCAGAAGCGCCTGCCCGACATCCAGGCGAGCCTTCCGCGCGACGTGAAGATGGAGACGATCTTCGAGGGGTCGCAGGAAATCACCAATGCCATCGGGTCGCTCTCGGAAACGATCATGTACGCCTTTATCTTCGTGGTGCTGGTGGTGATGGCCTTCCTCGGGCGGTGGAGGGCGACGCTCATCATCTGTATGACGATCCCCGTGTCGCTGATCTGTTCGTTCATCTACCTCTTCGCCACGGGCTCGACGCTCAATATCATCTCGCTCTCGTCGCTCTCGATCGCCATCGGTATGGTCGTCGACGATGCCATCGTGGTGCTGGAGAACATCACGACGCACATCGAGCGAGGTTCGAATCCCAAGGAGGCCGCCATCTACGCCACCAACGAGGTGTGGCTGTCGGTCATTGCCACCACGCTCGTGGTCGTTGCCGTGTTCCTGCCGCTGACGATGGTGCCGGGCATGGCGGGTATCCTTTTCCGCGAGCTGGGCTGGATCGTGACCATCGTGGTCTGCGTTTCGACTACGGCAGCCATTTCGCTGACCCCGATGATGTCCGCCTACCTCTTGAAACTCGAGGGCGGCGTGCACGATTACAAGGGGCTGGGTGTCATATACAAACCCATCGACCGGGCGCTCGCATGGCTCGACGACGCCTATGCCCGCTCGCTGAACTGGGTGGTGCGCCACCGCCGTATCACGATCTTCTCGATGATGGGGCTTTTCCTGGTTTCGCTGGGGCTCGTCACGCAGGTGCCGACCGAATTCTTCCCGCCTTCGGATAACGGCTGGATCTCGGCCACGGTCAAACTGGAGCAGAACCTCTCGGTGGATTACACCGCGCGGATCGCCCGCCAGATCGACAGCATCATCTACAAGAACTATCCCGAGGTGACGCTCGTGTCGGCCTCGTCGGGCGCCAACTCGTCGGACGACGCGTTCGCTGCGATGCAGACCACCGGTTCGCACATCATCAATTACAACCTCAGCCTGCCCACCTCCGACAAGCGCGAGCGGTCGATCTACGTTATCTCCGACCTGCTGCGCAAGGAACTGGATCGCATCCCCGAGGTGCGGGAATATTCGGTGATGCCCGGCGGCGATAACGGCAGCATGAGCGGTTCGGCGACGGTCGACATCAAGGTTTTCGGCTACGACATGGACGTGACCAACGCCGTTGCCAACGACCTGAAGGAAAAGCTGGGCGGCCTGAAGGGTACGCGAGACGTGCAGCTTTCGCGCGACGACCTGCGTCCCGAACTCAACGTGGTCTTCGACCGTGACCGCCTTGCCTATTACGGCATGAACAGCGCTACGGCGTCGCAGGCCGTGCGCAACCGCATCGACGGCCTCGTGGCCTCGAAATACCGCGAGGACGGCGACGAATATGACATCGTGGTGCGCTATGCCGAACCGTTCCGCATGTCGCTCGGGGACGTGGAGAACATCACGCTTTACAACGGGCAGGGGCGCCCCGTGAAACTCAAGGAGGTCGGCCGCGTGCAGGAGGAGTATGCCGCGCCGATGATCGAGCGCGAGAACCGCCAGCGTGTGATCACGGTCAAGTCGTCGCTCGGAGCCGGCGTCGCCCTGGGCGACGTGGTGGCCGAGGTCGATCAACTCATCGCCGGGTATCCCGTGCCCGACGGCGTCGACCTCGAAATCGGCGGTACGGTCGAAGACCAGGGCGACGCCTTCAGCGATCTGGGCGTGCTGTTCATCCTGATCGTCATCCTGGTCTACATCGTGATGGCCACGCAGTTCGAATCGCTGCTCTTCCCGTTCATCATCATGTTCACCATCCCGTTCGCCGCCACGGGCGTTTTCCTGGCTTTGTGGATGACCTCCACGCCGATGTCGCTCATTGCCCTGATCGGCGCCATCATGCTGGTGGGCATCGTGACCAAGAACGGTATCGTGATGGTCGACTACATGAATCTGCTGGTCGAGCGCGGCTCGGGTGTCTTCGATGCCGTGATCGCCGGCGGAAAGAGCCGTCTGCGCCCTGTGCTCATGACTTCGTTCACGACCATTCTGGGTATGCTGCCGCTGGCGATCGGCACGGGTGTCGGGTCGGAGACGTGGCAGCCCATGGGCATCGCCGTGATTGGCGGCCTCACGTTCTCGACCCTGCTGACGCTGTTCATCATCCCGGCGCTCTACTCGGTATTCGTCAACCGTTCGCAGCGCAAGGAGAAGGAAAAACTGGCACGCCTGGCAGCAGCACATCAGGCCAGCAGCCATTGAGGATCCTGAAAATGACGAGTGATGCGACGTCGCCTTCCGCTTCCGGCGATCGGGGGCAACACCTGCGATTCCGGGTTGTTGGGGAAGCCCGTCTCGTACGGGTTCCGCGACAATCCCTAAAGACGGCAGGGCGGCGGACGATTGTTCGATTTAATAGAACGTAAATTATGAAAGCAGTATTCTTATCATACAATCAGGCGCTCACCGACCGTGTGAACGCCATCCTCGACGAGCAGGGCATCCGCGGCTTTACGCGTTGGGCGCTGACCGAGGGGCGCGGGTCGTTCGACGGCGAACCCCATTACGGCACGCATGCCTGGCCGTCGATGAACGCTTCGCTCATGGCCATCGTCGACGACGAAAAGGTCGCGCCGCTGATGGAGGCTTTCCGGGAGATGGACGCCGCTACCAAGATGCAGGGCTCGCGTGCCTTCGTCTGGAATATCGAGCAGACATTCTGAGTTTTCCCGGGTTCCGGTACTTTGGATTTTCCCGGGCTCCGGGGTAAGGGTTCGGGTTTCCCGGTGTTTCCGGGTACGCCGGGCGGATGCGCCGGGACTTTCCGGAACGTTCCGGGAGTTTTCCCCGCTTGTCTTCTCCGGTTTTGCAGGCGGCCTGCGGCTTGGGGACGGTGGTGACAGCTCCGGACTTTGCTGCTGCCGTGCCGGTGCACCGCGGCAGATTCTTCGGCGTGCCCGTACGCAGTCGCCCTATTTTTACTATCTTTGCCTGCATGAAACTCACCTTTCTGGGAACGGGCACCTCGCAGGGCGTCCCTGTCATCGGGTGCCGCTGCAAGGTCTGCACCTCGGCCGACAGGCGTGACAACCGCCTGCGCACTTCGGCCATGGTCGAGGCATGCGGCGTGCGTATGGTCATCGACGCCGGCCCCGATTTCCGCTGCCAGATGCTCCGTACGGGCATCCGCCACCTCGACGCCATCCTCCTCACGCACGAACACAAAGATCATATCGGCGGGCTGGACGACGTGCGGGCTTTCAACTTTGTCGATTACCCGCCGCTGGTGCACAAGGTCGACATTTACGCCGCACCCCATACCCTCGGCGTCGTGCGCAAGGACTTCGACTATGCCTTCGCGCAGGATAAATACCGCGGCGTGCCCGAAATCGAGTTGCATGAGATCGACGTCACCCGGCCGTTCCGGGTCGGGGGACTGGAGGTCGTTCCCGTATCGGGACACCATTCCGACCGTTTCGCCGTTACGGGCTACCGTATCGGCAGGCTGGCCTACCTGACCGATTTCAAGACCATCGGGGATGCCGAGGTCGAAAAACTCCGGGGCGTGGAGGTGCTCGTCGTCAACGCGCTCCGCTTTACGGAGCATTATTCCCATTTCAACGTGGCCGAGGCCCTTGCGCTCATCGCCCGCGTCGCCCCGCGCGAGGCCTACCTCACGCACATGTCCCACGACATCGGCCTGCATGCCGTGACGGAGCCGACGCTCCCCCGCGGCGTACACATGGCCTACGATACGTTGCAGCTTGAAATAAACGATTGATATGAAAGATTTTAAAAATAAGGTCGTCATCGTGACGGGTGCTTCGTCGGGTATCGGCGAGGCGATGGCACGCGAGTTCGCCGCACAGGGCGCCCGCGTGGTGCTGGGCGCGCGCAGCGTGCAGAAATTACAGCTTATCGCGGGCGACATCCGCTCCCGGGGCGGGCAGGCCGCCTATTGCGGCGTCGACGTGACCGATGTCGGCGAGTGCCGCGAACTGATCGACACGGCCGTACGTGAGTTCGGGGGGATCGACGTGCTGGTTTGCAACGCCGGGCTTTCGATGCGCGCCATTTTCGACGACGTCGACCTGGAGGTGCTGCACCGCCTGATGGACGTCAATTTCTGGGGTACGGTCAACTGCTGCAAGTTCGCCCTGCCGTACCTCCAGCAGTCGCACGGTTCGATTGTCGGCATCTCGTCCGTCGCCGGGCTGCACGGGCTGCCGGGGCGCACGGGCTATTCGGCCTCGAAGTACGCCATGACGGGTTTCCTCGAAACGCTGCGCATCGAAAACCTTAAAAAGGGACTGCACGTGATGATCGCCTGCCCGGGTTTCACGGCATCCAACGTTCGCTTCTCGGCCCTTACGGCCGACGGCACGCAGCAGGGCGCAACCCCGCGCGACGAAGCGAAGATGATGACCCCCGAAGAGGTCGCCCGCATCGTCGCCCGCGGCATACAGAAGCGCAAACGCCTCTGTCTGATGGAGAACGAGGGGCGTGCCACGCATTTCGTCAAGAAGTTCGCCCCCGGCTTCCTCGACCGCATGTTCTACCTGGTGATGTCCCGGGAGCCCGATTCGCCGCTGAAATAACGTCGCCGCATCCGGCGGGGCGAGCCCCGGGGAGCGGTTTGAACCAAGGGAACTATGGCACGGGAAGAAAAACACTCCGAAGAAGAGGTCAGGCGCGTCTGCGCCAGGATCCGCCGTCAGGCCGCTTTGGAAAACGCCCGCTGGCAACTCAAGGCGGGGTATGGCAGCTTGGCGCTCATGTCCGTCGTGCTGGTCGTCGTCCTTTGCGGAGGCGACGGCTGGAGATGGTGGTGGCTCTTTTATTTCGTTGCGCCGGTCATGCTGGTCATCAACGGCCATCGCGTGGTGCGGGGTAAAAAATCGTGGTAAGTGGTAAAATAAAAGAAGGCGCTCGGTTATTTTGAGCGCCTCTTTTTTGGTCGTCGGTTCATCGTTCCCGCCTTTCCTGTTCCCCTTCCATTTGCCGTTCTTCCTTCCGGGCTGGCCGGGGTGGATTATTCCGTCCGCTGTTTCCCCGATAGTAGTGTCCCGGGTTGCTGTCCTTCGCGCTGCCGTTTTCCGTACCGCTTCCGGTACCGCTGCTCCGGTGCTTCGCCGGCATTACCTATGCCGTCCGGTATGTCCTGCGCGTTGCGTACATGGCTTTTGTTGCCCGGATGCGATCCCGCTTGCCTGCCTGTTCTCTGGGTGCCGGGTGCCGGATGCCCGCCGCTTGCCTGTCTGCTCTCCGGGGGGGGGCGCCGCTTGCCGTGGTTTTTCGCTCGTGCCGGGCGGTGCGTTTTCCGCGCCGGCGAGCCCTGGGATCCGGGGTAATGCGATGTCGTTTTCACCGGCACCGCAGCCTTTGCGCGCGGTTATTCCTTTTTCTTCGACCCGCCGTCCTTGCCGTCTTCCTTCGAGGAGTCCTTGAACTCCTTGACGCCGCGTCCCAGGCCGCGCATCAGTTCGGGGATTTTCCTGCCGCCGAACAGGAGCAATACGACCAACAGGATAAGTATCAACTCGGTCGGGCCGAGGAACAGGGGGAGGATGAATAATGTCATGGTATGTTCGGGTCTTTGGTGTGTGCGTTTTCCGTCCGGGCTTTCCTGTCGTATTCCCGGAGACAGGGACTGCCTTGCGGACAAATGTACTAAGAATTTCCGAAACCCCGCCTTCCGGGGTGAAAAAAAGCGGGGTGCACCCGAAGCACCCCGCCCGAACTGTCTTTCGGGAATCTGTTATTTGAAGAATATCGACGAAATCTCCTTGTAGTTGTGCACGCGCTCGATGACGTCGGCGAACATGTCCGCCACCGACAGCACCGTGAACTTGTGCAGGTCTTTGTCGGGGTTGAGCGGAATGGTGTCGGTCACGATCACCTCCTGCAGCGCGCTGTCGTTGATGCGCTCGTAGGCCGGGCCCGACAGCACGGGATGGGTGATGGCAGCGCGAACGCTCTTCGCCCCGCGTGACATGAGCATGTCGGCGGCCATGCAGATCGTGCCTGCCGTGTCGATCATGTCGTCCACGATCAGGATATTGCGGCCCTCGACCTCGCCGATGGCGGTCATCGTGCCCACGACGTTGGCCTTGGCACGTTCCTTATGCGAAATGATGATCGGCGTGCCGAGCAGCTTGGCATAGGTGTTGGCACGCTTGGCGCCGCCCATGTCGGGCGCCGCGATCGACAGCTCTTCGATGTTGAGGCTTTTGATATAGGGGATGAAGATGCCGCTGGCATAGAGCGCATCGACCGGTACGTCGAAGAAACCCTGTATCTGGTCGGCATGCAAGTCCATCGTCATCACGCGGTCTACGCCTGCGGCCATCAGCAGGTTGGCTACCAGTTTCGCGCCGATCGGCACCCGGGGCCGGTCTTTCCGATCCTGTCGTGCCCAGCCGAAGTAGGGGATTACGGCCACGACCTTGTAGGCCGAAGCGCGGCGCGCGGCGTCGATCATCATCAACAGCTCCATCAGGTTATCCGAAGGCGGGAACGTCGACTGGATGATGAATACCGTACACCCGCGGATGGACTCGTTGAAGCAGGGCTGGAACTCGCCGTCGCTGAAACGCAGTACTTCCGATTGTCCGAGCGTCGTACCGAAACTCGCCGCGATTTTTTCGGCAAGGTATTCCGATCCGCGACCCGAGAAAATTTTGATTTTGTGGATAGCCATAGGTTACGAGGATTTTTGATGGTGCAAAGATAGCATAAGCCGTCGGAAAAACGAGCCCTGCGGGCAACCTTTTTTCAACAATCGGTTAAACATCGAGGCATTCGCCGATGAAGCCGAGGATCTCCTCGCGTCCCGTACCGCGTTCGCCCGACGAGACGAACATCGGCGGCAGTTCCTCCCATTGCTCGCCCAGCGTGGCCTTGTAACGCTCCACGCTCTTGGCGCACTGCGTCCTGGAGAGCTTGTCGGCCTTGGTGAAGACGATGCCGAACGGAATGCCGTTCATGCCCAGCATCTCGATGAAGCGCAGGTCGATCTTCTGGGGTTCGAGCCGGATGTCCACCAGCACGAACAGGAAGTGCATCTTCTCGCATTTGAGCACGTAGTCGGTGATGATCTTGGCGAAATCGCTGCGCATGGCCTTCGACGTACGGGCATAGCCGTAGCCCGGCAGGTCGACCAGGTACCACGCATTGTCGATCAGGAAGTGGTTGATGAGCCGCGTCTTGCCGGGTGTCCCCGAGACCTTTGCCAGCCCCTGCCGGCCGGTCAGCATGTTGATGAGCGACGACTTGCCGACGTTGCTGCGCCCGATGAAGGCGATGTCCTTCAGCGAATCCTTCGGAACTTGCGAGATGCGCTCCGAGCTGCACCTGAATTCGGCTTTGTGGATCTGCATGGTGTTGGAATTTTGTGCAAAGATAGCAATATTTCCGGATACGGCACGGGGGATAGCGCCCGCTGCACTCCGTCCTGTCGCCTTCCGGTTCGTTTGCCTTCTCCGCGGCTGCCCGTTATTTCCCCGGCTGCTTACCCCGTTTCCAGACGAGCGTCACCCACAGCGGACAGTGATCCGATGCCGTGGCCGTATGGTCTACGGCGCTTTCCGCGACCGTGGCCGACGTGGGCAGCCCGCGGCCGAGGATGTAATCGATGCGCACGGCCGGGTTGTCGGACGGGAACGTCATCCGCGTGGTGTCGGAAAGTATCCGGAAGCCGCCGCCCAGCCCCGCAAGCACCGCCGCGGCATTTCCTGTGTTGAAATCCCCGGCCAGCAGCACCGGTTTGCGGCATGTGTCGGTGGCTTCGCGGATGATCGGCAGCGAGGCGAGCCGGTCTTCGGGCGTCAGCGAAAGGTGGGTGATGCATACCGTGTAGTCCGGGAATTCCGCCATGAGCAGTACCCGGGCCTCCTCGCGCCCCGGGAGCGGGATGCTGCGTACGGCGAGCGGCTCGGTGCGCGACAATAACCCGATGCCGTAGCTCCCGCCCGCGAAGCCGATGGCGCGGCCGAACGTGGCGTGCATGCCCGTCATCCGCCCCAGTTCACCGGGGATGTAACGCCCGTCCACGCGCAGTGTGGCGCTGTCTAGCTCCTGCAACGCCACCAGGTCGGGCGCCTCGCGCAGGATGACCCGGGCGATGCGGCCGATGTCCTGTATGTTGTCGATGCCGATGCCGTTGCGGATGTTGTAGGACATCAGTTTCAGGCGCTCCTGCCGCTGTGTGCATGCGGCAGCCAGGCCGCAGCAGACGGCCAGTAGGAGGGTGCGTAGGGGGTGTTTCATGCCGGACGGGGTTTTCCGCAAAGGTAATACATCCGCTGCTGAATGCCAAATAAATCCGGCTGAGACCGGCTGTGTGTCATGCGGTTCCGTGACAGGTGCCCTGTGCCGGGCCTCGTAAATTCCTTCCGGTTTGTTTTAACGGTGGATTTTTCGTACCTTTTAGCATCCGATTTGCAGCGACCGATATATTTAACTTATCATGCTTATGAAAACTCGACTTCCTATCGTGCTCGGCGTTGCGGCGCTGGCCTTTCTTCCCACCGAATCCCCGGCCTGCACGCGGGCCGTTTACCTCGGCCCCGAGGGTATGACCGTCACCGGGCGTACCATGGACTGGCGCGAGGATCCGCTCACCAACCTTTACATCTTTCCGCGCGGTACGGCGCGGCGCGGGGCGAACACAGACAACACGGTGTTCTGGACCTCGAAATACGGCACCCTGTCGGCTGCCGGCTACGACATCGGCATCACCGACGGCATGAACGAGGCCGGGCTGGTCGCCAACCTGCTGTTCCTGCCCGAATCGGTCTACGAACGCCCGGGCGATACGCGCCCGGTCATGGGACTGAGCATCTGGACGCAGTATGTGCTGGATAATTTCGCTACGGTCGACGAAGCCGTTGCGGAGCTTTCGAAGGAGAAGTTTCGCATCGACGCCCCCGACCTCCCGAACGGTGTCAAGTCGCGCCTGCACCTGGCCATCTCCGACGCCTCGGGCGACAGCGCCATCTTCGAGTATGTCGACGGCCGCCTGTCGGTGCACCACGGCCGTGAGTACCAGGTGATGACCAATTCGCCGTTCTACGACCGGCAGCTCGCAATCCTCGATTACTGGCAGCAGATCGGCGGGCTGACGATGCTTCCCGGCACCAACCGCGCCCCCGACCGCTTCGTGCGTGCGTCGTTCTATATCAACGCCGTCGTCAAAAGCGCCGATCCGAAAGTCGCCGTGCCGGCCGTGATGTCCGTAATGCGCAACGTCTCGGTGCCCTACGGCATCTCGACCCCCGATAAGCCCCATATCGCGTCGACGCGCTGGCGCACGGTCTGCGACCAGAAGAACCGGATCTACTATTTCGAGCCTACGCTGGCGATGGAAACTTTCTGGGTCGACCTTTCGAAGATCGACTTCGGCCAGGGAACGCCCGAACGTGTCCTGAAACTCGTCGGCGGCCGAACCTTCACAGGCGATGCCACGGCCGAATTCCGCAGGAGCGACAAGCCGTTCGTCTTCCTGTTCGGGGTGTAATTACCGGATTGGTGGAATTATATACGGCAAGCGCCGGGCTCGGATGAAGACCCGGCGCTTGCCCGTATTTCTCCTTTTCGCCGAGGCCGGGATCCGCGTCATGACATTAGGACGGGCGGCGTGAAATCCGTATGGAATTTTTCCTATCTTTGCGGCGATATAAATCTCCGCAATGGAAAATTACTCTCATTTTATCATTACCCGGTTCAACCTGAACCTTTATGCGCAGGACAAACACGACCTGCCCACCCGTACGGATCGGTGGCTCGAACACCGGTTCGAGGTCTTCGAGCGTTACTGCCTGCCGTCCGTGGCAGCGCAGACGAGCGGGAATTTCACCTGGCTCTGTCTTTTCGATGCCGCGACGCCCGAGTCCTGCCGCCGCCGTATCGAAGGCTATAAGGCTCGGTGCCCGCAGTTCGAAGCCGTCTATTATACGGCCGCACAGGCGGCCAACCTGACGGAAAATCTACGCACGACGATTGCAGCGTACGTGTCGTGCGACCGGAAGGGAAGAAAATCCCCCCCCCCGAAGCTGCTGATCACCACTAACTTGGATAACGACGACGCCTTTTCGTCCGATGTCGTCGAACTGTTGCAACGCGAGCTGCGTCCCGCTCCCGGCAAACGGATTTACAGCCTGCTGTACGGTTACCAGTATTTCACCGACCGCCGCTTCGCGCTCAAGATGCGCTATACGAACAATCACTTCCTGACCCTCGCCGAGCCGTTCGATGCGCATACCGAAACCATCATTTCCTACCGCCATACCAAGGCCATCCGGCAATTGCCGACCACCTATCTCTCCACCGCCCGGGGCAAATGGCTCGAAATCGTGCACGAGGATAACGTCAGCAACGATTTCCGCATCAACATCAAAGTCTGGTATATTCCCCTGCTCTACGGACGGTCGTTCGCCGATTTCGGTTTGGGCGGATTCCGCCTCTCCTGCGCCCGGCAGTGGGCGGCCACGCTGCTCGTGGTTCCGGCACGCTTTTTTGCCACGGCGGTACGGCGTTTGCGCCGCAAGTGGTCGAAATAACCCTTTCCCGGCCTGAAAAAACGGCGATGCTTCCGCAAACCACCGGAGGCATCGCCCTGTATTCGACGCGCTATGGCGCCGCAGCCTTACCGCAGCCTCGGGTATTTGTTGTTGAAGCGGAACCCGACGCCCAGCATCAGGTAGTTCGGGGTTTGGAAATCCTTGAGGCAGTAGCCCACATGCACGAACGTATTGCGTGTGACACCGACCTTGAGCGTCAGCATCTGGTAAAACGACTTGAGGTCTCCGCCCTTGTGCAGTACGTTGAACCCCAGTCCGAAGCCGACCGTGAAATAGGGCATCACGAACTCCGCGCGTCCCGAAATTCCCAGTGCGATCTGCTTGTCGAACGAGGGGGTATGGAACTGGTACCCGGGGTCGCCCCCGTCGTAGCCTACGATATAGTCTTCGGTGTAGACGTTGGCGCTGCCGTCGTACACGCCGTCCACTGACAGGCCCGCGCGGAACTTGTACCCGAAATTATACATCGTCGCGAAGTTGAACCCCGCCACGCCGTAAGCATCGGGCGCGGCGTATTGCTTGTCGCCGACCGCCACTCCCTTGCGGCGCCACGAGCCGAACAGCACCAGATCGTAGCTCAGGTGGCGGGGAAAGGGTTCCGCGAGCAGCCGTGCCCGTGGCCGCGAGAGCGGGTTGTCGACCCTTCCGAAACTGTATACGAGCCCGAGTTTCATGCCGATCGAGTTGAGTCCCGCGTTGGGGAATTTGGTGTTGCCGTTCGAAAAGTGGGTCATCGAAAGGCCCGTGGTGAGTTCCAACCGCTGCGTGAGCAGCCAGTTGAGGTAGAAATCGACGTTGAGGTAGGCGTTGACCCTCGACCCCATCATGATGTTGGCGCGGTTGTAGTTCGTGTCGTAGGGTTTCCATCCGAACGACAGGCCGAAATTCCACTCGTAGTTGAACGATACCAGCGGGCTGATGCGTGCGATGCGCGCGCCCTGGAAGAGGTAGACGGCAACCGGGTTGCCCAGCTCCCCGCGGTTGCCGAAGCTGTAATAGGAGACCCCAATTCCCTGGTATACGCCGCCGTAGATACAGTCGGGGCGCGACCCGGGGCGGAAGCGGAACGAATAACGCAGGTGGGCGGCCAGCGAGCGCTGGATCGGCTCGCCTGCCATGTTGGCTCCGGCCAGAAAGATGTTCGTCGGGGGAATGTACTCCGGGCGGAACTCCGCGCCGATGCTGTGGACGAGCCTCCGCCTCCGGCCTGTCGTGTCCGCGGAGAAGGAGGACAATAGCGGGGTAGCGGCTGGGGCTTGTTTCTTCGTCTGATCCAGGGCGGCCCGGTATCCGGCGGCATAGCCGTTACGGTAGCCCGTATCGTAGCCCGTCCGGTAGGCGGATGCGCGGCGGCGTGCCGCTCCCCGGGACACGGTGCCGGCCTCAGCCCCGCCTGCCCTGCCTGTCGTATCCGGCGCCGCACCGCGGGACGTGCCTCCCCCGGCGTTCCCGGCGTCCTCTGTGCGCTTTGCGCGCCCGGCGTTTCCGACATCCCCGACGTTCACGGCATTCCGGTAGGCCGGTATGTTTTGCCCCGGGGCGCCGCCCGCCCGGGCGGGTACGGGCTCCGCGGCGGTCGCCTCCGCCGACAAGAAGAGCAGGCACCCCGCAAAGAGCCCTGCCGTCCTCCGTATGATATGTCGCATTCTCTCCAATCGCGGTATTTTGACCGCACAAGTTACGAATTTTTACGCGAGTGCAAAGCGTTGATCCGAAAAAATACCCCGCGGGTATTCTGTTTCGTCGGTTCCGGCTTCTCTGTCCCGTTGCGCCCTGCCGGTTTTGCCCTTCCGGGCTTTTTCCCCGCCTGCTTCGGTATCCTTGCCCGCGCCGTTGCAGGGTATCGGGGAACGCTGCCCGTCGTCACCCGCAACCGGCATTTTGCCCGCGAGGCCGGCATCACGCGGACAGAGGTTCTGCCGCCGCCGGAATAGGTGCCCTCCCGATCGGCCGGTTTGTCCCGGATTGCGGCCTGCACCGTGGAAAAAGCGGACGAAAAATTGCAAAATCCGGCCGGATTTCGTATACTTGTACATGTAAATCCCGGGAAGGCGGGTTGCCGGCCTGAACTCAAATTCGGGCAGTCTTTCCCGGGACTGCCGGACGAGAAATTTTTGACGAATGAAACAATTTTCCCTCATACTCTTTTCCCTGTTGGTTTGTTCTTCCTCTGTCCGCGGCGGTGACGCTATGCCGGGCGACCTGCTGCGGACGCTCAATGCGGCGATCGACAGCAGCGAAGTCTATACCGGCTATAAAAAGGCGCGCATCGAGGAGCTGCGGCTGCGCAAGACCGGTGCCCGGAGTACGGAGGACATCTACCAGATCAACTGTGAGATCATCGACAACTACGAATCCTTCCTGTGCGACTCGGCCGAATATTACGTCCTGCAGAATATCCGGATCGCCCGCAGCCTCGGCAACCCGGATCATCTCTCCGAGAGCAGGCTGCGGCTGGCGTTCCTCTACTCCCTTTCGGGGCTTTTCCTGCAGGCCAACGACATTTTCCGGTCTATCGACTACGGACGGCTGCCTGCCGACCAGAAATGCCGCTATTACTGGAACTCGATCCGCTATTACGAGAACCTGATAAAATACACCAACGACAGCCAGCTGTCGGACGAATATAAGGGGGAGATCGGCCGCTGCCGTGATTCGCTGTTGTCGCTGCTGCCCGTCGGTTCCACGGACTGGCAGACCGAGCGGGCTTTCCAGCTCATGGAGCAGGGACAGCCGGACGGGGCGCTCGAAATATTCGAAGGCATATTCCGTTCGCGCGATCCCCAGACCCATCCCTATGCCATGGGTGCGATGTGCCTGGCCAAAGCCTACGGGCAGGCGGGCGACAGCGCGATGGAGGAACGCTACCTGATCCTGGCCGCCACGATGGACATACGCCTTGCCGTGAAGGAGAACGAGGCGCTGCTCGCGCTGGCCACGCGCCTGTTCGAAAAGGGCGACATCGACCGGGCATACTCCTATATCTCCTATGCGCTGAACGATGCCAATTTCTACAATTCCCGTTTCAAGAACACCGTGATCGCGCGCCTCTATCCGATCATCGAGAGCAGCTACCTCTATAAACTCGACAAGCAGCGGCACAACCTGCGCTTCTATTCCACCATGTCGAGCCTGCTGGTGCTGGCCCTAGCCATCGCGCTGTTTTTCTATTTCCGCCAGACGAAGGTCATTTCGCGTGCCCGGCGGGAGCTGGCGGCGCTTACGCAGGAGCTCATCAGCCTGAACCGCAACCTCGACGAAGCGAACCTGGTCAAGGAGCGTTACCTGGGTTATTTCATGAACCAGTGCGCCATCTATATCAACAAACTGGACAAATACCGCCGCGATATAAACCTGAAGATCAGGAATAAACAATTCGACCGCCTGCATGACCTTTCGTTGCAGGCTCCCGGCAGGGAGGAAGAGGAGTTGTGCCGCAATTTCGACCGTGCCTTCCTGAACCTCTATCCCAATTTCGTGGAGAAATTCAACGCCCTGCTCAATCCCCAGAGCCGCTATACGCCCGAAGAAGGGCGCCTCAACACCGAACTGCGCATCTTCGCGCTGATCCGGCTCGGGGTTTCCGACGTGAACCAGATCGCCGATTTCCTGCGCTGTTCGCCGCAGACGATCTATAATTACAAGAGCAAAATCAAGAAAGCCGCGCTCAACGGCGGCGACAATTTCGAGGAAACGGTTCGCAAACTCGGTTCCTTGTCGCTCGACGCGTTTCCATCCTGTTTACCGGCCGACAATGCATAACCGCTTGCAAGTCGTCGTTTGTTAGTTGTTTGTTCGGAAGATTGTTCTTTTCCTGTTTATTTCCGATCCGGTGTGTGCCCTGCTTTCAGCCTTGTCGTGATTCGGGCGAAATTCTGGGGTGCTCCCCGTGTGACCCGGCATGCCAGCCTGGCCGGTGCGGCCTGCAATTTCCTCCTTTCTCCCGATGCTCCGGCGTCCGTCTGCCCCTTTCCGATACGCTGCACCCTTCGTGGATTTCCTCATAGCCTTGACTGACCGGGCAAAAAAGAGACCCCTGCCTCAATCGCATGAAGCAGGGGTGATATATTCCGTATGGAAGCTTAGTATCTCCTGTTGCCGTAGCCGCCGCCGTAACCGCCGCCACGGTTGCCACCGCCGTAACCGCCGGCAGGTCTGTCTGCCTTGGGCTTTGCGACATTGACCCCGATGGTCTTGCCTTCGAAGTCGGTGCCGTCGAGCGCGTCGATCGCAGCCTGTCCTTCGGTCTCGTTAGGCATCTCCACGAAGCCGAAGCCACGCGAGCGGCCCGTTTCGCGGTCGGTGATTACGTTAGCCGAGGATACCTCGCCGTACTGTGAAAAAAGGTTCTGCAGGCTGTCGCTTTTCGTACCCCAGCTCAGATGTGAAACATAAATGTTCATCGTTCTTGTTTTTAATTATTGTTTGTTTATGATTGATATACGTACTGCGGCCAATCCGCGCGTCCCGCGTTCAATTTCAAATGTTACTTTGTCTCCTTCGGCAATGGTGTCAGGTGCGGAAGAGATGTGGAAAAAGTATTTTTCGCCGCTGTCGGCATCCTTTATGAAGCCGTAGCCTTTCGAGGCGGTGAAGTACTCGACGCGCCCTGTGGAGGGCAGTATTTCCATTTCCTCCTGCTTGGGTGTCGAAATCTCGATCTGCGAGACGTCTATCTCCGTCTTGGGTTTGACATCCTGGGGCGTGGTGTGCAGTATGCCGTTCTCGTCCACATAGGCTATCATATCCTCGAAAGAACTCGTACCGCCGCTTTTGCGTTCGTCCTTGCGTTTTTGCTTTTCCTGTCGTTTTTGCTCCTTGAGCTTTTCCCGGTCTCTTTTACCTGTCGTTATTCGTTTTGCCATTCTATGTTGTTATGCGGCTATCGCCCCTGTCGCGGGACTGTATCCGTCGGTTTCATCGTGTTTCCGCTGTCCGATACCTGTGTTGAAAGCAGAAAAGGTGCCAGATTCGGCGGCCTTTCCCTCGGTATACGGAATTATGGGACATGGATTTCGTGCTTGTCTGTAAAAAAATCACCATCATTTTCTTTTTGCATCACCTCCGATGCCTGTTGCCTCCAAGAGGCCGTTTATGAACAAAGAAGCTGATAATGAGATCTATTCTGAGATGGGACAGTCCGCCAAAGTACCGCGGAAACAAATACGCACGAAAGAAGAATTCAATATAAACCCTTGTTTATGCTGACAAAGGTAATCAAATTATTCGGTTATTCCTATTTTTTGCGGATTAATGCATCGATATTCCGCAGAAATGTATTTCCGCCCCGTTCTCGGGGCGGGAGCGGCCGCCGGCAGAAAGCCCCGGGACTGCGGCCTTAGTAGCCGAGTATCCTCAGCATCGAGCGGTAGGATTGCTCCTTGGCGAACAGACGCGTGTAGTATTCGTTGTCGCCCTTGTCGCGGTCGATGATGATGTGTTTGGGCGCGGGGATCAGGCAGTGCTGGATGCCGCCGAAGCCGCCGATCGACTCCTGGTAGGCGCCCGTATGGAAAAAACCGATGTACTGCGTGTTGCCCGCTTCGAGTTTGGGCAGGAAGATGGCGTTGGTGTGCGACTCGGCGTTGTAGAAATCCTCGCTGTCGCACGTCAGCCCCCCGAGCAGTACGCGCTGGTATTCGCGGTCCCAGTTGTTCACCGCCAGCATGATGTAACGCTGGTTGATGCCCCACGTGTCGGGCAGGGTAGTGATGAACGACGAGTCGATCATGTACCAGTTCTCGCGGTCGTTCTGCTGCTTCTGGTTGACGATCGAATAGAGCGCCGCGCCGCTTTCGCCCACGGTGAACGATCCGAACTCGGTGAAGATATTGGGTTCCTCGGTGTCGTTGCGGTGGCAGATGTTCTTGATCTGGGCGATGATCTCCTCGGTCAGGTACTCGTAGTCGTATTCGAAGTTGAGCGAGTTCTTGATCGGGAAGCCGCCGCCGATGTTCAGGCTGTCCAGTTCGGGGCAGATGGCCTTCAGCTCGCAGTAGACGTTGATGCACTTCGACAACTCGTTCCAGTAGTAGGCCGTGTCCTTGATGCCCGTGTTGATGAAGAAGTGGAGCATCTTCAACTGGAACTTCTTGTTGGTCTTGATCTTGCGCTTGTAGAAGTCGACGATGTCGTTGTAGCGGATGCCCAGACGCGAGGTGTAGAAATCGAATTTCGGCTCCTCCTCGCAGGCGATGCGGATGCCCACCTTGCATTTCTTGGTGAACGAATCCTCGAACAGCTCCAGCTCCTCCTTGTTGTCGAGCACGGGAATGGTGTTCACGAAGCCGTCGTTGACCAGCTGCGCGATATTCTCCACGTACTGAGGACGTTTGAAACCGTTGCAGATGATGTAACGGTCTTTGTCGATGATCCCGCCGTCGTAGAGGGCGTTGATGATGTGGATGTCGTAGGCCGACGAGGTTTCGAGGTGGATGTCGTTTTTGAGCGCCTCTTCGAGCACGAAGGAGAAGTGGCTCGATTTGGTGCAGTAGCAGTAGTTGTAGGCGCCCTTGTAGTCGACCTTCGCCATCGCCACGTTGAACATGCGCTTGGCGCGGTTGATCTGTTGCGAGATCTTCGGCAGGTACGTTATCTTGAGCGGCGTACCGTACTGTTTGATCAGTTCCATGAGCGGGATGTCATGGAAATTCAACTCGTTGTCTTCGACCGAGAACTCATCCTGCGGGAAGTCGAACGTCTGTTCGATGAGGTCAATGTACTTGTCTTTCATGGCTGGTTCGTGTAAGTTTCGGCAATCCGTCTTCGCTACATCCGTAATTTCGGGCCAAAGTAGCTTGTCCGGATTTTTTGAAATTTCGGGATGCAAATCAAACGAATATTTTTCGTATAACCAATAGTTTGCCCGATTATTTTGAAAATCCGTGCCGAATTTTGCTTTTTTCATCGGAAAAGGGTATTTTTGAACCGGATTTTAAAAGTGGATTTCAATCGTGTTGGTTCAGACCATATCGCAATATCTCGGGTCGCACAAGCGGCTCGTCGTGCCCCAGCTCGGGACGTTCATCGTCAAGGAGCCGGGCGTAAGCATTGTTTTTTCGGAGTTGCTCAAACGCGACGACGGTGTGCTGCGCGGCCTGCTGCGAGAGGCGGGCGTCGGTGAACTGGAGGCTGCGGGCGAGATCGACCGCTTTGTCTTCGAGGTGCGCCATGCCGCCCAGCACGGGCAGGAGTTCCGGCTCGACGGCTTCGGGGTGTTGCGTCCCGGCCCCAACGGGACGATCGCCTTCGCCTACGAGCCGCGGCCTGTGCAGTCCGCTGCGGACGCAGCGCCGGGTGCCGCCTCGGTTCCGGCCGGGACGCGGCCCGCACCTGCGGGGCAAACACCCCCGAAACTGCCTTATTCCGAGCCGCGCGTGTCGCCCTCGGCCAAGATGAACCCCGACCCTTCGGTGCGGGGCCTGCGCTACGGCAAGCCGCCGAAGACTACCGCCGCCTACACCTATGTCGACCGGCCGCCGCGCCGGCGCCGTGCCGACCGTTTCATTTGGGTCGCCGCCATCGCCGCCGCCATCGCCGTCGCCGCCATCGCTTTCGGCTATCTGCGTGAAGCGAACGACAAGGAGGCCGAAATGCAGTACCTCGAACAACCCGCCGACCCGCAGCCCGCAACGGACACGGGCGCGGCGACGCCCGAACAACCCATAACGGAATAAATGACGGATATCACCACAGTCAAACAACGCTTCGGCATCATCGGCGCTTCGGAACTTCTGGACCGGGCGCTGGAGGTCGCCGTGCGCGTGGCTCCGACCGACCTGACGGTACTTGTCACGGGCGAGAGCGGCGTGGGCAAGGAGTTTTTCCCGCAGGTCATCCACGCTTACTCGGCCCGCAAACACAATAAATATATAGCCGTCAACTGCGCGGCGATTCCCGAAGGCACCATCGATTCGGAACTCTTCGGGCATGAGAAAGGCTCCTTCACCGGGGCGCTCGAAGCCCGCAAGGGCTATTTCGAGGAGGCCGACGGGGGGACGATCTTCCTCGACGAGGTCGCCGAGTTGCCGCACCCGACGCAGGTGCGCCTGCTGCGCGTGTTGCAGACGGGCGAATTCATGCGCGTCGGGTCGTCCAAGGTCCAGAAGACCGATGTCCGCGTCGTCGCGGCCACGAACATGAATTTGCAGCAGGCCATCGCTTCGGGCCGCTTCCGCGAGGACTTGTACTACCGCCTCAGCACGGTGCCGATCACGGTGCCTTCGCTGCGCGAGCGGCCGCAGGACATCCCGCTGCTGTTCCGCAAGTTCGCCGCCGACGTGGCCGCACAGTACCGTATGCCCGCCGTGACGCTCGATGCCGCAGCGCGCGAGATGCTGATGCATTATTACTGGCGGGGCAATATCCGCCAGCTGAAAAACGTGGCCGAGCAGATCTCGGCCATCGAACAGACCCGCCTTATCACGGCCGATGTGCTGTCCCGCTACCTTCCGCCGCAGGACGGCGGGACGCCCGCGCCGATGGGGGGCATGCGCGCGGATGACACGATGTCCACCGAACGCGAATTGCTCTACAAGGTGCTGTTCGACATGCGGGCCGACATCAACGACCTCAAGCGGATGATGTCCGAGTTGATGCATAACCCCCAGGCACCCTGCGGGCCTGTGCACGACGTCAAGGCGCTGCTGCCGACCACGGCACAGAGTTCCGCCTCGGCCTATGCCCCCGCGGCGGTCTATGCCGAGAGCGAGGATGTCACCGACGAGCCGCCGCGCGAGATGACTAAGGCCGACATGCAGCGCGAGCAGATCATCCGCGCCCTGCGCCGCAATAACGGGCGCCGCCGCGAGGCCGCCGCCGAATTGTTCATGTCCGAACGCACGCTCTACCGCAAGATCAAGGAGCTGGGCATCGAAGAGAATTGAATGGACATGTATTGCATGCAAGTTTAATAGATTTTATTTATGCTGCCACAAAAATATATCATTGCCGTTCTGGGTGATGCCTATGAAGGAAAAACAACGACAATCAATAAGACTTTCAATAAATTGGCAGGCAGTAAAATAATCTCTGGCGTTACATCGGTGTGGGGGCCTTTGCCGTCTCCTTCCAATGTGGTCGATTTTTCTCTTACGGGGATTACCAAATACGGGCTTACAGGATTTTTAAGCCAGGGAGACCAAATATGCTACACTTATGTAAATTTGGAAAAGTTAGTGCAGATGGGGTGTCAGGTGATTGTATGCGCTTGTAGGAAGCGTAATCCGGATACGTTCAATGCCGTAGCGAAAGTAGCGTGGGAATATGATTTTTCGATTATTTGGATTAAGTTTGATCGACCGAAAGATGTTTCTAAAGACGAATATACGGATGAATTATCCAACAAGATATTCTACTTATTCAAATAGTGTCATTATTTCGGCGAGCGGTTGTTTTGCTGAAAAAGAGCCGAATGACCTTCTGATGGTATTTTCGATGAATGAAGTTTAAATAAAAAAGAAGTGGCTTCCTTGCGGGTGCCAGAACAATCGATATGATTTTTAAGATGAAGATAAAACTTGCAATCACGGCCCTCTGTGCCGCCCTGCTGACCGGGTGCGGCGTGGCCATCAAATATTCGCTCTCGGGCGCTTCGATCCCGCCCGATGCCAAGACCTTCAGCGTGGCCTATTTCCCCAACAACGCCACGATGGTCGCGCCGATCCTCAGTTCGACGCTCACCGATGCACTCGTCGACATGTTCACCCGCCGTACCCGCCTGATGCAGGTCGAAGAGGGCGGCGACTTCGCTTTCGAAGGCGAGATCATCAACTATACCTCCACCACGGCGTCGGTGTCGAGCGACGATTACGCCCTGCTGAACCGCCTGACGATCACCATCAAGGTGCGTTTCACGAATGCCCTCGACGAGAAACAGTCCTGGAACAGGACTTTCACGGCCTACGAGGACTACGAATCCACGCGCCTGCTGACCGAAGTCGAGGGGGAGCTCATCCCGCAGATCGTCGACAAGCTGGTGACGGACATTTTCCAGGCTTCGGCTTCGAACTGGTAAACCTTCGCGGCAATGGCTGACCTGAAACAATATATCGCATCGTCCGGCGCGGGTGAACTTCCCGCAGAGGCGGAACTCGACGCGTTGCTCGCGCGCTGCGAGTGGTTCGACCTGGCGCGTATCGTGCGCGAAATCGCCACGGGCAGGCCCGATCCCCGGCTGGACGTGACCGCCCCGTGGCGTGCGCAGAGTTCGCTGCGCATGGCTGCGGTCGATGCCGATGCCCTGTGCCGGCTGTCGTCCGACGACATCATCGACCGTTTCCTGCGCGAGGAGGATCTGCGCATCGTGGCCGCCGACGGCGAACCCGAGGAGGAGGTGTGCACCGAGGCCGTGCTGGACGACGACGACCAGGTCGTGAGCGAGGAACTGGCGGAAATCTATCTTGCCCAGGGGCTTCGGGACAAAGCCATAGCGATTTATCGCAAATTAAGTTTGCGAAATCCCGAAAAAAGTGTTTACTTTGCCGAGCTAATTGGCAAATTGGAAAACAATAATTAAATTTCAACGATATGTTATACACGATTTGCATTGCCTTGATACTCATTGCCAGCGTTCTGGTGATCCTTGCGGTATTGGTGCAGAACCCCAAGAGCGGCATGGCCGCCAATTTCGGCGCGTCCAACCAGGTCATGGGTGTGCGTGAAACTTCGGATTTCCTCGAGAAATTCACTTGGACGATGGCTATCGCTATCGTTGTGCTGAGCCTCGTGGCTACGCTCGCCATGGACAAGGGGCGCGTCGCAGAGAGCAATAGCGAAATTTCGAAGGACGCCAAGGCACTTCAGGAGCGTGTCCTTGAGACCGAGGCGCCCGCCACGATGCCCCAGGCTGAGATTCCGGCACAGGCTCCGGCCGAAACCCCTGCGGAGCAGCCCGCCGAATAGGGTAGTATCTCGGAGGCTGCCCCTGACGGACGGGAAGCAGAAGACAAAAGACTGCGGAAGCGATTCCGCAGTCTTTTTTGTATTGTGCATTTCCTGTATACATTTCCTGCTGGCTTTTCTGCTTCCACCGCCTGTTCCCCGCGTTCCCCGCGTTCCCGGTGTTCCCCGCATTTTCTCCGTTCTCTGCCCACCCCCATCCTCCTCTGCTTCTGCCTTTGGCTTTTTCGTCTGTCCCTGTTTGCTCCCTCCTTCCTTTCCGGCTTTGCCCTTGCAGCCTATGCTTCTTGTTCCGCGTAACTTGTTCATGTGCGATCTTTCATTTTTTTGCTATCTTCGTTTGCCGTCCTACTACTGCATCCTCTTCGAGCCTCTTCCTGGGGCCTCCTCTTCCTGGGGGTGTCCACTTTTTGCCTCCTCTCCGCGTTCCACGCTTCTGCCCCCCCCCTTTCCTCTGTGATAGCCTCGGAATCGTAATAAATGTTTTTAATGGCTTTGACTCTTTGAAAATAACTTTATCTTTGGTGGGTTATAAAATAATTTTTATCTTTGTAGGTCAAGAGTTTTAATCAATATATTGCGTATGTATGTATATTTATTTTAAATATATTTCTGAATGAAAACCAAAACTTATGTAAAAGGCGTTGCCGCATTGTGCGCCCTCGCGGCGGTCGCCTGCACGGGCGTCCAGCAATCCCGGGGCGATGTGGCCGTCTATCTGGACGAGTCGCAGCCGCTTGAAAAGCGTGTCGAGGACGCTCTTTCGCGGATGACGCTCGAAGAGAAGGTCGGGTTGCTGCATGCGCAGTCTAAATTCTCATCGGCGGGCGTCCCGCGGCTGGGCATCCCCGAAGTCGTGCAGCTTTATATCGGCGACAAACTCTCGTCGCAGCCGCGTCCCGTGAAGGAGCTCAAGGGCTTGAAAAGGTACACCTCGCGCCCGGCCAGAGCCGAACCGTCACGTTCGAAATCGACCCCGGGATGCTCGCCTGTTACGACGATGCGAAAGGGGTCTGGGGCGCTGAACCCGGTGAATTCACCGCTTATGTCGGCGCCGCGTCGGACGACATCCGCGGAACCGTCGATTTCGTGCTGAAATAATCCCCGCTGCGTGGGCGTCGCGGAACCGGGCGCTGCGGAATGAATGCGTGCAGCGGAAAGGCGGCAGCCATTTTCCCGCGGGCAAGACCTCCGGGGGGGGACGCGTTCCCCGCTGCCCGGAATGGCAACAATCCCCGCAAACTCGATGGTTTGCGGGGGTTGTTGTTGCTGGCATCAGCAGCCCCGGGGTATTCCGCCGCAATGCGACTGCGGGCCTGCCCGTTAACGGAATCTATCCCTTGATTCCGATCCAGTAGAGCACATGCCGCCGCAGGGGATGTCCTTCCGGCAGGGTAGGGTGGTTGAACTGGGCCACGCACTCCATGCCGATTTTTTGCATGACCCGCTGCGAGCGCAGGTTGGCGACGGCGGTGAAAGCTATTATCTCCTCGATGCCGAGTTTTGCCGCGAGCGTAAGGCACGCCTGTGCGGCTTCCGGGGCGTAGCCGTTGCCCCAGGCGTCGGCACGCAGCCGCCAGATAACCTCGATCTGGCCGCACAGTCCGTCGAACGTCACGCGGTGCAGCCCCGTGTAGCCGAGCTGCGATCCGTCCGAAATCCTTTCCACGGCGTAAAGCCCGAACCCTTCCGTTTGGAACTCTTCGCGGATATGCCCGAAGAATGCTGCCGACTCTTCCCGGGTCAGCGGGGCGGGGAAATACTCCATCACGCGCGGGTCTGCGTTCATGGCCGCAAACGCGTCGAAATCATCCTCCCTCCATGCACGCAGTACGAGGCGGGATGTCTGTGCCGGAAAAATCATGGTTTTTAATCTTTATCATGTGAATGTTGCGTCTCGAATAGAGGCGGAACCGAGCGCAGACCCTGTACCGTCGTTTTGAGCCTGCCGGGATTTTGCCGTGCCGTCCGGTCGCTGTTTCCCGTTAGCGTCATCTGCCTGCCGTTATCCGGTTACCTACCGTTATCCGGTTACCTACCGTTATTTGGTCGCCGCAGCCGGGCTTTGTCGTCGCTTGCCGGATATTGGCCGGGTAATCCGACCGGGTTTGTATATCTTCCGCCGGCTTTGCCGCTGTTTTTGAGGCCCTGCTGCTTCTCCCCGGCTCCGGCCTTACTCGGCCACCTCTTTTTTCGAGCGCTTGCGGGTGTTGATCGTCAGGTAGCGTTGCAGGGTCTGTTGCAGGCGCACGGGGTCGATGTTGCGGCGGAGCTCCCCGCCCTGCGCGATCGAGATGCCGCCCGTCTCTTCGGAAACGACGATGATGATGGCGTCCGAAATTTCGCTCATGCCGATCGCGGCCCGGTGACGCGTACCGTAGGATTTGGGAACGTCGCTCTGCGTTACGGGCAGGATGCACTTCGCGGCCACGATGCGGTCGCCTTCGATGATTACGGCGCCGTCGTGCAGCGGGGCGTTCTTGAAAAATATGTTTTTTAACAACGACGTCGAAACCTTGGCGTCGAGGGCGATGCCGCCCTCGGCGATCAGCCGCAGGTCGCTCTGCTGGCCGATGACGATCAGCGCACCGGTTTTCGTTTCCGACATTTCGCGGCAGGCCGTGACGATCGGCACTACGTTGGTCTGCACCGTATCGTCGCCCGTCGAGAAGATGCGGGTGATGAAGTTGAAGTGCTTCTGGCGCATCCCGATCACCTGCAGAAACCGCCGCAGTTCGGGCTGGAAGACGATGATCAGCGCAATGGCTCCGACCGAGATCAGCTGTCCGAGTATCGTCGACAATAGTTCCATGTTGAGCGTCCGCACCACCACCCACAGCAGGTAGATGGCGATGATCCCCGAGAGGATATAGGGCGCGTTGGTACCTTTGGTCATGCGATAGATCCAGTACATGATCACGGCGACCAGGATGATGTCTATGAAATCGACGAATGTGAACGGAACGAAACCCATTGCTTGTGTGTTGCTGTTAGTTTGCCTGCAAATGTATAAAAAATTACGGACATTCCGCTTTTGCGCTCCGATTATGTCTCCCGGCTGCCCGCCGCCTGCGTACCACCGCCCGTTACTTGGTGTGCCTGCCGTCGCCCGTCGCAGCATGTTGCCTGCTCTGCCGCCCGAAAAAAAAAGCCGCCCCGGATCGGATCGGGACGGCTCGGCGGGGAGGGCAACGCACACTCCCTTATTTCTTGACGGCTTTCTTGTCCGCTGCGTAGAGCTCGTTGACCTTCGCAAGCACGGCGGGCGTGATGTTGAGCGTCGAATCGGCGTCGATCAGTGCCGTGGCGTTGATGATGAGCTTGTATTTCTTGTCGCCGTTGATCTCCTGCACGGCGCGGTGCAACAGATCCTGCGCACGGTTGGTGAACACGTAGTTCTCTTCGTCGAGCGCCTGGGCCTCTTTCTGTGCGGAACTCTGGTATGAAGCCACACGCTTTTCGATGCTCTGCTGCTGGGCCTGTGCATCGTTGGTGGTAATCAGCCCTTTCTGGTATTTTTCCTGCAACTGGGCGGCTTCGGCCTGCAGGTTTTGCTCTTTCTGAGCCCAGCTCTTCTGAGCTTTCTGGGTCTTTTCCTGCAGGGCTGCGCCCTCGTTCAGGAAAAGGTCGCATTGTGCCAGCACGGCTTCAACCTGCACATAAGCGATATCGCTTGATCCGACTTCGCGGGCAACCTCCTCGGCGGTGGCCGTCTCGGTGGTCTTCGTACCGCAGGCTGTCATGGCGCAAGCCGCAACGAGCGCCGTAAAAAGCATTTTTTTCATGTCGTTTTTTATCGGGTTTAGTTAAATATTCCGCTTTTGAATCACAAAGGTAAAAAAAAATCTTTATTTTTGCCCCACGCCTTGTAAATTTTGAATTTCATGTACGAATACATCAGCGGAACGGTCGCCGAGGCGACCCCGGCCTATGCGGTCATCGACGCCGGAGGTGTCGGTTACTACCTCCATATCTCGCTCGAAACATTTTCGGCCGTCGAGCATGCGCAAAACGCCCGTTTATACGTGCACTACATCGTGCGTGAAGATGCCCAGATCCTGTACGGTTTCGCAACGAAAGTCGAACGCGAATTTTTCCGCCATCTGATCAGCGTTTCGGGCGTGGGGGGCAATACGGCGCGTATGATTCTTTCGACCTATTCGCCGCGCGAATTGCAGGGGATCATCACCTCGGGCAACGCCGTGCTGCTCAAAAACGTCAAGGGGCTGGGGCTGAAAACCGCCCAGAAAATCATCGTCGAGCTGAGCGGCAAGCTCACCGGACTGGCCGAGGGCGATACCCCGGCGATGCCGTCTGCGGGCGGGGAATCGCTCGACGAGGCGCTTTCGGCGCTGGTCATGCTGGGATTCGCCAAGGCCCCCGCCGAGAAGGCCCTGCGCGGCATCTTGCGCGAGAATCCGGCTGTTTCGGTCGAGGATCTGGTGCGGATGGCCTTAAAAATCCTATGAAAAAGCTTTTTTAATCAATAAAAGTGTGAAAATTCCCCCCCCCACAATTTGGCCGGGCAGATTATTTGCTATACATTTGCGGCATCGTATTTTATACACCGCAATATTTTGTTAAACTTGCATGCTCTGTAAATGGAAGAGGCGCTCCCACTCGGATTTATTATCCTCTTGCTCTGCATCGTCTGTGGTGCCGTCGCCGTAGCGATAGGTATCTACGTGCTGAAGCAGCGGCGGCTCCAGCGGCTCAAAGACCCGCGGAAAGACTATTACCGCTGATGGCAGGAAGGGATTTAGACGGCTTCGGTCGTCTTTTTTTTGTCCCCGGCACGCTAACCGGGGCTTTTTTTGCGTTTCATGCTTTGAAATCGGATTGTTTTTGTAAATTTGCACGATAATACGACGATGAAAAGACTATTTGTCATATGCATATCCGCTGCGCTCGTGTCGCTGGCCGGCTGTTCCGACGACGAGGACGTCCAGCCCGCGCAGAAGGAGAGGATAGTCTCTTTCCTGACCGGGACGCACGCACCCCGGCTCGTCGCCGAGGAGAACCTGGAGGAGGGCAGCAACCAGCCCTACTACACGGTTTCGGGCGATGCCGTATACCGCTACATTACCGACATCTACAATCCCGACCGGGTCAACTGGCCGGAGGTAACCCCGGCCTCGACCGTGAAGATCACGTTCCGCGCCTACGTCTTCACCTATGCGAATATCGTGACGACGGGCTCGGAAAACAACTGGACAGTACCTTATTATACGAACGATGCCGCCCTGAAAAGTTTTCTGGAAGGGCGGGGGCTCAATACCGAGTGGTGGAAGTTCGAGCCGCTGACGGTGGATATGCGGCACCCTGACATAATAAAAGGGCTGGCCGATGCGTTACTTGGTTGCCGCGAGGGCGATGCCGTCGAGGTGTATATGACATACAATATGGCCTATGGCGACGATTATTTCGGCCTTATCCCGAATGAGAGTCCCATAGCCTGGTTTTTTACGGTGGACGCAGTGGATCCGGTCGACGCGGACGCCCCTGTGGAACCGGCGAATTAAAAGTTGAGTAAAATACAAACCGAATATATGAAATTTATCGCTCGTTTTCTGTACGTGCCGCTCGCCGGCCTTCTGGTGCTGACGTCCTGCGCGAAAGACGAAACGGAATCTTACGACAAATTCGAGAACCAGGCGCTCGAGGCATGGATGACCCAGCACCGCAGCGACCTGGTGGAGAACCTCCAGTCCGAAGGGCTGTACTATGTCGACCTGCTCGATGCGGGCGACCTTGCGTCCGATCCGATCAACACCGAGGACATCTGGGTGTCTTTCGATTTTTCGGGGCGCGATTTGAGCGGCAACATCATCCTCACGCGCAATGCCGACGATGCCGTGCTGGCCGGGTCTTTCTCCAAGTATACCCACTATGTGCCTTTCTACCGCTACTGCGGCTCGGAAAACTCAGGACTGATGGAAGGGACGTGGCTGGCCATGCGCCGTACGCTGACGCTCGGCGATACCTATTTCCGGAATAACAAAGACCGGCTGGGCATCACCTCCCCCGAGGTGACGCTGCGCTACGGCTCGAAAATCCGGCTCTACATGCCTTCGTCGGTGGTCGGCAACGGCGTCGAGGGTACGGGCGGATATGAGGGGCAGGAAGGTTATTCGCTCAGTTCCAAACGCCCGTTCATCGTGACCATGGAGATCCGCGACACGGTCAGCAACCCGCTCGAACGCGAGGGTACCGATGTGGATGATTTCTGCGAACTGAACGGCGGCCTGCAGATTTACAGCAAGGGCGACGACGACACGCCCGCCACGGAGGTGCCGGAAGACCCCGAGGATCCCGAACACCCCTACAACGAGACGTCCAAGCGCTGGGTCAGCGCCTGCGACTCGATCCCCCCAGGTCTACGTCAACGTGCGCTACAACCCGGCCGAGCCCCGGGATCAGCTCTCCTTCCCTGCGCCCTACCACGTAGGCTACGAGCCCTATGTCAGCGAGGCTTCGGTCAGGGACATCGACATGCAGATCGCCGAGGCGCTCAAAAAGCGTTTCCACGGCGAGGGCGACGATTACCAGAAGTACGAGGGTGTCAAGGCGCTCGAAGCCGACTCGGTGACGCTCGACGGTACGGCCAAAATCTGGTATATCGGCCGTTTCCTCGACGGGTTCATCTTCGACACGAACATCGACGAGGTGAAGAAGATCATCTACGGCGAGGTCGCGCAAAAGGGCACGGCACTCGACTACACCCCGTCGAGCGGCGGGATGATCCAGGCGTTCTACTATACCATTCCCAACCTCAAGTTCGGTCAGTGGGCGGAGCTCATCACCACTTCGACCAACGCCTATGGCTCGTCGGGCAAGAGCGGCTCGTCCAGCTCCTCCACGTCGGGCACGAGCGGTTATTCGTCGAGCTACCTCGATTATCTCAACTACCTCAATTACGCCAATAGCTACTACGGCAGCGGCGGCTACTACGGGGGGTACTACGGCGGCTATTACGGCAACTACTACGGCGGTTACTACGACAGCATGTACGGCTACGGCTACGACAGTTCCAGCACGGGTACCACCGTGACGACCATCACCACCGAGATCCCGTCGTTCACGCCCCTTATTTTCCAGCTTTACATCGAACCGGAAGATTGATCCGGCTTCGCTGCCGGTGTGGAAAAACCGTCCTTTCGCAATAGAAGGGGCGGTTTTATTTATGTTCCGTTCTTGTTACGTTTTTATTTCACTTTTTAAGGCAGAAATTTTGCAGTTCCGCAAAATTGTATTAACTTAGTGATGCAGAACTTCAACTTAAAATTCAACGGATATGATTATCACATTTAACGAGTTGCGCCGTATCAAGGACAGGTTGCCCAGCGGCAGCTCGCAACGCATTGCAGATGAACTGGGACTCGACGTAGAAACCGTCCGCAATTATTTCGGGGGCAAGCACGAGGCTAAGGAGTGCGTGGGGGTTCATTTCGAACCGGGCCCGGACGGTGGAGTCGTTACACTGGACGACACGACGATCCTCGATGTTGCAATGCGTATCCTTGGCGACCAGAACAAATAGTTGTTAAGAGTTAGTCCGGCCTTCGGGCCGGGTCGTAGGGCCTGCGAAAACGCAGGCCTGTTTTTTTCGCTCTATTTTCCGGCGCCCCTTGTTTTTCCGGCGCCCCTTGTTTTTCCGGCGCCCCTTGTTTTTCCGGCGCCCCTTGTTTTTCCGGCGCCCCTTGTTTTTCCGGCGCCCCTTGTTTTTCCGGCAACCCTTTCTTTCCCCGACTGCCCTTCTTTTCCCGGCTGTTCCTTTCCCCGTCCTTGTCCGACGCCCCTGCTGATTGCCCGTGTCGCTGCCGTATGCCTTCGTCCGCTGCCCGGTTGCTTGCCTTCCTGCTTTGCACCTCCCGTTCCTCCCCGGCCTTTCTGCCAAAATAACACCCTGGGCGCAGTTGCCGGGACGGTCGTACGGGGAAATTCTGTCATTATGCTGACAATTTGGCAGGGATTGCCGTTTGGTACAACCTTTGTTCGATCTACTGGCGTGACCGGCCACCGGAACCGCAGGGCGAAGGGGCGGGGCACAGGGCAACGTAAAAAATATCATTAAACTTATATACGATTATGGCAAAAATTATTGGTATTGACTTAGGTACTACGAACTCCTGCGTAGCAGTGATGGAGGGCAACGAGCCCGTGGTTATTCCCAACTCCGAGGGACACCGCACGACCCCGTCTGTGGTGGCTTTCACGGCGGACGGCGAGCGTAAGGTGGGCGACCCGGCCAAGCGTCAGGCCATCACCAACCCCAAGCGCACGGTCTTCTCGATCAAGCGTTTCATGGGCGAGCGCTACGATCAGGTTACGGCCGATATAGAGCGTGCCCCCTATTCGATCGTCAAGGGTGACAACAACACCCCGCGCGTCGACATCGACGGCCGCCAGTATACGCCGCAGGAGATTTCGGCCATCATCCTGCAGAAGATGAAGAAAACGGCCGAAGACTACCTCGGACAGGAGGTTACGGAAGCCGTCATCACGGTTCCCGCCTATTTCTCCGACTCGCAGCGCCAGGCTACGAAGGAGGCGGGCGAAATCGCAGGGCTGAAGGTGCGCCGTATCATCAACGAGCCTACCGCAGCCGCACTGGCCTACGGTATGGACAAGAAGAGCAGCGACATGAAGATCGCCGTGTACGACCTCGGCGGCGGTACGTTCGATATTTCGATCCTCGAACTGGGCGACGGCGTCTTCGAGGTGAAGTCGACCAACGGCGATACGCACCTGGGCGGCGACGACTTCGACCACGTGCTGATCGACTACATGGCCGAGGCGTTCAAGGCCGAGCACCAGATCGACCTGCGTCAGGACCCGATGGCCATGCAGCGTCTGAAGGAGGCTGCCGAGAAGGCGAAGATCGAACTTTCGTCCTCGACCTCCACGGAGATCAACCTGCCGTACATCATGCCCGTAAACGGCATTCCGCAGCACCTCGTGATGTCGCTCACGCGTGCCAAGTTCGAGCAGCTGTGCGACCATCTGATCCACAAGACGATCGAGCCCTGCAAACTGGCGTTGCGCGACGCGGGCCTCGACGCTTCGCAGATCAACGAGGTGATCCTCGTGGGCGGTTCGACCCGTATCCCCGCGATCCAGAAGATCGTGGAGGAGTTCTTCGGCAGGACGCCCAACAAGAGCGTGAACCCCGACGAAGTGGTGGCCGTAGGCGCCGCGATCCAGGGCGGTGTGCTCACGGGCGAGGTGAAGGACGTGCTGCTGCTCGACGTTACGCCGCTGTCGCTGGGTATCGAGACCCTGGGCGGTGTGATGACCAAGCTCATCGACGCCAACACCACGATCCCGACCCGCAAGTCGGAGACCTTCTCCACGGCTGCCGATAACCAGCCTTCGGTCGAGATCAACGTCTGCCAGGGCGAACGTCCGCTGGCCCGCGACAACAAGTCGATCGGCCGCTTCCACCTGGACGGCATTCCCGCCGCACCGCGCGGCGTGCCGCAGATCGAGGTGACGTTCGATATCGACGCCAACGGTATTCTGAACGTCTCGGCCAAGGACAAGGGTACGGGCAAGGAGCAGAAGATCCGTATCGAGGCCTCTTCGGGCCTTACCGAGCAGGAGATCCAGCGTATGCGCGACGAGGCCAAGGCCAACGAGGCGAAGGACAAGGAGGAGAAGGAGCGCATCGACAAGATCAACGCCGCCGACTCGAACATCTTTGCTACCGAGAAGCAGCTCAAGGAGTACGGCGACAAACTGCCCGCCGACAAGAAGTCGGCCATCGAGGCTGCGCTCGGCAAGTTGAAGGAGGCGCACAAGAACGCCGACGTCATGGCGATCGACACCGCCATTACGGAGCTCAACGCCGCATGGCAGGCCGCTTCGCAGGACATCTATGCCCAGCAGCAGGCGCAGGGCGCCCAGCCCGGGGCCGATGCCGGCCAGTCGCAGTCGCAGGCCAATGCCGGCGGCGCATCGAATGGCGGCGACAGCTCTCAGCCCGAGGACGTTGAGTTCGAAGAGGTGAAGTAATACGCGAAGTGTTCGGGGCACTTCAGCCGCAAGGCTTTCCTATAAATTCCCAGGGGTGCGATCCGGTTTTCCGGGTCGCACCTTTTTTTGCCTATCCCCGTTCCGCCCGCCACATGCCGTAGAGGATCAGTGCCGCGCCTGCCAGTGCCGCGGGGGTGATGCGCTCGCCGATGCAGGGCGCCGCCGTGACGATCGTGACCAATGGGTTGAAATAGATGTAGTTCGTGGTTCTTACGGCTCCGAGCCGGTGCATCGCGGCGTTCCACAGGATGTAGCAGAGCATCGAGGCTACGATCCCCAGGAACAGCAGGTTGCCCCACACGGCGGGGCGGGCCAACACCTCTGAAGTGATCGAAAAAGGCTGGAAAACGAATACCGGCAGGATGGTCAGCAGCCCGTAAAAGAATACCTTGCGGGTGATGAAGACGGCAGGGTAGCGGCCGCCGATGCGTTTGATGACCAGCGAATAGACCATCCACAGCAGCGCCGCCGACAATGCCAGCATGTCGCCTCGGGGAGAGAGCCGGAGCACGAAGCGTCCGTTGAGGACGACCAGCACCATGCCTGCGAACGCCAGCGCAGAACCCACGGCCTGCCGCCGCGTCATCCGTTCGCCGCGGTAGAGCAGGCTCAGCAGTACGGCCGTCCATACGGGCGCCGTGCAGACGATCAGCGAGACGTTCGACGCCGGGGCGTATTCCAGCGCCATGTTTTCGGTCAGGAAATAGAGCGAGCCGCCCGTGATTCCGGCCACCGAGAGCGTCAGCTCGTCGCGCCATCCCGATGCCCACAACCGCCTGCCGGACAGGGGCCAGATGCAGATGTAGGCCATGGCGAACCGCAGCAGGAATATCTCCGCCGGGGTCAGCGAATTGGCGATGAGCACCTTCGTCGAAACGAACGTCGCTCCCCATACTGCCACGCTGAAGAGCGCCGCAAGGTGGTATTTGTACTCCGTATATTTTATCATACGGCTTCAAAATTACAGTTTTTTTATCTTCCCGACGCAAATCTTAATTCGTTATTTCCGATTTTCAATTCTTTTTTCCTATCTTTGCGTGCTATTGTGCGTAATGACAATAATTACAACAAATAATAACAAAATTTTTCAACTCAAATGCAAAGTAAAGGTGCTATTAAATTACTCGCAGTCCTTTTGGCGCTTGCGTGTGTTTACCAGCTCTCCTTCACGTTCAAGACGCGGAGCGTAGAGAAGAAGGCGTCGGAGTACGCCGCGCAGTTCCCCCTCGACCAGCAGGGCGAGGCCGAACAGCATTACCTCGATTCGGTTCAGAATCTGGGTGTTTATAACCTCGGGTTCAAGAAGTTCACCTACAAGGAGTGCAAGGAGAAGGAGCTGAACCTCGGTCTGGACCTGAAGGGCGGTATGAACGTCATGCTCGAGATTCAGGTGGAGGACGTCGTGAAGTCGCTGGCCGGCGACAGCCAGAACGACCCCGCCTTCGTCGAAGCCATCGCCGAGGCGAACGCCGCGCTGAAGGAGGGCACCTCGAAAGACTATATCTCCGACTTCGTGAAGGCTTACCAGCGTCTCTCCAACGGCGGTTCGCTGGCTGCGGTTTTCGTCAGCCCCGACCGTAAGGACATCACGCTCGAAAGCTCCGACGCCGACGTCGAGAAGATCCTCAAACGCGAGACCGACGCCGCCATCGCCGCGTCGTTCAACGTGCTCCGCAGCCGTATCGACCACTTCGGCGTCACGCAGCCCAACATCATGCGCCTGCCCAACTCGCACCGCATCCTGGTCGAGCTGCCGGGCGTGAAGGAGCCGCAGCGTGTGCGCGACCTGTTGCAGGGTACCGCGTCGCTCGAATTCTGGCTGACCTACGATGCCCGCGAGGTGCTTCCCGCACTGGCAGCCGCCGATAAGCTCGTCAAGGCCGAGCTGGCCGAGCTCCCCGCCGCCACGCAGCCCGAGACCGCTTCGGCCGAAGCCGAGGCCGTCGGTGAGCAGACCGCTTCCGGCGACGCCGCAGGCCTGATCGCCGAGATCGGCGCCGATTCCGTTGCCGCTGCCGGGCAGGTGGACGCAGGCCGCTACGACCGTACGCAGAACCCGCTGCTGGCCGTGCTCGACCCTAGTTATGCGGGTGGGGCCGCCATCGGTGCGGCCTACAAGGCCGACATGGCTGCCGTCAACGAATACCTGGCGAACCCTGCGGTGCGCGAGCTCTTCCCGGCCGACATCGACTTCAAGTGGGGTGTCAAGGGCGACGATAAGATCGACGGCCGCTACTACCTTTATGCCATCAAGGTTTCCACGCCCGACGGCAAGGCTCCGCTGGACGGGTCGGTCGTGACGAGCGCCACGGAGCAGTACGCCCAGCGCGGCGCTACGGCCGAGGTGTCGATGACCATGAACGGCGAGGGTACGCAGGAGTGGGCGCGTCTGACGGGCGAGAACATCGGCAAATGCATCGCCATCGTCCTCGACGGGTACGTATATTCCGCACCCCGCGTGAACACCAAGATCGACAAGGGTTCCTCGCAGATCACGGGCGACTTCACGATTCAGGAGGCGAAAGACCTTGCCAACGTACTCAACTCGGGTAAGGTTCCCGCTCCGGCCAAGATCATCCAAGATACCGTCGTGGGCCCCTCGCTGGGTCAGGAGTCGATCAACGCGGGTATGCTTTCGTTCGTGATCGCCTTCATCCTCGTGCTGCTCTACATGGGCCTGTTCTACAAGACCGCAGGCTGGATGTCCGACGTCGCCCTGCTGACCAACGTCTTCCTGCTGATGGGCGTCCTGGTGTCGTTCGGCGCCGTGCTGACGCTGCCGGGTATCGCGGGTATCGTCCTCACGATGGGTATGGCCGTCGACTCCAACGTGATCATCTACGAACGCATCAAGGAGGAGCTGCGTGCGGGCAAGGGGCTGTCGCTGGCGATCAAGGACGGTTTCTCGAAAGCCTACTCGGCCATCATCGACGGTAACCTGACGACCATCATCACCGGTATCGTCCTCTTCATCTTCGGTAACGGCCCCGTACAGGGCTTCGCCACGACCCTCATCATCGGTATCATCACTTCGTTCTTCAGCGCCGTGTTCATTACCCGCCTGCTGATCGAGTGGATCGTCGCCAAGTGGGGCCATATCTCCTTCTCGCGCAAGTGGTCGGAGAACTTCCTGAACAACACGCATTTCGATTTCATCCGCGTGCGCAAGGTGGGTTATACGATCGCCGTGGTGCTGATCGCCCTTTCGTGCATCTCGTTCGTGGCCCGCGGCCTGAACCTCGGTGCCGAGTTCACCGGCGGCCGTGCCTATGTGATCCGCTTCGACAAGGCCGTTTCGGCCGAGGAGGTGCGCCAGAACCTGGGCGAGGCGTTCTCGCAGCACGCCGGTGCCGACGCTTCGGCGATCAGCTTCGAGGTGAAGCAGTACGGCAACGAGAACCAGATGCGCATCGTGACGCAGTACCGCTACGACGACACGTCGGACGAGGCTACCGCCGAAGTGGAGCAGATCATCTTCGACGCCCTGAAGCCGCTCTATTCGTACGACATCTCCTTCGAGCAGTTCCGTAATACCCAGACCGACGTCAACGGTATCCTCACTGCCGACAAGATCGGCCCCTCGATCGCCAAGGACATGACGTGGAACGCCATCTACTCGGTGTTGTTCTCGCTCATCGCCATCGGCCTCTACATCACGTTCCGCTTCAAGCGCTGGCAGTGGGCATCGGGCGCCACGCTCGCACTGGCCGTCAACGCGCTGTTCATCATCGGCCTCTTCTCGATGCTCTACGGTTTCGTGCCCTTCAACCTGGAGGTGAACCAGGCGTTCATCGCCGCGATCCTTACGATCATCGGCTATGCCATCAACGATACGGTGGTCGTCTTCGATCGTATCCGCGAGTACCTGGGCCTCTATCCCAAGCGCAACCTCAAGGAGAACGTGAACAACGCCATCAACTCGACGCTGTCGCGTACGATCAACACTTCGGGTACGACGCTCGTCACGCTGCTTGCGATCTTCCTCTTCGGCGGCGAGACCATCCGCGGCTTCATCTTCGCCCTGACGGTCGGCGTCATCGTGGGTACTGTGGCTACGATTTTCATCGCTACGCCGGTCGCTTACGACCTGATGGCCAAACGCGCCAAGATCGACAAGGAGTAATACACCTATTTCTTATACGTAAATAAAATGGATTGCACGGTTGGTGCAGTCCATTTTATTTTTACCTTTGCATCATGGAACTCCAACGTGCAATAGATAGTTTGCTGAAATGGATGCACCGCTACGTCTCGCCGGTCTTTCTGGCGCTGCTCGTCGCGTCGTTCATCCTGTGGTATATCGCCAAACTGAGTTATATCTACACCACCGAACAGAAGGTGCGTGTGGATGTCGACGGGCAGGTTTTCGATGTGACGTGTACCGTCGAGGGGGTCGGTACCAACCTGTTCGGTTACCAGGTCTACATGAACAAGACGCTGCGCATCCCGCTCTCGGCGCTCAAGTACAAGCGCTCGCGCGAGGAGGGGCACGAGGGGCGGATCATCATCGATCCGCAGTCGTTGCAGAATGCGATTTCCGTGAAATTCAGCGATATTAAGATAACCTCTATCGACGCGGTTCCCGAGATAGATTTTCCCGACGGAAAGGAATGATGAAAGTAGGAGTTACGGGCGGCATCGGCAGCGGCAAGAGCACTGTCTGCCGCCTTTTTGCACAGAAGGGCATTGCGGTTTACGATTCGGACGCTGCGGCCAAAAGGCTGATGCAGGAGGATGGGGCGCTGCGGCGGCAGTTGGCCGGCCGCTTCGGCGAGGGGACTTTCCGCGACGGGCAGCTCGACCGGGCTTACCTCGCGGGCATCGTCTTTGCCGACCCGCAGGCGCTGGCCGACCTCAATGCATTGGTGCATCCGGTCGTTATGCGTGATTTCGATGCCTGGGCGGCGCGGCAGGAGGGTAGCTACGTGATCCTCGAAAGCGCCATCCTGTTCGAAGCCGGGCTCGAAGGCAGTGTCGACAAGACGGTCGCCGTCCTCGCGCCGCGCGAACTGCGCATCGAGCGCACCTGCCGCCGCGACGGGTGCGGGGCCGACCAGGTCGTGCGCCGCATTGCCGCGCAGCTCGACGATGATGCGCTGAGCGCCCGCGCAGACTATGTGGTGGTCAATATCTTCGAGGAAGACCTCGAACCAGCGGTAGTCAAACTCGACCGGATTTTCAGCCATGGCAGCAAATAACCCCTTGTTCGATTTCTCACAGCCCCGGGTGATGGCGATCCTGAACGTCACCCCCGACTCGTTCTTCGCCGGCAGCCGCATGCCCGACGCGACGCATGTCGAGCGCCGCGTGCGCGAGGCCGTAGCCGAAGGGGCGTCGATCATCGACGTCGGCGGCTACTCGTCGCGTCCCGGGGCGGACGAAGTATCCCCCGGGGAGGAGTGGCGGCGCGTGAAGCTGGGCGTGGGTGCCGTGCGGCGGCTGGCCCCCGGCATGGCCGTTTCGGTCGATACGTTCCGCAGCGAGGTCGCTGCCCGGGCGATCGAAAGGTTCGGCCCCCTGATCATCAACGACATTTCTGCCGGGGAACTCGATCCCGCCATGCCTGCCGTCGCTGCGAAATACGGGGTGCCCTACATCGCCATGCACATGAAGGGCGACCCTAAGACCATGCAGTCGCTCACGGACTACAAACGCGACATCACGGCCGAGGTCGTCGCCTATTTCGAGGCCAGGGTTGCCGCGCTGCTCGCCGCCGGGATCGCACGCGAGCATCTCGTCCTCGATCCCGGTTTCGGCTTCGCCAAGACCACGGAACAGAATTACGAACTGCTCGCCGGGCTTCACCGCCTCTGTGCGCTGGGCTATCCCGTACTGGCGGGGCTCTCGCGCAAGTCGATGATCTACCGTGTGCTCGGCGTCACCCCTGCCCAGTCCCTTGCGGGTACCGTAGCCCTGGGGTGGGAGTGCCTGCGCCAGGGCGCCGCGATCCTGCGCGTCCACGACGTGCGGGAAGCCGTCGATACGGTGAGGATCTTCAACGCATACGTACAAAACAGCGGAGAGATATGCCAAATGAAAAAATAACGGGGAATCCGGCGGAGAAGCCTGCGGAAAAGGTGTCGGAAAACGGGGCGGAAAAACCTGCCGGGCGTCGTGACGGACGACGGGGAAGGCCGCAGGGCGGACAGCAAAACCGATCGCAGCAGGGCGCACAGCGGGACAAGCAGCATGATAGCCCGCAGAACAAGCCGCAGGCCGAAACGCAAAGCGGGCCGGGCAGGCAGTCCGAGGTGCGGGAGTGTCCGGGCGGCGAGCACCGCGGCGCAAGGCAATCCGCGTCCCGGGGCGGACGATCCGGTGAACGCCAAAACCTCCGCACGGCAGACAGCCGTAGCGGGAATTACGGCCGCTCCGGGAGTTCCCGTCCGGCGGACGGGACGGCGGTCGGGAAGCCCGCTTTCAACTGGACATGGCGCGACTATGCGCTGCAACTCTCGGTGGTCATCATCGGCATCGTCGTTACGTTCGCCGGCTCGGGGCTGATCGAACGCTGGCGCGTGGCGCGCGAAGTGCGTGCGACGATGCTGCTGGTACATGCCGAACTGGAAACCAACCGCGCGGATTTCATGCAGGTCTGGGACTATCAGCAATGGGAAATGCGCGCCTGCAAGTTCTTGACGGACAACCGCCGTGACCTGAAACGGATACCGTCCGATACGCTGGCCTCTTTCGATCCGGTTTACGGGCGGATCCATTTCTTCCATCCGCGCAGGGATGCTTTCGAGGTGCTGAAGAATTCCGGCCTGATGTCTTCGGTGCCCGACAAGGACTTCCTGCTGGCCGTCACGCAGGGATACGCCGTGCTGGCCGATTTGGAGGAGAATATCTCGATGTACTACCAGTTAAAACTCACTGCCCAGAACGACATGTCCAAGGACTTCAGCGAGAAACAGCGGGAGCGTTTCTATACCGGGGACATGTACGAGCGGTGGGAATGTATTTTCTCGGTGCCGTGTTTTGCCGAATTCATGCTGACAGCGCCCTATTATTTTCCGGAGGGATATATCGAAGGATTGTTGGCGGACGTCGATCGGTCGATACGGGCGATCGAAGCGAAATACAAACTGGATAAAAAACCGACCGATGATTAAAGTTACCGATATACACAAGCGCTTCGGCGACCTCGAAGTGCTGAAAGGCGTTTCGCTCGACGTCGCCCGGGGCGAGGTCGTTTCGATCGTCGGTGCCAGCGGCGCCGGCAAGACCACGCTGTTGCAGATCGTGGGTACGCTTTCGCGGCCCGACGGCGGACGGGTCGAAATCGACGGGCAGGATGTTTTTTCGCTGGGCGATAAGACGTTGTCCCGATTCCGCAACGGACGCATCGGTTTCGTGTTCCAGTTCCACCACCTGCTGCCCGAGTTCACGGCCTTCGAGAACGTCTGCATCCCGGGGCTGATCGGCAAGCACCCCCGTGCGGAGGTCGAACGCCGCGCCGCGGAGCTGCTGGAAATGATGGGTCTCGCCGGGCGCCGCGACCATAAGCCCGGCCAGCTTTCCGGCGGCGAGCAGCAGCGCGTGGCCATCGCCCGGGCCCTGATCAATTCCCCCGCCGTGCTGCTGGCCGACGAACCCTCGGGCAACCTCGATTCGCACAACCGCGACGAGATACACCGTCTTTTTTTCGAGTTGCGCGACCGGCTGGGGCAGACCATCGTGATCGTGACCCACGACGAACACCTCGCCGCCATGGCCGACCGCCGCATCACGATGTCCGACGGCCGGATTCTGTAAGGCTGCGTCCGGTGGGCGGTTCGCGTTGCCGTACGGGTTCCCCGGGTGCCCTGCCGTCTGATATCGCTTCCGGTATCCGGCGGCTTTCCCGGCGTGGCGGGGCTGCTTCGGGCTGTTCCCGAAGCCGTCCGGGGTTGCGGATCATTGCATAAATACAGTTGTATTATGGATACAGAACTCAGGGAGCTGCTCGAACGGCTCCACGACAAATACAACCGTCCCGAGTTTATCGAGTGCGACCCCATCTCGGTGCCGCACCGCTATGCGGGGCGTACCGACCGGGAGATCGCGGGATTTTTCGCCGCCACGATCGCCTGGGGCAACCGCAAGGCGATCGTGGCGAACGGCCACCGCATGATGCGCTGCATGGACGACGCTCCGGCGGACTTCGTGCGCAACGCCTCGGAGAAGGAGCTGGCATCGCTTTCGTCCTATGCCCACCGCACGTTCAACGGCGGCGACCTGCGTGACTTCGTGCTGGCACTGCGTCGTATGGAGGAGCTTCACGGCGGCATCGGTAGTTTCTTCGAGACCCGTTACGAGGCGACGCGGAGCATCCCGGCGGTCTTTGCCGAATTCCGGCGCGAGTTTTTCAGCTGCGGCCATGCCCCGCGTTGCGAAAAACATCTTTCGTCCATCGAGAAGGGCGCCGCCTGCAAACGGCTCTGCATGTACCTGCGCTGGATGGTGCGCAGCGACGGGCGTGGCGTGGATTTCGGCGAGTGGACGCGCATCCCGATGTCGGCGCTCTATATCCCGCTCGACGTCCATACAGGCAATATGTCCCGTGCGCTGGGGCTGCTCACACGCCGCCAGAACGACTGGCGTGCCGTCGAGCAGACCACCGCTTCGCTCCGCATGTTCGATCCCGCCGACCCTGTGCGTTACGATTTCTCGCTCTTCGGGGCGGGTATCGACGGTTACCTCAAAGCATAGAGACGATGTTCCGCTTCAAACAATTCGCCATACGCCAGGATCGCTGCCCGATGAAGGTCGGGACGGACGGCGTGCTGCTGGGTGCCTGGGTCTCGGTGCGTCCGTCGGACAGGCGCATCCTCGATATAGGTAGCGGTACAGGGCTTATTGCACTGATGATGGCACAACGTGTCCCCGGGGCCCGGATCACGGGTGTCGACGTGGAAGACATTTCGCAGGCGCGCGAGAATGCCGATGCCTCGCCGTGGGGCGGCAGGGTAGCGTTCGTGCAGTGCCCCGTACAAGAGTTCGCCCCGCAGGGAAAGTTCGACCTGGTCGTCTCCAACCCGCCGTTCTTTGTCGATTCGCTCACCTGTCCCGATGCGGGGCGTACCACGGCCCGCCATGCCGTACGGCTGCCCTTCGGCGATCTGCGCGACGCCGTCGTGCGTCTGCTCTCCGACGAGGGGCGCTTCGCCGTGGTCTTGCCTGCGGACGAGGCCGCCCGTTTCATCGGCATCTGCCGGGACGTGTTGCTTCCGGTGCGTCGTACCGACGTGCGCACGACGCCCCGCCACGCAGCCAAACGGGTGCTGCTCGAATTCGTCCATACGTCTTCCGCCCCGGCTCCCGATCGCACCGAGCTGGTTATCGGCACGGGTGTGCACGAGCAGTATACCCCCGAATACCGTGCCCTGACGCGCGATTTTTACCTGAAATTTTGATAGCACGACAAAATAAGTTACATTTGCGTTAGCGATTAAAAAATTCGAACCCATGAAACTCAGACTTCTGGCGCTCGCCCTCGTCGTATGCGGCGGCGCCGCGGCGCAAAACCCATACATAGCCCTGCAAGGGGCCGACGAAACATCCGGCGGCATCGTCGTGTCGCAGCCCCGCACGGTGCTGGCCGTTGACGTCACGGCCGAGCGCGACGTGACCCTCAGCGGCCCCTATGCGCGCTATGCGCAGAAATTCCTCGGCGTCCGCGCCCCGCTGACCGACAAGATGTCATGGGCTGTTACCGGGGCTTCGGTCGCCCTGCTCGACCCCAAGGCGTGCCTCGATGCGCCCGCCCCGGCCCAACCTTCGCGCACGGTGATGTCCCATGCCACGTCCGAGGACGAATTTTCGCGCCTCCAGGCCGACAAGAACGACATGGCGGTGCTGGCGTTGGAAGACGCCGCCCGAGAAGCCGCCAACACGATCTTTTCGCTTCGCAGGCACCGTATCGAGCTCATCACGGGCGAAGCGGGCGAAAATGTCTTCGGCGAGGGGCTGAAAGCCGCCCTGGCCGAGATCGAACGCCTCGAACAGAGCTATCTGGAGCTCTTCCTGGGCAAGCGTGTCGTCACCACCGAGACCCGCCGCTATGTGGTCTATCCTCAGGCCGACAAGAAGCAGTATATCGTCTGCCGTTTCAGCCCGGCCGCAGGGCTGCTCCCCGAGAGCGACCTTTCGGGTGACATGGTGCTGTTGCAGATCGAACCCTCAGGCAATACGGCTACCGCCGTCGAGGCTTCGGCCAAGGAGTCCAATACCGTGACCTGTCGCGTGGCCGACCCGTCGGTCTGCACGGTCATCGCCGGCGGCCGCGAGTATGCCCGCGCGGTGCTTCCGCTGTTCGAGTTCGGCCGCACGATCAACGTCGCGCTTCCCCGCCGCAAATATTACCGTCCATGGACTACACGTCGCGTATGGTGGCGCTGCTCGGCGAGCTGCGCCGCGAGCGGAACGGTGCCGTCGCCGATTCGATGCGCTATTACGGCACGCCTTACGGACTGAATTACGGGGTGAGCCTGCCCACATTGCGCCGGATAGCGCGTGCGGAGGCGCCCGACCACGGTTTCGCCCGTTACCTCTACCGGCAGGATGTCCGCGAACTGCGCCTTGCGGCGCTGCATATTGCATGTCCGGCGTGCTTTACGCCGGAGGAGTTCCCCGCATGGGCCGCAGGCATCGTCAATTCCGAAATCGCCGAGGAGGCCGCTTTTGCCCTGCTGAGCCGAGCCGAGGCGTTCCCCGCGCTGTTCTCGGCGTGGATCGCCTCGCCCGATGCGTTGTTGCAGTATGCTGCCCTGCTCGCCGCCGCGCGCAGTCCCCGCCTTACTGCCTCATGGGTTGCTCCGGCCGTCGAAGCCGTGCACCGCAATGCAACGGCTGAGGCGACGGTCGAAACGCCGGCCGAAGCGACGACCGAGGCGACCGCCGCCGCAATTTCTGCCGCTGCGGATACCTCTGTTGCACCGGGTGCCTTTGTCTTTGATACGTCTGTTACGGAGGCCTCTTCTCCGGAAGTTGCCACGCTTGCTCCCGGCAATTCTTCCGTTGACGTGACCCCTTCCGCCGCAACTGCCCCTTCCGCCGCAATTGTCTCAGCCGCCCCAGGCGCTTCTCCGGCCTCAGACCCGCATGTCGCCTCCCCGTGTGCTGCCGGGCAGCAGGTTTCCTGCCGGCCTGCGGCACAGCATCCCGTTCCCGCCGCCCGCCTTACGGCCCAGGGTGCGGTGGCGCTGCTCGCTGCCGTCGCGGCGCAAAACGAAGAGAACCGGCAGGCGGTACTCCGCGCAGCCGGTTCTCTGGGTAAGCTCCCTGCCGAAGACTACGTCCACGAGGAGCTCGCCTGGCGTCTGGAGGCATAGGCCTCCCTTTCATGCATTGTTTGTTTCGCGCGGGAGTTCATCGCTGTGCCACCTGTTCGCGCTTTTCCAGCTCCCGCAGCACGTTTACCAGGTGGTCGTAACTCGCGAGTCCGCTCTCGCGCCACAGCACTTCGCCCCGGCGGAAAAACATGAGCGTCGGCACCGACATGATGTTGTAGCGGTGCACTGCGTCCAGCATTCCGCGGTCGTCGATATCCACCTTGTATACATCCACGCGGCCGTTCATCTCCCGTTGGAACTTGTCGATGGCGGGGTGCATCATCTGGCATGGCCCGCACCATGTGGCGAAAAAGTCCACGAACGTCAGCGCGTCCCGCCAGATGATCTTGTCAAAATCCGTTGTTGTCATTCTGTCTTCCCTTTTTAGTTCATCTCCGCCCATGTGACCCCGGCGTAGGCTTTGTCCGCCAACTCCTTTTCCGCATAGCTGATCGTGCGGCGCAGCCCTTCTGCGAGCGGTGTCCGGGGCACCCAGCCCAGCTCCCTGCGTGCTGCCGAGATGTCGGGTGCACGCCGCCTTGCGTCGTCGGCCCGTGCCGCCGTGTGTACGATCCGCGAGCGGCTCCCGGTCAGCGCGACGATCTTCTCTGCCAGCGCCCGGATGGAGATTTCATGGTTGCTGCCCAGGTTCACCGTGCGTACCGCCCCGGCCGACGGCGGTGTTTCCATCAGCCTGACGAGCCCCTCCACGAGGTCTTCGACCCAGCAGAACGTGCGTAGCTGCTCCCCGCTGCCGTTGACGACGATGTCGCGGTTCTGCAAGGCCGCCACGACCATCTTTATCACCACGCGCTGATCCATCGGGTCGGCGCCGCTGCCGTAGGTGTTGAATATGCGGGCAATGCGCGTGTCGACGTCGTATTCGCTGTGGTATGCCCTGTGCAGTGCCTCGGCGGCGCGCTTGCCTTCGCAGAGGATGTAGTGCGTCGAGCAGCAGTTGCCCGGTTCGCTCGCCGGGTCGCGCTGCCCGATGCCGTAGATGTTTCCCGCCGAGGCGAAGACCACCCGCGCATGTTCGGTGCGTGCTGTGTCGAGCGCGTTTATGGCGCCCAGCACGCTCACGCGGAGCGTCTCCACCGGGAGCGCCTTGTTGTAGCGCACGCGCGACGGCGACGCGAGGTTGTATATCTCGTCGCAGCGGATACTGAACCCGTTGATGATATTGTGGTGTACATACCGGAACAGGGGGTGCTGCAATACGCCCCGCAGCAGGGGCGAGTTGACCGCATCGCGGATATCGACGCAGAAAACCTCGTGCCCTTCCTCCAGAAGGCGCAGGCAGAGGTGCGTGCCGATAAAACCCACCCCGCCGAGAACGACTATTCGTTTTTGCATCTCTTACTCCTTTTTACGGGTGTAAGAGCAAAATCTATTCCACAAAAAGCGCCCGTGGCAGTTGGTCTACGCTGTTTATCGTCACGACCTCGATCCCCTTGGGGCGTTTGGCGCCCTTGCCCAGATACCCCGATACGACGATGCGTTTGAATCCCAGGCGCGCGGCCTCGCTGATGCGCTGCTCGGTGCGGGGCGCCGGGCGCACTTCGCCCGAAAGCCCGATTTCGCCCGCGCAGCAGACCCCCTCGGCGACGGGGCGGTCGTAGTACGACGAGATCACCGCCGCGACCACTGCCAGGTCTAATCCCGGATCGGCGACCTTGAATCCGCCGGCGAAGTTGAGGAATACGTCCTTCGAGAACATCTTCATTCCCACGCGTTTTTCGAGCACGGCGAGCAGCATGTTCATACGCTTGGTGTCGTAGCCCGTCGTCGAACGCTGGGGCGTACCGTATGCCGCGCCGCTCACCAGTGCCTGCACCTCGATCAGGTAGGGGCGCACGCCGTCGGCCGAAGCGCCCACGGCGATGCCGCTCAGCGGCTCCTCGTAGTGCGTCAGCAGGATCTCGGACGGGTTGTCCACGCTCCGCAGGCCGCTGTCCAGCATCTCGAACACCCCGATTTCGAACGTCGCGCCGAAACGGTTCTTTATGCCGCGCAGGATGCGGTAGATATTGTTGCTGTCGCCTTCGAATTGCAGGACGACGTCGACGATGTGTTCCAGGATCTTGGGCCCGGCGATGCTTCCGTCCTTGGTGATGTGGCCGATGATGAAGATCGACGTCCCGGTCGACTTGGCATACTTGAGCAGCGTCGCGGCGCATTCGCGTATCTGCGACACGCTTCCCGCCGACGAGTCCAGCAGGTCGGTATAGATGGTCTGTATCGAGTCGATCACCACCAGGTCGGGCCTGTGTTCGCCGATCTGCCTGACGATATTTTCGAGCAGCGTCTCGGGATAGATCAGGCATTCGTCGTTGCCGATTCCGATCCTCCCCGCGCGCATCTTGATCTGCTCGGCCGACTCCTCGCCCGAGACATAGAGCGTTTTCAGCCCGTTCGCCGCCAGTGCGATCTGCAGCGAGAGGGTCGACTTGCCGATGCCCGGCTCCCCGCCCACGAGGATCAGCGACCCCGGCACCATCCCGCCGCCCAGCACACGGTTCACCTCGCCGTTGCCCACGTCTATGCGGCGGTGTTCGCTTTCGCGGATGTCGCCTACGCGCTGGGGTTTCGCCGCGGGCAGCGGCCCTGCGGCATTGGCCGCCACGGAACCGCTTTCACGGGCTATGATCTCCTCCGTAAAGGTGTTCCACTCGCCGCACGAGGGGCAGCGCCCCAGCCATTTGGGGGCTTCGAACCCGCAATTCTTGCAGAAAAAGGCCTTTTTGACTTTTGCCATCGGTGTATTGTCGGTTTGTAAAGGATCTTCGTAGCCCTTAGAAGGGGTGCGTCGTGTATTCCAGCCTTTCGACCTTCGTGATGCCGGCCGTGGGGTAGAGCGCCTGGTATTTGGCCGTGAGGTCTACGGTCAGCAGCGTGAGGCTCTTGCCCTCCTCCGAATAGTAGGAAACCGCATAGGTGTAGTCGGCGTCCTCGTAGAAGAACCGCAGCTGGTCGGGTTTGTCGGGTTCTTTGTTGAACGACCCGGTGATCGGCGCGGCGTCCGGTGCGGGTGTGATATAGAGCCATCCGCTGTTGTGGTAGAGGAATTCGAGCACGTAACCGCCCCCGGCCTGTACCGGGGCTTCGGCCAGCACGTCCGCGCGTATGGCCTCGATTACCGGGTCGGGTTCAGGTTCAGGGTCGGGTTCCGGCTCCGGTTCGGGCTCGTCTTCGGCCGTTGCCGTTGCTGCTGCGCCGAGCGTGACGGTGGCTTCGACCCGGCTCACCGGATAGCTTGTCGTGTAGTACGGTTCCGATTTCTCCCCGCAGGCCGCGAGTGCCGCCGCGAGGATCAGTATGGCTATGTATCTTATGGCTTTCATCCTTCCGGTATTTGTCAAAGTCCCAGTTCCTGATCTATCAGCACGACCAGCACGCGCCCTGCGGGCCAGCACCGCAGCATCTCCATACGCGTGTTGCACACGCGGTCGGGCGAGTTGCAGTCCGAGCATACGCCCGTCCGGGCGCACGGCGTGCGGAACCCCGGGTGCCGTGCGACGTTTTGCGGTGCGGCGATCGTGCGGATGCGATCCTCGGCCTGGGCACGGTCGGCGACGATCTTGTTGCGTCCGGCCACGATGACCACCTTGCGGGGCCCGAACGCCACCGGGGCGATGCGGTTGCCCACCTTGTCGAGCCAGTGGAGCGAGCCTTCCATGCTGATGGCGTTGACTCCCGTGATGAAGAGGTCGGACATCAGCGCCTGCCGGCGTATCTCCAACCGTTCGGGATAGCTCATCGCGGGGTCGAACCCGTCGAGCAGCTTCCAGCGTCCGTCGCCGCGCAGCCACCCGACGATGCCCGTGGCGTGCATCGTTTCCGAGTCGCCGAACGATACTATTTCCGGCCGTTCCCGCTCCGCGATGGCTTTCAGCACCGCGAACGCCTCGGTGGTGTCCTTCACCGTTTCAGCCTCAAAGTGGTGTCGCCGTAATGCTTCGGCGCAGTTTGTTCCAATGTTTCGTTCATGGCGGCGTTATTTGATGAAGAATCGGTAAATGTCGTTTCCGTTGGCATAGACCAGCAGTGCCAGAATAATCATCAGGCCGACCATTGATCCATCCGATGATCCGTTTTCGCTCGGCTTGCGGCGCGTGATGATCTCCCACAGGGTGAACAGGGCGTGTCCGCCGTCCAGTCCCGGGATCGGGAGCAGGTTCATCACCGCGAGGATGATGGACAGGAAGGCGGTCTTGAGCCAGAAGTCATGCCAGTCCCAGCTACCGGGGAAGATGCTGCCGATAGCCACGAATCCGCCCAGTTCCTCGTACATTTTGGTTTTGGGCTGCACGATCAGCTTCAGTTGGTCCCAGTAGCTCGAAATCGTCTTTCCGGCCTTGTGGATACCTGCCGGGATGGACTCCCAGAATGTGTAATATTGTGTTCGGAGCGAATAGGGATTCGTGACCGTCACACCGATCCGTCCTTCGGCATCGACGGGCAGTGCGAGCGAATCGATGAGCGCACCGTCGCGGCGGACGGTCAGCAGAACCTTGTCGTTCTTGTGCTTTTGCAGGTAGTCGCGGTATCGGGGGTAGTCCGCATCGCGCAGATCGTCGATCGCTACCACTTCGTCGCCGGACTGGAGGCCCGCTTCGACTGCCGAGGTGTAGGATACGCTGTCCACGATGAAGGGGAGCCGCAGGGTGAAGAGGTCTTCGTAAGCCTTTTCCTGCCGCATACGGAGCAGGGATTCGAAGGGAATGTCGAGCGTTACCGGCTCTCCGCCCCGTTCGACTACCACGCGGCGGCCGCCGTCGGTAATCAGCAGGTCGTTTTGTACCCGCATGACGTTGTCGATCTCCTCGCCGTCGATCGACACGAAACGGTCACCGTCCCGGAAGCCCATTTCGTGAGCCGTCGGGTTGAAATTATAGCCCCATTTCGCGTCCTGGTTCGAAAAGTAGGAGTCGCCCCAGGTGTAGCAAACGGCGCAGTAGATGACGATGGCCAGCAGGACGTTCATCATGACGCCGGCCACCATTACCAGGAGCCGCTGCCAGGCGGGTTTGGCCCGGAATTCGTCGGGTTTGACCGGCTGTTTCATCTGTTCCTTGTCCATCGATTCGTCGATCATGCCGGCGATCTTGACGTAGCCGCCCAGCGGCAGCCAGCCCAGACCGTACTCCGTGTCGCCCCGCTTGAACTTGAAGAGCGAAAACCACGGGTCGAAGAAGATGTAGAATTTTTCGACGCGGATCTTGAAAGCCCGGGCCATCAGGAAGTGCCCGAGTTCGTGAATGCCCACGAGGATCGTGAAGCAGAGAAAAAGTTGAGCGATTTTGATAAGAATATCCATTGCTTAAGCGTTCGTTTTTCAGTTTGTTTTCTATGTCAGACACGGCGGGAACCCCGTTCTGTCTTTACCTGTCGAAAACATTTATTGTAAGAATGTTTTTTGCCGATAATCAGAGCCGCAGGTATTCGGCGGCCAGACACCGGGCTTCGGCGTTCGCTTCGCCCAGGTCCCCGAGGGACGGCACGGCTGCGAACGAGGATTTGCCCAGTGCGTATTCGATGCTGCGCACGATCTCCAGATAACCGCACCGGCGGGCGAGGAAGGCTGCCACGGCCACTTCGTTGGCGCCGTTCATCGTACAGCCGGCCGTGCCGCCGCGCCGCAGACAGTCGTAGGCGAGGTCGAGGGCAGGGTATTTGATCCGATCGACCTCGGCGAAGGTGAGGGTGGGGTGCTCTGCGAAGCTGAAAGGCGCCACCGGACGGTCGAGGCGCTGCGGAAAACTGAGCGCATAGGCGATCGGTGTCCGCATGTCGGGCGATCCCAGCTGGGCCTTGATCGCTCCGTCGCCGAATTCGACCATCGAATGAACGATCGACTGGGGGTGTATCAGCACCGATATCCGTTCGGCCGGTACGCCGAACAGCCAGTGCGCCTCGATCACCTCGAATCCTTTATTGACCAGCGTGGCGCTGTCGATCGTGATCTTGTCGCCCATCCGCCATTGGGGATGTTTCAGCGCTTGTTCCACCGTCACGTGGGCCAGCTCCTCGCGGCTGCGGTCGCGGAAAGCCCCGCCGCTGCAAGTGACGATCAGCCGTCGCACGGGCGACTTTTCTCCCGTCAGGCACTGGAAGATTCCGTATCGCCGCCCGCCGCGACCTGGGCCACGGCATCCTCTCCGGCGTACACCTTCACGTCGGTGCCGGCCAGCGCATCGCGCAGCTGCCCGTAATAGCGTTCGTCGGCGATGACTGCCGTGTCCGCGTCGAATTCCCGTGCCTGTGCCGCGAGCCGCTGCCAGTTGCGGTTGGCCGTCAGCACGCGCACTTCGAACAGGGAGGGGGTCTCACGCACGATGTCGAGCGTCTGCACGCCGATCGAGCCCGTCGAACCCAGTATTGCAAGTCGTTGTTTCATGCCTGTGCGTCAGAATACGATGTACCCTTCGGGGTCTACGGGCTTGCCGTTGTTCCAGAGTTCGAATTCGAAAAGCCGCACCTCGCCCTCTTCCGCCTCGGCGTTGTAGCCCACCATCTCGCCCGCGCGGATGGTCTGCCCCGTGGTGACGAGCGACTGCGAAAGCCCCTTGTAGACCGAGAGGAGGTTGTTCGCATGCTGCAACTCGACCATGTAGCCTGTCTCGGGCGTCCAGAGGCTCAGCACCACCGTGCCGTTGTCGATGGCCGTGATGCGGTCGCTGGCCGCCGCCGCGATGCGTACCCCGAAATTGCCGTTGCGGATGTCGAAGCGGTCGGTGATGATCCCCTCCACGGGTTTGGCCAGCTCGATCGCCTCGCGTACCGAACGCCGCGACCCGCCGCTGCGGCCCGCGATGGCGTACGGGCCGTCGCCCTCCATCTGTGCCCGCAGGAGCGAGTCTTCGGGCGAGGGCATCACCAGCACCTTGCTGGTGCGGGTGCTGTCCGATGTGGCGAGCGTGCGCGCCACGGGAGTTTTGCCCTCCATGATCAGCGCGATATGCTGGTTGTAGGTGAGCATGTCGTTCATCATGCGCTCCATCGAGTCGAGCCGGATGATGTTCTGCACGAGGCTTTCGCGCGAACGGTCTGCCTCGGTGCGGTATCCCGGCAGGAATTCCAGGATCGGGGAGTAGGCCACCAGCGACAGGACGAGGATGAACAGCAGCAGCACGAACGACAGGAAGGCCGCGAAGATGCTGGCCGGCGAGAGGTGCATGTGCCACTCCTCGCTGTTGTCCGTGGCATTGAGCATGTTGAAACGGCGTTTGCGGAAAAGCCCGCGCCACCATGCCCGTATGGATTTGAAAAATCTCATCGGTTTATGACATTATGAATGCAAAGATAACCAATTTCATAGAAAACCTTTGCGGAACGCGCCGAATTTTTTAACTTTGTGATCGTTTAGAATCAACGCAAAAAACAGCTGAAAAGTATGGTAAAACCTACATTACTCGTCCTCGCCGCAGGTATGGGCTCCCGTTACGGTTCGCTCAAGCAGATGGACGGAGTCGGCCCTAACAACGAGGCCATCATAGATTATTCGGTCTACGACGCCATCCGCGCCGGTTTCGGCAAGGTCGTTTTCGTCATCCGCCACTCTTTCGAAAAGGAGTTCCGCGAGGTCTTCTCCGCGGAGCGTTTCGGCGGCCGCATCGCCGTGGAGTTCGTGTTCCAGGAGCTGGACTACCTGCCCCAGGGGGCTGCTGTTCCCGAAGGGCGCGTCAAGCCGTGGGGCACCAACCACGCCGTGATGATGGCGGCGGACGCCATCCGCGAACCCTTCGCCGTGATCAATGCCGACGACTTCTACGGTGCCGAAGCCTACAAGACCATCGGGGACTACCTTTCGCAGTTGGGCGAGAGCCGGAACCGCTACTGCATGGTCGCCTACGACCTCGACAAGACCCTTTCGGACAACGGTACCGTTTCGCGCGGCGTCTGCGGCGTGGATGCTGCGGGCAACCTCACCTCGATGGTCGAGCGCACGCAGATCGAACGCATGCCCGACGGCAGGATCGTCTTCCACGACGGCGGCGCCGACGAAGTACTGGCCGAGGACACGCCGGTGTCGATGAACCTCTTTGGCTTCACCCCCGATTTCTTCACCTATTCCAGGGAGTATTTCAAGACGTGGCTCGCCCGCAACAAGGAGAACCTCAAGGCCGAGTTCTATATCCCGACGATGGTCAACAAACTCGTCGGCGAAGGCACGGCCTCGTTGCGTGTGCTCCGCTCGGCGGCGCAGTGGCACGGCGTCACCTACAAGGAGGACAAACCCGCGCTGGTGGCCTCGATCGAGAAGATGATCGCCGAGGGCAAATATCCCCGCAACCTCTGGGCATAATTGCCGGTTGCGGCATCGCATATGCAAAAGGGCGGATGAAAACATCCGCCCTTTTGCATATTGCTTGTGCAGTGCCGTTTGGCAGCCGGCTTCGGAAAGCCTGATGTGCCTTCGGTTTGGCCGGCTCCCGCGGCGGCTCAGTCCAGGAAACCTTCCCTGACCAACTGCTCCCGGATGCGCGTCCAGTCCGCTACGGGGCGTTTCACACCGTCCACGAACCGGATCGGGCAGCCGAGGCTGCTGTCGTCGATGTAGAGGTCGGCGTGGACTTTCGGCGAGGATGTCCAGCGCTGCTGCGAGGGGTTCTCGTTCACGGCGTAGAGCGGGATTCCCCGCTCGCGGAACCACCGGATCGCGTCGTCGAGCAGCTTGCCGTGGCGCATCGTGTAAAGTATCAGGCGGCAACCGTTGTCCGTAAGTTCTTTCAGTACGGGAACCGCCCCGGCGTCGTCGCCGATTTCGGGATATGCGTGTGTCACGACCGTTCCGTCGAAATCGACGGCGATCAATGCATTGCGTATAGCCATTTATTCCTTGTTCCTAATTCTACGTCCGATTTTGCTGAAGAAAAGTTTCAGGCGCTTGCGGTAGCTGGTCTCCTTGTAATCGTCGTAACCATACCCGTATCCGTACCCGTAACCATATCCGTACCCATAGCCGTAACCGTATCCGTGGCGGCGGGTGCGCGTGCCGTTGAGTACGACGCACATGTTGCGGAATTTCTTCTCGCGGTAAAGCCGTTCGATGTCGGGCAGCTGCCGGCGGTCGAGCACGCCTTCGCGCACGATATAGATACAGAGGTCAGCCAGCCGGTCGGTGATGACCGCGTCGGCGACAGACATGGCCGGGGTGCTGTCGATGAATACATAGTCGTAGCTCTCCCGCAGCTCTGCGATCAGTTTGTCCAGGCGATCCGAAAGCAGCATCTCCGTGGGGTTGGGCGGCTGGATGCCGGCGCAGATCACGTCGAGATTCTTGTGTACGTCCATCGGCGTAATCAGTTCGCCGATGTCGGTGATCGTCCCGGCCAGGTAGCTCGTGATGCCTTTCTTGCTGTTGCTGCGGCCCAGTGTCGTGGAGAGCGCGTGACGGCGCAGGTCGAGGTCTATCAGCACGACCCGTTTGCCCGCCATGGCCAGCGTCATCGCCAGATTCATCGCCACGAACGTCTTGCCCGCATGGGGGTCGGACGAAGTGAAGAGCACGCACTTGATCTCCTTGCCCGACGATACGTTCATGAAGGTCATGTTCGAACGCAGGATGCGGAAAGCCTCGGACAATGCGTCGCGGCCGGTTTCCCGGACGACGATGCCGCCCTTGTTCTCGCCTTCGAGGAAGGGAATGTCACCCAGGAACGGGGCGCTGATGTTCTCTTCGATGTCCTTGCGGCCGCGGATGGTCGTGTCGAGCATGCCGATCAGGTAGATGATGCCGAAGGGGATCGCAAGGCCGGCCAGCAGGCTGATGCCCAGGATGATCATCGAACGGGGCGACACGGGCCTGGGGCTGCCGTATGCCTGGTCGATCGTACGCGAATTGCTTTCGGCGACGGCATAGTTGAGCTGCGTCTCCTCCTGCTTGTTGAGCAGGTAGAGGAACAGCTCCTCCTTGATTTTCTGCTGACGCATGATGTCTAGCATGACCTTCTCCTGCGAAGGCATGGTCGATATGCGGTGGTTGGCCAGCGCCTCCTCCTTGCGCATGTTCGAAAGCTGTATTTCGAGCGTCGAGACGTGCGAGTTGAGCGAAGCGATGATCGAGCGGCGCACGGCAGCCAGCACGTTGTCCATGTCCTGGATCACGGGGTTGCGTTCCGAACTGTTTTCGAGCAGTTTCTGGCGGCGCAGGATGGCGTCGTTATATTCGGTGATCTGGGCGACGATCCCGTTGTTGGTCAGCGAGGCGACCATCGGGATCAGATCCCCCGCGTGCGACGGGTCGTCGAGGTAGTCGCGGATGTAGTTGGCGACGCTGATCTGGTTTTCGATCGAAAGCCCTTCGACCTTGAATTTGCTGCTCTCTGTGATGGATCGGGTCGCCTCCGAGGTGATGTCGATCATCTGGTTGCTCTTTTTGATCCCCTCGATTTCGCTGTCCACGACGCCCAGTTCCCGCCCGATGGCCAGCATACGCTCCTTGATAAAGGCGTTCGTCACGACCGATACCTGCCGCTTGTCGGCGATGGCGTCCTCTTCGTACACGGCGATCAGCGTGTTGATCACGTCCTCGGCACGCTTGGGCACGGAGCTGTTCATCGAGATGGTGACGATCGACGCCTGTTTGTTGGCCACGTCGCTCTTTACGGTGGCGCGGTAGGCGTTCGTCGTGACCATCGGCGAACTCTTGGTGACGGTGATGGGCCTGTCCACGTAGGTCGAGTCCATGAACGGCGTCTTGTGTACGACCATCTGCCCCAGCGGGGTGGGGATCGTGTCGCCGTACTGGGCGCGGATGACCCTGCGCTTCTCCTGCTTGGTGAGGTACTTGTCGTCGAAGTCCGCCAGCTTGATCCGGCCGTCCTCGAGTTCGGTCACCTCCAGCGAAAGGCGCTGGTTGTCGTCGTCGATGAAATCGACCTCGATGGGCGAGCGGCCGTAGAGGTCGAGCGTCCGCAGCCCGTCCCGTACGGAATAGTTGACCGTCAGGTGGAGGCGCTTCACCACCTCCGACATCAGCCTGTGCGACTGGAGGATGTAGACCTCGTTGTCTACGTTGCGGCGGTTCTGGAATCCCACCAGATCGCTGAACGCGCCCAGATCCGTGTCGCCGCCCTTGCGGCTGTCCTTCACGAGGATGGTCGCCGTCCGGCTGTATATTTTCGGGGTGCTTGCCAGGTAGTAATAGGCCACGCCGAGGCAGATGAGCACCGACAAGGCGAACCAGTACCAGTTGGCCAGAACCATCTGTAACAGGTCGTGCAGCGTGAGGCCGCTGCCGTTTTCGTACTCGTCGTTCTGCAGGTGTTGCTGCTGGTTGTTGTATTCGGTCATGGCCCGGCTTATTTGGTTAAGGTTATGATAAGCGTCGCCACGGAAATTGCCGTACCCACGAGCGAAAGGTAGAAGTTTCGGTTCTGGCTGATTTCACCGGTCTGCGCCTTGTATTTGTTGGGTTTGACGTAGATCACGTCGTTCTGCTGGATGTAGAACGCGGGGGAGTTGAACAGCTCCTTCGACGTGAGGTCGAGGTACTCGATGGTGCGCACGCCGTCCACTTCGCGGGCCACAGCCACGTCGGTGCGGATACCGTAGATCGTCAGGTCGCCGGCCATGGCCAGGGCGTCGAAGATCGAGATCTTGTCGCGCGTGACGTCGTACTGTCCCGGGCGGGCTACTTCGCCGACGACCGAAATCTTCATGTCGGCGAACTGCACGTTGACCGACGGGTCGTTGATATACCCGCCCTCGACGATCTTGTCGGCGATGAGCTGCGCCAGTTCGCTGCGGGTTTTTCCCTTGCAGTCGATCTTCCCGATCACGGGCATGTCGAGCATGCCGTTCTCGTCCACCGTGCGGATCTGCAGCGACTGGTTGGTCGCCGAACTGTACGAGGCGACTCCCGTCACGGAACTCAGCGAGGTCGACGAGTTGAACGGCACGGCCAGTTCGGGGTCTTTGCTGTTGACCACGATCGTCAGCCGGTCGAGGGGCTTGATCCGTATCTGGCCGCTTTCGGCGATTTGTTCGGGCGTAAACGGGTTCGCGTCCTGCAGGTACCAGGCACGTTTCTGCGAGGCGCAGGACGAGACCAGCAGGGCCAGGATGGCCGGGACTAAGAGGCGGAAATGCTTCATTTTATTACTTAGAGCGTTTTGTTTTTGTATAAGGCGTTTTATATCGTGCGCAAAGGTAGTAATTTTTTATGAAATAAACATACCCGCCTGCCCAGCTATTTTGTCCCATTTTCACCCGATTCGGCCGCAGCACGGATTTTTTCCGGAAAAAAACGTACATTTGACGTCCCGGAATCCGGTTACGTATTAAAATTCGCAAATTATGCTGCATCCCGAGTGGAGCTACCAGGCTGTAATCTATGAAATGAACGTGCGCCAGCTGACGCGCGAAGGTACCCTCAGGGCCGCCGCCGCGAAGCTCGGCTTCTTGCGCGACATGGGCATCGACGCCGTGTGGCTGATGCCCGTCTATCCGATCGGTGCCGAGGGGCGCAAGGGCTCGCTGGGCTCTTACTATTCGATCCGCGACTATTGCGCCGTCGACCCCGGGCTGGGGACGATGGGGGATTTCGATGCGTTTGTCGCCGAGGCGCACCGCCTGGGCATGAAGGTGCTGCTGGACTGGGTCGCCAACCATACGGCGCGCGACGCCCGCTGGGTCGGCGAGAAGCCTGCCGACTGGTATGAGCGCGATGCCGCGGGGGCGCCCGCCGTGCCCTGGGACTGGACGGACACCGCCAAACTCAACTATGCGAACCGCGACGTATGGCGGGCCGAGGCCGACGCCATGGAGTTCTGGGTGCGCCGGCACGCCGTCGATGGTTTCCGCTGCGACATGGCGATGCTCGTGCCCGTGGAGTTCTGGAATGAGGCTGCCCGCCGCCTGCGGAAGGTGAACCCCGGCCTGTTCCTGCTGGCCGAGGCCGAGGAGCCTTACCTTTTCGAAGCGGGTGCCTTCGACGCCTGCTATGCCTGGGAGATGCATCACCTGATGAACGACGTGGCGCAGCAGAAGGTGCGCGTGACCGCCCTGCGCGACTACATTTATGCCGACCGTAACCGTTACCCGCAGTCCGCCATGCGCCTGGTGTTCACCTCCAACCACGACGAGAATTCGTGGAACGGCTCGGAGTTCACGCGCATGGGCGGCGCCCGCGAGATCATGGCCGCCTTCACGTTCGTCGTGCCGCGCGGCCTGCCGCTGGTCTATACCGGGCAGGAGATCGGCTACGACCATTCGTTCGCCTTCTTCGACCGCGACCCGATCCCCTCCTACGCGGCCAATTCGTTCACGGATTTCTACCGCCGCCTGGCCGGGCTCCGGCATGCCAACCCTGCGCTCGCCGCCGGGGAGGCGGGCGGCGAGATGGTCGAGATACGCAACAACGCCGAGGATTGCCTGATGACCTTCGTGCGCGAAGTGAAGGGCAACCGCGTCGTCGCCGTGATGAACCTCTCGCCCTACGCCATCCATGCCGATTATTACACGGGTATCTATGCCGGCATGTACACCGATGCCATGACGGGCGTTGCCTGCGAACTGCGCGGGCATGTCGAGGAGGACATGGCGCCGTGGAGCTACCGCATCCTGACGCGCTGACCCCTGCGGCCGCGGAGGCAGCGGCCGCATCCCCGCCCGATGCCTGGCTGCGGCCTGCAAACCCGGCCCGGGGCGCCCGCTCGGGGCCGGCGTACCGTTTTTATCCGCCGCGGAATACGAATCCCCGCGCGGTCGCGTTCCTTTTATGGAATTTTTCCTATTTTTGCCCATGATTATGAAACGCTTCCTTCTCCTCTTCTGTCTGCTGTTCGTCCCGTGCCTCGCGGCACAGGCCGAAACCTACCGCGTCGAAGACATCCCCAATGTCCAGCGCGCCGACCGCACGCGTTACGTCTCGAACCCCGACGGGATACTCTCGGACGAGGCCGTGGCGCATATCGACCGTTTGTGCGCGGCGCTGCGCGAGCGGGCCGTCGCCCAGGTCGCCGTGGTCGCCGTCGATGACATCGCAGGCGGCGACGTCTTCGACTTCGCCATCGACCTCTTCTCCGCGTGGGGCGTGGGGCAGGCCCGCAACGACAACGGGCTGGGCATCCTGTTGGTCAAAGACCGTCGCGAGATCCGTTTCGTCACGGGCGGCGGGCTGGAGGGCGTGCTGCCCGATGCGATCTGCAAGCGCATCCAGCTCAAATACATGCTTCCGGCATTCCGCCAGGGCGATTACAGCCTCGGCATGGTGCAGGGGGTCGAAGCCGTGTCGCAGCTGCTCGAAGGGAGCGAACTGGATCTGGGCGGCACCGATACGGCCGGCGACGAGCTGCCTGCCTGGGCGGTTTTCCTGATCGTCACCGGGTTCGTCGTGGTGCCGATGGGCGTGATCCTGCTGGGTTACTACGCCCGCAAGCGTTGCCCGAAATGCCATAAACTGACACTCCGGCAGCAGTCGAGCGACATCCTGAAGGTGACGCCCAACTACCGGCTGGTCGAATATACCTACGTCTGCTCGAATTGCGGCGCCGTGGTCAAACGGCAGGCCAAAAACCTGCGCGACGACAATTTCGGCGGTGGCGCGGGCGGCGGTATGATTATCGGGGGACGTGGTTTCGGCGGTTTCGGCGGCGGGTCGCGAGGCGGTGGTTTCGGCGGCGGTTCGTTCGGTGGCGGCGGTGCCGGCTCGCGCTGGTAAAGGCCGCAGGGCGTGCAGGGCGGCTTTGCCGGTTGCGGGCGGCTGTTTGCCGGACAAAGGCTGGCTTTGCGGGCGGACGGGATGCCTTTCCGGTTCGGAGGGGATAAGATTGGAACGAATTTAAAACACGATATTATGAAGAAATGGATTTGGATTGGAGTCGTCGCCGTCGTGGTGATCTTCTTCTACGCAACGTACAACGGATTTGTAAATAAGGAGGAGGGGCTGAAGACCGCGTGGTCGAACGTCGAAACGCAGTACCAGCGCCGTGCCGACCTGATTCCCAACCTGGTGAACACGGTCAAGGGCTATGCCGCACACGAGTCGCAGACTTTCGAGGCCGTGACCGAGGCCCGTGCTAAAGCCACCTCGATCAACCTTTCGGCCGACGACCTCACGCCCGGGAAACTCGCCGAGTTCCAGCAGGCGCAGGCGCAGGTGCGCTCGGCGCTGGGGCGCCTGATTGCCGTGTCGGAGAGTTATCCCGACCTGAAGGCCAACCAGAATTTCCTCGAACTGCAAGCGCAGCTCGAAGGCACCGAGAACCGTATTTCAGTGGCCCGCAAGGAGTTCAACGAAGTGGCCAAGACCTACAACGTCGCCGTGCGCCGCTTCCCGGCCAACCTGGTGGCCAAGTTGTTCGGGTTCGGGCAGAAGCCTTACTTCGAGGCTGCCGAAGGCACCGAAACCGCACCCCGGGTGCAGTTTTAGCCCGGCTCCGGGTAGAAAGCAAAGGGACGGGACGCGCCAGCGTATCCCGTTCCTTTTATGTTGCCGGCGCCTGCCTACTTACGGCTCCCGAGAATCCGGAGCAGGTAGAGGAACAGGTTGATGAAGTCCAGGTAGAGGGTCAGCGATCCCAGCAGTGCGATTTTCTGCGTCGATTCGTCCACGACTTCGGCGTTCATCACCATCTTCTTGATCTTCTGCGTGTCATAGGCCGTGAGGGCGACGAACACCAGCACGCCGATGTAGGTTATCACCCACATCATCGTTTCGCTGCGCAGGAAAAGGTTCACCACCGTTGCGATGATGATGCCGATAAGCGCCATGTAACCCATGTTCCCGATGCCCGAGAGGTCGCGCTTGGTGAAATACCCGAACAACGCCATGGCGCCGAACGTGCCGGCCGTTACGAAGAAGGTCGATGCGATGGACGATGCGGTGTAGAGCAGGAAGATCGAAGCCAGCGTCGCGCCGTTGAGGATCGAGTAGGCAATGAACATCAGCGTCGCCGTGAGGAACGACATGCGGAAGATGAACGACGAGAGGATGATGACCAGCGCCAGTTCGGCGATGATCAGGCCGAAGAATGCGACTTTGCTGCCGAAGATGGCATTGAGCAGCGTCGGCGAGTCGGAGACCGTCAGGGCCGTTGCGCCCGTGATGAAGAGGGCCATCGTCATCCATAGGTAGACGTTGCGGAACAGGGTGGTGTTCTCGGACTTGTCAGCCCTGCGCACGCCGGCTGTCTTGCTGTAATTGGTGCTTGTTTCCATAAAGTTTTCCTGTGTATACCTGAAATTACGTTTCGTTGCGGTTTTTCCGCTGTCGGCGCAAAGGTAACGATTAAATCGGAGTTTTCGGGCAAAGCCGCGTAAATTTCACGGCCGGCCGCCGGGGATGCGGTGCGGCTACATCCCTTTTTTTATGCCGGCCCGGATCAGGAGGATATTTACGGGCAGCGCCACGAGGAACCCGCATGCCATGGCGACCTGCATCGTGAACCAGAATACGAACGAGGTGCGGGGCATTGCCTCACCGCCGTTGAGCGCGAAGATCGCCACGGCCATCCAGCCGTACATGCCGGCCTGCCATGCCGTGAGCGAGAGTATGTCGGCTTTGGCGGCACGGCGTATCGCTTCACCGCGCGGGAGCGTGCGTTCCATGCCCCGGATCGCGGCGTACTGGAACCCGATGCCGAATGCCAGGGCCAGGAGGTAATCCACGACCCATGTCCCTGCCAGTATGCTTCCGCCTATGGCTACCGGGACGAAGAAGAGGAACCATTCGCCGACGATATCGGCCAGTGTACACCCCGCCCCGCAGTGGAGCGTCGACAAGACGACCGACTGCCACCGCGGCCGCCCCTTCATCCCCGGCATATTCCCCATCCCGTCCATGCCTTCCATAGTCCCGGACATGTTCGGCTCGTTTGTCATCCCCGGCATGTCCGCCCTGTCAGCCATCCCCGGCATATCCACCCTGTTTGTCATTCCCGGTATGTCCGCCTTGTCTGCCGTATCCGTTTTGCCCGCCGTCCCCTTCATCCCGGGCATATCTTCCGCACCGTCCGCTTCTGTCGTGGTTCCGTTCTCCATCTGCATCCCGGTCATCGCCGGTTCCGGCATGTTCATGGCTGGTTCCGGCTCCGAGACCTTCCATGGATCCGTCCCCGCTACGGACAGGTCTTTCCGTCGGCCCGTGCCGGGCTTTCTATTCTCCGTTTCCTGCCCGGCGCTGCCGACCTTCCGTTCGTTTCCGTTTTCCCCGATGCCGCCGCCTTTTGCCGGCTCGCTGATTTTCGCGGAGTCTTTCTGCTTTCCGGTGCCGTTGTTTTGCACGGGCATGTGCCGCGTGGCGCGTCCGAAGGCGTAATAGGCCCATAGCCCGAAAAAACTGGCCCAGAGGGCGGTGAGTACCCATACGCTTTCCATAATGCGCATCGGTTGCCGGCGCGTACGCAGGTCGGCAGCGACGATGAGCGCCGAGCCGATGCCGCCCGCTACGAACAGGACTGCCAAATAATAGAATTGCTGCATGACGAGGTGTTTTTTCCCGTCATGCAGCAATTTATATACCGTGCTTTACGTACCGGCTTGCCTCTTCGGGTGCGGTGCCGTCATTCCATCGTCACGCACATATTTTCGAAGTCGATCCGTATCCGGCGCACATCGACGATGTTGTTCATCTGCCCGTCATAACCGGGCACCTCCGCCGTATGCATGTCCTCCGTGTCGAAAACGACCCGCACCTCCGGCAGGATCACCTCCCGCGATCCTATCTTCGCGCAAATGCCGCCGAGTGCATGGTAACGGTATTCCGCTGCCCCGGCCGCGGTTATTTCCGACCCCTTGCGGACGGGGCCCAGTTCCGGGAGCGACGATGCGTGTTCCGCATAGAACTTGCCCGATAAGCGGGGTTTGGCGTTCATCCCCGTGTCCCAGTGCATCATCGCCGGAATCCCGTTCAGTTCCAGCCACAGGTAGGGGATGTTGTCTTTCAGCATGAAGTTGGCAATCCCGGTTTGCGGTTGCTTCCCGGTGTCGAACGTGATGGTTCCGTGCTCTACATCCACGGTCAGGGCCGATAGTTTCCTCAGCGTCGAAATCCCCAGCATCGCCCGGATCCGTGTGATGCCCGAATCGGCGGTCGCTTCCCGATTCCGTGCCGCCAGACCGTCGGGGAAGACA